>WNFM01000001.1_pt1 | contig 707105 bp, 607 predicted proteins | sample 5400271 | NCBI WGS metagenome assembly WNFM01 (sample SAMN13153352, study PRJNA577476) | soil metagenome | isolation source: 60 cm saprolite on Douglas fir-dominated hillslope | place: USA:California | collected 2013-09-17
CCTTAATTTCGTCCATCATGAAAACGAGTTTAATGACTTCAACCGCGACCGCCTCCTCTTCTCTATGCTCTCCACCGCCGGACCCCGCGTCGCGGTAGGGGATGTCAACGGCGACGGCCTCGATGATGTCTATCTATGCGGAGCTAAAGGTCAGTCAGGCGCACTTTATATGCAATCCGCCAACGGAAGTTTCTCACTATCCAATCAGGCCCTCTTCGAAAAAGATGCAGCCTGCGAAGACGTCGACGCCCTCTTCTTCGACGCCGATGGCGACGGCGACCCCGACCTGTTTGTCTGCAGCGGCGGCAATGAGTTCTCGCCCAACTCTACCGCCCTCATCAGTCGCCTGTATCTCAACGACGGGCATGGCCATTTCACCAAATCACCACAGCTGCTGCCCTCCGCCACTGTCTTTGAAAGCGCCAGCTGTGTCACCGCCGCCGACTATGATGGGGATGGCGACCTCGATCTGTTTGTCGGTGTCCGGCTCAAACCCTTCAGCTATGGATATCCCTGTAAGGGGTATATCCTCCAAAACAATGGCAAGGGGCTCTTCACCGATGTGACGGCGTTGGTTGCTCCTGAACTCGAAAAAGCCGGCATGGTCACCGACGCCAAATGGGTAGACTATGATAAGGACGGGCGGCCCGACCTGGTCCTCACCGGCGACTACATGCCTATCCGGATCTTTCACAACGAACATGGAAAATTCAAAGAAACCACCGCAAGCGCCGGCCTCGCCAAAACCAATGGCTGGTGGAATCGCATCGTCATCGCCGACCTCAACGGGGACGGCTATCCTGATATCATCGCCGGTAATCACGGTCTCAACTCGCGTTTTAAAGCCAGCGTCCGCCAACCCATTACCTGTTATGCCGGCGACTTCGACGAAAATGGCACCGTCGAACAGATCGTCTGTTGTTACAACGGCGGCAAACAATATCCCATGGCCCTCCGGCACGATCTCGTAGCAGCCTTGCCCTTTCTTAAAAAGAAATACCTCCGGTATGAGGACTATAAAGAGCAAACAATAGAAGACATCTTCACCAAAGAACAGCTCGATAAAGCCGTAAAACTCGATGCCTACGAACTCCAAAGTTGCGTCTTCCTTAGCAACGGAAAAGGCGGGTTCACAAAAAAGGCCTTGCCTACCGAAGCACAATTCTCCACCGTGTATGGTATCAAGACCGGCGACTTCGACCACGACGGATTCCAGGACCTGCTGATCGGCGGCAACTTCTACCAGTCCAAACCCGAAGCCGGAATTTACGACGCCAGCTATGGCCTGTTGCTGAAGGGTGACGGCAAGGGGGGCCTGACGCCGGTACCCGCCGCCCGATCGGGCTTTTTTGTAAAAGGCGCCGTCCGCGATATCCAAACGATTAAAACAAAAAACCAACCCATAATAATAGTAGCAAAAAACAGCGATACCATTCAATTATTCACACACTTAAAAAACTAACGATATGAATACTTATGATGCGATAGTCATTGGCTCCGGTATCAGCGGCGGCTGGGCGGCAAAAGAACTGACAGAAAAGGGACTCAGCGTGCTGATGCTCGAACGCGGGCGACCTTTCGAACACATTAAAGACTATCACAGCGCCGACAAAAATCCCTGGGAAATGCCCCATCGGGACCGCGCCACGGCACAGCAAAAGGCAGACCGGCCAGTCATCTCCCGTTACTGGGCCATGTACGGAACGGCGGCGCACGAACCCATCATGGACTACTGGACCAACGAAAAAGACTGTCCCTATGTCGAAACAAAACCCTTTACCTGGTGGCGGAGTTACCAGATGGGCGGCCGCTCCATCCTCTGGGGCAGACAGAGCTATCGCTGGAGTGACTATGACTTCGAAGCCAACCTAAAGGATGGCATCGCCGTCGACTGGCCCATCCGGTACAAAGACCTCGAATCCTGGTATACCTATGTCGAGAAATATGCCGGCATCAGCGGATCGGCAGAAGGTCTGCCCCATTTGCCCGACGGTCATTTCCTTCCACCCATGGACCTCAACTGTGTCGAGAAAGATGTTGCCGCCCGCATTAAAGACCATTGGAAGGGACAACGTCATCTATTTATCGGTCGTGTCGCCAACCTCACCGCCGCTATTCCCGGAAGGACCCAGTGCCAGTTCCGCAACCGTTGCTGGGAAGGCTGTCCCTTCGGCGGTTACTTCAGCACGCAGTCCTCTACCTTACCCGCTGCGTTGGCAACCGGCAAGCTCACTGTCCGGCCCTGGTCCATCGTCACCCGTATCCTGTACGACAAGGATAAAAAGCGCGCCACCGGCGTTGAGATACTCGACGCAGAAACAAATAAAACGTATACCTATAACTCGAAGATCGTTTTCCTCAACGCCTCTGCGTTGAATAGCGCCTGGGTATTGATGAACTCCGCTACCGATGTATGGCCTGAAGGGTTGGGCAGCAGCAGCGGCGAGCTGGGCCACAATGTCATGGACCATCACTATATGCTGGGCGCACAGGGTATGGTGGATGGGTATGAAGACAAATACTATTATGGCCGGCGCGCCAATGGATTTTACATCCCCCGTTTTGCCAACCTGTACGGTGACAAACGCGACTTCCTGCGAGGTTATGGCTTCCAGGGCAGTGCAAGCAGGCAGGGCTGGAGCCGCGACATTGCGGAAATGAATATCGGTAAGGACTATAAAGAGGCGCTGACCGAACCGGGGCCCTGGCAGATAGGCGCTACCGGCTTCGGCGAGATCCTGCCCTATCATGAGAACAAGATCAGCCTGGACAAAAACGTAAAAGACAAATGGGGGCTGCCTGTGCTGAACATGGATGCCGAGCTGAAAGAAAATGAGCTAAAGATGCGCAAAGACATCGTCAAAGAGCTGGTCGCGATGTTTGAAGCGGTAGGCGTGAAGAACATTACCACCTGGGACAGCGATAAATATGCCATTGGTCAGGGCATCCACGAAATGGGTACGGCAAGAATGGGCAGGGACCGGAAGACCTCCGTCCTGAATGCACACAACCAGGTATGGGATGCGCCAAATGTATTTGTCACGGATGGGGCGGCCATGACTTCCGCCGCTTGTCAGAACCCCTCCCTGACCTATATGGCCCTGACAGCGCGCGCCGCCGATTTTGCCGTCAATCAGCTGAAAAAAGGAGAGTTGTGATTTGGTAAAAAAATACAGACTCTATCTAGTCATTCTTCTGGTGCTGACCGCCTGCCGCCACCGGGCGGTTACCCTTTTCGATCTATTGCCGCCTGACCGCACCGGCATTCACTTCGAAAACCGGGTAACCGATACCGATACCCTCAACATCCTCGACTACCTTTATTATTATAATGGCGGCGGGGTTGCCATTGCAGACTTCGACCGCGACGGCCTGCCCGATATTTTTTTTGTTTCCAACCGGGGCAGTTGTGCTCTCTATCATAATAAAGGCGATTTCCATTTCGAAGACATCACCACTAAATCCGGAGTGCAGGGCCGGGGCAACTGGAAAACAGGCGTCACCATCGCCGATGTTAACAATGATGGCTGGCCGGACATCTACCTCTCCGAAGTGGGCGGCTACAAAAACTTTCACGGCCGTAATGAGCTATTCATCAACAATCACAATGGCGGCTTCACCGAAAAAGCCCATGAATACGGTCTCGACATAGAAGGCTTTAACACCCAGGCCGTTTTTTTCGATTATGATCATGACGGCGATCCCGATGTTTTTATCGTCAACCATTCCGTGCACTCCAATGAGAGTTATAGCGACACCTCCATACGGCGCATAAGGAATGCTTTCAGCGGGGACAAACTGCTTCGGAATGATGGCAACAAGTTTATTGAAGTAACCCGGGAAGCCGGCATCTACAGCAGTATCATCGGATATGGATTGAATGTCATGGTCGGGGATATGAATAACGATGGCTGGGACGATATCTATGTCAGCAACGACTTTCATGAGAATGACTACTATTATCTCAACAACCGGGATGGCAGTTTTACCGAAATGAACCAGCCCGCTTTCGGCCATGAAAGCCGTTTTTCGATGGGCAGCGATATCGCCGACATTAATAATGATGGCTGGCCCGATCTTGTCACCCTCGACATGTTGCCGCCACAGGAGGCCCTGCTGAAAACCTCGTCAGGCGACGACCCGTTAAATATTTTCCAGTTCAAGTTGAAATACGGATATCACTACCAATACTCCCGCAATTGCCTCCAGCTGAATACGGGCGGGGGGCGACGTTTCAGTGATATCGCCCTCTATGCCGGGGTCTCCGCCACGGATTGGAGCTGGTCACCGCTGATCGCAGACTTTGACAACGACGGGCGTAAGGACATTTTTATCACCAATGGCATCCAGCGCCGCCCCAATGATCTGGATGTAATAAAATTTATGTCGGGGCGGACGCCTGATATGCAAACCGTACGGAAAATGCCGCCCGGTAAGACTACCAACTATATGTTCCGTTCGGCGGATAACCTGGCATTCGCCGACAAGACCAGTGAATGGGGATTCGACCACCCTGCCTTCTCCAACGGGGCAGCCTATGCCGACCTCGACAACGACGGCGATCTAGACCTCGTGGTCAACACGGTCAATAGTGAAGCGATGGTTTACCGGAATAATGGAACCCCCAATCACTTTCTGGACATCCGGCTGCAGGGTCCGCCCAATAACATCCTGGCCCTCGGCGCCAAGGTTATTTTGAAAAATAAGGATTCGCTGCAGCTGGATCATCTCACACCTACACATGGATTTGAGAGCAGCTGTCTTCAATATCTTCATTTTGGGCTTGGCGGCGCTGTTGTTGCCGACACGCTGCAGGTGATCTGGCCCGACGGCGCCAGCCAACTGCTTACCCATGTCACCGCGGACAGACGCCTGACACTCGATTACCGCGATGCAAAACCTGGCCAGCCATTACTCCTGCCTTCGATGCCGGCGAAGCCCCTTCTCACCAATATTACCGATTCAATAGCCTTCCCTTATCAACGTATCCCTTCCGGTTACAACGACTTCGACCGTCAGCCGCTGTTGCCGCACCAGCTTTCGAGGGTGGGTCCGAAACTCGCCACAGCCGACATCAACGGTGATGGCCTCGACGACATCTTCATCTGCGGCAACAGCCGCCAGCCCGGCAGTCTTTTCGTCCAGCTTCCCTCAGGAAAATTCCAACCCTGCAACCAGCAGGTCTTCCAGTCGGACGCCCTCTGCGAAGACGCCGATGCCGTCTTCTTTGATGCCAACGGAGATGGTCATGCGGACCTGGTAGTCGTCAGCGGCGGCAATCAATACATGGACGGTTCGGCAGCCCTCACCGACCGCCTCTACCTCAACGATGGAAAAGGAAATTTCAGCAAGGGTCCCCCCCTGCCTGTCGTACCCGAAAACAAATCAGTGGTTGTCGCGGCCGACCTTGACGGAGATGGCGACACCGACCTCTTCATCGGCGGATCTGCCGTTACCGGTCATTATGGTGAAGCCCCCCTATCCTATCTGCTACTTAACGATGGCAAGGGAAACTTTACCCGCGCCGAAGAATCCTACGCCCCTGGCCTGGCCCATATCGGGATGGTTACAGCAGCCACCTTCACCGACATCGATAAAGATGGCCGGCCTGATCTGGTCCTGGTAGGTGAATGGATGCCCATAACAGTCTTTAAAAGTAAACAAAACTGTTTAGAAAATATAACAACGACTCTGGGTCTTCAACACACCACAGGCTGGTGGACAAGCATCCGGGCCGCCGATCTCAACGGCGATGGGCGGGAAGACCTGCTTGTCGGCAACTGGGGGGAAAACTCCAAGCTCCATGCCAGCCCTGCAGCTCCTTTAAAACTCTACTGCGGCGACCTCGATGGGAATGGCGTCTCCGATGAATTGCTGGCGGTGGCCGGCGACGGATCGTACTACCCATTTCTCGGCAAAGACGAGCTCGAACGCCATATGCCTTCTCTTATCCGCAAGAAATACAACAGCTATTCCGGTTTTGCAGGTCAGACCATCGACCAGATCTTTGGAACAAGACTCGATCAGGCCCGACTCCTGCAGGCAGAAACCTTGTCTTCGGTCAAGCTCCTGAATAACGGACACGGCGGGTATTCTTTATCGCGTTTGCCGTCGGAAGCACAGTGGTCCCCCATCTTCACCTTCCTCCCCACCGATATCGACCATGATGGTCATACCGATATCATCGCCGCCGGCAACTTCTATGGGGTCAGCCCTTATGAAGGGCGTTATGACGCCAGTTATGGGGTGCTGCTGCTCGCGGGTAGCAGCGGATCTGCGCGTTTTGATCCTGTGCCCATGACCCGGTCGGGGCTATTGCTCGACGGGGAGATCCGGGACAGCAAAGTGCTGCGCACCACAACGGGGCCCATCTATGTCTTTTCCCGCTGCGACAGCTCACTGATCTTTTATCGTCCGGGATAGAAGCACTGGCAAATTAATATTATCTTGCTTCCGCTAAACCCCTAACACTACATGAAAGCCCTATTCCTATTTACTGCCCCGTTGCTCTTTTTAATTACATTCTCCTGCAAAAAAGGCAGCGACAAACCGGCGCCTGACCCGAGAAAGCCCGATACAACACTATTTGTAAATCTCATGTTTATTGCCTCAACCAGGTTGCAGCAAAAAGACTCTGTCAGGAATTACGAATTGATCGTCGGCGATGGTAGTGGAACAACTCTGTTGGATACGATAGCCACGGTCAACACTGGCGTCTACGTGGGCCTCCATACCGGAAAAACAACCCTTACCATTACATCGATCTATTATGCGGCTTCATACAAGGTCTTCCGGATAACTACCAACACGATGATAAAACCCGGCACATTGGATTTTGTGCCAGGGAGTGACAGTACGCCTTATCTTCCGCCCCCCTCACCAACACCGCTTACAGGGGTAGGAGATGTATTTTTTAAGAATATGCCTTCCCAGGTATATGGTATGACGATCCAGTCTTATTACGGAAGTCCCGGCACCTATCAGCCGGACCCATACGATATAAAATACTCCTATTTCCAGTCACCGGCAACCGCAGTATGTATTCTTTTCCCCTACCTCGGTCTATATAAGTATCATGTTCCGGTCAGCCCGCACGATACCGTCGACCTCAGTACAATCGATCAATCCGTGAAGGTTAAATTCAATGTACAGCCGCAATATAGTAATCCCATTTATCAGGGTGTGTCGCTCACAGGCTATCCCGACACCAGTTCCAGCAGATCGATGAGCATCTGGCAGCCGGTCATCACCATGACCCTCCCGAATAATCCGGGTTGGGACCTTGCCTATCCGGGACAAAACATATTCAAGAAATACCGCTTTGACTATGTCAATCAAACAGCGAATGCAGCCGTCATTTACACCGACCACTGGTGCGACACGGTGCCGGTCAGCCCTCTCCTAATTGATGAAACATATTACACCCTGTTATCCAGCCAAAACAATAATTTTTCCATCAATTTCTTAAAGGGTAACCCGGGTACATATATTACCGATTGGAAGGGAACATCATTTACCTGGCAATTTACTGTTCCCTCCGATTCTACCACTCTGCATCCGTTGGCCGATCTAAGTTCCATGAATAGCCAATTCTTAAAGGGACAGAACCTTAGCTCGATGAGCGCCAGTGACCTTATCTTTGGCTATCAGTACAGCCAGGGAAAATTTTCGCCGCCCGGGATAGACACAGTCAAACAGCCCCCGATAACCACTATTATAAAATATCTTCACTGATCAAGCTCGTCGACCCTGCGCTGGAGCGCGAGTTTGTCCGCCGGTCTCTTTGCCAGAAGGATGGCCTGCAGAAACCGCTGTTTTGCCTTTTGGTTGTCGACACCTGTATGCAGCTCGCCAAGCAAGGAAAAATACAATTGGTTGTCCCGAAGGTCGAGCTTTTCCGCCTCCCGCATGGCCTCTTCCTTCCCATTGGTCTTTGATAGCGCATAGGTCCGGTTTAGTGCCGCCATCGGAGAATATTCCAGCTGCAGCAAAAGATTATACAACTGCAAAATGTTTTCCCATTTCTCTTTTGTATCGTCTTTTTGTGTATTCCAATAAGCGATGCCGGCCTCCAGGTGATAGGTTGAGAGCCGGCTGCCGGTGGCAGCACGACTCAAAAAATATCCGCCCTTGCTGACCAGGTCTGAGTTCCATAGACTCGTATCCTGCTGTCCGTACAGGACAAGCTCGCCGTTTTCGTCCAGCCTCGCCTCAAACCGGGAAGCATGAAAACACATCAGCGAGAGCAGCGCATTGGCCTCCGGCACATTCGTCAGTTCGCTCTCGATAAGCATATAACACAAACGGATGGCCTCAAAACACAGCTCTTTACGAAGCGATTTATTTTGACTCACGGAATAATACCCCTCATTGAATAACAGGTAGATCGTTGTCAGCACATTAGTCAGCCGGGCCTCTATCTCTGCCGGACCAGGCAGTTCGATCCGGATTTTTTCTTCCCTGATTTTTTCTTTTGCCCGAAACAGGCGTTTGTTGATGGTTTCCTTATTCGTCAAAAAAGCATCGGCAATTTCTTCAATGCCAAAACCACACAGGATACGAAGCGACAGCCCGATCTGCGCCTCCGGCGAAATAGCCGGATGACATATCGCAAACATCATCTGCAGCTGACTGTCATTTATATTCTGCGGGGAGAGGTCGATCTCTTCTTCGGTTGAACCGGCAGCGCCCCCTGAACCGGCAGTGCCGCCTTTTGCCGCCCCTGCTTCTCTTTTTAATTCCGGGACAAGCTTGGATTCAAAGATATTACCGCGTTTCAAATAATTCTTTGCCCTGTTTTTGGCTACATGATAAAGCCAGGCCGTTGGGTTTGGCGGGACACCTTTCTGACCCCAGGTCTCAGCTGCTGTCAAAAAAGTATCACTGGTCAGGTCTTCGGCAATTTCCATCTGGTCAAACCCAAAGTGTTTGCAAAGGACGGAAACTATTTTCCTGTACTCTGTCCTGAATAAATGTGGTATCAGCTCGCTATTGTCCATGTGCCCCGCTTTCATGCCGGATAACAATTTTCCGCACTTCCACGCTATTCCCTTCCCCGTTGAGTATCGGGCAACCTTTTGCCAGCTGAACGGCTTCGTCAAGGTCTTTTGCTTTTATAATAATAAATCCGGCAATAGATTCCTTTATCTCTGCAAAAGGCCCGTCGGTGATGACATTATTGGGCTTCAGGACTTTTCCTTCGGCGGATAGCCCCTTGCCGCCTATGAACTTACCCTCTGCAACAATACCGTCTACCCAGTTTTGGTATTGTTGCATGTATATCTTCATTTGCTCCGGTGAAGGCTGCGCCTCTTTGGTGATCAGGTCGAGTCGCATCAGCACTATGAATTCATCCATTTTATTACAATTTTTTTGGTTCATACGTAACGAACAAAACCCCGCTCTTAAAAGACTTTACCGACGTGAGTTTCAGATCCAGCTGGTTTTTTATCCCTTTGAATACCGGCACTCCTTCACCCAGCGCCACCGGATCGATCATAAATCCGTATTCGTCGATAAGTCCCGCTTCGGCCAGCTGTGTTATAATACTTCCGCTGCCCAGCACCGTCATATCATTCCCCGGCTCTGCCTTTTCCAAAGTTCTTGAAAAAACGATCTTCTCCGACTTATTCATTCCGTCGGCCGTGACCGGGGCCATTTGCATCGCGGCTGGCGTAGGCCAAAAGCTGGCCATCTGCTGGTAGGTCACGCGCCCAAAGAGAAGCGTATTCCCAAGTTGTGACTTTTCATCTGAAAATTCATTCTCCTCCTGCTCGTGACGGTGCCAGCTGATATCGCCATTAAGCCCTTGAAAATACCCATTTAATGTAATAAAGTTAAATACTGTTACCTTTCTCATTGTCAATGACTTAAATTGTTATGAATTGTTTGTTATAAACTCATAACAACCGGGGATGTCAAAATTGGACAGCTCAAAAAAATGTTAAAACCTCCAGCCTCGCCCGCTACACTACGACCAGTTTCGTATTTTAGTAAAAATAAACCACACATGAAACCAGCTGCTCTTGGCTTCCTCTTTCTCGGAAGCCTCCTATTCGCCGGAACTACTTCCTTTGCACAAAATAAACTGGGTTGTATCAGCATGAGCGAATTATTGACTGCCATGCCGGAATTTAAAAAAGCTGACACCACGCTCGCAGAATACAGGTCTGCCCTGGAACAGGAGTTCGAGTCATATAAAACACAATACAACGAACAGGCCGCGGTGCTGACATCCCGGGACACCCTTAAATTTACCAAGCCCCAGCTCGATATCAAGAAGAAAAGCCTGGCCCAATTACTCACAAAATTACAAGGCTACGACCAGGAAGCAGGCCAGTTATTAAGTCAAAAAAGGTCTGCCCTTCTCTTGCCCATCCAGAAAAGAGCCGAGGACGCCATACAGCAGGTCTCGAAAGACAATGGATATTCATTTGTCTTTGAAAAAGATAATCTGCACGTCTATCCTTCTTCCGAAGACATTCTCCCGCTGGTGAAAAAGAGGTTGGGACTGCATTGATCAATTCAGCTTTTGGCAAAAGAGTGTAGTGCCTTATCGCTCATCTTTGTAAATTGCTTCAGCAATAAACCCGGCGCTAAGCGGCTCATGATCCGCACGACACGGGCCAAGCCCGGGTATATCTCAAACTTGTCTTTTTGCATCCCTTTGATCCCTACGGCAACCAGCTTATCGGGCTCCATCAGCATATTGCTGTCTATGTCTCCGGCAAACTTATCGTTCAAAGGCGTATTTGCTGCCGGCGCCACTAGTTCGAAAACCTTCACCGAACTGTGTCGCAGCTGCGCCCGCAGGGATTGGGTATACGACCTTAGTCCGGATTTCGAAGCCCCATAAACAGGAGCCAGTGGAAACGGGACCAGGGCGAGCCCGGACGTAACATTTACAATAGCCGCCGACTCTTTCTTCCGGAGATGGGGCAGGAATTGTTGTACCATGCGGATCGGCCCCGACAGGTTTATTTCAATCTCCCGGCTAATGTCGAGGACACCGGTGGCCGGATCTTGCAGAATAATCCTGCGCCGGGCAGGCTGTTTGCAAACTTCAATCCATTGTTTGTAAAATTCAAATTATGGGTTAGGGCGTCCCATCACCTCTAAACTTCATAGGGGCGAAGGAGGTCTGTTTTTTGAAGAAGTTGGAAAAATGCGCTATCTCTTCAAACCCGAGACAATAGGCGATCTCCGAAATATTCCAGTCCGTCTGCTTCAGCAGGATCTTGGCTTCCTGTACGATCCTGCCGCTGATAAGGTCGGAGGTTGTCTGGTCCGTGGTCTCTTTCAGAACCTTGTTCAGGTGGTTGACATGGACGGACAAAACGTCCGCATAATCCTTGGCCGTACGCAAGCTCAGCCTTTGGAGGGGAGATTCGATGGGGAACTGGCGTTCGAGCAACTCTATAAACAAAGAGGTGATGCGGGCAGAGGCATTGTGGGCAGAGGTCAGCGTGCTAACGGGCTGCAGCTTTTGCCCATAGTGGATCAGCTCTACCACATAATTTCTTAAAAGATCGTATTTGTAGACATAATCGGTTGATGAGGCTGATCTTGTAATAGGCTCTTCTGTTATACGGCATTATGGGCTTTTCCTTCATCCGCCTAACCAGCTCGCCCACGTTAAACACATTGAAATGACCGATCTCTCTCGTAATGCCATCCGGCAGTAGATAGCCCAATCCTCCTTCGACAAGTTTCGAGCCTTGCCAGTAAAAGTCGTTCACTGAATCGGTGGCCATAATCAATATTTGTAAAAATCAAATTTAACTAAATTGTCGAAGGATTTTGACCAAAATATTTTTTAAAAGCAAATGAAAAATGAGAAAGGCTTTCGAACCCCACTTCAATATAAACATCATTGGGTTTCATCTTCTTTTCCGAGAGAAGGTAATGAGCTTCCTGCAGCCTTTTTATCTGTGCCCAGCGATGTGGTGACATATTGAAAATCTTTTCAAAATCCCGTTTAAAACTGGCAAGGCTTCTCCCGCTCAGATAAGCAAGCTCCGGAAGTTCGATATTAAATTTAAAATTCTGATTCATGAACGCCTCAAGATCTATCTTACCGGGATTGGTATAATCAAAGAGGATATCTTTAAGATGAGGCTGATTTCTTAAGATGAGCAACACCGCTTCCTGTTTTTTTAAATTTACCAGCTGCTGAGGGATCTTTTCGTCGAACCACGGCAAAAGGGATGTCAAAAAGTTCAGCAGCAAATTGTCAGGAGGAATTGAAAATACACTTTCATCCACAAATCGCTCCTGGTGAAATTGCTGATTATTCTGTCTGTTAAACTCTAATAAAAACTCTCTATCCAATATGACAGAGATCGATTTATAGGGAACCCCGTCAGCCGGATATTTTGAAAACCTGGTCAGCGTATTCCTTTTGTATAGGAACAGATTTCCCTTATGATAACTATGTTTCCTGGCTCCGTCAAATGCTTCAATGGAGCCTGAGATAATATAACATAGTATATGCTCCTTTAGCAATAGTTCACCAGCCCTGCTCCCATCGGAAAAGCAGGAAAAAATAATACCTGATGAATCTTTTTTATCGATCATATACCTGTAAGTTCCTCACTTAGTTTCCAAAGGCGGTCAGCCGCTTCAGGATCGACCGCATAATACATCACCCCAAAGGTACGCTGGGAATCTCCGATGCCCCACTTATCATCTTTGAGCTCCAGTGGGGCGATGTCACAATTCTCGCAATATACTCCACCAATCCCATTTAGCTGAGGGCTTGTTGCGCACCATACACTAGTCGCCGCCCCTTGTGCTACGGTTTTGAGGTTCCTCGACGGATCAAGGATTGGTTTCCGGTTCTCGTCAATTACACCGGCGGCCCGGAGCTCTTCGAAGGAAAGATGCCTTTCGAGACCGGTGCCCACGATGCTGCCCGGATGTAAGGAAAAAGCACGTATGCCATCGGCCTTGCCGCGCCGATCCAAACCGAGTGCAAAAAGAATATTGGCTGTCTTTGATTGACCATAACCCATCCAGCGATCGTAGGCACGGTGTTCGAAGTTAGGATCATCGAATACCACGGGCGAGTAGTGATGCCCCCAGGATGAGACCGAAACGACTCTTGCACCATTCGCCTGGCGCAAGGCAGGCCAAAGCCTTACTGCTAACTGGAAATGCCCCAGGTGATTCGTAGAGAATTGTGACTCATATCCACGCAAATCGCGTATCAGGGGAACCGCCATAATCCCTGCGCTATTCACCAGGATATGCAGCGGCCGGCCGGAGGCGATAAACTTCCCGGCAAAAACATCTATCGAAGCCGGATCCATCAAATCCATCGCTTCTATCTCAACTCCATCGATGCCTTCCAGCGCCAATATGGCCTTATTATGATCGCGTGTCGGCACTATGACCCTGGCACCGGCCAGGCGCAGTGTGCGCACTGTCTCAAGTCCAATACCGGAGTAGCCGCCGGTGACGATCGCGACTTTACCGCTCAGGTCAATTCCCTTTATAACATCGTCTGCAGTGGAGGCCGCGCCAAAGCCGGAACCGATTGGTTGTTGCATATATTTAAAAATTATTTATATACAAAACTATAGGATGTAATAGAAGGCGACTTTCTTAAAAAGCTCAATTTTACTTTCCTGAAAAGCTCAGGGTTGTGATGGACCTTATCAGCATTATTAGGACAAGGGGAAGAATACCTCCCGCTTAAGAACTTTGTATAAAATCGGGGATCATCTGCCGACAAATATAGGGGAATCATGGAATGGGCAACTCACCGGCTATTTTGTCCGTATCAGGTCATAAAGGCCGTTCGGCGCACCAAAAGACCCTGAAATTCGGGTAATAACATTTCCCATGTCTGGATCCTGGTAAAGAATGATGAATTTAAGACTGAAAATACTTTTTTCGATCTCCTCCATTTTTTGGGTGGGCCGCCTGCCGGCTCAATCCAGGGTGATAAAGGGGCATATTACCGATAAGTCAACCGGTGAAAACCTCAAAAATGCGAGCGTTTTTTATACAGAAGGCCGTATGGGAACGCGTGCGGATTCCCTGGGAAATTTCAAATTGCGGGTGGGAGAGGGAAAGGTCAGTCTTGTCGTCTCCATGATCGACTATACCGCTCAAAAAATAGTGGTGCCGGCCGGCAGGAACGATACTTTCCTGGTGGAGCTGGCGCCCCAGATCCAGAGCCTGAGCCTGGTGGTGGTATCCAACAAACACGGTAAATACCGGAACAAAAACAACCCCGCGGTAGAGCTGATCCGGAAGGTCATCGCCAATAAGGATGATAACCGGGCTGTTTCCTTCGAATACGCTTCTTACCGGGAATATGAGAAAGTTGAATTGAGCCTGCGGGGTATCCCATTTAAGAACCCCGACAAGAAGCTGGTCAAGCCCTATAAATTCTTATTCGAACATCCCGATACCGAAGAAGGTGACACGACGCGCTTATACCCTGTCTACCTGGAAGAAAAACTATCGGATGTTTACCGGCGGAAAAGTCCGGCCAGGACAAGCCGGGTGGTAGCGGCTGAAAAAAAAGTCGACTTCGGCGACCTGGTCGACACGAAGGGGATCAGCGATTACATGCATGCTTTGTTTACCGACATCGACATTTACGACAACAGTATTTTGCTGTTCACCAATCAATTCCTAAGTCCTATTGCCAATTCTTCCCCGACCTTCTATGAATTCTTTTTGGGGGACACCGTGCTGATAAAAGGTGAACGACTGGTGAGGCTCAACTTCATGCCCCGAAATCCCGACGATCTGCTGTTCAGAGGTTATTTATACATTTCCCTGGACGGACGATATTCGGTAGAAAGGGTCTCGCTGACCGTCAGTCAAAAGATCAACCTGAATTTCATCAAGAACCTCCACATTCTGCAGGACTTTGAAAAGACGGGTGACGGGCATTTTTACCTGACCAGTTCGGATATCACGGCGAACTTTTCCCTTACCGGTGGGAAAAAAGGCATTCATGGGCGCAAATATGTTTCCTCCAGTAACCTGGTCACCGGGATGCCCATTACCGATAGTGTGTTCGATGCGGCCGACGCAGCCGGGAAAGCAACGGCCGCGGCCGGGGATCCAGCAGGCGCCTTGTCCAGGAGCGACTCGTTCTGGCAGGAAAACCGGCCCGTTCCGCTGATGGAAGGCGAGGCCAGGGTATATGAAAATATCGACAGCCTGGCACATCTGCATGCATTTATCAGGGCCAAGGACATTCTCAACCTTGCCCTGGCTGGTTATAAAAGCGCCGGTAAATTTGAGATCGGTCCGGCAAATACTTTTTATAGTTTTAATTCCGTGGAAGGGTTTCGATTGAGATTCGGGGGCAGAAGCACTCCAAAGCTCAGCAGGACGATCTACGTAGATGGCTATGGCGCATATGGATTTACCGATCGCAAGTGGAAGTATGAGACCAGTGTAGCCTATTCGTTTAACAAAACGCCTTTGTATGAATATCCCAGGCATTTTCTTAAAGCCGAATTCACGCATGACATGAAAATACCCGGGCAGGAACTGCAGTCTGTAACGGAGAACAGTTTCCTGCTTTCGTTCAAGCGGGGAAAAGACGACAAATGGCTATACAACGACATTTTCAAATTGAACTATCTGCGGGAGCTGCCGAATCATCTCTCCTACGATATAGGGTTCAAATACTGGTCCCAGCGGCCGGCGGGAAGCATCTATTACGTGCAGCCGAAAGGCCAGGCCTATGATACCGTCACAAATATCAATGTGAGCCAGTTCTCGGCGGTGATCCGCTGGGCGCCGCATGAGAAATTTTACCAGGGGCGGGTCTATCGCATACCGTTCACCAATCAATATCCTATATTCACTTTCCAGTATATCGGCGCCGTCAAAAATCTATTCGGGGCGAATTATTCCTATCAAAACCTGAGCGGGAGCGTTTTCAAAAGATTTTATCTTTCTACGCTGGGTTATACGGATCTTACGTTGTTCGGCGGATATATAGCCGGAAAAGTCCCTTTTCCCCTGCTGGAGATAGCGCCGGCCAACCAGACCTATATCTATCAGTCGAACTCCTATAACCTGATGAATTTCCTGGAATTCGTATCCGACCATTATACCGGGATCAATGTCGAACACCACTTCAATGGGTTCTTTTTTAATAAAATACCGCTGCTGAAGCGATTGAAATGGCGGGAAATCATCGAAGGAAAGATCTTGTATGGCGGGGTAAGGTCCGAAAACGATCCCGCGAAGGACCCCACGCTCATCCGGTTTCCCTTTAATAACTACCAGACCACTACGTTCGCATTGGGCAGCCAGCCTTATGTGGAAGGCGGGGTCGGGATCGGGAACATATTCAAATGTATCCGCGTTGACGCCATCGAGCGGTTTTCCTATCTCAGTCATCCATTGGTACCCCGTTATGGGATAAGGCTGCAGTTGGTTTTTGATTATTGAATATTGGCAGGGATAGAATCTAAATTGTAATATGGATAGGTAACCTTGTCTCCCCTGACCTCAATGATCCGGAATCCGGAAGGGTCCTTTCCCAGGGGCTTGCCTACCGGTCCCGTAGTGACCATTTCGATATCCCCGTCCTTACCAAAAGCGTTGCGGTGATAGTGCCCGGCAAAAACATACCGGATGCCGGCCGCTTTAAAAATAGCCAGGTATTTTTTTCTTGTAGCCAATGGAATATTAAAATACTGGTTGGCCTCATCCGGCTGATTCAAAAACAAGGGATGATGCAGGAATACTATTATATGCCGATATCCTTTCTGCTTAGCGTCCTTCAATGTCGTCGTCAGCCAGTTCTCCTGGGCCAGCGCCAGCTCCGGAACCTTCTCCGGGCTCTTCAGGTAGTTGGAGTTCAGAACGATTCCGAACATCGACCGGTAATTGAACGAATAATAGTCTGCACCGAAGTCCTTCCTGTAAGCTGCAATACTTTCGGGGGTGGGCTCATTGCCGACATCATGATTCCCCGCTACATTGTACAATGGAATACCCGGATCGATTTCCCGCGCCACCCTTTTGTATTCCCTGATCTGTGCAGTATCCAGCGACCGGTTCACCAGGTCGCCGCAAACGATAACAAAGGCCGGCTTTAAACGATTGGCCTCGCGGATCGCCTTTTCAAAATGCCCGGTTTCTTTTTCAAAAGACTTGTTCTCATTAAAAAAGCCGAACTGGGTATCTGCCATTTGAATAAAAAAGAAGGAACCTTTTGCGTGTCTGCCGGCCGCACAACCGCTGCATCCAACCCATAAGAAAAAGACCAGCCGGATCAGCTTATTCCCGGGGGATCTATTGAGTAAGTTCATATTTTACCAGTTAGGGTTTTGAGGTTTCAGCCTGGGATTGACATCGATCTCTTTCTGAGGAACAGGCCAAAGCATGTACTGTTCGGTAAACTTTACTCCCAGTTCATTGACATAGGCAAAAGCGTCTTCAAAATGGCCGGACTGTAAATTGTAGGCTTTCCGGGTGCGCTGGATATCAAAATAGGATTTATTCTCATAGGCCAGCTCATGATACCTTTCCCGCCAGATAGCTTCTCTGAAATCGGCCTGGCTCAATCCCTGCAGATCGGGTAAATTAGCCCGTTGCCTGATCTTACCCACCTGGACATAGGCATCGGCGGTAGGGCCATTGACCTCGTTGGACGCTTCCGCATAGGTCAGCAGTACTTCCGGCAATCGTAAAAGCGTCCAGTTCTCATCGTCATTGGCATCTCCTTTCGGACCCGCGGCCTCTTCCAGGTAAAATTTATACAGGGCCGGTGCAAATTTAACAATATTGGTGCTGCTGCCGGTGGCAAAGTCCTGTGTAAAATAAAACTGCTTCTGCCCCACCCGTTTGTCACCCGGCTCATAAGAATTCACGAACTGCTGTATAGGAGAGACTACGTTCAGGGTGCTGGTCAATTTGGAAATACCGGAGGGAGTGATAAATTCAGTAATCCTGTTGGTCTGCACCCCAGTCAGGTACTGCACCTGGAAGATCAGTTCACCCTGGTTCTTATGCGGCCGGTCATGGAGATACAGGTAATTGTCAAACAGCGTATAAAAATTCCCGTCTATTACTTCCTTTGCCTTTGCTGCCGCCAGCGAATAATAAGCAGTGCCTTTATTTAACGGGTAACCCGCCATTGTCAGGTAGACGGAGGCCAACAAAGACTTTGCTGCCCCAAGGGAAGCCCTGCCCGTCTTATCGACAGGGGGTAACCCCGACTGTTCCGCCAGCTGGAGATCGTTCACAATCAATGCGTACACCGAATCCTTGGGAGATCGTTGAGGATACAGCTGGGGGCTGGAAAAATCAATGGGCACGGTTATCAGCGGGACATCTCCGTATAATCTTACCAGGTAGTAATAATATAAGGCGCGCAGGAAATGAGCTTCGCCCAATAAACTATTTTTAACGGCATTGTTCATCTGGATATTGGGTATCCCCTGGATGGACAGGTTGGCATTGGCAATACCATTGTAAAATCCCGACCATATAAGGGAATAAACCGGCTCATTGGCGGAATTGGTATGACTGATCGAATTATCCTTATACTGGGAACCTCCATGATTGACATGTCCGGCCGGCATTTCGAGCAGGGACCAGGGTGCGTCACCCCGGAACTCTATTTCCTGCGTGAATGTTTGAAGCATGGGGTAGATCCCGGCAACTGCCGCGCTGGCCTGGCTGGCGGTTGTGAAATAGGTTCCCTGGGTGAGGGCTGACTTGTTTTGCTCATCCAGAAATTGTTTCTGGCAGGAGGTAAACAGGATCAGGATGAAGAGGCTGCTTACTGCGTTTATGATTTTCATTTTACCAGACTTAAAAGGTGACATTTAATCCAAATAGTAGTGTTCTCGGCTTCGGATAATTCGTATAGGTAATACCCTGTGAAAAAGCAGTGTTATAGTTGTTCAGCTCAGGATCGTATCCGAAATATTTTGTGACCAGGAAAAAGTTCTGAAGGGAGGCGAATACCCGCAGGGAACCGATCTTTAACCTATCGGTCACCGACCGTTCAAAACTGTATGCCAGCAAGAGGTTTTTCCCCCTGATAAAAGAACCATCGGAAAGCTTGCGGGTGTCCATATAGTAACTATATCCAAAAGGTCTTACCTGTTCCAATACCGCATTCTGGTTGGTCGGTGTCCAAGAATCCAGGACCGTAGCATAGTTATTAGCACTGCCAAAACGGCCCTCGCTCGAATTCCGGGTATTATTGAAGATCTGGTTACCCTGCATATATTGGATCTCTACCAGGAGGGAAAGGTTCTTATATTGGAAGGTATTCGAAAAGGTCCCGTAATAATCGGGGATCCCCTTGCCGATGATCGTCCTGTCGCTGGCATTGATCTGCCCGTCTTTATTCAGATCGCGGATAATGACATCCCCGGGTTGTTTACCGTAGGTCTTGGCCTGAGCCGTCTGTGAAGTGCTGTAGATGCCGTCCCTTATATACCCGAATATTGATCCGACGGACTGTCCGACGCGAAGGATCTGGTTTTCCTTGAATCCATAGATGATATCTGCATTATTGGCGCCGAGGGCAGTGACCTTATTTTTAAGCCAGGAATAATTAAAACTGGTTGACCAGGTAAAATCCCGCGTTTGCAGGTTGATGGTATTCACGGTGATCTCCAGGCCCCTGTTCTCCATGCTCCCGACGTTCTTGGTGACCGTAGCATAACCGCTGGACGTTGGGATTGGTGCGTCCAGCAACAAGTCGACCGTATTTTTATAATAAGCGTCCACGATAAAATTCAACCGGTTTTTCAACAAGCTGATGTCTGCTCCGACGTTGAATTGTCTTGTTTTTTCCCATTTCAGATCGGGGTTGGCCAAAGTGCCAATGCTCACGCCCGAGGTTCTGCCGCCAAAGACATAGGCATTGCTGCTTAAATTCGCCAGGGAGTGGTAGGACCCGATGGCTGAATTGCCGGTCAGTCCATAACTGACCCTGAGCTTCAGGTCGGAGATGGTCTTACTATCCTTCAGGAAATTTTCTTTAGATACCCGCCAGGCAAATGCTCCCGAAGGGAAAAAGGCAAACTTATTATTGTTGCCGAAACGGGATGAGCCATCAAAGCGACCGGTCGCCGTAAACAGATATTTGTCCATTAAATTATAGTTCACCCTGCCGAAATAGGATTCCATCTGGTAGCCCGTCGAAAAGGAAGCCGGGGCGAGAGGAGTGGCGCCCGCACCCAGGTTAAAGTAGCCGTAATAATCATCCGGCATTGCCGTAGTAGACGCCGTCCAGTCCAGGTAAGTCTGTTCTTCCCTCTCGGTTCCCACTACCAGGTTGATGCCGTTATTATCATTGAGCTGTTTGGTATAATTCAACCGGTTGGACCATGTCCAGAAAGTTGTTTGATTGCTATTGATGCTGGAGCTGTTCTTCCTCGTGCCTCCCTGCAGCTTGGAACTGTTAAAGCTGGGGTTGATCTGGCTGATGACATTGCTGCCAAAAGTGGAAGTAAATTCCAGGCCATTCACTATTTTGACTGTTGCGTAAGCATTCCCATTGAACGCGCTGGTTTTACGCTGGATGACATTTCCATACACTTCGGACAAAGGGTTATCCAATTTTTCCAGACCTGCATAGTCGCCTCCGTAACCGTAGGTGCCGTCTTTGTACTTATAGGGTATGAATGGGGCCATTTCCACAATGTTCCGGATGACATTGTAAGACCCGTTCGCGTCATCCACGCCATTCTCCATCTTATAGCTGTAACTGCCGGTAGCGCCGATCTTGAGCCAGGTCTTTACATTCTGGTCCACGGTGATCCTTATATTATAACGTCGCTGGTAACTCTCTTTGATAATGCCGTTGTCGTTGGCAAAGCCTACAAAAAATCCATAATTGGTGTTATTGCTCCCGCCGGTAACCGACAAATTATGACTTTGACTAAGTGACGTGCGGAACACCTGTTTGCTCCAGTCGATATCATATATCGGCTGGGGTACGCCATTTTTGTCCAATACAAATAATTCCCTGTTGCCTAAGGTGTTTCCTACCAGGTAGTTCTTTCTCTTTTGAACAGGATCCTGGTATTTTCCGGCGGCCCAACCGGTAGAGTCATACTTCCGGGCATTTTGATAGACCACTTCTTCCAAATCCAGCCACTGCCGGGAATTTAATACTTTGAGGTTCCTGGAAGGAGGTAATTGGTTCAGGCTGATATAGCTGTCATAGGCGACTACATTCTTATTCTTACTGCCCCTTTTGGTTGTAACAAGGATCACTCCATTGGAACCACGCGTACCATAAATAGCCGTGGCGGATGCGTCTTTCAATACGTCAATGGATTCGATATCGTTGGGGTTGATATTGGACAAACCTTCCGTCCACTCCACCCCGTCCACTATATAGAGCGGGTCATTGGATGCGTTGATCGAACTGAACCCGCGAATGGCAACGGAGGTCCTGCCGCCGGGTTTCCCGGAGTTCGTCGTAACATTCACACCGGCCAGCTTACCCGCCAGGGATTGCTCTACATTGATCGCCGGTCTTTCCATCAGGTCTTTGGCTTTTACGCTTCCCACCACTCCTGTCAGGTCGGATCTTTTCATCGTCCCATAGCCGACCACTACGACATTGCCAAGCTCAGCGGACGATTGTTTGAGTCTTACCAGGATTGAATTCCCGTTTCCCTTCCTGATCTGGAATTTGCTGATCTGCTCGGTTCCATATCCGACATGGCTGAAAAAAAGATCGTAGGAAAGACCGGGTTTCAGGTTCTTCAAAAGAAATTTTCCTTCGCTGTCGGTCGTTGCGTATAAAGTTTCGCCGCCTCCGGCCGGTGTTGCCTTTACCGTAACACCATTTAACACTTCACCGGATTCTGCCATGACCGTACCGGAGAGCAGATTGCCGGTGGTGTTCTCCTGGGCCAGCAGGCTGCCCGCTATTCCTATCAGCAGCGTGAAGACAATTAACCACTTCCCAAAGGGATTTTTTCTCAAATGTTGCATATACTTACTAAGGGGGTTTGACAATGAGCTTCCTGTATGCAGTCCTTACTGCATATAAACACTAGGATAATCTTGTTGAAATAAATTATTTACCCAGGATGACAACATGGTCACCCATATCCTGAAGTTTTAACCCATTCATGTTTGCGATGACCTTCAGGACATTTTTTATACTATCGGACCGCTGGATATACCCTGTAAAATAAAGTTCCCGTATTTGCTTTTCCCGGTACTGTATCGGCATATTGTATAGCGCACTCACCTTGTCAAATACATTTTTCAGGGATTCCCGCTCAAAGGTCAGCATATGATCATTGCCTTCATCCGGGTTTCTCTCCCGGTCGGGACTGTGAAGGTTGTCTGCCTTTATAAAGGATTTTATTTTTGCCGTCTTATCAATGACATTGAGTGTCACATATTGTCCGGGGCTTAGGTATACGGCATCGAATTTCTTCCCGCCGGAGGTTGAGTTCACTACCACTTTACCTTCGAATAACTTTACCACCATATCATCTTTACCTAAGGCATTCACTTCAAACCGGGTGCCAAGCGCCGTTGTCGCAAACTCACCGGCAAACACCGTGAATGGTCGGGTTATATCCCTGGCTACTTTAAATTCCGCTTTACCGATCAGGCTGATGTTCCGTGTCCTTCCATCAAAATATTTCCCGTAGGATATAGAGCTTTTGGGCGCTAATAGAGCCGTGGACCCGTCGGACAGTCTGATTGTCATCCCGGCTGTTGTATTATTACTCACCAGTAGCGGGGAAGCCGTATCCGCGGTCTTATGAACGGCAACTTCACTGCCCCGGCTACCGGCTTTTTTCCTCTCTGCATGGTTTAACAGATAAAACCCGGCGATCGCTGCCAGTACCGAGGCTGCTGCCCACCAAACGGATCTCCTTCTGATAGAAAATATCTTTGCCTTTGATCTGTCTTTGGTTCCGGCATTATTCTTTAGGGCAATGGCTTCGTGAAATTGTCTTTCCAGGTCCTTTTTAAATTCATTTTCTTCGTTCCCGAGCAACGAATCCAACTCTCCGGACTCCTGTCCGGACAAATTACCTTCCCAGAATTTCGTCAGTAACTGTTTGATCTTATTCATCTCAATGTAAAAACGCGGAAGTCCTTTTCGCAGAGGGGTAATGTCAGGTTAACAAAATGTTACCAAAGTAAAATATTCGTAGATATGAATGGCCAGAAATATTCCGATTGTTGAATGGACATGACGGGAGAGTACGTAATTCTTTATAAACCGGATCGCTTCCGTCAAATGCTCTTTTACAGTTGTAGCGGCGATGCCCAATATATGACCGGCCTCCGCATAAGATTTGCCTTGTAGCTTGCACAATTCGATAGCCTGTCTTTTCCTTGTGGGCAATAACCCGATGGCTTCTTCCAGCAACTTTTTTTTCTGGTACATATCCTGGAAACTATCGTCGGGAAGAGACTTTTCATCCACATTCAAAAAAGCCAGATCCGCGAACCTGGTTTTTTCCTTCAATTCACTCCTTATATAGCTGATGGAACTGTTATAACTTACCCGGAACAACCAGGCGGACAGCGACTTTTGATCCTTGAATTTTTGCCTGTTTTCCCAGAGCTTGACAAAGACGTCCTGTAATATATCCTCTGCAATATCCTGGCGGAAAATGATCTTATTAATATTGCTGAAAACTATTTCTCTATAATAATTATAAATAATATCATGTGCTTTTATTTCCCCTGCGGAAAAATCATCTATCACATAAGCGTCAATTTCAGCAGCTGGCATGCGGAATTTTTGCACAAAATTAATCCGGGCAACCAGGTATCAGATTAATTTATCTTTAATTCTTGGTCATTGAGCTATATTAAAGTTTCCGGATTCATTCTTAATTTCCGGGATATTCGATGTTTTGATGACCAGGCTGCCATGTGACTCACTGGAAATAAACAACCCATGTTTACCTTTTGCGCCAATTCCATAGTTTGAAATCTTTAGTTTTTGTAGCGCAACATTAGATAACACACCCGTTTTCCCTGTCTCGTTTTTAGCGATTATGCTGAACCCGTTTGACAAACTGTTTTCAATATTCAGGTTATTGATTTCAATGCCGGAGATGCTGCGTTTATCGACGCATATTTCTACGGCGGCGCGCCAGCCCCATTCGTGGTCAAAGCCTCCGCTGGTTTTTATATCACAGTCTTCAATAACCGTCGTGCCGCTAAAGTTGTTATTTATGCCTCTATCTTTATTTTCGGTCGGGAAGGTGGTGCTGATAAGAACAGCGGAACCCTGGGAAATATCAACGAATGAGCAATTTTTTATCTTGTTGCTTTCACCACCATAAATGGCTGATCCATTTGCAAGAAATGGCAGCTGAGCCGTACAGTGAGTTATAAGGTTAAACCCTGGCGGGAATTGCTGGCTGGCGAATACAGCAGGCCAGATGGCGAAGCAATCATCTCCCGTACCCCGGGCAGTGCAGTTTTCTATGGTCGATTGATTCATGCCAACACAAAAATTTATCCCGTCGGCTATCGTATTTCGCATGCGGCATCCTGTAATCTTTAACCCTTTTGAATTTTCGATCCACATACCCACTTTCGTGTGTTCAATCCAAACGCGTGAAATAGTTGAGTTTGTGCCGTAAGAGCCTACGATACCATCATTAGGTTCGTTATCGTTTCTGTAATTCAGCCTGCCGATAATGGCAAAATCAGAAATATGAATGCCGCTGCCGCTGCCCTTCAATCGTACCCGTCGATTTACATTGGCGTAGAGCGTTTGATCTCCGACCAGCTTTGTATACCACATTCCCGCTCCCTGGATGGTCACATTTGCCGGCAGAATGATATCCCCTGTAATTTTAAAAGTCCCCGCTGGGATAAAGACGCTTTTTCCTGTTTCCACGGCCTTGGCTAAACAGCTTCTGAATGCTTCAGTATAGTCATCGGCCGGGCCGTTTGCCCCGAAACTCTTATCGGTAAGCGACAAGGAACCCGCCGGCGCCTTTAGCGGGGGTGTTATATTTTCAAGATCAGCCAGATCGATTATACAATAGTCAGCATCATCTCCCTTGCGGTCGTCGCGTTGTATCCGGATATCATCGCCCGTTTCGATCTTCAGATCCGTTATCCTCAATTCATCATAAAAATTCCTTGGGTTTCCGTCAGCCGGATTATTGGTAAAGGGGTATTTTCCATACAACCAGGAGTAATGTGATGTAATGGTATAATGCTGTATGAGGACTCCGTTCTTATATATCCCAAGCGTAGTACCTTCCTTTTTGTCGGGAAGACTGTATCTTATAACTATACTGTTGGCGCCCACCGGGGAGGTAAATTCAACGAATTGTCCTTTGGCGATGAGTTTTACGCATTTTTGTCCGGATGATTCCGTTTCAACCTGGTAGGGATCGTATTTTGGACCCATGACGGACCCGGTCGTCTTCATATTTTCGGCTTCCATCGTTGTCCAGGGTATGTCAGCTCCGGGTCTTTTCTGCGCGGCGCATACTGACAGAGCAAAAACAAGGAGAAGAGTGCAGGTATATTGGTGGTTCATAAGGTATAAATATACAAATCTCAATAATATTATTTATTTTGTCCGGCCAGCCGCAATAAAACCCCTGTGGCGGCCAGTTCCCCATGCAGCAATTTAAGATCCTGCTCAATTCGTCCCGTCGATAACTATTTAATTTGAGCAAGATAGGATGCAGGGTCTTTAAGAAATTCAGCCTTGCACTCTTTTGAACAAAACCCATATAATTTCCCTTTATACTGTGCGGTATCCTCCAGGCCGGCTTTAAGCGGCATGCCGCAGGCTGGGTCTTTGGCATAATCGAAGTGCAGGCTTTTCAGGCTCTGTTTAAAAGCCGCTGCCGGGCTGATTGTCGTCGCTGTATCTGTTTTCCCGAATGCCCGCTCGGCGGGTTGACGGCTATGACAGGAAACAATTGCTGACAGGGATAATAGGAGGATGATATTTCTGGTCATTGTTAAACGTTTAAAAGATTAATTAAAGTTAGAAAAATATGGCCAGCTTCAGTTTGGCAAAAAGCGGCGTCCCGGGGGTAAAGCTGATATCGTCCACAGGCTGCGGTTCATTTCTCATCCTGGACGTTACTTCAAAGGCCGCCTCATTCCATTTCGTATTGAAAAGGTTCTGGATTTCCAGCCCGACCTCGTATTTTCGCTTCGTATAATTGGCCGTCAGATCGGTAACGAAATAGCCTTTAGCTACCAATGAATTGTCTCCATTCGCGGGGCGATTCTTCATATATCGATAGCTTAGTCCTCCATTTAGTCCATTGGGCAACTTAAAGTTCAGGCCACCTGTGCTGGACAACGGAATAGCCAAAGGCAGATAATCGCTTCCCTTGGGAGCGCCCAGATCCCGGGCCTCGCAAAAATTGATATCGAAATTGGCGAAGAACCAATTCGTGAACTGGTAGCGGACGGAGACATCGATTCCCTCTCTCCTGGTCTTGTCCCCGGGAGCAAAAGTTCCGTCGTCTGCATGATAGGTAAATTCCTGCGCCAGGTGCAAGTACCATACGGCGGCATTTAGAAATAAGTGCGGAATAGGTTTCCAGTTGATGCCGAGATCGGTCCCATAGGCAGCAGGCAGGATATCGATACCCTGGTTGGAGGCTACCACCTTGGCGTCATTGGAATGAAACCCCTTGCCTGTCTTCAGGTAAAACTGCACATTGTCCGAGGCGGTATAGGCGATATTTAACTTGGGACTGACCACCGCCTTTCCCCTGGCGGGTTGAGAGGGATTGAGCTTATCTTCATAGTTAAAATGCAGGTAATCGAGCCGGACGCCTGCATTGAATAGCCATTTACCGGTCCGGTAATTTTCATCCACGTAGCCGTTGTAGCCAGACTCTGTCACATTGCCCAACTGCATATATTGCAACACGTCATTGTAGTTGATCGTGTGACTCAGCTCGCTGTTATAGATTTTGTTCAGCTGCCATCCCAATCCAAAGGACGAACTAAGATCGGCGCCATTCGAAAAGTAGACTCTATGGGTCAGCTTGCCGTTGTAGCCGAAAAGATCGCGTGTCTCGTGCTGCTTGAGCCGGTCGCCGTTGACGCTGTCATTTGCAAACAGGGTCGGATCATAGTGTTCGTCAAAAAGATAACGCGAATAATAAACCTGGTTTTCCAGCAGGAGTTTATCAGATAGGACGGTACGTAGCTTAACGATAGCATTCGTGCGGCTCGTATACCCTCCCTGGGCGCTGTCCAGCCAGCCGAAGCGGCCTATAATTCCCTGTGTTACGGCCCTTTCCGGGATTTCGCCGGAGGAACGCCACGAACTGCTGAAAGTGGAAAGAGTAGCCGTTAGCTTAGTTTTTGCCGACAGGTTGACATTATATCTTCCAAACAGGTTGCCCCGGCTGAAACGCTGGGGCCAGTCAAAAGCTCCGTCCGTGTAAGCCGCTTCTCCGGCTATATACGCGCTTTCCCCTCTTTGGCGGGCTTTATCGGACAGCAGGTTTACCATTGCCATGACCCTCCCGGTATTATACATACCGCCCTCTATCTTCACCTCGCTTTTTTCCAGGGTCTCGTAGGTCCGAAAAGCCACATAACCGGCCGTGGTAAAATCTCCATGATCCGCATAATAGGGCCCTTTGCCGAATTCATAGCTGGATACCAGCTCGGGGATCAGGAAATGCAGGTCTGAAAAGCCCTGTCCATGCGCGTGAGAGACCAGGTTAAGCGGCATGTCATCGACGGAAACATTCACGTCCGTTCCGTGGTCGGCGTCGAAGCCCCTGAAAAAAATATGTTCCGCGATGCCCCCTCCCTGGTGCTGTCCCAGGAAAAGCCCGGGTACAAGCCGCATCAGGTCCTGGGCAGAATTGACGGGCCGCAGGTTCAGGTCGATGCCGCTAATCGTATGAAAGGAGGAATTATTGGAAAGCGGGGTGATCGTGACAGCCCTGAGGTCCACGGGCCCTCTTTCCAAAGCAATGTGGATAGCTGGAGAGGGGTTCCGGATGGAGATAGTCTGTGGCTGGTATCCAATGTAAGAAATATACAACGAGTCTGTCTTTTTAGGAATGCGCAATTCAAAATTTCCCTGGTTATCCGTACTGGCGTTGCGCCCGTTTTTCCCGGTGCTGACGATGGCTTCCGTCAGCGGCTGGCCGTTGCTCTTGTCGATGACCCTGCCTTTAATGATTGTTTGGGAAAATACGGCTAAGAAGCTGAATTGTACTATCAAAAGTCCTATAATTCTTTGCATTTTTTTGCTGTTAGTTAGCTGATTGATTTGCCGAGTCACGCAGGCGCAGGCATCCGGCCCCGCACTCCGGCAGATAGAAAAGAAAAGATCACGGTAAAAACACAAATATCAATCCGGGGGATGGAAACAAAAGGAGGGTTGGTCAATAATCCGGCAATCAGACAAGGCCGGCGGGTGAGAGGAAGAGAGCATGGCTGGCGCCGCAAATGTCATGGAACGATCGGAATCTGCAAACAGCAGGACGCTCCAGGCATTTTCTTTTCTTTCCGGTTTATTGCTGTCCTGTTGTTCGTCCTGCAGCAGGTGCTTGTTTAACTGGCAGCGGCCGTAGCAATGAATGATTGGCCTGTCCCGGTTCTCGCAGAGGTTCCTGGCAATATAGTCCTGGTTCGCGTAAAAATCCGCGAAAATCACCGCCTTACTGAACGATTGCAGTAGAACCGCCAGCAACAGCAATGCAACACTTACATGTTTACAGACCTTAAACATAGCAGAAGGTGCTCCCACACCTATGAGCAGTGCGAAAATTGCAGCGCGAAAGGGGATTAAGAGAGAAAATACCGATTAAGCGATCCTGCTTTGCCCCGGTGGATGGAAGATAGCAAAGGCCCGGTCTACGGGTGTTGGGGTGGGAATAAGTGAATAGGGTAATATACCCGCTATCCGGAAAGGGGCAGACAGGAATGAAGACTGCTCGTCCATAAAGAGCACCTCATTCCTGTTCTCCATCCGGCGATCCGGGTTATTTTTATCCTGGTTATCCTCATTAGCGAGACGTTTGCGCAAATGGCACTTACCACAGCAATGCATCATCGGCTTGCCCCGGTTCTCGCAAAGATTTTTGGCAATATAATCCTGGTTTGCATAAAAGTCAACAACAATGGCAGCCCTGCTAAATGTCATGGCCATGAAGGCCAGCAGCAGAAGAATGACTGAACATTGTCTAAGCATATTATCCGGAACTTGCCGCAAAAATAGCCATAAAAGTAATCAGGATGAAAAAAATCACTTGTCATTCCCGATTAACAAACCCTGGACAGGATCCCATTTGTCGTACTGAATGGCCTGGGAAGTCCCTTTGGCGTAATTTCTGCCACGTATTTTTTCTACCAGGTGTAATGCACCGTCGATTCCAGCTGCCACACCTGCAGTGGTAATTACATTGCCGTTATCCACATAACGGGTGTTATCTACAACTTTTGTGTTCGGATTTGCTTTTGCCAGATTATTAATTTCCTGGTACCAGGTTGTCGCAGATAGACCGTCTAAGATATTGGCTTTGCCTAAAATGAAAGCGCCTGTACAAACTGATAAGGTATACTGACTTGTTTTTTGCCTTGCCTGTATCCATTTAATTACTTCGGGGTCATTCATTGTCGGCGAAATATTCCCACCGGAAATCACCAATACATCCGCCGCCGGAACATCTTGCAAAAGATACTCAGGGGTTACCGACAAGGAGTTTTGCGTATGGATATTATTTTTTGTTTTTGATACGGTAAAAACCTTGAAACCGGCGGTTGAAAATACTTCCATAGGTCCGGCGAAATCCAAGAGGTCAATGCCATCCTGTATATAAAAACAGACAGAAACAGGTTTAAAGTTCTGTTCCTTTCTAAATTCAGCAAGCGACTTTTGCACGAGGGTCATACCACATTTAGGACAGGCGCCTGGTTTATCAAACTCAATTTTATCACAATCATCTCCGCACGGAGGGCAAACATATATAACCTTGTCCGTCTGTTCCGAAGCCTGACCAAACACTGCCGTTAAATACGGGGACAGGAGTGCGAGCATTAAAATAATCTTTCTCATTGCAGTCTGTTAATTTGAGTGAATTGTTGTTTATTTTGGCAAACCTACAAATATTTTTCTACCTACAAAATTATTTGTAGGTTTGTGTTATGAAAAGGAATGATCCTAAAAAAGCAAAACAGATCGAACCCACTAAATCGGAACTGGAAATTCTGCAGGTGTTGTGGGAGCATGGTCCTTCGCCGGTTCGATTCGTTATGGAGGAGCTGAATAAGAAGCGCGGGCTGAACTATACTGCCGTTTTGAGACTAATGCAGCTGATGACGGACAAAGGAATCCTCAAACGTGATAAAAGTCAGATGCAACATGTTTACCAGGTGGTGGAAGAGGAAAATAAGACAAAAGAGCATTTATTGGATAAATTTTTAGATACCTTGTACAAAGGTTCGGCGGCAAGCCTGATCATGCAGTTGGTAGGAAATAAGAAAGCGTCAAAGGAAGAGCTTAAGAAAATCAAAGCCTTGCTGGACAAACTGGAAAAGGAATCCTGAGAATTGAATATCTGATGACTAAACGGTAACAATCGATAATGGAAAATATTAGCCGGGCTATCTTTCATACACTGATGCACTCTATGTGGCAGGGGTTTATCCTGGCCCTTCTGGCAGGTTTGATTATGGTATCTACAAGAAAACTTTCTGCTTCGTTAAGATATCGCTTATTAATCGGTTCTCTGTTGCTTTTCGTCGTTATAGTGGTTTATACCCTGGTCATTGAACTTAATGTCAATGATCTGGACAGCCCTCAAACAGTCGATCCGCGTATCAGGCATAGTAATCTTATAAACGTCATTTTCAATATTATTCAGCAGCATGCCATAATTTTTGTGGCTGCCTGGTTCTCGCTGGTCCTTATAAAAAGTTTCAGGCTAGTCATGGGACTGTATACGATTAAACGCCTGAATAGCGTAAAAATCAGCCCAATGCCCGTCTTTTGGGAAGAACGTTTCAAAGCCCTGACCGAAACTATGAAGATAAGCAGACCCGTCACTTTGCTGGAGTCGGGCATTGCTAAGGTGCCTTTATTGATCGGCTATTTGAAGCCGGTGATATTGGTCCCGGTAGGGCTGGTCAACTCTTTAGAGCCGGAGCAGGTCGAGGCCATCCTGCTTCATGAGCTCGCCCATATTCTGCGAAAAGATTACCTGGTCAATTTAATTCAAAAAATCATCGAAAGCCTGCTTTTTTTCAATCCGGCTGTGCTTTGGGTGTCTTACCTGATCAGATCCGAACGGGAAAATTGTTGTGATGACATTGTTATCAGTCAAACTAAAAACCGTGTCGGTTATATGCGTGCATTGGTCGGTTTTGAAGAATACCGGCAGGACCTGCCTGACCAGGTACTGGCCGTCAGTGGTAATGCAGGCGCCATTCCGCAGCGTATAGAAAGAATGATCAGCGGAAAAAACCGTTCCCTGCTCAAACTGGAAGTAATCATTCTTTCGCTCATGACAATTCTCTTTGCAACTGTGTCAATGGATAATTTTAAGTTTTCGGCCAACCCGCCTCTTTCGGTCTCTTTAAAAGCGGCTCAACAAACTTGTACTACGTGCCCGTATATGAATGATAAACAAATATGTTGGGAGTGTTACATGAGTTCGGAGGACAACAATAATCCCCAATCCCATTGCGCTTCGATGTTGATAAAATGCTGTGCCCGCCTTCCTGATTGACGACTTAGACAGATTGAAAACCGAAGGAATATTTTATTAAAGAACCGTTCTTAAAACTACACTTGATGTAATATTTATACTCGTTGTGTCTCTTTACAAAATCAGACGAATTATCAATCTCGAAATATAATTGTTCGTAATCAGCCATCCCTTTGAGTACTTTATATTTATTCCCGATTGCCTTTATTACACTTTCCTTTTTAATGAAGAGGGCTATACGTCTTGATGTCAAAAACCTATCTACATCCATAACAATCACTTGCGTAGGCAGCTTGTAGCTTTTGTCAATAGCCAATATTTCAAATTCATCCACCGAGTTCTTACTACCACCATAGTGAAACAGTAATCTTAATACCTGTGTCCTGTCATGATTGACTATTTCAATTCTTGGAAGTAAGCCTCCCGCTTCAAAATGCTTTTCCCATACCTTAGGTCCTAACACTTTTTCCGTGCTGGCAGGATCGTTAAGTTTTATGCCATTTACTGAAGTATCGGGAATAATTGATTTATGTTTCCCGATTGCAGGGTTGGTTACAAAAATTATCCAACCAAGTAAAATAAGATTTCTCAATTGCATAATCTATATTTTTCGATTACTATCAACTAAGAGCTACCAGTTCTCAGGTCTTTCATAAAAATTAATTTCGAGTGGCACATAACATTCTTTTATCTGTTCAATTCCCTTGATATCCCTTTCATTGGAAGTAGACGCCAGTCCGGGAAAACTCTTCTTTACCTTCCAAAAAGTTCCCCCGATCCTGACCTTGTCTATAAAAACGGTCTCGCCTGTATGAAGCTTTAACTTTTTGTGAATACTCTTCTTTCTGCTTCTCTCTATGAAAAAAGGCAGATCATTCCTGTGTTCACGTTTGTAAATGGCCGCCAGGCTGTCACCCATGCAAAATGTAAGCATCTTGTTATAGCCGGTGAACACATCCGGCACATAGCTATATCGGGAATAAAATGACTCCAATAAAGAATCAACAGTTCCCGATACCAGTACCCTATCCAGACTTTCGGATCCGAGGCCCGACATTATCAAGGGATATTTGCCGGGACCTCTTATATCCAAAGTTACATAGCACAGGGTATCCGTCTGCCGGTCACATGACATCGGCTGTGCGCTGGCGGTAAAAAACATACAGCCAAAAAAGAGACTCATTATTGGTATTCCACTAATTTCCATTAGACGTATTATCAATAATTATAGCTGGCAAAAAGCTGCCGTTCCCTAGCTGATTGGCGTCGCTTTGGCTTGGCCTCTCCGGAGGGTATTTCATGATCCCCTGAGCGCCGCCAATTCCGGCGGGGTGGTTAAAACCAAGCGTATGAAAGATCTCGTGTACCTGGTTCATTTTCGTATCCTCTCTGATATTCATTATAATATTTTTATGATCTGCGGTGGTTCCGCCAACTGTTACGGTGGACTCTGTGCCGTCATCGTTTTGCTTTTCCTTCGATATAAATCGGGAATAACTCTCCGACGAAGCGCGTGTAAAAGAATTACCAATCGGCAGCCCACCCTGTTTTCCGGCCTTTGCCTTATCGTCGCTTTAGTGATAAGGGGATCATAGTGGTGGATTTAGGTTAGGGTTTCGTAGGATACAGGTTACCGGGAGCTAAAGTAAGTTGCGGAATTTACATGTGCAAGGGTAAAATTACGCTGTAAATTTTATAAGGGTTTACCAGAGACAAAATAAGTAAGGGTTTAATTCATTTTATAAATCCAAAGCACAAGAAATCAATATGGTAATTTTTTTATTTAGGCGGCACAGGAGATATGGAAAAATTTAAAAAAGTTTTTTTATTCGCTCCAGGGTGAATTTAAAATACACTCACAGAAGTTCTTCCGATGAAAATTAGGGATCATATAGGCGCAAACATCCGCCTTGATGTTCCCAAAGGTGGTCTCTGTTTTATGTTCAAAACCGCTGAAAAAGGTGGGAATGATCTTCTTTTTAAAGCCATTACGCGGGTAAACGCCAATGATCTCTTCCCGGCTTTCCGAAGGGAGGTTTTCATACCCTTCCCCCATCACGTCCAAACCGACTCCGGAATACATCAAGGCCACCTCGGGTTCTTTATGTTCAGCGATACCGATAGTCGTATGCAAGGCAATGGTATCCCATACCAGCTGCAGTGAACGTTCGGGCAGACCGTAACTTCTCAAAAAGTCACGGGCGGCATTGGCCCCGTCGACTTCAAATCGAAGATCGGGGCTGCTATAGTGTTTCGTTAAGCCCAGATCATGAAATACAGAACTTACATACAGCAGTTCCGGATCATAGGGTAAATTATTTTTCTTTCCATCGAGGGATGCGAAAAGAAAAACTCTCAGGGAGTGATTGTAAATAAATTCAGTACCGTGCTCTAACAGCAGATCTGTAGCCCGATCGGCAATGGTGCTGTCTGGAATCCTTATACCGGCTACTGATTTTAACTTCGTTATTGACATAATTTATCGATTTTATATCAACAAAGGTAGGCCTGCTCCATAGTCCGGAGAATATCAAAAACAGACAATCACATACCAATATTTACGAAACGATCCCGGTAGTCGTTGGGAGACAGCTGGGTATGCTTTTTAAAAAAAAGACTGAATTGGCCCGGGGTGGAGAAATTGAGATCAAACGCTATTTCCTTCACGGATTTAGAAGAGAACTGCAAAGAACGCTTCGCTTCGGCGATGATCTGTCCGTTAATAATATCTTTGGCGCCTTTTCCACCGCATCGCCTGCAAAGATCGGACAGCTTCCGGGCGGAAATATTCAACTGAAGCGCAAAATCCGCTACCTCATGGGTACTTTTGTACAGCCCGCTAACCAACTCTACAAACCGGCGGTAAAGCTGTCTTTCATAGCTATCATACCCTTTGATCAAAGAGGCGTTCACATTGGCGATCTTGATCATGATGATCTTAAGATAAGCGGCCAAGACATCCAGCTTATTCACATAATCCTCTTTTAGAAATTCCTGGTAAAGAATATGGAAAAGCATCTCTACTTGTGAATATTCAACATCTTCCAGGGGTAATTGCTGATTGGCGGCTGCATCATTAAATAATACAGCTTTACAATTATTGGCGCTGGCCGGCGCTTTTTCCCAAAAACAATCCCCGAAAGAAAGTTCGTAGCCGGTTACGCAGGCATCCGAATGAAAGCCGTACAATTGTCCCTTGGCTAATAAGAACAATTCACTGCCTGAAAGGCGATAGGTGGAGTCATCCGCCTGAAAGGCGCCAATGCCTTCTTTAATCACAAAGATCCGGTGGTAATTGGCCCTGCACATCGATAAACGATCAAAGGCCTGGTTATTCAAAGAGGATATTGAAAAGGAATCGGTCAACTCCTTATCCGTATAAGTTTCTAAAATTCTATTTTCAGCCATATACTGCCTGGACCCGTTTAAACCATAAAGTTAACTAAAAGGCCCGGAGTCATTCTGACTATTCGGACCGAAGGCTTTGGACCGGGTTGGTGAGCGCCGCTTTGATGGCCTGGAAGCTCACGGTGAGCAAGGCGATGAGCAAGGCCGCTAGGCCCGCAACAATGAATATCCACCAGCTGATATCGGTCCGGTAGGGATATTCCCGGAGCCAGTTCTGCATCAACAGCCAGGCGACGGGGGAGGCGATGAGGAAGGCCATTCCTACCAGGTACAGGAAATCTTTGGACAGCATACGGAAGATGCTGAGTTCGCTTGCGCCCAATACTTTCCGGATGCCGATCTCCTTTGTCCTTTGCTCCGACGTAAAGATGGCAAGACCCAGCAGGCCCAGGCAGGAGATGAAGATGGCCAGGACGGCAAAGCCATCGGATAGCCTGCCTACCATTTGTTCGCTGTTGTATAAGCGTTGGTATTCCTCATCCGCAAAAAAATAGCTAAAGGGGAATTTAGGTTCCATTTCCCGGTAGACCTTTTGCAGGCTGGCGACGGCCTCCCTGGTCCTGCCCGGCCGCGACTTGACCAGGATATATCCCCAACTGATGGCCTCGTTCAGGTTGATCAACAGGGGCTCGATGGATTCATGCAGGGATTTGAAGTGGAAATCCTTTACCACACCGATGATCTTGCATTTGTTGCCGAAGATGCTGAGAGGACGGCCGATGGGGTCTTTATAGCCGATGAGCTTCAACGCCGTTTCATTGATGATGTAGGCCGAGGTATCCGTCGGGAAGGCCGGGGAAAAATCACGGCCTTGCAGGAGATGCAGCTTGAGCATCTTCAGGAAACCGTAACCTACGGTCACATGGAGGACTACTGCTTTTGTCGCCGGGTTTTTTCCCTCCCATTCTATATCATAGGCATGCGCCCCAATAGACTGGGGAGCCTGGTCCGAGCGGACTATCGCCTGTATTCCCGGCATGGTGGCCAGTTCGGTCTTGAAGGCGTCAAACTTTTTATAAAGGTCGCCCCGGACGGGAGTATACAAGAGATCCTCCCTATCGAAGCCTAGGTTGACGGTCTGGAGGTAGGTCACCTGGCGTGATATCACCATCATCCCAATTATGAGCAGGATGGAAAGGGTGAACTGAAAGATGACCAACCCTTTTCTGAGCCAGAAAGCAGCCGGGCTGAATTTCAGAGAACTTCGTCGGAGCTTTGTTCCTCGCTCCTTCCTCGTTCGGAACCTTCGGATTCCCTCGGTTCCCTTCAGCACATTCACGGGCCTGAGCGAAGATAGGAAAAGCGCGGGGTAGCTGCCGGCTACAAAGCCCGTGAGCAGGATCAGCGCCGTTACCATAATCCAGAATGAAGGCCGGGAAAGGGGCATGAAGATCTGCTTGCCGGTGATATTGTTGAAGACCGGCAGGATGACCCCAGTAAGAGCCAGCGACAGTATTGCCGCCAGGGAGACCAGCAGGATGGCTTCGCCGATGAACTGCAGGATAAGGGAAAAGCGGGCTGCGCCGATGGTCTTGCGGATCCCCACTTCTTTGGCGCGTCGCACCGAGCGTGCCGTGCTCAGGTTCATAAAGTTGATACAGGCGATCAGCAGGATGAATATGGCTACGACGGTGAAGAGGCGCACGTATTCAATGCGCCCGCTGTAGGTCCGTCCATTGCGGAATGTCGAATGAAGATACATCTCATCGAATCGCTGCAGACCCAGCTCGATATGGAACCCTGTGGCCTCTCTGCTGGTAAGATAGCTATCCATGAAGTGAGTGATCTTCCCTTCTACCGCAGCCGGACTAACGCCGGGCTTCAGTTGGACGTAGGTCCTGGGGCTGCGGTATATCCATTCCTTCAGCCATCCTACCGTATCGAGTTGAAAGGGCCAGTTGAGGACATAATCGAAACGGTCTGAGCTATTGGTCCCGGGGTCTTCGAAAACGGCGGCAATCCTGAAATTTACTGCGTTTTCATAGCGGATGGTCCGGTTGATGGCTGCCGCGGGGCTGCCGAAGAAATTATCCGCCATCCTGCGGGAAATAGCGATCTTATCCCGGCTGTCAAGGGCAGTGCCGGCAGTGCCTTCCAGGATAGAATAGCTGAACATTTTGAAGAAATCCGAGTCGGCGGCGGCGCCTTGCATAGTAATGATCTTTTCGCCCACTTCGAAAGTGGCTGACTGGTTGGGGTTAAAGCTGCTGGCGTATTGGATCTCCGGCAGCTTTCGCTTCAGCTCGGTTGCCAGGAGGCCGGGCGTCCAGTAAGCTCCTTCTACCTTACCTTCCGAGAAGACGCGTTCATATACATCATATAAGTCCGCCTTGTGAATGTGAAAGGCATCCATTTTCCGTTCGTCCTGCACCCATAGGAAAATGAGGAGGCTGGAGGTCATGCCCAAGGCAAGACCGAGGATATTGATGAGGGAGAAGGTCTTGTTTCGCAAGAGGTTTCTCCAGGCAGTTTTGAAGAGATTCTTAAGCATGACCGGCCGTTGATTCCATGCAGAGCCGCTAAAAAAATGCCAAAGAAATAGGGTATTGGTATTCAATGATCTATTTAGGAGCGACCCCGTGGCAGTGTCCGGATTCAAAGCAGTCAATGTCCGGTTTTGCAGAAGACAAAATGGTTATAAGGGCATTCGATTTTTAGTCACAGGGTATTCCAAATAAATCCAGGCCTTCCGTCCAAAAACGACTTATACTATTTTTTTTGTCGATTATATAAATGCTCCTTGTTGGAAATTTACACTTTGCTTCATCTGGTTTTTGTCCCCACAAAAAGTCATCATTGTAAGCGAAATAGAAATTATCTGCATTTCCCAGAACCTTGACGGTTATACTGTCTTTATAATCAGCAGGAGCTTTTGAAAGATAATTTTCTATATTTCTTTCTATGCGGCCGTAGTCATTTGAATATTTGAGGTCTATTAATTTTTCTGAACAAAAAATAGGATGTCCAATGGATTTAAAAGCTAACAACAAAAGCTGTCGTTTTAGGAGATAGTTCGAAAACAGGATAGAATAAGTTCTCTGCATTTTCAGAACTGTCTAACCTGTAAAAACTTTCTGTTTTATGTTCCGAAATGTCAAGTTTAGAAATATCATTCCTGTCCTTACAAGAAAAGATAAAGGAAGCAAAAAGTATGAGGGAAAGCATTCGCACAAACTTTGTCCGATTGGGAGGAGCGCTATATCTTGTCCAGATCTTATAACAGATGTAGCAGGAAATACCGGTTCCAACCGCTAAAATTCCTTTGCCCCCCAGCATCCCGATAATGTAATTAAAGACCCTAACCTTGGCATCGCCCGAATTATCAACCGTGCCGTTGCTTATCGATACTGCCTGGAAATAGGAGAATATGGTTATGCCAACTGTAAGCAATAACCCGACTAAATAGCGGGATACGGCCTTGAATGGATGCAGAGTTTCGTGTATTTTAGTGAAATATTGCTCTTTCTCCATGAACGTATAGAAAACTGCATAATCTTCCTGATCGGTAAAACTGAATTCACACTCACTGGGGAATCCAATACGTGTTTTGTAAATTATTACAATCTTTTCCTCCTGATCTTCCTTTGTGACCGATCTGATGGACTCATATTTGATTTCCAATTTTGTTGCCAATGTCAACTTTTTATTCCAGGCCTGCTCAAATTCGTCAACAGAGCTAAACGACTGGCTGGAAAACCTGAGCGCGTGGTCGGCAAGTAAAAGGGAAGTTATTTTATTTGCGGTTACGCGGAAAATTTGGCTAGGCATAGGGTATAGAGTATGATTTGAGTTGTAGCAGTGAATCTACTAAATATTTTATGATCATTAAATATGATAACATATATCATAAGACATATTGGTCAGACGGCGGCCCTTTGGCAGGAAGCCATTCCAGTTAAGCCTGTCCCCATTAAGACGTAAGTTCTTTAAAGAATGACACATCACCGTCGGGTGATACCATCAGGATAGTTCTTTTATTATCCTTTCTCAATTCCACGAAATAATTGGTGGCGCTTTCCATTTCAGTGCCAAAGAGTAAAATATCACTTTCCCGGTTCTGATTGTCTGTATACAGAATCACATCACCGATAGTATAATCCGGATATTTTTTCTTAATATATTCCTTGCCCTTTTCCGGCAGATCTTCAAATGTCTTTTCTGTTATGGTCCCCACCCATTCTCCATTATCGTCAAAATAGGCTTTCATTTTTTGGCCATCCTTTGTAAATGTGGCTACGTCAAAATAGTCATCCCGCTCCCATTGAACGTCCGGGATGTTGCCGAATTCAACAGTAAAACTTGACTTGGACCGTTCGCTTACGTCGGAACCGTTTAATTTCTTTAAAACTTTTTTTATATCCTTGTTTAGTGCTTTGGCCACATCCTTTGGGGACTTATCCGGCTTCGCGTCAACAATAATGAATATGGTTTTTGGAGTTGATGTCTGCGCCTGCGTTAAGTACAAGGTCAGCAATAAGCCGAACAATGTCAGTAAAAGCTTTTTCATTTTCTTAGTTTTAATGAATAAATAGATCAATGTGCCAAATCTTACTGTTTTCTCCAGGGAAAGCTTTTAAACGCAGGAAATAATGGATAAGCCAAAAGCAAAGTTCACTAATCGCATCGCAAAAAATTGTTTAAGTTTTTCACATTAAATAAAAGTCAACAGTTAGTAATACAAAAAAAATGACTGTGCATAAGTTAGTAGAGTCGTCAATTATATTGATAATATTTGTATTTCTTTGTACCGGTAAATATCCAGAAGATAGAGTCATTGCAAAAAAAGTTGAATAATGCTATTAAGTCACGAAAAATTTGAGTTTGGAGGTAAATGCCTGATTGAGAAAGTCGTCATACAAGCACCCTTTCGGTACTCGGTTACCTTTCATGACGAAGCATGTTTCATCTATTTCCTGGAAGGTAAGACTAAGGTGAATTCACCGTATGAGCAGATTAGTATTGGGCCTGAGGAATCAGTATTGTTGAAATGCGGCAGTTATTTTGCCGATCTGTTGAAATATAATGCAGTTGGGGAATATGAGATTCTTGTTGTACACCTTTATCCGGATATACTCCGGGAAATTTATAAGCATCAGATCCCCTCTTTTGTTAAGCATTCTGAAAACAAGTCATTCGTTCATAAGGTAGCTGCGCATGATTTGGTCAAAAAGTTCATGGAGAGCCTTTGTTTCTATTTCGATAATCCCGGGCTGGTTAATGATGAACTCCTGGAGCTTAAGGTCAAGGAACTTGTATTGTTGCTCGTTCAAACTAAAAATGCTGCATCTGTAGTAAGTTTGTTTACCGATTTGTTTACTCCCAGGGATATAAGTATAAAAGAGGTGGTTAATAATCATTTGTTTTCCGATGTATCTATTGAAGACCTGGCTGGCTTAAGCAATTTAAGTGTGTCTACTTTTAACCGCAATTTTCAAACCTTGTTTAATGATACACCTGCCAATTACATCAAAATAAAACGGCTGGAACGGGCAAAGGACCTGCTTGTCATGAGCTCATTAACCGTCAGTGAAATTTCCTTTCAAACCTGTTTTAAGGATGTAGCGCATTTTTCCAGATCCTTTAAGGCTGCCTATCATTGTTCGCCTTCTGCATACCGGTTGTCCGCGAATAGATCCCAAAGGGAGGCTTGACGGAATTATTCAAAAGTCTGACTTTTTTAGGCAAGGTGAAGGGAGGGTTGCTCCGGATATTTGCGTTAAAGAACAGATGAAAAATACAATTGACAAGGACAGGTTTGGCCCCTGGGCCATAATTACAGGCGCATCGTCCGGCATCGGTAAAGAGTTTGCGCGACAACTTGCAGCAGGCGGCCTTAATCTGGTACTCGTTGCCAGGCGGCTTGCGTTGCTTGAAGAAGTTGGAAAAGGTCTTGAAAAGGAATTTGGTATTCAATACAGAACGGTAGAGGCCGATTTAGCGCTGGAGAGTTCTATCGAAAAGATTGCCAAAGCAACTTTTGATCTCGATATAGGTCTGCTGATCTCGAATGCAGGAACGGGGAGGCCAGGGAGATTTTTGTCCTTCGAAGAGAAGGAACTAAAATATATACTGCAATTGAATGCGGCGTCACATTTGAGCCTGACGCACTATTTTGGAAAGAGAATGGCTATACGCGGAAAAGGCGGAGTGTTGTTAACAGGGGCTATGGGTGCTATTGACGGAGTTCCCTACATGGCGAATGAAGCAGGAACTAAGGGATACATTCAAAGTCTGGGGAAAAGCCTTCACACCGAGTTCAAAGATGCCGGGCTTAATATTACGGTATTAGTGACCAGTCCCACGGAAACACCGGTATTAGGCCAACTCGGTTTCAATAAGGATAATATACCGATGAAGCCCATATCTGCCAAACAGTGTGTCAGGGAGTCTCTTAGGGCATTCAGCGCTAACCGCATCACCGTCCTGCCGGGTCTCAAATACCAGATCATGAATGCATTGATACCCGGGCCTGTATCAAGAGAAATGACAGGAAAGATTATGAAAAAGAACAATAGGATTGTTTAAAAGCGAAACGCCGATAATCTAGTCCATCTTCAAACTCTTTACCGGATTAGTAACTGCGGCTTTTAAAGATTCATAGCTGACCGTAAGCCAGGCAATGATCAGGGTGGCCAGGGGCGCCATCGCAAAAATGAGCCAACCTATCTGAATGTGATAGGCGAAGCTCTCCAGCCAGCGATTGACAGCCCACCAGGCCAGCGGAATAGCTATGAGAACGGCAATCATGATCGTACGGGTAAAGTCCACGGACAACAGCCGGACAATGTTGAATAGTGATGCGCCAAGTACCTTGCGTACCGCTATTTCCCTGGTCCTTTGTTCTGCCATGTAAGCAGACAACCCATAAAGCCCCAGACAGGAGATAAAGACGGCCAGCAGGGCAAACAAATTGAAGATACTGCCCATCTGCTGCTCCCCTTTATATTGGTTTGCCAGGTCCTGGTCCAGGAAACTATAGGCAAAGGGATAGGCAGGCTCCAATTCCTGACTGATCTTACCAAGGCTCCTGATTGTAGCCTCCGTCGCGCCCGGCTTGGTCCTTACAACCAATATACTACCCCACCTGTTCAGACGCAAGACCAGCGGTTCGATGGTCCGTTGAATAGGCTTGTAGTTGAAATCCGCCACCACCCCGACAACAGTGCCTTTTGCGTCGCGGAAGGATATTTGTTGTCCCACCGCGCTGGCCGGGGTCATACCCATTGTGCGCGCTGCCGTCTCATTGAGGATATAATTGGCGGTATCGATCTTGAGTTCTTTCGAGAACACACGACCGTTAAGCATCTTCATGTGAAAAATATCAAAAAAACTTTCGCTCACATCCATGGAATTGAATACGATCTGGGACTTGGGGTCCTTGCCCGGCCACAGCACATCGACAAAGCCGCTGATAAGATTGGTAGGCAGGTCGGAAGTGACGGCAAACTGACTGGTCGCCGGATCCTGCGCCAGCGCATCATACAACGCCTGCCTCTTATTCCACATATTCCCCTTCATCGCCATATACAACAGGTTCTCCTTTTCATACCCGGGATTCCTGCTCTTGATGTAGCGCAATTGATTATAGACGGCTACTGTGCCTATCAGCAATATAATGGATACGACAAACTGCACCACTACCAGTGCATTCCGGAACATCCGGCTTCCGCTGAGGCCACGCAGATTGCCTTTCAATACTTTCACAGGCTGAAGACCCGAAAGGAACAAGGCAGGATAGCTGCCCGATACAAGACCCGTCGCAATGGAAATACCCAGGAGGGTCAAGAGCATCCTGCCATCCCATAAACTCACGGTCAGTGTCTTGCCGGCCAGCTCATTAAAGGAAGGCATCGCCAGCCATACCAGCACCATGGCTACCAGCAGCGAAAAGAAGGATGTCAGTAGCGACTCACCCAGGAACTGACCGATCAGTTGCCCCCTCACAGCGCCCACTACCTTGCGGAGTCCCACTTCCTTCGCCCTGCGCGCCGAACGTGCCGTCGCCAGGTTCATAAAGTTGATACAGGCCACTACCAGGATGAAAATGGCCACGATAAAAAATATATTCACATACTGAATATCGCCATGACCCGCCAGGTCTATCTGCAGATTGGAATGCAGATGTATCCGGGTCAGGGGCTGTAAAAGGATGTCGATCCTTATCTCCTGGTTATGCTGTATAAATATCTCATTCATCTGATGCTCCAGACCCGCGATCGCGGCCGGAGTGGCATTGAAATGATCATCCAGCTGGATATAATCGTAAAAGACAAAATTGGTCCATAAGTTGGCCGTCATATCACGCCTCACAGAAGATAAGGGTATTATAAAATCAAACTGCAGGTGAGAGTTGGAGGGAATATTGGCCAGCACACCGGTGACCACTACATCACTGTTACTGTTCTTACGAAGCACCTTCCCTATCGGGTTTTGGTTTCCAAAATACTTTTTAGCCATGTCCTCTGTGATCAGAATGCCATCGGGACGCTGCAGGGCGGTCCGGGCATCTCCATTTACAAGAGGAAAAGAGAACACATCCAAAAATGTACTGTCGGCATAGAATATCCTGTTCTCCTCGAACTTACGGTCACCCACCGAAAACAATAAATTGCGGGGACCGACCATACGGACAGTGTTCTTTATCACCGGCATCGCAGATTGAAAACCCTGTGTCATACCTGCCGGGGCTACGGCCGTCTTAAAATCACCCGCGGCGGTATTGATCCGGTATATCTGCCCCGCATGCCTATGCCACCTGTCATAACTCAGCTCACTGCGCACCCACAACAGGATCAAAACGCTGGAGGCCATGCCAATGGCAAGACCCGAAATATTGATGATGGAATAGGCTTTGTGCCGTAAGATGCTACGCAGGGCAATCTTGAGATAGTTTTTGAACATCGTCCATTAAACCATCCAAAAAAAGGCCATTTTAAAAATGACTGTGAATCTATGTTTTACCAATTAATACAATATTAAATATGTCCGGATTCGATACTCGACCGTTCGCTTTTGAGAGCAGCCTGCATTGAAAAAGAAGTGAAGACAGCTTTAGTTTCCAGCTTCACAGGAAGCTAACAGAGCATAGGTAAAAACCATTAGATTATTGTAAACTAACGTTTGATTTTTCAAGACTCTTTGTAGTCAACAGTTGACTATAGAAAAAATTGGGTACTTTTATTCGGTTTACCGGGAGAAACCCTTAATACTCCGGAAAAACTTTTTAAATCCATACCATGAAAACCCTAATACTTCCGGTAGTCATCCTGAACACCAGGCTGCTCAACTCCTCTTCCATATTCAATTTGTCCAAATTCATAAAAACAGCATAGCGATCCTATCCGATCGTTCTGAAGCTCTCCAAATTGCAACTTCAGCTGATTTAACCGTTTTACCTTATCCAGTGCGATTTCCATATTCTTCGTGTTGAACAACCGAATACAAATATGCATATGATAACCGAGCGGTCAAACCCTGAAACGCGATCTGCCAACGCCCAAAATAATACAGATATCGGCAATTGGTGCCTGGACATGGTCAATAACCGACTATACTGGTCAGACGAGACCTACCGCATCTTCGGCATTTCAAAGAAAGATTTCCTGCCCTATTATGGGACTTTTTATAATACTATTCACCCGGAAGACCGGGCGGCCTGGATGGCTCACCACGATCTGTTCCTAAAGGGCGGCATTCCCATGGATATGGAACACCGGATCGTTCTGCCAACAGGGGAGATTCGTTATGTTCATGAGATGGGCAAGCGGATCGTCGACAATAACAACCGGCTTATATGGCTGAGCGGTACTGTAGAGGATATTACCGGGCGTAAGACGATGCCAGAAGAAGTGGAAAATTTGGAGCCGGTCGCAAAACAGACCTCCAGCCCGGTGATCGTGACTGATGCCGAGGGGGATATTACCTGGGTAAATAATGCTTTCGAGCGAACATTCGAGTACGATCTCCGGGAAGTCGTCGGTAAGAAACCCGGTGCAGCCCTGCAGGGACCAGAGACGGACCTGGCAACGCTTCGTTATTTGTGTAGCAAAATAGAAAAGAGAGAACCTTTTGAGATTGAACTGCTAAAATATTCAAAAAGCGGGCGGAGATATTGGATGCTGGTCAAGGGACACCCCATTTTTGATAAGACCGGTAATTGCACAAGTTTTTTCACCGTTCAGCATCATATCACAGAAAAAAAACTTGCTCAGGAAGAGATACAAACATCCACGGAATACCGCCATTTATTCCATCAAAATCCAGTGCCTATGTGGATTTTTGACTATGAAACCTTGTATTTTATAGAAGTGAACGACGCTGCCGTCCGTCAATATGGATATAGTGTCGCGGAATTCCGGCAAATGAGGATCACCGATGTCCGTCCTGATTTCCATATCGAGAAAAAGGTGGTAAAAATGCGATTGCTGCCAGAAAAAATCAAAACGCACCTTATCTGGACGCATATCAAAAAAGGCGGGGAATCTATTTTTGTAACAATAACGGCTCACAATATCGACTATAGAGGAAGGAAAGCGGTCCTGGTGCTGGCAAACGATGTCACGGAAACGATCCTGGCCCAAAAAAAGGTCCATGAAGAATTAATTTTAGACCAGCGGGCAAGTATGGAAGCCGCCATTGAAACAAGCCGAATACCGACTTCTGCCAAACTTTATATTTCTTCTATAAATGATCGCTACCGCAAGGTACACAGACTGCTGCCCCAATCCGTTTCACTGGTTTCGAATGCCCTCGCAGAGACTAGAAAGCTCTTCAAGACATTAGCTGCCCCTGTCATGAAAGACCTGGATCTATATTCAGCAGTCGAGACTCTGGTAGATCAGCTCACCGCTGCCAGCCCGATGACCATATTGTTTGATACAGAAATGTTTTACGAGGACGGCTTAACCAAAAAGGTAAAAACGAATGTATTCAGGATCATTCAGGAACAATTAACGGACACAGCTAACCATGCTGCTTCGGAGGTGTATATTTCATTGCACCGAACTTGCCAAAAAGTTTATCTTGTCATTTATGATAATGGACAAGGGGCTGATATGTCTCAAAAAAGAAACGGCTTCGATACTACCAATACGGCTAAGCGAGCCGACAAGAAAGATGTACAGGTTACCATTACTTCCGAACCAGGTATGGGTTGCCGGTTGCAGGCTGAATTTGCAATAGCTTAACTTGAATAAAAAGCTGCTTCCAGCGGCCCGACAAAATAAATGGCCTGGATAGAAATCCAAGCCATTATAAAATCCAATATCCTATGAAAAACCAAATATTAGAGTGCAATAGGAATGCCACCCTAAAGTTTACGGTTATACTAGCCTTTTCGGCTATTTTCAGATTGAATCGGGAGATTTTGGGGAATTTTTTCCCCGATTTAAACGGCTCGTCTCATGGCGCTCTTTTTCGCTAAGCAACTCAAAAATCTTAAGCAGGATGAATTGAATTGAAGCCAAAATATCTTTTCGTAGGAAGAGGTTATAATTTGTTCTCCTAAAGCAACAAATTTGTATCCAAAAATTCAAAAAGGAAGCTGTATCGATCAAAAAAGGCGGGTAAGTAAAAATCTGACGCTGTTTGAAGCAAAATTTGATTGATACCTTAAATTCCGGATAATTTCTTTCGCGTCTTCCAAATCTTCCGGGTGTGCCTATTGTTCTAACTGTACGCCCTATGTATCGTTAGCGGACAGTTGTAGCCCGGGGCGCGTCCCGCAATATATTTAATACCAGCGCATTATACGCTGGCATTTTTTTGGCTGCCCAAACGTCAACAACATCGCTATGCTCAAAAATCACTTTCTCATCGCCTGGCGAAATATCCTCAAAAGCAAAGGCTTCAGTTCCATTAATATTATCGGTCTGGCCGTCGGCATGGCTGTGACCCTGCTGATCGCCCTCTGGGCCATCAATGAATATTCCTTTGACCGGTTCCTGCCCGGCTATCAAAGGCTCTATCAGGTGAAGGTCAACTTCACGGGCCAGCATGACGGGACAATTACGTCGGACGGCACCAGCCTGCCCCTGGCCGGAGTCCTCAGGACCGAGATCCCCGGTATCAAACGCGTCGCCGAAACCGACCGGGTCGGCAATGAAAGCCATGACCTTTGGGCCGGGGATAAGAAGCTATTTCTGAAAGGAGGTGCCGTCGCCCCCGATTTCCTCCAAATGTTCCGTTTCCCTTTTATCAAAGGCGATCCGCTTACCGTGTTCAAAGACCCATACTCCATCGTCATTGACCAATCCACGGCCAGGGCCTTGTTCGCCGATAAAGATCCCATGGGCCAGTCCGTCAGGATTGACAACCAGCGGGAAGTCAGAGTCACCGGGGTGATCAAGGATATCCCTGCCCATTCGTCGTTCCAATTTAGCTATCTCTTCCCGTTTGCCTACAAGGAACAAACGGAAGGTTGGGTGCAAGACGGCCGTACGCACTGGACCTATAATTCCTTCCAAATGTTTGTCGAGCTGGACTCCGGCATCAGCGTTGCACAGATAGCGCCGAAAATAAAGAACATCATTTCTCAGAAGAGTGAAGCCATGCGGCCCGGCAAACCACAGATCTGGCTCCAGCCCATGGCCAACTGGCATCTCTATACCGATTTTAAAAATGGTAAAGAAGCCGGCGGCTTTATCGACTATGTCCGCCTTTTCAGCCTGATCGGGCTGCTGGTGCTGGTGATTGCGTGTATCAACTTCATGAATCTGTCGACGGCCCGCTCAGAGAAAAGGGCCCGCGAAGTCGGCGTCAGGAAAGCGCTCGGCTCGCTGCGAAAAGACCTGATATTACATTTCCTCACGGAGAGCATTGTCATTGCCGCGATGGCCGCAGCGCTGGCTCTCGTGGTGGTGCAGCTGGTTTTGCCGGCCTTCAACAGCTTGACGGGAGGCGCCATCCGCGTGCCGTGGCCGAGCCCTGTCTTCTGGTGCTGTATGCTGGGCTATGTGTTGCTGACCGGGCTGTTCGCGGGCAGCAGGCCTGCCTTCTATCTGTCCTCTTTCCATCCTGTCAAAGTCCTGAAAGGGACCGTCACTACCGGCAGGGCAGCCACTCTTCCAAGGAAAATCCTGGTGGTTACTCAATTCAGCTGTTCAATAGCCCTGATCATCAGCACCATCATCGTATACAGGCAGATCCAACACGCCAAAAACCGGCCGACAGGCTATGATTCCAATCGATTACTCATTACTGATATGAGCGACGACCTGAACAAGAATTATGAGGCCTTGCGCAACGAGATGGTCCAGGCCGGCCTTGTGGAAGACGTGGCTACCTCGTCCAGCCGGATCACCGACGTCAACAGTCATTACTCCCTGGACAAGTGGCCGGGTAAGAATGCCGGCGACGAATCCGTGAATATCGGCACGATGGCAGTGTCCGCCAACTATTTTACGATGACGGGTATGCAGATCGTGGCCGGGCGCAATTTGTCACCCACCTATGCCGCCGACTCATCCGGTGTAATCCTCAACGAGGCAGCTATCAGGCGGATAGGCCTCAGGGACCCGGTGGGCAAGATGATTACCTGGAATGGCAACAGTGAGCCGGTCGAGATCCTGGGCGTGGTCAAAGATGCCCTGATGGAGTCGCCCTTCACGCCTGTGGCGCCGGCCATCTTCGTCCACGCCCGATGGGGAAGCGCACTGTTGTACAGGCTCTCACCGCACGTCAGGACACAGGATGCGCTGGCGAAACTGGGACCCATCTTCGAAAAATACAACCCGGCCTATCCCTATAGTTATACCTTCGTCGATGAAGACTATAGCCGTAAGTTCAAATTGGAAATGCTGGTAGGCAGGCTTGCCGGCCTCTTTGCCGGACTGGCCATCCTGATCTCCTGTCTTGGTTTGTTCGGACTGGCAGCCTGTGTCGCAGAGCAGCGGACGCGTGAGATCGGCATCCGCAAGGTGCTGGGCGCCTCCGCCGCTCAATTATGGATGTTGCTCTCCAAAGACTTTTTGTTGCTGGTGCTGCTCAGCTCCGCGATCGCATCGCCTATTGCTCTTTATTTCCTCCACGGCTGGCTGCAGCAGTACGATTACCGCATCTCCATCGGTGCTGATGTGTTCGTGCTGGCCGCAGTGATGGCAATCCTGATCACGCTGGTGACGATCAGTTTCCAGGCTATCAGGGCCGCGCTGGCCAATCCGATAAACAGCCTTAGAACTGAATGAGGTAATATCGGGCAGAAAAATATCAAGACTCCAAAAATCATTCAGCCTTGTAAGATCAGGCCATGTTTCAAGGTAGTATTGTCAGATCAAGTCTTGACTAATTCACTTGATTCCTTGGCAAACTGTGCCATTTATTCCGCGGCAAACCAGGCCACTTCTCCCTCCCTTGTTTAACGGGCCTGCTTCAGCAGGAGATCGAAAAAAAAGCCGATCCCAGGCTGGACGGATGCCTGTCTTCGTTATTTTGGCGGGGTACCGGGTTCTGTTCCGGGTTTGTCCGCTCAAACTCTTGCCCATAAGGAGTTTGGCGGTTTATTGTTTACAGAACTTTATTTATAGCCGGTTATTTATTGAAATACTCTCTTCATATTAAAACGGAAGAATACGTACCAATCCTTCGATACATGCATCCAAAAAATTTCTCGTCATCTATCTATGGGAAAAGGACAGTCAATTCCACTGAACCTCTTCCCTGGGAATAAAAAAACCTTTAATGCAGTTGGGGTTTCTTATGCAGATCTGAATGTGATTTTTGTCATGAAACCCTGCTCCGGGGTATAATTCATCCCCTTCGACAAATACACCTCTAACAGAGTCAAAAGGTCTAAGATGAATTTGCCGTTGCATGGAATGCACGTTTTCAATTACGGCACAATCTAATTCTCGAATTAGTTTATCGCTCGAACCTCTTACCGATTTATTTTGGGGTATTTCTTGTTCGTTTTTGCTAGCTGATAATACAATGTTGACGTAAGAATCTTTTACAAAACGCAGATATTTTGTATCCAATAAGTCAAGACAATATTCCAAGTCTATTATCGCACCTAGCACAGAAGGAATTTTATATTTCCGCTTCCCGGGAGGGTTTTGGGCAAACTCCAGAGCCCTTTCATAATTGTTTTCCCAAAAGTAAAAACCTCCTCCCAGCCAGTCATAACCATTTTTACTGGCTTTAAGCATAGATGCACCCGAAACGATGCTATCCCGCACAGACTTTTCACAGCCGTGAAAGCCTGTCAATAATCCCGGTCTCGAAGGATACATAAAAATTATTTGGAAAGGGCGGCAGACGACTTATTTGTTCCTTTTGGAACAAGAAGATGCAAGACACCTGCATCTTTCAAGAATTTCCGCGCCGCTTTTTTAGATGAAGTAACTTCTCTGCGTTGTTTTTGCAGAGCTTTCAAAAGCGCCTCATAGTCCTTTTTATTCATGATTACAAATATAATCAATTTTTATTTCGCTCTAAAAAAGAAATAATGAGGTACAACAAGGGCATATATACGCAATTGGATACATATATGTATCCATAAGATTTTTTCTACAGCCGACTTTTGGCAAGTGAAAAACCCCGCTGGTATAAAGTCTTTTGCAACGCATCTGAGGATACTTAGAGAAAAGGCCGGCATGTCTCAGCAGGAGCTTGCTGATGCGGCGGGAATATCTAAAATAACAATTCAGCGTATTGAAAATGCGAAGTATTTCGAACCCCGGAAATTAACAGCGTTTTTCTGGCGATCGCCCATCTGGCGGGCGATCCAGGGGAAAATGGAAAGGGGACAAACCATCCATTTGATGGTTTGTCCCCTGCTGGGGAGAGGGAGGGACAACTTTCGAACCTTTTTGTGAAAGATTTAATAAAAATTGCCGAGTTTATTAGCCGATATGGTCTTCACAAATGATCCGATGGTCTTGTAAGCCCATTTTTTAAAACCCACTATTTCCTAAGTAAGTAAATGATTATCAGTATATGCCGTTATTTTTGGTAACTTTAAATCATTGAAGACTATTTTATTTTGAAATTTAAAAAATGGTCTGTAAGTTGCACTTAACTTAAAAGTTAAGTTTGATACCATACCAGGTCTATCATTTAGAAATGTCCAATTTATATCGGCAAAATTGGGAAAGGATCCGCTATCTGAGTTTGAAAAATTTGATGAAAAGGATTTTCCCCTGCCGCAACATGTTACAGAGCGGCAGATCATTTATACAACCATTACAAAGATTGGTGAGCGGGGTGCTAAGCCTTTCTTTTTCAGACATGAAGGGCCAGCTTTTGCCTTACCCGGCAAGGTTGACCAAACGTTGATCGAATCAAACCCCGATGATTTCGGCATTCGGTTATATTGCGGCTTACTAAGGCCGGACTTGGTGCTTCTTTTGAATGGTGATATAAAGATAAAACGCAATCCGGATGAGTGCCCAAATGTAGGCCCTCATTTTCGAAATGCGGTGAAATTGGTAAGGGTTCTTTTAAAAGCAGAAAGCGATGATTTTGTCCGGTTTACAAGTTCGGGTATCGAAATGGATGAAGGTTTTGAAATTGAAATTTGAATTATGGCATTAAAAAAATTTCATAAGGTAATTGCTGAAACTCCTGAAGAGGTGGGCGATTTTGTTGAACAATCCATGGATATTCTCGAGCGAATTCATGAATTGTTGGAGGAAAAGTTCGATGGGCGGCAAAAGCTATTGGCTGAAAAATTGGGTAAATCGGAAGCCGAAATCAGTAAAATGCTGAATGGCGTTCAGAATTTTACCTTGAAGACCATTAATAAATTAGAATGGGCTTTTGGCGCAAAGATTATCGCAGTTTGTACAAATGACCCAGAGGCCGATTTTGTAAAGGTCAAAATGCCTCCGCAAAAGGGATACAGGCATATAACTTTGAGCAGGCAAGAAATGGAAGAGGAGCAATTTGACAAAGTGGTTGTCAAATTAGGTAGAGTGTCCCAATCGAAAACGAAATATTCTGCTTCATGAACGAGGAGAAATTCAATATCGAGCTGGTTTCGCTGGATAATATCAATGTATTAAGCGCTACGCTTGAAAATCATAGTGGGGCGGCGACTATGGACCGTTCCGGGCTTGAGATGTCATTTCAATATCAGTTGATCCCTGCGATAAGTATCAGGTCAAAGAAAGTGCAGGTCCTAGCAGAATATGAAATTAGGGCGGCAAAAAGCGACAGTGCCCCGCTGGATATCACAAGCAAATATTCTATCGTTTTTTTGTTCAGCGTCAAGAATCTTCCTGCTTTAGCTGTTGTAAAGGAGAACGAACTTACCTCCGTTGATGAAGAAATGCTTTCGAGCCTATTAAATATTACCTATTCAACCTCCCGGGGAATTCTCTATACCCGCTATTTAGGTACAGTTCTTGACGGCGTTATTTTGCCAGTTATTTCGACTGCAGATCTTCTCAAGCCGTCTGCTATAAAATCAATTCCAGCTAAAAAGTGACAACTTGGCAATCGAAGACTTATTCTCTTTGAGATCTTCGCATATCTTCGCGATCTAGACCCTAGACAATTAAAGGGTCTGTTTACCACCAGCTCTTCTTTTTGGCGAGGGCTTTTTCCGCAACTTGGCCTATTGCTAATGTCAATTCGGATTCAAAGTTTCTGTTAATATCTCCTAAGCCTGATTTTGCATGAATAGCCTCGTGTATTAAAATCCCCGCATAGTCCTTTATTGAATTTAGAAGGGGTCGGTGAATAATAATGAAGCACGTAACGGGATCCCAAATCCCATGTGTAGCGCTTTGCTCAAAGAAATCCTTTCGCATGGTTGCCGAAATTTTAATGTCTTTTACAATTCTTGGTTTGCCATCAATAAGCTGTAAAATATCGCTTGTTAGATCAAATACTTGCCTTTCTTCTTTGGTTAATTTATCGAAGGATATAAATTCAAAAGTGAAACTATCATTGTAAGTGTATATTCCTAGAATGGTATCCGCTTTAATTTCAATGGTTAAGGAACGCGTTTTGCCTGAAAAAAGCATGATGCCGCCCTTCTGGGAAAGTAAAAAAGAAACGTCAAATTCCCCAACTCTGCTGCTTTGTTGAGCAGTTCCCTGCAAGGATAGCAACAACAATATAGAAGCAACCAATTTATCTGTGATATTTTTCATGGATTTCTCAGGCGATTTACAGTTTGAAGTTCAATATTCTAAGTTTTCCTCTTGATATGGCTAAAATGTAAGCGGTATGATCTTCATACGTGATCTTAAAGTCAGGCTCTCCTTCTTCTTCCTGCAGTTGGGCAGCATTTGGCGAAAAACCAGATCCTTTTATTTGCACCTTCCTATAAAGTGCGTGTTTCATGTCGTCCTTGCTAAGAATATAGATAGCATCCCTTTTCTTATAGGCAAAGCAAAGGAGGTAACCTTCCGTAAGACAAGATAAATAAGGCTCCTCGATTGTTTTTGCTGACGAAATAGGGGCATATTCCTTTGCAGTTATGCTATCCAGATGGTTTGTTTGAAATTCATAAACCGGAAGTTCCGGGCTGTCCGAATAACAGATCCCCCTTGAGGTCATTTTGCATCCGGAACCGTCGGACATATGGAATGATTTGACGGAGAGAAGCTTTCCATTGTTATCCATCAACAGTAAGGAATCCCGGGTTGCAACTAAAAGATTACTGCCTTCCATCACATTAAAGCTCAGAATAAAAGAATAGGTATGAGCAATCCTTACCGCTTCGCCATTGGAGGAAATTTTATACAGATCATTTAATACACTCAAGTAATAGGTGTCATTTCTCACTATAATTTTATTGGCAGACCTGTTTTCTTTTCTTAATTTATTTATAAAAGGACTTACGGCTGAATTAACAGACCACTTACCTGTCGGAATATCCAATTCCACTAACTTGTCTTTTACAGTAAGATAACATGTCTTCTTATAAATATCGAAGGCATCTACTCTGCGCAAACCTTTGATAACGGGGTTTCCATTTATATCAATGTTGTACAATTTTTTTACAGTGTCACTCGGAATACCGCAAGGCTTCCAGGGGACAGGATCCGCAAAACAACTACTAGATATGCATACAATAAAGCCTAAAATAATCAAATTACCTTTCATGTGGTATGATATTTACAATGAATTTATGGATATCTGCCAATACCAACAAACGGCTGGTTAAAATAGGGTATCTGTCCACTTGGTAATAAGGGATGCGCTTTGATCGCACCCGGGTTCCCATGATTACCCTTGCGCCTGCACAACATTAATTACACTGGAGTTATTGCTCACTACTACCGATACAATAACTCCAGTGTGATACTCTCCGCCACCACGATTCCAGAAAATGTGGTCGCCCTTTTTTGCATCATTTAATTTATCGGACCAGGTGCCATGCTTTTTATACCAGGCAGCCTACTGTTTGTATTTGTTGCGGCCGGTGGAGCTTTTGGTTTACGTTTACCTATAACTGTCACAGCTTTTTCCGGGTCGTAGTATAACTTCACTCTAATATCATGAAACGTTTCACCTTTCCACCCCGACCTGTTTGCCTCGCAATGAACCGCAATTCTCCTTGAAAGAGACTCAAATCCCTGCGCGTATGCGGATTTAAAAAAGAACAGGAAAAAAATAAAGTAGACACTATTCCGGGTGCCTCTTTTTATAATTCGGGTAGAAGGGTCCGGAGAGCCCTCCGCATCTAAAGCATAACTTACTCGTAAAGGAACATGATGCTCTGCCCTCATCAGTTTTTCCATATAGGCTGAATATATCTCTGTATTAGCTATATTTACGGTAAAGCCGTCTAGCCTTCCAAAGATTTCAAAAACTCTATTGTTAAAGTCGAGTTGTATAACAACAAAGTATTGCCGTCATCTTCACACAAGACAACGGTATCTTTCAAAATGGAATGTGAACCAATTTGGATTTCTAAAACTCTAGAAATAGTATTTTCAATAAAATTGCTGTCGCCCTTGATTAAAAATAAAAGACCCCTTTTAAACTCCTCCGATTGAGTTATCTCTTTGAGCAGTCTTATATCACAATTTACATCAGTTATAAGGACATCGGTTTTGCCAATTTTTATTTTAGAGTGTGATTCAAACTCATACCCCAAAGAATACTTCTGCGGTTCTCTTGTAACAAGCTTAATATTCTTATGTAAAAAACAAGCCATTAAAATCTTGAGAAAGAATTTCTCAATCAATTCTATTTCTTCTACTTTTTCATAAGCAATCATAATACGGATGTGATCGCCATTATACTTGTAGTCGACATTCATGTCTGATTATTGTTTTTTGCATCAATGAGTTAGTTTTTTTCCCAGCGATTCACCGGTGTTTGACCCCCATATTGCGCCAATTATGCCCCCTCCTAAACCTCCAATAAATCCGCCAACAGCACCACCAACAACAGTTCCTGCACCCGGTATAATTGAGCCTATGAATGCGCCAACTGCAGCGCCTCCTTGAGCTCCTGCCGACGCTCCAGCTGTTGCACCAACCCATCCACCGGCAATTCTTGTAGAGGCCACAACAGTATTATTTAAGGTCTTTTGCTGAACATCTGTTTTAATAGCAACGCCTAACTGAACAGCATCAATCACAATTGCAACCGGGGTTGCCACTTTTTCAGCACCTTCTAAAACTCTCCCAGCAGTCCCTAAAGTCTTAAGAGTTGTACTTGATATGGGAGTGTGTGGATCACGCATGCCTGTTAATTCTTCATTCAAATTTATGTGTGGATTGGTTACTTTACCGTGGGGCTGATCAATTCTGATAACTGCATCTCCTTTAGGCATGCCGGTTTTTTTACTCACTTTCCCAGCCTGCGCCGTGCTGTCCTTCTGCAGGTTTGCCGTGACTACTCGGGTCATATTGCCTGCCAAATCGTAACTGTAGCCGCTGAGTCCTTCATCGGGGTGCTGCCTGCTGGTCCTTCGCCCGAACATATCATATTGGAACGAAGTGGTAGCCGTCGTCTTGGTACTGAATTGCGGATGCTGCTGCCGGTCGGAGCCAAAAGCATACGCGGTTTGCGAGACGGATCCGTCTGGCAGGGTAATCGTCAGCACCCGGTTCTACATTTTTGCCAGTGCCATGTTTTATCTTTTTCATTCTTAGCTTGATAATAAAACCAGTTCCTGCCTGTGGGGTTTATCCTGGCGATGGGGTTGTAGCCGGCCGGGTCATCCTGAACAAAATCCCTTTTGGACATGTGCTATAACTCATCCGTCATAGTACCCGTGTCGATATCAATTCTAAATCGGGTACTTACCGCGTAAAAGCTATCGGCTAACATAATGACAAAATCATTCTCCCAGTTTTTGCCCAAAAGGCGATTTATTTTACCAGGGTTCTTGTTGTTAATAAGCTGCACGATAATGTTTTTATTGCCATTATTGGCAACTACGCCGACATATTGCCTGACATACCTCCAAAAGTAATCCCTGGCGGAAACATTTGTTTTCTGTAATCTGTTATACTCTTTAACCAACGTTTCTTCTGCTTTTTGTATATCTTCGAGAGAAGGGGTGTATCTTTTTTGAACATTTTTCATTTCAATTCCAACCACATACTCTTTGTTGAAAATTACGCCCTTCTCTTTGAAACACTTGGGCAGATATACTACATTATAATATTTAGCGGTGGTGCTATCATGCTCTTGTGCCATGGTTATGCCCGCAGAAGAAATTGTCAGTGCCCAAATTAGTAGGTATTTGTTCATGCTAATAGATTGGATTTACAAGGTTGAGTCCATTTGCAGTTATCGTATTGGCATTTTGTCTTGTTCCTGGCATCAATATTCGCCCTTCTCCAATTCTCGTGCCTGCCTGATTTTCGCCCAGACTGTAAAATGCTCTTAATTTAATTCTGTTTTCGGCTCTTATTAAGTTTTCTATGTGTGTTGAATAAATTTCTGCTTTGGGAACGGGTAGTGTCGAGCCGGTTGGGGTATACCAAGCGCCGTAATCTACCTGGCCGTCTGCAATTTGATCATTCGCATGGGCCAACTCATGTCCCAGTCCGATAAAAGCAGGCCGGTTGGTGTTCAACAATTCATCGGGCCCTCCGTCTGAATTGCCCGGGGACCAACGCACGACATTTGTCATCTTCGTTGAAGGATCGTTCGCGTTAAAACTATTGCTGCCTCTAATAATATTCACCGTTTGGGTACTGCTTTGTATATCACTGACCAATTTGTTCCCATTCTGGCCGCCAGCCCGGAGTCTATCCAAACCAGCAACAGCCCTTTTCAAAAATCCCTTTATTTCGCCCGTATAAGCCGTGCCATCCGTGTTTTTTAAGGTTCCATTGTTGTAATCCACCTGATGTTTCGCACCTAACCCTAAAAAACCTGTTCTAAAATGTATCCGAGCCGTATCCCCTAATGGATCGGTATAGATAATGGGGTTATTTTGCATTGCAGCGTACGGACTTTCCGAATAATTCGGTTTCGGATCCACGCTTTGCCACATGCTCGTTCGCGGGTCGTAATACCGGGCACTGAAGTAATAGAGCCCTGTTTCCTGATCTAACTCCTTCCCATTGAACAAGTATGGTATCCGGTCTGTATTGCTATGCTCCTGCACAAAAGTCTCACCGAAGGCAAAGTATTCCATATGTTCGTATACTTCGCCTGCGTCATCCGTGACATAACTGGTGCTGCCCAAATGGTCCGGATGGTAAAAATACAGGAAACTTTGGTTCGTAGAGTCGGTATGCCCTTTGTAGTGGCCATAGGCATAGTGATTGCCGTTGTTGGTACTGTTCGCGCTGCCGCCCGTCGTTCCGTTGCCGTTTCCATTGCCATTGCTGCCTGCCTGTCCATTGCTGTTCGTTACACCTCGCGCATCCGGACCGGTCACTTCGGTCACGGGTTGTTGACCGGCTCCCTGGATCGCCTGCTGGTCCCGCGCGATGCCTTGCAGCAATTGCTGTTCTTTCTTCGAATTCGCAATCGTATCTCCGGCGGCGGGAGCGGACACCTGCTGCTGCCAGCCCAGCTCCAGCCGGGTCGTGATCCGCTGGCCCTCGATAAAATAATGTTTGGAGTACTGCCCGCTTTGGACTACCAGGTAAGGATTGACATAGACGGTAAAGTTGCCTACTCCGCCTGAGCCCGATTTAAGGTCCCCGTTTACAAAGACCGACTGGCCCGAGCCCTGTCCCTTCAATACCCGTTCGCCGGCTGCATCGTACACATAGCTATTGAGCTGTCCGTTCACCGACACGCTACGGAGCCGGTTCTCTTCGTCCCAGACTAAGTTTTGGCGTTGCCCGGTCAGATCGTCCTTCCAGCCGGACTGGTTGCCATCGGCGTCATAGCTGTAGGTCTGGCTACCGATATGCGTGGCCGCATGGGGTTGCTGGGGGCCATAGGTGTAGGTCTGGTCATAGGTGGTCTTTTTCTGCGGGATCCATTTATTGCCGCCGGGTCCATTGGTCTTATCACTGGTCTGCGTCTTGCGGGTGATACCACCCACGCTGTTGTATTCCATGGTCATACTATAGCGGTCCTGCTCCTTTGGTCCCTTATAATTACCGCTCGCGGTGGTCAGGCGGTAAAGGTCATCATAGGTATAACTGTACTGGGAAGAGCCACCCATCAGGTTGCTGGACGGAACGGGGGCATTGTTCGTCAGGCTAAGGATATTGTCTACTTTATCGTAGGCATATACGTTATCCATGATGCGGCGGCCCTGGCCTGTCGTGGCGACCATGTTCTGCAGCCGCCTGCGGTCCGGCTCATAGGTGTAGCTGGTCTGCGTCCCGTTGCCATAACTCAGGAATACCCGGGACTCGAACTGGTCGTATCCTAGTTGCCGCACATAGCTATAGTTCTGTCCCTGCCGGTTGCCGCTCATGGAGTTCAGCAGCCCACCCAGGTTGTAATTATACGTGATCACTTCACTATCCGGATAGATCATCGACGTCAGCCGGTTCCAGGTATCGTAGGTCCACTGGGTCACGTAGGTTTGTGTCCCGAATTTTGGAATGACTATCGTCCGCACATTCTTTAGGGTTTCTCCCAGCGGCCCGTAGAAGAACTCCTGCGCGCCGGAGGCGTCTTCCTGGATGACGACCCTACCGGCCCGGTTGGAAGGAGCACCCGCTGCTCCATAGGTATAGTGCACATTGTTTTCAGGGTTATGGGGGTAGGAGATGTCCGTCAGCCGGCTAAAATCATAACTATAGGTGATGGCCGTACTATCCTTTTGCAGGTTGGCCGTGACCAGTTTGATCATATTGCTGGCCAGGTCGTAGCTGTACTGATTCAGGCCTTCATCGGGATGTAGCCTGCTAGTTCTTCTGCCAAACATATCGTACTGCGACGAAGTCGTGGCGCCCATATCATCCGTAGCCGACAGCTGCTCATTGATCGCATCGTAGGTGAAGCTGGTCCAGATATCTCCTTTGCTAGTGTAGTTCTTACTAGCCGTGACCAGTCCCCGGACATTGGTAAACTGTTCGGCCATCTTGCCATTGGCGTCCGTTGTTTTGGTGCTGAACTGCGGCTGTTGTTGCCGGTCGGAGCCAAAGCTATAGACCGTCTGGGTCACCGATCCATCCGGCAGGGTGACGCTCAGCATCCGGTTCAGCACATCATAGGTCGTCAGAGTCGGTTGTATCTTATCAAAGGTCTTGTTAAAGATACTATCCGTCCCCTTGCCCTCCACGACCGGGTAATAGGCTGATGCCTGACGCCCCAGGCCGTCAAACAGCATCCGTCCGGAGACGATCAGCTGTTCCTGATCGTTCTTGCCTTGTCCCTGGAAAAGGGCCCCATCCTTTTTGGTCTGCAACACCCGGCCCAGGCCATCCATAAAGGTCACCGTTTCCAGGTCATTGCCCGGATGGGCAGGGTCATAATGCAGCGTCTGCGCCCAAGGCACCTGTGCAGCCGGATGATAGGTAAAGCGCAGGGTATAGGGCGCTCCCGAAGCGAGTTCATAGGGGCCGGTGATCTGAATTATTCTTCCCAGGTCATCCAGCTGATAGGTGATGGCATTGCCATTGAGGTCTTTGCTGCTGAGCAGCTCGTTAAACCGGTAGTCAAAGGTCGCTGTCGAACTATAGCCATAGCTATTGGCCGCCTTGATGACATGGCTATGCACCTGGTCATCGAAGGTATAATCCAGCCGGAAGCGCTGATTCCTGGCATTGGCGGGTCCGGTCATGTTGATCAGGTTGCCATAGCCATCATAACCCATGTCACTAACCGCAGCACTGCCGTTTTCCAGGTATTGTTTGATCTGGGTGACATCTCCGGTTTGCGTATTGATCGTGCTCTCCCGTTTGCGGTAGGTTTTACCTGAACCCGTCACAATAATGGACTTGGGTTCACTCAGAATATACTTGTCTGGCACATTGTGGTAAGCGATCGCGGCGCTGATGTCATCGGCCGGTCCATCATCTCCAAAATCCGAATATTGGGTGATATTGCCCTTGGTATCATAGCCATAGGTCATGTAGGTGGTCTTACCCGGCTGCGATTGCCCCTCGTAAAACCGGTGGTCCGTCCGGCTAAGGGCCACAAAGGCTGCTCCGGCGTCATTGGTTTTATACGAGTCCGGCAGGACCGTACCCGTGGTAATATCCTTTAACTGGTAGGTGTTGATGGTTTCCGTAAATTTCTTTCCATCTCCGCTCTCCACCAGTTCCGACAATTCTAATCCTTTTGTATAATAATTATCATTGCTGTAGGTCTCGGTAGCAGTCGTATAGACCGTATTGTTATGGGCAGCATCATGGGTATGGGCCTGGACGGTACTAAACCCATAGAACTCCCGCTCATCGCGGTCAAAATGCCCGCCCTGGTAATCGAAGGTCGTGAGCAGGGTGTCCGGTCCATCGCCGGAAAAGCCGTCGTAAAGTTTGACCGATGACAGCGTCCAGACACTATTGGGCATGGCGTAGGTATTGCCTTGCCGTTGATAATCCAGCGTGAATAAGGCCCCCATGGGCCGGTGTACTGTTTGGAGCAAGTTGGTCCGGCCGATGGTCGACAGGGACACCGCGAGGTTATCGTCTTTGGTCGAACTGACATAGTCTGGATAGCCGTCTCCGTTGACATCTTCCATTTTCACCAGTTCCCGGCTCATGCCATCGCCCGCATCTACACTGGCATTGATGATAAACTTTAGGCCAACAAATATGGGAAAGCCGACTGTAAAAGCCAGGTTGCCCGACTCGCTTGTGCTGCTATTGCTGTTGAGCGCAAACGCCCCTGCCCAGTTGAGGACCTCGGGACTAAAGCCATTACCGGTATTGAGCCGCACCTGTAACCCTTGAGCCCCGCCCAGCCCCGGAGCTACCATCACCATGTCGGGCAATCCGTCCCCATTCATGTCCTGCAGCATGATGTCGCTACTGTTCTCAGAACGCGACAAACTGAAGCCGATGGCAAAACTCTTATGGCCCGTCACCAGGCCCAGGCCAGCGCCCCCGCTGAAGGAATGACTGTTGCCCGACTGGATCTGCCCGACGCCCCAGTCTTCTTCCGCCGCAAAGCCATAGCCCAGGTTCAGCGCCACTTTGTGACTGGAGAGATTGACCCGGTCGGGTAATCCGTCGCCATTCATATCCACGTACCCAAAATTGGATTGGTTGCTTCCATTGACCACTCCCAGGTTGCCGCTCACGCTAATGCTGGCCGAGCCGGCATTGGTTTGCGCATTACCGGCAGCGGCCTGCTGCTCGCCCGTCGGCGTCTTGTGGAAGACAGACGTGGGGATACTGGCCGATCCTGTCAGGGTCAGCCCCGTCGTGCTGCTTCCCGTTTCCTGGATGGCCCCGTTAGGAGTGGTCCTGTCGGACAGCCCACCCCGGGCGTTCGTATATTGAATGATGTTTTGACTGACCACATCCGGATACCGGTCGCCATTCATGTCCATAAACTCCGTCAGTGTCTTGCTCGTCGAATTGGAGATACTGGCGCTGCCCCCGATCCCGCCGATACCCGCACCGGCGGTAAAGGACACGCTTGTTACCTTGCTCACCTTGTCGATCCCCGGCGAACCCGTTCCATCACCCGTGTTGATGGTCAGCGGACTCAGGTCCTTCTGCCCCATCCGGCTGCTGTTCATGTTGGCCCCTTTTACAAATATCTCCGGGTCATAACTGCCCCAGCGCTGCTGGTTGCCAGCCGCAATGAGAATGATAAAGCGATCCATCTTAGGATCATAGGTCTGCGAAGCGGTCAGTTGGTCCCCGCGTTGCTGCGAAAGCGTGGCGACATCGACGTTCGACTTCGCCGCGATCTGCTCGCTGGGCTTCAGCCAACTTTCGTCGATGGGTTGGGTGGCGAGGTCGCGGTTGCCATTCCAGGCGAACTGGCCCCAGCCGCGGTAGAAGCTGCCGAAAATAATATCTTCCTCCTTCCCATTCTTTGGCACCGAAGACCACAGCCCTGCCGTTACCGTCCCGCTAAGATCACCACTCAGGGTAGCCGTCGCCGTTGTGATCGCCGCGGCCAGCGTATTATTGGCGACATGGTATTCTACGTACAACTGATCATTGTTGTGTACACCCACATTCAATGCATAGTTTCCTGCCTGCACCACGCCATTTTGCACGGGCATGCTCATCTCACCCAATAAAAGGCCCTTCTCCTTCACCGAAAACACAATGGTTCCATTGCCACCTCCGCCAGTGAGCAGCAGCGGGTTGACGGATACTTGCGGCGTCACTGTCATCTGGTGCAAGGCCGCGTCCCCCAACACCACGGTATACGGAAGGCTCGGCTGCAAACCATTGGCCAGTATCGTATACTGCGGCACGCCTGCCGCCTGGATCTGCGTCTGCGACAGGTTGATGTTCGGGTCAGCCGCGCTGGTGAAGGTCATCACGGGCTGCCAGGTCACCGCCGCCCAGTCGATATTGGTGGGCGACACGACCATGAAACTATATTGATCGGTATTGCTCACCGAAATATTATCCAGTGAAATGGTCGTATTCACGGCCTGATCACGGCCGTAGGTTTGCTGCCAGATCGTACTGGTGCCACCCGCTCCGGTGTGTTGGATCATCAGCGTCACATCGTCTGTGGTCACCGGTTTTACAAACGCTCCGCCGATATGCACCGTCCCGTTGATGGGCGGTGTCAGCGTCTGCACGCTGCTGAGAATAAAATCTTTTGCGGCGTCAAAATGATACAATGGTTTCCCATTGGCGTCCGCGAGGGTCCCATCCTGCCCCGCATATTCGATCACCGGCGCCCAGTTCACCGAGTCATAAGAACCGTTGTCGATCGAGCCGACCCTAAAATAAATACGGTCACCTTTTTGTACCGCCAGGCCGGTCAGTCCGGTCGGCTGGTGCTCCGAATAATCATCGGGACCAATGGTCTGGCTCCACCGTTCCGTCCCTTTCAATTGGACGGCGACCCTGACCCCGTCGGCCGGCGTGGAGGCCCGCTCCGGATCATTGCTGGGCAGCAGCTGCACTGGCGCCGTCACGTTGATGATCCCGCTATAGGGCGCCTGCCACATCCGCACGATGTCCTGCAGGGGATTGTTGTCGATAGCCTGCTGGCGTTCGGTTTCCAGCTGGGTTTGGTCCACCAGGTTGGAGCTGATCCTGACCCCGGCAAAGATGGCGCTGGGCGTACCCACGCTGGTCGGAGTAAAAGTGATCTGACCGCTGGTGGTATCGATGTGATTAAAATAGACCTGGCCGTCCTTGACGATATCGGGCAATTGGTCGCCATTGGCCTCCGTAAAATAGATGGTCGAGGTAGTGGTGGACCAGCCGGTATTGGCGCCGGCCATGAGTCCGAACGAACCGGGTGCATCGGCTTCCAGGCCCACGGTATACCCCGTCGTCTTGTCCTTCTGGAAGACATTTATGCCATCAATAGCGATCTTATCGCCAAAGCCGGTCTTGCCCGTCGTTCCGGACAGGTTGGGCCGGTAGTACAGGCTATTGCTGCCGGCGTCCAGGAAGAGTTTGTCGGGCAGACCATCGCCATTGATATCGATCATCGCCAGCATGCCCTTGCTCGTGGATTGGGAATACCCGAAAGAAGCTCCCACAGAATTTTCCTTGGACATCACGTTCGCATCAAATCCCACGGCAATGCCCACTCCCGCGCTCAGGTCAGTATTGGAAGTGCCGCTCAGGGCCGAGGCCTCGTCCGTAAACCCACTGAGATGGGTCAGCATACCGCCATGCACATTATCGGATCCGGCCAGCCAGTTCTGCGGCGTGGCCAGCGGGATCAACGCCGTGCCCGACCCAATGTCGTTATAATAGTCGAAGGTATGCTGGTTAAAGAAATTCCCTGCGGCATCGTACTGGCTGACTCCCGCCAACAGGGTTTTATAAAATGCGCCTTCCTTATAGGTCAGCTCATAATGCCGGACCTCGCTGCCGTTGTATTGCACGTCGATGCGTCGGAGCAGGTCGGCCGTCACTTCTTTAAAGCCATTATTGGCCGTTATCGTCACGTCTTTGCGGTTGGTCTTGCCATCGATGTCCCGATCCCGCTGGAACAGGACCGTGTAAGGACCTTCTGCCCCGTTAAAGCCTGTGTAGCTAATCTTGCTGATGTAGAGTTGCACACCCATGACGGTACCGCCTGCTACGCCGGCATCGTTGACTTTGGTGTAGGTAAAACGAACGAAGTTCCCATGGAGGTCCCGCGTTTCCCGCAGTGCCCAATGGGCAATATTGCCCGCCGCATCGCTGAGAATGCTCGTGGGGTCCAGGCCGGTTGATGGATCGCCGCCATAAAAATGCCGCGTGCCCTGCTTGTCGGTCACCTCCCACCAATAGGTCTGCGGGCTGTTGCCGTGACGGATGATCTTATTGAAGGCCCCCTCTACCCGGGGGAAAAACTGCTTTTCTGCAGTACGGGCTTGCAAGTCGCCGCGGTGTGCTACCGGGCTGAGTTGCTCGCCGTCCATCGAATAGGTCTCTGTCTCGTTCTGGGCGTCAAAACGCGGCACGCCCCAGCGGGTATCGATGCCGATGGAAGGTGTCGAAAGATCCCAGCCCACCCCGAGCCAGCCATCGCCGCCCGAGCTGTTGTAGCCGATCGATAGTTGCGGCTGCATGCCGGCGCGGCCCGCGGGCAGCTCGATGGGATAACCCAGGGAAGCATTACCCGTATTGCTGGCCTGTGGTGCGTTGATCAGGTTAACTCCGGCCGAGGGATCGGCCGCCTTGATCCCTTTCATCGAAGTGGAGTTGTAGGCTTCTACCTGTGGAGACTCCGGGACCTTGAGCACCGCGTTGATCATATCGGTAAAATGCCCGGTGCGCGCATGTACGGCGCCGGTCTTCACCGATACACTATCGGTAGGAAGGGCGATCCAATGCCCCTTCTTTTCATCGAAATAATAGGTCTTAATATCCTTTTCCGTATAGCCGTCCGGGATCTTTGTATCATCGTATGCCAGGGTCAGCTGGGCGTCCTTTTTAAAAAGGGTGCCATGGGGCAGGAACCGGTAGCCGCCGGCGCCGCGGGTCACATTGACCATCCCTGCATCCAGGGATGGAATATCGATCGGCCGAAGCACAGTGACAGAGACAGTGGAAGCTGATCGCAATGCGCCTTTCGGGATCGTGATGGAAGCGCCCGCCACAGCGAGGGCACCTGCCTGGCTCTCCGTCAATTTCTTTTGCGTATGAGCTACGCCGTTTGTTAATGTAAACTGATAGTCCGCCGTTTGCTCACCGGCAAATTTCACCGTCTGCTGCTTTTTCCTACCATCCGGATAATCCACTTCTAGGGTAGCCGCCCAATTGGTCCAGGCACTATCGGGCCGGTCCACAATCGCTTCGAACGCTCCCTTCCAAACCCGCGCGGCCTTATCTCCCACCCTCACGGTCGCCTTGTCTTTACCGGCACCGGTAAGAAACCCTTTGATATACCCCTTGTTGTTATAATAAACCAGCGAGGGCTGTTCGATCACAACCGCAGGCACTGCCGTCTGTGTCGTCTCTACCTCAACGGCCAGGTTCCGGATCTTATAGCTGTAGCCCGCGCCTTCAGGCACGGAAAACCGGATCACATTATCGCCTTGTCTTAGCCAGGCCGCGCTCAGCCGTTCTTTTTGGTGGGCCCAGCCCTGCCGTTTTTTCACCAGGTAGCCGCCTGCCGACAACTGGTCGTTGACACTCCGGCTGACTGCCGTATAGTCCTGTACGCCATCGAGGTCATAAGATAAGTACACCGTTTCATTGCCCTTCAATGGACCTTTCACGTACACGTGAAAAAGGTTGTCCGATGGATTATCGGCGCCGCTGGTGGTCGAACGGCCAATCTCCCCTTCTTCCTGCCGGGCGAAATACCGGCGATGGCCGGGGGCGTGGTCAGATACGTGGTCGCCCTTGCCGTGGGGCGCATTACTATAAACAAATTGGACGAGCAATAAGGCAGTGAATAAAGAACCGAAATTCTTAGTAGAGATAGAGGTCATGGGATACGGATTAGGGTCTACAGTACAATTATTTTTTTGGATTCCATTCCTTTGCCGGTCTTCACCGAGATCATATACATGCCCGGTGTGCCGATGTGGACGGGGAAACGGTATTCAGTATTGTTCTTTCCGGCCATCTCCTGTTGTTTGTTCCCACCGAGATCATAGATGGCCACCGACACGTCGCCGGCCACCGGCAGGGACACGCTCACCGTAAAGTTGCCATCGGTGGAAGGAGACGGATAGGCCACTATCTGTTGCCGTCCGGCGCCGGTGATGGCGACACTGTCCGTGAATACACAGCCTGCCGCGCTTCTCACCGTGACGGTATAGGTGCCAGGCTCCCGCACGCTGATGCCGGGTGCAACTGAATTGAAGCCGGTGGAGCTTTGCCATTGATAGCTCGCAGCGGCACCGGCTGCTATATCGCGCGAGGCGTCCAGCAGGATCTGCCCGCCGGTGGGCAGCGTCTGCGTGGCGCCCAGGTCGACGTTCAGGGCAAGCGACTGGAGTACATTAATCGTGAGGCTGCGCAGCGACTGGTTGCCCGCTGCATCAGTGAGTACTATACTGTAAGTGCCCATCGCCAGCTGATCGATCTCCCTGGATTTCGTGGAGTCGTCCAGGTAACCGCTATTGATCACCTCGTTGAGACGGTTCATCACGCGAAAGGCGAAAGGTCCCTTCCCGCCGATGGCCTGCAGCAGGGCCTTGCCCGCCTGCGGATTGACACAGGTAGGGCTGTCCAGCACCCGTAGCTTCAACAGCACATCCCGGGCTTGCGCAAAAGCGAAAACGTCCTTCGTCGAACGATCCTTGTCCCATTGCACATTCCGATAGAGGGCAACACTGTCTGTAGAGAGGCTGTCCGGAAAAATATAGGCCAGGCTGTCGGCAGACAGATCGGACTGTCCGTGCGGATCGATCACCAGCCAATAGCCCTGCGGATAAGAAGGCACCTTCTTCAGATTCAGCCGGAGGTTTGTTTTCAATGCAGAAGAGGTCGATCCACTGGCGTTCATCAGAAATTTCCGGTTCACCACGTCCAGCTGGCCGTCCTTTGTTTTGGAGGTATTCAGCGTTCCGTTGTTGTCTCCCCACAACAAGTAATCACCATTGGCAATGGAGTCACGATTCGCTGCATTGCTGTCCGCCAGCATGCCCGCACTTACGATGAGCAGGCTATCGGCATCCAGCGCGCTCACCGATTGTTTTTGGTGCAGGGATAATAAATTTTCCCTTCCCAACCCAGCGATATGATTGTTGTAATCCTTGTTCTTATCGATATCCCATAAAACAGTCGCTCCGGCACTGACATAGTTGCCTTTTGTCAGCGGAATACCGTATTTGATGGCGAGGTAAGTCTCGTATTGCACCTGGGTCAATACATCCAGGCTTCGGTCAAAGACCAGCATTTCGGCTATCTTCCCTTTAAAGGCAGGAAAGCCATCAGGCTGCCCGGTTGCCCCCAATAAGAGGTAGGCACCAGGACTCACGGTGGTGGCCGGGCTCCAGTTTTGAATAACCGTGCTCAACAGCGCAAATTTCTGCGCAGGGGTGATACTGTCGATCTTGCCGTCGGGGCCGATGACCTGCCGGCTAGTCATCAGCGTGTTTCTTGCCAGTGCATTACCCGTCCCCCAGATGCTGCGCTCCGTGGTATCGGCCGGCTGGAACACAGCGATGATGGTGATCTCAGACAAACTGTCTAGGTTGTACAGAATTCGCACAGAGTCGTCGAGTCCATTAAAAAGTAAAGCAGGATTGTAATTAAGTGATGTCTCGTTTTTCTGTCCCTTCCCTAAGAACAGCCCATAATGCCCGTTGCCGGTGAAGTCGCTCCAGGAGCTGTCGGTAAATTGCCCTTTGTCTGCCCTCAGCCACAATACAGGATAGCCCGAACTATCAAGGGATTGCGCGGCGGCATGCCCGAAAATCAGCGCGAATGGAAAAAAATAAATAAGGAAACGAAATGTTCGAAGCGATGATCCTGTAAATTTACAGGTTGCAAAAAAAAGCCTGTACGGGCTGTACAATGCACTCTCGTTCATAGGGATGGATTTGGGGTACGATTTTCTTAGGATGATGGTTAACGATAGCTAAGGTAAGTAGTTCAATCTACATGTGCAAGTAGAAATACCTAATCATTGCATAAAATACTGACATGTCAGCGTTCATTAATTTCTAGTACGCTCAAAATCAATGTACACTTTACACAAAGCTTGTAATAATTTTTTTCAGATGACGATTTACCGGCTCGTCTGCGGCCTATCAAACTATATTGACAGTAAATTTATAGGAGTTAGCTATCTCGTAGTTGACGATATCGGAAATGATGATGCTGTCGTTCCGCTTCATTTCGTCCGTGTAGATAATTCTCTTCTGGGCCTGAAGCTGGACCCCTTATATGATCCTGAGTAGATCAGGGTTTCAGGCAATTGATCTTCAAAAATGGCAGAATTTTGCTATCTTCGAATTGTTAAAAAAAACTGCTCTTTAGATACGGTTGCGGTACTGGTAAGCATATTGCTCTTAAGGTAGCCTGTTAGTTGTTCATTTTGGATTAATTCCTGGCTATAGATTTCATGATCGCCGATTTTTGTGTACACAATTCCATCTACAATATGCAATCTCATCTGCTCATTAATGATGTCAATGCAGCCTTTGCTCAGGTATCCATTTCAAGTAATTTAAGATTATTTTTTAATTCTTAATTACCTGCCCTGTTTTTGGGGAGCATTATAATAAGCCCGGATAATTTAATAATATCATAGAAAAACAATTGTTTATGCTCAACTCTGTATTTTAATCATCTTTCAAAATATAACTCGTACTACGACCACCAGCAGGCTCTTTAACCAATATGTCCCTCTGTAGTAAATCATTTATATCTCTAACTGCAGTGTCTGACGAGCATTTGGCAATCTTTGCCCACTTGGATGAGGTAAGTTTTCCATCGAATCCATCCAACAATTTATTGAGCATTATCTTTTGACGTTCGTTTAATGAATTTGTTGAATGCTTTTCCCAAAACTTCGCTTTTTGCATTACTACAGCTAGTGTTTCATCCGTAGCTTTTAAGGCTCGATCAAGGCAACCTAGAAACCATTCCAGCCAGGCTGTCACATCAAGGGTTTCTTTTTGCGTTTTCTCTAGGATATTATAATAATCGTTGCGTTCTTTTCTTATTTGAGCCGACATACTGTAGAATCGTTGATTGCTTCTATCGGAACGTGCTAGTTGCATATCGGCAATCGCTCTAGCAATACGCCCATTGCCATCATCGAAAGGGTGTATAGTTACAAACCATAAATGAGCTATTGCAGCTTTGATCACAGGATCGATGCCGTTCTCTGTATTGAACCATTTGATGAATGCATTCATTTCGTCGTTTAATAAATCAGCGTCAGGGGCTTGATAATGCACTTTCTCTCTTCCCATGGCACCTGAAACAACCTGCATAGGGTCAGTCTTGGAATTATCTCGCCAAGCGCCGACAACAATTTTATACATACCGCTTCGGCCTGTAGGGAAAAGGGCTGCGTGCCAGCCGAACATCCGCTCATCCGTGAGGGAACTTGTGTAGTTCTGTGTTGCGTCGAGCATCATTTCAACAACCCCATCTACATTCCGGTCGGCTGGTATAAGGCCGGCAACATCCATTCCAAGGCGTCTGGCAATAGAAGATCGAACCTGGTCGGGGTTAAGTATTTCACCTTCTATTTCACTTGATTTCAAAACATCGAGTGTAAGTGTTTGAAGTGTAGCCTCTGCCTTTAAACTAAAGCCAAGACCTTCCATGCGCCCAAGAAGCCATCCTTGACGATGGCGCACCTCTGCTAAGAGCTGAGCCAGTTTTTCCTGATCCCATTGGAAATCAGGCCATTCCTTGAGTTGATGTATGAATCTGTCCATTTAATGCACCTTATGCGGCGAATATATGCTATATTCGCCGCATTTTCAAGATAATTGCCGCACATTACGCGTCGAATATGGCTCTTATTCGCCGCATGATAGGATGCATGTCTAAAATCCTGATTCTCTTCGCCCGCTATCGCGGTGCCCGCTGATCTCAGAGTGGTGAACCTGCTTTCCATTTGTTCCGGGTTTTGTTCCGACTTTTACATCGGAGTTTTTAGGAATTTGCGGAAAACATTGATTTACATAAATGAAAAAGCCCCACAATTTCTGTGAGGCTTCATCTGCGGAGAGTAAGAGATTCGAACTCTTGATACCCTTTCGAGTATACACACTTTCCAGGCGTGCTCCTTCAACCACTCGGACAACTCTCCTGAAGGGCCGCAAAAATAGCAATTTCTCCCTAGATTCCGAATATTTTTTGGGCATTTCCGGTTGTCACCCGCGCGACCTCTTCCACCGGTGTACTCTTCACTTCGGCGAGCTTTTGCACAATATATTTGAGATAGCTGCTCTCATTACGTTTGCCCCGGAAAGGCACGGGACTCAGGTAGGGCGCATCCGTTTCCAGCACCAGGTGCTCCAGGCCGATGTCCCGGATGGCGTCCGGCAGGCCGGAGTTTTTATAGGTAAGCACACCGCCGATACCCAGGTAGAAACCCAGGTCCACGATCTCCCGGGCAGCCCGGGCATCCCCGCTGAAACAATGGAAGATACCCTTCAACAGCCCTTTCTGGTGCTCCCGGACTACCCCGATGCTCTCCGCCATGGACTCCCGCGAGTGAATGACGATAGGGATATCATAGTGCAGCGCCCATTCGATCTGGCGGTGAAAAGCATCGTATTGCTGTCCCTCAAAGGTCCGGTCCCAATAAAAGTCCAGCCCGATCTCCCCTAGCGCCACCCAGGGGCGGCGGCCCAGCTCCTGCTCCACAAATTGCAGCTCAGACTGATAGTTTTCTTTCACGTTGCAGGGGTGAAGTCCAGTCATGCCAATACATTTCCCGGGATACCTCACCTCCAGGGCCAAAAGTGCATCCTGGCATTCGCTATCGATGGCAGGCAGGTAAAACTTCTCAACTCCTTCTTTTTCAGCCCGATGCATTACTGCTTCGATATCCTGAGAGAAATTTTTACTATAAAGATGGCAATGTGTGTCGATCAATAACATAATGATATTCGTCTTTTCGGATGCAAATATCCCCAAAACCCTTGATTAAGACGATATCCATCTGCCAAAATGGGTCAACCCGTCTTGTACGACTAGACCAAACGCTGCACAGACTTGCTATATGTTCAAATAATGTAATGAGACGTTTAAGACCCCGCAGGATGGGGAAACCGCCAATTCCGGCAGAATCGTCAGGTCCGACTGACTAAATTACTTTGCATAAATGAAAAAAAGATTTACCTTTAAATCAGTTTTCATAGGGTACGGATTAAAAACGGGCCAGGGTGTCTACCCAGGCCCAATTTTATTTTAGCAAAAAATCACTCCCCGGCCCGGAATTTTCCCCCTAATCGTTTATTGCTGGAAGTTGTCTTCACCGTTGGTCTTGTCCCAATTTGGGCCAAATTCCAATTTTATTTTTTTGGGCGGCATGCAGCGTTTTGGACAGCAGGCACAGTTTCTGTACATGATACACCCTCATCGTATTGCTTCAAACCTATACCCTAATTCCGAAAAGTGTTTTAACACGGCCGGCAAAGCGCCCCTGAGCCGATCGAAAGCTTTTTCACTATCATGAAACACTACGATGGATCCCGGTCGCGCATATCGTATCACATTACGCGCACATTTCTCCGCGTTTATCTCCCGATCAAAATCTCCGCTCAATACTTCCCACATCACAATCTTATAATCAAACGGCGCCCCCCTCAATAGTTTGGATTGAAAAACGCTGATCCGGCCATAAGGCGGGCGAAACAGATCGGAATCGATGAGCTGCGCTGCATCCCGTATATTCTCAATGTATTTTTTATCCGCCACTTTCCACCCGTTTAGATGGTTCTGCGTATGGTTGCCTACACGGTGTCCATCCAATAAAACCCTTCGGTATACCTGCGGGTATTCCTTTACGTTTTTTCCAATACAAAAAAAGGTAGCTCGGGCATCGTATTTTTTCAATTCGTCGAGTACGAATGGGGTGGCCTCGGGGTGAGGGCCGTCGTCAAAACTCAGGTAGAGGACCTTTTCTTTTACGGGCATCTGCCAAATCAGACCGGGATAGATTTTCTTCAGCCACCAGGGCGTTCTTGCCATATAGAACATAGAAGGGCAAGTTACAGAATTTCGGCTATGGCATCTTCTCCTTCACATAGGTGTTCACATGCATCACCCGTCCGTTCTGCCGGAATATCTTTCCCCGGTCCTTAACAAAGATCTCCTGGCCCGGCTCGTCCTTCAGCAGCTGATCCATATAACGTTTTACCGGCGCATCTTTCAACGTCACCGGCGCCCCTGACTGCATCGCCTCATCAATATATCCACGCAACAATGGCTCTGCCTGCCCATAAAAAAGATGGGTCCCATCGAAAATATCGCTCCCGATGATCTTATCTCCCGATATCGCTACAAAACCCACCACCGTACTGTCCGTACGGGCGAGACGATCCCGGAAGTAGTTGAAATATTCATCGCCGCTCAGCAGATGTTTCTTATCCTGGTAACGCGACATATAAGCCAGGCTGTTATTTTTAAAACTACCGGCCTGCAGCTGCCGGTCTACCTCCCGCCAGACTACCACCTGGTTGTGTGTAGAATCCAAGGCCTTACGAAGATGAGGGTTGGCATAACTGCCGTAACTGAATTTTTTTTCCTTGTCGCCCCATCGCCCTTCCTCTACACACATCACCGACACGTACTGGTCTTTCGACATGGGTTGCAATATCGTATCCGCCACGATCATCCTATCCTGCCGCCCCCCGGCAACGATTTCCCCGCCGGCAATGTAAATGGGTTTATCAGAACGGGTGTTAAAACGTAACCAGTGTACATTTTCAAAGGAAGTCGATCCCCTCTCGCTCACCGTCACCAATCCCTGGCTCAACGCCTTGCTCAGCGGGACGGCTTCCATCCCACCGGGCGGTATCCCGGCTCCGGCCTTGCGCCGGATGGGGATGATCTTTAAATTTTTATAGGTCCATGCGCTGTCATAATCTACGTAGAGCGTTTCATAGGTCAGCTGGGCCGAGGCGGACAGCAGGGAAAAAAGCAACCCAAAAGATAGAAGGTACTTCAACATGCGACGGTTGATTCGATTAATAACGTCAGGGGCGGGGTATTAGTGTACGGACCGCCCGGAGGGCTGCTCTCTGCTCCGCTGCGGCCTCGCCTGCGAGGCCTAGCCGGGGCTAGATGTCTGCGTCGGCAGCCGACGCGGAATTCGCTCCGCGAATTCCCTACCTTTACGGTCTATGAGCAAAAAAGTAAGACTCCGATTTGCCCCCAGCCCTACCGGTGGCCTCCACCTGGGCGGCGTACGTACTGTCCTCTACAATTACCTGTTTGCCCGCCGGCATGGCGGCGACTTCATCCTGCGCATTGAAGATACCGACCAGGCCCGTTATGTCGCCGGCGCCGAAGAATATATCATCGATTCCCTGAAATGGTGTGGTCTCGACCCCGATGAAGGCCCTCATAAAGAAGGAAAGTATGGCCCCTACCGGCAGAGCGAACGCAAGGCCCTCGGCATCTACGCCGAATACGCGAAAAAGCTTATCAGTGAAGGCCATGCCTACTACGCCTTCGATACTCCCGAAGAGCTCGGGACCATGCGGGAAAAATTCAAATCGGCGGAGAATCCTTCGCCCCAATATGGCCATGCGCTGCGGCATAGAATGCGCAATTCCCTGCACCTCGATCCGGCCGAGACAGCAGACCTCCTGGCTGCCGGCACCCCCTATGTCATTCGTATTAAGGTAGATCCCTATCAGCAGGTCAGCTTCACCGATATGATCCGTGGCGAAGTCAGCTTCCCGACAGAGGATGTCGACGACAAAGTGCTGCTCAAAGCCGATGGCATGCCAACGTATCACCTGGCCGTCGTGGTGGACGACCACCTGATGGAGATATCGCATGCCTTCCGGGGAGAAGAATGGCTTCCCAGCGCCCCTGTACACATCCTGCTCTGGCGCCACCTCTTCGGTGAAGACAAAATGCCGCAGTGGGCGCACCTCCCGCTCATCCTCAAACCCGATGGCAATGGGAAACTGAGCAAACGCGATGGCGACCGCCTGGGTTTCCCGGTCTTTGCCATGAACTGGACAGACCCACGCACCAACGAACCCGCTACCGGCTTTCGGGAAACGGGTTTCCTGCCCGAAGCCTTTGTCAATCTCCTCGCGATGCTGGGCTGGAACGACGGCAGCAGCCAGGAGATCTTCTCTTTAGAAGAACTGATCGAACGTTTTTCCCTGGATCGTGTCCACAAGGGTGGAGCGAAGTTCGACTTCGAAAAAGCAAAGTGGTTCAACCACGAGTGGATAAAAAGACAACCCGCCACTGCCTTTAGCGAACAAGTGCTGGCTCTCTTTAAAGCAAAGGGCATCGACATCCCCGCCGCCGACCTTGTCCGTGAGAATGCCGGCCCGGATATTCCGCCGATACTGTTGACCTCCTCGGCTATCGACCCTATCGGCATTCCCGGATTAGATGTAATACCACCAGACCCTGCCCTCAATACCCCCGCGCCAAGCCGCTTTGAAAAGATCCTCGACCTCGTCAAAGAACGTTGTATCCTGCTGCCCGATTTTATCCAGCAGGCCGGCTTCTTTTTCCAGGCCCCCGGAACAATCGACATCGCGGCTATCAAACCCAAGTGGAACGAGGCCAAACAACAATTTTTTGTCGAATTGATACGCCAGCTGCACCTTTCAAAAGATTGGGACGCTCATTCGCTGCAAACGAACTTTTCAGAGATGGCGGCGGCGGCTGCTATCAAACCGGGCGAGCTTCTTTTACCCCTCCGTATCATGCTGGTAGGCGGGAAGTTTGGGCCCCATGTCTTTGACATTGCTGTTTTGCTTGGCCGGCAAGAGACCCAACGGCGGATAGAGCACACGCTGGGGTTACTGGCTTAAAGGGCGTGGGGGCCGCGGCCTTCCGGAGCTGGCCCTTAACCGCGGCCTCTATGTGGCCGGGTCATCCGCATTCCGTATTTTTGATCTTCAATCAGATTGCATGCACAAATTTTCTCCTCATACATCCGAGTCATCGGCACAGCCTGCCGGGCAGGCCGGCTCCACTCCTTCCGGCCGCCCTATCCGGGTGCTGGTGGCCAAGGTCGGCCTCGATGGTCACGACCGCGGCGCCAGGATTATTGCCACTGCCCTGCGCGACGCCGGAATGGAAGTCATCTACACCGGGCTTCGCCAGACACCGGAGATGGTAGTCGGCGCCGCCTTACAAGAAGACGTAGACGCCATTGGCATCAGTATCCTTAGCGGCGCCCATATGACCGTTTTCCCACGGATCATCCAGCTGATGAAAGAAAAAGGCATGAACGATGTGCTGCTCACCGGCGGCGGCATCATCCCGGATGAGGACCGGCTGCAGCTGCAAAGCCTGGGCGTCGGCGAGCTCTTTCCCCCCGGCACCACTACCGCCGAAATTGCCAACTATATCCGCCACTGGGTGCGCACCCACCGGGATTTTTAGCTCATTCCACAACTACCTTACCATGTACAAAACCTTACACACCGACCTCACCGATGACATCTTCACGATTACCATCAACCGCCCCGACAAGCTCAATGCCATCAACTCGACAGTGATGGACGAGCTGAGCGAAGCCGTCAATGAAATTTATACCAACAAGGATATTCGCAGCGCCATCATTACCGGCGCCGGTCAAAAAGCATTTGTAGCGGGGGCCGACATCTCCGAATTCCAGGGACTGACAAAAGAAGAAGGCCAGGCCCTTTCCGCCAAAGGCCATGAGATCTTTATGCGCATCGCTTCCTGCCCCAAACCTATCGCGGCCGCCGTCAACGGATATGCGCTGGGGGGCGGCTGTGAGCTGGCGATGGCCTGTCATTTCCGGTTGTGTACAACCAATGCGCGTTTTGGTCAGCCCGAAGTCAATCTCGGGCTGATACCCGGTTATGGCGGCACTCAACGCCTCACCCAACTCGTCGGCCGGGGCCGCGCTATCGAGATCATGCTTAGCGCCCGTATGGTCGAGGCCACCGAAGCGCATACCATGGGCCTGGTCAACTACATCGTCGTCGAGCCCAACGAACTCCTTACCAAAACCCGCGAGCTGCTGTCCATCATCAACGAAAAGGCGCCGCTGGCTATAGCCCGAATCATCGAATGCGCCAACCTGGCCGCCGGCGATGGCACTGGGGTCCGTAATGGCCGTACCGATGGCTGGGAAGCCGACCCCTTCGGCGGTGATGCCCCCGATAGTGACCAGGGCGGCGCGGGCTCTCACGGTTTTGCTGATGGCGGCGGCGGTTCTGGCGCGGGCAATGGCTTTCTCCGCGAACAACAGGCTTTTGGCGAATGCTTCGGCACTGAAGATATGAAGGAGGGCGCTGCCGCCTTTCTCGAAAAAAGAAAACCAAAGTTCAAGGGAGTCTAAAAAATAGGTAGCTATGCTGCAATAGGATCTTTCTTGCTTTTTACGACTTTCCGTAATTCATCCTGCAAAAATCCTTTTAAGCTTAAATCTTCATCTAATAAAGGCCAGTGAAAGGGAGTCTAAGGGAGTAAAAAACTCCCAAAAAAGCCCTAACTTAGACCCAGCCGCGGACTTTCAGCATCCGGTAAAGCGAAGTTGCTGTCGCTGAATCGGCCCCGGCCAAATACCATTATACCATCATGTCCAGGGAGCCTAGAACTTCGGAGAGCTGCTCCGCCACGCTCCCCTCGTTCATTCCCTTCGCTTCGCTCGGGAACGCTTCGCTCGGTTATATCAGCAGCTGCGTCTATATCCTGAAGACAGGCCGCAATCTGTATAAGATCGGCAAGACCCGCGACCTCCACCGACGCCTGGCGTCCTATCATACCCATCTTCCCGTTTTGTTTCGCGTGGTGAGGCAATATCCCGCCGCCAATATGGATGACCTCGAAGCAAGCCTGCACATCGTATTCCAGCACAAACGCGTCAAAGGCGAATGGTTCCAGCTCAACAGCGATGACCTGTCTATCTGCGACAACATCGCCCGTAATTATGCCCTGGCCAAGTTACAGCGCCAGGCCCGGACCACTCCTGAAATCCCCTACAGCAGCGACCCCATTTTGCAAGTGATGGGAGCCAACGAAAAATATTTACAGGACTACTCGCGTATCGCCGTGGACATTAAATTGGGGCTTACTGTAGACGAGATCGTCGAACTCCATGAGGGCAGCGTCAGCAAAACGACCATCGCCACCGTGCGCAAGCTCCTCAATTACCAGACTCCCAATTCAGAATTCCTCAGTCAGTGGTTTGACGTCATCAGCGAACTGGAAGCCGGCGCCAGCGAAAATGAGATCCTGCAGAAACACGGAGGTGAGATCAACCGCACTACCATCCGCATGATCAGGCGCATCCTGCGTAATCAGCTGTATTAAAGGATGGGCTCCGTATAAAGCCTTAAAAAAAATACGATTTACACTTAGTTAAAATGCGGGTTCACTCGTCATTCTACAAGAAAAACCCTGTCGGCTCAACAGGAAAAACCCCTTTTAAAACAAAGGAACAAACCTTATTAGTAGTCCTTTAAAACAACCACCAAATGATGATTGAAGAAATTGTTATAGGAACACTTGCCTTTTTCCTTGCGCTGATAATCGTGGCTTTTATCGTTTTCATCGTGCAGTTTAACAAAAGATTGGAATTGGTGCGCAACGAGCATAAAATAACCATGGACACAGCCATAAAAAAACTGCAGGAACAAACGCTCAAGAATCTTTCTGCCGATATACTTGACAGTTTCGGCAATAATTTATTTGTCATTAAGCTTAAGATGAAGCTTCTTGAGGAAGTGGCTGAATCCCTGAAAAAAATGGAGATCCGGAACCTTCAGGAATCCGCCTCGATAATAGAAACCAGTGTAATGGAAACAAAGAAAACTTTAGAACATATGGCTGTGGACATGATCAACACCTGCGTACGGCTGACCAAAGACGTTGCAGACAATAGTTTTTTGAAAAACCTGGAGAATGAATTGAAGCGTCTGGATGGTTATACGCCTGAAGTTTTCGGCGATGAATACCCCTTGGGAAAGGAGAAAGAGTTCATATTATTATATATATGCCAGCAAGCCCTCGATAATGTTATCCAACACTCCAGGACCCAAAAGATCAACATATTCATATATTATACCCTAACCTCATTTTCTCTGAGGCTGGAAGATGACGGCATTGGATTCCCTCAAAAAGACCTTCCTGCTTTAAAGAAGTCAGGGAAAGGGTTTCAGAATATGTCCAATGCTGCAGAGCTAATTAATGCAAATCTTTCGATCAAAAGCAAGCCTCATGAGGGAACAACTATTTCTATCGATCTTGAAACCTTAGCCAATTAATGCCTTATGCTTTAATCTATGCAATCATATTTTAAATTAGCACTCGTGGACGACCATAGCCTGGTTCGTAAAGGAATCGCCCAGCTGATCAATAGTGCATCCGATCAATTCAAGGTAATCCTTGAAGCAGGTAATGGGAATGAGCTCATTACCCAATTTCCAACCCTGCGCAAGCATCAACCGGACATCGTCATCACTGATATCAAGATGCCTCAAAAAGATGGATTTGATACTGTTCACTGGCTTAAGATGAATCATCCTCATATTAAAATCGTCGTGCTGACAATGTTTGATGATGAAAAGTCGGTGTTGCGTATGCTGAAGTTGGGAGTCGACGGTTATCTTACAAAGAACATCGACCCCCAGGATCTACTGAATGGCCTTCAATCGATCCGGGACAGAGGTTTTTGTTATTCAGATTTTCTCACCGGCACCCTCATCCATTCCGTAAAAAACGAAAAAACCGGACTGTCCCCATATGAGATTTGGCTGTCTCTTTCCGAGAGAGAAAAAACCTTTGTAAAACACACCTGTTCCGAGTTGACCTATCATGAAATAGCAGGAGAGATGGGATTAAGTGTAAAAACTATCGATGGCTATAGAGACAATCTGTTTACCCGGTTCAACGTAAAAAGTCGTGTTGGACTGGTTCTTTATGCCATTAAACATGAGATCATCGCCTTGTCCACCCTTGCATAATCCACTTTATAGAAATGAAGGAATATACCCAAACCAGGCCTGTCGGCAAAGTACAATTAACCAGAGAAGAATTGCGTCAATTAGTTATGATGACCGGTAGTCAACTACAAGTATCACCTGCCTTCACAATCAGCACCAGACTTGCCGATCTTGAGATATCAGAAGAAAGCTTAGACGATTTCCTGTGCCACACCGACCTTCCTCCACACCTCGATAATCTATCTATACAGTGGATCGACAGGCAATCCGGCACGGATCATATCTCCCATCGCCTTTACCTGCAATTGGGCCCCGCCGGCAACCAGTTACAGATCAGCAGTTCTGACCAGACCTGGGTGTTGGGAAAATGCGAGCAACTGATGCGGTTCCTTCGCAGGAGAAATACCTGGGCCTTCCTTCCCGGAAGAAAAACGCGGGTTTTGATCAATCCACCCTCCCCTTTCTGGAAGCGGTATAATATCGGAATCACTTTATTGCTGGCATTCCTAAGCCTGCTGGTCACCCTTATCCTGGGAATTTTACAATTGCTTAAAAAATAGACTACATGGCATTTCCGCCGCCATCCATCTCCTCACGCCGGTATTCCTCAATCTCCTTGATAAAAGCCCGCGCCCGCATTATCGACTTCCCGCCCTCATTATCCACCATCTTCTTCACCCAGCCCTTACCGGCATTCTGCACCGTGATCCGGCGATACATCCAAATCGCCGCACCGGCAAGCAAGGCCGCAACCAATCCCACTATCCCCCAATACAAGGGTGCGTCACCTTCCGGCAATAGTTTTGGAACAAACAGAAAAGGCCATACCGGCGCCTGCAGAAGGGAAACCCGCAGTGTCCAAACGATGACCGCCTCCAGCTGCGCCAGCTGTCTCTGTGTCGCCAGGATGCTCTTGCTCAAATTGATCTGCAACATCAACAGCAGTTGTAAGACATAACCCGCAATCCCATACGAGGTAAACAGGATGATCAGCCCGGCCGACACTACAAAGACCGGATTGCTCCGAAAGGTCCATAACAAGCCCCCCAACACGACATTCCACCCTATGCCCAACACGATCACCATCAACTTAAATACGATCTGCCAGCTGAACGAAATCCGGACCTTCCGGGACTGTATGGTTTCCAGCAATTGCAGGTTCAGCTTCAGGCTGCGCTGCAATTTTGTATCATAGTCCTTCCACAGCTGCTGAAATTCATCGGTGCTGTGAGATTCCGCTGCGCCCAAAGGTTCATCGGTGCTCATAAAAATAATTTGTTCGATTGTAGAAATTGTTGTTTCAGCCTTCCCTTGATACGGCTCAGCTTCGTTGCCACATTTGTTTCGGAGATGCCCAGTATCTCGGCAATCTCCCGGTAAGGCCGCTCTTCGAGATAGAGGATCATCAGGGCCTTGTCGAGTTCGCCCAGCTCGCTGATGAATTGCTGGAGCAGATCGATCTTTTCCTCCAGCTCTTCATTGTCAGGTGAACGATCCTCCAATTCCATCAGATGGAGATCACCGCCCAGCGCGATTCGGACTCCCGACCGGGTCTGTTTCCGGTAAAAGGAAATGGCGACATTGAGTGCAATACGGTACATCCAGGTTGAAAATTTATAGTTAGCGTCAAATTGCTGTCCCGAACGCCATAACTGGTAGATCATCTCCTGCATCAGGTCCTCCCGGTCATCCTTATTGCGACAATACAAGTGACAGATCTTGTATAAAATACCCTTGTTATCCCCGATCAATTGCAGGAAGATCAATTCGTTATGATTAAGGTCGGTCATCATATAATTATTCGCAGGGAAAAGCCAAAAATCACAAAAATCAACAGAACTTTTTTTATATATTACCTTATGGAAAACTCTTATATAAACCCCAATCCCCAACAAGACCTCCTGAGCGACCTGGTTATTTATTACGTCTTTGTCTTTGTACTCGTTGTCATTCTTGCCACAGCAGGTATACGAGGTATTTTTACTCCGACCCATAATACGGTCGTCGATACCCTCATAGCCCTTGTCTATTATGGCGTTTTCATGTTCATCTATGAAGCGATCTTTAAAGGCAAGACCCTTGGCAAAGTCATCACCCATACAAGGGCAGTCAACGAGGATGGCAGCCCGATCTCCTTCAAAACGGCTTTTCTGCGCGGCCTCAGCAGGGCCGTTCCCTTCGAAGCCTTCACAGCGTTCGGAGATCCCTCTTATCCCTGGCACGACCGGTGGTCAAGGAGCTATGTCATCGATGAGTCAAGAGCGATAATATCAGCGTAAAAAAAAGACCGGTTGCAGGACCGGTCTTTTTTTTATATCGCGGCGAAGCAGCGCCGACTCCAAAACTTCTAATACCCAAATATCTCTTCCAGGCTCAGCGGCTTCACCGTGCCCACTTTCTTCAAGTCATCGGTGCGGATCTTCTTTTCCGACGCTACCACACAATACGTGTAGGCCTTCCCTGCCACCTGTTGCTGGTGGAAGCCCTTCACGTCCGCCATCGTTATCTTGTCCAGCGCCTCGTATTCATTTTTCCGGTCGTCATAATCCAGCCCTTTCTGCTTCTCCGCCAAATAGGCAAATATGATCCCATCCTGCGTAAACCGCTGCGTCTCGATGTCCTTCTTCTGGCTCGTCCTGGCCAGCTGAAAGCCCTGTTCAGACTCGGGCAGGTCGTTCAGCAGCGCATTCATCCCGCCGATGGCTTCGTTCATCTTGTCCGCCTGGCAACCGATATACGCCAAAATATAAAAAGGGTCTTCTTTTTTCGACGGCGTGCCGTAAGTCGCAAAGGTCGAATAGGCCAGCGCCTTCGACTCACGCAGGGTCTGGAATACGATGGACCCCATGCCGCCGCCAAAATAATTGTCGAAGACGTCTACTACCGGCTCCTTGTTCACGTCGTAGGCAGCGGCATTCCGCACCCAGCAAATCTCACTTTGCACCATATCGTAATTGGCGAACAAAACCTGGTTGGCCGTCTGCTCGGCAAAGGGGAAGCGAACTTTTTCCGGATAGGGCGTAAAAGCCGCGGGCAAAACATGCAGTTTGCCTATCGCATCCGTAAAGGCATCCTGGGGCAAAGGCCCATAATAGATAATGGTATGGGTATAGCTTAACAGCGAATGCAACACCTTCACCAGGTCGTCTGCCGTGAGCCGGTTAATCTCTTCACTGGTCAGCCCCGAATTAAACGGATTCTTAGACCCATATCTCGCATAACTGATCAAGCCCTGCATGATCGCCTGTTTGTTCAGCTTGTTGTTCGCGCGGGATTTCAACAGCCTGTCCTTCAGCGCCGCCAGCGCCGCCGTATCCGGCAGACAGTTGTGCAACACGTCTTCAAACAGGGAAACGGCGCGGTTGAAATTTTCCTGCAGGCCGGTGATGCTGATCGTAGTCGTTTCTGTCGTAGCGTTCACGCTGAAATTACAGGCGATATCATAAAAGGCCTTGCTGATCTCATCCGTCGGGTGCCGGGCCGTACCCAGGTATTGCAGGTATTGTGCGGCCAGCGGCAGCAGCCGGTTATTCCAACTGCCCATTTCCAGGCGATAGTATAAATGGAACAGTTCGTTATCCTTATTGGGAACATACAATACGTCGGCTATATTAGCCCTGCCACGAACGATACCCGACTGAAAGTCCAGCCATTGCGGGCTTACCGGGGCAACGGTCATCGCCTCGACCTTCTTCACGAAGTCTGACTGTTTGCCGGCATTGGTTTCCACCGGTGTTATAGGAGGTTTGTCTACCTTGACGATATTCTTGTCTTCGCCTTTGCGTTTGTACAACAGCACATAATTGTTGCCCAGGTACTTGTTAGCCACAGCCACCAGCTCCTGTTTGGTGACGGTTGCCTGCTCATCCAGCGCGGCAGCGTCCTTGTCTAGTTTTTCCGCGCGGTGCTGGATAAAACCTTCCATCAGCGAGCTTACCCGCGCCTCATTTTTTTCCAGGCCTTCCAATAAGGAAAGCTTCCCGTTCGCGACGATCGCTTTTACCAGGCTCGTGTCGAAGTCTCCCTTTTTCAGCTTGTCGACCTGCTGCATCAAAAGGTCTTTCAGCTGTTCGAGGGTTTGGCCCTGTTTGGGCGTCCCCATCACGATGAAAATGCCATAGTCTTTATACTGCTGCAATCCGGCCTGAGACGCCTGCACTTTTTGTTGCTTGTTGAGGTTGAGGTCGAGCAGACCGGCCTTGCCGTTGGAAAGGATGCTGGACAGCAGGTCCAACACTATGGCATCGCGTGTATCGACGGCCGGGGTCCTGTAGACAAAACGCGTATTCTCGGCGCTGGGGCCATAAACTTCTTTTACGATGGGAGCAGTCAGATCCCGTTCGGGCGCGGGGTTGTATAACTGAACCGGCCTGGGCTGCATATACGCAAATGAATGATCGATCTTCGCGATCAGCACATCCGGGTCGAAGTCTCCCGCCATGACCACCGCCATATTGTTGGGCACATAAAACTTATGATAATAATCACGGATCGCCTTCAGGGAAGGGTTTTTCAAATGTTCGATGGTTCCTATCGTCGTTTGTTGTCCGTAATTATGGGTCGGGAAAAGATAATAATGCATCGCCTCGCTCATCTTCGACCCGTCGTTGTCGAGGCCCCTGTTTTTTTCTTCATAGACAGCTTCCAGCTCTGTATGAAAAAGGCGGAAAATAGGATTGCGGAAACGTTCGGCCTGTACGATCAGGAATTTGTCCATGGCATTCGAGGGAACATCCTCTTCGTATACCGTCTCTTCTACCCAGGTGTGCGCGTTGCTGCCCTGGGCGCCGATGTCGGTCATCAGCTTGTCGTATTCATTGGCAATCGCATATTTTGAAGCCAGCCCCGAAACGCTGTCGATACGATGGTATATCTTTTTGCGTTGTGCCGCGTCCTTAGTAGAATTGTACTGTTCGTAGAGCCCGTCTATCTGGTCCAGATAGGGCTTTTCCTTTGCCCAGCTGAGGGAGCCATACTGATTGGTGCCTTTGAACAACAGGTGTTCCAGGTAATGGGCCAGGCCGGTATGGTCGCGGGGATCGGTATTACTACCGGCGCGAACGGCAATCCGAACCGCCACGCGCGGCTCTTTGTGGTTGGCGCTGAGCAGTACTGTAAGCCCGTTGGACAGTGTGTACACCCGGGTCTGCATCGGGTCATTGGTTACATAGCGATACGTATAACCGCCTGAGCTGGCCGTCTTCCAAACGTATTTGTCCGAAGGCGCCTGGTCCTGCGCGCGGAGGATGGCGGGGGCCGCGGTAACCGTAAAAACAAAAAGATAGAAAAATCTGGTTAATGTCATATTGCAAAACAACCAAATTTTCCCGATTGTCCAACACCGCTTGTCAAAACAGGCCCCCTAACAGGGACAATAAGCCTTCCAACAGGGACAAATAAAAGGCCCGGGCGGACCAACTCTGCCCCATTCCGTTTACCTTTGCGCCTTATAAATACAACTATGGAATACAGGATAGAAAAAGATACGATGGGCGAAGTAAAAGTCCCCATCGACGCCTTTTATGGCGCTCAGACTCAACGCAGTGTAGAGAACTTCCAGATTGCGCAGGACATCAATAAAATGCCCAAAGAGATCATCCGCGCATTCGCCTACCTGAAGAAGGCTGCCGCCCTTACCAACCTGGACGCGGGGGTGCTGCCCAAGGAAAAGGCCGACCTGATCGGCAGGGTTTGCGACGAGATACTGGAAGGTAAGCTGGACGCTTATTTTCCCCTGGTCGTCTGGCAGACCGGCAGCGGTACCCAGAGCAATATGAACGTCAATGAAGTAGTAGCCTACCGCGGGCACGTGCTGCAGGGTGGCAAACTCACCGATAAGGACAAGTTCCTCCATCCCAATGACGACGTCAACAAATCCCAGTCTTCCAACGATACTTTCCCGACGGCCATGCATATCGCCGCCTACAAAATGCTGCTGGAGACCACCATTCCCGGCATCGAAGCCCTACGCGATACCCTGGCGGCAAAGAGCAAACAATTCATGAAAGTGGTAAAGATAGGCCGCACCCATTTTATGGACGCCACTCCCCTCACCGTAGGACAGGAGTTCAGCGGTTATGTCAGCCAGCTGGACCATGGTCTGAGGGCGATTCGCAATACGCTGGCCCATCTTTCCGAACTCGCCTTAGGCGGTACTGCCGTAGGCACGGGGATCAACACCCCGCCCAATTATTCTGAAAACGTTGCCGGACATATTGCCAAACTCACCGGCCTGCCCTTTATCACGGCGGCAAATAAATTCGAGGCGCTTGCTGCACATGACGCCATCGTCGAGTCCCATGGCGCGCTGAAGACGGTAGCCGTCAGCCTGATGAAAATCGCCAATGACATCCGTATGCTGTCCAGCGGACCGCGCAGCGGCATCGGCGAATTACACATTCCCGACAACGAACCCGGTTCGTCCATCATGCCCGGCAAGGTCAACCCCACCCAGTGCGAGGCCCTGACCATGATCGTCGCCCAGGTGCTCGGCAATGACGTCGCCATCAGTATAGGCGGCGCCACCGGCCACTTCGAGCTGAATGTCTTCAAACCCGTCATGATCTACAACTTCCTGCACAGCGCAAGGCTTATCGGGGATGGCTGCGTCAGTTTCAACGAACGCTGCGCCAAAGGCATCGAGCCCATCGAAGCCAATATCAAAAAACACGTCGACAACTCCCTCATGCTTGTCACTGCCCTCAACCCAAAGATCGGTTACTATAAAGCCGCCGAGATCGCGCAGAAAGCCCATAAGGAAGGTACTACGCTCAAGGAGATGGCCGTGAAGCTGGGTTATCTGACGCCGGAGCAATTCGACGAATGGGTGAAACCCGAGGAGATGGTTGGGAAGCTCGGTTAAACTACCTTGTTTGTGGTAAACTCCGGCTCATGACGACATACTGGTAGCCAGCCTGCTGCATGCCGCTGGAGGCAAAGAAAAACCACGGCCATCGACCGTGGCATCAAAACGAGTTTACGCATACTACATGAAAAATTGTTCAGAAATGATCTTACCATCTTTCACTAAATACACGCATAACTCTGTCATCGCCATCCGGCCCTGGCCCTTCATCGTCACGTCCATGAGCATTGTCACGGCAAAAGCATTTTCAGCGACCAGGGGTTGAGACACTTTAATCCCATGATACGCCTCCACCATGGAATTCCATTTCTCGCCTTTTTTTCTAATGGCGTCCAGGCCCCTGGCTTCTTTTTCGAAGTCGGGAGTACCATGGGATTCGATGCTGATGCAATCGTCAGCATACAATTCTCTTTGTGCACCTTCAAAATCGCCTTTTGAGCAGAGCTCGATCAGGCGGTTAGCGACATCTTGTGAGGTCATAACCATCTCTTGTGTTGCCATAAAAATTGTTTTAGGATAGGAAAGTTAAGCAAATTCCATGCAACATCGGCCGGCAAATTGCGACTGTAAGTGATAATAACAATAACGTCATGCTCCGTAACTACTTCCTCATCGCCCTGCGCAACCTAAGGAAAAACAAGGTTTTTTCCCTCATCAACATCCTTGGTCTGTCCGTCGGTCTTGCCTGCTGCCTGCTTATTGCGGCCTATGTACACGACGAAACCAGCTACGACCAATACCCTGCGAAAGCAAAAAATATCTACCGGGTCAACCTGGGCGTCATCGGCAATAGCCTGGCCTCTTATCCCTCTGTTGACATCGCGGTAGGTCCCGGGATGAAAGCGGCTTACCCCGAAATAAAGGCCTATACCCGGCTGGAGAGGCTGGGCGGCATTTTCGCACAATACGGTGTCAAACAGTTCAAAGAGCAGCAGCTGGCCTTTGTCGACTCCAACTTCTTTGAGATCTTTACCCTCCCCTTCCTCGATGGAAATCCGCATACCGCCCTGGCGCGGCCCAATTCGCTGGTCGTCACCAGGACCTTTGCCGAAAAATATTTTGGCACTGAACCTGCGGTTGGTAAAGCCCTCACCATCGGCGACTACGGCGTCTGCACCGTATCCGGCGTCATCGATAAAATTCCCGACAACGCCAGCTTTCACTTCGATGCCTTCCTCAGTATGGCTACCCTTCATTTCAGGGAACAGTCCTGGAGTAATGTAGGCATGTTCACCTGGCTGCTGCTCGACCCTAAGGCCGATGCTAAAAAACTGGAAGCCCGCTTTCCCCAGCTGGTAGCGAAATACGCCGTACCGGAGATAGCCCGCGACATGGGCGTCCCCCTGAATGAAGCGCAAAAAGCAGTCAACACCTTTATCTTCAGCCTCATCCCCCTCCGCGACGTCCACCTGTTTTCCAATACCAAATACGAGCTGGAGGCAAATGGCGACGTTCATTATGTCTATATCTTCGGCGCCCTTGCCCTCTTCATCTTACTGCTGGCCTGTGCCAACTTCACCAATCTCTCCACCGCCAGCTCGGCCGGACGCAGCAAAGAAGTCGGTGTCCGCAAAGTCATGGGCTCTTTGAAAGGGCAGCTCGTTGCACAGTTTCTGACCGAGTCCATACTGCTTACCTTCTGCGCCATGCTCTTAGCCTATGGGCTTGCAGGCGCCCTCTTATCCTTTTTCAACCAGGTCGCCGGAAAACACATCTCCTTTGTTTTTTTCCTCCATCCCATCGCCCTGCTTACCGCACTCGTTGTGACCCTGGTCGTCGGCGCCATCGCAGGCCTCTACCCTGCCTTATTCTTATCTTCCTTTAATATCATAAAGGTGCTGAAAGGCTCTGCCGGCGCCGGCGGCAGTCGTAAAAGCCTGTTACGCAGCGGCCTCGTCGTCTTTCAATTCTTTGTTTCGATAGGGCTTATCGTCGCTACCCTTGTTGTTTACCGGCAACTACATTTTATGCAGGACAAACGCCTCGGCTACGACAAAGACCAGGTGGTCTATCTGCAGGACACCCGTTTGCTGGGGCAAAACGAGGATGCCTTCAAAAACCAGCTGTTACAGGACAGACGCGTCATCAACGCTTCCATCAGCTGGTGCGTGCCCGGCAGCGGCAATATGAACGGCACTGAAGTATACCCGAAAAAAGATGGACCCGGCGGCGGAAAAGAAATACATGCCAACATCTACAATATCGACTACGACTATATTCCGACACTGGGTCTAAAGATCATACAGGGCAGAAACTTCTCCCGTGATTTTCAGACCGACTCTTCCGGCGTCGTTATCAACCAGGCTGCCGTCAGCGACCTGGGCTGGGATAATACCAATCCAATAGGCAAAACCATTGTCCGCTCGGGCCGTCGCGAATTTAAGGTGGTAGGTGTGGTGGCCGATTTCCATTACCTCTCCGTCAAAGAAAAAATCGCTCCCCTGATGCTGCTGATGGGCAACAACCATGGCGGCATGCTCGTGAAAGTAAATACGGCCGATGTAAGAGGTTTTATCGACGACACTAAAAAGAAATGGGAAGCCTTTAGCCCGGCCGGCCCTTTTGCTTATTATTTCCTCGACGATCAGTTTGCAAGGCTCTACAATACAGAGCAGCGCACCGGCCGCTTATTCACCGCGTTCACCTTGATCGCGATACTGATTGCCGGTCTCGGACTCTTTGGGCTGGCCGCTTATAACGTCGAACAACGGACGCGGGAGATAGGCATTCGAAAAGTATTGGGCGCTTCTGTCGCGTCAGTTCTGTTATTGGTGTCCCGTGAATTTTTGCTGCTCGTAGGGCTGGCCTTCCTCATTGCCGTACCCGTCACCTGGTGGGGCATGCATCAATGGCTGCGGGACTTTGCGTATAGAGCACCTTTCAGCTGGTGGATCTTTGCGCTGGCCGGGGCCGGTGCGGTGGTCATAACCTTACTCACTGTCAGCTTTCAGGCAATAAAGGCGGCGATGGCTAATCCGGTGAAGTGCCTCAGGACGGAATAGATTGCGGCGCCCTCCTGGCTGCCACTAAGTAAAAACTTAGTTTTCTACGGTGAATATCTGTCCATATCGGGGTAAAAACGATAAAGGGGCATTGTCAATATTCCGGCATATTTGGAGCTAGCTCCAATTCCATTCTTAATCACCAAAAACAATGCTCATGAGAAGTAGCCTCATGCTGGCAGTGGCGTTCGCTTTAAGCATTCTCTGCTTATCAGGCTTTGCCCAGACAGCACAACTACCAGGTAAGGTACTCGAAGAAAACGGCGACCCGGTGCAGGGCGCAACAATTCGTTTCAAATCGCAAAAGGGTGGCGTCATTACAAAAGATGATGGCACATTCAGCATCCCTTCTCCCGGAAAAGGGACTTTGATCATTTCAGCCCTGGGCCATGCAGAGAAAGAAGTTGACATTACGGGTCTTGCCCAGGTGACCATTTCCCTGACAAGAACCAACAAAAACCTGGATGAAGTAGTCGTCACGGCCTATGGCATCCGCCGCGCCAAGAATACCCTTCCCTATGCCGCCCAGACGATCAGCGGAGACGAGGCCAATAAGGCGCGTGTCACTAATATCGCGCAGGGGCTTTCCGGGAAGGTGTCCGGTCTGCAGATCATCCAGAACAACGCCGTCGGCGGTTCCGTGAATGTCGTCATCCGGGGCACCAAGTCCCTGACCGGAAACAACCAGGCCTTGTTCGTCGTCGATGGTGTTCCTTTTGACAATACTATCACTAACTCCAGCACATTCAGCTCGGCCGCTAGTCCAAACTCCACGGCCCAGGGCGTCGGCGGTTATGATTATGGTAATGCCGCGAGTGACATCAATCCCGACGATATCGCCAGCATCAACGTGCTGAAGGGCGCCGCCGCCACGGCACTCTATGGTTCCCGGGCCTCCAACGGGGTGATTATGATCACTACGAAGAAAGGGCGTGCAGGCATGAATGTCACGGTGAATTCCGGCATTACGATAGGTAAGATCGACAAGTCCACTTTTGCAAAATTACAAAACCAATATGGCGCAGGGCGTAGCGATGACTATTCCAAAACCAGCCCGCCCAATCCTCCGGGCAAACGGACCGATTTCCAGTTTGTCGATCTGTTGAAAGACGGGGTTGGGGAATACATTGCGAATACCTCGGCTCCACGTAGCTGGGGACCTGCCTTTGATGGCTCTGCCGTCTGGCAGTGGGATGCTTTTGATCCCGCGAGCCCCAACTATCACAAGGCAACCCCCTGGGTAAAGGGAGCACATGGTCCGGATTATTTTTATCAAACGGGCATTACCAACAACAACAGCGTATACCTGGACGGGGCCTCCGACAAAGGCAGCTTTAAGCTGGGCGCCAGCCGCACCGACGACAAGGGAGTGTTGCCCAACAGCAATATCGCCCGCAACCAGGTAAATTTCAATGCAAGCTATAAGCTGGCCCCCCGGCTGACAGTCTCTGCAACCGCCAACTACTCGAATGACAAGGCCATCGGTCGCTATGCCACCGGGTATGATGCCAACCGGAACGTCAACGTCGTCTTCCGTCAGTATGGAGAGGTCAATGTCGACTATGCAGCGCAAAAAGATGCCTATTTCCGCAACCGGCAGAATATCACCTGGAACTGGACCGATCCTTCGAAGGCCGACTTCTCCGGTATTACGCCGGCCTTCTATAATAACCCTTACTGGAACGCCTACGAAAACTATGAAGATGACACACGCAGCCGTATATTCGGAAATGCAACGCTCAACTACCAGGCAACGGACTGGCTGAATTTTACGACGCGTATCTCCGTCGACAACTGGAACCAATTCATGGAAGAACGCCTGGCCGTGGGCAGCATTGGCGGTGTAGGTAGTGGGCAGTACTCCAGGACCAATGTCGGCTTCCAGGAGCTCAACTATGACGCCCTTGCAACGGTAAACAAAGACCTCTCGCAAGACTTCAAGCTCAACGCGCTGCTGGGGGTGAACATGCGCCGGAACCAGCAGAACTCCATTTATCAGACCACCCAGGGCGGCCTGATCGTGCCCCGTCTGTATAGCATCTCCAATTCCAAGTCCGCACCGGCGCCGCCTTTAGAAATAGTGGCGCCAAAGGCAGTGGATGGTTATTTTGCCGGAGCGACGCTGACCTACCGGGACTTCCTGTCACTGGATGGAACCTTCCGCCGGGACCGTTCGTCCACACTACCGGCAAACGCAGATGCCTATAACTACTATGCCATCTCCGGCAGCTGGGTCTTTTTCCAGCATCTGAAGAACGTTCCCTGGCTGTCTTCGGGTAAATTACGCGCCAACTATGCAACGGTGGGTAATGACGCCCCCTGGGGCGCGACCCTTGACGCATGGAATGTGGGGCAGATCTACGGCAGCAGCTATCAGTTCTCTCAGCCGACGACCAAGAATAATCCCAATCTGAAACCTGAAAGGACGAACAGTAAGGAAATTGGCCTTGAGGTTGCCTTCCTGAAGAACCGCCTCGGTTTTGACGCCTCATACTATCACACGAACTCGATAAACCAGATCGTCAACATTCAGACTTCCTCCGCTGTCGGTTACAATGCCAAATATGTAAATGCGGGTAATATCATGAACGAGGGTTTTGAAGTTTCCTTGTTCGGAACACCGGTGAAGAGCCGTAACTTTTCCTGGGAGGTGAATGTCAACTGGACACGCAACCGGAATAAAGTCCTTGCCCTCGGCAACGGCGTTCCCAACCTCGTGCTGGGTAGCTTCCAGGGTACGGTCACGCTGAATGCAACAGTCGGTCAGCCCTATGGCGTCCTTCAAAGCCAGGACTTCCAGTACCTCAATGGTCAGCGGGTAGTCAGCGCAGCAGGATTGTATGTGATCCCCGCCAAAGCGACCAATGTCCTTGGTAATGTGAATCCGGACTGGATAGGCGGTATCACGAATACTTTCCATTACAAGAACTTCTCCTTGTCCTTTCTTATCGACGTACGTCAGGGCGGCAAGCTGTTCTCCCTGGACCAGTACTATTCCTTTCAGTCGGGCATCTCGGTGCTGACCGTCGGGAAGAACGACCTGGGCAACGACAAACGACTTCCCATTGCAAAAGGCGGCGGCGTCATCCTGCCCGGTGTCACGGCGGATGGCAAACCCAATACGACAAGGGTCTGGATCAATTCCACCAACAGCCTCTATCTGCCACAATCCCAGTTTGTCTACGACGCCAGTTATGTCAAACTGCGTGAGGCCTCCCTTAATTATCACCTGCCGGATCGTTTACTTGGCGCACAGAAATACCTGAAAGGCGTTGACTTTTCACTTATTGGCCGCAATCTCTGGCTGATCCACAAGAACCTGCCAATGGCCGATCCGGAAGAGACTACTTCGGCCGGTAACCTGCAGGGCTACCAGAGCGGCGCCTATCCGACCGTTCGTTCCCTGGGCCTAAACGTCAAATTGAAATTCTAAAATCAGCAACATGAAGAAGATATTCCTTTTTATCATACCGGTGGTCCTGCTGTCCGCAGCCTGTACCAAGGACATTACCCGGTTCAACATACCAACCAAACAGCCAGCGGTGGTTCCGCCCGGGCCGATCTTTACTTACGCTACGAAACAGCTGTCGGACATCATGGCCGACTGCGGCGGGAACAATACCTTCCGCCATATTGTCGAACATTGGTCGCAGACCATCATCCAGGATGCGCCACAATACAACTTCAATGTCACCGGCAATGCCGATGCCTGGTGGAACCGGATGTACCTGGTGCTGGCCAACCTGAAAGCCTGCGACAGCGTGTACGCTATGCAGACGACGGTCACTCCGTCCAATATCGCCAATGCAAGGACCATCGTCGACATTATGACTATTTACGTATACAACGTACTCGTGAATACGTATGGCAATGTCCCCTATACGGAAGCGCTGAACTACAACAATCTTACTCCTAAATACGATGATGCAAAGACCATCCAGCAGGATCTTGAAAAGAGGCTGGCCGCAGACATCGCCAGGCTGGACCCCACCGCCGGGAGTTTTGTCGCCACGGAAGATCTGTTTTATGGTGGCAAGGTCAGCAGCTGGGTAGCTTTTGCCAATTCATTGATGATGAAGATGGCGATGACCCTGTCCGATGTAGACGCAGCCAATTCCAGGACGCTGGTCGAAGCGGCCAGTCCCAAGGCCTTCCAGTCCCAGGCTACGGATGCCGTCTGGAAATACCTGGACATACCCAATAACAACCCCACCTACCAGGCGATAGTATTGTCGGGCCGCCAGGACTTTATTGCCTGCGCGACCCTGATGGACACGCTTAAAGCCTTTAACGACCCGCGTCTGCCCGGCTTTTTCACTACCAACAATAATGGCCAGTACTTAGGCTCCCGGCTTGGCGATGCACAGATAATATACGCCAATATGTCCAAGCCCAGCGCAAGACTGAGTCTGGCTACTACGCCCTATGTCTTTATGGATTATATCGATATGGAATTCTACCGTGCCGAGGCTATCGAAAGGGGATTCAACGTGGGCGGAACGGCTGAACAGCATTATGACTCCGCTATCGCGATGTCTATCCGCTATTGGGGAGGGGCCCAGTCGGATGCGCTGACCTATCTGGCCCGTCCGAATGTAGCCTATACAACGGCACGCGGCACCTGGCAGCAGAAGATAGGGTTGCAGAAATGGATCGCGATGTATTGCCGTGGATTTGACGGATGGACGGACCTGCGCAGATTGGATTATCCGAATATGATACCGCCGATCGGCGCCGTTTCCGGTTTCCCCAACCGCCTGACCTATCCGGCGGTCCGGTATACCGAGCAGGCACTTAATGGAGTGAATTATACCCAGGCTGCTGCCGCTATCGGAGGTGATAAGGCAGAGACGAAATTATATTGGGATATCCACTAGACGGGATACCCCTTGCTCCCGTTCCGGGAGCCCTCAAAAGACGAAGGTCAGCCCCTATAGGGTGGACCTTTTTATTAAGCTACTTTTTCAGCCCGGTTATCTTCCTCGCCGCGGGTGAAAAAGACCTCCTGGAGCGATTTGTCCCAGTGCTCCTTTGCCGTATGCTGAGCCTTTGTACCCCGGTCAAAGTCCCAAAACCGTGCTTCCGGGCTGGAACAGTGGTACGTAATTTCGCAGTTACCCCAATCAGTCGCATACGTTGGCGAACCACATACCGGGCAGGACATCGGGGCTACGGACGGGGCTTTGCCCGTTGATTCATGTAGAGATTGCATTTGAAAAAAGTTATTAAAGGGTCTACGGGTTAAAAACGGATTATGGCAAGCAAGCTCTATATTGTGTAAAACATACGCAAATTTACTAAATGTTTTCCTTATTTACTCAACCAGCACCTTCTGTGTCAACACCGGGGTCTCTGTTCCGCTGAACAAACGCAAAATATAGATGCCCGGAGGTAACCCTTTGATATCCAGCGTGAATTTATCTTCATAGGACTCCCGTGACGTCACCGGCTGGCCCGTCACTGTGTAAAGTTTGACCAGCCAGGGTTTTCTTTCGCCGGCCCGGCCTTCTACCTGTATGCTCTCATGTGCCGGATTGGGGTATATACGCGCCGAAAGGGTGGTTTCGGAGGTGGGGCTGGTTCCGGGGGCAGGTGTGCCCGGCAAGACTAAAGGTGTCACATACACCATCCGCAGGATAAATCCCTGGCTTGGTGTGGGAACAGAATTGCCCAGCGTACTGCTTGTCCCCAGGGTGCAGCAGGAATTGTCTACCGCCAGGAACAGGGTGTCACCTGTGGGCGCCACCGTGATATTGCGCAACCTGTAGCCTGGCAATAGATGGAAGAAACTATCCACGGGGTTGGCTGTCTTATCGACGCTGAGTCCATCCGGTTTTAATTTCAGCCGGAAAAGGCCATCCTTTAGCGATGGAATGAGCAGCGAATAATTCCATCCCGGGATAGCGCTTTGCCCGTAAAAGCGGATGGCAGCCGGCGCAATCGTCGGCCAGTTCATATAGCTCTTGGCTCCGGCGGTTTTGTTGGCCGAACGGCTCCAGTTGTAAAAGGAATAGATGGGTTCCTGAAGCGTGGTAGGTGTCGTATCGCAAAAACCTTTTTCGCTGATAACGGCTTTGGCGGCGAGGTACATCGAATCGCCGTTGGTTGACGTATAATTGTCGTCACAAAACCCGGCAATTTTTGGCCAGCCATAGTTGGTATGGGGTAAGATGATATTTACCTCGTCGTCCGACTTGTCGGCGTGTTCGCTGCTGTATAAAATATAGGAGGATCCTCCGTTCACCGATCCGAAGTCGAGCCCCTGCGGATTGCGGTGCCCAAAAGAATAAATGGGGCTTTTGGCTGAAGCGGCGGCGCCTGCGGGAAAAGGGTTATCCCCAGGTATCCACTGCTGCGGTCCCGAAGGCAGGCTGCCATCGGGTTCTGTGTTCAGGCGCAGTACCTTTCCTTCTACGATGGTCGTGTCCTGTGCGTGGTTGGGCCGGTCAATATTAGCCAGGTTGCCCGCGCCCATGTCTCCGATCGTATAATAAAGGTGATACTTCCCGTCCGCCTCCGGCAGGGGGCTGATCTTAATGCGGCCGGAGTTGTGGTCATTACTGCCGTTGAGGCCTGAGATGACGTCGTCCATATAGTTCAGTGTGCCGTTGCTGAATTGATAACGGTAACGCACAATTTTTGTATTGTAACTGCAATAATTGCCATTGCTGCCGGTAGCACAGCCGATGAGATGATAGACATAAGCCATGTATACCCAGGGCTTACCCGAATAAAACTGCGGGTGGATAGCCAGGCCCATCAGGCCGCCTTGTGGCCAGGGGTTGGCGTTCGCCGGAGTAAAATCCTTCAGGCCGTTCATATCGAGGACCATACGGCTCCCCTTGTTGCCGGGGTGTATCTTCCAAACCTTATAGTCATGCGACTCCGTCACCCATAGCGAATCATCCGGGCCATAGAGAACCTCCCAGGGCGAGTTCAGTCCTGTTGACCCGGTAGCCGGGTAAAGGTTATCAATCACAAAAGATTGATTATACCAGGTCTTGGTTATCTGCGCTGTCAGGTTCAGAGATAGGCACAGGCACACAAATGTAAACAGACAGTAAAGAGTAGAACGACTGTTTTTCATGGATTGGATTATTCGTGGATCTACGAAGCACAACAAAATAATAAATAAATTTCTAGACCTGGAATAGTAGATTTCCCTTATAGGCAGGGGATTCTACGATTGCACCGGCCGAAATAAGCAGTACCTTTATATTGTTGTCTCCTGCTTTTTCGTTAAAGCCAGGCGACCGTACCGACCCGTATAATCCGATAACCACTGAAAAATGGAATCGTACTTATGAAAACAACTTCACCCGTTGGTCTTGCCATTCGCAGGATAGGCGGGACATTAGCAGTGCTGTTCTTCTTTCAAGGCCTGGCCTTCTCACAGTCCACTGCCTTGCTGAAATTTGGGAACAGCTATGTCAACATCACCAAGAAAGCTGTTGGCGGACCGGTAGAACCCGGCGATACCCTCGAAATACGCACCAACTTCTACGTCAACAAGACGTTTAACACGAGTGGCAAGATGTTCCGCGTGCGTTATTACGACAATCTCCCGACAAATACCTCGATACTTACCAACTCAACCCTTAACCTGATCACCAATGAAGGGCTGGTTGTCAACTCCTATACGCAATCTCCTGCCGATGCTGATGCCGGGGCTTATGTAGGCGTGCCTGCTATCGCCGGCGACTACCAGATCCGCATCAATATGGGTGGTCTCGGTGGTATTAACCCTACGGCGCCTGCCGGGACCGACCCCATGGGGATTAATAATACCGGTGGCGCCACCAACCTCCAGGGCGGCGTTTCCGTGCCATTGTTCAGCTCGGGCTCGATCATTACCACGGCATTCCGGGTGGTCGTTGCCGGCAATTATGGCGACGCCATTACCCTTGGCGCCGGTAAGGTCGTTTACAAATTATCGACAAATGGTTCGGATAACTACCTCAGCGCCACCCAATACCAGATATTGATAGCAAAACCCAGCGCTTTATGTTCCAGCAGCACCAGTACAAACTTCGCCGCCGAATCAGGCGGTACCTTTGGACATGGTGTCGGCCATGACCGTGCTGCAGGGCCCAGCTTTCCCATACCGAGCTATACTTATCTGAATCCTTCGGCTACTACAGCCAGCATCAATGACGGCTACTATGCCATCGTCAACAATATCAGCCCCACCAGCAGCACCTTCGCGGGTGCAAGGCGGACTCCTAATTGCAGTGTTCCTTCGAGCATTCCCAATACGGACCCCAACTCCTGTAACAACCGGGAATTCGGCGGCTTCTGGTTTATCTCGGGTGACCATACCGGTACGACTACCGCCGCAGGCAACCCCCCTCCCGATGTCAACACGGATGCCGGATATATGTTGCTTGTGAACGCCGACCTGGCTACCAGTGAAGCCTATCACCAGGTGATCACGGGTCTTTGTCCCAATACTTACTACCAGTTCTCCGCCTGGGTAAAAAACGTTTGTCCCAACTGCGGTATCGACATGAATAGCAATGCCACTTATCTACCCGGCGTATTGCCCAACCTGACCCTGGTAGTGGACGGTATCGACCGGATCTCTACCGGACAGCTGGACACCGTAGGCTGGCAGCAAAGGGGATTTGTATTGCAGACCGGTCCTACCCAAACATCCATCACTATCTCCATCCGCAACAATGCGCCCGGTGGAGGTGGTAACGACTGGGCGCTGGACGATATCGCCCTTTCAACCTGTCCGCCCGACCTGCTGCTGACGCCTAACAAGCCCGACACCTTGTGCCAGGGCGCCGACGACACCGTGCGGTTTAAAATATCTTCTTTCGTAGACAACTATACGCAGTGGATGCTGCAGAAAAGCACGGACGGGGGAGCGACCTGGGTCGCCGCCGGCATGGATACCCTGGGGCAGGCGGCCAGCGGCAGTTTGGTGCCTGTTAAGAATCCGACCACCGGTCTTTACGAGAATTTAGTGACCCGTTACTACCGTATAGGCGCGACGGACGCCACGATCATCTATCGTATAATAGTAGCCAGTACCGTCGGCAACCTGACGACCACCGGCTGTTTCTACGTAACCAATCAACCGAAATATGTCATTGGCGTCAACTGTATGATCGTGCTGCCCACCACGCTGCTGTCCTTCAGGGGCCAGGTACACAATGGTTTGGGCAACCTGCAGTGGACTTCTGCCAACGAGGTCAGCGGTCTGCTTTATAGCATCGAGCGCAGTGATGACGGGAAGAATTTCAAATCTATTGTCACCGTACCGGGCATAGCGGGTGATGGACGCGGCGCAACATACCAGTTCAGCGACCCCAATCCCATCTCTGCACAAACCTATTACCGGGTTGTCATGACCGGCAACTCTGTGCACCTGACCTCTAACCTTGTGCTGCTGAGTAACAGTGACATCCAGTTTGAGGTACGTTCGGCACTGAATCCCTTTATCGACTATATCGCTGTCGATATGACGGCGCCCGGTGATGGTACTGTCATCGTCAGCCTTGCCGACATGTATGGCCGGTTTGTCCGCCGCGTACAGCAGCCGGTGAGCAAGGGCCTCAATAACCTGAGCTTGTACGGGCTGGGCGGTCTGCCTGCAGGAACTTATGTAATGCAGATACAGTATAATGATCAGCTGATCAGCAAGAAGCTGGTGAAGGTGATGAAGTAAAACAGGTTTTTGTCTCAGGCTTGCACGGTATCAACTTTTGCTTGTCCTTCCAGCACGGGTGACTCGTCCCCGTGGCGTTTGTGGAAAAAGCGCTTTTGGAAAAGCAGGATGGCGATGACCCCAACGGAAATGGAAGCATCGGCAAGGTTGAAGACGGGACTAAAAAATTCGAAGTCTTCTCCCCCCACAAAGGGCATCCATGAAGGATAATGTGTTTTGATAATGGGGAAATACAACATGTCGACGACGCGGCCGTGGAGGAAGTTGGTGTAGCCGTGAGGTGGAAATATCTTTGCCACGTGCTCATAGGTGCTTTTCTCGAAGATAAGACCGTAGAACATGCTATCCAGGAGGTTACCGAGTGCACCGGCAAAAATGAGACCGGCGCAAATGATAAAACCGCGGTGGTATTTCTTTTTGATAATGGTCTGGATATAATAGACACCGAAGATGACGGCAACGAGGCGGAACAGGGTCAGCGCCATCTTACCCCAGGAGCCGCCAAACTTCCAGCCCCAGGCCATCCCTTCGTTCTCTACGAAATAGATCTGCGCTCTTTCGCCCAGCAATTTTATACCGCTGTCATAAGGGGATACGGGGTCGCGATAGAGGTCTGCAGAATGACTCAACGGCATGTGGGTCTTCACCCATATCTTCAGAGACTGATCTGCCACGATGATCAGCAGCACTATTAAAAAAATGGTTCTCGCCTTCACACTATTTGTTTGAGGGCCAAATATACTTAATACTCCCCATTGAAAATCCAGTTTTCACAATTGCTTAGGGGGTTGCTCAAGCCTGCATTACATCTTCATTTTCACTCTTCAAAATACACGCGCTTGACCCGCTGCGAGACGCTGGTTAGTATTTCGTAAGGGATGGTTTGCGCCCACAGGGCTAACTGTTTGACGGATAGTTCTTTACCAAAAACAATGACTTCATCCCCTTCCTGTACATCGGGAATACCGGTAATATCGATCATGGTCATATCCATGCTGATGATGCCGATAGTAGGCGCCAGCCGGCCGTTTACCCACATTTTGCCGGCCCCGTTTCCGAGGCGGCGCGAATACCCGTCGGCATATCCGATGCGGACGGTGGCAATGACCGTTCCCGCCTCCGCTATCCCTCTGCGGTTATACCCGATAGTGTCTCCTTCCCGTAAATGTTTTATTTGTGCTATGGTCGTCTTCAGGGTAGACACTTCCTGCAGCTCGAGGCGATGGGAGTCGGCGCTGTCGATGCCGTAGAGGCCGATGCCGAGCCGCACCATGTCCATTTGCAGCTGTGGAAGACGGACGATAGCCGCCGAGTTGGCGATATGCCGGAGGAAAGAATAATTCAGTGTTGCCTGGAGGCGATGGGCAGCTTTTTGATAAGCCGCCCACTGCGCCAAAGAAAAACTATCCTGTTGCGCCTCTTCGCTGGCAGCGAAATGGCTGAAGGCGCTGAGTACTTTAAAAGCTGCAGCAGGCAATACTTTCATCAGCTGATCGAGGTCTTCGGCGGGAAAACCAAGGCGATTCATTCCCGTCTCCAGCTCGATGTGCACGGGGAAGGCCGTGATGCCCTCTTTTTTCAACCACCGGTCGAAGGAATGCAAAAGGGAGAAAGAATAGATCACCGGTTCGAGATTGTATTGCACCAGCGAGTCGAAGCTGCTGTTCTCCGTGTTCATGACCATGATGGGCATACGAATGCCGCCTTTGCGCAGGACGACCCCTTCGTCCGCATAGGCCACACCGAGATAGTCCACTCCATGAAACTGGAGCACGCCCGCAATCTCTACACTGCCGCTGCCATATCCAAAGGCCTTTACCATGGCCATCATCCGGGTAGCAGGCTGTAAAAGCTGGCGGTAGGCCCGGAGGTTTTGAGCCATGGCGCCCAGGTTCACCTCCATGATGGTCTGGTGGATCTTCTCGGTCAGCAGCTTGTCAATCTCTTCGAATTCGAAAATCCGCGCTCCTTTGATGAGAATGGTCTCATCCCGGAAATGCAGCTGGTGGATGCCCGAACGAAACGCTGCAACAGAGGTCAGGAAAACACACTCGCCGGCAAACCACTGGCCGAAAACGGGCGCATTGATGCCTATCCGGCTGCCGATGGCAATGAGACGGTCTACTTTCTTTTGCTCCAGGGCCCGGGCCACTTCTGTATAGAGCTGTTCATCCGGCCGGCCGCTTTCCAGGATATCGGAGAGGATCACCGTACGCCGGGTATGTTGTTGTTGCTGAGAAAGAAAATCCAGGGCAATCGTCAGTGAGCTAAGGTCTGCGCTATAGCTGTCGTTGATGATAGAACAGTGGTTGATTCCGCTTTTTAGTTCCAGCCGCATGGCGATGGGGGACAGCCGCTGCAGGCGGGCCTGGATCTTTTCCAGGGGAAAACGGAGCCATAACAGCACACATAGGCAGTGCATTATATTTTCGATGGATGCGTCGTCCGTAAAAGGAATGGAAAAATGAATGTCCTGTCCCGGGTAATAGGCGGATATAGTACTGTGACCATCCTCTTTTTTTATGCTATCGATCCGAACGGCATTGCCGGTAGCGCCATGCCCCCACGAAAATCTCAAGGGAGTAGGCTCTCCGGCCCTTTCGACCACCCATTCGTTGACGGCGGCTTCCGTTTCGGCCTGGTCGCTGCAATAAATAAGGACTTCTGCTCCGGTAAATAATTTCAGTTTCTCCGCCGCCTTTTCCGCCCGGTTCCCGAAACCTTCGCTATGCGCCTCGCCGATGTTGGTGAAAATACCCATCGTCGGCCGGATCATTGGCTCCAGCCTGCTCATCTCCCCGCGACGTGAAATGCCCGCTTCGAAGATAGCCAGCTCGTGGGCTGGCTGCAGTTGCCAAACGCTCAGCGCCACACCCGTCTGCGAATTATAACTCTTGGGACTGCGAACGATATGATATTCGTCTTCCAATAGTTGGTTGAGCCATTCTTTGACGATCGTCTTGCCATTGCTGCCCGTGATGCCGACGACGGGAAGAGAAAATTGTTTGCGATGCCAGGCCGCCACTTGCTGCAATGCCATCAGCGTGTCTTCAACAAGGATGATGTTGGCGTCGGGCATGACATCCCGGCCGGCATCCGCCGCGAGTACAACATCCGCCGGGAGCACAAAATTTCTTACCCCGCGCCGGTAAAGTTCTCCAACAAACCGCCCCCCATCCCGCCGCGGCCCTTTCAGCGCAAAAAATAAAGATGTCGCCGGAAAAATAAGCCGGCGGCTGTCCAGCAATAAGTGCTCGATAAGATCATCGGCGTGCAACTGCAGCAGCTTGCCGCGGGCCACCTCATTTATAATACGGATACTATAGGCCATGCTCGCCTCCTTTTTGGTCCTTTACCTGCGGAACCTTTCCAGCGGCGTCCCTCGTCGTCCACATCGAATACGCGATGCCGCCGGCTATACAAACCAAAATGACCAGCAGTGAAACATACACCGGAATGATAATATCGAAATACTCCACCAGCATCTTCACACCTACAAAAACCAACACCACTGCAATCCCTTGCTGCAGGTGCGCAAAACGGTCCACCGCACCCCTCAACAGGAAAAACAGCGACCGAAGTCCCAGTACCGCAAAAATATTGGAGGTATAGATGACGATCTTTTCCTGGGTAATACCGAAAACAGCGGGTATCGAATCCACGGCAAACACAATGTCGGTAGTCGCCAGCAACACTACCACTACGAACAGGGTGGTAAATGTTTTTTTCCCGTCGACGACCACACTCATCTTCCCGCCCCCATCACTACCCGTTAGCGGTAACAATCGCTTCATGAATTTATATACCCGGTTGTCTTCCAAATCCATTTCATCTTCATGATTGGTGCGAAACATCGATACCCCGGTATAGACCAGCACCACGCCAAAAAAATAGAGCAGCCAGTGAAAGCGTGTCACCAGTGCGATGCCTACCGTAATGAAAATGATGCGGAGCACGATAGCCATCAGGATACCGATGAGCAGTACCCGCGCATAAAATCCGGGTTTTACCTTGAAGAAAGAGAAGATGAGAATGAAAACGAAAATATTGTCGATGCTGAGGCTCCACTCCATCAGGTAGGCGCTGAAATATTCGAGGGCTATTTTATGACCGTTCTCGTACCATAAAAAACCAAAAAAAGCCATCGCCAGTCCCACCCAGAACGCCGTCTGGACAAGAGCCCTTTTTATAGTGACGGTAGTCCCCTTTTTACTCAGCAGACCCAGGTCAAAGACAACAGCCACAACAAGTACGATGCCAAACGTTAAATACGATATCTGCGATTGATCCATGCACCTGATTATAGCGCTAAAGTTACGTAATCAAAACAATGTGTGTGCATCGATGAACAAAACAGTCGGGTCAGAGAGGACCGATTTGCGGGGTATTTCATCGACCTTATCATACACAGATACTTTTAGCATTCCGGCTTCCCGGCGGTTGCCGGTAAGCTCATATACCAGCTGTTTGACGAGTGGTTCCGGTGTCCAGTCCTTATGTATGGAAGGCATGGCAAACTCATCTTTAAAATGGTACACGCCAAACCGGGGCAAAAATCCATTCTCCCCGGCCAGCACAAATACCACAGTTTTAATATGGGCATTATACTTGCTGCTGACGGCTGCCCGGACGGTCCGGTATTCTTCGCTATAGGGCTGGCTTATGTATGAATAATATACATACCCGCCACGGACGAGAAAGACAAGGGCCAACGCAAAACTCAGCACCGTCTTAGCCCGTCCTTCCTTTATCAGCGGGCCTATCGCATCGGCTATCATCAAAAAGACCATTACGCTTAATACCGGCATGGTCCGGTAAGGAGCCTCACTTTCCCGGGCGATCAGCTGCGGCAGGAAACCCAGCATCCACCAAAACACCATACCCAATACATACCGCAGCCTGACCAGGAATGGCCCCTTGCGGTATAAAAAAGTAAAAAGCACCCAGGCCGTCATCAGCACCGGAAAGACGGCTTGTGACAGCCCGCTTTTGGTATCGAAAAAGAAATTCAGGCTGAAAGCCTGGTTCATCGGATAAGAGAAAAAGAAAGACAACCTGTCCAGGGGATCCAGCCGGAGCACCGTCCTTTCGCTTGGCTTAAACCCGCTGACATGCAGCGAATAACGGAAAAGGACATAATAAACGGCTAACCCTGCAAAAAAATAAAACATCGCGGCAAGCATCGGCGCTGTGAACTTTCCATCCTTCCGGTTGAGATAAACACAGTAGAAAGGCAGTAACAGAAAAGGATAACAGGACTGATAGAAAAACAGGGACACCACTCCCAGCGCAAGCGCCAGGGTGGCAGACCAGAAAGGTATCCTGAGCGCGGATTGAATTGTTGGCGCGCCGCCGCCCTTTGTGGATGCTGTGCCCCCGCCCATTGTTTGCTCGAATAAAAGCAAGCCCGCCGTGAGGCTCAGCAATGCCGGAATGAAGGTTTCGCAGCAGCCGGCCCAGCCGATATAAAGTACGACGGATAAACAAGAGGCGGTAAAGACAACGGTCAACCGGATGGTCCATTCGCCGGAGTCGAGGTTACCGCTGCGTTGTACACGTTTAAACACCCTGTAGAGCAGTGCGCAAAAACCAACCCACCCCGCCCAGGAAAGCAACCGGATAAACCGGATATTGGCAATTTTATCCGCCTTGCTGAAAAGCCATTGAAACAGGCGGCCGCTAAGGGCGCGGCCCTGAATGTTCCAGTAGTGGAATACTGTATGAGGCTCTGCCTGGTGCCAGAGTGTCCAGACGGTATCCATCATTACATAATTCGATCGAAAGATGAGAAAGGCAAGAAAAATAAAATAAACGGCGAGCATGCCGATAAACAACGACAGTGGCCTGGATATCCGGTTCATAATGTGTATTTCCGACGGCGTATCAATTGGTAGGCATACCCGCCCAGCACCACCAGTATCAGTGGGAGCCCGATATTCATGAACTGCCAGAACCTGCGATCGCTCTCTACCCTGGAAGGATCGAGCAGACGTAAGGTAAAATCTTTACTGCGGGTCTCCAATATCCTGGACGGGTTCACCAGGTATTCGACGCTATTCTCTACAAAATCCTGGTTGGCGAAGGTATAATTGTTGTCGCGGCTAAAACCCAGCGGTAACGGACCGCGGGGCGTCACCTCATTCATAAAGATATCTGCATCGGCGCAGACGATGACCCGCGAAGGAGCGGCGGCCTCCGGCAGATACGGCTGGTGATAAACGTTGTTTAGACTATCCGCCACCACAGAAGATATCCGGTTGGCAAACAGAGAATGAAACTTCCCTTCCAGCAGCATGGCTACCGGGATATTGGACATGTTGAAGATCTTCGGATCATCTTTGTATTTCAGCGCTTCGAAGGTGATGACAGCGGGAGTGCTCACCTTACGGCTATGCTCCGAAGTCTGCAGCAGGACTGTTTTTTGGATACCCGGCGCCTTCACCGTGTCGATGGAACTTGCATACTGCGCAAACACCGGGTCGAGGTTTTTGGAGATGGGATGAGCAGGGCTTCCGCTCAGCAAGGGATAATAGGGCCAGTCCAGGTTTTCGAACTGCTCCTTATCCCCTTGTTTGCCCACTCCTATGCGAAGGCTGGCGCATGTCCGGTCTTCTACAAGGTCCTGGTTGACGCGTATGCCATATTTAAAGAACAGGTCTTCCAGCTCCAGTCCCCGGTCATAGGCGATGGTCTCCCGGTTCAAGCTAAGGCTATCTTTTTCGGCATGCAGTTCATCGATGGCCCAGATGATTTGTCCGCCGTGCATCAGGTACTGGTCGAGTGTCAGCTTTTCCCGTTCGGTAAACTTCTCAGTAGGCTTGACGATGACGAGCGCCTTGTACCGGGCCGGGATTACGGCCAGGCTGTCCAGCGGCACGATGCCAAATCGATAGTTGCTGCGCAGGCTCTCGACAAGGTCGTAAACCCGGTAGTCCAGGGGTTCGCCGTTGCCCATTACATAACCCACCGTCGGTATAGCTGTAGCCGTGATCTTGTCGATGGCGTTGCCAAACTTGTATTCCAGCAGGGTTTCTGCATTGGAATAGAGCTGCTCCTGCGGCTGGCCTTCGCCGCCAACCTGGACTCCTTTGAGCAGGTTCACCGGATAGACCTTGTCCTTGTAGCGGACGATGGCGGCAGGAATAACTATCCGCTGGCTTTGCTCTTCTCCTTTTTTGGCTTGTGCTACCTGGGTCATGGGTTGGATGCCCATGCTACGTAGCGAGTCGAGAAAACTAACCTTGGCGGAATCGTCGAGACTGGTCAGGGGGTCGAAGGCCCGTACGCGGATCTTCCCGTCGCAGTATTCGTTGAATTCCTGGAGCAGCTCGTCGGTGCTTTTGGCCAGTTTGCGGATACCGGCTTTGAGGTTGCCGGCCAGATAAAAATCGATCTGGATGTCGTCATCCACTTTTTTCAGCAGTTCCCGGGTAGGGGCGCTGAGGGAATATCTTTTTTCCTGGGTGAGGTCGAGTTTGGTATGGAGGCGTGAGGCAAGCAAATTGAGGCCGGCGAGTAATATGACCAGGACGACCGGCCAGCGGGCAATACGCCTGGCGCCGCCGGACTGTGTCGGATCAAGGCGCCCCTTCTGCTGCCCCCGGACCCTTCCCGCAAGGTGCCGGCTGGTCAGGAACAGGAAGAGAAAGATGACGCTAAAGAAATACAGCAGGTCCCGGGTATCGATGACCCCGCGGCTGATGCTACGATAGTGAAAATCAATCCCTAACATCCCGATATAGTAGTCCAGGCCGGCTGCAAAAACCGGGAGGGCGCTGATGGCGCCAAAGCCGCTGTAAAGCAGGAAGCAGGCGAAGGCTGCTACGATAAAAGCAACCACTGCATTGGCGGTAAAACTGCTGCACCAGGTGCCGATAGCGGTGAAAACGGCTGCCAGCATCAATAGCCCGATATAACTTCCTGTAGTAGCCCCGGTGTCAATGCCCCCCTGACCTGAAAGGCGTTGGATACAAAGGAAATACAGCAGTGTCGGCAATAAGGCGATGACTACCACGAGGAGGCTGGCCAGGTATTTACCCAGCACCAGCCGGGTGCGGCTGAGAGGTGCGGTCTGCAGGGTCTCAAAAGTACCCATCCGGAATTCGTCGGAGAGGCTGCGCATCGTGATGGCAGGGATCAGGAGCAACAGAATCCAGGGCGCCAGCTCGAAAAATTTGTCGAGGGTAGCATAGCCGAAAGTCAGGATATCGGTATCGGGAAATACAAATAATAATAGGCCGTTTAATAATAAAAAGACGACTATAGCAATATAACCAGTCAGACTACTAAAAAATTGGCGGAGTTCTTTTTTGCATACTGCCCACATAAGCGCGAAAATAAAGTGTTTTAATCGTTTGAATCGATATACTTATTGTGCTTGCGGCCGACAGATTTCCAGCCTATCTAATAGTTTTTATATATTTAGATAAATTAAATGTGAAAAAATAGGTTAAATTAGATGAAAGGAAAAACACTTCGTAAGTAAGATATACTTATATTCGCATGCTGTTATAGAATAACCATCCTTCGAAAAGATATAATTTCTGGTGAGTCAACAAAGACATTCAACCGAAACCAACTGCATGAAAAAATCCGCCCTTAGTCAGGCGGGTTTTTTGTTTTATAGCCTTTCCAGCTTCTGGTGCTTTGTACGTCCAGCTTATATTTCTCCTCAGTTTTTATGCGTGTTGACCAAGCGGGTAATCCGTCCTTGTAGTAGTGGTTGTTGTATCCCCCTTTCTAGGTAGAATTGGGTTCCGTATACCTGGGATGAAGGGAGGAATGAAGGTTTTGGCCGGCGGGGAAGCGGGTGAATTATCGGTGACAAATGATCGGTTTTGGGTAGGCGAAAATATATTATAATTATTTCATATAATCATATTATAAAATATCGTATATTTAATATGTCAGCCTTTCTGACCGAAGGATGGCCTTATTTTCCTTCTTTGTGCATTTCCCAAAGCAGGCTTTTCTCGCGCAGCCGGGATACCGTATCGGTGATACGGCTAATGGCATAGTCGACCTCTTCTCCGGTGGTCCAGCGGCCCAGGCCCAGTCGCAGGCTGCTGTGGGCGAGGTCATCGCCCAAACCCAATGCTTTCAGCACATAGCTGGGTTCCATGGAGGCCGAAGTACAGGCCGAACCCGAGGAAAGGGCGACATCTTTACCCAATCCCGCCAGTAAAGCCTGTCCGTCGACATAGCTAAAGGAGATGTTTGTCGTCTGCGGCAGGCGTTGGATCCGGCTGCCATTGACATGAGCGCCTTCGATGGTCAGCAATCCGGCTTCCAGGCGGTCGCGTAGTTTGGCGATTCGCGTGGCATCCGCCTCCATCTCCGCCGCGCACAAGATACAGGCCTTACCCATTCCCACGATGGCCGGCACATTCAGGGTGCCGCTACGCATCCCCCTTTCGTGGCCACCGCCATCCATTTGTGCCGCCAGCCGTACCCGGGGGTCTTTCCGGCGAACATAGAGCGCCCCGATCCCCTTGGGGCCATAGATCTTATGGGCGCTTAAAGCCAAAAGGTCGATACGGTCCCGGTTGACATCCACGGGTATCTTACCTACGGCCTGGGTGGCGTCGGTAAAAAACAATACCTCGTGCTTTCGCGCCAGTTCGCTGATGGCCTTTATGGGTTGGATGACCCCGATTTCGTTGTTGGCATACATCACCGCAATGAGTATCGTAGTTGGGCGGATGGCGGCCTCCAGCTCGTGGAGATCGATAAGACCTTCGGCATCCACGGGCAGCCAGGTGACCTCCCCGCCTGATTTTTCGATGTGGTGACAGCTGTCCAGCACCGCCTTGTGTTCTGTAACTACTGTAATGATATGATTCCCTTTAGAAGCGTATAATTCAAAAACTCCTTTCAGGGCCAGGTTGTCGCCCTCGGTTGCGCCGGAGGTAAAAACGATCTCATTGGGTTCGGCCCCGATGAGCGCGGCCACCTGTTCCCGGGCCTGGGATACAGCCTCCTCGCCTTCCCAGCCAAAAGCATGGCTGCGGCTGGCGGCATTGCCGAATTTTTCCGTGAAATAGGGCAGCATGGCTTCTACGACGCGGGGGTCGCAGGGGGTAGTGGAGTTATAGTCGAGATAGATAGGTAGCTTTACCATGTTACAAATTTACCCAATTGCCGGGAAATTCGCGTGGCCGGGGCGACCCGCCAGCTGGCGCGGTTATTCTGCATTACTGCCCGGATACCTCATTATTGCCGGATACCTTATTTTTACCGGAAAAGTCCTCATGCAAAAAGTCGAGCACATCGGCATCGCCGTTAAGGATCTCGCCGTCTCCATCCCTTTGTTCGAACGGCTCCTCGCCAGCCCCTGTTATAAGACGGAGCAGGTGGACAGCGAAAAGGTGAATACGGCCTTTTTCCGCAGCGGCGAAACCAAGATCGAATTAGTTCAGGGACTGGATGAAGACAGCGTCATCACAAAATACATCGCCCGACGCGGGGAGGGCATGCATCACATTGCTTTTGAAGTCGCCGACATACATGCAGAGATGCGGCGCCTGGTCGCGGAGGGGTTTACGCTATTGAATGCGGAACCCAAACAAGGAGCCGATAACAAGCTGGTGTGTTTTCTTCACCCGAAGGACACCAATGGAGTATTGATCGAGTTATGTATGGACCGGGGATGACCCGTGCCGGCGCCCACAATGATCTTATCGTCCTTTTTTAATGCTTTTAGCCCCCTTATTCAGCCTCTCTTCCAGCTGACGGATCTTTTCCTGTTGTTGTCTGACCGTTTCATTCACCTGGATCATGTAAAGGGTAAGCTCTTCTACTTTCTTTAATAGGGCAGCCTGATTAGTGCCTAAGTCGATGCCGGATTTTGCCACGCTGTCGGCGGATGGGATCTCTGGTAAGTGATGATTGGCTTTAATATATTGCTCGACTTTTGTAAGGGGTTGCAAATGATAAGACGAATCGAAAACGTAATCCGGCCAGGGCATTTGTTTCACCACCACTTTAAGAAAGATGCCCGATCCGTTGACGGCCAGCCAGCATCTTCTCCATCGGGTCGATGCTGCCCGCGGCATTGGCAGCATCCAGATCGGTCTCCACGTCATTATTTTTCGAGTAGAGATGGATCTTGTCATAGGTCATGTCGAAGGTCAGGTTGCCTGCGCTATCCTTGTTGAGAATATAGTTTATACCAGTATGAGACCGGTTGAGGTTGTCGACTTTGCGGCCGTCCACTTCCATTTTCAGCTGCGTCTCATTGGTAACGTCATAGTAGTATTTGGAGCCCTGGGCCGGGCGAAGGCTTAGTTTATAGACCTTCCTATCGTTGCCGTCGGCATAGCGGCGGCTGGCGTCGGGGGAAGTTTTGCAGGAGAAAAGGAATGCTACAAAAAGCAATCGAACAGTTGTTTTTAACATTCTGAATTATTTATGTGCCCAGACAATACCTTCCAATCTTGAATGCTTAAATGTATAACCTGCCAGATAATCATTCTCCTTGTTAAGTACAAAAATTTTATATCTATATCCCACGGGTTCGTTATTTATAGCGCGTTCATTTATTGCGTCGGATTCCCTGTAAAATTCCATAAGATAGTCATTATAATGAGGTGTTTGTAGTGGGGCTTTGACCTGGACGAAACTATCTATAGATTTTTTTAAGGCAAACGTGTCGTTGAAATTCCCTTTAACTATAAAATAGTCATACCTGCCAAAAATTTTATTTCCCAAAGATCCGGTAAGGGTATCAGTCTCCGAAAAAACGGGATTTGGGGAGATAACAAGTGGTTCAGAAAGTCGTTGAGAACTACCCGAACAGGAAAACAAATACATCGGGGCCAATAAAAAATAGCGCCATTTAATCATACCTGAGAAATTGATTTTATTAAAACATTCCGTTAATAGTCTCATTGTTTATAATTTCTGTATTGAGATGCCGGTATCCTCTCACATGTTGCAGAATCCACCATGCAGCAAAGCCGCCCTTAATTTGCCTTTTAAGCCAGAGCCCGGCCCTTTTGAAAAAACCCGTTTTAGGATCGTCTTTGCCAAAATTTAAAACATCGGGGGCATCCAGCCCAAAAGAATCAAACATTTGAACCTGGATCGAGATAGAATACTTGTTTCCGCTAATTTCATATTTTACCAAAACTATCTGTGTATAATTAAGTGCGTCAACTGTGATCCCAAGCCCTCCTGTATTGTCATTAAATTTAGGAGATATGTCCTGAAGACCGAGAGGTTTATTAATGATAGCGCCAATATTTCCATTATTTGCCCTCAGATCACTTTCAAATCTCGCCTTGAAATAAGCCCCCTCATCATTCGCCTGGACCAGCAGCTGACAAAACAGACGCAGAAGTATTTACAGAAGATGGCGAAAAGGGAACAGCGGCTGCAGAGGAAATTATCGGCAGTAGACTCCAATGCGGCGAAGACTTTATTTTCGGGTTCCGCGGAACGTTATGCTGCGCTGGAACAGCGCTTAAAGGCGGACACGGGCTCGCGGGTGACGGGACTCGCTGGGCGATAAAATATAACTATTATGTATATACGCAATTGCACGGTGGTCCCGGGTAAAGGCACTCGCCATTTATGTGGAAAACCACATAAATGGCGTTATTAATAACTTATATATGAATCACTTACTCACCACGAATGATCCCGTATAGTGCTTGCTCGTCTGGGGATTCGTCGCCCGCACGAAATAGGCGCCGGTAGCCAGCCGGCGAACGAAGTTGACCCTTGCTGTACTGGAATTGCGGTAGTAGTTGCTTTGGACCAGGCTGCCATTTGCAGCAAAGATGTTCACCTGCCAGTCCTGGCTGTCGCCGGGAATGGTTAAGTTGATATAGTCGCTCGGCGGATTGGGATAGATGGAGAAAGTCAAGCCGTTGCCATCCAGGTTGATGATGCGGACATCGGACCAGGTCGCGGTACCATTGGCTTCTTCCTGCCGGAGCCGGAAATATAATTTGCCCGTAGCCGCCGGCGGGATGGGATAGGCGTAGGTATAAGTGGCATCAGTACTGAAAGCGTTGGAAAGGACCAAACCGGTAGTAGTAAAATTCTGGCCTGTCGAACTTACTTCGATATAATATTTACGGCCCGGCTGCTCGTTGGTCGTATTCCATTTCAGGTCCACCGTTTGGCTATTTACCTTGTTGGCAGTAAAACTGAGGATATTCGAAGCCAGCACATTAGGATCGCAATAATTATAGGTGATGGAAAAAGTAATGTTATCGTCAATTCCATTAGGGTGAGTAACCGCAATATCAGTTGATAGACCATTGTTCATAAAGAAAGCAGAAGTATAGGCAACTGACACGCTGCCGGCTCCCGTATATGTGCCGGTCAGCACAGGGTTGGCATTGGTGATCGTAGTAGTGAACAAGGGTGTAGTATTATCAAAAGTAGGACCCGTATACGTAATATTATCTCCTGGTGTTCCGGCAATGCTCAGAATGGTCTCAGGATAGGAATAGGAATTATTTTTATTACTCACTGCTGTGGTCCCGTTCACTTTGACATTGTCAGTCCGGGCGGCAATGGGAAAAATGTCCTGACCGATGGTTGTATTGGTGTTTTGGTAATTGACAGTAATGTTGGTTGTAGCGGTGGCGGAAAGTACGGCAGACAAGAGCGTATATCCCCCCGGAGCGGGAAGACTGGGATTAAACTGTGGCATCGTAAAAGAATATACGTTTCCGCCACTTGTACTTACGGTATGTAAGGGCTGAGTATAGGTTACAGACTTTTGAACGGCGCCCGCAGGACATTGGGCGTTAATACGTTGGGGTGCAAGCAATAAGGCACCTGACAGGACAAGTAGTATAAACGGGGCGGATACAAATACCCCGGGTGATTGGATTCTGCGCGGATTCATCGGTACAAGATTATTTAGGGGACTCCGTAATATAACTACAAAAGGGCTGGTTTTATTTCATTATACCAAGTAGGTTTACGAGTTTTTAGATGAGAAAACCGGAATCCGAGTGGGAAAACCACTCTAAATCCTTTTAAATGAGCATATAAGATAGGACATTTAAATGAAATTAAATTTTGCACATTTTTTAGTGCGCCCCGGTCATTATAAAAGAGGTGGTAAAGCTCCTCTGCCCCTTGAGGTCTAAAGCCCTTACGAAATAGGTTCCGGCAGACATTTTGGCCCGGAAGACCAGGTGCATGGTATGCGCCTGCCGAAAGGTTTCGCGTTGTATCAGGCTGCCGTTAGCAGACAGGATATCGACCTGCCAGTCGCCGGCCGTTGCCTGCCCCTGGGTAACCGGCTCCGGGGTAAATTGCCCAGGCGTAAGCTGCCCCGGGGTAAGGTTGATAAAATCTAAAGCCGGATTGGGGTAGACCTTTATTCCCTGGAAATCGGCCGCTAAGCTTAACCGTCGCACCGCTGAATAAGAGACGGAGCCATTGTCGTCTATTTGCAGCCGGTAAAAGAAATTTCCGGCGGAGCCATTGGGCAGGAGGTCGGACCAGGTATAGTCCCGGACCGGGTTGTCAGCCTCCGCCTGTAAGGCAGCGATATCGGTAAAAGACAACCCGTCGCTGCTGCGTTGAATATGATACAGCCTCCCGGGCGCTTCATTCACCGCAGACCATTCCAGCTGTACGGTCCGGGGGGCCTGTAGCCGGGCCGTCCATCGGGTCAGGTTTGCCGCCAGCACGCCGGCACTGCTACAGTACAGGTATTGCAGCGAGAAATGCATGGTATTGGCAATAGTAGCCCCATAATAATAATAGTAAGTAGTAGCATTATTATTGGCGCTGAGATTCGTATACGTGAAAGACATATAACTGATATTTACCTCTCCGTCACCCAGGAAAGGCGCCACAGCCGTGAGGCTATCGCTGGCAAGATGCTTATCCAGGAAAGTAAAAGGCCCTTGCGTCACCGACTGTCCGGGTGACAAAGGATAGGACCCGATTGTCCGGGGAGGAGTGATATTTGTAAAGGGGGTCAACGGGGGGCCGGAGAATTGGTCTTCCTGACCGATGGACAGCTGGTAAGTGGCCGGCTGGGTATCTGCATTGCGTAAGGTGAAGCCATATTGTGAGCTTACTTCTGCGGCCATTTTTACCGAAACGAGCAACCCGGAGTCAGGGCTCCATTTGGGAAAACTCAGGCTAAAAATATTGAAGCCGTTGCTGGTGAGGGAAGTATCATAAGTGCGGGTGGCCAGGCTATTGCTACATTGGCCAAAGGTGCTGGTTTGCAGGATCATTCCTACACACAAGGCCAGGCCCACTTTTTTCAGTAAGGAGAGATCGCGGTAGTTCATAGCACGGTGGATATTGGATTCTCAACTAGATAAACTCAAATCTCACATTATTTATTTTATTTATTCTGCCTGAAAGACAACATTTTAATTTTCCAGGGTACAAAAAAGATCGCCCTCCAAAAGGAAGGCGACCTACGCGAGCTATTGTTATAAGAGCATAGAGACTATTTGGATAACAGCAACTTCGACACTTGCTGGCTGCCATCTGCGCCGATCACCACGACCAGGTAATTGCCCTGGGGATAGGTTCCAACAGCCAGGGGAACGGTTGTTCCACCGGCATGGCTTACGTTTTTTTCGAGCAGGAGCTGTCCGGATTGGTTGAGCAGGCGGACAACAGCGCCTAAAGTAGTGCTGCCGCCTACCGTTACATTTACATAATCCCGGGCGGGGTTGGGATAGATGCTAACGGCGGAGATCAGTCCATTGCGAATGGTTTTCACTTCGGAATAAACGTATTTGGCATCCTTGTCAACCATTTGCAGGCGGTACTCGCTGGTGCCGGCGGCAGGTTTGCTATCAGAGAAAGAGTAGTTCAGGACAGTGGCAGAATTGTCATGAGCCGCAACCGTGCCGATGACAGCCCAGCGCGCACCTGCGTTCGAACTGCGTTCGATGGCAAAATGGTCGGAGTTGATCTCCAGTTGAGTAGACCAGCTAAGGTCAACCGCTCCATCCTTGAGCGCAACACCGAAGCCGGAAAGGATGATTGGCAGGGTACCGGTGGAGCTGAGAGTAGCTGCGCCAAGCTGGGTGGTGCCATATTGTGCGTTGCCATTAAGAGTTACTACAGGATTGTAGCCGAAATAGACAGGGTTCGTACCATAATATTTCAGGTAATTCGGGGTGGCGCCGTTTGGAGTGACGATCAGGACGCCATTATAACCGGAAGCGCCGGAAGCGTTCAGGAAAGAAGTATTGCCTGCCAGATCCAGGGTATTTGCCGGACCCGTGTAATCCATGAGGATGTTATTCCCGGAGGCCATGTTCGTAGCGGCAGAGTCGGCGATAAGCAGGGTAGCACCGCTGGAAATCAACATTTTGGAACCGCCTGTCAACATAACACTGGTATTCAGCACCACTGTCCCCTGCGCACTGATCTGTATCAGGCAATTGTTACAGACGGGAGACGGCGGGACAGTTTGCCAGACAGGCGTCGGGTTATTTTTCCAGTTACCCGGAAGGACAGCCGTATAAGTACCACCTGAATAATTTTGTGCAAAAGAGGGTTGAGCAAAGAGGGTAAGAGCAATCGCGAGGGTTGTTAAAGGGTAAAAAAGTTTCATGTTCACAATGTTGAAATAATTGAATGTGGTTTATGGTAAACCATAGTCAATAATGGATTTGGGTCCATAGCCAATAAGAGGATTATTACAGCTTTTGCAAACGGATTGGATATTTCGACGCAATCGGGCGAACGGGTGAAGTCCGCATTAGTGCGCGAGTTTACTGTCGGAATAAATCCGAAAAGAGTGGTTTTAACTTATAAAGAAAGGATGATTGGGTACCAGGCGGTTGTCAAGGAGAAATTTTCTTTGTGGATCAAGGTAACAGAAAATAAAATTAGTACAAATACTATGATTTTGCAAGCAAATGCAAAAAAATACGCGTTTAATTTGACAGGCTGGGCTAAGCGCTTTCCTCACCTGAATCTATCTTACTGAGTCCCAGTTTGTCCAGTGCGAGTTGGGCTGCAATCTGGCTGGCGTCTTTTTTATTATAGGCTTTTCCCTGGGCTAATAGCTCTCCGTCTACGACGGCCCCAACGGTAAACAGCCGGCGACCGCCTTCTATGCGTTCGTCAAGGGTCTCGAACTCCAGGTTTTTACCATTTTTGTTAGCCCAGCCGTAGAGTTTGTTTTTGTGGTTGATCTCCAGGTTTTCGAGGTCATCGAGGAAAAGATAGGGTTGGATCACCCGTTCTATCACCCATTGGCGGGTCTTTTCAAAACCCTTGTCCAGGTAGATAGCCCCGACAATGGCTTCCAGGGTATTGCCGAAGATCTGGCTCATCTTCAGACTGCTGTCGAACTTATTGAAATTGCTTATCTTTTTGAGTCCCATTTTGATAGCAATTTCATTCAGCTGGTTGCGGTTGACCATTTTGCTCCGCATTTCCGTCAAAAAACCTTCTTCTTTGTAGGGATATTTTTTGAATAGAAAATCGGCGATGACGGCACTGAGGATGGCGTCACCCAGATATTCCAGTCGCTCGTTGTTTTCATCGGCCCCGTCCTTCACCGAACGATGAGTAAGGGCTGTTTTATACAACACAGACTTGCCCGGGGCAAATCCGAGTACGTTTCGAAGCTGTTTTTTTAACGAAGTTATGGCGGAATCGCCTTTTATGATACGTTCCAGAATTCCCACATTAACAAGCTACAATTTTTTTCATCCAATAAAAAATTTATTGTTGTCACAGTCCGGTCTCGTGTTTTTTTACAATAACACAAGCGTTATGTCCGCCAAAACCAAACGTATTGCTCAATGCAGCCCGTACTGTTTTTTGTTGTGGTTTCCAGAACGTGAAGTTAAGCCGGGAGTCCAGTTCAGGGTCGTCGGTTATGTGGTTGATCGTAGGCGGTATCTCATCATGAACCACGCTCATCACACAGGCGATGGCTTCTATTACGCCGGCGGCGCCAAGGCAGTGCCCGGTCATGGACTTGGTGGAGCTAATATTCACGTTGTAAGCGTGCTCCCCGAAAACATCCATGATGGCTTTGACCTCGGCCCCGTCACCCAGGGGGGTCGATGTACCATGGGTGTTGATATAATCGATATCGCCGGGTTTCATCCCCGCATCACGAAGGGCTGCTATCATCACATTTTTGGCGCCCAGTCCCTCCGGGTGGGGGGCCGTCATATGATAAGCGTCTGCCGTAGCCCCACAGCCGATGATCTCACAATAGATCTTAGCGCCCCGGGCCCGGGCATGTTCCAACTCTTCGAGTACGAGCACCCCGGCTGCTTCGCCCATGACAAAACCGTCTCTGTCCTTGTCGTAGGGGCGGCTGGCTGTCTTATAGTCGTTATTTCGTTCGCTCAGCGCCTTCATGGCATTGAACCCGCCCACGCCGGCCTCACTCACGACAGCTTCGGAACCGCCGCTGATAATGATATCGGACATTCCAAGGCGAATGAGATTAAACGCTTCCATGATGGCATTCGTAGAACTGGCGCAGGCACTTGTCACTGCAAAATTAGGGCCGCGGAACCCGTGTCGCATGGAAATATGACCGGCCGCAATGTCCAGGATCATTTTAGGAATGAAAAAAGGGTTAAAGCGGGGAGTGCCGTCACCCTTGGAGAAATTTATCACCTCTTCCTGGAAAGTGATCAGTCCCCCGATGCCGCTGGCAAAAACGACGCCAATGCGGTCGGGGTTCATTTTTTCTTTATCGATGCCTGCATCCTTTATTGCCTCGTCGCTGGCCGCCAACGCGATTTGTGTATAACGGTCTACTTTACGGGACTCTTTTTTTTCCAGGTATTGCAGGGGGTCAAAGCCTTTCAGTTCGCAAGCAAAACGAGTCTTAAACTTTGCAGCATCAAACAGGGTAATAGGATCAGCACCGGAAACGCCATTCATCAATCCAGCCCAGTAGTCTTTTGTATTGTTACCTATGGGAGTGAGGGCGCCAATGCCCGTTACGACAACTCTTTTCAATTGCATAGAGGACTTTTCCCGGGAGTTATGCTGGAATTATGCTTAGGAGAAATTAGCCCAATTCCAGCAAACGGCTAATATCTGTCCCTCGGACGAACCGCTTCCAGCGGTTCCGAGTTTAAGGATAAATCCGCCTTCTAAGCCAAATTGCTTGAACTTGAAAAGGCGGATCCAACAAATTTGTCCAAATAAACTTTGTGCAGTAAACGATGTTCCTGCTTATTTAGCGTGCTCTTCCAGGTAGGCGATAGCCTGACCGACGGTGGTGATGGTCTCAGCTTGTTCGTCCGGGATGGAAATATTAAATTCCTTTTCGAATTCCATGATCAATTCGACGGTGTCCAGAGAGTCTGCACCCAGATCATTAGTGAAGGAAGCTTCGTTGGTTACTTCGGCTTCTTCAACGCCCAGTTTATCAACGATAATCTTTTTAACCCTTGTAGCGATGTCTGACATTTTTGTAAATTTTAGTTATACGGCTGCAAAAATAATACTTTGCCTCTAATCCGAACAAATGGGGCAATTTTTAATTTTCAACTTTAATATGTACCTATCCACAGCCCGGAGGCCTCGTATTTAGTGGATTTGAGGCAATTTTCGGTATTTGCTCCATATTTTACTGCCCGGAATTGGTAAATTTAAATAACTTCGGCCTTCCCGGGGCCGGGGGCCCAAAGCCCGGCAGACCGGCCATTAATGACTGTTAGCCCTGTATAAAAGGGGTTAACCCGAAACACAGTAACAGCATGGCGCTTAGGATGATAGATCACGGAACGAAGGAGTACCAGCAGATGGTGAATTTGCGCAATGAAATATTGCGTAAACCACTTGGCCTAACCTTTGATCGGGAAGAGCTGGAGAAGGAGAAGGAGGATATCCTCATGGGCGCCTTTGAAGACGAACGGCTCCTGGGCTGCTGCCTGCTGACCCGTGTGGATGCCACTACTGTCCGCCTCCGTCAGATGGCCGTCCCCAATAATATGCAGGGAAAAGGGATAGGCCGCGCCCTCATGATCTTCGCAGAAAACATTGCCCGTGACCTTGGCTACAAGAAACTATGTATGCATGCCCGTAAAACAGCCGTCGGGTTTTACCAAAAGCTCGGTTATTCTATCAGCGGCGATGAATTTGTAGAGGTCACCATTCCACATTATACGATGGAGAAAGTCCTGTAAGGGCGTTGCTTCTAGGGGCGTTGCTTGTAGGGGCAGGCCGGTGGGGGCAGGCCGGGTGTGTCTATTTGATCAGCCGGAAGTTTATAGGATAGCGATAGATCTTGCCTTCGCTGGCTTTCACGGAGGCTATGATGACCAATATGAAGCTGCCGATACCGATGATTATCAAGAGTACGATACCGATGACGATAAAGACCAGGATCGTGCTGATGATGGCACAGATCATGAGAGTCAGCTGAAAGTTAAGCGACTCTTTCGCATTTTCCTTTACGAACTGGGACTCATCTTTTTTCATGAGGTAAATGATCAACGGAGCAAGAATGGGGGCAACGAGGGTCAGGATATGAGCGAGGATACCCAGCGTTTTTTCGTCGCCGGTGGGGGCTGATAATGGATATTCTTCTGCCATAAGATGTAGTTTTTACGTAGTTGAATATACGGATTTTTCGACAAACGAGGCCATCCTTTTCAGGAATCCCAGGATGTCGGCCATCCGCTTCATATCGTCCACTACCAGCAGGAAATTCTTACCTGCCTGTTTCAATTTCGCCTTATTGGTGTGTTTCTGCAGGTATTCCAGTATCAGCCGGAAAGTGTCCGACTCGAAATAAGGGGAATCCGGCCGGTTGATGAAATAACAGCGGAGGGTATCTTCTTTCAGGATCAGTTTTTCGAAGCCCAGGCTCACCGCCAGCTTTCGGATACGGACCGTATCGAAGAGGTCGTCGACCTGTGGTGGAATAGGTCCAAAGCGGTCGATCATCTCGGTATGAAACTGTTGTAATTCTTCCTCGTTGTTACAATTATCGAGCCGGGTATAGAGACTCAATCTTTCCGTGACGGCTTCCACATAATTATCAGGGATCAGTATTTCCAGGTCTGTGTCGATCGTACAATCCTGGACATAGTCTTCCTGTTTGGATATCTCTTCTTTGAAGAGCTCGCGAAACTCCGTCCGTTTCAACTCCTTTATGGCCTCATCGAGTATCTTCTGGTAGGTTTCGAAACCGATGTCCACCATAAAACCGCTTTGTTCACCGCCAAGCATATTACCCGCCCCCCGGATGTCGAGGTCCCGCATGGCAATCTGGAAGCCGCTGCCCAGGTCGCTGTGCTGCTCCAGGGTTTGCAGCCGCTTGCGCGAATCCGTAGGCAGCGTAGCCAAAGACGGCGCCAACAGGTAACAAAAGGCCTTTTTATTACTGCGCCCAACCCGGCCTCTCAGCTGATGGAGATCGCTAAGCCCAAAGTGATGGGCGTTATTGACAATAATGGTGTTCACGTTAGGGATGTCGACGCCGCTCTCCACGATATTCGTACATACCAGCACGTCATATTTCTTATCGATAAAGTCGAGGATGTGGTCTTCCAGGTCGCTGCCCTCCATTTGTCCATGGGCATAACCGATGGAAAGATCCGGGCATAGGCCCTGGATAATGGCCGACATTTCAGCCAGTCCCTGCACCCGGTTGTAGATAAAGAAGACCTGGCCGCCTCTTTCCGTCTCATAATAAATGGCGTCGCGGATAAAGTCCTCGTTGTATCCGTGCAGTTCGGTTTGTATCGGCTGTCGATTAGGCGGCGGGGTATTGATGATGCTGAGGTCGCGTGCTCCCATCAGGCTGAACTGCAGGGTCCGGGGAATGGGGGTTGCGGTGAGGGTGAGGCAGTCTACGTGTGTCCGGAGGGTTTTTATCTTTTCCTTATGCGCCACTCCGAACTTTTGCTCTTCATCGATGACCAGCAGGCCGAGGTTTTTGAATTTCACTTCCTTTCCCAACAGCGCATGTGTCCCGATAATGATATCGACCTCTCCCGCCTCGAGTCTTCTCAGGGTTTCTTTCTTCTCTTTGGAGGACTTAAAGCGATTGATGAAATCGACTTTCACGGGGAAATCCTTAAGCCTGTCGCTAAAGGTCTTGTAATGCTGGAAAGCCAATATTGTCGTCGGCACCAGCACGGCGGCCTGTTTGGAATCGCAACAGGTTTTGAAGGCCGCCCGGATCGCTATTTCCGTCTTGCCAAAACCCACGTCGCCGCAGACCAGCCGGTCCATCGGCGAAGGCAGCTCCATATCTTTTTTCACGTCCGCGGCAGCCTTGCTCTGGTCGGGCGTATCCTCATAGATAAAGGAAGCCTCCAGCTCGGTCTGCATATAGTTGTCCGGAGCATGCGCAAAACCTTTTTCGGCCTTTCGCTGCGCATAAAGTCTGATCAGGTCGAAGGCAATCTCTTTGACCCTGGTCTTGGTCTTTTCCTTGAGCTTCTGCCAGGCGTCGCTGCCCAGCTTGTTTACCTTTGGAACCGTCCCTTCTTTACCCGTGTATTTGGATATCTTGTGGAGTGAATTAATATTCACATACAGGATATCGCTGTCCTTATAAATAATGCGCACGGCTTCCTGTAACCGGCCGTTGGCTTCGATCTTCTGCAAGCCGCTGTAGACCCCCAGCCCATGGTCGATATGTGTGACATAGTCTCCCGGCTGCAGCTCCCTGAGTGTGCGGAGCGTGATCGCCTTATTTTTATTATAGGCTTGTTTGACCTTGTATTTATGATAGCGCTGGAAGATCTGGTGGTCGGTGTAACAGACCAGTTTCAGGTCTTCGTCGATAAATCCCTCATGAATATTGAGCCCGATAGGGGTAAAGGCTACCTGTGCCTTGAGGTCTTCGAAAATGGTGTACAGGCGCTCCAATTGCCGCGGGTTTTCGGCAAAAAGATAAAGGGTATATTTTTTGGCCTCCCAGGATTTGAGGTCGCGGATAAGGAGGTCGAACTGGCGATTGAAAGAGGGTTGGGCCCGCGTGTGGAACTCTACGAGCTCCCCACCGGTCAATGAACCGGCCGAAGGTCCGAATTCCACCAGGTGGAAGTGCTGCAGCTCTTCTTCTATCAGTCCGGCCGTCACAAACTCGTCGCGTGTTACTTCACGCTTCTCCAGCTTATCCTCGTCCCCGTCGATGGCCGTGTCGGGTGGAAGGCCGCGCCGGTTACGGTGGCCCGGTTTGCCTGCCAAACCGTTTCCCCGCCCGTCAACTTCGGCCCGGCGGGAAGCCTGGAGATCCCTTTCGGCCTGTACCCCATCCAGGAAAAGGGTTAAGTCTTCTTCCTGAATTGTCAATCTTTCACGGGTAAAGGTCCAGTCCTGCATCCAGATGACCGTATTTTCCGGAAGAAATTCCAGCAGGGAAATTTTCTCTCCGCTGTCCTGCCGGTTGTCGACGTTGGGAATAATATTCACCTGCAGCAGCCTGCGCTCGCTAAGCTGGGTTTCCGGGTCAAAAATGCGGATGGAATCGACGTCATTGCCGAATAACTCTACCCGGTAGGGTTTTTCGTTGCCAAAGGAGTAGATATCCAGGATACCGCCGCGTAAGGCAAATTGTCCCGGCTCATATACAAAGTCCGTACGTTCGAATCCCTTATCGACCAGTTTTCCCAGCAGGCCGTTGAGGTCGAGGGTGTCCCCGGCTTTAAGGGAAATGATATTCCCGGAAAGGGCCTCCGGCAGGACCACTTTCTCGAAAAGGGCTTCGGGATAGGTAATGATCAGTTTCTTGCCGCTGCCCAGCGGGGAGGCGCCTGTTCCCAGGGCGCGCATACTGTCCGGGGCCGTAACAGGGCTTTTCATGGATGCCGACAGGCGGGTTAGCGCTTCGGTCCGCAGCATGACGTGGCTGCTATTCAGGAGACGGTAGTTCTTTTTGTTCTTAAAAGAAGAGGGAAAATAGAAGAGGTCGAGGGCGCCGGTCAGACTTTCGATGGTGTTGTGCAGATAAGCCGCGGCTTCTGCGTCCTCACAGACGACCAGGTGATTGAGCTGGCTGGTGGTTTCGTGCTGGAAGACCGCACTGATGAGAAAGGCTGGGGAGCTGCCCTGGAGGTTCTTACAGGTAATGCGTTGCGGAGCGGACATTAAAAGCCTGTCCGCCAGTTGAAAAAGGCGGGGAGAATGCAAAAATGATCCTAGAAGAACCTCACTATTCATTTCCGCCGCAAAGATAGGAAAAATGATCGAAGCTGCCGCGTCGAAAGAGTGTGGCCCGAAAGAGTATTGCGCCGAAGCAACCGATAAAGTTAAATTTCCGTAAATCTCAATAAACAACCTTATGATCGGATTCTACACTGCACTCGACCCGGGTCATCTTCCCGGGTAAGACTTCTACAGGCGCTATGTGGTTCTTTTCATCCCTACGGGAAGCGTAGAACAGATCGTCCTTTTTAGTAAAAACAGAGTAGGTCCCCGGCGGCAATAACACCTCAAAATGGCCTTTATCATCTGTCTCTATCTGGCGGATGAGGCGGGTGAGGACGGCCCGATAATAAGGGGAACTCTGGCCCTGGCGGATTACCTGGGTGTCGGAGGTCAGTTGGAAGATACAGACGGTTGCCTTTACGCCGGCAGGTGGGTGGGCGCCGGTGTCAGCGGATGGGTGGGAAGGGCGATTGGGGGCCGGCATGTGATTGCCGGCCAGGCGGTAGACCGTTCCGGTGATGCCGGATGATTGCTGCTCCCCCGGCCGCGAAAGAAGGAGCCCCGGGTCAACGAAACCAATGAATGTCACGGCGATATGCACGATAACAACAGGGAAAAGCATAAAAACAGTAATTTTAGAAAGTTTTAAATACTTCTTATGAACAATTGCAGGGTTCCGTTACTCTTTTCCATATCCTTCTTTTTCTTTGTACTTACCGGACTCCGTCTGACCGCCCAGGTAACCACCAATAAAGCCGGGTTGCAAAAAGCCAGTCAGGATAGGGCTTTAAGAGAAGCTGCATTTCAGAAGATACTGACAACGACAGCCCTGGAAAGGGGCTGGCCGCTGACCCTGAGTGACAAAAAAGGGCGGTTGGCCTATCTCAGGGGCATCAACGAACGTGGCCTGCCTTATTATGTAACGACTACCGACAATCTTATTTCCGCGGCTACCATCCGCACCAATAAAGTATGGCCGGGCGGTGGGGACGGTTTGACCCTCAACGGCAGCACGGCCGCCATGAAGGGAAAAATAGCTGTCTGGGATGAAGGGTTGGTCAGGCCCACCCATGTCGAACTCACCGGGCGTGTCACCCAGAAGGACAACGCAACCGTGCTGAGCGACCATTCCACGCACGTCTCCGGGACTATGATCGCCAGTGGCGTCAATCCCCTTGCCAAAGGTATGTCTTTTGGCGCCCAGCAATTACAGGCTTACGACTTTAACAATGACGCATCGGAAATGATGGCCGCCGCTGCCGGGGGACTCCTGGTCTCCAACCATTCCTATGCCGACATTGCCGGCTGGTATTATGATGCTTCTCAACAGCGATGGGAGTTCTGGGGTAATCCTGGAGACACGGTGGATATCCGCTTCGGCCTCTACAATGCAGATACCCGTACCTGGGATAGCATTGCCTATCTGGCTCCGGATTACCTGATCGCAAAGGCCGGGGGAAACAATCGCGGGGACACCGGCGCCGTTGCAGGGACGGATCCCTATTACCGGATGAATGCCCAGGGCAATTTTGTCAATGCCGGCATCCGGCCGGCCGGCATCAGCAGTAACATAGGTTACACAACCATCGCCACCTATGGCAACTCCAAAAATATTCTCACCCTTGGCGCCGTGAACCCTATTCCGGGGGGCTACCACAGCCCTTCAGATGTGGTGCTGGCGAGTTTCAGCAGCCTGGGGCCTACCGGTGACGGCCGGATCAAACCCGACCTGGTGGCTGACGGCATAAACGTGCTTTCTTCCATCAGCACGTCCGACAACGCCTATGACATCTACAGCGGCACCTCTATGGCCACACCGGCTGCGGCAGGTTCAGCCTTCCTGTTACAGGAATATTATTACAAACTGCATAGCAGTGTTTTCATGCATAGCTCTACCCTCAAAGGCCTGCTTATCCATACGGCTGACGAAGCCGGCGGCAGCCCCGGTCCCGACTATGCCTATGGCTGGGGGCTTATCAACATGGAACGGGCCGCCGCCGCCATCACGGCCGACAATACCGACCACAGTCAGCAGATCATACAGGGCAGCCTCAGTGGAACCACTCCGGTTACCTATACCGTGACGGCTTCCGGCAAGAGTCCCGTGATAGCGACCCTTTGCTGGACGGACGTTCCGGGCACTCCCGCTACCATTCCCGCGGGTTCCCACAATTTTAAAGACGCCGGTATCAAACTCGTCAATGACCTGGACCTCCGGATAACCGATAATATTAGCAGCAAGGTATACCTGCCCTGGATACTCGACCCGAACAATCCCGGCGCTGCAGCAACCAAGGGCGATAATATCCGCGACAATGTTGAAAAGGTCGAGCTCTCGGACAGCCTGATACCCGGCAGAACCTATACTGTTACCGTCGCCCATAAGGGCGCCCTGGTGGGGACCAATCAGTCTTATTCCCTGCTGATCGGTGGAGTTGGGGGAACGGTCGCCTGTGCCTCGGCATCAACCCTGGGATCAACCGGCGCCAATATCACCCAGGTGACGATCGGGGGTATCAACAATTCCAGCGCTGCGGGTTCCTGCCGCACCTATACGGATTATTCAAGTTTGACAGCTGCGAAATTGCCGGTGAGCTCAGTCGTTCCGGTAACTATTGTGACGGGTAATTGCGGCAGCACCGATAATGCCAGGATGGTCAAGATATTTATCGATTTCAACAATGACGGGACCTTTGATCCGGTGACCGAACTGGCTTATCAAAGTGCTACAGCCCCGCAAAGCGGCACCCCCTTTACCGGCAGCATGGCTATTCCCGCTACGGCCGTCGCCGGCAATTATGCCCGTATGCGCATCATCGTCCAGGAAACGACTGATCCTACAACTATCCTGCCCTGCGGCACGTATGGAGCAGGAGAAACCCAGGACTATAAAGTCTTGTTTGCGAACCCTGCCAATGATGTCGGTGTCGTCGCCCTGGAATACCCTACACTGGTTTCCTGTGCCAATGACTCCCAATTGGTTTCGATCCGCATTCATAATTTCGGCTCGGCAACACAAGCCGCAGGTATCCCTGTAACCACTACCATAACGGGAGGGGCAAGCCCCATTACGCTCAGCGCCATCTGCAAAGACAGCATTCTTTCCGGTGCGGACGGGGTCTTCACGTATAATACCCCCGTTGCTACTACGGCCGGCACTACCTATACATTTATCAGCAAGACGGCGTTGGTCAGCGACCCCAATACTTCCAACGACAGTGATACAGCCGCTGTCACCATTAGCGCTGCAGCGGCTGCGGGCAGTGGGTCGGCCACGGTTTGCGGATCGAATGCGACATCCGTCGTTTTACATGCGGCGACCACCGGTCTTGACCTTCCGGTATGGTATGAAAGCGCGACGTCCACGACTCCGTTGGCGGTAGGCAGCAATACCAGCACTACCGTGATCCCTGCCGACAAAACCTATTACTTAGGGCTTAACGACCTGGAGGCAAAGGCCGGCGCGCCAAACAAAATGGCTTTTACCAGCTCAGGCACCAACCAGGGCGCTTACTTCCGTTTTGGCGGTAATTTCGTGATGTTCACTACGCTTGTGCCGCTGACCATTGAAAGCGCCAAAATGTATATCGGTCATTCGGGACAGGTAACCCTGACCCTGGCCACCCTGCAGAACTTTGATAATACTACCGGCAGATACGGGTATTTTCCGCTGTATTCTACTACCATCGATGTATATGCGACCAAGACCGTTCCGGACACTTCTTTCCAGATAAATGTACCGGCAGGGGACAACTCCGATACGGGCGCCACTTACCTGCTGAATATTCCCGTTCCTAATCCCGGTAATTACATCATCATCATCGATTGTTCGTCGACCGCCAATGCTTTTCTCAAGACGAATATCACCAAGGACCCTTACCCGATGACTTTACCCGGCGTTATTTCTATCACCGGCAATGATTTCCGGGACCTGGGGAAGGCCGATAGCGTCACCTATTCGCATAAATTCTATTATCCTTTCTACAATATGGGTATCCGGCTGAATAACTGCCCCAGTCCCCGAACGGCTATTACGGCCCGGACAGAAGCCACACCTGTGATCACCCTGAACGGCAATACGCTTACCAGTGATTCCGCCAATAACAATCAATGGTATGTGAATGACTCGCTGTTGGTTGGACATACCGGGAAGACGGATTCCGCCACCATACCAGGGATATATTATACGGTGGTCACCGACCCTGCGACGGGTTGTGCATTGACCTCGAATAAAATTACCTATACTTCTTCCAGTGGTGACCCCAATGCGGCTATCGGGCTTTCAAATTTTCCCAATCCAAGCACGGGTGTATTCCAGCTGCAGTTTTTTATGAGTACGCCTGAAAATACAAGTATCACCCTGACCAATATGCTGGGACAGCGGGTTTATGAGGCTGAATATCCCAATTTCTCCGGTTCGTTCTCCCAGCAGATAAATGCGGCCAGCCTGGCTTCGGGTGTATATACCCTGCGGATCATCCATGGCGGCCAGACCTACCACAAAGAGCTGCTGGTATTGAAAAAATAAATCCGTAAATTTAGGATGCGCTCAGCGCCTGGGTGCATTTAAATTAACGGTATGCTTCAACCCTGGCAAACAGGTAAGGTCATACGTATCGAGCAGGAAGCTGCTCAGACCCGCCGGTTCTGGATACAGTTACCGGAAATGAGATCATTTGATTTCGAGCCCGGGCAGTTTGTCACACTTGACTTACCTATTCACGAAAAACCCAACCGACGCTGGCGTAGTTATTCCATAGCCTCCTGGCCGGACGGCACCAATGTCATCGAGCTGGTGATCGTATTACTGGAAGGTGGGGCCGGCACGAACTATTTGTTCAACGAGGTAACGGTAGGCAGTGAGTTAACCCTGCGGGGGCCACAGGGCATTTTTACTTTACCGGAGTCCATCGAGAAAGACTTGTTTTTCATCTGCACCGGCACGGGCGTTGCTCCTTTCCGCGCCATGAGCCATCATATTCTCAATCACAATATAGCCCACCGGGATATCTTTCTGATATTTGGCTGTCGTCATTTCAGTGACTGTCTGTACCGGCAGGAGCTGACGGAGCTTGCGGAGAAGATACCGGCCTTTCACTATATCCCTACTTTTTCAAGGGAGAGTGCGGAGTCGGCAGGCCCGCTTGTCCGCACCGGTTATGTGCATGCTGTTTACGAGGAGCTATGCAGACAGCCGGTTGTAGCCGCCGGGGGGCTGGGGCTGGAATACCACGGTGTTAGCACCATGCCTGTTCCGGCACAGGAAAGTCTGCGCCCGGCAAACTTCTTTCTTTGCGGATGGAAAAATATGATCGATGAGGCTAAACAGCGTATACAGGCGCTTGGTTATGACCGAAAGTCCATTCACCAGGAGTTATACGGTTAAACGTGCATTAATTCCTAGCCTTTTCTTTTTCTTTGGGATTTTCCTTATTGCCGTTGATCTTCATTGGAATAACAGGGATAGCCTGATTCTTCAGGTGGGATTCCAATTCAGCAAAAGCGTGTTGAGATTCCAGTGTTTCATGATGGCTGCTCATCAGCTCAATTTCTAACTTCCGAAGCTTGGATTCACTCCTGGCCAGCTTTACCCGTCCCAGCCCAAAACCTAGAATAACGCCTGTTACAATTGAGATCAGCAGGATGAAAGGGTTAATGACAAGATCAAATGTGAGTGACATTTTTCTTAAATTATTTAAGGTTCTGAAACATGGAGACAGGCTCTTCTACGGGAAGTTGCGACAGAGTAATTTAGGGATAGAGGATAGGTTTTCAGTACCTTATCCACAATCAAATATAGCAATAAAATTAAAGAAAAGTCCAAGAAAACCGCGGCATTATTTTTTATTTTTTTGATGCAGCGATTTGTTCCTAACTGCTTATTGCTGGCGCCCTTAAATGCTAAGACTGGCTGCTCCGAGCCGCTAAACCAACTGCCCATTGACGATAGATGTTACAGCGCTAATCGGAATCCGTTCCTGCGCCATACTGTCCCGATATCGAATCGTAACTGTCTGATCTTCTTTACTCTGGTGGTCAACCGTTACGCAGAAAGGAGTGCCGATGGCGTCCATCCGGCGGTATCTTTTCCCGATGGTGTCTTTCTCTTCGTAAAAACACCTGAACTGGGGTTTGCAGGTTTCCATGATCTCCCGGGCAATCTCCGGAAGGCCGTCCTTTTTTGTCAGGGGGAGGATGGCCAGCTTGATGGGGGCCAGCTTAGGCGGAAATTTCAATACTACCCGGCTATCGGCCTTTTCCGGTGTGCTCAGGTCTTCTTCAGTATAGGCTTCGCTCAGCACCATCAGTACGGTTCTATCCAGGCCGATCGAAGTCTCGATGACATAGGGGATATAATTCTGATTGATCTCCGGGTCGAAATACTGCAATTTCTTTTTACTGTATTCCTGGTGATTTTTCAGGTCAAAGTCCGTGCGGGAATGGATGCCCTCCACTTCTTTGAAACCAAAGGGGAATTCATATTCGATGTCGCAGGCGGCGTCGGCATAGTGCGCCAGTTTCACGTGGTCGTGGAAGCGATATTTCTCAGCCGGGATGCCCAGGCCCATGTGCCATTTCATCCGGGCTTCTTTCCAGTGTTCGTACCACTGCTTCTGTGTGCCGGGGCGGATAAAGAATTGCATTTCCATCTGTTCGAACTCTCGCATCCGGAAAATGAATTGGCGGGCGACGATTTCGTTCCGGAAGGCTTTGCCGATCTGGGCGATACCGAAGGGTATCTTCATCCTGCCCGTCTTCTGTACGTTGAGGAAATTGACGAAAATACCCTGGGCGGTTTCCGGCCGGAGGTAGATTTCGCTGGCTTCTTCGGATACGCTGCCCAGCTGGGTTGAGAACATGAGGTTGAACTGCCGGACCTCCGTCCAGTTGGAAGTTCCGCTGATACCACACTTTATCTTTTTGTCTTCGATCAATTTTTTAAGCCCGGGGAAGTCGCTGGCGGCGATGAGCTTGTCCAGTTCGGCCTGCAGGGCGTCTGCTTCGCTTTTCTTCCCTTCTTTTTCCAGCTCTTCGATACGGGCTTCGATGAGATGGTCCACCCGGTAGCGTTTCTGGCTGTCCTTATTATCGATCATCGGGTCGCTAAAATTATCCACGTGACCGCTGGCTTTCCAGATCGTTGGATGCATGAAAATGGCGGCATCGATACCCACGATATTCTCCTGGAGCTGCGTCATGCTTTTCCACCAGTGGTCCTTGATATTCTTTTTCAGCTCGCTGCCGTACTGGCCATAATCATAAACCGCGCTAAGCCCGTCGTATATTTCACTGGAAGGAAAAATAAAACCGTATTCTTTGGAATGCGAAATAATCGCCTGAAACTTACTGGTGTCATTTGCCATAGTCGGCAAAGATAAAGTTTGGCCGCCAAAAACTCCATGCAAAATAAGACCAGTTCCGCCGGGCAAACCGGACACCCATTGTACCGAAACCGAACAAATTTTGCAGGAAAAGAGGTTTTCAAGCACTTGATTACCAGATTGGAGGGAGAATGGCACCATCTTGGCTCCTTTCGGACAAACCATTCTCTATGTTCAGGAACTACCTGCTCACTGCCCTGCGCAATGTCCGGAAGAACAAGACCTATAGCTTTCTCAATATTTTCGGTCTGGCCGTTGGCATCACCTGTGCCGGGTTGATCTTTTTGTGGGTGGAAGCCGAGCTGAACTATGACCCTTTTCCAAAAAGAGAGCTTGTTTACAATATACGCACCAACCAGTATTACAATAGGGTGGTCCGCACTTTTGGGTCCTCACCCGGTCCATTAGCGGCAGCCATGAAAGCGGAGATACCCGGCGTCGCAGCCGCCTGCCGCACGCGGAATAACCAGGCGCTGTTCAGCGTGGGAGACAAGTCCGTTTATGAGAACGGCATATATGCCGATTCCTCCCTGTTCTCTATGTTTTCCCTGTCTTTTGTACAAGGCAATGCATCCACGGCCTTCCGGGACCTGAATAGTGTCGTCATCACGGAAAAGATGGCCCGGCAGTTCTTTGGCGAAACACCCGGTGTCATCGGTAAAACGCTGAAAATGGACAATACCGATACCTATACCGTTACCGGCGTTATCCGCGACCTCCCGGTTAACTCCACGCTGGAATTGGATTGTGTGATCCCCTTTGAAACGTATGAAAAAGATAATTCCTGGTTGAGAAAATGGGGCGCCAATGGGTTAAGCACCTATGTGGAGCTCAGGCCTTCCGCCAATCCTACGATAGTCAACCGCCAGCTGAGTGGTTTGATCCGTAAAAAATCGGCGGACGAATCGGCGGCTGTACCGCTGATCATCGGCATGAAGGACTGGCGTCTGCGCAACGAATTCACGGATGGCAAACAGAGTGGCGGCCGGATCGAATATGTCCGCCTTTTTACCTTTATCGCCTGTATTATCCTGCTCATCGCCTGCATCAACTTTATGAATCTTTCAACGGCCCGCAGCGGGAAGAGGGCGCGCGAAGTAGGTGTCCGCAAAGTGTTGGGCGCCGAAAGGTCGAAGCTGATCCTTCAGTTCATCGGGGAATCGATATTCCTCTCAGCCTTATCCGTGACATTAGGGGTCATGCTGATTTCGCTGTTATTGCCCCTATTCAATATCCTGGTGAAAGAGCAGCTGACCCTTGGCCTCGGTCAACCGCTGCATCTATTGTCCCTGCTGGTCATCACGCTGACCTGCGGACTGGTGGCCGGCAGTTATCCCGCCATTTACCTTTCGGCATTCAATCCTGTCAAGGTCTTCAAAAGCCTGCGGGCAAAGGACGGCGGAGCGGCTTTCATCCGGAAAAGCCTGGTGGTATTACAGTTCTCCATTTCCATTTTCCTTATCGTCAGCACGGTCATCGTTTACAAGCAGGTACAGCACATCAAGACCCGCAACCTGGGTTATAATAAAGAGAATCTCTTTGACATCCGTACTTCCGGGCAGCTCATCAAAAATTATGCAGCCGTCCGGCAGGACCTTTTGCAGACCGGTTTCGTAGAAAATGCTGCTTTGTCAAATATGGAAAACCTCAACATTTCGAATAATACGACGGGGTTTTCCTGGCCGGGTAAAGACCCCAACTCAAAAATACTCATCTCGGTGCGTATGATCAACAAGGACTATATAAAAACCATGGGCATGCAGCTGATGGATGGCCGCGATTTTAAAACGGACCCGGCACAGGACAGCAGTAATGTAATAATCACGGAGGCATTGGCCCGGATGATGGGGGAAGGCAGTGCCGTTGGAAAGCTGCTTACGTTTGGGGATGGCCACAACAAAGTGGTGGGTGTGGTTAAAGACTATATCTATGGCGACTTTTATGGCAAGCCCGATCCGGTGGTTTTCTTTTCTCACCCGGATGAGACCCGATTCTTTTATGTACGGATAAAACCCGGGGCGCAGTATGATAAAGCCATGGCGGCTATCGGGGCGGTGATGAAAAAAGACAATCCCGGTTATCCCTTCGACTATAGTTTAGTCGACGAAAAGTTCAATGCTAAGTTCACGGCCGAAAGCCTGATTGGCAGGCTTTCCGGTTTATTTGCCGCCCTGGCCATCTTCATTTCCTGTCTGGGTCTCTTTGGTCTGGCTGCATATACGGCCGAGCAGCGGACACGGGAAATCGGCATCCGAAAGGTCCTGGGGGCAAGCGTCTCCGGCATTACAAGGCTGTTATCCAAAGACTTTCTGAAACTCGTGATCATCGCCAATTTCCTTTCACTGCCGCTGTCCGCCTGGTTGCTTAGCCGCTGGCTCGACAGTTATGCCTATCGTATAGCTATCAGTTGGTGGATGTTTGCGGTGGCGGCTGTTGCGTCGGTATTCATTGCGCTGGTGACTGTTGGTTTTCAGTCGGTGAAAACGGCGTTGACACCGCCGGTGAAGAGCTTGCGGTCGGAGTAAGATTTTTTCGTATAAATTATTAAATTTGTACGAAATTAGTGTCATGGCAGAGAAACTCACTATTCTAATCTCTTCGGAGCACAAAAAATTCATAAAACGGCATGCCCGTAAACAGAATAAAAGTGTGTCCAAATTTATAGATGACCTGCTTTCTTCTATCCAAAGGGAATCTTCCAAGTCTTCTGAAAAAGATGAATGGCTGGATAAAGTGGCCGGTTCTTATGCGACGGGTAAAAAAGATATTCTTACAGAACTGTTCAAAGGGATCAATAAATGAAAAAGGTCTTTCTGGACGCCAACATATTGATCGATATGCTGGATGCTTCCTCAAAAGATCATTCTTTGGCGGTTGATTGTCTCCGGATAGTGCGTAAGCATTTTGGTAAACCTGTAGTTTCTCCTATTACCTTTATTATAGTCAATCATATATTGGGGAAATTTGCTAAAAACAAACAATGGCATAAACAACAAATGCAGTTGACCTTTTCAGCCTTTGAGATCACGCCACTTCAACCAGCCTTCATTACAGCACTCTTTGAAACACATTTTAACGATCTTGAAGACGGCCTCCAATACCAATGTGCTAAACATGCAAAAGCACGCATTATACTCACCAAGGATCTGAACGACTATTTTGACTCAAAAATCCCCGTTATTCATCCCCAGGATTTTGTGTCCCGGTACAATCAATTGTTATCAAAATAAGCACGGTTGCCCTGCCTCAGGCGCGAGCCGGAGGGCAAAGCAACTGACTTTCGCCGGGGTCAGTGTGCCTTATTTCAACTTCTCGTTTTCCTGGTGCCGGCTCGCGTCGCGGATATTTTTTTTTGTAAAATTCTTTTCCAGGGCGGTAGTGAGGTCTACCCCTGTCTGATTGGCAATGCAGAGGATTACCCATAAAACGTCAGCCAGCTCATCGGATAGCTCTTTTCCCTTGTCTGAGTCTTTGAAAGACTGGTCACCATAAAGGCGGCTCATCAGCCGGGCCACTTCGCCCACCTCTTCGGTCAGGATAGCCATATTAGTGAGTTCGCTGAAATAACGTACTCCTGTCGTGCGGATCCAGCCATCTACCAGGTCCTGGGCTTGCCGGATGGATAGGGAGGGCAGAGCGGAATTAGATAAGGAAGGTATAGTTAAATTATTGTCGGCCATTGTTTTATAACGTTTTTTGGTAAAATACACAACGTACCTATTCACAGGGATTTAATGTGGGGGTATTGCATTTATAAGAAATCGGGTTTATATTCGGGACACACTAAAATACAAACCTATGTTTCTTTTTGCCGGATTATTTGAGCTCGGTATCATCGTTTTGATAATCGCAGCTTTTTGGAAAGTATTCGAAAAAGCAGGGCAGCCGGGTTGGGCGGCGATCATCCCCATCTACAACATGTATATTTTGCTCAAGATCGGTGGCAAGCCGGGATGGTGGTTGCTCCTGATGCTCATTCCCGGGGTAAACCTCGTTTTTATCATCTGGAATATAAACATGGTCTCTAAAAGTTTTGGCAAGGATGAAGGCTTTACGGTTGGGCTGGTTATTCTTGGCATCATCTTCTGGCCGATACTTGGTTTTGGGGATGCAAGATATATCGGACCATACGGCGACCCGGTAGCCTTCAAGGCTGCTCAGGCGCCCCAGTTCGATTTCGATCAACCTGCTACCGCATAAAAAATAATCTGACAGCGCATAGCTGCCGGCGCATAAAATAAATAACGTCCAAAAGGCGGCCTTAGGGGTCGCCTTTCTTATCACAATAATATCTCCCCTTTCATAAAAGTCTTCGCATAACCACTCATATACACCCGGTCGCCGGCAAGCCGACAATCCAGGTAACCTCGCCTGGCAGAAAGCTGGATGGCCGAAAGCCTTTGTTTGCCGAGGCGCTCTGCCCAGTAAGGAACCAGCATGGTATGTGCTGAACCGGTGACGGGGTCTTCATCGATACCGGACTGGGGAAAGAAACAGCGGGAAACGAAGTCGGAGGCTTCAGGGTTCGGGGGAGAGCCGGGGTTGGATGCCGTGCCCGGAGCCGTCACCACTACACCGCGGCCCGGTGCTGTCGCCAGGCGTGGGAAATCCGGTTTCAGTGCTGCCACAGCCTCCTGATTGTCCAATACGACCATGTAGTCAAAAGGGCCTTTAAACAGCGGTTGCGAAGGAAGCCCCAATCCTTCGAAAATGACGGCCAGCGGAGCCGGGTCCACCGGTTGCGGGGCGCCCGCCGGAAAATTAAGGGTCAACAGGCCCGGGGGAGTGGCTCCGGGGGTTTCGGCCGCGGGGCTGCGGCCCCTCGAAACCTCTAAGATTCCGCTTTTTAGCGAGCGAAAACGAATCAAATCCCCTTTATAACCCAGGTGTTCGAAAAGCACCTGCCCCGACGCCAGGGTGGCATGACCGCATAATGCGACTTCTACCGTAGGTGTAAACCAGCGGATGACATAATTTTCCCCTTCAGGGATAAAAAAAGCGGTTTCTGCGAGATTATTTTCCATGGCAATGCGCTGCATCAGGTCATCCGGCAGCCATTCCTGCAATGGAACCACAGCCGCGGGATTGCCCTGGAAAAATTCTTTGGCAAAGGCGTCTATCTGGTAAATTTGCATACAGGGGGATTGAATATGTGCGGGAATAGGGCTTTGTAAAAAATTAGCCCTAAGCCGCTTCCAGCGGCTCCTATAAAGGTAAGATGTTTGGTCGATCCAGAATCCCTACAGATTAGATTCGTTACTTTAAAAATGAAAATCCTGATTGTAGAAGACGAGATCGATCTGGCTCAAAGCATGGCAACCTACCTGAAAGGAGAAAATTACCTATGCGAGCTGGCGCCGGACTGCAGGACGGCCCTGGAGAAGATCGAACTTTTTGATTATGATTGTATCCTGCTGGACATTTCGTTGCCGGATGGAAATGGGCTAACCGTGTTGAAAGAGCTGAAGGCAAATAACAAAACGGATGGAGTTATTATCCTGTCGGCAAGAAATTCCATCGACGATAAGATCGATGGCCTCAACTTTGGCGCTGACGATTATCTGAGTAAACCTTTTCATCTTCCTGAGCTGAATGCCCGGATTGCCGCCGTCATCCGCAGGCGACGTTTCGAAGGAAACAAAACGCTTGTATTGAATGAGCTGATCATCGACCTGGTCGGCAAGACCGTTGTTGTCGGCGAAGAACCGGTTGACCTTACCCGTAAGGAGTATGATCTGTTGCTCTACCTGGCATCCAATAAGAATCGCGTTATTTCTAAAAATGCTATTGCAGAACATCTTTCCGGCGAGCAGGCCATGAGTTATGACAATCTCGACTTTATTTATTCTCACATGAAGAACCTGAAGCGAAAATTGAATCAGGCGGGTTGCGGGGATTATATCCGGTCGCTGTATGGGATGGGATATAAGTTTGAGATACGATAGCCGACCGGTGAGTCAGTCTGGGCCAGAGAGGGAAATGAAATCTGCCTGCAAAGAGACTGGCAAAGCATGCCCGCAAAGGCTTCCAGGCTTTTAGCGATTCCTTATATTCTGCGGGGATCATATAATAATACCTTCCTTTCGGATTTCCTGGTAGATGCCTTGCATCGAAGTCTGCTTTTTATGAAGTGATGTCGGCAAAGACGAAATCATTATACCATACTTTAAGGATAGCCTGGAACCGATAATAGACGTTTTTGCAATTTCTGCGGTAGTCCGGGTATTGGGGTTTCTAAGAACTACTGCAAAATCCAAGTCGGACTCCTCTCGGTTATCACCTCTTGCGTAGGATCCAAATAGTATGACTTCAGCCAGTTCATTACCATATAGGTTTTGGAGGTTGGCTTTGTATTCATTGGCTACTTGGTGGATAAGCGGAAGCATCTTGACAATTTGACACAAATGTATGATTTTTCTAGAAGTTTGGAAAGGAGAGCCGGAATGGCAAAGGTAAGATCCATTTGCCTGTACCAATGATAAAGCTGGAAGTAAGTAAGGTCACTCCCGACTCTTCGTGTCGATCACGATCGTCACGGGTCCGTCATTCAGCAATTCCACCTTCATGTCTGCGCCGAATTCACCCGTCCCGATGGGCTTGCCCAGGTCGGCTTCCAGGCGGTCGATCATTTTCCCGTAAAGGGGAATGGCGATGTCCGGTTTGCTGGCCCGAATATAAGATGGGCGGTTGCCTTTTTTTGTAGATGCATGTAATGTGAACTGGCTAACAAGCAAAATATCTCCGCCGGTCTCTTTTACCGAAACGTTCATGACACCGGCGCTGTCGTTAAAGATGCGCAGGTTGACGATCTTTCCGCTCAGCCAATCGATATCTTCTATTGTATCGGTGTCTTCGATCCCTAGCAGTACGAGCAGGCCGCCTCCGATAGCTGATTTTATTTGGGTATCGATGGTGACAGAGGCGCGGCTTATGCGCTGGATCACGGCTCTCATTTTTTGCGTGAAGATACGGGTTGGGCGGTTGATTCTCGACGGTATTCGGCGCTGTTAAGCCGGTTGCAGCAGTGGTTCGGAATACCCGGACCAGGGCATCGCCTTGATCAGCTGAATGGCGACGATGACTGCGCCGGCGAGCATCATCAGGAAAATGATCGAAGCCATCCACTGGAGCTGTCTCCCCACATAGTAAGACGTAGGCCGGAAGAAAAAGCGGATAATATGACGTCCCGGTGGAATGGAGAGGCCCCGTAATACATAGTTCGTACGGATGATCGGCGTCTCCCGGTTGTCTATCCAGGCCCGCCAGCCCCGTTTATAAAATACTTCGCTGAATACGGCAAATCGCCTGTCGGAAGTTTCCGACAGGTAGGTCAGGTCATCGTTGTCATGTTTCACCAGCTCGATCGACCCATCCGTGTCTTTGAGAGCGGCATCATAGGCCACGCTGCTGCTATCGGCGGCAAATACGACGGCCGTATCTTCCGGATGGAAATTACTCAATGCCTTCATCACAGCAGAAGCAGTCGGCTTGAACTGAACGCTGCGGACAAACCACACCGGGCCCAGGGCGGACTCATTCAGGATGACCGTATCCTTGCCGGCGGGTGTATGTCGAATGACATACCGGGTGTTAAGCATATCGATCACGCCGGCGCAATGGGGGTAATTAAACAGCTGATGATTGATCAGGTCTTCATATATCTTTAGCTTGGCCGCATGGTATCCGCCGATCGAATTGTGGAAATAGGCCGTCATAGCGCCATAACTCAGCGCGCTGGATATACTGTCGCGCAGATCGAATACGCGGTAGTAGTCTTTATCCGCCATAATCTCTCTATCGGCGCCCGTCACCGCAAAATTCTGCTGGTAGTCGTTCTTCTCCTGGTAATTATCGCTGTTCAGGTATTTGAGATCGATGCTCATCACATCGCCAAAGGTTAGCACCCCGACAATAACCATTAAGTACACCGGCTTCATACGCCTGCGGATATACAGGCCGATGATCAGCGCTGCCGTCAGGATGAGCAACAGGCTTCGGAGCAGGCTTTGCCCGAACAGCTGTTGTCTGTCCGCACGCAACCCCTGTACAAAGGCCTCCATGGCATTCCATGCCTGACCCCCCAGGACAGCCGCTTTTTTCAGCAGCTCTTCTTCCCAGGTACTGGCATAGTCAAACCGGAAATAAAGCAGGGTCAGCACCAGGAAGACACCCGCCATTGTCAGCAGGCCCCATTTAAAAGGGCGCCATAAGACCGCCCGATCCTCCGTCTGTACAATCTTCTGTAAAGTCAGCACTGCCATCACACAGAATAAAAAGGTGGGAACGACCAGTATCATGCTGGGCGCCCGGAATTTGTTGTACATGGGGAGCCACTTCAGCAGGAAACTATTGAAAGGCTGGAAGTAGCCGCCCCAGCTCATCACTATCGTAAGAAAGGCGACTCCCGATATCCACCATTTGTGACGGTTGTCTAAAACAAAAAATCCGATCACCGCCAGCAGGATGATGATCGCGCCTACATATGGAGGTCCCGACAACAATTCCCCCACCCCACCCCAATAATAGCGGGGTCCGTCCTCCCCAATCTGTTGCGCCAGCCCGGGTGGCATTTTTTTCATGGCGCGGACAGCCCTTGACTTTTCGGCAGGCAACAGGGGAACATCGGTGCTGCCGCCATAGATATCGGGGACCAGCATGACGAAGGGTTCCAGCTTGTACATGCTGAAATCGAAAGCCGACTGTTCGGCCAGTCCATTGTCTGTGTAATTGCTGTGCGCATCGGCCAGCTCGCTGCCGCCCCGGATGGTTTCCTTCGAACTGTCAAAAGTGGTGAAAAGTACTACTGCATTACTGAGGATGCCGATAAGAGTGGCACCCAGCACTATGGTGATCGTCCGCAACAGCTGGCGGCCATCTCCGCTGCGTAACCAGGAGATGCCATAACTCAACAGCAGGCCGGCGGCGATGATCATCGTGTAGTACACGATCTGCATATGACTGGTCTGGACGGCAAGTGCGGTGAACAGCGCCGTGAGCACCATCCCTGTCCAGTATTTCTTCTCACAGACGAGGAGCACGGAGCCGATGATCCCGGGCATCAACGCTATAGCCTGCATTTTGGTATCGTGGCCGACGGAGACGATCACCGGATTATAGGTAGCATAGGCATAAGCCAGCGCGCCGATGATGCCGATCCAGGGATTTACCCGCAGCACAGACGCCAGAAAGTAAAAGCAGATACAGGCTAAAAAGAAAAAACTGGCCGGTTTCTTTAGGAAAAGGGTAAGTACTCCGGAAAATAGTTCCGGGATACTCACGGACCGGGGGTCCATGGCTATCTGGTAAGCGGGCATACCGCTGAACATGCTATTGCTCCACAGGGGGAAATGCCCATGGTTTTCCTTGTACTGGAAAGAATTGCGCGCCATCCCCTGCCATTGAAGCACGTCTTCCTGAAAGAGGACCTTGTTTTCAAAGGCAGGTTTGCAGTATATCACCGCCACCACCAAAAAAACAAGGATGGCGACAATATGCGGAAAAGCTCTTTTTAATAAATCCCTGGTTATATTTTTCATGCCGGATGATATAGGACCCACCTATGCTGGCTGAAATCCTTTTTGCAATTCCCGGACCAGCTTTTGGCCCGGAAGACATACATAGCCGGCAATTTTTATATTTTCTTTATTACACCGGGATTTCTACAGCGGGGAGGAGGTTTTGTCGGGTAACTAACACTCTTCCGGGCAGGCTATTTTTAATTTATCTTTAACTTGCCGGGGTAAGAACTTAGAATCCCGGCGACTAAAATAATGAAGATCGACATCACAAAAGAAATAATTTTCAAAACGGCCCGCAGCGGCGGGAAGGGCGGGCAGAACGTCAACAAGGTAGAAACGATGGTGGAAGGTTATTTCTCTATCCGGAACTCGGCCCTGTTTACTGCGGCTGAAAAGGACATCCTGGAAAATAAATTGTCGGCTAAGATCAATTCAGAGGGATTGCTGCAGGTGCGCTCCCAGGTACACCGCACCCAGCTGGGCAATAAGGCGGAGGTTATCCGGAAGATGACGGCGCTGCTTGAACAGGGGTTGAAGAAACAGAAGAAGCGGGTGGCCACAAAACCCTCGGCGGCAGTCAGGGAAAGGAGGATCGAGAACAAAAAACGGCAGGGCCAGACAAAAGAAGGACGCAAAAGGATTAGAGGGGGAGATTAGAGGGGCTGTATCGTTTCTCCGCTACGGCTGCCGTAGGCAGCCTAACCTGGGCCAATAATTTTGTTGCTGCACAACCGATCGGGGGTCGTGCAGCAACGGGCAAAATGTTTAATGGATAAATAGTATCTGATCCGGAGAGGGGTCTAGGAGCTGTAGCAAATTATTTTCCGAACATCCCAAGTTCCGTTTAAGGGGTTCAAGCAAAGTTCCACTTACCCAGGCGGTCTTCCTAGCGCAGTTGTACTGGAAATAATGCGTAGTTATACCTGTTTTATTCAGGAAGTAATACCTGTTAATCTTTATGCAGGGAAGTAGTACTTTGGCGGCCTAACCAAATTCTTTATCTAAAAACAATTCTTATGAACAAAATCCCAAGCCCAAACCGGCTTCTTTATCCCCTATTGTCTTTTTTTCTGATCGTTTTCGCTGTCTGCGGGCTCACCGGCTGCGGACATGAAGAAGAAAAAGGGGTCTTTCTCCCCCTGCCGAATGACACCGTCCTCGCGAAACACGCTATACCCATTGACCTTGCCCGCGAGCTTACGGCAAGATTCCGGGCGTCTGTCGACAGTTTTAATAAAAATTGCCCCAGCTTTAAAGATTCCATGTTATTTGGGCATGCAGAATCCTTCCCCACCGATGTGTTCGTCAAGTTGCTCACCCAGCATAATGAAAAACAGGGATATGCCAGGGGCGTCCGCATTTATTTTGGTCGTGGCCCTGCCGGAGAGATCAAAATGGTACTGGTGCCCTACGACAGCAGCGGCAACGACATGATCGACCACCTGGTGGACATCAATGGAAAACCCGCTCCGGGTACAACCCCGATAAAGACCGAAGCGCTGAAAACCACCAGCGGACAGGTCATCGAAGATGGACAACGTTGTCCGACGATCTGTGACAACGGCGCCAGTGGTCTCAATTAGGCAATGGCCACCAAATACTACTATGAAGTCAATCCTGATATTTCTCATCAGTCAGTCCATTTTGATACCCTTGATAATAGGGCTGGTACGGCTAGGTCGCATAGGCCGGCGGTACCAGCCTTTTTTTATTTTGCTTTGGACGGGCTTTTTTGCAGAGCTGATAAGCTATTATGTCTTTATTAAAATAGCACATCGCAGCAATGCTTTGCCCTCTAACATCTATTCGCTGATAGAATGGATACTCATCGCCTGGCAGTTTCATGTCTGGGGATTGCTGCAAACCCGGAAAAAAGCCTGGTGGGCCCTGGTCTTATTCGTCTCCGCCATTTGGGCAACGGAAAACCTGGTCCTGGGTCATATCTTCGAATTCCCGCCCTATTTTCGTTTTTTTGACTCCTTCGTCATCGTACTGCTCAGCGTCAACAAGATCAATTTCATGATCACCCATGAGAACCGGAACCTGTTTCGTAACCCGCAACTCCTGATCTGTATAGGATTTATTATATATTTTATCTATAGGATCATTTACGAATGGGCTTACCAGGTAAGCCTGTCCGATACAACCGAAATTACTTCAGTGATAATATCCGGATTTGCCTATATTAATGCCCTGACAAACATTATTTTTGCGATTGCTTTGCTGAGTATACCCCGTCCTCAAAAATTTGCCCTGCAGTAGAAAGCAATGCATTTCTAATGTTCATCAATGGAAGCAAAAATTCTTAATATCACCCTATTGGTATCCCTGATAATAGCAGTGATCATCATCTATTTTTTTGTTTCTATCATCCGTTATCACCGGCGGTATATGCGCCTGCAGCGGGAAAAGATCTTTGCCGAGATTACCATCCAGGAGAACGAGCGCAAACGCATTGCGGGGGACCTGCACGACAGCCTGGGTCCTCTTTTGTCCGCGGTAAAGCTCAACATCAGCAGCGTAGATGTGTTACACGAAAGCGACCGGCAGGTCCTGGCGAAAACAGGCAGTTACCTGGATGAGATAATCGGCAGCATGCGCCGCATTTCCCATGATCTGCTGCCCAATACCCTGGAAAGAAGAGGCCTGCTCGAAGCCATCCGCGAATTCATCTCCCAGGTAAATACCAAACAGCCGGTCGATATCCAGCTGTATATCGTTAAAGAGATAAAAATCCCAAAAGAAAAAGAGATCCACGTCTTCCGGATGGTACAGGAGATCGTCCACAACACCATCAAACATGCCCAGGCCAAAACACTGCAGATTGGCTTCAGTGAGGAAGGCGGGCACTTGCTTTGCCTGACCAAAGACGACGGAAGGGGCTTCGATAAGGAAAAAGCCTTAGCAGGTTCACATGGGCTGGGTCTTCGAAGCCTGGAAAGCCGCTGTGAAATACTAAATGGCATCCTTACCCTGGATTCCATGCCCGGCGCCGGCACCAACTACTTCATTAAAATTCCGGTTAATTGACCTTGGGATGGGCTAATCTGACCCGCTTTGCCTAAATTTGAAGCTAGCCCCCGCCACTCATAATATATTTATATCCGGATGAAGAATAGTATCAGTCTGATTATCGCAGATGACCACGAAATTTTTAGGGATGGACTTGCCCTTATGCTGTCCAAACAGGAAGTAGTCACCTTAGTCGGACAGGCAGGGGATGGACATGAGCTATTACAACTGGTAGAGGAGAAAAACCCCGATATAGTGCTCACCGATATTAAAATGCCCAGGCTCGATGGCATTTCTGCAGCTAAAATACTCTTACAACGATACCCTAAGCTAAAGATCATCGCCCTGTCCATGTTCGAGGAAGAAGACCTCATCGTGGAAATGCTGGAAGCAGGGGCCAGGGGTTATCTGCTGAAAAACGCAGACAAGAAGGAGATCATGGAAGCCATCATGACCGTAAATGAAGGCAATATCTTTTACTGCAAGCATACCACCGCCCATCTGGCATCCCTGATCGTCAAAAGCAAATTCGACTCCCGCCTGAAGGCGCCGTCCACCCTGTTCACTGACAGGGAGAAGGATATCATCCGCCTCATTTGCCGTCAACATACCGCGCAGGAGATAGGCGACCTGCTTTTTCTGAGCAAACGTACCGTTGAAGGTTACCGGACGCGCATCCTGGAGAAGATGGACGTAAAGAATACGGCCGGCGTGGTGATTTTCGCCTTAAAACACAGTATAATAAGGGAAGAAGAAATATTATGATAGGGAGAATAATATCCATTTCCCGGGGTTAATTTTGTACTTTCCTGGCGTATAGGATCTTAGCGGAGACAGGAAACTTTTCCACCAGCACTATGAGCAGTATTAAAAAATTAGCCGGAGAGACGATGTGGTATGGCGCGAGCTCAATTTTCGCCAAATTCCTGAACTATATGCTAACCCCTTATCTGACGCTTAAGTTTAAGGGTACGCCGGAGTATGGGGAAATGAGCCTGGTATACGCCACTATCTCTTTTGTTAATATCGGGGTCCTGTTCGGGCTGGACTATGCCTATTTCCGGTATATCCAGCGGAAAGAGTTCCAAAAGGACCTGTATTCTACCCTGCTCCTGACCCTGATGGGCAGCACAACGCTGATCACTACCCTGATCCTGCTCTTCCGGATGCCCATCGCCAGGTCCATCGATATAGCCAATCACCCGTCGTATGTTGTCCTGGCCGGGTTGCTCATCGCCTTCGACGCCCTGTCGGCCCTTCCCTTTGCCCGGCTGCGGCATGAAGGAAGGCCGCGAAAGTTTGCCATGATCCGGGTATCCGGCATCCTGCTGAATATCGGGCTTACCTATTTCTTTCTTTCCGTCTGCCCCTCGCTGCTGAAAGCACATCCCAACAGCATCGTGGCGCTGATCTATCAGCCGAAACTAGGTTTTGTCACCTATGTGCTGCTGGCCAATGTCATCCAGAACTTCTTCCAGCTTATCCTGTTGTCGCCCCTGCTGAGAGATTTTCGGTGGAAATTCAACGTTCCGCTTTGGAAAGACGTCATGGTCTATGCGCTTCCCCTGACCGTGGCAGGTTTTGGCGGAATGATCAATGAGACTTTTGACAGGATCATGCTCGACAAACGGCTGACCCATGTGGGCGACTATGCCACCTACCAGGTGGGTATTTACAGCGGCTGTTATAAATTATCCCTGCTCATCACTCTTTTCGTTCAGGCCTTCCGGATGGGCGCCGAACCCTTCTTTTTCCGGCAGTCCGTAGAAGACAGCGCCCAGCGCACCTATGCCCGGGTAATGAAGTTCTTTGTTATCCTGGTCAGCGGCATGTTCCTGTTCGTGACCCTGTATCTCGACATCTGGAAGTACTTCATTGCGGACCACTCTATGTGGGTGGGGCTGAAAGTGGTGCCCATACTCTTGTTCGCCAATATATTCCTGGGCATTTACTACAACCTTTCCATCTGGTATAAACTCTCTACCAATACCCGCGCCGGGGCTTATATCACGCTGATCGGGGCGGGCATTACCCTTTTCATCAATTACCTGTTCATCCCCCGTTACGGCTACATGGCTTCTGCCTGGGCGACCTTCCTTTGTTATGGCAGCATGATGGTCATTTCCTTTGTCTGGGGGCAGAAAATATACCGGGTGCCTTATGCCTGGAAAAAACTGACGGCCTATATGGTCATTGTGGCGCTGATCTATTTCCTGCACCTTTTCCTCACTCGTTTCTGGCCAAACCGGGTCTTTAGCCTGGGGCTGGGGACGGTGCTGATAGGGGTTTATGCGCTGTTGGTGCTGCGCGTGGAGCGGAAGGAGTTTCAGCGATTGCCGTATATCGGGAAGTTTCTGGGGCGCGCGGCGGCTTGACGGCCTAGCGTAAAAACGGGTTATTCTTCTTTTCCCAGCCTATCGTGGTGGGTTGCCCGTGTCCCGGATAAACGACCGTCTCATCCGGCAGTGGCCACAACTGTTCCCGAATACTGTGCAAGAGTGTCTCATGGTCGCCGCCCGGCAGGTCGGTCCGGCCGATGCCGCCCCGGAACAGTACGTCTCCGCCGATGAGGAAACCCTGCTTCTTACAGTAAAAGCCCACACTACCCGGAGAATGCCCCGGAAGGAAGAGGATGGTCAGGTGGTCCTCGCCAATGGTCACGGACTTGCCTGGTGTGAGGAAGACAAATTCGCCCCGGTAGTTTTCAAAAGGCATACTCCACCGAAGGCCGGCTTCAGGCGCCCGGGCCAGGACAGGCACCTCTTTTTCGTGGAGATGGAGGGGTAAGTTCCAGGTTTCATAGACGAACTTATTTCCAAAAACATGATCCAGGTGGCAATGGGTGTTTAGCAGCAGTACCGGGCTTAATCCCTGCTGCTCAACAAATTCTTCCAGGGTATTGCGCTCATTGCCAAAATAACAGCCCGGATCGATGATACAGCAGGCATCCTTTTCAGTAAATAGCACGTATGTGTTTTCTTGTACCGGGTTGAATTCAAAGGACTTTACGGTTAGCATATATCACAAATTTGTTATTTGCTTCAATTGGCTCTGTTGTACAAATTTAGCCATTTGGCGCTTAACCGGAGATGGCTCGATTAATAACGTCTTCAGCCTGCAAATCCTTGGTTTGCATTGCAAAATCAATTTCACCGGTATTTGGGATTGTTATAACTTTAAAAACTTAAAGAAAAGCAGGTATGCAATTTCATCAGATCAGGTTGAAGTCACACTATTTTTTTTGGTTCTTACTGTTGGGACTTTTCTTTTTCTCCGGCCATACCCTGGCTCAGGTAAACACAGTGGAATTCGGAAAAAACCGCCTGCAATTCAAAAAGTTTAAGTGGAAATACTATCAGACGACTAATTTCAACAGTTATTTCAGCGAAGGAGGCCAGGATTTGGGCAAATATGTGGCGCAGGAGGCGGAAAAAGAGCTGCCCGGCATCGAACGTTTTGTAGAATACGGCCTGCAACGACGCGCCAATATCATCATTTACAACACCTACAATGACCTGGAACAGTCCAATATCGGGCTTAACCTGGACTGGCAGACGACCGGCGGCATTACCAAGCTGGTGAACAATAAAATGGTCGTTTATTACAATGGCGACCACAACAGTCTCCGCATCCAGCTGAGACAGGGCATCGCCCGTATCCTTGTCGAAAACATCCTCTTCGGCGACGACCTGGGGGAATTTGCCACCAACCAGGCCCTGCTCGACCTGCCCCAATGGCTAACCGACGGTTATATTGAATACGCCGGGGAACCCTGGAATACCATATTAGATGATCAGCTGAAATCGGCTATGCTCTCCGGCCGGTATACCAATTTCTATCAGTTGGCTTACGAAAAGCCGAATCTCGCGGGTCATGCCTTCTGGTATTATCTGGCCGAGAAATACAAGAAAGAGAACGTAACCTATTTTCTCTACCTCTCCCGGGTCTACCGCAACCTGAACAATGCCTCCCTGCGCATTTGCAAGAAGAAGTTCAAGGAAGTCCTCAAGGACTTCATGCAGGAGGAAGAGGACAAATATGAGAAAGATATCCGCGGCCGCCGGAATTTCCCTAAAGGAACCGTCTCCGTCACCGAAGATATCAATGACCATAAAGATTTTTTTCACTTCTCCCCCAACCCGCTCCCCAAGAGCCAGACCTATGCGGTAGTCGAATATAACCGGGGACTATATAAGGTCGTCCTCCACGAGAACTATATCAATACCAAGGTACTGTTGAAGAACGGTGTCCGCAGCCTGCAGGAACAGATCAACCCCCATTACCCGCTGATATCGTGGGACAATAAGGGAACCCGGCTGGCCGTCATCTATTGGGACAGGGGCAAGACCAAACTCTTTGTGTATGACGTCGTCAAGAGATACAAGCCGATCGTGCAAGACCTGCCGGACTTCCAGCAGGTGCAGGACATGAAATACATGCTTGACAACAATACGCTGCTGCTCAGCGCTGTAAGGAATGGGCAATCGGATATCTACACGTATAAGATGGACAAGCAGGAATATAAGCAGATCACCAACGACGTCTACGACGATCTCGACGCGTCCTTTGTGGCCTTCCCCGGTAAGACGGGTATCATCTATTCCTCCAACCGGCCTTCCGGGCATGCTGTCAATAAAGACACTGTCCTGCCGTCCAACTACCATTACAATGTTTTTATGGTAGACAACTGGAATGACAACGAGGGCAAACAGATCTCGCAGCTCACCTACCTGAAATACGGCAATGCCCGCTACCCTACCCAGTACAATACCAATCACTTTACATTTGTGAGCGACGAAAATGGCATCGCCAACCGGTATGCCGGTTTCTTTACGTCACGGCGTGCTGGTCTGGACACCGTTTATAAAGTCGGGGACGAGCTGTTGCACAACCCGGACCCTAAAGATCTCGACTCGACCCTGCGGGCTCAGAACAAAAAAGAGCCGGATACTTCCTATGTCTTTACGATCACCAATGACTCCTCTTATGTCTTCCCCATTACCAATTACCAGAGCGGGCTGAGCGAAACAAAGAGTGCCGGCGACAATGGGCAGGTCAGTGAAGTACGCCAGGAAGGAGACCTGAAATTCCTTTATAAACTAAAAGTTGACGAGGCGGCGCTGAAAAAACGCAATATTAACGCCCGGATGACTGACTACCGTAAAAAGACGGTGCAGGAGAACCAGATCGTTGCAGCAGGCGTTCTTAGACCCACTGCGCAACAGCGATCGGATAGCTCCCGCAGGCGGCCTTCCGACTTCTTCGACAGTGAGTTTGGCAAGGACACGGGCCGGGCGGCTAACAAACGTCCCTCCGCCAATGTAAACAATCCGTTGGCGCCAAGGTCTACTTTGGAACCCCGTGAGGAGCCCGTCCTGAAAAAGGCAAAACTCTTCGATTACAAACTGAAGTTCTCGGTGGACAATTTCACTGCCGGCTTCAACAACGATGTCCTGATCACCAGGCTTCAACCTTATACAGGATCATTGCCGATCAATCTCGCCGGCCAGGATGCCTTTAGCGGTCTGCTCAAAGCCTCTATTTTCGACCTTTTCGAAGACATCCGTTTTACCGGCGCCATGCGCCTGCCTTTTTTCGGCAGCGGATCGACCTCCACCCCTATCTCTACCACACAAGGCGCTGCCTTTACCCCCGGAAGTGGATCGTTCTTCGACGGCAGCAGCGAATACTATGCCCGTTTCGACTACCTGAAACACCTGTTTGATTACTCCCTCATCTATTACCGGGAGACCCAGACGGGTAATTATTCGGATACCACACTAGCCTCCGCCTATCCCTACAGTGCGAAAGCCTATACCAATCTGTGGCAGGCTGTTATAAAATATCCTTTTGACAAGGTCCGCAGCCTCCGGCTTTCGGTGGGCTACCGAACGGACAAAGTGATCATCCGGCCCGATGTCAATGGCTTCCCGCCATTGTCGCCGATAGATTCCATTGCCCTGGTGGCGACTCCCAAGTCCAAACAAACTTATGGGTTGGTGCACATGGAATATGTCTATGACAACACCCTGCTTAAGGCAACGAATATCTGGAACGGCCTGCGCTATAAATTCTATATGGATTGGAATACGCAGCTCAACAGCGGCGCAGGCGCAGGTCCGGGTAAATACATGTACAATTTTGGATTTGACGCCCGGAACTATATTCCCATCTACCGCAACTTTATCTGGGCGGTAAGGGCAGCGGGTGATTTCTCCTGGGGCACACATAAGGTTGTTTATTACCTCGGGGGTACAGATGGCTGGTTGTTCCCCAAGGCCTATTCCAACCCCCAGCCTGCGCCGGACCAAAGTTATGCCTTCCAGTCCCTGGCCGTCAACCTGCGGGGGTTCCGCCAGAATATTGCCAATGGAAATAATGCTGTCGTCATCAACAGTGAATTCCGCCTGCCGGTGTTTACAACGCTTTTCAATAAACCCATCAACAACGCCTTCCTCCGCAACTTCCAGCTGGTGCAGTTCTTTGACCTGGGTACTGCCTGGAATGGCAAGTACAATGGTCTCAAACGCCCCACGCAGGTTTATCCCGACGCCTCCCAGCTTGGCTCAGGCGGGACCCAGTATTCTCCTAACCTGCAGGTCCTCGTCAAGGCAGGTGGCATTGGTCCCTTTGCCGGTGGTTATGGATTTGGCGCAAGGAGTACCTTGCTGGGTTACTTTTTGCGATTTGACGCAGGCTGGCAGATGAACGGATTTTTTAGCGGCAAGCCGGTGCTGAATGTTTCGATGGGGGTTGATTTTTAAAAAAAAGCCGGTAAGACATATCTTACCGGCCTTGCATCAAAGCGCACGATTAGTCTTCGCTCACTTCTTCTTTTGCCTGTACATTAATCCCGTTTTCTGCGATGCGGGTTAACAAACTATCCGCTTTCTTTTCTTCGGCCAGCGTAACCCCCAGTATCTCCGCTACATCCGTATACCCCAGGGTCCGGGCCAGCTGCACCAGGCCGCCATAAGTGGCGATCTCATAGTGTTCGGCTTTCTGTCCGGCGAAGATAAGACCCACATCCCGCTGAGCGGTGTTGTCTTCCGTCTCATCGATGATCTCCTCTCCTTCGTCTGTTATACCCGCAATCGCGTGGCATTTTTTTGCCTCGGCGGGCTCTCCTATTAAATCGAAGACCTTTTCCAGCCTCGACACGTGATTCCGGGTTTCCTGCAGGTGGCTGTTGAAGGCTTGTTTTAACTCGTTAGAGTTGGATGCTTCTTCCATTTTAGGCAGCGTCTTCACCAGCTTCTGCTCGGCCCAATAAATATCCTGCAGTTGATCGATAAAAAATTCCTGCAATTTTGAATTCTTTGCGGCATCGGCGCCCGGGTTGATTTGTGTTGTTTCCATATCCAATAATTTTTAGAAAATTTTAAGAATTGGCGTGGATCATTGGCTATCCGCGCCCAATCTATTATCTAAAATTTCGTGCCAGGGACGCCGGGTCTGTTGTCCTGTTGTTTCACGCGGAATTTTATTCCCGGCTGGGTAATGCGGGCGACGGATACACGGCTTTTTGTAATTCTCCATTCCATTTAATTTTTCTGGAGAAATACATCACGACGGCCAGGGTCACAAATAATCCAAGGCTACCCATGAGCAGTGCATAATCCTGCAGCTGGATCAATGTAAATACAAAACCGTACTGGACGGCCAGCAGGCAAATAATGAACAGCGACATCTTCGACGATCGCAGCATGCTGCCTACATACCAGCCGATAAGCCCGATGGTTGCGGCTGCCGCCAGTCCATAGGCCATGTTGAAGCCGGTATATTCTGAAAGAGACAACAGCAAGGTATAGAAAACGCACAGTGCAAATCCGACCAGCAGGTATTGCAGTGAATGGATAGGGCGGCTGTAGATCCACTCGATGAGAAAGAAAGCAGTGAAAGTCAGCACGATGATCAGGATCGCATATTTTACGCTGCGGGTCGTCTGCTGGTAGGCGTCCACCGGGACGATCAGGTCCACTCCAAAGGCCGAGCTGTTCAGATCATAAGATCCTTGTTTCCATTGCTGCGGATATTTGCGATTGAGGGCCAACACCTTCCAGCTGGCAACAAAACCGCTGTCTTTTACGGTTCGTATGTCGGGCAGCACGCTGCCGGTGAAGCTGGGATTGGCCCAGGTGGAGGTGGCTTCTGCCCTGGTCTCGCGGCCGGCGGGTACGAACAGGAGATTACCGGTTCCTTTCAGGCTGACGGTGGCGGAGAATTCCAGGGGGCCGTTGGCGGAGGTGATCCAGGCGGGCAGGGAGGCGCTGAGCGCGTTTTTAAATTGTTCGGTGGAAAATTTGGCCGGGATTAATTGGAGGTCGCTTGTGCTGGCGCCGGGGTTTGCCCCAGTGGTTCCGCCTGCTGCCAGGTGCAACACCATATCTTCTTTTAGGCCTTGCACATCGGAGACATCAAAAAATACGGCCGCTTCATTCCACAGCAATTTTTCGCGGGGCATATTCAGCTCGCTAATGGACAGGCTGTCGTAAGAGCCATGCAGCTGCAATTCGGTAGTATAAACAATGGCCTGATAAATGCCGCGGTACCTTACCTCCGGGACCAGGCGGGCCCGGATATCCAATTTACCCGGCAGGAAATAAGCCCATCTTTTCAGCTCATGCGTATTGCCACCGTCAGTAACGGACTCGGTGTAGGGAATACCGATCACTGGTCCGGCAACTGTCTGTGAGCCCGCCCAGCGGGAGCTTATCTCCGTCACGGCTTCCTGCTGCCGCTGCTTCCGTTCAGACACCAGGCCTTGAATAAAGAAGGTGGGGATAAGTAGTAAGAGGACGAGTAGGCCAATGAGAAAGCTTTTAAAGATGATTTTGTTTTTATTCCACAAGGTGGCAATGATGTTTTCCATGGTTATGTTATTTAGTTGTTGTTTACAGCTCTTCGGGTACGGCCATGCGGGCTGTCTTGCGGGCCGTCAGAAACATACGGTAGATCAGCGTCAGCAGAACAGAGAAACAAAGGATCATATTCCAGGCATAATGGTTCCGGAAGGGATGGATAATCATGTCCGTGATGTCTGTCAGCAATTGCAAGGGATCGGCAATAATGTCCCAGCTGTTATAGCGCAGGTATCTTCCGGCGTAAACGCCCAGGGCATTCAACACCATGATGGGGTAAACGAAAAGCCACCCGCCTATTACAGTGGCCCGGGGCATGAAAAGCCTCTCCATATGCCGGACCGACAGGACACCGAGCAGCAGGCCATTCCAGGCGAAAGACAGGATCAGCGCCAGGTCGAACCATTCGGGCACCCTGTTATTTCTGTTGCCATCATTGAGGTGGTAGAGGTCGGTGAGGATATAGAAAGCATTGGGGATGAAGAACAGCCAGGCCAGGGATAAGAAGATCAGCGCCAGGCGCGGGATCAGCACTCCACGCGGGATCAGCACTCCACGCGGGATCAGCACTCCACGCGGGATCAGCACCCCGCGCGAGCCTCGCCCCCGCCATCGGGTGAATGGCGAAAAAGCGCCCCCCGCGTGTGCGGCTGAGTACCTGGCCGTCAACCAGGTGGATAAGGCATAGGGGATATAGGCTAAAAAGAGGTTCCAGATCATAAAGATGAATGTTGGTCTACCGGTATGGAATACACGCACAAAAACCAGCATACAGCTAAAACACATGGAGGAAGTCAGGAGGCGATCCATCTCCGTCCGGAGGAAAAAGCTTTTCCTGATATAAAAAAGAGGAGCAGATAGACTTTTCATATTATCTTGGGTATAAAGATGAACAGACCTGTAATGACGGCCATAAGCGCGGCTACCAGCACGGCGCCTGCGGCGAGGTCTTTAATAAATTGGATATGGGGATCTCTTTCCAGGGTGATAAGGTCGGCCATCCGTTCGATGCAGGTGTTGAGGAGCTCGGTTATCCAGACCAGTCCTGTAACGATGGTTAAAGCCACCGCTTCTATAAAGGAGACGTGCAGGACATATGCAGCGATGATCACTGCGACGGTGCCCACGACGTGGATACGGGCATTGTGTTCCCTGCGGATAAATTCCCTGATGCCGGCGATAGCATAAGAAAAGCTTTTTATTCTGCTGCGGATAGAAAACTTTTGTGGTTCCATGGTTAACTGGTCTTTTCTGCAATCCACTTCCACCAGAAGGCGGTGCAAGTAGTGTAAACGAATAAGTTATACAGGTCGTCGGAAACCGACAATGCCCATGGCATGGGTTGGAAAGTAGATCCAGCCGCTTTTCTTAAACCATTGTACCGTTTGCATGAAATAGAGTTTTAAAGTTTATAATATAATGAGCTCCTGGCTTCTGTCAGCGCCGGTAGGATCATTTTGATCATGAGACCGGGCTTAGTAGCGGACGTGCTGAATAAAAATATAAACCACGAGTACGAGCAGCAACAAGATACTCTGCAGCGCGATGGCGGTATTGAGCCAGTACCAATGGTAGGAGAACCCTAATTCCAGGCCACGCTGTCCCCGTTGCAGGTGAAACCGCACGATCGTTAAAACATTAAATATTATCGCTAACAAGAGGCAGCCGATGATCAGCTGGGCTTTATGAAAAGCAAAAAGGTCGAAGGGGGACTGCAGGAAAGAAGGGGCGATATAATAATACATGGCCTTCGATCCGAAACAAAGGCGGGCCAGCAGGGTTAGCAGAAAAAAGCTGGCGGGCAGCATCAGGGTTAAACCGAGGAGACCGGAAGCCAGCGGACGAAGTAGGGTGGAACGTGTCATGATTGTTATTTTAATAAAAGTGCTTTGAATTTCAAAGTTATCGGGTCAAAAAAAAGGGAATTATACTATCCCTTGCTCACACCCCGGATCATACTTTCCAGGGCTTCCAGGTGCTCTTTGAATGCTTTTTCTCCGGCCTTGGTGATCGAATAGGTGGTATTGGTCTTTCGGCCGATGAAACCTTTGTGCACCTTGATAAAGCCGTTCTCTTCGAGATTGATCAGGTGTGAAGCAAGGTTTCCGTCGGTCAGTTCCAGCAGTTGCTTCAGGTCGTTAAAACTCACTTCCGTATTCATCAACAGGATACTCATCACCCCCATCCGGATGCGACTATCGAATACTTTATTAAGATTTCCTATCGGATTCTTCATGATCTCTCATATTTCCACCACATGATCAACCCATAGATGACGTGTAACACTCCGAAGCCTGCAGCCCAGAAGTATAATCCTTCATGCGGGTAATACATGCCGACACAGCCCAGCACTATCTCTAACATCCCCAGGTAGCGAATATCGGTCAGGGTATACTTGCTGGCGTTGACCAGCGACAATCCATAAAATATCAGGCAGGCCGGAGCAACGTAGTTCCAGTCCGAATAATGTATTAGTCCCAGTACAAAAAAACCTCCTGCCGCCAGCGGAATAGCCATATTGATGGCCAGCTTTTTCGAAGCATGATCCCAGATGGGCAGCTGGCTTTTACGGGCCTTCCGCCAGGTAAACAAGGTAGAGGTGATAAGGGCCGCGATCAAAACACCTATAGCCAGGGTGATTAACTTCCATTGGAGGGTGTTTGATCCGCTGCGCATATACCCGTGCTGCTCAACATATCCATTGACGTCGTAATAGTCCAGGATCCAGCCATGGGCAATATATGCTCCGGCGAGGGCGCATAGACCGGCGCTTACTCCGCTTAATCCGCTGAGGGAAATGAAGCGCGAAGAGCGTTCCATCATACGCTTGATGTCCTGGAGGGCTTCAAGGGATTGGGATTGTTCAGTGGGGCTTTGACTGGTCATAAAAGCACTTTGAAGTACAAAGTAAAGGGGAATTTTTCATTCCTGCAAACTATCGGGAAAGAAAATTTTTTGCCGTGGAAGCGGCGGCGGCCTTGTGGGCCTGCCGCTACATCACCAGCTCCATCTGGATATTACACCGCTCATAGGGCGAAGGTGGTCCTGCCACTTTGTGGAATCCCAGCTTGTGATAGAGATTGATCGCGGGTTTGAGTGCGGTATTGCTTTCCAGGTAGACGCGGCGCGCACCGAGTTTGCGGGCTTTCCCGATGCAGGCCTGGCCGATCAGGAAACCGATGCCCAGTCCCTGTGCTTTAGGGGAGACGGCCATCTTGGCCAGCTCGAAACCACCGTCGTCCATGGGAATGATGGCGCAGGCGCCGACGGGCTCGCCTTTGTATAGGGCCATGAATATGTGGCCGCCTTTGTCAAGGATATATTCCCCGGGGTGGTCCAGGGCTTTGTAGTCGCTTTCTTCCATCCGGAAATATTTGGTGATCCATTCTTCGTTTAATTGCCGGAAGGCGGGCTGCATCGAGGGGGTATAATCTACGATTTGTACCTGGTTGCTCTCGCGGATCTTTTTTTCTTCCTGTACCCGGCGAAGGAGGCTTTTTTGCTCCAACAGGAATTCCCATTCCCCGATGGCGCGCCAGAGATCGTGGTCCGTCTCTTTCATGGCCTTTTCGATGGCGGAGGTGACGTCATTCAACTGGGTCTGCATTTTTTCGCGCATGGCCTGGCCGGCCGGAGAAAGGAGCACAAAATTCTTGCGGCCGTCGGCTTCACCCTTTTTCTCGATGACGTATCCTTTGATGGCCAGTTCTCTTACGATCTGGCTCACGGAAGGATGCGTGTGGCCTATTTCCCGGGCAATATCGGTGATAGACTTTTCTTCGGTCGGCGACAGGGAATAAAATACGGGGAACCATTTGGGTTGAAGGTCAACCTGATAAAGGTCATAGATGCCGGCGGCCTGTTCGGTCATCTGTTCGCTGAGGCGGCGGAGGCGGCTGCCAAGGGCCATTTTTCCAGTACGTGTGTAGAAGTCCATATGATAATTACGTAAGTGCTTACGTAAATGTAAGTAGAAATTATTTATTGGGCAAAATTTTGTTGTTTCCCTACCTTACTAAATAAAGACGATTACATGCCCGCTTCTTATATCCTTGCCCTGGACCAGGGAACGACCAGCTCCAGGGCTATCCTGTTCGACCAGGGTGGTCATATCCGGCAAATTGCACAGCGTGAGTTTCAACAATTTTATCCTCAACCGGGCTGGGTGGAACATGACCCGGAGGAAATATGGTCATCCCAGTACGGGGTGCTCGCGGAAGTGCTCGCCAAAAACAACAGTACGACGCGGGACGTCGCCGCCATCGGCATTACCAATCAGCGGGAGACGGTGATCGTCTGGGACAGGCAAAGCGGCCGTCCCATTCACCCCGCCATTGTCTGGCAGGACAGGCGCACGGCGGCTTATTGCGACCAGTTAAAGAGCCAGGGGCATTCCCCCCTGATCCGGGAGCGGACGGGGCTGGTCATCGACGCCTATTTTTCCGCTACCAAACTGAAATGGATCCTCGACCAGGTGCCGGGGGCAAGAGCCCGGGCGGACAAAGGCGAGCTGGCTTTCGGCACGGTCGACAGCTGGCTGGTCTGGAAGCTGACGGAGGGCAGGCTGCATATTACCGACAGCACCAATGCCTCGCGCACCCTGCTTTTCAATATTCACACCCTGCAATGGGACCCGGAATTGCTGCGTCTTTTCGATATCCCTGCTTCCGTGCTGCCCGAAGTACGCTCATCCAGTGAGGTCTATGGTCACACGGGGAGCATCATGGCCCCGGGTTCTGTGGGCATACCTATCGCCGGCATCGCAGGCGACCAGCAAGCGGCCTTATTCGGGCAGCTGTGCACGCAACCCGGCATGGTGAAGAATACTTACGGCACGGGCTGTTTCCTGCTGATGTTTACCGGCACGGACGCCGTGCACTCCCGGAACAACCTGCTCACGACCATCGCCTGGACGCGTAATGGCCGGACGGAATATGCCCTCGAAGGCAGCATCTTCATTGCCGGGGCAGTAGTTCAGTGGCTGCGGGACGGATTACACTTCATCCGCAGCTCGGAAGAGGTGGAAGCGCTGGCTGCAAAAGTTAGCAGTACGGAGGGCGTTTATATGGTGCCGGCATTCGCAGGGTTGGGGGCTCCTCACTGGAACCAATATGCCCGCGGCAGCCTGTTCGGCATGACCCGCGGCACAACGCAGGCGCATATAGCCAGGGCGGCGCTGGACAGCATTGCCTATCAGACTTATGACGTATTAAAAGCCATGGAAGCCGACAGCGGTATCATCCTGAAAGAACTGCGCGTAGACGGGGGCGCAACTGCCAATGACGCGCTGATGCAATTCCAGTCCGATATACTGGGGGTGCCTGTAATACGTCCTACGGTGACCGAGACCACGGCGCTGGGCGCGGCCTACCTCGCGGGATTGGGGACGGGTTATTGGACGTCGGTGGAAGATATACAAAAACAATGGGAAGTCGACAGGCGTTTCGACCCGGCGAAACAGGCTGGTGAGGCGGAGGAGCTGCTGAAGGGCTGGCAGCGGGCGGTGAAAGCGGCTATAACGTGGGCGGATGGGCGATGAGATTGGGCCGGCATCGGCCGACGGGCGATGATAAAGAATAATTATGAAAAGACAAGATATGATCCGGGCCCTCGAGGAAAAGGGTCTGGCACAGTGGGACATCTGTGTTATCGGGGGTGGCGCCACCGGCCTGGGAGTAGCGGTGGATGCGGCTTCCCGGGGCTTCAGCACACTGCTGCTGGAAGGATATGATTTCGCAAAAGGCACTTCCTCCCGGGCTACCAAACTGGTGCACGGCGGCGTTCGCTACCTGCAGCAGGGAAATATCAAGCTGGTGACGGAGGCCCTTCATGAACGCGGCATTCTCCGTCGGAATGCGCCCCATCTTGTAAAAGATATGTCGTTCATCGTCCCCAACTACAAATGGTGGGAAGGTCCCTTCTATGGTTTCGGGTTAAAAGTTTATGACTGGATGGCCGGGAGCCTTGGACTCGGCAAGTCGCGCTTGTTATCCAGGGAGGAAACGCTGGAGCTGGCCCCTACCCTCGATGCCGAAGGATTACGCGGCGGCGTGCTCTATCATGACGGTCAATTCGATGATGCGAGACTGGCCATCCATCTTGCTATGACAGCGGCAAGCCAGGGTGCTGTCCTGCTCAACTACTGCCGGGTAGACAGCCTGCTGAAACAGGAAGGCAGGATTACCGGGGTTATGGCAACAGACGGGCTCAGTGGAAAAAAACATACTATCAATGCCCGGGTTGTCATCAATGCAACGGGCGTATTTACAGACAGCATATTGCAAATGGACGAACCCGGCAGTGAGCCTATCATCGCTCCCAGCCAGGGTGTACACATCATGCTCGACAAGGATTTTTTGCCTGGCGATACAGCCATCCTTGTCCCACATACCGACGACGGCCGGGTATTGTTTGCCGTCCCCTGGCATGATAAAATCATTATCGGTACGACAGATACGCCGGTCGACCATGTGGACATCGAGCCCCGGGCTTTCCCCGAAGAAGTGAATTTTATTCTGCGGCAAATAAGCCGTTATCTGAGTAAGGTGCCGGGGCCTGCCGATATCCGCAGTGTTTATGCGGGACTGCGGCCATTGGTGAAGAGCAGCAGTAAAAAAACGGCGGAGCTGTCAAGGGATCACCTGATACTGGTAGCGGACTCGGGGCTGATCACGGTCACCGGCGGCAAGTGGACTACCTACCGGCGGATGGCGGAGGATACGGTGAATACGGCCATTGAAAAGGCCGGGTTGCCGAAGCGGGAATGTATTACGGCCAGTTTGCCGATACACGGGGCGGCCACCCCCTCTGCCATCCTTGCTCTCGTAAAGGCGCATCCGCTGCTCGGCGAAAGAATCCATCATCGTTTGCCTTATATCCGGGCGGAAATAGTTTGGGCGGCAAGAGAGGAGTTGACCATGACCGTGGACGATGCGCTCAGCCGGCGTACCCGGTCGTTGTTGCTGGATGCACAGGCGGCTATTGACGCGGCCCCGCTGGTGGCGGCGCTGCTGGCGGAAGAATTGGGGCGGGATACTGCCTGGCAGGATCAGCAGGTGGCGGAGTTTAGCGAACTGGCCAGGGGTTACCTGGCGCCGGTGACGGGCCAAATGCAAATCACATAAACTATATACCATGACGCCATTTTTCGGCGAATTTATCGGAACAGGCCTGATCATCTTTTTTGGGCAGAGTGTGGTCAGCAATGTGGTCCTGGAAAAAACCAAGGGTCAGAACAGCGGATGGATCGTCATTAGCTTCGGCTGGGCGATGGCTGTTTTTGTAGGTGTATACTGTTCAGCAGCTTCCAGCAAGGCCCACCTGAACCCTGCTATAACGCTGGCATTCGCCGTACAGGGAACCTTCCCCTGGAAGTTGGTCCCGGTTTATATCAGCGCTCAGTTTTTAGGCGCGATGACCGGCTCGTTGATGGCCTGGTTAAGCTTCCGGCGCCATTTTTCAGCGACGGCGGATGCCAATGCAAAACTGGCTGTTTTTTGTACGGGTCCGGCTATACGAAGTCATATGGACAACCTGATCACCGAAACCATCGCCACTTTTGTATTGATGCTGGGGGTGCTGTTTATTGCGAAACCGTCCAGCACTTTGGGGGCGCTGGATGCCCTGCCGGTCAGCCTGCTGGTTTTTGGCATTGGGCTGGGACCGGGTGGCCCTACGGGTTATGCGATAAATCCCGCACGGGACCTTGGTCCAAGGATCATGCATACGATTCTTCCGGTGCCGGGTAAGCGGGACGGCGACTGGAGTTATGCCTGGATACCCGTATTGGGTCCCGTCCTGGGTAGTCTGCTGGCCGTGTTGGTTTTTAAATTGTTGCAGGGATAGATGGGCAAAAAAATCCCCGCCAGAGGCAGGGATAACTAATCAAATTCATAGCCAAATTATTCTTCTAATTCACCTTCATATACGAAAAAAGGGAGGGTTTGGTTTTTCATCGGATCAATTTTTTCTTAACGCCCCGGGTTAACATTCTGGATTAACGCCCCGGATTAACGGCGACTCCGGCCGGTTAACGGCTATTCCCGCCGGTGAGCCTGTAAAAGCAGGGTGCCCGCCTCCAGAAAGCGTTCCAAATCCCGCCATCGTTGTAATAAATTCCCTCTTTCATCCGGATCACTGAACTCTGCATTATCCGTGGTTAGGCAGGTTTCTACCATTGCCCATAGGGTATGCCGGCATTCGTGTAACCGGTAGTCGTTGAAAAACTGTTCGATCACTCCCATCGGATCCTGCTTTTCGTCATCTTTGAGCAGCAGTATCCTGTCGTACAGTTCTTTCTTGTCTAAAAACTGTGACATAGAAAAACTATTTAAACATTAAGATTAAAACGGACACTTCACTTATCCGCGGGAGTAATGAACGAAAGGGAGAGATAACTTACCAGACCTAAAAGTAGTAAAATCTAAATGACTTTTGAAAAGAAGTTTGGCGGCCACGTAGCTACTCTATTGCCGATAAAATAATAGCGCAGGCTTTTTCAATCTCTTCTTCGCTAATAGTCAGGGGTGGGGCGATACGCATACAGTCCGGAGCAAACAGGAACCAGTCCGTCAGCAGTCCCCTGGTTAAACAGGTGTCGATGATGCGCCGGTTTTGTTCAAAACTTTCGAATTCAACGGCAAGCAGCAATCCGGAGCTCCGTACCTTCCGGATGGAGGGGTGAATGAGCAGGCGATGGAAAAGCTGTTCTTTATGCCGGACCTGTGTTATCCAGTCTTCCTCCAATAATACCTGCAGGGAGGCCAGGCCCGCGGCGCAGCAAAGAGGGTGACCGCCAAATGTAGTGATGTGTCCCAGCACAGGTGCATCCGTCAGCGTTAGCATTTTTGCCTGGTCGGCGATAAAGGCGCCCATTGGCAGACCGCCTCCCAGGGCTTTCCCCAGCAACAGAATATCCGGCGCCACCCCATACCGGGTAAAACCCCACAGGCTGCCTGTCCGGCCAAACCCTACCTGTATCTCATCCAGGATCAATAAGGTCCCGGTCTGGTCACAACGCTGGCGCAGTAACTGCAGCCATTCCTTATCGGGCGCATAAACGCCCCTTTCGGCCTGGACGGTCTCGGCTATTACACAAGCCGTCTGACCGGTTATTACTTCCAGCGCAGCAGTCGTATTATAATCCACGTGCCGGATGCCCGGCAGCAGAGGCCGGAAAGCATTCCGCCAGTATTCATCGCCCATGATGCTGAGCGCACCCTGGGTGCTGCCGTGGTAAGACTGGTTGAAGGCTACTATTTCCGTCCGTCCCGTGACCCGTTTGGCCAGCTTCATCGCGCCTTCGGTCGCCTCGGCCCCGCTATTGGTAAAATATACCGAATTCAGGGAAGGGGGAAGATGGGCCGCCAGTAAGGTGGCATATTCCACCTGCGGCGACTGCACCAGCTCTCCGTACACCAACAGGTGCAGGTAGCGATCGGCCTGGTCTTTTATTGCCTGTACCACCCTGGGATGGCGATGCCCCGTATTACAGACGCTGATACCGCCGATGAGGTCCAGGTATACTTTACCTGCGGTGTCATACAAATACAGCCCCTCCGCCTTTGTTATTTCCAGGGCAAGAGGACTGTGTGAAGTTTGGGCAACATGCCGCAGGAATAAGCGGTGATTTTCGGTGTTCATGGAAGTGCAAAGTTCGTAAATTTGATATCAATAATTAGTAGGATATTTATAGTAAATAAAACTCCCAATATGGCTATCATACTACCGGTCGAAGGAAAATCCCCTCAATTTGGAAATGATTGTTTTATCGCTCCCAACGCTACTATCGTAGGTGACGTGAAGATGGGCAATAAGTGCAGCGTTTGGTTCAATGCAGTGGTAAGAGGCGATGTCAACAGCATTACCATTGGCGACAAGGTAAATATCCAGGATGGCGTGATCATTCACGGCACCTACCAAAAGACAAGCGTCACCATTGGCAACGAAGTATCCATCGGCCACAATGCCATCATACATGGCTGCACGCTCAGCGACAAGGTGCTGGTCGGCATGGGCGCCATTATCATGGACAACGTCGAAGTGGGCAAAAACTCCATCATTGCGGCCGGGGCGGTAGTGACGGAGGGGACAAAAGTCGAATCGGGAACCATCTATGGCGGCGTTCCGGCCAGAAAGATCAAGGATATTCCGGCCGATCTTATTTCCGGGCAGATCGAGCGTATCGCCAACCATTACTGCATTTATGCCGGCTGGTTCAGAGACGTGAATGCGGCGCCGGAGCACGAATTGCAGGAAGTCAAATAGGGCGCTATTCCCGGGGGGACCCCCGGGTCCGGTGTCATCTTATACCTACCCAGTTACCCCTAAAGGCGCCCTGCAAGGTTAAATTACTGGGGACTGCTTGCAAATACAGGATAATATTTGTAGGTTTAAATACGTTATAAAGATGTCCCATGAAACCGAGCAAAACCATATTTTTCTTCTTTTTTCTGGCTATTTTACTGACGGGCTTCTGCTCTTGCGGGTTGATGAACAAGATGTTCGGGCCGAAATATGGTTGTCCCAGCGATGGGAAGAATGTAGGGGCTGAACGGATACTCAGCGGAGAAAAGGTTCCCAAGTCGCCGAAGTTTAAAGCATAGTGTAAGACAAACCCTAATATAAACTATAAATCCCTACTCTATGAGCCCTCTAACTCTACGTACCGATTTCGGCTGCACGGAAGCCGTTATCGACGATGACTGCGGACTAAAGCGCTTCTATGAAGTCGCCAACATTCTCTCCGATGATCTCGACATCAAGTTCACGCAAAAGACCGATGACTTCGATTCCCTGATGTGGGATTTTCTTTACAAGGGGCATATCCTGACCCTTCATTACAATATTTACACCGGCATCTCGATCTATCCCCGCAAATTCCGGGAAGCTCCCCGGAAAGATAATGACGCTGTGGTGGAAGTTGCGAAATTTCTGGAAAGCAAATTATTGATCAATACGGCCCGGCGTTATATGTCCTAAGGCTAAGAGTAGATTGTGCTAACGAATGTTTGTTGAATATTGCTCCTAAGGCCCGCTTAACAGCGGGTCTTAGTTTTTTGCTTTATATTGCTTTCCAATAAATTGACTGCATGGTTTCACCAAAACAGCCTCAGCCTTTCTATATCAAACTGGCATTGGTACTGGTCAGCCTGATCGCCTTATTCTATATCGCGATATGGGGCAAGACCATATTGGCGCCACTCCTGTTTGCCCTTCTCTTTTCTGTATTGCTGTTACCCGGGGCTAATTTTATAGAAAAAATATTTCATTTCCCCCGTAGCATGGCTTCCCTGCTATCTGTATTGCTGCTGGTCTGTTCACTGGTAGCCCTTTTTTACCTGGTGGGTTCACAGATCAGCAATCTGTCGGATGACTGGCCCCAGTTCAAACAACAGGTCCTGACCTCGGTGAACAATCTGCAGCAATGGATATCGACGAAATTTCATGTCCGCATCAAACAGCAAAACAACTATGTCAACAATGCTACTTCCAAATTGCTGGAAACCGGCTCGTCTATGATTGGAAATGCCCTGGTCTCCTTATCTTCCCTGGTGCTGTTCCTCGTTTTTATCATGATCGATACCTTTTTCCTGCTTTACTACAGGAGACTCATCGTACGCTTCCTGGTGGCTGTCTTCAAAGAAGAAAATTCTGTCATCGTCTACGATATCATCGCGCAGATACAGACAAGGATCCGTCAGTATATCCTGGGGCTGTTGTTGGAAATGGTTATCGTGGCAGCCGCGACCTGTCTGGCTTTGTGGATAATCGGCGTCAAATATGCGATACTGCTGGGGCTGCTGACCGGCCTGTTCAATATCATTCCCTATATCGGCATTTTTACCGCCATGCTGCTCAGCACCCTGGTGACCCTTGCGACAGCAGGCGCGGGCCAGATCCTGCTGGTCGTCGGCACCATTTTCGGTATCCACCTGATCGATTCCAATGTGCTGTTGCCCGTTGTTGTGGGCTCGAAGGTACGGGTCAATGCCCTGATCACTGTGCTGGCGGTGATCATCGGGGAAGCCGTTTGGGGAATACCCGGTACATTCTTAGCCCTGCCGGTCATTGCAATCGCCAAGATCATATGCGATCGTATTGATAGTCTCAAACCCTGGGGTATGTTGTTTGGAGATGAGCGGGATGAGAAACAGCCCGAGCCGTTGAAAGAGGAAATAAAACAAGAGGGGCACGACGTGACCAATGCCCCGGAGAAAAGATAAGTTCAGGCTTTCCCGGCCCTAGGTTCAGGCTTCCCTGGCCGCCGAAAGAAACCTGTGAGGCCCTGCCAGCCGGATATATTGAACCAAGTACTCGATGAGCAGGATAGCGGCCAGCAGGCCCGCCGTATTCTGGGACATGGAAGTATAACAGCCGGAAAGCTTTAGCCATTCACCAAAACTATACAGGTGAAAGTTTGCCTGGCTGGATATTTCCAGGTATTTATAAATAGCCCCGATCACCAGCGTCAGGGTGCTAAGGATGATCAGCGAATGTTTTCTCGTTATACGCAGCATCACATTGCAAATGACGTAGACAGAAATAGCTATAAAGAAACTCATCCCCATATGAGCGGAGAAATGTAATATCTTCTCATGGTCGGAGAGGGAATCAGGGAAAATAAATCCGAAATAAACAATACCTGCTAAAAGCATCCCTCTTACCAGTCTTCCGATCGTTTTATCGGCTTGTACGGATTCTATTCTCACGGTAATACATTTTAAAACCCATTAAACGAAACTCATGCCAAAATGCGCCATAAAAACGCGGGAAGGTTAAAGATTAATTAAAAGCGGCAGGGGGACCGGCGCGAGGCCCCGGGAGGCCGGTGCGGGCCGGAGGTCAATAATTATTCTCTTCAATCGAACCCAGTATGGAACAATAGCTTACATACCTGTCTGCGCCTATCTGCCCCTGGCGCACCGCCTCTTTTACCTTACAACCCGGCTCTTCGAGGTGCAGGCAGTTATTGAATTGGCATTGTCCCGCGAGGGCACGCATTTCAGGGAAATAGCCGGATAGTTCCTGCCGGGATATGTCGACAAGGCCAAACTCGCGCATGCCCGGGGTATCGATGATGCGGCCCGGGCGGCCCGGTGAATGGATGCCGGGTCCGGAGGGCAGGTCGAACATCTCTGCAAAAGTGGTGGTATGGATTCCTTTTCCACTCCACCCGCTGACGTCCTGGGTTTTGAGGTGCAGGTCCGGGAACAGGGCGTTGAGAAATGAAGATTTCCCCACGCCTGAATGGCCGCTCAGGAGGCTGGTCTTACCCGCCAGCAGTTGTTTTACTTCGTCCATTCCTTCCCCGGTGTGGACGCTCAGCCGGATGAGGCGATAACCCACGGTTTCGTACATTTTCTTCCACGAGTCAAATTTTTCTTCTTCCTTTTTGCGGTAAAGGTCGCTTTTATTGAACAAGAGGACGGCGGGAACATGATAAGCTTCGCAGGTAACAAGCCAGCGATCGATAAACCCCTGGGAGGTTCGGGGTTCCTTTAATGTAACGACCAGTAATGACTGATCGATATTGGCCGCTACGATATGATGCATCATCCGGTGGGAAGGCGACTGCCGGTTGATATAATTTTTACGGTCATATATCTCCGTTATAATAGCCGTCCTCTCCTCTTCATTTTCCCGTTGGACTTCTACATTGTCCCCTACCGCAAGCGGGTTGGTAGAAGTGATGCCATCCAGCTTGAACAAACCTTTGAGCCGGGCATTCCACACTTCCCCTTCCGTCGTCTTTATGACATACCAGCTACCGGTAGATTTGTATACTTTTCCTGTCATGCCGTGAAAATTACGGGAATTTCCGCAGAACCGTCCATCTCAGCACCAATTCAAGCAGGACAAAGAGGGCCGCGGCCAGTGCAAAGGGATAGAATTGTTCGGCATAACGTCGCAGGGTCGAGGTTTCTATTTTAGACTTTTCGAGCTGGTCGATCTCATTGTAAATATTCTTCAGGCCCTCGTTATCCTTGGCGCGATAGTAGCGGCCGCCTGTCTCGGTAGCTATTTGGGTTAGCAGCTTCTCATCAATGTTGACCTTTTCCTTCTGGTATACGATGCCGCCCGGAGTCTGAACGGGTACGGGGGCATATCCTTCCGTCCCCATACCAACCGTATAGACTCTGACGCCGACAGACTTGGCAATTTCTTTTGCGGTGTTGGGGTCGATCAATCCGCCGTTGTTTTCTCCGTCGGTGAGCAGGATGATCACTTTACTTTTCGAAGGGGAATTCCGGAGGCGCTCGACACCCGTCGCCAGGCCGGAGCCGATGGCGGTGCCGTCTTCCAGTAAACCGCTTTGTACATTATACAATTGGGTTTTTAGCACCGTACGATCTGTAGTCAGTGGGCACATGGTAAAACTTTCGCCGGAAAAGATGACCAGCCCGATGCGATCGGTGGGACGGTGGTCGATGAATTCCCCGGCAACGTTTTTGGCGGCTTCCATGCGGTTGGGGGTGAAATCCTGGGCCAGCATACTGCCGCTGATGTCCAGGCAAAGGACGATGTCGATACCTTCGCCCGTCACCAGCTGTTCGTCATTGCGGGTCTGAGGGCGGGCCAGGGCAATGACAATACAACAGATGGCCAGCAGGCGAAAGATAAAGGGCAGCGGGCGAAGCATATTCCTCCAGGAGCGGGCGCCGTGAAACTGCCGTACCGAAGACACCAGCAGGGTCGCCTGGGCCTCGCCGGATTTTTTCAGCTCCCAGTAGACGAGGAGGGGCAAAATGGCGAGGAGCCCGAAGAAGGCCGGCTGGCTGAAATAAATATGTTGATACCAATCGTACAGCACGTACTTGCTTTAATTAGTTATTGTTGTTGCAGGGGCTTCGGCCTTCGCGGCTGCGGCCGATTCCGCGTCTGCGGCTGCCATCTCCAGCTCCTCTATAGAATTGCGTATCACCCGGTAGTGTTGTTCATTATCGGCCGCCTCCGGCTGGTATTTCGCAAACTTCACAAAATCACTCATCCGTAAAGTCTCCGCGAGGGCTGAGAATTGTTCCGCCGGCAGCGGCAGCCGTCGCAACTGACCGATCAATTCTTCGCTTGTCTCGGCAAGGCTGGAAATATTGAGCCGCCGCAACAGGAAAACGCGAAAGATATCCCCGAGCCGGCTATAGTATGCCTTCACCTCACCATTCTCCGGCAAATGCTGCTGCGCCAATTCCTTCAGCTGCAATAGGGCCTCCTCATAAGGTGAAAGCTTTGGCGCCTGTGCGGCAGCCGTAAACAATTTCAGTATTTTCTTCTTCCGTATCAGCCAAATGACAAGGGCCAGCGATAACAGCGACACCGCTGCAACGATCCAGCCAAACCAACGCGCAAAGGGGTTGGGGACTTCGATGATTTCTTTGATGTCATGATAATCTTTCGAAGGGTCGATCTTCGTATAACCTATTTCCACGCGGATCGAGTCGGTAAAATATTTTTTATTCCCGGCAACAAAGGTCAGTCGCGGTATAGCATAGGTTCCCGAATCAAAACTCGTTACGGTCATGTATTGCCGGTAATAACGTTCGCCGGTACGCTGTGTTGAATCCACTTTTCCTTTTTCAACAAACTCAAAATGGGGCAGGCTGTCCGGGTTGGGCCAGGTGAGTGGAACATTATCCGGAACAGTGGCTTCCAGCATTAGTTGGATCGCCTCACCGATGAGGATCTTCTGTTTGTCCACCGTAGCCTTCAGGACGGGCGCAGGGGCAGCCGGAGAGTGCCCTTTCTGTGCAAGAAGCACCAGGGCCGGCAACAGGCATACAACTACGGCAATGGTATATACTATTCTTCTTCTCATGAACTATCCCGGCCGGTGGCGTCCGACGAAAAATCGCTGTAATATCTTAACGTAGTCTTCGTCCGTACGCAAGTGCAGGAGGTCGCACCCGGCCTTTTGGAAAACGCTTTTACATAACTCCGTCTGGTTAAAAAAAGATTGTTGGTAATTCGTGCGGACCAGGTAATCGTTGGTATCAATCCACTCGCGGCTGCCCGTTTCGGAGTCTTCTGCTTCGATCATCCCGATGGCAGGCAGCTGCATATCCATTTTGTCATATACTTTGATGCCGATGATGTCGTGTTTTTTTCCGCCCACTTTCAATGCGTCTTCGAAGCCGTTATCATCCAAAAAATCACTCAGCAGGAACACAATGCCTTTCTGACGGGCCGACCGGTTGAGGAAACGGATGGCTTCGCCGAGGTGGGTGCCTTTCTGTTTGGGATCGATGGTCAGCAGCTGCCGGACGATGTACAGGACGTGCTCCCTTCCCTTTTTAGGGGGGATATAGGCTTCTATCTTATCGCTGAAGAAGATGACCCCGACCTTATCATTATTATTGATGGCTGAAAAAGCAAGGACGGCGCATAATTCCGTGATAATATCTTTTTTGCGGGCGTGTACGGTGCCAAACAAAGAACTTCCGCTGACGTCCACGAGCAGCATCACGGTCAACTCACGTTCTTCTTCAAAAAGCTTGCTGAACGGGTGATTGAAGCGGGCCGAGACATTCCAATCGATAAAGCGGACGTCGTCTCCGGCGGCATACTCACGCACTTCCCGGAAGCTCATTCCTCTTCCTTTGAAAGCGCTGTGATATTCTCCCGTAAAAAGATGACGAGTGAGCCTTTTACTCTTTATTTCCAGCTCCCTCACTTTCTTCAATATTTCGGCAGTAGTGAGCATGCTTTACTGTATTAAGGTATTGGTATGACTTTCAATACTTCGTCTATTATGTGTTCGACATTGACGCTTTCCGCCTCGGCTTCATAGGTCAGCCCGATGCGGTGGCGCAGCACATCTTTGGAGATGGCGCGTACGTCTTCCGGTATCACGTAACCGCGTTTGTTAAGGAAAGCAGTTGCTTTCGCAGCCAGGGCCAGGTTGATGCTGGCCCTTGGGCTGCCGCCGTAGGCGATGAGCGGCTTCAGCTTTTCCAGTTTATATTTTTCCGGCGTGCGGGTGGCAAATACGATATCGAGGATATAATGTTCTACTTTTTCGTCCATATAGATCTGCCGGGTCAGGTCCTTGGCCTGCGTGATCTCCAGCATGGACACCACCTGCTCGACCTGCGCGGACTGAAGGCCCTGCACGTTCTGACGGATGATAAGCTGCTCTTCCTGTTTGGTGGGATAATCGACGACCACCTTCATAATGAACCTATCCTGCTGGGCTTCCGGCAGCGGGTAGGTACCTTCCTGTTCAAGGGGGTTTTGCGTAGCCAGTACCAGGAAAGGCTCTTCCAGCTTGTGGCTGGTGTCGCCAAGCGTGACCTGTCGTTCCTGCATGGCTTCGAGCAGGGCGCTTTGTACTTTGGCCGGGGCGCGATTGATTTCATCCGCCAGCACGAAATTCGCGAAGATGGGCCCCTTCCGCACGACAAATTCATGTTTCTGCTGATTGTAGATCATCGTGCCGATGACGTCAGCAGGCAATAGGTCGGGCGTAAACTGTATCCGGCTGAATTTTGCGTGGATGGCTTGAGCCAGGGACTTGATACTTAATGTCTTGGCGAGACCCGGCACCCCTTCCAGAAGTACGTGGCCATTACTTAGCAGGCCAATGAGCAAGCGGTCGAGCATATGGTGCTGGCCGATGATCACACGACCTACTTCATCCCGCAGTCGATCGATAAAGGCGGCCTGGTATTGAATCTTATTGTTCAGTTGTCTGATATCTTCTGCTGTATAAAGCATAATGTTATTCTTAATATCGGTTGAACTGGACTCCGTCCAGTCGGGGCTCGAAAATAAGGATTTTTAACCGGCAAGTAGCTTGCCAATTTTTTAGGTTTGTCCGAAACGCAATTTTAATATCAATTTAATTGCATATATAAGCAATAATTATATTCTTATTGAGTTTTAAACCTGGAGACTTTACCGCAATCCAACCGTACCAGTGAAAATGATCTCTAAGTCCACCATATTCTCCCTTATAGCCGTATTACTGGCGACCGGTTGTTCCGATAAAGGATATTCCGGGAAAGATGTCGACCTGTTGACAGCCACTCCCTGGAAATATGAGAAGGCCGGATTTGGTTCGGGCGACGACGGTAATTTCGATGGTCTGGACCCTCTCATTGCCGGCAGTGAAAAAGATAATACCATTATTTTTCGGAAAGACGGCACCGGCACATTACAGCAGGGTTCCAAAAACAAAGATGGTTTCCCCTTTATGTGGGCTTTACAAAACAATGACAGCACCATTTATTTCCAGGATCAATACTATAGAATAAGAGTCCTCAGCATTCACCGTCTTGAGATTTATGCGGATCAGCAATTGGGCGGGTCGAGCGCGAGATATACGATCGTACTTAGCCGTTAAGAAAGATATTTCCCCACGATCGGCATCCTGCGGCCTACGCCAAACGCCTTACAACTTACCCGGATGATAGGACAGAATTGATTGCGTTTGTATTCGCTGGTATTTACGAGGCGGAGGATGCGCCCCACCACGGCCTCTTCGACACCCATGGCGATGATCTCTCTTGGCCCCTGTCTTCTTTCGATGTATTGATACAATACCTTATCCAGGACGTCGTAGTCCGGCAGGCTATCGCTGTCTTTCTGGCCGGGCCGCAGTTCGGCTGAAGGCGCCTTTTCGATGATATTAGCAGGGATGATCCCGCCGGTGCGATTGAGGTGGCGGGCCAGCGCATATACCTGCCCTTTATAGACATCCCCCAGCACGCTCAGTCCTCCCGCCATGTCGCCGTATAAAGTGCCGTAACCTGTAGACAACTCACTTTTGTTGGAAGTATTCAGCAACACATAGCCGAATTTATTGGCCAGGGCCATCAGGATATTACCCCGGGTGCGGCTTTGCAGGTTTTCTTCGGCTAAACCGAAGGGTGTATCTCCAAACACGGGCTTCAGCGTATGCAATAAGGCGTCGTATACCTCGCGGATGGGAATGATGTCGTATGGATTGCCGAGGTTACGGGACAACTGCTCGGCGTCGCTGACGGAATGGGAGGTTGAAAACTCGGATGGCAGGAGTATAGCGCGGACATTATCCCGGCCGAGGGCCTCGCAGGCAAGCGCCAGGGTGACAGCGCTGTCGATACCGCCGCTGCTGCCAAGGATGGCTTTTGTGAAGCCCATCTTGAAAAAGTAATCGCGTATGCCCAGTATCAGGGCCTTGTGAATTTGGGCAATATTGTCTTCGCGGGTGAGGTATTGGAGGATCTGGTCGGGGTTATTGACCCTGGAAACACGCATGTCCTTGTCGAAGAGGTCGGTCGCCGTATCGGGCCGGCCGGAAGTCAGCGTACGGGAGTCGGCGACTTTCTGCGTCGAAGGATGGGTCTCTGCCGGAGGATGGGGCTCTGCCGGAGAGTGCGCTTCCGCCGGGGAGATATCCAGGTTATCGTTGGAATCCGCTTCATCCCGGTTTATCGGTATTGAAAATCCCGGCAGCAGCTCTTCAAACAAAGGCGGCACTTTATGAGGCAGGTCCACTACAGCAAAATCCTCTTCAAAGTATTTCAGCTCTTTCGCCAGCCCGCCTTTTGCATCATAGACGACACTGCCGCCGTCAAAGACGATCTCCGTCTGAGAACCGACGGCATTGCAGTAATACATGGGAAGGCCGTATTTCAGGACGTTTTGCCTGACGACTTCTTTGCGGTCCTCATCGTGGTCGTAATCAAAGGGAGAAGCGGAAATATTGATCATCAGGTCAGGGTGCTGCCGCATCAGCTGATCCATCGGGCAGACGCGGTAGAGTGGATTGTCGCCGAGGTTCCAGATGTCTTCACAGATGGTCAGGGCTATTTTCTTTCCTTTGAAAGGGATAACATTCCACTGGTAACCGGGCTCGAAATAGCGGTATTCGTCAAACACATCGTAATTCGGCAAACAGGTTTTATGTGCAACCCCTTTTACCTCTTTCTCATAGAGAAACCAGGCGGCATTGAAAAGGTCCTTCCCTTCCCTTACCGGGTTGCGGGCGGGTCCGCCAACGATGACGCCGATGGTGTCCGCCTGCTCACGGATGCGGTCGATAGCCGTATAACACTGTGTTATAAAATCTTCAAATTCGAGGAAATCCCGGGGCGGGTAACCACAAACGCACAATTCCGAAAAGATGACCAGGTCGGCGCCGGCGGCTTTGGCCTGGCGGATGCCGTCGAGGATCTTACGGGTGTTTTCTTCGAAATTGCCTACATGATAATTTTGCTGGGCCAGTGCGATCTTCATAATGCAAATTTACGTTAAAACATATATTTGGGGGCCGCCACCATGCAATCCACTGAATCATTTGTCGTTATAAAAATTTAGAATGAAATATCCAGCACTCGTCATCCTTCTTTTCGCTTTTGCCGCCTGCTTTGCTTTTGCCGCCTGCAATAACCGGGGCGATCATCCGGATCTATCTGCCGTCTCCGTGGGAGATATCCATATCGGGAGATTTGATACGGCATTTTTTTCGCTGGACAGCAATAATATTATCCCGGGCTTATACCGGCTGAATCAGCGCTATCCCTGGTTCACCGGAGATTTTGTCGGTAATATCCTGGGAGCGGGTCCTTTATCCGACACGAGCCGTATGGCATTTGCCGCAGCCCGGCAGTTTCTGACCACTTACCTGCCTGTCCGGGATTCGCTGGAGCCAAAATTCCGGAACCTGGGCTGGCTGGAAAAGGAATTACAGCAGGGGTTCAGGTACATAAAGTATTATTTCCCGTTGTACCCGCTTCCGGAAAAGGTGGTGGCGTTTATCGGCCCGTTTGACGGACCCGGAATAGCCGTTACCTCCCATGCACTGGCCATCGGCCTGCAATCCTATGCCGGGCGAAACTTTTCCTTTTATCTGTCGCCGCAGGGTCAGGATATGTACCCGCAATATATCTCCCGGAGATTTGAGCCGGAATATATCGAAGCCAACTGTCTGCGCAACCTGTCGGAAGACATCTGCCCGGATAGCAGTGACGGGCGGCCGCTTATCGAGCAAATGATAGTCAAGGGGCGTTATTGGTGGCTGGCCGGCAAGTTACAGCCGGATGCGCCTGACAGCATCCGTACGGGTTATACACAAGCGCAGCTGAAGTGGTGTTCGGCCAGTGAACCGGCTATCTGGGGTTATTTTTTGAAGAATACGGACCTCTATACGACTGATCCGGATATCATCAAGAACTATATCGGCGAGAACCCCAAAACGCTGGGCATGCCTGATGAGTCGCCCGGTAATATTGGCGTCTGGGTTGGATGGCGGATCGTTAAAAAATATGCTGCGGCGCATAGTGGAATGGCTCCGGCTGAGCTGATGCATGTGCCGGCGCGGACTATCTTCGATGAATCCAGGTATAAGCCTAAATAGGTCGGTGGCCCGGGCTGGATGGCCGCGGCTGTGCTAGGCCGGTTTGCGGCCCAGCTCCTGCATCATCCGGAAATGTGATCCGATAGCGCGGGCCATCGTTGGGAATTCGTGATAGGCGATGCCAAAGTCGGCGCAGGTTTGCCGGACGATGTGATTGATCGCCGGATAGTGGATATGGCTGATCCGGGGAAAGAGATGATGTTCAACCTGGAAATTCAAGCCGCCGACATACCAGGAGATGATTTTATTACGCGGGGCAAAATTCGCAGTGGTCTTTACCTGGTGGATTGCCCATTCTTCATCCAGCTTTATGGCTTCACCCGCCTCGATGTGCACAAAACCAGCGGGCTCCACCACATGCGCCAGCTGGAAAACGATGGCCAGAATAAAACCAAGGGTCAGGTGCATAATGGTAAAACCCCAAAACCAGGTCTGCCAACCCACACAATAGACGGGTATCAACACGTAAAATAAAAAGTACAATACCTTACTGAGCCAGAAGAGGAGGTGTTCTTTTACACTCATTTTTTGCAGCGGTGTATTTACCACCTTCCGGCCGAAATACTTGACAAAGTCAAGCAGGGCGATCCAGAGGAAAGAAGAAAACGCATAGATCACCCCTACATAAAGGTGTTGGTAACGATGGGCAGGCTTCCATGTCTGAGAGGTACAGCTGCGTATGAACGGGCTTTTGGCGATGTCGTCGTCGAGGCCGTCCACATTGGTATAGGTATGATGGATAACGTTATGCTTGAATTTCCAGATAAAGGTATTGCCACCCAGCGCATTCAGCGTCAGGCTCATCAGGTCGTTCACCCATTTGCGGGAGGAGTAACTGCCGTGGCAGGCGTCGTGCATGACATTGAAGCCGATACTGGCCAGGGCAAAGCCAAGCAGACTGCTTAAAACGACCCCTGTTGTCAGCAGGGCTGTGGAGGGGTGAAGGGCAGGACCGGTTGAAAAATCAAAGGCTGAACCGCCGCCCGTCCGGCGAAACAGCAGCAGCAGGCTACTATAGATCAGGAGGGCAACGGGTATTAAAATACCAGACTTGGCATATAACTTCCAATTGCCCGTCTTTTTTAATTGCCGGTTGCTGAAATGCTGATCTACGGCTGACTTAAGCGTAGTATAAAAAGCATTACTCTTATTGGTGAAACTGAGTTTGGTCATTCAGCGGGCAAGGTAGATCATTTTGGCAATATACCCTATCCTTTGCGGTATACTCTTATCCTTTAATTCGTTCTTTTAACAGTTTGCGGGCCGTCTGTATCTCGGTAATATCTTTGAAAGAATCTTTGGGGATCATGAAAAACGACCGGGCATTGAAATAGACGTGAAAGAAATAAGCCGTCTCTTTGAATCCGCTGAAATCTTCCCAGTTCCATAGCTGACTTCCTTTTTTGGTTTGCAGCAGGATGCCCCGGTCTTCCAGGCTGAGGGTAAAAGTATCCTGGAAGGTGGCTGATCGTTTATAAATGCTCAGGGGCAGGAGCCTGCGGATGGATACCCACAAAAAGATCCAAAGAAGGGAGAATAACAGAAAGGGTAAGGCCTGTATCTTTCGAAGGTAAAATAAGAAGGCAGAGAGGATAGCAAAAACATTGATAATAATAGCCATAATCCTAATCTCAGGCCTCCCAAAAAAATGTCCCCGCAGTCCGTCCAGCACTTGTTTTTTATTGTAACCGAATTGAATAGTCATCGGGCCAAAAATAACGATAAAAAAGCCACCCGCCTTGTGCAGATGGCCCAAAAATTAAGTTTGCCCTAAACCTTTATTTTGTGATACTAGTTTCTTTTAACGAACATCGCGGCAATGACCATAGTGGTGATTCGCGGCTTCGCCGGGCGTCACGCTATGACTACAGGAAAATAATGAAATGGAAGAAAGGATTACGAGTGCAGCGACCAGGATACGTTTCATGTGTTTTTCAATTTGGGTTATAAGGATTATAGAACGTGTGAAATGGGGTAAAATTACTTCTACGGACTCATCCGGGGTTATCTCTGTGATTTCCCCGGGGTTTCCCGGTCATTTCCAGCGAAAAGATACGGCGGGAAGGCGGGAAAAAATAACCATGTTTTGGCCTTGGGGCGGGGTTTACGACAAAATATGGGGTCGCTCCCCGGTGGAAGGGGGCCGGCTGGACAAAAAAACTCCCCCATGGAGATGGGGGAGCCTAATTTATGGTTAATACCGTCCTTAAAACCTTGATAATTATCAACTACAGCCCATGCTATTGCCGCAATTAAGGCATTTGTAGCAGGTTCCACTGCGAATGGTGATATGTCCGCAGGTGTTGCAGGCCGGGGCATCGCTTTGCATGCTTCTGGCGGCTGCATTGATGGCGTCCAGGCCGTTTTCCGACCGGGCGCCTAAGGAAGAGGCCGCCGCCGCCTTAGCTGCCCTGGATGCCTGGGGGTTGGAGGCTTTGGCGACGATGCGAACGTCGCTAAGCTCAGGGCCCTTTTTATTATTAGACTCGTCTGATTCCTGGGAAGCGGGGAGGTCCCAGTCATCATGGCCTGTGTTGCCGACTTCCGGCCGGTCGAGCACGTGAACGAGGTCGGTGCGATTGAGGTACTCGTAGGCCAGCGCCCGGAAAATGAAGTCTACGATCGACGTTGTACTCTTGATATTCGGGTGGTCGACCATACCGCTGGGTTCGAACCGGGTGAAGACAAATTTCTCTACGAACTCTTCCAGGGGTACTCCATATTGCAAGCCGATGGAAATAGAGATGGCAAAACAATTCAGCATGCTGCGCATCGTAGCCCCTTCTTTGGCCATGTCTATGAATATCTCCCCTACTGTCCCATCGCTGTATTCCCCTGTGCGCAGGAATATCGCCTGGCCGTTGATCTTTGCTTTCTGGGTAAACCCCGGGCGTTTGGCCGGCAGGGTCCGGCGTTCGACGATGGTGGCCAGGGCTCTTTTCAGTTTGGTATCGGGCGAAGCCTGAACGCGCTTTTGCACTTCTTCGAGCAGTTCCTGTACCGTCAGCTTGCTCATGTCGACGATATGCGTTTCGGCGACGGGTATGGGGGCGGGGTCCGGCTCGCTTTCCTTTTTCTTTTTATCGGACTTGGTACTCAGCGGCTGAGACAATTTCGAGCCGTCGCGATAGAGTGCACAGGCCTTCAGCGCCAGCTTCCAGCTTAGCATATAAGCATCGGCAATCTCTTCTACCGTCGCTTCGTTGGGCAGGTTGATCGTTTTTGAGATGGCCCCGCTGATAAAGGGCTGAGCTGCGCCCATCATCCGGATATGCCCGTGGGCATGGATATAACGCTGCCCCTTCTTTCCGCATCTGTTGGCGCAGTCGAAGACGGCAAGATGTTCTTCTTTAAGGAAGGGTGCTCCTTCGACAGTCATCGTACCGCAGACATAATCATTGGCCGCCTCAATCTCTGTATCGGAGAAGCCCAGGGCTTCCAGGAGGTTCCATTCGAAATTATAATACTGGGCAGGTTTGAAGCCCAGGCGTTGCAGGCATTCTTCTCCAAGCGTGTACACGTTGAATACAAAGCCGATCTCGAAGGCTGAGCCGACGGCGCCATCCAGCTTTTTGATCTCTTCGGCGATGAATCCCTTTTCGCTGAGCGACTGGTGGTTGATAAAAGGCGCGCCGGCAAAGGTGGCCGATCCTACGGCGTACTTGACGATGGAATCGATTTGTTTGTCGGTATATTGAAGATTCTTCAGTGCTGTTGGAACCGATTGGTTGATGATCTTGAAATAACCGCCGCCGGATAATTTTTTAAATTTCACCAGTGCGAAGTCGGGTTCGACGCCGGTAGTATCGCAATCCATTACCAGGCCGATGGTGCCGGTGGGAGCGATGACTGTAGCCTGCGCATTGCGGTAGCCGTATTTCTCGCCCAGCTGTACTGCTTCATCCCAGGCCCTGGTAGCCGCCGTCAGTAAATAATCCGGGCAGTATTTTGCTTTCAGGCCCTGCGGTTTGGTCTCCAGGCCTTCATATTCGTCGGCATCGTAAGCAGCCAGGCGGTGGTTGCGCATGACGCGCAGCATGCTCTCTTTATTTTCTTCATAACGGGGGAAGGCGCCCAATACGCCGGCCATCTCTGCCGAGGTCTTGTAGGAGATGCCGGTCATGATAGCCGTGATGGCCCCTGCGAAACCGCGGGCCTCTTCGCTGTCATAGGGGATACCCATGATCATCAGCAGGGAGCCGAGGTTAGCATAACCCAGGCCAAGCGTCCGGTAGTCGTAGGAGAGCTGAGCCACTTCTTTGGATGGGAACTGAGCCATCAATACGGACACTTCCAGTACGGTTGTCCACAGTCTGGCCGTATATTCGAAACCTTCTACGTCGAAAATATCGGTCTTTTCGTTGTAGAAACGGCGGAGGTTAAACGAAGCCAGGTTACAGGCCGTGTTGTCGAGGAACATGTATTCGGAGCAGTTGTGAACGGCAATGCCGTTCGCCACAAAGTGATGTGTCTCCGGCTCGGTAAGATCGAATACATCTTCTGTGCCTATAAAATTCAGCGAAACGACTTCATCGGTAAGAGATTCCCGGTAAGCAGCAACTGTGTTATTCAATTCCTTTAACCGTATCGTTTTGGGGCTTTCCTCCATGAACCCGATATATTCTTCAAATAATAAACGTGAATTCCTGCTAACACGAAGAGAATGCACTTGTACAGAGGAGAGTATTCCGGCCCGGCGGTTCGCATATAATTTTGACTTGATGCCGAAATTCAACAACATCAGTTGCACCTGATGAAGCAGGTCTTTCGAACATGAATCCAACGATACATATTGAGACTTGTTACCGTAATTGGCTACGCAACCATCGGCAGTGAACAGTCCTCTTAACAATGCAGCTTGTTCTTCCCGGTTCAGGCTAAAGCAGGTGTCTTTCAATTTTTTCCCTTCGCTTTCCTCGTCTAATATGGCAAATTGTTCCATCAATGAAAGTATCCTGGGCGAACCTACCGAAATTCGCATGGTAGTGGCATTTTCCTGAACACGACCTTTCTTTTGATGCTCGCCGAACAATGGACGCAGTTGATCATTGATGTGATCATTTGCCCATTCGAGAACAGGCTCTTCTTCCTTGCTCATATTCAGGAACGCTACTCTCCGGGCATTGCCATCTGCGCTTGTTTCATTCAGAGAAGTAATACATCCATCTCCTATAAGCAATCCTATCAATTGAGCCAGTTCGGGAGAGCCAGTCGTCTCAACTCCAAAACTCCCTTTTACAAGTATAACCAGGTCATTTTTAGTCAAATCACCAGCCGGCACATCTCCCCTGTTAGCGGTTAATACCCGGTGATCGGCGGTCAGCTTTAGTTCATAACCAGACCGGGTTTTCAATGTATAAACTTCCTTTCTTCCAGTGGGGAAAATATTTTCTACCCAATGCAATTTGCCATCAAAACTTTTAACGCCTCTTGACTGACCTACAAGACCTCCTATCCGTTCCAATCCTTTGTTCGTCGTCACGAATGTATCAGCGGTCACGCACGGGTTGGAAGCCCTGATCGCTCCACCGGCAGGGCAGGTATGCCATTCGTTGATAGTAGTATGGTATTGTGTGCCGGGGTCAGCGCAGCGCCAGGCGGCATAGGATATCTGGTTCCATACTTCGCGGGCGGGGAGGCGTCTCATGACCCGGCCGTCGCTGCGGGCCGTCAGTTCCCAGTCCTCATCTTTTTCCAGTTTGCCGAAGAAACTGTTGGGGATGCGGATGGAGTTGTTGGAATTTTGACCGGACACCGTCTTGTAAGCTTCGCCTTCGTAGTCGCTGGGATAACCGGCGGCGATGAGGGCGCCCACCTTTTTTTCTTCTTCTACTTTCCAGTTGATAAAATCCATGACCTCCGGATGGTCGAGGTCCAGGCAAACCATTTTGGCGGCCCTGCGGGTGGTGCCGCCGGATTTGATCGCCCCTGCGGCGCGATCGCCTATCTTCAGGAAGCTCATCAATCCACTGGAAGTTCCACCGCCGCTGAGCTTCTCTCCTTCTCCACGGATATATGAAAAGTTCGTACCTACGCCGGAACCATATTTAAAAATGCGGGCCTCCCGTACCCAGAGGTCCATCAGACCACCTTCGTTGACGAGGTCGTCATCGACGCTGAGAATAAAACACGCATGAGGTTGCGGTCTCTCATATGCGGAGGTGGACTTTTTCAGCTGCCCGTCGTTTTGATCTACAAAATAATGGCCCTGGGGTTTGCCGGTGATGCCATAACTTTCATGCAGACCCGAATTAAACCATTGGGGAGAGTTGGGTACACATGACTGGTCGAGGATGCTATAGACCAGCTCTTCATAAAATACCTGTGCGTCTTTTTCGGAGGAGAAATAACCATAACGTTCGCCCCATACCCGCCAGCAATTGGCCATCCGGTGCGCAACCTGTTTGACTGAAGTCTCACGTCCCAGGGAACCATCGGGCTGGGGGACGCCGGCTTTGCGGAAATATTTCTGGGCAAGAATATCGGTAGCAATCTGGGACCAGCCGGAGGGCACCTCTACATTATTCATTTCGAATACCACTTCCCCGCTGGGATTCCGGATCACAGAGGTGCGGTAATCGTAGTTGAACTGGTCGAATACATTGGTATCCTCTTTTGTAAAGCGGCGGGAGAACTGCAAGCCCTTCACAGATTGCTTTTTCGTTGCCATATTCAGTACCTTTTTTTTTTGAGAGATTGTTTTTTTTAGGAATCGTTTTGCGGCGGGTCGGTGGTTAACGAAAATATTTTTTGATTTTGAATTTTCCGATTTTTGTTATGAACATTCACCAAAAGGGTGTGGAAAAAATTGAACCGGTTTTTCGTATTTCAAGCCGGGACTGCATTGCCATTCTGAAGAACTTTTTTTCGAAAAAAATTTACCCCAAAAACCCCCCGTTAAATAACACCAATTTTATCGTTTCGTTTAGACTTTATTTCATCTCTTTGGGTATGCTAACCAATTACACTAAATCGCTGTTAATCAGTGGCTTGATTTTTTGCGGACTTATCCGCCCAGCCCTTGGTCAGACGCAGTTTGCCGGCTGGCTGGCTACTTTCCAGAATTATAAGCTGTCGCCCCGTACGGGCTTTTACTTCGATGCCCAATGGCGATCGACCGACCAGGTCAGACAAATGTATGCCCTGCTGTTGCGGCCCGGCTTCAACCTATATATCACTCCTTCCCTGACCGGTACGGTCGGGTATGCTTTTATTTCTCAGCAGCGTACCTCCGGTGGCATTGAGGGGTATCTGCCGGAACATCGTATATGGGAACAAATGGTGTTTACCCATCCGGTGAAATTGGGTGCGCATCACCCGACGGCGGCAACGCTGACCCATCGCCTGCGACTCGAACAGCGTTGGCTTCCGACTTATCATGCTGAAGGTGGCAAGCTGGTACAGGATGGTCACCGTTATGCCGGACGTTTGCGCTATTTTGCACGGGGTATTGTGCCGCTGAGCAGGCAGCGCGATATGGCATCGGCCTCTTCCGGCGTGGTTAAACCCGCTGCCTTTAATAAAGGCTGGTTTGCCGCCGTGCAAAATGAGATATTCTTCAATGTGGGCAATACCTCTGCCGTCAATGGAAAATTCTTCGACCAGAACCGCGCCTATCTGGCGGCAGGTTACCGGTTAAACAAGCAGTTCGATATGGAGCTGGGGTATATGAATCAATATATCAGCGGCGCCGCTGGTAATTCCACGAATAACCATATTGTGCAGCTGGCGACTTATTTGAGGCTTTGATCGACACCTATTTGAGGCTTTGATCGACGATGTCCATTTGTTCGGAATGTTTCTTTAGCCAGGTGGCCACGAAGGGGCAATAGACCTTTACTTTCATATGATGTGCACGGGCATAATTAAACGCGTGCGCAGCCAGGGCGGACGCAATGCCCTTACCGCCCAGCTTGTCGGGCACTTCGGTATGCATTAATACGAGCATCCCGTCGTGCAGGCGGTATTCCAGATAGGCCATCTCATCGTCAAGGAGGATTTGAAATTGTTGGTTCTGTTGATTGTCTAAAATAGTCAGTGGTTCCATGCCAGCGCGTTTTGCGCAACATACTGAATTTTTACCGAATGCCAGGACTCTCCATCGAAGAGCCCAGCGCCGCCAGGAATTCAGGACGGTTGCAAACCAGGCGGCCTGTGAAAGACCAGCCGTTGGCGCCCTTGGTGCCGTTGGCGCCGCGCTTCAGTTTAAGCCGGAAATGGTTCCAGCCTTGCACCAGGCGCAGAGAGGATACCCTGGCGGAGCCGGGGGCTCCGTTGCCCAGGATCAGCCGGTCGTTCAGCCAAACTTCACTGACATCTTCCGCCGCCACTTCGAGGCCTACAACGGGGATATCGGGTTCTGCCAGGAGATCGTCGAGTGACCGGGGGCTGGAAATCCAGAAATTCAACCAGGCTTCATTTGAAGAGTCGGGTTTTTGTGAAGAGGTGGGTTTTTGCGGTGGGGTGAGGTTGGACTTTTGCGGTGGGGTGGGGTTGATCTTTTCCAGCCGGCTGAGGTCGGGTATGATTTCTCCTGACGGACGCAGCGGCAGGCGGGCATCATCTACCGGGCTGGGGACAGCGCCGAGGTTAAACAGGAGATGGTGGATGAGTTTTTCCGCTTTATCGAGCCGGGGTGCTGCCGGTAAGGTTGTGATCAGCAGTTGGCCGCCGCCGGTGGGGATGCGGACCAGGACGGCCCCTGAGAGGTAGGTCTCCCGTTCGGAGCGGAGGACCATTGCTGTCTTGGCATATTCCGGCTGTTTGTTCCATTTCAGCCAGTCCGTGCCGGCAGCTTGTAACAGGACGGCGCCTTGCCGGACCAGGGGTCCGTCGAGACCGTTGGTGGTTATTTCCGGGGGTCGCTGTTCGGAAAAATAAAGGTCGGCGGCTGTCAGTCCCCGGGTAAGAGCATCGGGTGCCGCCAGTTCCAGTGACGAGGCGGTACGGGGGGTCAGTGTGATAGGCGCCGGTAATAGATTGTTTATTGCGTCGAGCTGAGTGGGGGAAATGCCCCAGATCATGACGGTGCCGCCCTGGGACAGGGTATGCTTTACCCGGTCGGGTGAGCCGGAGGGAAGAGTATTTGCCGCATCGATAAAAAGGAGAGAGGGATGAGGCGGTGGCTGTGCCGGGCTGGACGAGGCCTGTGTGGGATTGCGGGAAGCCGGCGCAGCGGGAGGTGCGGCGCCGGGTGCGGGGCCCGAAGCATCGCGGATAGCTCCGAAAAGAGGCCAGGTCCGGTACAGGGGCAGAGAGGGGTCATAACCCGGATTGAGCGTGGTACAATAGGGGCCAAGCCGTTCGGGTTGTACGCCGGGCTGGCCTTCCCTGAAGGAGGTGAAAAAAATGCCATCTTCCGGCGAAGGCGGCCGGGTCGTGTCCTTCATTCCCAGGGCCAGGGGCTGCAGGCCATACCATACCAGGTTGAATACGCTGCGGTAGACGGCCTCCCGCTGGCGTTGCGCCACCAGGGAAGACCAGGAGGAGGAGGCCACGCCTTCCATGCGACCCAGAAACGATTCATAGGCACGGGAGCCGTTGGTCTCCGCCACCTGCTGCGGCGTGGCGTAATAGGCGTTTCCCGCCTCCCCTACCCCCCAGGGTTTGCCGCTCTTCCGGGCGCGGTCCATGGTTTCGGCCGGCCTTCCCCGTCGTCTTCGCCGTCGGCGGATATCCAGGGACGGGTCGGGTCCAGCCGGCGGCAGGTTTCCGCCCAGATACTGAAATAGCTTAGTAGGGTATCCATCATAGACTGTGGTCCATGCAGTACATTGCGCACTACGGGTTTGACTTCGTTGGAGACGCTCCATCCGAATACGGCCGGATGATTACGGTCGCGCAATACCTGCTGCTCCAATTGTTGTTTGCTGTCCTGCCAGAAAAGCGGGTCATCCAGCTTAGGTCCGCCGTCGCTGGCCCATACAGCAGTCTCATCGAGCACGAGGATACCCATTTCATCGGCCATGTCGAGATAGAAGGAGGGATAGGGCTGGGCGTGCAGACGGACGGCGTTGAGGTTAGCATCACGCATAGCAGTGAACCAGGCCCAGGCATACCGGCGGGTCATCTGCGGGATGCCCAAAAAGTGCCAGGAGTCGCCCCTGAGAACAAAGGGGTGACCGTTGAGCAGGAACTGACCGTTCTGCAGTTTGGTTTGCCGCCAGCCAAAGCGGGTGTACCGGGTATCAAGGATGCCGGAGGCGGGCACGCGTGTGTGCACGATCAGCCCGTACAGCGCCGGGTTTTCGGGCGACCACAGCTGCAATCGACCACTAACGGTAACGGATATCGTTTTATGAATGGTGGTGTCTTCCGGAACAGTTACCGAAACCGGTAAAAAATTCAGGGCCGGCGCGGGCGAAAGCTTAGTTGACGGCAATGGCGCAACCGCCGGCTCCCACCGTCTTACTTCTCCATCGACGGACAGCTTTTGTGTCGTTGCCCCTTCATTTGTGATTGCCAGGTCGACCTCAAGCCGGCCGGAGTCTACCTGCGGTTTTACATACACGTTAGACACATGTGTAACCGGCAGCGCGACGAGGTCGACATCCTGCCAGATGCCCGCTATGTGCTGTCCCCAAAAAGAGCCGGCCTGATAGGGGCGTCTTCCGAAGGATCCTCTTTTGTCGAACAGGGAAGGTTTCCGGATACCGATGCGCAATTCATTGATCCGCCCGGGTAAAACCATATCCGTGACATCTACATCGAAAGGCAAAAAGATACCAAAATGGCGGCCTGCCGTTTTCCCGTTGATCACTATTTCCGCATCACCGGCCACGGCCTCAAAATGCAGCTGAATGGACTTCCCCTTCCAGTCCGCCGGCACGGTGAAGGTCTTGCGAAGCCAGCCCATTTTTATCGTTTCCCAGGACTTTGGATAACTGGGATAAGTCCGGAAATCACCGCCCTGTCCCTGTTTGTCGGCGAAGCTGTTGACATTCCAGGGAGAAGGGATGCGTATCGGCGTAGGGTCCCAGTCTTTATCGTTTGCCGGCGGCAGCGCAGGAGTGCTGTCGATGCCTTCCTTAAACCCGGCAGGCAGGGCGACAGGTTCAAACTGCCAAAGTCCATTGAGGCATAGCAACTGCCGGCAGGGCGATTCGACAGGAGACAGCAGGCCTGCTGAAGGAGCGAAGGGGGCTGTATACTCAACGCGCTGGGCACGGCCTGCAATTTGCTGGGCATCGACTGTCATCGTCAGCGCCGGGAGGAAAGGCGCCGATAGAAAAAGGGTAAAAAAACAAATGATCTTCATGTTTCAAAATTATAACTATTCCCATTCCGACACGGGCGCCGTATAACCGGCAACCTTGAATTTATTTTTCCGGCGGGGATTTATGTCATAGTCCCCTTTTTTGGTGTAAACAGCGATGACTCCCGCACGGCTGCTCAGCACGGAGGGAGGTTGATATACCTTGATCATAGCGACGTCGGCCGGGTCGATATAGACATCATCCGGATGCAGGAGGGGAAACTCATCGAGAAAGACGGTCACGCCGCTATTGCGCCAGCGCAGGGTATAGGTACCGTCCGTGTTGGCCGTTGCGGTAAAACCCGGGATCTGAAAACGCAGGAAATCATAGATACTAAAACTCTTTGCGATGGCGTCGTTTTCCAAACCGTCAAAGACCATATAGGCATTGCTGCGGAAAAGCCCCGTTGAATATTGTTCATTGAAGCGATCGACCTGCTTTTTTGTTTTCCCGGAAACGATGACACCGGGTAACAGACCCGGTCCTGTGAGCTTGTTCATGTCAAAATGATAATCCGATGGGGCGAGCTGGGGCACGCTGTCCCCGGGCGCCGCTACCGTTATAAATTTTGTAGCGGAAGCATAAGGCAGAAAGGTCGAATCCAGTGGGGTCCGGACGTCGATCCACAACTGGGAGACCTGTTCTTTTTTGGCTGGTGAAAAAACAAAATACGCCGTGTCTTCAAAATAGGTTGGCTTCAGCCGGAAGCTGCCGTCTGATTCCGGGGATATTTTATCCATATAACCTGGTTTGTGCCTGATCATCACTACATAGGTCAATGGGTTCAGCCGTGGCCGATAGTCTTTTATCTTCCCTTCTACCCGGAAGAACCGTTGCTGAACGACAAAATTGACGGCGTAGTTCCCGTCATCGATGCCGCCTCCTACAACCAGGTCTCCGCCCACTTCTCCGTTGATGATCGGATAACGATATCTCCACCTCTTATTGGTGTGGATATTTTCGAGGATAACATGCAGGGTGCCTACAACACTATCCCTGCCAAATGCCGGCACCCGGCAGGAAAAACTCACCGTGTCACCGGGGTGGAACTGGCGCTTGTTTAGTTGTACTATCAGGGTGTCTGCCGGGGCAGCGTTGGCGCCGAGTACCCATAAGATGGCTGAGAAGAGGCACAGGCCGAATACTATCTTTTTCATCAGAATTATTTTAATAAGACGTCGATCATATTTGAAAGCAGCCGGCCGGCGACAGGGTCGGTCGCGGCCTTGTCCAGCGCCATCGTCGAGATCAGGGCCTTGCCGCCGGTTGTCGTGCCACCGGTTGCCTTGCCATCGTCCGTTATTTGTACAATGGGAAATCCCTTTATCGACTCCATGTACGCCGTGCGTTTGTCCATATCGCCTTGTACATACCCGTGTATCTTCATCTGCATTGCCAGGGCTGCCACATGCGGATTGCGGTTGATCTGTAAAGCGGCATGGCAGACTATGGGTATTTCCCGTTGGTTGTCGTTGAAATAACGCAATTCCAGCGGCTGTATGCCGTCAAATACCGGAGACTCGGGTATTTCCATATTGGCGATGTCTCCTTCTGTCGGGACGATCCAGCCCCGGATATAATCAGGATAGAGTGTTTTAGCCGCGGCCGGCGCATCCAGCAGTAGTATATTCCCTCCTGCTGCTACAAATGCTTTCAACTTCGCCAGCTCGTCCGCAGAGCAATTTTTGCCCGGATCTAGTCCTGCAAAAACGTAACAACCGGCTTTCAGGTTCAGCGCTTCGCTTATCGTGGCGGCGGCGGTATATTTGATGTTCAGAAAGTCGAATGCAGCTTTCATCTGTGTAAAATCGACCAGCACCAGGCGCCTGTCGGCCGCAGGCGCGCTCCATTCTTTTTTTGCCAGCAATACTTCATACTCGTTGGTAGACACAGTCCTTCCTTTTTCCGTCAGGCCTAACACCAGTCGCGCATTCACCCGGGCAGCCGGCAATCCTTCCGGGATCTTTATCTCCGGCGACAACCATTCCCGGCCATAATACGGCACGGCAGGCACGGCTGACTGTCCTGCAATAAGTACGGCTCCCTTATCATCAACCAGCTGCCAGTCGAGGGTAGAGGCCTCAAGCGGCTGGCCGGCATTGCGGTCGTTGACGATGCAGATCCGGGCGGGCAGCCTGTCTCCTGCATAAAAATGCCGTCCCCATAACTCAGCGCTTACCAGCACGGGCTGCAGGGCCCTTTTCATGGCATCGTATACAGGGTAGGGTTCGATTCGCTTTGCATCATATACATTCCTGAACCAGGTGATCAATGCGAAGTGGATGATACCGGAGGCCCGGTCATTCGACCTGCGAAACGCTTCGGCCAGCTCGCCGGTAATAAAGGCGTGGGTATGGAGGAAATTAGCCGGATCGCTATTCTCGTAGGCGAGGTCACCGATCAGGGACTGGGGTGTCTGGTGGACGATCGTATAAAAACGGGTGGCATGGCCAGTCTCTCCATTGGGATAACCCGTAGACATTTCCTGGCTGATAAGGGGTCTCCCTTCGTTTCGATTTTGTGTTTGGAATTCGCCCTTGAACTGCCGGAACAGCGTATGATCGTACCAGTTGATATACGCGTGAATATCGTCGATATCCCCGTCGTCGATATCGTTGAAGAAAGCCTGTCCGAACTTTTTTACATTCCTCCGGTAGTTGGAATCGAAACAGATGGGGCGGCTGGGATCCACCTTCCGCATCCTTTTCACCACTTCCGAGATGATCCGCATCTTCAGGCGGGCCCTTGCCGGGTCCGGGTCATTATCATAGAACTTCATTTCGTTGTTGACCGTCCACAACAGCAGCGAAGGATGATTACGGTACTTTTTCAGTACGTCCATAAATTCATCGGCCCAAAGGCTGATCAGCGCAGTGTCTGGCATCGAGCCGGCAAGCATCAGCCAGGGCCAGGTTCCTTCATAGCTGATGCCGATGCCATTGCGGTCGGCGGCATCCATCCAACATTCATTGTAAGGAGCGGTATGGGTGCGTGTCACGTCGATATGGCCGGCTTTCATCAGCTGGAAGAACCGGTCGGCCAGGGCCGGACTGTCCGGCTCCAGGGCAAAGGGTGTCTGGTTGCCGCCGCGCAGCCAATAGCGTTTGCCATTGAGCCAGAGATAACCGTCCCTCGACTCAAACGTCCGGAAGCCGGAGGTGATGGTCATCTTATCCGACTCGGCGTCAGACGACTGTCGAAGTCGAAAAGTAAAATCATAGAGATTGGGGGTCTCAGGGCTCCAAAGTTTTGGCTTCAGTCCATCTACAGCCCAGGTTAGTTTTTTTTCTTCCCCTGCTGCGATAGTCACGCTTTCCTGAGACTGGCCATTGTACAATTCGGTTTGGTCTTTTTTATCTACAATGCGGGCCGCGAGGGTCAGCGTGACGGGTAACTCAGAGGCATTGCGCACTGTCACTTCAAACTTTGCCCCGGTGAGAGAAGGTTGAATAAATACGTCGGTTATCTTTACCGGATCGGTGATAAGCAATTTCACGGGCTGCCAGATACCGGCAGGGTCTCCGCCATAAAAACCATGAGGAAGGTCGTGAACCATTTTATTGGTGACAGGAACACTAACGGCCACGTCGACGACCTTATCGGCATCTGCAATGGATTTTCCATAATCCCGGGAGACTTTGACTGCTACCAGGTTCCTGCCGGTTTTGAATAGTCCTGTGCCATCCACCCGGAATTCTCCAAACATGCCTATATGGCTGCCCGCTTTTTTTCCGTTGATATATACCTCTGCGACTTTCGAGACGGCGTCAAAGATGAGCTCGCTGGTCTTACCTTTTAAACCCGCAGGCAGCTCGATCCATTGACGATACCAGGCCTGGTTTGTCTTTTTATAATCGAACGAATATCCTTCACACCGGTCGGTCTCCTGCTGAAAATAATTGTCGGAAGCACCTTTGGCGTGAGGGCCGAAGGTTTCGCCGTGCAGCCATATGCGGGTGGGGTTCCAGAAGGAAGGGACGGACATGACGTGCCAGTCCTTATCGTCCTTATCCGGAGAGGTAGCTTTTTCTTCTGAGATGCCTTCATAAGATGGCATAAAGAGCCAGCGGCCGTCCAGGGATATTTCAGTGCGAATACCTGTCAGGGCAGTGACCTTTAAAGGTGACCAGGCGGCCCGTTCTGTGCGGCGCTGCTTTTGCTTGTCCGCCGCCGGCCCTTTGTCTGCCGGGAGTTCTTCGGCGGGCTTGCCTGCCCATTGATCCCGGGACAGCCCTTTGACGGACAGGCGAGCATATTCCGTCTCTATCCAGCCGCCGCCCAAAATTACTTTCCCGGAAGGCAGGAAGCGGCTATTCTTATCTGTTATGTCGATCCGGGGCAGAGATTCCTTACCCAAAAAAACCCGGATGCGGTCGCCGCTGACAATTATCCTGAAGTCGTACCATTTCCCGGGTATGGGATGAAAGCCCAGTGGCCGGAGGGCGAGGAACTCATCCCTTCCCATATATCCTCTTCGCGCAAGGTAGAAAGTATTCTGTTCGCCTCCCCTGAATCCCAGGGAGTAATAATCCTGCCGGTCCAGGGCCCTGAACCCGGCCCATATCTGAACCTGGGACGCCGATTCAGGAGAGCGGGCGCTAAAACGGACCTCGTAATCCATCCAGGTGGTGTCACCGAAAGAGGCATAGGCCTCCTTTGTGCGAAGGACACCGCCGCCGGGCTGGCAAAGTCCCCGGCCTGTTTTCCCGAACAGGGTGTCGGCGCCCTCGAAGCTGCATTGAAATGGTAAATTGGTTTGTGCAACCGGCTGCGCCGGGACCGGACCCGATGACGCCGCTGCCGGAATGGCGTCTTGCCCATCCGGAGGACGTTGTCCTTCCAACTGGCCAAAAGCATAGTTCGGCTGGCTTCCCATCGTTATTTTCAGGGCGCCGCCCTGCAGGATGTCGCTGTGAAGGATATAGCTGTCCGCATAGGGCTTACCGTTCAGCTCCATGCTTTGAATATATTTATTTTCCGGGCTGTTGCCGGTGGTGGTTACGGTGAAGTCTTTCCCCCCGGCCAAATGCAGTGTAACCTTATCGAAGATCGGGCTCCCCATCACATAGGCGCCGGTGGCAGGAAAGACGGGATAAAATCCCATCGCCGAGAAGACATACCAGGCCGACATCTGGCCGCAATCTTCATTGCCGATGACTCCATCCGGGTTATCGTGATAGAACTCATCCAGGATATATCTTACCTTTTCTGCCGTCTGCCATTGGCGGCCGCCATATGCATACAGATAGGCTATATGGTGGCTGGGTTCATTGCCGTGGGCATATTGTCCGATAGTGCCGGTAATATCGGCAAGAGCATGCGTGTCGCGCTCGGCCGGTTCTGCGGAAAATAAAGAGTCCAGCCTCTTCAAAAAAATCTTTTCGCCCCCCATCAATTTCATCAATCCTTTTACATCCTGGGGAGCCAGCCAAAGATATTGCCAGGCATTGCCTTCGGCGTAATCGCTGCTCCACGGTGCTGTAGTTTTGAAAGCATCGAAAGGAGTGCTGAAAGTTCCATCCGACTTTATTCCGCGAAAAAAACCGGTATTCTTATCATAGTACAGCTTATAATCCCCGGCTCTCTTCCGGAAATATTCATAGTCTTCGTTATGTCCCAATTTTTTTGCCATCAGTGCGACGCTGCCTTCGCCGATGGCGTATTCCATTGCCCGGGCAACCGACCGTCTTTCGACATCCGATGGAATGGGTTTGCCGTCCCGTACATATTGCAGTCCCAAGGTATCGGACATAGCGGTTTTCTTCAGCGCCTGGTAGGCGAAATCCGCGTCATAACCCCTTATACCTTTCAGCCAGGCCTCTGAAATGACTTCGAGGCTGCTGACACCTACCATCGTACCGGTCTCGTTGGCCATCAGGTGCCAGATGGGCAGCAGCTTCTGTCGCTGTCCGATGGCCAGCATGGTTTGTATCATATCGCTCACGCGTTGTGGCTGAAGGATGGTCAGCAGGGGGTTTTCTGCGCGGTAGGTATCCCAGAGAGAAAACACGGAGTAATTCGTAAAAGGCGCATGCCGGTATATTTTTTTGTCTGCTCCCCGGTAGTCGCCATTGACATCATTGAAAATGGCAGGATCGATCATCGTATGATACAGAGCCGTATAAAAAATGCGCCGGTCTTTTTCGCTGGATGTCGTGATCTCAACCTTTGACAATTCCTTGTTCCATTTTTCCCGCGCGGCGGTGGCAGTCCCATTAAAATCCCAGCCGGGGATCTCCGCGGTAATATTGGCCAGGGCGTTGTCAGCGCTGACGGGAGACAAACCCACTTTCAGCAGCAATGTGGAAGGGGGCTGATCGAAGCTCATCACTCCTTTGACCGCCTTTCCTTTGCCGTCGCCTCCTTCCAGGGGCTGGTCGTTGTCATAAAGGTTGAATTTCCGGATGGGGATGGAGCTTTTTATGGTGAAGAACAGCCATTGGTCTTTTGCCCATCCTTTAGAGCGGCGGTAACCTTCAAATGTATATGGGTCCACCTGGTGCAGCCAGGTATCCGTAGACTGATCGTTGATCCCTTCTTTCAGGTCGATGATGACGTGCGCCTCCTTGCCGGCGGGGAAATGATATTGATGAAAGCCGACCCTTTCGGAGGCCGTCAGCTCCGCCCGGATATTGTAATCGTCCAGTTTTACGGCATAATAACCGGGGCGCGTAGTTTCGGTAGCATGGGAGTAATGGGAGGCATACCCGCTGCCGGGTTTTGTTTCGATGCCTTTATCGGTCTTTATGTCTCCGGTGTAGGGGGCAATGAGGATGTCTGCGAGGTCGCCGATGCCGGTACCGCTAAGGTGAGTATGCGCAAAACCTATCATTACCGAGTCGCCGTAGTTGTAGCCTGAACACCAGTCCCAGCCTTTATAAAAATTTTCGGGTCCCAGCTGCACTCCGCCGAAGGGGACGCTGGCGCCGACAAAGACGTGGCCATGGCCGCCGCTGCCGATGTGGGGGTCGACCCAGGAGACGGGGTCGGCGCCTTTCATCCCTGCTTCCAGCGGCAATTCCTCTTGTAGCGGCGCCTGCTTGCGCAACATCCGCCCCGCATAACCCGCCAGGAACAAATAATAGTCGGCGGGGATATCCTCTTCCGGCGCCACAAAATTGCTGGCTCCGGCCGTGGGGGACTGGCTGTTGGGGACGGTGCCTTCGGCACCTGCCGGGGCCAATGATTTGCCGCCGTCGGCCGAGGCGGCCGACGTTGCGGCCGGCGGGTTTTTCGAAAGCTTGAAGATAGCGGTGCCTTCATCTATCTCGTCGAACATTGCTATGTAGAGCATATCCGCTCCTGCCGAGATGTCGCCTGTCAGCTGCTGCCAGAAGAAGTGGCCGCGGTTGCGCGGGATCTGGTTTGGCGGGCTTTTGGGATACATGTTGTGCCAGCTGAATCCCGGGAAGACAACCGGTACATAATCGAGCTTATTTTGTTCACACCACTGGATATCATCCCGGACACGGGCCTTAAATGTCGGGTATTTGTCTTCGTTATACCGCCCCACGAACCAGGGCTGGACGATATCGGCCTTCCGCAGCAGGTCGTGCAGGTGCGGGTCGTTCATCGCGTCGTTATTCAGGTCCCGCCAATAGGTAGGTACGCCAAGGAGTACGGCGCACCCACCATAGACGGGGTCATTCTTCAGGAAGTCGATTATTTTTTCCGGGCCTTTCAGTCCATACGGCCTGCCGGGGAAACCTACACCCCATACGGCGACCAGTGGCTTGCCGTTGTGATACAAATAGGTCTGGTGGCTGCCCTTGCTGGTCAGCCTCAGGCTGTCTACCAGGTGTTTCCAGTCCCTGATCACCGTCTCGGGGTCCTGGTCGTCGTCTTTCATCCCGGAAAGATCATACATCACTGCAATGGCCCGTTGGTATTTACGGGAAGCATCGAGGGCCTGCGCCAGCACCTTATCATTGTGCAACAGGGCTTTCCCGCCCCGGGTGCTCCCGATAAAACGCTGTACGAATACCCCGTCTATCCCATATTCCTTCATCCATTTAAAATGCAGGTCGGTTGTGGAGGCGTCATAACTGCTGAAGAGATAAGCAGGCGTGCTGTCGGCCGTCCTGAATGGCGTCTTATAGGTCTGTTTGTATTCGCTGACGTCGGGCCAGCAGTCGACCTTGCAGTTGCCGGGTCCAAACTCTCCGTGGGCTACATAGTGGTTCCAGCCTCTGCCTGCGCCGTCATCCGGGGCGTTGAACCAACCCTGGTAGCCGGCCATCACCAATCCTTTGTAACTGGGGAATTGGGAGGACGGGCTGTGTTTTGTTTGAGCAAGGGCTCCATTCAGAATGCATAGGGCGAATAAAGTAAACCATTGTTTCAGCGTGATCCAATTTCTCATTTCTTAAACTCCTTTTTTGTGATATCTAAATACCGGTTTTGATAGTCGGTAGCGGGCTCCAGCTGTGAATCGTCGGCCCAGCTATTCCAGGAATCTATCAGCACCAGCCGTGTCGAATTGTCCGCATTCATCTTGGCTACATTGCATAATTGTTTGTACATGGTCCCGCTGTCTGTTCTCGGGTAACTCGGGTTCAGGGAAGCAGGGCTTGTGATCAGCCAGTTATAGGCGGGGCTGATATTGGGCACATAGGACACGTGCATGCTGTCGGCGAAATATTGCCGGGAGTATTCCCAGTTCTGGTCCATGGCCTGGGGTAATACATACCAGCGGTCCCACAAAGTCAGCTGGGTGCTGAACGACTGGTGATAGATCGCATCGACGCATTTTACGTACCGGAACGGATAACGGGCGGGCGGCGTCCAGCGGTCCTGCATACCCACGATATACATCGTAAAACCCAGGGCTGACAGGCGGCTCCGCAATGTATCGTAAATAGCGACATTATTATTGGAATATAGCAACTGCGCATTCTGGATCAGGAGCAGCGTCTTTCCGTTGACCTTCATGTAATTGCTGTTGTTCATGAAGGCGGCCGTCCGCGTGATATCGTTGAAGAACTGGCTGAGCTTGGCAGCATTGCTTTCCAGCGGCGCTGCATTGGTCACCGAGTAAGAAGTGTTGGACCAGTTGTACTGCAGGGCGAATTTCATATTGGCCGTGTTTACATTGACAAAGGATTGTATCAACGTGGAGTCCGTCTTCCAGTTAGCTGCATCCTTACCCGCCGAACGGTAGGAAAACACAAAATAATCGATGCCGCCTGCTGCCGCCTGGGTTATATGCTGGGTCATGATGTTCGGCGGGATCGCTCCGCCGGGCATCTGGTACTTGCCGGCCACCGGCACCTCTGTAATAGCGGGGTTAAAGCTGGTGAAATTATAATAGAAGGCGCCCACGACATAGTCCTGGGTGACCGGGATCTCTTTTATGGTATAGGCGAGAACATTGGTCGAAGGAGAAGGGCCGGTACTGTATTTTTTGCAGGATAAGAGCAGGAGTGCCGCTAGTGCGGGAAGAGCCGCGATCTTTATATAACGATTGATGGATAACATATAATTCATTTTAGGGGTGATAAGTCGATGTCACAGTATACTTGAATCCGCCGCTGGCCGAAGCAGCCTTCAGCGACTGGATGGTAGGCCCATACCATTTCTTAATATAGCTGAGATCGAAAAAGGCATTGGGGTTGGTCCAGTTGGGCACCGTAAAGGGCAGGGCGAAATGTAACTGCTGGTCAGGATCGTAATCATCGGCCCGTGGTGTCCCCAGCGCCTGTATTGCGCTGCGATATCCGTTCGGATTCAGCTGCTGGATCGACTGTGTAGCGGAATTGGGATAGGAGCCCCGGCCCGGGATATCCATATACGTAGGATGGGCCGTATAACTGCTGTAGCCACCGGGATTGGTTTCGGGGGCAAAGGAAAAGAAACGGGTGCGACGTATCAGGCACCAGGAATCGAAGGACTGGTCGGGAAAATAAGTCATCCATCTTTGGATCCAGATCTTGTTGATGTCTGCCTGGGGGATGCTGAAATTGACGAGCCCTGTAAAATTATTGAAGCCAATGCCAGCCGTTCCGAACTTGATGCCATTCGTACTTTTGTATGTTGTCCCGGCAGTAGAAGAAATTCCCCAGAAAGCAAAATTCGCATCGATGCCGGCGGTATAATATTGTTCTGCCGACTTCGAGCCTCCATAACCCAGGATCGCCGCTTCCGCCTTCATGAATAAGGTTTCTGCATAACCGAGCATCATGAGGGGCCGGGCTGGGTTGGTTACGATGGAAGACGCAATATTGGAATAGGCTTTATTATTAAGGCCGCCGATGGGATTGGCTATGCCGTTGAGGCTGATCCAGCTGCCAAGGGTTCCCGGCGAGGCCAGCGGCGCTCCCAGGTAAGGAATGGGATAAGTGACCACCCGCAGCGAATCGTCCGCAGTGCTGGGAAGCGTATCCGTAATACTATACCGGTTGGCTGCGGGTACGGAATCAAAGAACACCGTCATCCGCGGATCGCTGTAACTGCGAAAGAAAGCCTGCAGGTTGTCGCCCATTTTAGGTGGAGGGTTGTTGGCTGTCGGGTTATACGGGTAGACGTTGTTCGGTTGAACATATTTGATCCAATAAGGATTATAATTACTGGTGACATTTTCATAAGCCATTTTTGCCGACTCGGCCTCTGAATTGATGGTACCCGCTTCGTTGGCCATGACGTCCTGGATATGGCTGGTCGCCGTGGCGCCCATATTCCGCATACAGCGCAGGGCAATCTTCAGGCGCAGGGTATTGGCGAACTTGATCCAGTTGGTGATGGTCCCGCCCGGATAGACCACATCGTAGCTGAGCTTGTCGCCGGTAAGCTTTATTTTGGAGGTGGCGTCTTTCAGGTTGGTCAGAATATAACTGTAAGCGGAGTCTTCGCTTTCATAAAGGATGCTCGACAGGTTATTGAGATTATTGGCCTGGGTGATAGGGATCGGACCGTAATTACCCGCGAGTATCGAATACGTGTAACACTTCAGTATGCGGGCGATCTGCACCCTGTTGTTGTAAGACGTATCACCGCCGTAATTTACCTCTATCTGCTTCAGGTTTTCGAGCACGCTGACATAGGCTGTCTGCCAGAGGCCGCCATCGGTGACATCATAGCGGGTGCCGACGATGATCTGGTTGGAGATGTCCCAGTATTTGGTGGCATTGTAATTCGCCATCTGGTTGTTCAGGCTTCTCACCGCCGACTCTATCGTAGCTTCGGGGCTAACGCTCAGGAACTGGTTGGGGTCGGTATTCTTTTGCGTGAAATTCTTGGTGCAGGCGGAAAGCAGTCCTGCCAGTACGATAAATATATAGATGGATCGTTTCATTGTAGGAAGTTTAGAAAGTACATTTTAAGTCAAAACCATAGGTAGCGTAGGGAAAGGAGCCGCCGGCCTCGATACCCTGGGCATTACCGGAATTATTGGCCGCCTCCGGATCGATACCCTGGGGCGTATGTTTCAGCAGTGTCCAGAGATTCCTGCCTACGAAGGCCAGGCGCAGGGCGCGTATCGGTACCCGGCCAAACAGCTGCTGGGGAAAGGTATATCCAAGGATCAGCTCGCTGAGCTTGACACTGGTCGCATTGAAGGTCAGGGCCGGCACGTTGTTGAGCGTCATATCCGACTCATAGGTCGTAGGGTTCATCCAGATCGGGCTTGCCTTACCGGGTATATACCGGCCGTTTTTATCCAGCATAAGACTTCCGTCCGGGTTTGTCCTGGCGAAATATGCATTGGTATACTTGGCTCCCTTGGGACGGTTGGCGTCAGCATAAGCGGTAGGCGTAGTTCCTACCGTCTGCCCGATGCCCTGCTGTTCATTGCCGCTCTCCCCCAGGATCAGACTGCTGAACAGGTAGGCGTCCCGGCCATAGAGGCTTGCTATTGTGACGCCGTTGAAATTAGCGCGGCCATAAGAAGCCGAATATATTTGTCCTCCCCATTTGGCGGTAAACAGGATGGATAAGTCGAAACCGGCATAGCGGAATTGGGAACCTATCGAACCGATCCAGTCGGGGTGAAAGTTTCCAACGACGAGATTGGGGTCGACGATGGTGCGGCCATTAGAGGAATTTACCAGGATGGTATCGCCTACTTTATACGGGCCGTTGCCTATCATGGTGCCATAGGCCAGGCCTTTCTTTGCAGCGATGGTGACGCCGAGATTCGTACCCAGGTTCAGCTGATCGACACCGCTCGCCAGGGACACTACCTTATTGCGGTTCAGCGACCAGTTAGCCAGCAAATTCCAGGAGAACTTTTTCGTTTGAAGGACCTTTGCATTCACGGAAAGTTCGACACCCTGGTTGGTCATCTTGCCCGCGTTGAGGAAACGGGACGTAAAGCCGGTCTCGGGAGCGGTCGTAGCTGTAATGATCTGGTTCGTGGCTACGGACCGATAGACGGTACCGCTGAAGACGATCCTGTCCCGCAGGAAGTTGAGGTCGATACCTGCTTCCGTAGAGACAGTCTGTTCCGGCTTTAACAGCGGGTTGTTAAGGCGCGATGTATAGGTTATATAAGGAGTACCGAGAAAGAGAACGCTGCCGCCATAAGTATTGAGCAGGGCGCCGAAGGGAGCGGTGTTGCCTACCTGGGCCACGGAAGCCCGGAGCTTGCCATAGCTGATCAGGTTCTTATTGCTGATAAAGTTGGTAAAAACAAAGCTGCCGGTTGCCGAAGGATAAAAGAAAGAGCAGTTGTTGATCGGCAGGGTCGAGGACCAGTCGTTGCGGGCCGTCAGGTCCAGGAACAGGAAATCCCTAAAACCCAGGGTGACATTGCCGAATATGGACTGCGTCTGGGTAGTCTGCTTCGATTCGGTAGCCGTAGGAACGGCATTACTATTGGAAATGGAAGGCATATTATGCACCAGCAGGGCGCTGATGCTGGCGCTGCGGGTAAGGTTGCTGAAATTGGCCAGCTCGGCGCCGGCATTGGCGGTGAGGCTAAAATCCTCGCTGAGGTGTCCGTTGTAGCTGACAATGCCCTGGTAATCCCAGTTCTGATTGGTCTGCATATAATTGCCATAAGACCCATTGGGAGTCTTCAGTCCGCCGAGCTCTTTATATTGATAGGCATTGACAAAGTCGAGGTCGCCGGAGGCCTGTAGCCGGAAGCTCAGCGGGCGGCTAAGCTGGACATTGGCCCGGATGCCTCCGATAAGCCGGTTGTGCGTGTCCTCATTGCTGTTCTCGTTGATCGACCAAAACGGATTTTCCGTTTGGTTGATCGTTCCGAGCGACACCGAGTTACCTACGGAATTAGCCCAGGGGGTGAGGTAATTGACGTTGGTGCTGCGGGGCATGTAGACATAGGCGGCCATCGGGCTGGCGGGGTCGAGGTTGCGGGGGGTCCTGTTTTTTGTATCCTGGTTGGTATACATGATCCAGGAATCCATGGTGATGAAACTGCCAAACTTCCGGTTGACGTTGAGGCTCAGATTATGCTTGCGGATCAGGTTCTGCTTTTGCATCACGTCATTGCTATACGTGTTGGTATAGGAGAGCCGGAAGGAGCCCAGCACATCTCCCTTGCTGATCGAGATGTTGGAAGTATTGGTGACACTGGTCTTGTAAAGTTGCCGGACATTATTGGGCTGCGGGGAATAACCACCGGGAATGGGGGTTCCGTTGAAGTTGTTAAAAGGCTGGCCCAGCATCGGCATTCCCCAGCTGGTGCCGTTATTGCCCGTATTGACGGCGCCTGTGCCGGGCACGATGAGGTTGCCGTTGGTGACCATGAAGCCGTTGCTGCCTTCCCCATATACATTTTGATAAGCGGGAAACTCGGTAATGGTATTGAATAAAGTATTCTGATTGACGGAAATACCGAGGGACTTATCCCCGGGTTTCCCTTTTTTGGTAACGATAAGGATGGCGCCGTTGGCAGCCCTTGATCCGTATAAGGCGGCAGCGTTGGGTCCTTTTAATACCGTGATGGACTCGATATCATCCGGGTTGAGGTCGGCCGCGCCGTTGCCATAGTCCAGGTTTCCGCCTGCGGCAAAACTGCCGGGTGCGTCACCGGGATCGTTGTTAATGGGCACCCCATCCACCACCCATAACGGCTGGTTATTGCCCGTCATGGAATTCTCCCCGCGGATGACTACGCGGCTGGAGGAGCCGGGCTGGCCCGTGGTGGTCACCTGTAAGCCGGCGACCTTACCTGCCAGACCGTTGGTGATGTTGACATCCCGGGCCTCCGTCAGCTTGTCTACGTCGACAGTCTGGCTGGAATACCCGATGGATTTCTGTCTGCGGCTAAGCCCCATGGCCGAGACGACGATGACGTCCCCCAGCTTGTCCTGCGACTGGGAAAGGGCTATCTGTACCTCGCGGTCTCCTTTCAGGGAAATCTCTTTTGTGGCAAAACCGACGTGGGAAATGACCAGGATGGCCGTTTGGGGGTCGGTGACGGAGAGGGTAAAAGAACCATCCTCTTTACTGAGAGTGGATGTCAAAGCGGACTTTACTGTAATGGAAGCGCCGGTGAGCGGTTTAAGATTGTCGTCCGTTACCCGGCCCTTAACGGTGACTTTTTGAGCATAAACTGCAGAAACAGCTAATTGCAGCAGTAGCAATGGCAAGACAAATCGCATAATCGTTAGTTTTTTGAATGGTTATGGTTAATCCCCGTATCCGAACCACCAGGTTCGGGTCGATATGGCAAGTGTGAAAGTATAAAGGGGGGGAATAAAAAATGATTAATAAAGAATTAAGCGGGCGGGCAGGACCCCCTTTTTTCAGATTAATAGGTCTGTTAGGTGAAAATTAGTGGGGCGGGCGGTGGGGTCCCTAAGGCTCCAGCAGTTCCTGGAAATCTTTCCCGTACTCTTCCCCATAGATGGTTTTGTACTGGCGGACGAAGTTGTCGAAGGCGGCCTTGGCCAAAGAATGTTTGCCGGTATAGGCCAGGGCTTTGCATTTAACTGCAATGGCTTCCTCATTGACGGCATCGAAGTAAAAAATGTAATTCGTCAGCCGGACCAGGAAATCCGGATCTTCCTTAATTGGGATGGAATGAGCGAAATGGAGATAGGTGTCGATTATTTCATTGGAGACTTCGGATTTGTATTCATCCAGCCATTCATATTCGATATTGCTGAGAAAACTTCCCCGTTGGGTGATCTCGGCCAGTTGGTTGATCCTTTCCTTGCTGAGCTTCTTTTTATCTTTCACGATGGCCAGGTAGGACAGGTAGTCCAGGCGGGTGCATGCAGGGTCCAGGTCTATCTTCCAATAACCGGTGTCTTTCGATAGCTGGACATGCTCCAGCCTGTCGAGCAGGCTTTTTAGTTTGGCGATGTTGACGGAGCGGTTGTTGCGGGCGCTTTGGGTGGATTTGTCGGACCAGAGTATCTCGGTTAATTTGTCCGAGCTGACTCCCGTGCCTTTACGGACAGAGTACAATAGGATCAGGAGGAATAATTCCCGGATCAGCGGAGTAAACTGGCGGGTGATATCTATACTATCTTTGTCGAAGATCTGCATCTCTCCAAAAAGAAAAAGGACGTTGGAGGGGGCAGGCAATGGTGAGGATAGCGGCTCCGGCGATGGCGCGGAAAGTGGTTCCGGCAATATTGACTCCGATGAAGGTGTTGGTGGTTTGCGGCGGCGCCACATAAGGGCTATGGCGGCTATTACCAGGACCAATAGTGTACCCAATACATATTTCAGGTAGTTGGGCTGTTGTTTTCCGGGGACAATTGGATATGGACTGTCGGCGGTCACCGGCGGCGCTGTCAGGGAAAAGATGTGCAGGTGCGTCCGCTTTAACGTGTCTATCAGCATCGTGACCGCCACAAACTTATCCGACGCCGGGGCAAAGAAAAGGTCTGAGGAGGAGGTTACGTCGTGGAAGGAATACGGTATGGTATCTCCTACCAGCTGATAAGACGGGTTGGAAAGAGAACCTTTTATCAGTTGAAGGTGGCTGGCATAGCGGTAGCTGGGAAAGACGAGTCCATAATAGGTATGGGTTCGTTCGTCGAGCACAAGGGAGTTAGCAAAAGCAAAGTCCTTCCCTGCCGGTTTTATCTCAAAAAGTTTTTTAAACTTCTTCTGCCTTACATCAAAAAGCATCATGTCATAAATGCTCTGGGGGTTTAGTATCTGCTGACCGGTTTGGCTTCCGTATCCACCCAATATATATACCGAGTCGCTACTGGAAGTGGCGGCCAGCGCAAAAAGATATCTTGGCACCAGGTGATCGCCGGAACAGGAAACGGTATCCCAGGTATGAGTCGGAAGGTGATACCGGAAAATGATATTCCGGTATTGAAAATGTCCATACCCGCCGATGAAGTAAAGGGAAGTGTCGACGCTGGAAAAGAACTTATTGAAATGCCAGAAATCCGTAACGGGTCCCGGCAGATGATCCTTGTCCCAGGCCGATCGCTTAAAATCGAAGGCGGTCACCAGCTGTTGATCGATATATATATTATATAATGCCGTGGTGATGGAAGAATAAAGGGATTGATTTCCCCGCAGGAGAGGCTGGGGACCTGTGGCGTAGGCGAAACCGGTCAGGCGGCCGTTGGCCGCCGACCAGGTTAGAAGGGAATCTGCGTCTGCAATATAAAGCTGTCCCTTTTGGGCGTTGAAAGCGACGCTGGCATAGCCGTTGAGCAACAGGTCCTGTTCTTCTTTCCAGGTATAATGTTCGTTGCGGATCCAGACAGGGTTCAGGACTGTGCCGTCGGCATTGTTAACCCCTTCGTGCGCCACCCCGCCATCCCTTTCGTCCAGGGGCCAGCTGCGCTGCAACACCTCGTTTTTAAACAGCCGGACATTACGGATCTTCATCGGCGGTACGTCCGTTACCTGGAATTGTTTGTATTGGTTGGCCCCGAAAAATAATTTAAAACAGTTATGTGTAGAAAAGCCGACCTTTTTCTGCACATAGGAATTACTATCGGTTGAAAAAATGATCCGGTCATTGTCGAGATCGAATTTAACCCGGAACTTATTCCATTTCCTGAATATCCTATTGCTGTCGAGATCAAAAGCTATCGGTGTCAGGGTTTCCCCGAGCACCATTTTAAAACGCTTGTGCAGGTTGGAGCGTTCGTCATAAATAAAATCAATATTTTCTTTGTCATCCTTTATTATCCTGAATATATAACCGAAATAAGCATCGTGACCCGGCAGGAAGCTTAGCTCAAAAGATAACTCAAAATCTCCGCCAGGGCAGTAAGTGCCGGCGGGGAAAAGATCCAGCGAGGTCCTTTTATCCTGTACTTCATTATGGCTGCGAAAGCCCAGTCCATAGGACTGCGCATAGGAAACCTGGCTATGAAAAAGAGAAAAAAAGAGTAATACAGTAAAAAAAGAGCCCTTTACAATAGTCATCATAGCAAAAATGCCATTTTGGCAATTAGTTTTTGGGTTACATGCAATTTAGGAAAAGGACGATGATTCTTCAAATACTAAAAATCAAGTTCCGGATGAATAATCAGATATATGTATTATTTTCGTAAATATATAGGGATTTCACGTATGTACGCATCCGCTATTATCCTGATTGTTATTTCGTAGAATACCCCCTTAAAAAGCCGAAAAGATTTCGCATTTTTGTATCACCACCAACGGCAACAGCGAATGAAGCAATTTATTTATGAAACCTTGTTGGCTAAGAAAAAGAGGGGGCAGAAATCCTTCGCCGTATTGATCGATCCGGACAACGTGAACGCAGAGAAAATTGAAGAATTGACCAGTCTGGCCGTCAGTGCAGAAGTAGATTATTTGTTTGTTGGGGGGAGCCTGGTCATTTCCAATCACCTGGATGAGGTGGTACAGCATATCCGCCGCCATTGTTCAATCCCTGTCATTCTCTTTCCCGGCACTCCTTCCCAGGTGTCCCGGTATGCCAACGGACTTCTGTATTTATCCCTGATCTCGGGTCGTAATCCCGAGCTATTGATCGGCCAGCATGTCATTTCTGCGCCGGCGGTTCGCAAAAGCGGGCTGGAGATCATTTCTACCGGTTATATGGTCATTGACGGGGGTGCACCGACAACCGTCAGCTACATTAGTAATGCAAGTCCCATCCCGGCGGACAAGAACGAAATTGCCCTTTGTACGGCGATGGCGGGGGAGATGTTGGGCATGAAGCTGATCTATATGGACGCCGGCAGCGGCGCCCGTTATCCTATCCGTGAAGAAATGATCGCCAGTGTCGCCAGCCATATCGAGATCCCTCTCGTCGTCGGCGGCGGTATCCGCGACCCGGAGAAAGCCTATCTCAACTGCAAGGCCGGCGCCGATGTCATAGTGGTGGGTAATGCTATTGAAAAAGAGACTTCTCTCATCAGGGAAATGGCTGCGGCGGTGCATTCCGTGCCGGTAAAAGGGGTTTAGGGTTGGAAATCAATCAACTATAATGGTTTGGGGGCAGTCCTCCCCTATAAATTTTACATAAAATTTAATTATAAATCCGCTTTGATCCCAAAATTTGCCGTTCTTTGCGTTGTAAAAATATTTACAACAATTTCATCAACACTGAAATGAAAAAAAACTCACCCATATCACGCTTCTTAGTGATATTGCACGCCTTCAATAAGCGTGGGTTTTTTGCTGCGCCGCTGAGCCCAGTTTTTTCCCTTCGCCCGATTCCCTTTTGGGTGCGACGTTGATACTACTACTTCTATACACCGACCTTTAGTCGAACGGAACAATCCTCTTCCGGCCATTGATCATTTCATTCCAGCAATGGAAGGTATTCATCATTAAGAGCGTTTTTTAGAATCATGGAACAACAACAACATTTTCAGATAGTAATAGCCGACGAGACCCACCAGGATTTCGCCCAGATCATCGTAGACGAAATGGAGTCCTCGGCAAAAGCCCGGGGTACCGGAATTGCCAAACGGAGTCCGGAATATATAAAAGAAAAAATCCGCGAAGGTAAAGCCGTCATTGCCTTTACGGAAGACGGCATCTGGGCCGGTTTCTGTTATATCGAAACCTGGAGTCATGGCGAATACGTCGCCAATTCGGGGCTTATCGTCTCTCCCAATTTCCGGAAAAGCGGTCTGGCCAAACAAATCAAGCGGAAGATATTCGACCTGAGCCGCAAGACCTATCCCGAAGCCAAAATTTTTGGTCTGACTACGGGGCTGGCGGTGATGAAGATCAACTCCGAGCTGGGTTATGAGCCGGTGACCTACTCCGAGTTGACCCAGGACGATGCCTTTTGGGCAGGCTGTAAGAGTTGTGTTAACTATGAGATCCTGATGAGCAAGGAGAGGAAGATCTGTATGTGTACGGCCATGCTGTATGATCCCAAAGACCATTATGAGCCAGAAGAGACAACGCAGGACTTTTCGAAGCACTCGAAGCTGTACGAACGGTTTATGCGTATCAAACAGTGGAAGCTGCTGGCCCCTTTTATGAAGCACCATGCGGAAGGCCACGAACACACAGCCAAAGCAGGCAATAATGGTGTCCGGCACAAATCATTATTTCACTCTTTCTTTAATTTCTAAACAACTATCTATAGGCCATGAGCAATAAAGTCGTTTTAGCATACAGCGGCGGATTGGATACTACGTATTGTGCGGTTTATCTGAAGAAAATAAAAAATCTGGAAATACATGCCCTGACGGTGAATACCGGCGGGTTTAGCGCGGCCGAGGTAGAACAGATCGCGTCCCGCGCCAAAAGCCTTGGCGTAAGCTCTTTCGAATGTGTAGATGTGACCAAAGAATATTATGAAAGCTGCATCAAATACCTGATCTATGGCAATGTCCTGAAGAATGCCACCTACCCCTTGAGTGTCAGCGCCGAGAGGATGGTGCAGGCGATAGCCGTAGCCGACCACGTAAAAAAGACCGGCGCGTCCTATGTTGCTCACGGCAGCACAGGTGCGGGCAACGACCAGGTACGTTTTGACATGGTCTTCCAGCAAATGATACCCGGCGTAGAGATCATCACTCCTATCCGCGACCTGAAGCTCAGCCGCGAGGAAGAAATAAAATTTCTGAAAGAGAATGGCGTGGAAATGAACGTCGAAAAGGCCAAATACAGCATCAATAAAGGGCTTTGGGGCACTTCGGTCGGCGGCAAGGAAACCCTGACCTCGAAGGAATACCTGCCGGAAGACGCATGGCCTACGCCTGTCACGGCCACCGGCGCCCGTCCGATAGAGCTGGGATTTGAGAAAGGCGAGCTGCATAGCGTCGACGGCCAGTCTTTTGCCAATAATCCGGTTGAGGCCATCCAGCTGCTGCAGTCCATTGCACAACCCTATGGGATAGGCCGTGACATCCATGTGGGTGACACCATTATCGGTATCAAGGGCCGGGTCGGATTTGAAGCAGCGGCGCCCATTATTATAATCAAGGCACACCACCTCCTGGAAAAACATACGCTAACCAAATGGCAGCTTTATTGGAAGGATCAGCTGAGCAGCTGGTATGGCAACTGGCTTCATGAAGGTCAGATGCTCGATCCTACGATGCGTAACATCGAAAAATTCCTGGAAGACACCCAGGCCACTGTCAGCGGCAAGGTCTTCGTCACCTTGCAGCCGTATCGTTATACCGTTACCGGCATCGAAAGCGCGCATGACCTGATGAGCAGTAAATTCGGCAGTTACGGAGAAATGAATAAGGGTTTCAGCGGCGATGACGTGAAAGGTTTCGCCAGGATCTTCGGCAACCAGACTTCTATTTTCCACAAGGTCAACGAGTCCGTAAAATGAAGCCGGTAGTTTCCCGGGGCCGTCCGCTGAAACATTACCTATGGGGTAACAATTGTGACGGCTGGAACCTGGTAGACCAGCCCGGCCTCTCGGTAAAAATGGAACGGATGCCACCGCATACGGCGGAAGAAGCGCATTATCATGAACGCGCCCGGCAGTTTTTCTTCATCCTGAAGGGTGTTGCCACTTTTGACACTTCAGAGGGACGGGTGGAGGTAAAAGCACAGGAAGGATTGGAGATACCGCCGCAGTTACGTCACCGGATATTAAATGAGACAGAAGAGGACCTGGAATTTATTTTATGTTCGCAGCCCTCGACTGCGGGAGATAGAATACATACAAATGATATAACATGAGACAAGTAAGAGCGGGTATTATAGGTGGGGCAGGTTATGCGGGCGGAGAAATGATCCGGCTGCTGATCAACCACCCTGGCGTGGATATCCGGTTCATTCACAGCAAAAGCAATGCTGGAAAATACGTTTATGAGATACACGAAGACCTGTTGGGTGATACGGAACTGAAATTCGACGAGTCATGGCATAACGAGGTAGACGTGGTCTTCCTTTGCCTGGGTCATGGCGAGTCGAAGAAGTTCATTGAGGAGTCCGGCGCCGGCCTCGATGGCGTCCTGATCATCGACCTGTCCCAGGACTATCGCCTGCACACCGGCGGCGAGAGGCCCCCTGTCAACGGGCATCCTTTTGTCTATGGGCTTCCGGAGCTGAACCGGGAAGAGATACGATCGGCGCATGGCATCGCCAATCCGGGTTGTTTTGCTACGGCCATCCAGCTGGGCCTCCTGCCGCTGGCCAAGGCAGGTTTGCTGTCCGACGTTTACACTACCGGTATTACCGGCTCTACCGGTGCGGGGCAATCGTTGTCCGCTACCGGTCATTTTTCGTGGAGAGCCAATAATATACAGGCGTATAAGACGCTTACGCATCAACATATGAAAGAGGTGGGGCAGTCGCTGCAACAATTGCAGCCGGGCTTTGGCGGCGATGGGGTTCACTTCACCCCCTGGCGGGGCGACTTCACACGCGGTATCTTTATCTCCTCTCAATTAAAGTGTGAAAAAAGCCCGGAGGAGGTAGTCGCTCTTTACAACAATTTTTATCACAGCCACCCTTTCACCCTTGTCACACAAAAACCTATTTCCCTGAAGCAGGTGGTCAATACCAACAAGTGTCTCATCCAGATCGAACAGGTAGGGCAGCAGCTGGTGATTCATTCCGCCCTTGACAATCTGCTCAAAGGAGCTGCGGGGCAGGCCGTTCAGAATATGAATCTTCTCTTCGATTTTGAAGAGACGACCGGGCTGCACCTCAAAGCAAATGCATTTTAAAATTTATCTATATGAAATTATTCGATGTTTATCCGCTAAACGACATCACCATTGTCAAGGCAAAAGGTTCCTATGTCTGGGACCAGGAAGGACAGCAGTATCTTGACCTGTACGGGGGCCATGCCGTTATCTCCATCGGGCATACGCATCCTCACTATGTGAAACGGATCACCGAGCAACTCAATAAAGTAGGTTTCTATTCCAATTCCATCCACATTCCTTTACAAGAGGAGCTGGCCGACAAGCTGGGGAAGATTTCCGGCAAACCGGACTATCAGCTATTCCTTTGTAATTCGGGTGCGGAAGCCAATGAGAATGCCCTCAAGCTGGCTTCCTTCCACAATGGACGGAAAAAAGTCGTCGCCTTTTCAAAGTCATTCCATGGCAGGACCTCCCTGGCCGTAGCGGTCACGGACAATCCCGCCATCGTAGCTCCGATAAACCAGACGGACAACGTCATTTTCCTGCCCTTCAACGACGAAGCTGCTCTTGAAGAATGTTTCAAAGCCCAGGGCAACGATATCTCCTCGGTCATCGTAGAAGGCATCCAGGGCGTAGGCGGCATCCGGGAAGCTTCGGCCTCTTTCCTGCAGACGATAAGCAGTCTTTGTAAGAAATACAATGCCGTTTTTATTGCAGACAGTGTTCAATGTGGTTATGGCCGCAGCGGGAAATTCTTCTCGCATGACTATGCCGGTGTCGATGCCGATATTTATACTATGGCAAAGGGAATGGGCAATGGGTTCCCTGTGGCGGGCATCATCATAGCTCCGCACCTGCAACCCAAACACGGGATGTTGGGTACTACCTTTGGCGGCAACCACCTGGCCTGCGCTGCCGCCCTTGCGGTGCTGGAAGTGATCGAACAGGAAAACCTGATCGCCAATGCCGCCGAAACCGGCAATTACCTGATCGGTCAGCTAAAAAAGATCAGACCGTTACAGAAAGTGCGGGGAAAAGGTTTGATGATTGGTTTTGACCTGCCCGATAACCTGAAGGACTTGCGGAAGAACCTGCTTTTCGAACAGCGGATATTTACCGGCGAGGCCAGGCCCAATACGATCCGGTTACTGTCTTCGCTGGCTTTGCGGAAAAAGGATGCGGACGAATTCCTGGAAGCCCTGCAAGAAGAGATACATATGATGGAATCTGCGACTAAAGTTGCAAAATAATATACATGAAAAATTTCATTTCCGCTCACGATGTAAAGGACATCGACGGCCTGGTAAAGTCGGCCCTCGCTTATAAAGCCGACCCTTTTAAAGACAAGAACCTGGGGTCAAACAAGCGCATCGGCCTATTGTTTCTCAACCCCAGCATGCGTACCCGTCTTTCCACCCAGATTGCCGCCCAGAACCTGGGCGCCGAACCCATTGTCTTCAATGTGGACAAGGAAGGCTGGGCTCTCGAATTTGAGGAGGAGGCCATCATGAGCGGAAATAAGGTTGAGCACGTAAAGGACGCTGCCCCCATCATGGGGAATTATTTTGATATACTCTGTATCCGGACCTTCCCCTCGCTGAAGAATAAGGAGGAAGATTATAGCGAGCTTTATATCAATCAATTCATTAAATATTCCGGTATCCCGGTGGTGAGTCTTGAAAGTGGCACGCTACACCCGCTGCAGAGTTTGACCGACATCATAACTATCAATGAGGTTTTGAAGGGTGGACGAGGCGCCACGTCTGCCGGGGCTGGCCGCAAGCCGAAGATCGTGCTCACCTGGGCGCCTCATGTAAAGGCTCTTCCACAGGCTGTCGCCAATAGTTTTTCCCAATGGGTCAATGCATGGGGTAAGGCGGACTTTGTGATCACCCATCCTGAAGACTATGAGCTGGATACTAAATTCACGGAGGGGGCGACGATCACGCACAACCAGGATGAAGCCCTGCAGGACGCGGATTTTGTCTATGTCAAGAACTGGAGCACGTATACCGACTATGGTAAGATCTATACCAACGATCCCGAGTGGATGCTGACCAGCGAAAAGCTGAAGCTGACCAACCAGGCGAAAGTCATGCACTGTCTGCCGGTGCGCCGTAATGTAGAGCTCAGCGACGAGATACTGGACGGCCCCAACAGCATTGTGACACAGGAGGCCTCGAACCGGGTGTGGGCGGCGCAGGCCGTGCTGGCGGATCTACTGCGCGGCAAGGCATAGCAATGCGAGGTGGCGATAGAAAAAAATAAACCATGTTACTTTCCATTATTAAAATAGGCGGCAATATTATCGACGACGAGGCGCGGCTTTCCGCCTTTCTGGATAATTTTGCCGCGGTGCCCGGCAAAAAGATCCTGGTGCATGGCGGCGGCAAACTGGCTACCAAGGTTGCAGAAGGTCTGGGCATCCGGCAGCAGCTGGTGGATGGCCGTCGCATCACAGACGCCGAAACGCTGAAGATCGTTACGATGGTTTATGCCGGCGCCATCAACAAAAACATCGTCGCCCAGCTGCAGGCCCGTGGTTGTCCTGCCATCGGCCTCACCGGCGCCGATGGCAATGCCATTCTCTCTCATAAAAGGACACACGCGAGCATCGACTACGGCTATGTCGGCGATGTCGACGCGGTCAACAGCGACTTTATTACCAGCCTGCTGTTGCTGGACAAGACCCTGATCTTTTCACCTATCACCCATGACGGGAAGGGACAATTGTTGAACACCAATGCGGATACAATTGCACAGGAGCTGGCCCGCGGGCTCAGCGGCACGTTTGAAGTGAGCCTCGTCTATTCTTTTGAAAAGAGTGGCGTGCTGTTGAATGCAGAGGACGAGACATCGGTGATCGGTCGTATCGACCCCGCTTACTATGCCGAACTGAAAGCCAGCGGGGTCATCTTTGCAGGCATGATCCCAAAACTGGATAATGCCTTTGCCGCCCTGCGCAGCGGAGTGGCCAGGGTTATCATCGGCAGGGCGGAAGAACTACCTTTGCTGCTTACGGGTTCTTCAGGAACAACTATAATACATGAGTAAAGACAATATCCAAATACTACAGACGGAAGCCATCGAGCTGCTGCGAACGCTGATCGCCACCCCTTCTTTCAGCAAAGAAGAAGACAAGACGGCGGACATCATCGCCGCCTGGCTACGATCAAAAAATATAAAGGCGGAGCGGCTGCAGAATAATATCTGGGCAAAGAACAAACACTTTGATGCGGGCAAACCCACGATACTGCTCAATTCGCACCATGATACCGTAAAACCCAATAAAGCCTATACGCTGGACCCCTTCATGCCTTTGGAAAAGGAGGGGAAGCTTTTCGGGCTGGGCAGCAATGATGCCGGTGGATGTTTGGCGGCACTGATTGCCGCCTTCCTTTACTTCTACGAACGGGAAGGATTATCTCATAATATCATACTGGCGGCGACGGCTGAAGAAGAAATTTCGGGGCAGAACGGCATCGAGCTGTTATTGCCCGTCCTCGGTAAAATAGACTGGGGCATTGTAGGCGAGCCGACGAAGATGCAGCTGGCCGTCGCGGAAAAAGGCTTGTTGGTGCTGGATTGCACCAGCTATGGTAAAGCGGGGCATGCTGCCCGTGAAGAAGGTGACAATGCTATCTATAAGGCCTTACCCGACATCGAATGGTTCCGTACTTATCGTGCGCCAAAGGTTTCGAATCTCCTGGGGCCCGTTAAAATGAGCGTCACCGTCATCGACACGGACAACCGCGCACATAATGTCGTGCCGCCCCAGTGCCGCTTTGTGGTAGATGTACGGGTCAATGAGCTGTATACTTTCGAGGAATTGCTGGAGATTATAAAGGCGAATGTGGATGCCGAAGTGGCGCCCCGTAGTCTGAGGATGCGATCGTCTTCCATCCCGCAGGACCATCCTGTTGTGTTGTCAGGATTGGAATTAGGCCGCACCTGTTATGGAAGCCCTACCACGTCGGACAAGGCGCTGATGCCTTTTCCTGCGTTGAAGACGGGGCCGGGAGATTCGGCGAGGAGTCATACGGCGGATGAATATATCTTTATAGAAGAGATAGGGCTGGGCATACAAGGGTATATTGATCTGTTAAGGCCGGTGCTGGCGCCGCCGCCGACGGCGACAAAGGTTAAAGAGTACATTGATTAAAGCATTCAACTATGAGCGGTAACAAACTTTGGAGTAAGGAAAACACCAGTACTTCTGCCCTGATCGAGACCTTTACGGTAGGGCGTGACAAGGAATTCGACGTGCTCCTGGCCGAATACGACGTGCTGGGTTCCCTGGCCCATACAGAGATGCTGGCTTCCGTAGGGCTGCTCAGCAAAGAAGACCTTACGCTTATACATGCCGGGCTGAATACTATTCTGGCGGAGATCAGGGCCGGCTCCTTTGCCATTGAAAAAGACATCGAAGACGTGCACTCCCAGGTAGAATATTTGTTGACCAATCGCATCGGGGAAGCCGGGAAAAAGATACACAGCGGTCGCAGCCGCAATGACCAGGTTGCCGTGGATATCAAACTCTATCTGCGGGCCCAGGTGCTTTTGTTGAAGGAAGAGGTCAGGGAATTATTCGATCTGCTGATCCGGCTCAGCGAACAATACAAAGACAAATTATTACCCGGTTATACGCACCTGCAGATGGCAATGCCTTCTTCCTTTGGATTGTGGTTTGGCGCTTATGCCGAAAGCCTCATCGATGACCTGGAAGTATTGGCCGCCGCCTGGCAGGTGACCAACAAGAATCCTTTAGGCAGTGGCGCCGGTTATGGCTCTTCCTTTCCCCTGAACAGGGAGCTGACCACCCAATTGCTGCATTTCCGCACGTTGAACTACAACTCCGTGTATGCGCAGATGAGCCGCGGCAAAACGGAAAAGGTCGTCGCCATGGGCCTGGCCACTATAGCCGCTACGCTCAGTAAGCTGGCTATGGACTGTTGTTTATACATCAACCAGAACTTTGGCTTTATCTCCTTCCCTTCCGAACTCACTACGGGAAGCAGCATCATGCCCCACAAAAAGAATCCCGACGTCTTCGAGCTGATACGCGCCAAATGCAACCGCATCCAGTCTACGCCCAACGAGCTGACGGTATTGATCAATAACCTGCCTTCGGGTTATCACCGCGACCTGCAGCTGACAAAAGAAATTCTTTTCCCGGCGATAGAAGAAGGCAAAGCCTGTCTGCAAATGACGAGGCTGATGTTGTCGAATATCCAGGTAAAGGACGATATCCTGAAAGATGAAAAATACAAATATCTCTTCAGCGTGGAAGCGGTGAATGAGCTGGTGAATAAGGGAGTGTCTTTCCGTGACGCGTACAAACAGGTCGGCAACCAGATTGATAAGGGAGAATTCCATTACGACTACAAGCAGCTGCTTCATACCCATGAGGGGAGTATTGGAAATTTGTCCAATGACCGCATCGTAGGTGAGATGGAGAAAGTATTGCAGAAGTTTGCATAAGTCCGTCGAACATCCTAAATTTTTTGTATTACATCTAAAAATTTGTCCGCAGAAATAATATTCACTTTTGGAAATGGGATTTTTTCAACTTCATTAAAATGCGAATCATTGGTAACGAGAGCTACTAATAAAACATTGGAATCTAAAACGGCCTTCATTCTGGTTGCTTGGAGGATGAAGAACGAAAATGTCCTTTACTCAATTTTTCATATGTTTCTTCAGTAATGTCATTCTCTAATTCCCATTTATCAACCGTTTCGTCCAATTGCTTAGCCAATAATTTAACAGCTAACCTCCGCATCTGCACAAAATCTTCTTCCGGTAATGGTTTCTTGAGTAATCGTAACATCATTACCTGCTGATCATTCAATGGGTTTGACATATACTCATTCGCTGCCATAATACACTAAGTTTGATATAAATATACAAAATTATTCGCTTTAAGATAAGTTACTGACTTTTGAATAAAGCCTCATGCCCGTTTCTTAAATCATTCTTAATCTTTATATTGTAGCACCAAAGCTAAATAATATGAAACTGACCTTCCCCGTTATTCTGCTACTTTCTTTTGGCCTGGTGAACCCTGGCCCCGCCTCATTTGCCCAGTCCGCCGACTCCGCGCTAAAGTCCGGGGCGATTAGCGATATCCAATCCCATTACGACGACTATAAAAAGATAGCCCTCCAGATCTGGGACTATGCCGAAGTAGGTTATAAGGAAGTGAAGAGTTCGGCCCTTTTGCAAAAAACCCTTACTGACAACGGGTTTACCGTGAAGGCTGGGGTGGCGGACATTCCCACAGCTTTTGTGGCCACCTATGGCTCCGGCAGTCCTGTGATCGGGATACTGGCCGAATTCGACGCGCTGCCCGGGCTGGCCCAGCAGGCGAAACCGGAAAAGGCGGTCATCGAAGGAAAAAATGCCGGTCATGGCTGCGGGCACCATCTCTTTGGGACAGCCTCGGTAGCAGCGGGGATAGAGATCAAAAAGCTCATCGCAGAGAAAAAGCTGAGCGGTACCATCCGCGTGTACGGCTGCCCGGCAGAGGAAGGCGGATCGGGAAAAGTATATATGGTAAGGGCCGGGCTGTTCAATGATGTGGACGTTGTCATACACTGGCATCCCGGCGCCGACAATGGCGTAACCCTTACCAGCGCCCTGGCGAATAAATCGGCTAAATTCCGGTTTCATGGATTGTCAGCGCATGCCGCGGCCTCCCCGGACAGGGGCAGGTCAGCCCTGGATGGCGTTGAGGCCATGGACTACATGGTCAACATGATGCGGGAGCATATCCCACAGGAAACACGTATTCACTATGTCATCACCAACGGCGGAAAGGCGCCCAATGTGGTACCCGATTTTGCGGAGGTCTATTATTATGTCCGCCACCCGAAGAAAGAGGAAGTGGTCCGGATATTTGACTGGGTAACAAAGGCGGCGGAGGGTGCGGCGCTCGGGACCCAGACCAGTGTCGACTACGAGGTCATCGGCGGCACGCATGACCTCCTGTTAAATAAAACATTGGCGGAGGACATGCAGCAAAATCTGCTCCGGGTAGGCGGCGTCAGCTATACCCCTGCGGAAACGGAGTTTGCGAAAAAATTACAGTCGTCGTTTACCTATGCTGTTCCGGCTGTCGAGTCTGCCGGCACCGTGCGGCCGTTGAAGGAAGAGCAGGATGCCGGCGGCGGATCGACCGATGTCGGAGACGTCAGTTATGCCGTGCCAACGGTGGGATTGCGGGCGGCAACCTGGGTACCGGGGACTCCGGCGCATAGCTGGCAGGCGACGGCCTGTGGCGGAACGGAGATCGGTACGAAAGGAATGATGGTTGCCGCCAAGACCATGGCATTGACGGCAATGGACCTGTATACGGATCCGGAGCTGGTGAGCCGGGCAAAGGAAGAGTTTAAGAAGGATAAGGGAACCTATCAATATAAGGCGCTGCTGGGGGACCGCAAGCCGGCGCTCAACTACCGGGATTGAGGGGCGCCCTCCGGCTACGACAGCCCTGGTTATTTTGTTAAAGAGATGAAATCTACATTAAATCCCTGCAATTGTAATACGCTATTCCCTGAAAGAATCTGAACTTAGGGGTAGCGTAATCAAATGCAGACATATGGAGCCAAATCCTTTAGCAGGACATCTGCCCGAGCCTTCGATGCTTATCAATACGCCCGCTGTTGTCACGGCCTATTATACAGGGGCGCCCGATCCTGCTGTGCCTGAACAGCGCATCGCCTTTGGCACTTCGGGGCATCGCGGGTCATCTCTCAAAAATTCATTTAACGAATCGCATATCCTGGCCATTACCCAGGCCATCTGTCTTTACCGGAAACAAAAGGGTATAGACGGCCCGCTGTTTATCGGCATGGATACCCATGCGCTGTCGACGCCGGCCCAGGCTACGGCGCTGGAAGTGCTTGCTGCCAATGGAGTGGATGTAATGGTCGCCACCGGAACGGAATACACGCCTACGCCTGCGGTGTCTTTGGCCATCCTCCGGTACAACCAGGGCCGGACAACGGGATTGTCTGACGGTATCATTATCACCCCCTCTCACAATCCGCCTGATGACGGTGGATTTAAATATAATCCGCCCAATGGGGGGCCGGCCGAGCCTGTCATTACGCAATGGGTCGAGAAGACGGCTAATGGAATTTTGGAAAAGGGTGAGGCAGTAGCCCGCGTGACTTATGAAAAGGCGTTGAAGGCGTCCACCACCCACCCCTACGATTATCTGAATGCCTATGTCAACGACCTGGGCAATGTATTGGATATGGATGCGATAAGAAGCAGTACGATCCACCTGGGGGTAGACCCGCTTGGCGGGGCCGGCGTGCACTACTGGGGGCCTATTGCGGAAAAATACGGACTAAAAAATCTTACCGTTCTCAACACCACGGTGGACGCCACCTTCCGGTTTATGACTGTCGATCACGACGGCAAGATCCGGATGGACCCTTCCTCGCCCTATGCCATGAAAAGTCTTATCGACCGGAGAGATCAGTTTGACGTCGCCTTTGCCTGCGACACCGACCATGACCGCCACGGCATCGTCACCCGCAAGGCAGGTCTGCTGCCGCCGAATCACTATCTCTGTGTTGCCATCAACTATTTATTTCAACACAGGCCGGGTTGGGGAGAAAAGGCTGCGGTTGGAAAAACGGTGGTCAGCAGTCAGCTTATCGACAGGGTTACAGCCCGGCTGGGGCGGCGGCTCCGGGAGGTGCCGGTTGGTTTCAAATGGTTTGTGGATGGCCTGCTGGACGGAAGCCTTGGATTTGTCGGGGAGGAAAGCGCAGGCGCGGCCTTTCTTCGTCGCGACGGTAGGGTGTGGACGACGGATAAGGACGGTTTTATCCCTGCTTTGCTGTCGGCAGAGATTATGGCAAGAACCGGCCGGGACCCGGGTGAGATATACCACGATCTTACCACACAGCTCGGCGAGCCTAGCTACGACCGCATTGACGCCAGTGCAAGTGCCGAACAAAAGAGACGGCTGGCGGCGCTGTCTCCCGAACAGATCAGCCAGAAACAATTAGCGGGAGAGCCGATCAAGAGCATGCTAACCAACGCCCCGGGCAATGGGGCCGCTATCGGCGGGTTAAAAGTAACTACTGAAAATGGCTGGTTTGCGGCAAGGCCATCCGGCACGGAGAATATCTACAAGATCTATGCGGAAAGTTTTCTCGGCAAAGAGCATTTACAACGCATTCTTGGAGAGGCGCAGGCAATAGTCGATAAAGCGATTGGAAAATAAATAATTAACTATAAAGACAAACTACCGGTTATGAACATTGTCAAAAAACATTATGGCAATATTGCCTGCAACCCGCAGGTGATGGAGATAGAGGGGTTCGATTTGCTTGCCAGCCTGGCGCTGGACATGCGCTGGTCCTGGGATCATACGGCCGACGAACTATGGCAGCAGCTGGACCCCGCGTTATGGGAGCAGTCGCACAATCCGTGGCTTATTTTACAATCGGTGTCGGGCGATCAATTACAGCGTCAGCTTTTGTCCCCTTCCTTCCGGGCTAAGCTGGACAGGCTGGTGCGTGAACAGGAAGAAGAGGATGCGGGGGAGAGCTGGCTAAAAAAGACTCATCCCAATGATTCTGCCGCCCTGAAAACGGTTGCTTATTTCAGCATGGAGTTTATGTTAAGCGAGGCCCTGCCGATCTATGTAGGCGGGTTGGGCAATGTGGCGGGCGACCAGCTGAAGTCGGCCAGCGACCTGGGAGTGCCGGTCATCGGTATCGGGCTGCTTTATCAGCGGGGATATTTCCGGCAGTATATTGACGAATATGGAAATCAGCAGGCGTATAAACCGTATAACGATCCGGGACAGCTGCCGATCACCCCCTTACGGCTGGCGAACGGGGAATGGCTGCGGATAGAGATACCGCTGCGTGGTCAGCCGCTTTGGATAAGAGCGTGGGAAGTCCGGGTGGGACGGGTAAAATTATATCTGCTCGACACCAATGATTCGGCCAACCTGCCCGAACACCGGGAGATCACCGGTGAAACATATGGAGGGGGGCCAGAGACGCGTATCATGCAAGAGATAGTATTGGGCATTGGTGGGTGGAGGCTGTTGGAGCAGTTGGGTATTTCGCCGGAGGTCTGTCATCTGAATGAAGGTCATGCGGCGTTTGCGGTGCTCGAACGCGCCCGGAGCTATATGTTTAAGACCGGAGAGAACTTTGAAGTGGCGCTGGCCGTCACCAGGGCCGGGAATTTATTCACTACGCATACGGCTGTAGCGGCGGGTTTTGACCATTTCGACCCGGCCCTGGTAACGCGGTATCTCGGCGAGTATGCCCGGAATCAGCTGAAAATATCGCTGAACGAACTATTAGCGCTGGGTCGCCAAAACCCTGCTGATCCTAATGAAAGTTTTAACATGGCCTATCTTGCCGTACACAGCAGCAGGGGAGTCAACGGGGTTAGCAAGCTCCACGGCCAGGTGAGCCGCCATATTTTCGAGTCGTTGTTTCAGCGCTGGCCGACGGAGGAAGTTCCTGTCGCCCATATCACCAACGGCGTGCATACGTCGAGCTGGGAATCGGAAGCTGCCGATCAGCTTTGGACAGACGCCACCCTAAAAGATCGCTGGAAAGGGACGACGGAGACTTTTGAACAGTCCATACAGGTTTTATCCGATGCGCAGATATGGAATATGCGAAACGCAACCCGGTCGGCCCTCATTGATTATATCCGGCAGCGGTCGGCAGCCCTGCTGGCTTCTTATGGAGCCTCACAAGAGGCGATCGACAAGGCCCGCCATCTCTTCGATCCGAATGTGCTGACGATTGGCTTCGCGCGGCGTTTCGTCTCCTATAAACGACCCGATCTGCTGCTGGAAGACCCTGACAGGCTTGTCCGGCTGTTGACCAACTACCAGCAGCCCATTCAATTGGTGATTGCCGGCAAGGCGCCGCCTGCCGATCAGGGTGGAATAGATCTTATCAGACGGTGGATACAATTTATCCAGAACAGGGGCTTATCCCGGCACATCATCTTCCTTCCGGACTACGACATGCTGCTGGCTTCGCATTTGGTGGGCGGTATAGATGTCTGGCTCAACACCCCGCAACGTCCCTGGGAAGCCAGTGGCACCAGTGGTATGAAGGTCCTGGTTAACGGCGGCCTTAACCTGTCGGAGCTGGATGGCTGGTGGGTCGAAGCGTATAAGCCGGAGGTTGGCTGGGCGCTGGGTGATGGACTCGAACATGGTTCTGATCCCGCCCTTGACCGGCGGGAAGCGGAGGCCTTGTTTACTATTCTCGAGCAACAGGTAGCCCCTGAATTTTACACCCGTAATGCGGACAATATTCCGTTGGCCTGGATAAGCAAGGTGCGTAAAAGCATGGCAAGCCTGACTCCTTATTTTTCTTCCAATCGTACGGTGCGGGAATATGCGGAAAAGTACTACTTACCTGCTGCGGCTGCTTATCTTTCGCGTGCGGCTCATAACAGCGCCATTGGGAAAAAGATCGTTCAGTGGGAAATCAATCTTGACCAGCAATGGCCGCATTTACGTTTTGGACAAATAACGGTGACACCCCATACCGGAAATGGGCATCATGTGATCGAGGTGGATGTCTTTCCCGATAAGATCGATCCGGGTTCGGTCGTGGTGGAGGTGGTTGCCGCGGCTTTACCGGGTGGAGTGCTTTTCCGGCAGGAAATGAAGGCCAGTTCGACTGTCTCTTCCGATGGATGGATACGCTACAGCGCAACAGTTGAGGCTACGCGGCCTGCGGGGGACTTTACGCCGCGTATTATACCGCGGAGCGAAGAGGTGAAGATTCCGTTGGAATACCCGAAAATTTTATGGCAGCGTTAGGCGCCGCCGGCTAAATGGTTGCTTCCTGTGTCATATCGGTGAATAAGAATTTAGCGCAGTTGTGTTGTATCGACCCGTGTGGGGGTATCTTTTCCTTCGACGATGGTTTTCGAGCTGATCGCAATAGCCCTGATTATGGCCGCCATATTCTTCATGTCCAAATGGTCGATATCATCGTCGAGCGTGTGATAGTGTTTGTCAACGTCTATTTCGAAAGTAGAGATCGTATGCGCAGGAACACCTTGCTTTGCCAGGGATGCGTTGTCCGAACGGTAGAAAAGCTGTTGGTCCGTATAGGGGTCGGGATGGAACGAAAACCCGCTGCCTGCCAGGTTTTTTTCCAGGATCTTTGCCATGTCGCTCTTTTCATACCCGGTGATAAACGCTGAGTTGGGGCCCCATTTGCTGGCAGTGCCGACCATTTCGATATTAAACATCGCCATCACCGTTGCCGGGTCAAACTGACTGGAAAAATATTGGGAACCGTACTCGCCAATTTCTTCTGCCGTAAAGGCTGCGAAGACAAGGGTCCGTTCGTTCATTCTCGCCCTGGCGAAATAATTAGCCAGCATGATAACAGCAGTGGTGCCACTGGCATCGTCGTTTGCGCCATTGTAAACGGAGTCGCCTTTTTCATTGGGTTTAGTTATTCCAAGGTGGTCGTAGTGACCGGAAAAGATGACATATTCATTCCTCTTGCTTCTTCCGGGAAGAATGCCGACCACGTTGGCCAGTTTGGATTCGGTCACTTCCTGTTCTGCGGTGATGGAATAGTGCGTTGGGTTGGCGTTTGTCAGCAGGAAAATGACGTTGTAGTCAGACTTGAATTGCTGACGGCTAAAGCCGGTGAGCCGCTGGAAATTTTTCGTAAAAGAAGTATCTACCAGCACCAGGTAATTCTTTTTTTCATGGATATAGTGCATAGCTTCTACGAAAAGGTTGGAGCCAGCCTTAATAACTGCTTTTTCATACCCGCTGTTCTCGTCTATTTTAACCCGCGGTGCAGCGCTAAGGATAGAAATTTCCCTGGTGGTTAGCGGCTGGCCGTCCAGCGTCACGGAAGCAGAGATCAGTTTGGTGCTAAGCATGGAAAAGGGCTGCCGGTAGCCGGCGCTGCCTTTCAGGGGCTGAAGGCCTGCCGTATGGAATTCTCTTTCGATGTAGGCGGCGGCTTTTTCGATGCCGGGCTTGAAGGTCTGGCGTCCTTCCATATCGTCGGCGGAGAGCGTCCTTTCAATTTTTTCTACGGCGGAGGGATTAATGATATGGTCGATAATCTGCGCGGACAGTCCGGTAACGGCTAATAACAGGATAAAGGTAACAGCTAGTATTCGCATGGTATATTTATAAGCTCATCATTTCCTTGAACTTTACCGTCTGGCGACGGCTGACCTCTATCTTTTCTCCGCCCTTCATTTCCAGTAGTAATCCACCATTAAAATAAGGCTCAATTTTTTCAATGAGCCGGAGGTTGACGATATGTTTGCGATTGGCCCGGAAAAAGACTTTCTCGTCCAGTCTCTCTTCGAGGGCATTGAGTGATTTCAGGATCAACGGCTTGTTGGGTCCGAAATAGACTTTTGCATAGTTGCCTACGCTTTCGAATAACCGGATATCCGACAACTTTACAAACCAGCAGCGTTCGCCGTCTTTGACGAAGACCTGGTCGTGTTCGTTCAGGATGCTCCTATTGACAGAAATGTTATGATCGGAAATGGGGTCTTTGTCTTCTTCCACCTGCAATTTCTGCAGGGCGTCGGCCAGGCGTTTGGGTTCGACGGGTTTGAGCAGGTAGTCCAGGGCATTTACTTCGAAAGCTTTCAGTGCATATTCGTCGTAGGCGGTGGTAAAAATGACATTGGGGGCCCGTTCTAATTCGGCGAGCATGTCGAAGCCCGTTTTGCCCGGCATTTGTATATCAAGGAAAATAAGATCGGGATTGAGGCTGTCGATTTTTTCCACGCCTTCGGCTGCATTGGCCGCTTCTGCTATGACTTCAATCTCGGGAAAATCCAGCAATAATTTTTTGAGTTCGTTCCTGGCAAGGCGTTCGTCGTCGATAATTACGGCTCTGATCATACGTTATTGTGCCCGAGGGCTTTTTTTAAATTTATCCCTCGGGCACAACATTCGCTAATGATGGGCCTTCGGCCAGCGGACCCGTGGTCCGCTCTGTGTGCCCGGGTTGTGCCCGGGAGCTTTTTTTATAATTTGGTCAGGTCGACAGGGATTAATACCCTTGCCTCAACAGTATTGCCATTCACTTCCCGGATGTCAAAGTTAGCTTTTTGACCGAAAAGTATCTGCAACCGGTTTTGGGTACTTGCCAGGCCGAACCCGTCTTTATTTCTGTTGCCGTTGAGGACGCCGGTATTGAGAATAACCAGCTCGTGGTAATTGTCCTTGAAATCGGAGATGATCTTCACTTTCCCACCGTCCACCTGGCGGCTGATACCGTGTTTGATGGCATTTTCCACCAGGGTCTGCAGCATCATCGGGGGGATAGGCTGATCCAGCGTGTCTTCGTCGATCTCATACTCCACTTGCAGGCGGTCTTCAAACCGTATATGCTCGAGGGCAAGGTAGTCTTTTACGATGTTCAGCTCTTTTTCAAAGGTAACGGTTTCCAGCTTTTCGGCCTGCATGCTGCTGCGCAGGATATTACTCAGCTCGGTAACGGCGGTACGCGCCCGGACGGGGTTTTCATCGATGAGTGCCCGGATGCTGTTTAAGGCGTTGAAAATGAAGTGGGGATTAATATGGGCTTTTATCGTTTTCAGCTCAAGCTCTTTTACCAGGGCTTCCAGTTTCAGCGTATCCAGCTGCTGTTTGCTGTATTTGTCGATATAGTGATATACGTAGTAGATCAATGTCCAGGGAATGACCATCAGGCCATATTCGGCCATCATGGGTACCATCCGGCCGGTGAAACTGGAGTTTTTCAGGGAGGAGCCGACACCAAGGACATCTCCGAGTAACATCCGGATCAGGCTGCCGCCGATGCAGGTAAGGAAGATCCCGAGCAGGAATTTAGGCAGCGCCTTTTCCACCGGCAGTTGTATCCAGCCCCAGTTGCGGATGACTTCCCGGAATACATGTGTGGCAATAAGGCCGGATGTAGCAACGATTAACGTATTATAGATAAGCTGATCTGTGATGCGTTGTTCAAAGGAGGTAAATGCGGCCAACACAAGGACCAGGACCAGGAAAGACCAGCCGCCAATCTGACACCACCAATAATATTTGCTTCCGCTTTTGGGCATGTGTATTTAAATTTTGATGCCTACCGGCATCTCTGCCAAATCTAGGGTTTTCCCCCTGCCCTTACTCCGTATTTTGTACTAATGGCTAATTTAAGCTTGCCATCGGTCTGGTATTGTACACGAATCGCCAGCGGGCGGCGGGTTTCGCGTCCAATTTACTATCTTTCGGGTCTCCTACGGCGGAATTTGCCCCCCAGGGGTTAAATCTACAGGATAAAACAGTAATTTTACAAGTCGAACGGGCCTTTGGCCCAGGCGCCAAACAAAAGAAGAAAATGGAAATTACCCCGGGACCACTATTGCAAATGGTCAACTCTCCCGAAGACCTCAAAAAGTTAAGCAAGGAGCAATTACATCAGGTATGTGATGAGCTCCGCCAATATATCATCGATACGGTGAGTGTGCATGGCGGTCATTTTGCGGCCAGCCTGGGTGTTGTCGAGCTGACTGTAGCCCTGCACTACGTTTTTAATACGCCCTATGACCAGTTGGTATGGGACGTCGGTCACCAGGCTTATGGCCACAAGATCCTTACCGGACGTCGCGATCAGTTTGCGACCAATCGTAAGTACAATGGGTTGAGCGGGTTTCCCAAACGGGGCGAGAGTGAATACGATACTTTCGGGGTGGGCCATTCCTCTACTTCCATCAGCGCTGCCCTGGGCATGGCGATGGCGGCTAAGTACAAGGGTGAAACAGACCGCAAGGCCGTAGCCATTATCGGCGACGGGGCCATGACGGCTGGTCTTGCTTTTGAAGGAATGAACCATGCCGGCGTAGCCGATACGGATATGCTTATCGTCTTAAACGACAACTGTATGAGCATCGACCCTAATGTCGGTGCCTTGAAGGAATATCTCACGGATATTACCACTTCCAAGACCTATAACAAGCTGAAGGATGATATCTGGAAGGCGCTGGGCAAATTACCCGGAAGCCAGTTCAGCCGGGAGATGGCCAGCAAGATAGAACATAGCATCAAGGGGTTCGTCAGCCGGAGCAGCAACCTGTTCGAATCATTGAACCTGCGTTATTTCGGTCCTATTGACGGGCATAATATCACCAAGCTGGTCGATACTTTACACGATCTTCAGCAAATACCCGGTCCCAAATTATTGCATATTGTGACGGTGAAAGGCAAGGGTTATTCTCTGGCTGAAAAGGACCAGACCAAGTGGCATGCACCCGGGCTATTCGACAAGATAACCGGTGAGATCTATAAAAAACATTACCCGACTCCCCAGCCACCCAAATACCAGGATGTCTTTGGGCATACGCTGATCGAGCTGGCCGAGAAGAATCCCAGGATCTTCGGCATTACGCCTGCTATGCCCAGCGGTTCTTCCCTGAAGTTCATGATGGACAAGATGCCTGACCGGGCTTTTGATGTAGGCATTTGCGAGCAACATGCCGTTACCTTATCGGCCGGCATGGCTACGCAGGGTATGCGGGTGTTCTGTAATATCTATTCCTCGTTTATGCAAAGGGCATATGACCAGGTGATACATGACGTAGCCATCCAGCAGTTACCCGTAGTCTTCTGTCTTGACAGGGCGGGGCTGGTCGGTGAAGATGGTCCTACCCACCATGGCGCCTATGATATTCCCTATATGCGCTGTATTCCCAACATGATCATCAGCTCCCCGATGAATGAAAGCGAGCTGCGCAATCTGCTATATACTGCTCAATTGGATGGCAATGAGTATCCTTTCGTCATCCGTTATCCCCGTGGAGAAGGCGTGATGCCGGAATGGCGGACGCCGTTGCAGGAGATCCCCGTTGGGAAAGGGCGGAAAATAAAAGACGGAAAAGACATTGCCATTCTTTCCCTGGGGCATCCCGGCAATTTTGTTACGGCGGCTATTCGGGAGCTTCGGGCAGAAGGCCTGGACCCGGCTCATTACGATATGCGTTTCGTCAAGCCTCTTGATGAAGAGATGCTGCATACTATCTTTAGCCGTTATGACCGCATCCTCACGGTAGAGGATGGGACGGTTGTCGGTGGATTTGGTTCGGCCATTCTCGAATTCCAGGCTGCCCATGGGTATCGCGCGACGGTGCGGATACTCGGGATTCCCGACCGCATTGTCGAGCACGGCACACCGAAGGAGCTGATACATGAATGCGGGTATGATGCGCCGGCGATTGCCGCAGCGGTGCGGGAAATGATGAAGGACAAGGTGAAGGTCAATCAGCTGCTGGGATGAGGCTATCGGCCCCTGGCTCTTTGAGCTATCGGCCCTTGATGCCTTGAAAAATCTCGTTTTGTTTTTGATCGATCAATTGCTGATTGAACCAATGCGGGTATATAGTGTGTGGTTTTGTCATCTGTGCTACGCTGGCGTGATGGGCGGCGGCTATCTCCTTCATAACTTCAACTACTTTGAAACCGAACTCTTTGTCAAAGGGCAACAGATCAAACCCTGAGAGGCGGTTATCCTGGTCTTTCAGGTTTTCCCGGGTGTATTTGCCGCTCAAGAAACCACTGGCAAGCGGGCTCCATACGGTCATGCCGATTCCAGCATAGGACATGAACGGGATAACATCGTGTTCGACGTCGCGGCCAACCAGCGAATAATTCATCTGCCCGTTGCAAAAGGGGGTCCAGCCATGATCTTTCTGCATTTGCCAGGCAATTGCAGCTTTCCATGCTGACCAACCAGCATCTCTTCAGACTGACCGCCGGCATAACCGTCGGCAGTGTCAAAAAAATTAATCCCTGCGTCTAATGACTTGTTTACCATTTTTTGCGCGTCTTCCTGGTTAACCTTGTAGATGGAAGGTACAGACGGATCGGAGCCAAAGGTCATGGCGCCAAAGGATAATTTAGATACGATCAGGCCTGTATTTCCGAGGCTTGTGTATTTCATACTTGTAGTATTAAGGTATAAAATGGGATATGCATTATCTAAATTTAATTAGTTTTTTTAACTTTCGTTCCATGACCCTCATAAGAAGAATCCTTCTGTTTCTTATCCTGACCGTTTTTACCCAGATAGGCGGGATCGTTTACTTTTTGGTCTTACCGTTGCGAAAGTCCGTTCACAAACGGTTTGCTGCGCGATGGCAGCAGGTTGTGGTTCGCGGTTTGCTCTTTCTCATTGCTTATCTGACGGCAACCTTTCTTTTTGTTCCCTTGCTGGCCCGGCCTTTCGGCAGGGTGCCGCTGCCGGTGAGATCTCAGTTTCATCTTCAACCGCAGAATATACTGACTTGTCTGCTCAATCGCAACTATGTCCGGCCCAGGCTGAAAGAAATAGCGTTACAAACCGCTTCTGCTATGAATCAGGACTATCCCGGGACTGAGATCAACTACCTCGACGCCAGTTTTCCCTTTATCAATAAGTTTCCTTTGTTCCCGCACCTAAGCCACAATGATGGAAAGAAACTGGACCTTTCGTTTTGTTATTTGGATAGTAAAACCGGGTTGGCAACTAACCAAACGCCTTCTTTTTTGGGTTATGGCATTTGCGAAGAGCCAAGGGCCGGAGAGAAGGATCAGCCTTGTATATGCGCCCGGCAGGGTTATTGGGAGTATGGTTTGATGCGAAAGATTGTGCCGCAGGGGAACAGGAAAAACTTCATTTTCGACAGCGTGCGGACCAGGGCGCTGGTTGTCCATTTTATTTCAGAGCCTGCTGTCGGCAAATTGTTTATAGAGCCTCATTTGAAAGCAAGGCTTGAATTGAATTACGACAAGATCAGGTATCATGGGTGTAATGCGGTGCGGCACGATGATCATATCCATGTTCAATTGCAGTGAGACCCCACATTTTTAGAAATCTTTAACAGCTGCGCCGCCTATAATGGTGTGGAAAAGGCGTTTTTCTTCATCTCCTGTTAACCTAAACGCCTTTTTATGAGCTGGCTCCGTCGCATCATGTTGTCGCTCGGGATACTGGCCCTGGTGACTTTCGCCCTGGCCGGTCACTACTATTACAAGGGTTTTTATAAGCCCGTACACCGGCACGCTGTTGCGCCTTCTTCTCTTACTGATCTTGGCGAACGAAAAAGGATAGACCAGAAAGCCGCGGTGCAAAAAGCTTATTTGCAGCGGCATGGCTTTAACAGCGACTTCTGTTTCCTGGTGGACATGCAGCTTCCGTCGGGTAAAGATCGTTTTTTTGTCTACGACCTGCATAAAGATTCCGTTGTGCTGGCGGGGCTGGTAGCTCATGGCTGTGGCAGTGCCAATTTCAGCAATACCCCTTCTTTTTCCAATACAAATGGCAGCGGATGTACGTCCCTGGGAAAATACCGTATCGGTTATCCCTACCAGGGGCAGTTCGGGCGAGCCTACAAGCTCTATGGGCTCGATGCGACCAATGATCAGGCTTTCAATCGCAACATCGTATTACATTCCTTTGCAAGCTTACCGGAAGGAGAGACTTACCCTTATCCCATATGCAATAGCCGGGGATGCCCGATGGTGTCGCCGGCTTTTTTAAAACAGCTGCAGCCGCTGATTGATAAATCGGGAAAGCCGGTGTTGTTGTGTATTTTTGACTAAGCCCAGCTGGGCCGAAGCCGCCCAAATAGGCAGGAAAATTGGATAGCAGGAAAAATGTTTCTACCTTGCAGTCATCCCATCCCCCCCCCTCCTTATCAATAGTCAGTACCTCCCACAAAGCTGGCCACCGGGCCGCTGACCGAAGGTCAATCATTATCAAAGCGGCCACCGGGCCGCTGACGAAGGTCAATTATTATTTAGGGTCAAGTATCCGCACCAGGGCAAATACATTTGCGAATCTACCTCCGAAATCTTCGTGGCGAAGCGCCATTATCGATCCGCATCTTTTCCACCGCAGGAATTGCGGCCATGTCATTCATATTCATCTAAACAAAGACATATGAAAAAAACTCCCTGGCTCCTCATGACAGTTCTTCCCTTAGCCCTGCTGGGCCAGCCGAAGCAACACCATTCTATCGGAATCGGGATAAAGGCAGGTCTCAACTTTGCCAATGTCACCAATGCGTCCCCGATCAACGGCAGCAGCAGGACGGGTTTTCATGCCGGCGTCTTTCTGGCGCCGGAGACGCACTCGGTGCTCGGTTCCCGGACGGAACTACTTTTTTCCCGGAATGGGTATGATTATAAGTCCGGCACCGCAAGCGGGTCGGTGAAGCTGGACTATATTATGTTGGCCCAGCTGATGGCCATCCATATCACCCGATTTGTAGAAATAGACCTGGGCGCTCAAACGGGCTATCTCCTCAATGCAAAGACGGACAGCAGTCAACCGTCCACTGGCAATGCCAGCGCCGACAAGCTCCTCAGCTTCTACAACCGGTTTGACTTTGGATTCGGCGGCGGCGCAGAGGTAGATCCCATAGCGGGCCTGATCATCGGGGCACGGTATAACATCAGCCTCACCAATCTGTACAAGCAGTCCTATCAGGGTAATGGCGCGACACCGCCTTCCTTCATTCCCAGCACCGGCAACATCAACTTCAAGAATAATGTGGTCCAATTATATCTGGGATACAGGTTCTGAACTTTAGAGTCATTTCTTATGTCGCCGAAAAAATGAATGACCATCTACCCGTGAAGATTAGTGCGTGATTGTGATCCCGCTGGTATCACGATATATCTATGGAATAGGCTTAAGAACTAGTATTCAAGTGGTTCCATGCTGGTATGCCGTACTCGCAAAACCCCTTGGAAGCGTTCTTAGGCGAGTCTTACTAATGTGCTTAAATACCTGCCTCATTTGTTTCTGCGACCGCTTCGTCCAAACTACCTCGTCCCCTTCTCTACCATTTCTTTATCTTCTTTACAAATTCTTCATGGGGAGTATATTCACCTTTTTCAAATTCTGCCTCGGCCTCTTTCAGTTCCTGGTTATATTCCTCAATGCTGACACGGCTAGCCTTCGCTTCCCTTCCTTTTACAAAGGTTTTCAGCATTTGCAATACGGATTTTTTTTCAGCGTCATCCAGCTGAAGAATGTATTGCAATAATTCCTGTTCCAATGCTTTTGCCATATACTTAACCTTTGGCTACGACTATAACTTCAACCAGTGATCTCGCTGGGACAAAACTCGAATCAATTTAAGGGAGATCTGGATTTGTTGAGGCAGATGCTTTAATAGAGTTTGTGGGTCGGTGTCTCATAAATTAAATTGATATTCAAAATATTAGGACACGGTTTGTTGATTGCTTTCAGCCAGATGTTAAAGAAATTTCGGTTCTGAATCCCTGATTTTTTGGGTAACAGACGGCAGATAACGCTGAAACCAGGTTGGAAGGATATCCGATGGTACGGCGACCGCCGGCTTGCCATCCTCCAACAAAGCAAGAACTATATGCTCTGTCTCCGATGAATCGATAATTTGAACTGATTGAAACATTTCGTAATGCTGATTCAACTTTTCCAGATTGCCATAAAAGTTATCTGCCACTGTACGGGGATCGACATAGTGGCCCCCCGCTTGTGAACGATCGATGACACGAAGCTCAGATAGAGCCGTATCCTGAAGACCAAGGAAAATAAGATGAATAGAATAGCCGGCTGCATGAAATTGACGAGGGATGTCCCAAGTAGCTTCATTGGTGAAGTGTCCTTCGTAGGCAAAGTCTATATTCCCAGATAGGGCAGCTTCTACCAGGCGATCAAATGTTTCTGTAACAAAGGCGTAAGCCAGCTTGCTGCATTCCTTGTGAGATTTGATTGTCCGCCAAAGCTCCTTCCTCTTTTCGACATAAAGCTTATCGCCATCGAAAATGGGACCTTGCTGCCGAATATTTTCAGGTAAATACTCAGGCCCAATACTAGACTTACCGGCTCCGTTAGAGCCTGTTATAATGAATAATTCCGGCATGATTAAAGACGGGAAAGACCGTACCTATTACGGAGGGATATCTCTTCGGAAGGAGAAAGGGTTCGAACTACTGTGAATTCTTTGGCAGCATTCTTCAAATATACCAGATGTATTGAGCCATCTGGATATTCCAGATAGCATTGATTAGGCTCTAAGTCCTTGGAATTGATCATAAAGGGATACCCGCTGCGGAGCTTCTGCACACGGAGCTTTTGGACTGCCTCATTACCTGCTTTTTCTATGATTTGAAGGGCTGTCATACGATTAAAAGTACGAAAAAAAAGGGAGTTGAGCAAATTGAAAATAAACAGGCTGGTTCAAATCAGGACAAGCTGATTGACCAGGATAGAATTTCTTTCGTGAAAATGCTGCTTGCTCGAAATGTAGGCTTCGCTACAAATCAGCAAATCGTTAGGAAATATTTCCTTAACGATACTGATCGGGTACTGTCGGATCGTCAACATGTAAAGGCGACAATGGAATATAAGTAAATGGTTCAAGCAGCGGCCTTACTATGTTCCAATTTTTCATTAAAAATCGGCCATGAATTAGTGCTTCCTCTTTCTTAGAAAAATCTAATGGAGCTAAATCGAACCCTTGGTGAGAAATTTCCTCAAAAGCTTTTTCGACAGTCAAAGCAGCATCTATACAAATTGTTGATATCTCACTTAAAAGCGAGGTGTCATATTTTACTTGAAAAATAGAAAAAATATTAGCCATTACCAGATGTGATCTTATACTTGCCGGTGGATGAAGATCAGTTTTAATAGAATTGCTATTATTGGTATGGCCAAAAATTCTAAAAAAAGTGTAAATCGAAAACACCCACATTTTAATCATGGAAGGCCAGTTTTTATAAAATTGCTGTGCATCAGGAACCGCAAAGTTAGGATTAGTAAATATTAGATTCAACATTTCCATCCCTCTATTAGTCGCAAAGCTGTCCGCATCCATCTCAAGGGTTTGCGAAACTAAAGGGTCAATAACTTTACTTGTAGTAGACTTTTGCGTTGTCTCTTCAATTTCGAAAGTTCCTAAGATCGAATGGCAATAGTCAACATGTCCAAATATAATGTGGGCGTATTCATGTGCAATAAGAAATTCGATGGCGATGTCGATAAAAAGTTGCGCTAAGAGCCCTCGAGCATAACTTACAGGAGTTAATATCTCATGCTGATCCTTAACAACAGCTAGTTGTCCCAAATCTGTCAGTTGAGCATTAAATATTTTCTTTGTTTCTGCTTCTTTTGTAACATCTCCGATACCCGTAAAAATGTTTCTACTTGACATCATGCGAAAAAAGATATCATAAATCAAAAAAATTGTACCACCATGAATACCTATAAAATATTTTTGCCCGCTTTTTGTCGCACATGCGTTCAATGAAGAGTTATCAATTATATCAATATAAACATCAGGCAATTGAGGGTTTTTCCGTCTTATTTTTTCGATTAAACCTCTTGAATTTTTGAGTATATGATTAAATAAATCCGACTCAGAAAAGTTGGTAAATATCTGATGGCGTAGCCAGCAGATATTGCTGCTCCAACCATTATGCGAGCAGCAGATTTGACCATCAGGTCATTCCAATATAGTTTCTGCCATTGTACAATCAACTCTTGTTGTCCTTCTTTAAACGTTCCTAGGTTTATAAAAATCTGCGTTCACGCAAGCCTTTTACGACGATCTGGCATATTCAATCGGAATTCAAAAACCAACTACTTTATGGCCGAATTCAACCAAAATTCTGAAGACGTGTTACATTGTAACATCTTGCCGGGATTTGGGTGCCACGAAAATTGATTCGAAAATCATAAATGAGTTTGATCCGATTGGTTGTCGTAGACAACCAAAATTTTCGGCAAATTGTCATGCTCTTCAAAGAAAAATATTTTAAAAAAATCACTTTAACCGAAACGAATGTGCAACAAAAGTTTTCTCAATCACGTACCAATGAAAAAATACCCTATCAAATTCTAACAGGGTGAATAATCGAAATAGCCTTTACCTTTGAGATTGCAGTGTTCTAAAATGTGAGTATGAAAAAAGTGAGCAATGAAAAGGCAAAGCCTTTGGAACAACTTCCCCTATTTGATGATGAAGCGAATCCTCCCGACAGGGAGAATCCAGCGTCAACGATCACCCCGGAACGAGCTCGGGAAATTTTACAGGAATATGGTCTAAACGTCAGCCAGGAGCAGGCTGAGGAAATATTAATTTTCCTGCGACGGCTCGGCATTCTTACACTATCTCAATTATTGAAAAAATGAAAGTAGCCGATCTTTACATTCGGGTATCCACAGATGAACAAGCGGATAAGGGGTACAGTCAGCGTAATCAGGAAGAAGTACTTAGGAGGTATTGTGACCTCAATTCAATAACGGTTCGAAAAGTAATATTTGAAGATCATTCGGCCAAGACTTTCAACAGGCCGGCATGGGCCTCCTTCCTCAAAGGCCTATACAGGCAAAAGGGGCAAACCGACCTGGTGCTGTTCACCAAATGGGACCGGTTCAGCCGCAACGCGGCTGACGCCTACCAGATGATCAATACCCTACGAAAACTCGGTATCGAACCGCAGGCCATCGAGCAACCCCTGGACCTGACAATTCCCGAAAATAAGATGATGCTCGCCTTTTATCTGGCCGCTCCTGAAGTGGAGAACGACTGGAGAGCATTGAACGTACTTCACGGAATGCGCAGGGCTAAAAAAGAAGGTCGCTGGATGGGGTCCGCCCCGGTTGGGTATATAAACAGGATCAGCGAAGATGGGCGAAAATACATAGCGCCAAAGGCGCCGGAGTCTTCAATTATGCAATGGGTCTTGATCAGCTGGCGATCGGCATTCTCAATACGGAACAAATATGGAAGGAAGCCAGGAACAAAGGGCTAAAATGCAGCAAGAACAATTTCTGGGTGGCGATCCGTAACCCTGTCTATTGCGGAAAGATATTCATACCCAAATACAAGGAAGAAGAAAGCCGCTTTGTACAAGGTCAACACGAACCGTTGATCCCCGAGGCATTGTTTTACGAAGCCCAGGAGGTTCTCGATGGTAAAAGAAAGAAGCAACGTACCAAAATACTGGTGGACGATCAGATACCCCTACGTGGTTTTTTGATCTGCCCCCGTTGTGGGTTGCTTTTAACAGGAAGCGGTTCGAAAGGCAGGAAATATAAGTACTATTATTACCACTGCAACTCGACCTGCGGTGCCCGCTACAGAGCGGATAAAACAAACATAGAATTCCAAAAAGAGCTAAAGAAATATATTCCCCATCCAGCGGCAACCGAACTATACAAAAAAGTCATCCTGGAAGCCTATTATTCGCTGGGAAAAGATCAAAAGCAAAACAAGAAAGCGATCATCGCCCAGCTCGCCGAACTCAATAATCGTATCATTAAAGGAAGAGAACTTCTTTTATCCGGCGACATTGACGGTTCAGACTTTAAAACGATCAAATCGGACTGTGAAAAGCAAATCATGACACTGGAAGCAAAGCTTAACGCAATTGAGAACGAAAAGGCCGACATCGCCCCTACCCTAAACAAGGCATTTGACCACCTGGCGCAGCTGGACAGCATCTATGAAAACGCTTCTACAATCCGAAAACGGCAGATCATTGGTTCGATGTTCCCCGAAAAAATCACTTTGGACGGCCAAAATTTTCGAACCGCGAAACTCAACGAGGCGGTGAGCCTAATATACAGTCTGGACGCAGCATTCAGAGCAAAAGAAAATGGGACAAGCGGCTTTGAAAGCAACTTGTCCCATCAGGTGATCCCGCTGGAAGCATCTTTTGCCTGTGCAAAGAGTCTGAATGCGCGGACAACCACCACCAAACAGAAGGGCATCTGGGGAACAAAAGCAAGGCCATGGGGATCGGCTAGGCAAACATCGGCACTTCGATGGCCAACATATTTGCGGCCAGGTCATCCGTTTTAAGTGTCAGGTTATCCATTTCTGAGAGACCGATGCCGTCCCGTGGCTGAAGGCGGTGGCCATCTACTTCCACACTGCCTTCCAGCAGGAAAATGTATACGCCATTGCCGGGAAAAGCGGGAGTATAGGTCAGTGTTTTGCCGGCGCTGAGGTGGGTTAGGGCCAGGCGGGCGTCCTGGTTGATCCAGAGGGCATGGTCTTCTGCCCTGGGGCTGACGACTACCTGCCATTGGTCTTTACGGCCTTCGGGATAGAAAGTTCGTTGATCGTGCCGGGGTTTTATGCCGGGTTGTTGGGGGAATATCCATATCTGGAGGAAATTGACGGCATCGTAGTGGGAGGCGTTATATTCGGAGTGACTGATGCCGCTGCCGGCGCTCATGATCTGGACGTCGTTGGTATAGATGAAGCCCTCTGTGCCGGTACTGTCTTTGTGTGTTAGTGCTCCTTTCAGGGGGATGGAGATGATCTCCATATTTTCATGGGGATGGGTATCGAATCCGCCGCCGCCTACTACTACATCGTCATTCAATACCCGTAATGCACCGAAATGTACTTTTTCCCTGTCATGCCAATTCCCAAAGCTAAAGGAATGGTGGCTATCGAGCCAGCCGAAATTAACATGGCCTCTTTCCGAGGCGGGGTAATATTTATTGGTCATAAAAGCCTTTTAGCCTTAACCTATGGGGCGATCAACGATCAAAGAGGCAGTCAATTTGCCGAAGCGTCCAAAAAACCCGGGAATAAACCGCCGTGATTCACAGGCCTGGGATCGTCATCATCACCCGGGCCCTTCTTGTCATCGCCGAACAGATCGTCATCCAGGGGATCTTCCGGCCTGCCTTCATTATATTCCAGGATAAAGTTATTTCGTCCTTCTCCAATGAGGATATTCATATAGTTAAGCTGCACCAGCTCCAACATGGAAAGGAACAGAAAAATTGCCTGCAGCCTGTCCTGGCACACTTCGAATATCTTTTCGAAGGACATGGTACGTTCCTGTCTGACAGCGGACAGGATGTGTTTCCTGCTGCTTTCCATCGTATAGTTGTATTGAACAACTGTATGGACGGGTTTGTTCTGGCGTTGTTGGATACGCTGCATCAGTTTTTCGAAGGTCTTCATCAGCTTGAACAGGGTGATCGCCTGTATCTCTGTTCCTTCACCGGCCTCTTCACCGATATGCGACAATTCTTTTTGAAGATTGCCTCTTCTGACCATCAGGTGGCGGATGGCTTCCATTTCGGCCAGGGTGGCGGCAGCTTCTTTGTAACGTTTGTATTCAAGGAGTTTGTCGATCAGCTCCTGGCGGGGATCGATCTCATTACCTTGCTCGTCGAGTTCCTTGCGGGGGAGAAGCATTTTAGCCTTGATGCGCATGAGGGTACTCACGAAGAGGATGAATTCGCTGGATAATTCTATGTTTAGGCTTGCCTCGCCATGGATATAGTTCAGGAAGTCCTGAATTATAGTATGAATAGGTATATTATAAATGTCTAATTCGTCCCGTTCGATGAAGAAAAGGAGCAGGTCGAACGGGCCTTCGAATTGAGGTAATTTTATCTGGTACGTGGTATTGGTCATGGCCTAACGAAAATACCGTAATTTCTGGGAAAGGACGCCTGGGAAGGGGGGTACGGTTTTCCCCAAATTCCTCACGAATCCGCCCCCCTCCCCAGCCCGCCGTTGACCCGGAAGACTCCTCGCATAATAGCGCCTATACCTACGGCGTGGGCGCAGTTTTAACTCCGGCCCTCGTCTTATTCCTAAACTGATAAGCGAGCCCAATCCCTATGATCTCCTGGAGCTGCAAGGCAGGACCGCCGGCGGTGCCGTCGCTCTTGATGGACTTAACATCATTGTCGTAGATCAGCGTCACCGAAAGGTTCATGCTGATAAGCCGCGTCACCTTAACCGCCAGTATATTGGTCATGTAAAGCGTGACATTCTGTGGCCTGCGCAGGTAATTGGAGAAGAGGTCCAGTCTGCCGGTATACATAGCAGTCTTACTGAAATTAGTCTTATAATTGATGGAAGCAAAAGCACCCAGCTCGAAGCGGGAATGTTTTCCGGAGTCCACGCCGAAGGCGCCGACGGCTGCAAGAGAGTCGCTGTTAACGACAACCTCGCGGGCAGTGATAGGGGATATAAAAAAGGAAAAGTTATCATTTGGCTTATAGTCCATACCAAGAGACAACAGGAAATAGGCTGGGGCCAGGAAATTAGAGGTCAGCACTTTCGTATTCTGGTCCGGGTAATTGTATCCTTTGGCAAACTGGCTTCTGAAATTAAAAAGGCCGGTGAGGTACCATTTTTTGCCCAGGTCATAACCATACTTGGATACCAGGTCCATGCGGTCATCTGTCTTGCGGGTGCCCAGGCTGGTTGTTTGGGCAAAGCCGTAGGCGAGGGTAAGGTTATTGTCCCACGAACGGCGGCCGTCAACATAGAAAGCATAAAGGCTCAGCAAGGTCGATAATGAAATTGCCGATTTGTCGCCGCCGGCGGACCAGTTGCTCAGCGCGGCCTGGTTGAAGGTCAGGTTGTAGATTCCGCCTGTTTTCCAGGTTTGTTTTGTCGTATCATTCGGGTCTTTTGTGATGGTCGCATTGTCCGTTTCGTCTCTTAACTTCTGGATCTGCGCATGTAACACAGCGGTGGTCCCCAATGTGAGGAGGGCAAGGATAAGCGTCTTCTTAAAATTCTTCATAACTCGTCAGTTTGATTAACAATGTTGAATTGGACTCCGTCCAATTGGGTTTAACAAAAAAGTTGCCAAAGCTGTGGTTTATACCGGTCTTTTTTTCAATTCGTCGCGGATTTCGGTCAGTAATTTTTCCGTAGCAGAGGGTTCGGTTGCTGGTGGTACAGTTTTCTTTTCCAGGCTTTTAAAGAATTTTACGATCAGGAAGAGAATAAAGGCAATGATCACAAATTTAATGACGGCGGATAAAAAACTACCATACTTAACCGCCCCCCAGGCAAGCTTATCGATATCCTGCAATTTTGCGGCTTTCAGAGCCGGCGCCAGCAAGAGGGGGGTGATAATATGCTCAACCAGAGAAGATACGATAGCACTAAATGCAGCGCCGATGACTACCGCGATGGCGAGATCGAGTACGTTGCCGCGCATAACGAAGTCTTTGAATTCTTTCAGCATTCCCATGATAGTTGATTTTAGTTATTAAGTGAAATAAATTCTTAGAAATAATCGTGCCTGCCCCTCATTTCTTCTTCAGTCCGGGATATTGCATCTTCAGGTCTTTCAGCGTGTCCTTTACCGTTGCAGCGATAAGGTATTCTTTATACCAGTTCTGGTCGGCGGGTACTATTGTCCAGGGCACTACGCTACAGTGTTGGAAACAATCTTCGTACATCTTCATATAATCGTCCCAGAGTCGCGCTTCTTTATAGTCGTCCTCATTGTATTTCCATTGTTTTGCGGGATTGTGTATTCTCTCGTCCAGCCGCTGTTTCTGCTGCTCGGGTGAGATATGGAGATAAAACTTGAGGATATGGGTATCGTTATGTTCGGTAAGCAGGTTTTCAAAACGATTGATGGCTTTCATCCTGTTATAGGCAGTCTCATCGTCGATCCATTTGTGTACGCGGGTGATAAGGACGTCTTCGTATTGGCTGCGATTGAACAACTGGATAAGACCTTTTGCCGGGGCATGGGCGTGAATGCGCCATAGAAAATCATGGGCCAGCTCTTCTGCGGTGGGGGTTTTGAATGACTTTACGAGCACCCCCTGGGGATTTAACTTGCCGAAGACATTGCGTATGGCGCCGTCTTTACCGCTGGCATCCATGCCCTGGATAATGACCAGTAGCGCATGTTTCGATTCGGCATATAATAAGTTTTGTAATTCGTCCAGTTCTGCCAATACATCCACCAGTTTGTTCCTGGTCTCTTGTTTATCCCATCCTTTCGGTGCGCGGGTATCTATTTCCCTGAGTTTAATTTTTCCCATTAGCCTTGAATTAAGCAGGTTCGAATGCATTGCTTTTGAAAGCAATATAATACCGATGGAGGGACGGTATCCTACCCTTTGCGACAGGTTGAAGGATATACGAGGGCGTTATGATAGCCGGACGCGGCCAGCGGTCAGAGGTGGTTGTTATTAAACTGCCATAATTTCTTTTTCCTTTGCAGCCAGGTGTTTTTCCACCAGGACGATATTTTTATCGGTAATCTCCTGGATCTCCTTTTCAGCGTCTTTGGCTTCGTCTTCGCTGAGTCCGTCTTTCTGCAGTTTCTTGATCTGCTCGATAGCGTCGCGGCGGAGGTTACGGATAGCCACTCTGGATTGTTCACCTTCGCCGCCAGCCCGTTTGACGAATTCCTTTCTTCTTTCCTCTGTCAGTGGAGGCATGAAGAGGCGGATAATATTGCCATCATTCTGGGGAGTAACACCCAGGTTAGCGTTGATGATTGCCCTTTCTATCGGCTGGAGCATATTCTTTTCCCAGGGTTGAATAGTCAGGGTTCGGGCATCCATAACAGAGACATTGCCAACCTGATTGAGCGCGGTCGAGCTACCGTAATAATCGACGGTCAGCCCCTCCAGCATCTGCGGATTAGCCTTTCCGGCTCGTATCTTAATCAATTCAGTTTCAAGATGATTGAGTGCCTTTTTCATGCCATCCCGGGCTTCCTCCAGGATGAATTCAAGATCGTCTGACATAGCTAATTGGTTGACAACTAATTTATAACTGGTCAATGGGTTGCCGGACCCTACGGGTTAGACAACGCTGCAAACCTACGGTAAATGAGAAAATTTGACAAAAGAGATAGCGAATTAATTATTCTGCTCCAGGATAGAATCTTTTGTCAGGGGGACCAGGTGGGAAGCCTTGGTCAGCTGGGCATTTTCTTCCTTTGTTGACTTGGCCACAAAGAGCCGGGGTGCCGGCATCAGGTAGTATATCCCGGCGATCATGGCAAAAAACAGGAAAAACACGCTAAATAACAGGGTGGTACAGTTGATCGATCTGGCGAGGAAGACGAGGACGATCATCACGAAGTTTACAGCAACCAGGAAAAGGGTAATAGCACGATGGGAGAATCCCCGGTCGAGCAACAGGTGATGGATATGATTTCTATCGGGGCTGAAGGGTGAGCGGCGATGGAGTATCCGGATACCGAAAACCCTTAGTGTATCCAACAGTGGAATCATCAATATCGTGAATCCGACAGCCGGGGACGCGGCGATAGGAAACCGTACATCGGCCATATTGGCGACATTGATAAATTTCAACACGAGAATAGCGTTGATGGTCCCGACTAACAGGGAGCCGGTATCGCCCATGAATATTTTGGCGGGTTGAAAATTAAAGATCAGGAAAGCCAGGAGGCTGCCGGCAAGGGCAAATGCGATCACGGCATAGGGCAGCATTCCGATATAAAGGAAATAAACACCAAAGATAGCTGTGGACAGGAGGCCAAGGCTGCCGGCCAAACCATCTACGCCGTCGATCAAATTGAATGAATTAATAACTACAATTACTGCGAAATAAGTCAGCAGCAGACTGAACATCTCCGGGAGTTGATAAACGCCCAGGAAGCCATGCATGCTGCGTATCTGGATATTACCATAATAAACGATGATAAAGGCGGCGAGTACCTGGCCAATGAATTTTTTGACCGGAGAAATGATGAGTATATCATCTTTTAGCCCAAGGAAGAAAACGACGAAAGCAGCGGCTACAAAATATTGAAGATCAGGGTATTGACTAAAACGAACCGTAAGGAGACAGCCAAAGATAAAACCTGCAAAAATACCCAGTCCACCCAGTGGGGTGATGGGTGCATGATGCACTTTACGCGCATCGGGCATATCGAAGAGCTTTTTCATTTCAGCAACGTTAATAACGGCTGGTATGGCAAGGAAGGTAACGGTAAATGAAATAGCTATCGAGAGTAAAACATCAAACATCAGTCTGATTTTGATTTCATGAACAAAAATAGTGATTCTTTCTTTATGCTGCTAATACGAGAAACTCTTAATGCAAACTTTGGGCCCGGTTATTCTTAAGCTTTGTGGATCAGGTGCCAGACCCAATATTCAGGTTTTATGTCGGTCCTATTGGTTCCGGGCAGGCTGAATTAAGGGGGCAGATGGAGATTTGTCCTGAAAGATACCACAAAAGTTTAATGAAGCCAAATTAGCTATTTGCGGGTGCCGGAGCTACTGTCTTGACAAAAAATCTTTAGATTTGCCAACCGTTAAACAATAGAATCAATAATTCCAACTAATACAGAATCAATAAATCCAACTAATATGGCTGACTTAAAAGCAATCGCTTCGCAGGTTAGAAGAGATATCGTAAGAATGGTCCATGGCTCCCAAAGCGGTCATCCGGGAGGCTCTCTCGGCTGTGCTGATTTCTTCACCGCGCTTTACTTCAAAGTACTTCAACACGACCCTCATTTCCATATGGACGGAAAGAATGAAGACCTCTTCTTTTTGTCTAACGGTCATATTTCCCCTGTATTTTATTCGGCTCTGGCCCGGTCCGGATATTTTGACATCAAAGAACTAGCTACTTTCCGTAAGATCAACTCCCGTCTTCAGGGCCATCCCACTACTCATGAACATCTTCCCGGAATAAGAGTTGCCAGCGGATCACTTGGTCAAGGCATGAGCGTTGCCATTGGAGCCGCGTTAAGTAAAAAACTCAATAACGATAAAAATATTGTATTCTCCCTCCACGGAGATGGAGAATTAGATGAAGGTCAAAATTGGGAAGCAATAATGTTTGCTGCCGCTCATAAAGTAGACAATCTCATTTCGACTATTGACTGGAATGGTCAGCAGATCGATGGTACTACAAAAGCAGTGTTGGACCTCGGTAATATTCATGCGAAATTCGATTCTTTCGGCTGGACAACGCTTGAAATGAACGGAAACGACATGGATGAAGTGCTGGCCACGCTGGACAAGGCTAAAAGCCTGGTTGGGCAAGGCAAACCCATCGGCATCATGATGCATACTATCATGGGTAAAGGTGTCGATTTTATGGAAAATGACCACCACTGGCATGGCATCGCTCCTAATGACGAACAGCTGTCAAAAGCGCTGGCGCAGCTGCCCGAGACACTTGGCGATTACCAGGGGTGATTATCAAGAATGATTTTCAAGGATGATTTTCTGGAATGATTTTCTAGGATGATTTCCAGGGGCGATCATTAATAAAAAAATAGACTTACTAAATAAGACAAACCTTAGTCCCCAAAAAATCATGGGAGTGCTAAGGTTTAGCTTTTTAGTTCTATTGGTTGCGCAGCGGCTTTACGGGCCGGTATCCAGGAAGCCAGCAGCGCTACGACCAATATGGTGGAAAACACCAGCAGGAAATCCGTTGCCACCAGCTTTACGGGGTAATAATCAATGAGGAAGGAGTCGCCTTGTAAAGGAATGAACTTATATTTTATTTGCAGGATACATGTCACCAGGGCCAGCAGCATGCCAACTATACCGCCCATCAATCCAAGCAGTATCCCCTCGCTGAGGAATATCTTTTGAATGAGCCCGCTCGTGGCGCCCAGCGCCTTTAGTACATGGATATCCTTTTGTTTTTCCCAGACCAGCATCGTCAGGGCGCCCACCATATTAAAAGCAGCAACTACCAGGATCAGGGTCAGTACAATATAGATAAACCATTTTTCTGTGCCCATGACATTGTACAGGCTCTGGTTTTGTTCGTACCGCGTCTGCACACGATAGTTTTTACCCAGTATCTGAACGAGCTGCTGCCGGACAAACTCTGTCTGCGTGGCGTCGCTGACAGCCAGCTCGACCCCGCTGTATTCGTTGGGCTGCAGTCCCAGCATCCGTTTGACAAAGGCCATGTTTGTTATCGCATAGTTATCGTCGAAATCCTGCTGGATACGAAATTCTCCGGCGGTACCCACCCGCTCATGACTCAAAGACATGGCAGGGTCAGCTGAATAGTCAGCTCCATTGCCTCTTCTGAAAAGATAAACTCCCAGTGGCAAAATAGCCCGGTCTGCCTCTATGTGCATCGCGTCTTCGACGCCCGAACCCAAAACAGCGAGAGGATGGTCATCCGTACCCAGGTCAAAAGAGCCACGTTCGACCCGCTCGCCAACACCCGAAACCTTTGTAAAATTGTTATCCACTCCTTTGAGAAAAACAGGGAATCTTATAGAGTCGTTCTCCAGGATAGCTTTGTCCTCCGCTATCAGCGAGAAGGCCTTCATTCCTTTCACGGCTGTCAGCTGTTTTAGCTGATCCGGTGTGAGGGTCAGGGTCTTGCCGCTCACGGGGCTGATCTTTATATCCGGGTAAAAGCTCGAATATAAGGACTTCACCAGCCCTTCAAAACCATTGAAAACACTGAGCACCAGGATCAGGGCGGCAGCGCCTACGACAATGGCTGTCATACTGACCCAGGCAATGATATTAATCGCGTTGGTCGACTTTTTTGCACGGAAATAACGCCAGGCGAAAAGGAGGTTCATTCTTGCCCGCTCTCCCCGGCGGGGTTGTTATCCGGCGGCTTTTCCGCCTTGATCTTCTTAAACAACTCCTCCATTTTATCTGCATGATCCAGGGTATCGTCATGATAATACTGCAGGATGGGGACCCTGCGCAGCTGGTGTTTCACGCGTTCGGCCAGCTCCCGTTTGATCTCCCAGCCCCTGTCTTCGATTTTTTTCATAACCCCGGCTGTATCCTTCACCTGGAAAAGGCTGAGGTATACGCGGGCTTCCAGCAGATCAGGCGTGACTTTCACTGCCGTCAGGGATATCAGTCCCCCGTCTATCATACCCAGGCCCAGCCGTTGGAAAATATCGCTCAAATCCTGCATGAGCAACGCGCTTACCTGTTTCTGTCTTTTGCCTTCTTGCATATCCTTATGATGATTTCGCGCCGGTGGCTTATATTTAGTTAAACCTGAGGCGCAATACAATATTACTGCTAAATTTGCCTCCAAATTTACGGCATATTTTAGCATGAAGAAATTCTCGGTGATTTTACAATACCTTTCCAGATACAGGGGCAAGATAGTTCTATACATGATCTTTAACATCCTTTCCGTCATATTTGGGCTGATCTCCCTGGGTATGCTGAGCCCTTTTCTGGATATCCTGTTCAAGGAGGGCGCTCCGGCTTCACAGCAGACCACGCTTAATACGAATGCGATTGGCGGTCTTAAAGAGATCCTGGCAGGTGTCGTCCAGAACCACGATAAGTCGACTGTGCTGATCGTCATTTGCCTTTTGATCCTGGGTTCTACGCTTTTGAAAAACCTGTTTTATTATTGGGCTTCCTATATTTCCTCCCCCATCCGCAATGCGACCATTACTTTTTTACGCAGTGATGTCTACGAGAAGATATTGGCGCTGCCGATAGGATATTTTACAGAAAGGCGAAAAGGGGACCTTATCTCCAGGATGACCAATGATATTTATGAGATAGAATCTTCGGTAGTCAGTACGCTGGAAGGGTTGATCAAGGATCCGCTGACCATCATCGGCTACCTGGCTTACATGATCTATCTCAGCCCGCATCTTTCCCTTTTCCTGGTGATCTTACTGCCTATCACAGGATTTCTGATCGGCCGTATCAGCCGAACCCTGAAACGCCAGTCCAAAGATGCGGCTACCCGGCTGGGTGAGAGTTTGTCCGTATTGGATGAGACCCTCGGCGGCATCCGTGTCATCAAAGGTTTTGGCGCAGAATCCCTGTTGCGAAAGAAGTTCGTTGAGCTGAATGATAGTTTGTTCCGCATTCGCAATAAAATGAATGCCCGCCGGGATCTGGCCTCTCCGCTTACCGAAGTGCTGGGAATCCTGATCCTGACCATTATCCTTTATTATGGCGGTATGCTTGTCTTCAATACCCATGGTAAGGGCTTTTCCGGCGGCGACCTTTTCACCTATCTCGCAGTCTTTGGTATGCTGATCAACCCGGCCAAAACACTGTCCACTTCCATTTTCAATATCCAACGGGGCGCCGCAGCGATGGAACGGGTTGAAGACCTGCTCAAGGCGCCCATCGCCATCCACGACGATCCCAATGGCCAAAAGCTGGCTGCTTTTGCCGACAAGATAGAATTCCGCAATGTCAGCTTTTCTTATGAGGACACAGGCATCCTGGGAAGCATCGACCTGGTCATTGAAAAGGGTAAGACCATTGCGCTGGTGGGCAGTTCGGGTGCAGGCAAGTCGACACTCGCCGACCTCGTACCTAGATTTCACGACGTTACGGGCGGGGAATTACTCATCGATGGAGTCAATATTAAAGACTATTCCCTGCGGTCGGTGCGGGAGCAAATGAGCATCGTCACCCAGGAGCCCATTCTCTTCAACGATACCATCGCTGCAAACATTGCACTCGGCAAACCCGACGCCACCCGGGAAGAGATCGTCCGGGCTGCTGAAATTGCCAATGCCCATAATTTTATTATTCAGAAGGAACAGGGTTATGAAACCAATATCGGCGACCGGGGCAACAAGCTCAGCGGCGGCGAAAGACAGCGTCTTACCATCGCCCGCGCCGTGCTGAAGAATCCACCCATCCTTATCCTCGACGAAGCCACGTCTTCGCTTGACACGGAAAGCGAACGCCTGGTACAGGATGCCATCAACAAAATGATGGAACACCGGACCAGCATCGTCATCGCTCACCGGCTCAGCACCATCCGCCATGCGGATGAGATCATCGTGCTGCAGAAAGGGCACATTGTCGAACGCGGGACGCACGATGAGTTGATGCGGCGGCAGGGGTTTTATCATAAGCTCGTGGAGATGCAGGAGGTGAAATAGGCCTCCGGCCCGGGACTGGTTCGATGGTCTTGCTTTGCTGCTTATCGGTATCGGATATTGCCTCGATATCCTTGGGACACTTCAAAAGATCCTGCATACCTATTTTGCCGATACCTTACTCATAGCCGCTGCTCTTTTAAAGGTTCTGGGAGTCATCATCTTGCTATAGCGCGTGCGAAAAACGCCCAAGACCCGCGGATACAAAATATCAGGGCTATAAAAAGGACTGTCATTGGATCTGGCAGTGATAAAGGCCTGATATTTCCTTAATTTTTTTACAACAATTGTTGATCCAGTTCTCACGTTCTTCGTGTGAACTGGTAACCACTACACTGAACATTTCCCGATAAAAATGTTCTACACCAAGAAAATCGGCGATGCAGTTTTTCCAAATGAAATTTAATGGATCGTGAAATACATCTTGCTCTCTTTCCGTGATAGTATTTGAAGTGTTAAAGACAAAGAAATATTTCAGCTTCAATAATTTCACTGGCAGGCCTTCGCCCTTGTCTTCGAAGCCATATCCGACCCCGAGACGGATCACACGGTCTATCCATCCTTTCAGAATAGCAGGGGGCTGACCCCACCAGTTGGGATGAATAATAATAAGACAATCGGCCTGCTGCAGTTCCTCACAATGCTTCACGACATCATCATGAAAGAAGTTTTCATGAAGCAATTCGTCTTCTTTTAAAAGTGGATCGAAATTGTCAGCATATAGGTCGTGGAAAACGATCTCGTGACTGTCGCCAAATTGCTTAACCAGGCTAAATGCAAGCGCATGATTAAGACTTTTGGGACTTGGGTGTGCTAAAATTATTAAAATGTTCATAGCATGAAAACTCTTTACATGCAATGATATAATAATTTAGTTTGTATTGCAAACTACGGCATGCCGCACACCTCTAAGCAGGCTCGGCGGGCTAGTCGATGTCATCGCCTTCCTCATCATTCCCCCACCCTTCTTCATCGTCCGGGGTTCGGCTGCCGGCAGCGGCCTTCGCGCCGACCTGCTCCGTCTCGCGGTCCATCTGCTCGATAGCCACGGGGCGCTCGGAATCATCGCCGATGAGGTAACGGGAGAAATAGTCGGCCATCCGCCAGAAGAAATATTCTGTCATGTCTGCATATCCATGCCGCTGACCGGGCAGCAGGACAAGGTCAAATCGTTTGTTGGCCTTGATAAAGGCATTGGCGAGCCGGATGGTATTGCCGGGATGTACGTTGTTGTCGATGTCACCGGTGGATAACATGAGGTGTCCCTTGAGGTTTTTGGCGATCTCGGGATTTTTTTCAATGGAATAAACGAAAGAGGTGTCTCCTTTTTCGCTGACCACTTCCTTAACTCCATGGTGTTTCTCGCTCCACCAGCGATTGTAAATAGCATTGTCGTGGTTGCCGGAAGAGGACACCGCCACCTTGAAAAAGTCGGGATAGACCAGCATGGCCGCTGTGCTCATAAAGCCACCGCCGCTGTGGCCGTGGATGCCGACACGGTTAATATCAATAAACGGATAGCGGTCGGAAAGCTGCTCTGCCACTGCCTTTTTATCAGCCAGGCCATAATCTCTCAGGTTGCCATAACCGTAATTATGATACCATTTGCTGCGGGAGGGGTGGCCGCCGCGATTGCCGATCGTAACGACGATCATCCCTAATTGCGCGAGGCGGTCCATCCTGTCCATGCTACGGCCGAAGGTTTTATTGACGGCTTCTGTCTGCGGGCCGGGATAGACATATTCCATGAGGGGATATTTCTTTGTCGAGTCGAAGTTGAAGGGTTTATAGATCACTCCGTACAGGTCTGTGACGCCATCATCGGCTTTTGCCTTAAACGGCTGAGGGAATTTATATCCGGCGGCGAACAGCGAGCTGAGGTCGGCGGTTTCCAGGTCCATGATCTTCTTGCCGAGGCTGTTGCACAGCACGGATTTTGGAACTGTATTGACACGGGAGAAATTATCCACGAAAAACTGCTGGTCATCGTCCATGTCGGGGGCGTGATCGAAGTCGCCGGCATCGAGAAGGGTGAGGCCCGAGCCATCGAAATTGACCTTATACAGATGCAGGTAATAAGGGTCTTCGCCTTGTTCTTTCCCGTTCGCGGAAAAATAAAGGATACGTTTTTTATTGTCGATGCCAACAATGTCTTCACAGTGGAAGGGTCCGCTGGTGATTTGATTTTTCGGCTTTCCTGTACCGTCATAGAGGTAAAAATGAGCCCAGCCGTCGCGTTCGCTCCATTCGATGAGCTCGCGGCCTTCGTCTACCAATCCCAGGCGGCGGACTTCCACATATGTGTTGAGCCGCTCCTGGATAAGGGTTTTGGCGGAAGTATCGTTTACCTCTACTTCACAGACGTCGATGCGGTGCAGGTCGCGGCTGGTGCGGGTGATGAAGAATTTTGCATTGGTGCCCAGCCAGAGCTGGGATTTAATGTCGTCGTCCCGGCGTCGTTCGGGCTGGACGGCCGACCAGATAACCAGGTCCTGGTCTTTAAACTGGCCGGAGCTGATGACCTTATGTGTCCCGGCAGGGACGTCGAATACCAGCAGCTGCTCGATGGGCGCTTCCTTATCAGCCGGCATCGTATATTTATACGTCTCCAGGGTAGGCCGGGGCTCAGCGAGGGAATTGATGACCCAGAGGTCTTTTACTTTTCGCTGGTCGGCGCGGGACATAGCGAAATGTTTGGAGTCGGGGCTCCAGAACAGCTGTGCCGGCTTGCGTCGGTCCTTGTTTTTTTCTTTATCGACATTGGTTTCACCGCCGCCGCCGAGGGCGCCGTTGCCATGATAACTATAATATTCCACTCCATCGGTAGTCAGGGCATGTTCTACAATGGTGCTATCGTCTTCGTTGCTCAGGGCTTTTTCATAACCCGCCCGGTCCATCCAATAGAGATTGAAACGACGGCCGAATACGATGGTGTTGCTGTCGGGAGAGATATTGGCCCAGTTGGGTTTGTGTTTTGGTTTTTTAAAACCAACCAGCTCATTGAGTTCGCCGCTGATTAAATTGTATTCGAAATAATATACTTTCTTTTCCTTGGCAGCAGGGGGATTATCAGCGCCGCGACGGCCGGAGGTGGCGGAATCTTTTTTATCGACGTCCTGGGAGCTTTTCACTTCAAACTGTATCCAATTCTCGTCTTTAATAAAGTGAAGGCTGTCGAGGCCGAGATGTTTTGCTTCGAAGGGGTCTTTTACTATGCGGGAGATAGCAGCCGCCAGCTTGTCGCGATCGAACATCAGCTTTTTCTCACCCTTTACCGGGTCTATGATATACCATTGTTTGCCATCGGTGGTCTCGTACATATACCAGAAGCGGTTGCTTTTCTTCAGCCAGTGCGGGTCTACCTGCGTGGTGAAGATCATCTTTTCCAGTTTTTTGGGAGAGAAGCGGGCTGCGGCCTGATAATTAGCCGTAGTTACGGGGGTTTGTCGGGCGTATAGGTTAACGGCCATCAATAAAAATCCTATGACGAGGAGCTTGGGCATAAGCAGTGAATTTTGGAACTGCTATTTAAGGTATCTTTCTCCAGCAGAACTTACTAATATCCATACACGGCAACAATTGAGGATAAATGGAATCGGGTGATGCTGACCGATATATATCTGGCCGTTGGGCGGACAGACGAAGCAATAGAGCGGTTTGCGGATTTCGGGGCGCGGCATCAATATGGGCTGTTCCTGTATGTGCTGTTCCTGCAGGGGAGGGGGCGTGAGAAAAAATCCCGGCTTATTTTTGAGGACATGGCAAGGGGGGCTCCTCACCTTAGTTCCAGGGAAAGACGTGATAATCGTGCCTGGATGTAAAGGCTAAAGAAGAATTGAAAAAAGGCCTAACCCCATCGGTCTAACAGACCCGACTGACCTTATTTATTCATCATCTGTTTGGCCTCGATGCTCAGGGTGGCATGAGGAACGGCTCTAAGCCTTGCTTTATCGATGAGTTTACCGGTTACCCGGCAAATGCCATACGTTTTGTTCTCGATGCGCATCAGGGCTTTTTCCAGGTGATCGATGAAAGTGATCTGGCGGCTGGCCATCTGGCTCAGTTGTTCTCTCTCCATGCTCATACTTCCATCTTCCATGGTCATATAACGGGCGTCGTCATTATCGCCGCCCATTTCATCCTTACGAGTGATCAAACCTTGTAAGTAAGCTAATTCTTTCTTAGCTGCGTCAAGTTTGCGATTGATCAATTCCCTGAATTCTGTGAGTTCTGTGTCGCTGTATCTCATAGTGGGTCCAGTTTGTTCTTCTTGTGGGGTGTCTAATACTGATTTAGTGAATTCCGGTTCGTATTTGCGAACTGTTTTTGTTTTCATTTCCGGGATGACTACTTTCACCGGTTTGGGTGGAGTAGCCGGTTTCTTTGGTTCTGTTTTTAGCGGATTCGTTGCCATGGGTTGTGGAAGAGGGGGTGTAGCTACTGTTTTGCCGGTGACAGCAGGGGTGGTTACGGCCTGTTTGGTTGCAGCAGCCTGGGCGACCGGGGCTTTGGATGCTGCAGTTGAAACAGTCTGCGACTTTACAACTGCTGGTTGAGTTTTAGCGGCTGCGGGAGTAGACGGCTTGGATATACTGGATACAGCGGGTTTTTTTGTAGGCACGGGGGCGGATTTTTTAGCCGATGCTGCAGGGGCAACCTTTTTAGCTACCGGTTTAGCAATACTCTTAGTCACCGGCGCTTTTTTGGCGCTCTTACTTGAACCTGACGACTGGGCAGGTTTCGAGGCCGTTTTTTTTGCCGGTACTATTTTCTTGACTGTTGCGGTCTTTTTAGCGGGCTTAGCCGCCTTCTTCTTGGTTGCCATACGGTTAGGCTTTTTTAGTAACAAACACTTTTAAAAGAATATCATTCACTTCAATTTCAATGCCATCGGCTGGCTCCTTAACCAATTCAATAGAATCTGCCAAAATTTCCGCGCAAATATAATCATTAAATTTGGTCAGGGAATCTGTAAGGGCGGGTACATCTGCTAGTTTTACTAAAATTCTGTCGGTCAGATCATAACCATTGTCTTTCCGGATCTTCTGGATACGATTGACGAATTCACGTGCATTGCCTTCCTGAGCCAGTTCGGGGGTAACTGTAACATCCAGGGCGACGGTGAGGGCATTCTTATTAGCCACTACCCAGCCTGGAATATCCTCACTGGTAATTTCAACTTCGTTAATTGTCAATATTAAGGGTTCTTTATCAATAAATAAAGTAATATTTCCTTCTTTTTCCAATTTTCCTATGTTCTCTTGGGAAAATTCTGTCAATGCGGCGCTGACAGCCTTCATTTTAGGGCCCAATTTCTTACCCAGAGCAATAAAATTGGGCTTTATCTTCTTTTTGATAAACCCATCAGTACCAGAGAGATATTGAACTTCTTTTACATTGACCTCGGCCATGATGAGGTCTTCCACTTTTTCCAGCTGGTCTTTCATGGCGGGGTCGAGCACGGGTACCAATACTTTCTGCAGCGGCTGGCGGACTTTGATATTCACCTTTTTACGAAGGGACAGGATAAGCGAGGATGCATCCTGCGCCATCTGCATCCTTTCTTCCAGGGCCAGGTCGATAAAGTCTGCATTTGCGACCGGGAAGTCGGTATGGTGTACGGAGGCGGCTTGAATCCGGCCCGTGACTTCTTCGAGATTGGAGAATAACCAGTCCGAGAAGAAGGGGGAGATAGGAGCCATCAGCCGGCTGACCGTCTCCAGGCACTCATAAAGAGTCTGGTAGGCGCAGATCTTATCGTGTTCGTATTCACCTTTCCAGAACCGGCGGCGGCAAAGGCGCACATACCAGTTGCTAAGGTGCTCGTCTACAAACTCTTCGATGAGTCGTCCGGCCAGGGTGGGCTCATAGTCGTCCAGGCTGGCGGTAACTTTGGCGACGAGGCTATTCAGGGAAGAAAGTATCCAGCGGTCGATCTCCGGTCGGTCAGTCGGGGAGATATAGGCCTCCTTAAAGTCAAAACCATCTACGTTGGCATAGAGCGCGAAGAACTGGTAGGTATTATATAAGGTGCCGAAAAATTTACGCTGGGCCTCTTTTATCCCGTCGACGTCGAATTTCATGCTTTCCCAGGGGGAGGCATTGGTGATGAGGTACCAACGGGTGGCATCGGCGCCGAATTTGTCGATGGTTTCAAAGGGGTTGACGACGTTGCCGAGGCGTTTGCTCATTTTATTGCCGTTCTTATCCAGCACGAGCCCATTGGAAACCACGGTCTTATACGCCAATCCCGGGTAGCGCGATTCAAGGTCGTTTCCACCCGGGCCGGAGCCGGGGGACACCCGATCGAGGCCGGCCTTCTTCAACTCTTCATGGATCGACTCCTTCAGGAGGGCGCCGAGTGCATGGAGGGTATAAAACCAACCGCGGGTTTGGTCTACCCCTTCAGCGATGAAGTCGGCGGGGTAGTTTTGAGCGAAAACTTCTTTGTTTTCAAACGGGAAATGCCATTGCGCATAGGGCATAGCGCCGCTATCGAACCAGACGTCGATGAGGTCGGAAACCCTTTTCATGGGTTGGCCCTTTTCGCTGACGAGGATGATCTCGTCGACATAGGGTTTGTGCAGGTCGGCCGTCAGTTTCTTTACATAGGTCCCGAGGTCCTCGCCCGCGGGTGGTGACATGAGTCCTGCCGTGATGGACCTGCGGATAGCCGCCTGCAGGTCGGCTATGGAACCGATGCATATTTCTTCCCGGGCTTCCAGCTCTTCTTTGGTCGCGTCTTCCGGCAATTCCGTCCGCCATACCGGGAGAGGCGTGCCCCAATAGCGGCTGCGGCTGAGGTTCCAGTCGACCATATTTTCCAGCCAGTTGCCAAAACGGCCTTCGCCGGTGGATTTGGGTTTCCAGTTGATGGTTTTGTTCAGTTCGACCATTCTGTCCTTCATCGCCGTGGTTTTTATAAACCAGGCGTCGAGCGGATAATAAAGGACAGGTTTATCGGTACGCCAGCAATGAGGGTAGTTGTGCTCGTATTTTTCGATGCGGAAAGCCCGGTTCTCTTTTTTCAGCTTAACGCAAATGTCTACGTTGACGTCCACGTATTTGGGGTCGTCCTTGTAGTTTTTTACGTAGCGGTTGCTGAATTCGCCAAGACCTTCGACAAATTTCCCTTGCCGGTCAACCATGACCAGCATACCTATATTATACTTTGTGCCGACTTTATAGTCATCCGCGCCAAAGGCGGGGGCGGTATGGACGATACCGGTACCGTCTTCGGTTGTAACGAAGTCGCCCAGCAGCACGCGGAAGGGATCGCCGCCGGCTGCTTCCGGTGTATTGGCTTCATATGGAAGCAGTTGTTCATAACGAAGCTCTTCCAGCCCGCTGCCTTTGAACCCGTCAATGACCTTCCAGGGGAGTGTCTTGGATTCAGCGGTATAGGCAGCGAAATCGCCGTTCTCCGCTTCGGGTTTAAAGTATTTACCCAGCAGGGCTTTGGCGAGTACGACGTTGACCGGCAGGTGCGTATAGGGATTGAATGTTTTCACCAGTACATATTCTATCCGGGGGCCAACGGTAAGGCCAAGGTTGGACGGGAGGGTCCAGGGAGTGGTCGTCCAGGCCATGAAAAAGACTTCGTCACCGGCGTCTACAGATTGAAAAAGGAATTTACTTTTTTCGTTTCTTATCGCCTTGAACATGGCCACAGCCGTAGTATCCTTCACGTCTTTATAACAGCCGGGCTGGTTTAGCTCGTGGGAGCTGAGGCCGGTACCGGCGGCGGGTGAATAGGGCTGGATACTGATGCTTTCATAGAGCAGTCCTTTTTTGTACAACTCGCTCAATATCCACCAAAGGGTCTCTATATAATTGTTTTCGAAGGTGATATAGGGGTGTTTCAAGTCTACCCAATAACCTATCCTGCTGGTCAGCTCGTCCCATTTGTCCTTGTATTTCAGCACTTCGCGACGGCAGGTTTCATTGTATTCGGCGATGGAGATCGTCTTCCCGATGTCTTCTTTGGTGATGCCCAGCATTTTCTCTACACCAAGCTCTACGGGGAGGCCATGGGTATCCCAGCCGCCTTTCCGTTTGACCTGGAAGCCTTTCATGGTTTTATACCGGCAAACCAGATCCTTAAGGGTCCGGCTTATGACGTGGTGAATACCAGGTAAACCATTGGCGCTGGGAGGGCCTTCATAAAAAACGAACGGAGCGGCTCCTTCTCTTAATTCCACGCTTTTCTCAAAAGCCCGGTCTGTTTCCCACTTTGCCAGAACCTCCTGGCTGATAGCGGGTAAATTCAATTGCTGGTATTCCTTGTACTTGGCCATATAATATTATAAAGCATTGGGTATTAATGTCCTATCCCGATCTCTCTCCATAAACATCCGTGGGAAATGAAAAATCCCTGGGAATCCGGGTAGAAGCTAGTTAAACATGGGACGCAAATTTACGAAATAAATAAATGCCTGAAACAGGCAGAGAGGCCTGGGGCTGAAACAGACCGGGAAGGGCCTAAAGTAAACTGTTAAAAGATTGTAAAAAGTCTAAAAACTTTCTAAAATAGCCTTACAAAAATCAAGGTTATCCACATAGTTGGGGTTTTGGCACAATTTATGGATACTTATTTTCTCAGAAAAGCGATACAAAGAGAGTGACCAAATCACTCCAATATATACATCAACTCTTTCTACGGTTTAGGGTTTAGGGGTTAAAAAGGGGGGTATTCCTACTCCCCTTCCTTTTAAAAATCTTTTCCCACCGTGAACCCCGTTTCTCCTTATTCCGTGTAATGTATTTACCTTATTCAATGGAGATCCGTAGCCATCCCGTTTTTAATCTCTGATATTACCTTGCAAAAACCCGTTCGTCAAGCACCAGGCTCTAGAGTCGCAATTCCTGAATTACCAGTCACACACGAAGTTCGTTTCCGGAAAACCTACCTTTTTACCCCGGATGGAAAGAACCCTCCCGGCATCAGCGCCGGGAGGGTTTTTCGTTATGTCTCCCCGGAATGATTATTGCTCCTTGCGCTTCCTGATTATTTTATAGATGCGGATGGCGCACATGAGCAGGATGACAAAGAGAAACAGGCCGAGTAATCCCCAGGCCCAGCTCATATTTTGTTTGACCACGACCAGCATGACTATCGCGACCAGGAAGATGGTGGCAACTTCGTTCCAGATGCGCAGCTGCCCGGAAGAATAGCGGAAGATCCCTTTCATTTGCTGGCGGTAGATGGCTTGCAGTGAGAAATGGTAGGCATAGAGTCCTGCTACAAAACCTAATTTGATGGCCAGCCAGGTGGGGACGGAGCCTAAAAGCAGCATCATCCATGGACCGAAGATAAGAGTCAGTATTGCGGAGGGCCAGGTGATGCCCATCCACAATCGCCGGATCATAAGGCGGAATTGTTGTTGCAGGATTGTTTTTTCGGGTTCAGGTTTGCCGGCGGCTTCTGTATGATAGACGAAGAGACGCACCATATAGAATAAGCCGCTGAACCAGGTGACGATAAAAATAATGTGCAGCGCTTTGATATAATTATACATAGGAAGATATTACTCCAATATCATTGTCTTGTCCCCCGCGGCGTAATCTTTAATCCATCCCGCCAAAGTCTGCACCCACAGTGGGTTAGTATTCAAACAAGGGATCATGGCATAGGTCTCTCCGCCGGCTCCAAGGAAGGTTTCTTTTCCACGTATAGCAATCTCTTCCAGCGTTTCCAGACAGTCACTGATAAAAGCAGGACAAAGGATGAGCAGTTTTTTGATCCCTTCCTTTGGCATTTCATCCAACCGGATATCGGTGAAGGGTTCCAGCCAGCCTTTGCCCAGCCTGGACTGAAAAGAATTACTGTATTTTCCTTCGGGTATATTCAGCAGACGGACCATTTCCTTAGTAGTGGCAAAACACTGGTGGCGATAGCAAAAAGCATGTGCCGGAGAAGCCGTGTCGCAGCAAGCTGCCGATTTGAGGCAATGGCTGCCGGTGGGATCGCTTTTTTGCACATGCCGGGCAGGAACTCCATGATAACTAAAAAGAATATGATCGTATTCTTCGTTGAGCCAGGGACGTATCTGTTGGCTTAGCGCATGCAGATAATGGGGTTCGTTGTAAAAAGGCTTGATAAAATTCAGCTTGAATGAGTAGCCTTTTTCCCGGTGGATCTCCCGGGCATATTCTACGGCAGTCTCATAAGAGGCCATAGCATAATGCGGGTAAAGCGGAATGGCAATGACCTCCTCCAGCTGCGGGACCTTTTTGAGCAGCCGTTCATATGCGTCGTCCATGGAAGGGTTGCCATAACGCATAGCTATCTCTACCGGCTCTTCTACATATGATTGTAAAGACTCCTGTAACTGACTCGTCAGGACAATTAAGGGAGAGCCTTCTTTAGTCCAAATGGTCTTATAGGCTTCTGCGGACTTGGCCGCCCGGAAGGGCACGATTAAACCCCCTACGAGTATCTTCCGGAAAAGCCAGGGATAGTCGATAACCCTTTTATCCATCAGGAACTCCATTAAATAAGCATGAACGTCTTTTGTCGAGGTAGAATCCGGCGATCCCAGATTCAATAAGAGGATTGCGCGTTTGCCTGTTGGTGTCATATGATAATTTGCAAAGGTAATTGGTAAGCCGGCGGAAAACACAGGGTCATTGTCACAATATTGCAAGAAACGAACCATGAGGTTCGAAAACATGACAGTCTAATGACAGAAAAAATCGTGTTATAGGAACCCTTGAAAGTAATTTTGCGTACTTAATACCACAAGCAAGTAGAAATGGGTACAAGGACCTCTGATATCTCGGGATTTTACGTAATAGGAATTAACTATAAGAAAACGGACGCCGCTGTCAGGGGCCAATTCGCTATCGGCAACGAGCAATACGAACGGATCTTAACACTTGCCCCCTCCCGGCATTTAAATGAATTATTTATTTTATCTACCTGTAACCGGACGGAAATCTACGGCTTTGCCGATAATGCCAATCAACTGGTTGATCTGCTTTGTACTGAAACCATCGGCAGCCGGGATTCTTTTTTGGATATGGCCTATGTCAAGAGAGGAATGGAAGCCATCGAACATCTGTTCCTGGTGGGCGCCGGAATCGACTCCCAGATCCTTGGTGATTATGAGATCGTGGGCCAACTGAAGCAAGCTGTAAAATTTGCAAGGGAGCATGCGTTCATCGGAGCGTCGACGGAGAGATTGGTAAACTGTGTTTTGCAGTCTTCGAAGTCCATCAAGAACCAGACGGCGCTCAGCGGGGGAACGGTATCTGTCTCCTTTGCCGCCATTCAATACATCCGGGAAAATATAACCGATCTTACCAATAAGAAGATCCTTTTACTCGGCACGGGCAAGATCGGGCGTAATACCTGCCGGAATATGGTAGATTATCTCTCTACGTCAAATATTACGCTGATCAACCGTACGGAAAGCAGGGCTGCGGAACTCGCCGTCGAAATGGGTGTTCAATATGCACCGTTGGAGCGGATAGCCCGGGAAGCCGCTGTTGCCGATATTATCCTGGTAGCCACGAATGCCGAACTGCCTACGCTGCTGCACAGCCATATTGAAAAGCAGGGAGACAAATTACTGATCGATCTTTCGATACCCTGTAACGTGGAAAAGTCGGTTGCAGAATTACCGGGCATCACCCTGATAAATGTGGATGAGCTTTCGAAGATAAAGGACGAGACGCTGCAGAAGAGAGAAGCGGAAGTGCCGAAAGCCAGGGTCATCATTGCCGAACACATCGCTGAGCTGATGGAGTGGTTTGAAATGCGCAAACATGTTCCCGTCCTGAAAGCCGTAAAAAGCAAATTAAAAGAACTACATACCAGCCCATTGTTCAGCCAGTTGTCCGGGGAATCTTTTCCCGATACGAGGGATATGGACGAACAAATTCAACGGGTGATCAACGGAATGGCGACGAAGATGCGCCAGCAAAACCAGGGGGGCTGCTACTATATACAGGCTATAAACGAGTATATAGCAGCTAACTAAAACCCCACCCTTCATATCATGCAAACACCGATCCGGATAGGTACAAGAGAAAGTCAACTGGCTGTCTGGCAGGCCACACAGGTAAAAGAGCTTCTTGAAAAAGAAGGTTTTACTTCGGAATTGGTTTATATCAAAAGCGAAGGTGATATCGACCTTAAAACTCCTTTGTATGAGATGGGTGTACAGGGTGTGTTTACCCGCAGTCTCGACATTGCCCTGCTGAACCACAAGATAGACCTGGCAGTACATTCCATGAAGGACGTGCCGACACAGTTGCCCGAGGGCCTGCAGCAGGCAGCCGTACTGAAACGGGGGCCGGTACGGGATCTCCTGGTATACAAACAGGACCTTAATTTTCTCGGGTCTGCCGCGCCCGCACAAATAGCTACCAGCAGCATTCGTCGGAAAGCGCAATGGCTGCATAAATATCCCACCCACCAACTACACAATCTTCGTGGAAATGTCAATACCCGGCTGAGGAAACTGGCCGAGGAAAACTGGGACGCGGCCATCTTTGCACAGGCAGGGCTTGAGCGCATTAATGTCCGGCCTGAGAAAAGCATTGTCCTGGACTGGATGTTACCGGCCCCTGCACAAGGCGCTATCCTCATCGTCTGCCGGACGGATGACGAAGTAAATTATGCCAGTTGTCAGCCGCTGAATGATGCAGAGACGGCCCTGTGCACAAAGATCGAGCGGGATTTCCTGCGAACTTTGCTTGGCGGCTGCTCCACACCGATAAGCGCCCTGGCCGAGGTAGAGGAAGGAGATGTCTATTTCGTCGGCGAATTGCTGTCCCCGGACGGGCGGCAAAAAGTCGCCATAGAAAAAATATTGCCCGTGGAAAAGGCGGACGGTCTTGGGCAGCATGCAGCGGAAGAGCTGTTAGAGAAAGGGGGAAGGGCTATTGCAGAAGAAATAAGGACGGCGGAAGCCAAGCTACCACATGCCTGATTCAACCATACACGTATTATCGACCCGGCCGCTGTCGCCTGAACTGATTACCGGCGCAGCGGAAAAAGGCATAACCATCGACGTTGTCCCTTTTATAACAACGGAGGTAGTGGAGGATGGGCTGTTGCAGCAACGAATCGGGGAGTTGGGCGGGCGCCGGCTGGCAGCTGTATTTACCAGCACCAATGCGGTGGAGGCGGTAGCACCATGGAGCAGGGGAACCAGGTTATGGACGATCTTTTGTATCGGAGCGGCTACGCGGCGGCTGGTAGAAAAACATTTTGGCGAAGGGGCGATTGCGGGAACGGCTGAATCGGCGCTTGCGCTGGCCAAAAAAATTATTAGTCAGGAGGAAGACGCGGAAATATTCTTTTTTTGCGGAGACCAGCGAAGAGAAGACTTACCATCCGTTTTGCGACAAGCAGGTTTCCGCGTTAATGAGCTGGTGGTATATCAAACTAAAGCCACTCCTCATAAGACGGAACGGTCCTACGAGGGTTTGGTTTTTTTCAGCCCCAGCGCCGTAGAAAGTTATTTTTCGGTGAATACGGTTGCAGCCGGAACCACCCTTTTCGCCATCGGCCGGACCACGGCGGCGGCTATTCAGGTCTTTTGCAGCAATCCGGTAGTCGTTGCTGAACAACCGGATGCAGCCATACTGATAAGCCAGGTAATCGATCATTTTCAAATTAAAAACAGCCAGCACTAAGATTTTATGACAACACTCAAGAACGATCTTTTACTGAGAACTTTAAGAGGCGAAAATACCGAACGCCCGCCCGTATGGATGATGCGGCAGGCGGGGCGTTATCTGCCGGATTACATGAAGCTGAAGGAAAAATATTCTTTCTTTGAGCGTTGCCAGACCCCTGAACTGGCTACGGAGATAACCATCCAACCCGTAGAGCAGGTGGGTGTAGACGCAGCCATTATTTTCTCGGATATACTGGTAGTGCCGCAGGCTATGGGCATGGAAGTACAGATGGTAGAAGGGAAAGGCCCTTTCTTACCCGACCCCATAAAAAGGATAGGAGACCTTGATAAATTGATTGTACCGGATGTAAATGAAAAACTGGGTTATGTTTTTGATGCGCTGAGCCTGACTAAAAAGACACTGGCCGGCCGGGTTCCGCTGATAGGTTTTGCCGGCTCGCCCTGGACCCTGCTTTGTTACATGGTGCAGGGTAAAGGATCGAAGACCTTTGACGAAGCAAAGGCATTCTGTTATATACAACCGGAGGCGGCCCATCGCCTGCTGCAGCTCATAACGAATACGACTATCGCCTATCTTAAGGGACAGGTCAAGGCCGGCGCCGATGTGGTGCAGATCTTCGACAGCTGGGGCGGCTTATTAGGACCGGATGATTTTGAAATCCTGTCCTTACAATATATCCGGCAGATCGTCACTGCCTTAAAAGAGGAAGTGCTGGTCATCGTTTTTGCAAAAGGAGCGTGGCAGTCCCTGGATAGCATGGCTGCCACCGGCGCGCATGGACTCGGCATCGACTGGTGTATCCGGCCTTCCACGGCCCGGGAGCTGGCGGGCCCTAACGTTACCCTGCAAGGCAACTATGATCCGGCAAAACTCCTGTCGCCAATACCTGTTATCAAAAAAGAAGTGACGGCCATGCTGGATACATTCATAGGTTATCCGCACATTGCCAACCTGGGCCATGGCATTCTGCCGGATGTGCCGGTCGACCATGCAAGGGCATTTGTGGATGCGGTGAAGGAATACGAATTTTAAATGACGACTACTATGGCACAACCCATTGAACTGCCTTATCAAACGGAAACCCGGGTTTTCAGGGACCAATGGATCCTGTTCATTCAGGACCTGCAGGAACAAATCTGCGGGGCACTGGAAAGACTGGACGGCGGGGCCAGGTTTGTCCTGGACGAATGGGAAAGGGAAGGTGGCGGCGGAGGCCGGACCAGGGTCATCGCCGGCGGAAAAGTATTTGAGAAAGGCGGGGTCAACACCTCGGTCGTATGGGGTATGGTCACCGATGCCATGCGGGCGCAGCTGAAGATCGAAGGGCATCGATGGTTTGCCTGCGGGCTTTCTTTGGTAATACATCCCGTGAATCCTTACGTTCCTACTACTCATGCCAACTGGCGTTATTTCGAATTATACGATGAGGCGGGTAACACCACCGACCGGTGGTTTGGCGGCGGCTCGGACCTTACGCCTTATTATCTTTTCGAAGAAGATGCGTCTCATTTTCACCAAAGTTTCCGGGACGCTATGGACCCTTTTGGAAAGGAGCTGTACCCGAAATACAAGAAATGGTGTGATGAGTATTTTGTCAACAAACACAGGGGAGATGAGATGCGGGGGATTGGCGGAGTGTTCTATGATCATCTCCGGCCGGTGGATGCCGGGACGGCTGGTCAGCAAGTGAATGCCCTTTCGGCCGACCAGCTATTTGCATTTCAGCAGGCGAATGGAAATGCTTTTTTACCGGCCTATCTTCCCATTGTTGAAAGAAGAAAAGATTTATCTTATGGGGAGCGCGAGATAGAATGGCAGGAGATCAGAAGAGGCCGGTATGTGGAGTTTAACCTCATTCATGACCGGGGTACCCTGTTCGGGCTGAAAACCCAGGGTCGCACGGAAAGCATATTGATGAGCCTGCCGCCGCGCGCGCGATGGGGATATAATTATCAGCCTGCCGCGGGAAGCCCTGAAGCGCAGCTGTTGGAGGCCTGCCTGCATCCGCGGGATTGGATCAATTGATAGCCGGCCCTCCGGCAAAATGAAACAAAAAACTTTTTATATGTTCTTACAACGTCGCAATCGTATCTTAAGGCAGTCGCCAGCCATCCGGAGCATGGTGGCCGAGACAATACTGACCCCCAATGATTTTATCGTTCCGCTTTTTATTGACGAGGGAAAGGGGGTGGTACAGGAGATAGCTTCTATGCCGGGTTATTTCCGGCGGAGCCTGGATGGTACGGTAAAAGAAGTAAAGGAGCTGGCGAGCCTGGGCATTCGCAGCGTACTGCTTTTCGTCAAGAGCAAAGATGAGCTGAAGGATAATACGGGTAAAGAAGCCTGGAACCCGGATGGCCTCATGCAACGCAGCATCAAGGCGATAAAAGAGGCTGTGCCGGACATCATCGTGATGACGGATGTGGCCCTGGACCCTTATTCTTCCTATGGGCATGATGGTATCGTAGAGAATGGGGAGATCGTGAACGATGCTACGGTTGAAGCGCTGATCAATATGAGCCTGAGCCATGCTGCAGCAGGAGCCGACTGGGTAGCTCCCAGTGATATGATGGATGGCCGTATTGGGGCGATCCGGCAGGCATTCGAAGAAAATAATTATACGAAGACCGGGATCATGGCCTACAGCGCCAAATATGCATCCTGTTTCTACGGTCCTTTCCGGGATGCACTGGATTCAGCGCCGGGATTCGGAGACAAGAAAACCTACCAGATGGACCCGGCCAATCGCCTGGAAGCCATCAAGGAAGCGTTGATGGATGTGGAAGAAGGCGCCGATATCGTGATGGTAAAACCGGCCCTGCCCTACCTGGATATTATCCGCGAAATAAAAGATACGGTACATGTGCCGGTAAGCGCCTATAATATCAGTGGAGAGTATTCCATGATCAAGGCGGCTGCGAAAATGGGCTGGATCAATGAAGAAAAAGCCATTATCGAAACGCTGACTTCTATAAAAAGGGCCGGGGCCGATTTGATCGCCACGTACTTTGCGAAAGATGCGGTGAAATTGTTAAACCGCTAATCTATCTTCGCGCGGGCCGCAACGGGCCAACTATAATCGACATGACTATGTATACCAGGAGCAAAGAACTTTTCGAAAGAGCCCAGCAAAGCATTCCCGGCGGGGTAAACTCGCCCGTCCGTGCATTCCGTAGTGTAGGCGGCACACCCATATTTATCAAAAATGCGAAAGGCGCCTATCTCTATGATGTAGATGGTAACCGGTACATAGATTATATCGCGTCCTGGGGTCCGATGATCCTGGGGCATGCCTGGGACCCGGGGGTCAAGGCTATACAGGAGTATGCGGCTTATTCGACTTCCTATGGCGCCCCTACGGAGCTGGAGGTGGAGATGGCCGAGCTGATCCTGAGCCTGGTGCCGAATGTAGACATGATACGCATGGTCAGCAGCGGCACAGAAGCATGTATGAGCGCTATCCGGCTGGCGCGTGGATATACGGGGCGTAATAAAATGATCAAATTCGAGGGCCATTATCATGGCCATGCCGATTCCTTTCTCGTCAAAGCCGGAAGTGGAATGGCAACCTTCAATATACAAACGGTGCCGGGTGTTACACCGGGCGTGGCGCAGGATACGCTGACGGCTGCGTATAATGACCTGGAGGGTGTAAGGCAGCTGGTGGAAACATATCCCGGGCAGATTGCGGCAATCATTATAGAGCCTGTGGCCGGTAATATGGGCTGCATTTTGCCCGAGGCAGGTTTCCTGGAAGGACTGCGGGCCCTTTGTGACCGGGAAGGCATCGTCTTTATCCTGGATGAGGTCATGACGGGATTTCGCCTGGCGCCGGGCGGGGCACAAGAGCGGCTGGGCATCCGTGCCGACCTGGTGACCTATGGTAAAGTCATTGGCGGTGGTATGCCGGTAGGCGCCTTCGGGGGCAGAAAAGAGATCATGGAGTTTATTGCTCCGCTGGGGAATGTTTACCAGGCGGGCACGTTGAGTGGCAATCCCATTGCCATGATCGCCGGTTATACCCTATTGAAAGAATTGAAGAGCAACCCTGCTATCTATAAAGAGCTGGAAGAAAAAACCATCTACTTGCGGGATGGGCTGGACAAGGTGTTCAGCGCCTGGGGGCAGCCCTACTGTATCAACCAGCTGGGGTCGATGATCAGCATACATTTCAGCGATAATCCGGTCACAAATTTTACCTCTGCTTCCGGCGCTAATAATCAGCGCTTCAAGACCTTTTTCCACGGCATGCTGGAGCGGGGAATTTATCTGCCGCCTTCTGCGTTTGAGAGCTGGTTCCTCAACAATGCGCTGACGACCGCTGATCTGGATGCGACGATCCAGGCGGCCCAGGAGATCCTTACGGAGATTTAAACGAAAAAGTTGTTTTTTTCAATTAATTTTGGTCAAATAAAACCTTTTAGTACATTTGCTAAAATAATTGGCAAATGTCTATTAGAAGAGAGGTGGAGGAATTCCTTAGAGACTTTCTTTTCAAACTTGAATTTTGGGGCCTGCTCAAGGCCCTTTACCGGATACATTATACCACCAATCGCACTTGTGGGTGTTCGGAAAGACGGTAAAAGAAAGAGAAATTTATATTAAAATCCAGATGGGTCCACCGAATGCTGAAACCATTTGTATTTCCTTTCATTTTTCAGACAGAGGGCGTCACAGACGCCCTGGCCGAAGGCCCGACATAAAATGTTAATCCGGGCAGGGCTAAATTTCAGATAAGCCCGCCCGGATTGACCAAATGAGTTACCCCTTTAAAAAATAATTGTATGAAAAGTCCCATTACAGGAAAGCCAATGGAATTGGTAAAAGAAAAAAGGGTGTTGGAATTCAGGAAAGAATCATTTGAGGTCATATATCATTTTTACCGGTGTCTGGATACAGGGGAGGAATTTGAGGATGATCAACTAGGTGATTTAAATCTGGACCAGGTATATAATGCGTACCGTGCTAAGCATAAATTTCCTTTTCCGGAAGAGATTAAAGAGCTTCGCGGACGGTATGACCTGCCCGCAACGACAATGTCTCAGATCCTGGGGTTTGGCATCAATCAATATCGTCTGTATGAAACGGGTGAAATTCCCAGCGAAACGAATGCACGGCTTATTCAAATGGCCGGCAATCCGGATGAGTTCATTCGCCTGATAGAGTTAAGTAATGTTTCGGAAATCAGGCAAAAAGAAAAGCTGTTAAAAAGGATCGAAGATCTGAAAAAAGGACAAAGTGCGGCGAGCATCATTACAGAAACCACGCTGGGTATGAGTTTTCCTTCCGAATATAATGGTTATAGGAAAACAGGTCCTGAAAAAGCATACCAGATGATTAGATTTTTTGCGGAGGACTTGAGGCCTTTGAAGACTGCCCTGAACAAATTATTATTTTATGCTGATTTTTATCATTTCAAAAAAATTGGAATGGGGATTAGTGGGTTGCAATACCGGGCTATTCAATGGGGGCCTGTTCCAAGTCAATTCGATTATCTTTTTAAAATGGCGGAAGAACATCGCGTCATCAATTTAAGGTATGAATTATGGGACGGAGATAAGGAAATGGTCGTTATCGATCCGTCAGAAGAAACGGACTTCAGGCCGGGGCTTTTTACGGAAGACGAGATCGAGAGCCTACAAACTGTTCTGGACAAGTTTAAGAAAATCAAAACCGGGCAACTCGTGGACATCAGTCACAGCGAGCCGGCATGGAAAGACAATATCGGACAAAAGAAACTGATCAGCTATAAATATGCATTCGATTTGTTGGCGCTTTAAGCCGTTGGGCGGGATGTTATTAGGGGTGGGTTTAATGCAACAGCAGCTCGCAGGGTTTGAGCCCCGTGTGTTTTTTGAATGCCGTGGAGAAGTGTGAAATGGAGGAATAACCCAGCATGACGGAAACCTCGGTGACGCTCAAGCCTTTTTCGTAGAGCAGGTAACGGGCGTGTTCCATGCGCTGGCCCTGGTAGAAGTCGAAGATGGTCGTCCCGAACATCTCTTTAAAGCCTTTCTTTAAATAACATTCATTGATGGCGACCTTGCGGCTGAGCTCCTTGATGGTAAGGGGTTCGCCGATATGCTGGAGGAGTATCTCGCGGGCCTGGATGATCTTTTCCCGATCGGCTTCATTGGCGAGAAATTTACACTGGAAGCCTTCTACCTCTTTTTCCCCGACCATGCATTCCAGGCTATAAAGCAGGAGCATCTGGCTTTGGGCATTGATGAAAATGTTTTCCAGGCTGTCTGTATAGCTATGATTCAGCAGGGCTTCCAGGACCAGGCGGGTCCTTCCGCAAAGGGAAAGGGTCTTGGAGAAGGAAGTCGTATGCCTGAATTCAAGCAGGTCGTCGCTGACAGCGCTTTCGGGCTTGCCGGGGCGGACAAGCTGAGGGCGGACAAACTGAGAACGGGCAAACTGGGAAAGGTGTACGGAAAGGAAGCGAAAACTAAGCACGTCTACGGTATCGATGCGTTCGGAGCAGCCGGGTGTGGCGTTCAGCTTGCAGGAGTCGCATTCTATAGCTTTTTTGCGGCAATAAACGTTGCCGGCCAGGCAAAAACACAATTCCAGGTAATTCTGGGCAGGGTCTTCCTTCTTGTAGTGATAGACCATCATGCCCAGGTCGTCCAGGTTCCAGTGTGGGTTTTTCTGATAACGTTTGATGGCATATTGAACGGAACCGGGTATCTGGCGATCTTTCTCTTGCAACACTACAAGCTGGTCCTGCATTACAGGTTGTTTGTAGGCCATCATCAATATATCAGGAGCCTGGTACATAAGTTTGTAAAAATACATTGAAAAAGTTGAATAAGTACATCCAGGTAGACCGAATGGTTCAAAGGGAGAGATTTTGACAAAACAATGACGCGGAAATGATGTGGCCGGGAGGATTTATCGCGGCCGGCGAATGGGGTCGGGAAAGGCAGGAATGGGGATATTAAAACCGCGGAAACCCCTTATTTTTCGTACATTTGCGCATCTTATTAATTTATTGTTAACTACACTATTCCAGTCAAAATATGAGTGAATCAACACAGGAAGTTCTGACCCCGGCAACCAATGGATATGGAGCAGATAGCATCCAGGTTCTCGAGGGTCTGGAGGCCGTTCGTAAGCGTCCGGCCATGTATATCGGAGATATTGGCGTAAAGGGGCTTCATCACCTGGTGTATGAGGTGGTAGACAACTCTATTGACGAGGCCCTGGCAGGATATTGTAAGAACATCATAGTGACCATTTTTGAAGACAATTCTGTCCAGGTGGAAGACGATGGTCGCGGCATCCCTACCGGGATCAATACAAAAGAACAGAAAAGCGCCCTGGAAATGGTTATGACCATTCTCCACGCCGGCGGCAAATTCGACAAGAACACCTATAAAGTGTCCGGCGGGCTTCACGGTGTGGGTGTCAGTTGCGTAAATGCGCTGAGCGCTGACCTGCATGTGACGGTTTACCGGGAAGGCAAGATATTCGAGCAGGAATACAAGATAGGCGTCCCTCAATACCCGGTCCGCGAGATCGGCCTCAGCGAGAAAACGGGCACTACGGTCCGTTTCTGGCCGGATAACAGCATTTTTATTACTACCACCTACATCAAGGATATCCTGGAGGGCCGTCTCCGCGAGCTGTCTTTCCTCAACCGGGGTGTTCGCATTATCATGAACGACCTGCGGGAGAAAGAGGAGGATGGCAGCACGTATGCCAAGACTTTTTACAGCGAAGGGGGTATCGTAGAATTTGTGGAGATGCTGGACAAGAATGCCGGCCGTTCCCCGCTGATACCAAACATCATTTTTGTGGAAGGCCGCGATGAAGCAACCAATGTGGCGGTGGAAGTAGCCATTACCTACAACGACAGCTACAGCGAGCACATCTATTCTTATGTCAACAATATCAACACGATAGAAGGTGGCACCCATGTGGCGGGCTTTCGCCGGGCTCTTACCCGGGTCTTCAAGTCCTATGGGGACAAACAGGGTCTTTTTGAAAGAGCCAAGGTAGAGATCGAGGGAGATGACTTCCGGGAGGGCTTGAGCACGATCATATCGGTAAAGGTCCCTGAGCCTCAGTTCGAAGGACAGACGAAGACCAAGCTGGGGAATAATGAGGTCAGCGGAGTCGTCGACTCAACCGTTTCGAAGGCATTGGATGCATACCTGGAGGAGAATCCCCGGGAAGCCAAGAATATCATCAGCAAGGTCATCCTTGCCGCACAGGCGAGGGCGGCGGCGAAAAAGGCCCGGGAGCTGGTACAGCGTAAGAGCGTGCTCAGCGGTGGGGGCCTACCCGGAAAGCTGGCTGACTGTTCCGAGCGTGATCCGGAAAAATGTGAACTCTTCCTTGTCGAAGGAGACTCGGCCGGCGGCACTGCCAAACAAGGCCGGGATCGCAGCTACCAGGCTATCTTACCTTTGAGGGGTAAGATCCTCAACGTGGAAAAGGCCATGGAGCACAAGATCTATGAGAACGAGGAAATCCGCAATATGTATACAGCATTGGGAGTAACGGTCGGCACGGCGGAAGACCCCAAGGCGCTGAACATTGTCAAGGTTCGTTATCACAAGCTGATCATCATGACCGATGCCGACGTGGACGGCAGCCATATCGCGACGCTGATCCTGACCTTTATCTACCGGTATATGAAGGAAATGGTAGAACAGGGTTATGTTTATCTTGCTCAGCCGCCACTCTACCTGGTTAAGAAGGGTAAAGAGCAGTCCTATGCCTGGAATGAAGAGCAACGGAAGGCCTGGATCGAAAGGTTAGGAGGTGGTAAAGAGGATAGTGTCACTGTACAGCGTTATAAAGGGCTGGGGGAAATGAACTCCGACCAGCTGTGGGATACGACCATGAATCCGGATACACGGACTTTGAAGCAGGTGACTATCGAAAGTGCTGCCGAGGCAGACCGTGTTTTCAGCATGCTGATGGGAGATGAAGTTGCTCCAAGGCGCGATTTCATCGAGTCTCATGCGAAGTATGCGAAACTGGACGTGTAAGGGCCCCGGGAACGGGAATTGAGGGGACAATGGCAGTATAAATCGGTGATTCTGAGGCGGCGCTGTGAAAATATTTACGGCCAAATGAGCCAAAATCGCTAATATTACAATATTTCTTACTAACCAGACCTGCGATAGCAGGCGTTAAATCAATGTATTATGTCAACTGTAACACTCACGGCCTACAACGTAAAGACGAAAGAGAAAAACGTGCCTATCCAGGATGCAGTCATCACTAAAACTGCCAAAGGTGCTTATATGGCGCAGGGGCATGATGGGAAAGGCAACAAGCTGACTACCCTGCTGGGAGAAGAAAAAGCCCTTACAGCCATCAAGGAAGGAATCGCCAAGCAAGGCTGGTAAATCGCTGACCCTAAACAACCGCACATCCAAAAGGTGGCTCGCCCTGGTACCGCCAGGGGAGTGTTATGCGAAGTCGGAATATTTTTTAAGCCAAGCGGCGAGGATTTATGAAATCCTCGCCGCTTTTTTTGTGGGGCTGGGGAGCCAGCCGGTTGCCGGCATTAAATGTATCCGAGGAAAGCTTTTCACCGGGTGAATTGGGTACCTTAACGCCGCGTCCGGAGAACGCGGCTTGACGCAGGCTACTATCCTATCTTCCCGGCGCCGAAATAGGAATGCAAAACTTCTGGTAAAGCAATGAATGCCTCTGCCTGGTGATTTTCCAGCAGACAGGCTACGATGCGTGGAAGGGCCAGTGAGCTGCCGTTCAAGGAATGAACCAGTTGTGTTTTACCCGCGGTATCTTTGAACCGGATCTTCATTCGATTGGTCTGGAAGGCTTCGAAGTTACTGACAGAGCTGACTTCGAGCCATTTCTCCTGCGCAGCGCTGTAGACTTCAAAGTCATAGGTCATAGCAGAAGTAAAACCCATATCGCCGCCGCATAACCGAAGAATGCGATAGGGCAAGTCCAGGGACTGCAATAATTTTTCTACGTGCAATACCATCTCTTCCAGTACCTCATAACTCTTCGCAGGGTCTACCAGCTGGACGACCTCTACTTTATCGAACTGGTGAAGGCGGTTGAGTCCCCGCACGTCTTTACCATAACTACCGGCTTCCCGGCGAAAACAGGGAGTATAGGCAGTCATGCGCACCGGGACTCCTTTTAAGATTTCGTCGCGATAAATATTCGTTACCGGCACTTCGGCTGTTGGAATGAGGTAGAGATTGTCTTCGCCAACAAAATACATCTGTCCTTCTTTATCCGGCAATTGACCGGTGCCCCGGGCAGAGGCTTCATTGACCAGAATAGGGGGCTGGAATTCCGTGTAACCTGCGGCCGTATTGTAGTCGAGAAAGTATTGTATCAGGGCCCTTTGCAGCTTCGCGCCTTTGTTGATGTATACGGGGAATCCGCTGCCGGTGATTTTATTTCCCAATTCGAAGTCAATGAGATTGTATTTTTTGGCCAGGTCCCAGTGTGCCAGGGCGCCGGCGGGGAGATTAGGTTTGTTGCCCGCTTCCCGGATGATTACGTTGTCTTCGGGAGTCGAGCCACGGGGTACGGCAGCGGCGGGGAGATTGGGCAAACGGATGACAGTAGCGTTGAGCTCCTCTTCGACAGCGGCGAGCTGCACTGCAATGGGGGCCTGGGCGGCCTTGAGGGTAGCTACCTCTTGTTTTTTCTCCTCTGCTTCCTGTTTTTGGCCTTTCGCCATCAATTGACCGATCTCTTTGGAAAGGGCATTTATTTTGGACTGGGTAGTTTCGGATTCCAGCTGTAATTTTTTCCGCTGATCATCCAGGCTGACGATGGTATCGACCAGGCTGGTCTCTTTGAAATTTCTGACGGCTAACCTCTCCTTTACGAAGTCCACATTTTGACGTATAAATGCCACCTGTAACATTTTCTGATTTTTGGGCAAAGGTATTTTGAATTGCGGCAAAAAATAGCTAAAAAATAATTTTTTCCCGCAATACCGCTAATGTCGGCAGTCTGCGGCCCAGGGGGCCTCGCCTGCAAACCGGACTCCGTCCGGTTTATGACTGTAAAAGTGTAATTTGTGCAAAACCTTCTATATGATAGACCCTACCATGATCACCACCAGCACTGCATTAGACGGACATCGCGTTGTACGGACACTGGGCGTTGTACGCGGCATCACCGTACGTTCGCGAAGTGTGCTTGGAAACCTGGCCGGTGGATTTCAGACGCTTTTTGGCGGGCAGATATCCATCTACGTGGAACTTTGCGAAAAGACCCGGGAGGAAGCCTTCCAGTACATGAGACAACATGCTGCTGAACGGGGCGCCAACGCCATCATCAATATGCGTTATGACGCCAATGAGGTGATGAACGGGGTGACCGAAGTGCTGGCTTATGGAACGGCAGTAGTGGTGGAGAAGATTTAGGTGGCATGGGCAGAAGCCGAACTGTTCGTACCTTTGCACCATGCAACAAGCACAAGACGACCTGCAGGCCCGTTGGTGGGACCTGGAAGCAAGGTTAGCAGAGAGGTTTGGTAAAAAGCCGGACATGGAGACGCTGTTATTCCTCATTGGGGTACAGGAGTTCGGGGATATCCGGAAAAAGTTTTCCAAAGAAGAAAAGCAGGACCTGATGCACATTGCGGTGTGCTCTCTTTTCCGCCAGAGCGGCTATTATGAGCTGGACGGGGTGGATGAGGAAGGCTGGCCGCATTTCCGGCAGCTAAAGGCTTTGCCGGTGATGGGACTTATTGAGCAGGAGAATTTTTTAAAAGATCATATACTATTGTATTTCGAGAATACGGATATGGAGGAGAGGGAAATTGACGGATATGACGAATTATAACTGATTGCCATGATAAAAGGACTGCTGGCCGGCTGTATGCTGGCTTTATTTGTCTGCTGTCATCCCCGGATATCAGGAGGCCTGCGCAACAGGGATTTACACCGGGATATAGCCGTCGTTACCACCAGGGGAACCCTGGTACTGCGTCTTTCGGATTCTACGCCGCTGCACCGGGATAATTTTCTCCGGCTGGTCAAGACCCAATTTTATGACAGCGTTCTTTTTCACCGGGTTATAAAAAATTTCATGATACAGGCTGGAGATCCGACCAGCCGCCGGGCAGCCGATAGCACGGAATTAGGCGGCGGCGACACCACGTACAAGGTCCCGGCCGAATTCCGGGCCACGCTGTTCCATCATAAAGGCTCACTCGCCGCTGCGCGGGAAGGGGATAATGTAAATCCGACGCGGGCCAGCAGCGGAACCCAGTTTTATATCGTGCAGGGCAGGCGGTTTACAGATGCAGGCCTGGATTCATTGGAGCAGGGGCGGCTGAAAGGCAGGAAAATCCCACCGGCCCAGCGGGAAGTATATAAAACGGAAGGCGGCGCACCGCATCTTGACCAGTCATATACCGTCTTTGGGGAGGTGGTGAGGGGGTTGGATGTGGTCGATAGCATAGCCGCTGTACCGACTACGGGTCGCCCTTTTGACCGGCCCTTAGGCCCGGTCAGGATACTGAAAATGAGACTTATCCGGCGTCAGGACCGGTCTGTCAAATAATTCAGAAAGGTCTTGTCTTATTTCGACTCTTTTTATAATCTTTGCAACACAAAAAATTAATTACATGAACTTCCCGGATACTTTACGCTACACTAAGGACCACGAATGGATTCGCCTGGAAAACGGCAATGAGGCTGTTATCGGCATTACCGAGTTTGCCCAGCAGGAATTGGGAGACATTGTATATGTGGAAGTAGAGACGGTAGGGAAAGCACTGGCGGCAGAGACTGTATTCGGCACTGTGGAGGCGGTAAAAACGGTTTCGGACCTTTATCTACCGGTGGCGGGCACCATTCTGGAAGTGAATCCCGAGCTGACGGCTCATCCCGACCTGGTTAATTCAGACCCTTATGGCAAGGGTTGGATGATACGCATGACAATGAAAGATCCTGCCGACCTGGACAAATTGATGAATGCGGCTGCCTATGGCAATATCATTCATTAATAATTTTTTGCATTATTTTAGTGTATCTATTCAATAACCATTGGGAATACCTATTACCTATACAGAGCAGGAATTAGTGCTGGCCCTGAAAGAAAGGAATAACCAGGCTTTTGGTTTCCTATACGACAATTACGCTGGAGCGCTATATAGTATTATAAAGCAGATCATTACAGATAACAATGAACTGGCTGGCGACGTATTGCAGGAGGTATTTATCAATATCTGGCGTAAAATAGAGACTTATGACCAGACCAAGGGGCGGTTGTTTACCTGGATGCTGAATATAGCCAGGAATGCCTCGATTGATATGCTCCGGTCGAAGGGTTATCAGAATTCTCAGAAAAACCAGGAATTGCCGGATAACGTATATAAGGGGGTAACTAACCAGACAACTCAACAAAACGTTGATAATATAGGGCTTAAAAAGGTGTTGGAAAAATTGAAACCCGAGCACCGGGTCCTTGTCGAGTTGGCTTATTTCAAGGGTTTTACCCATGAGGAGATTGCAGAAATGATGGCAATACCCCTCGGGACGGTAAAAACCCGTATCAGGAATGCGTTATTACAATTAAGAGAATATCTAAAGTGAACTTAAAAGACTACATAGAAAGCGGCATCATTGAAAGCTATGTGATGGGTCTGGCAAGTGAGTCGGAAAGGGCTGAATTTGAGCAATTATGTACACAACATCCTGAGTTAGTAGCAGCACGCAGGAAATTTGAGGAAAGTATCGAATCATTTGCCTTCGAACAGGCATTGCCCACTCCTCCAGAGGTTAAGGGGAAGATTTTTGAAGCAATTGGGAAAACCAGCTCCCGGACTACGACTTCATTAAATCCACCTAAAATAGACACCATGGAAAATTCAAAAGGCTCGGTTCGTAGTCTTGGCTTGCTGCGTTTCGTAGCTGCCGCTTCGGTTGTTCTTCTCATTGGAATGGTTTGGCTGTATTACCAAACCAAACAGCAAAATACAGATCTGGTCAATACCAATGACCGGCTTAAGGTATCCCTCGATACTACCAAAAATATCCTGGACAGGATAGTAAAAGAACAGAAAGAGGTTGTGGCCGATTCCAATACGACCGTGGTCAACATGGTCGGGACGAAGGTGGCGCCAAAGTCTTCCGCAAACATTTACTGGGATTCTGCTTCTACCAATGTTTACCTGGTAGTGAAGAACATGCCCAAATTGCCGAATGACCAACAGTACCAGCTGTGGGCGTTGATAGACGGTAAACCAAACGACCTGGGTGTTTTTGATGCTACGGACAGCAGGGTCATCTTAAAGATGAAAAATACCAAGAAGGCCCAGGCTTTTGCCATAACCATCGAAAAACATGGTGGAGCCCCTTCACCCACGCTGGAGAAAATGCAGTCCCTGGGCAAAACGCTTCAAAGCCAATAGAACTGCAGCCAGTGGAAAAAAATCTACAGACATAGTAAAAAAAGTCCCATTTTTAGGGACTTTTTTTATTTCTTCTTTTATTCTTCTCATTTTCGCTTATGATCCCTTTTTTAAAAAAATACTTTGGAAAGCTGTTTTTCCCTATTGCCTGGACTGTTATAATCGGCATTTTGTGCTGTCTGCCCGGTTCAATGATACCCAATGAAGGCGGATTTAGTATCCCTCAATTCGATAAGCTGGTTCACATGGGAATGTTCGGCGGATTTGCTTTCCTATGGGGCTTATACCTAAGCAATAAGATAGCCGACCCCAGGCTCTTGTTACGTCTTTTTTTCCTGTTGTTCGTACTCGCAAACGCGTATGGGATTGGGATGGAATTTTTGCAGAAGTGTTGCGTGCTAATGCGGGATTACGATGAAGCGGATATTATCGCCGACATGGTCGGGGCGGGGCTCGGTTATGGATTTAGTAATATTTTTTTGATCCCGAAAAATAATGTCCGTTAAAAGAGTTTGTTCTATGCCGTTAGTTATTCCGGGGGTGCCGGAGAAACAGCGTAAAAGTTTTGGGGTTAAATAAAAAAATAAACCCCTGTAGAAACAGGGGTCGTAACCAAAACTAACTGCTTATGAGAAAATTGACTGCTTTATGTGAGTCAAATAGAAAAGACTGCTTTAAAACTAAATAACGCAAAACAGGTGCCAATATTACATTGAGAACTGTTAAAGAAACCTGCTAAAAGAACTTTAGATACGAACTCCATTTATCTGCTATTCACGACCATCCTTCAATCACAGTACAAAGTTACGATGGAATTTGATTGTCCGTTTGTACCTCCGGGTAAATAACATTTATTTAGCATTACTTCTTTTAAGATATACAATATCTTGTTGTATAGCAAGTTTTGACCGATATTTTTTTAAAAGAACTACATATATAGACAAATACAGTAAAGGAAAGTTTAAACCTACCTGTTAAAAGAACGTAAAAGGACGGTAGAAAGCCAGTTGGCTAGTTCTGCCGCGCCATTTTTTCGGCATTTTCGGCAAATTGCAGGGCGTCTATAAATTCCTGGATATTCCCGTTGAGAACATCATCCAGGTTGTATACTGTCAGGCCAATGCGATGGTCGGTAACACGGCCCTGGGGGAAATTATAGGTCCGGATCTTGGCGCTGCGGTCGCCGGTGCTGACGAGGCTTTTCCGGTGACGGGCGATCTCTTCTTCCTGCTTGCGCACCTGCTCTTCATAAAGCTTGGTACGAAGCATCTGCATGGCTTTTTCGCGGTTGCCCAGCTGGCTGCGCTCGGTCTGACAGACCACCACGACTCCGGTAGGGATATGGGTAAGGAAAACCTTGGTTTCTACCTTATTGACGTTTTGGCCACCTGCGCCCCCGCTTCGGGCTGTTTCCATTTTCACGTCGCTTTCTTTCAGTTCGAAATCCACTTCTTCTGCTTCCGGCATAACGGCAACGGTAGCCGCACTGGTGTGAACGCGGCCGCTGGTTTCCGTATCGGGCACGCGCTGTACCCGGTGTACGCCGCTTTCGAATTTGAGTGTTCCATAGACATCATCCCCCACCACTTCCACCTGCACTTCCTTATACCCACCGACCGTGCCTTCGCTTTCGCTGAGGATGGCTGTTTTCCAACCTTTTTTCTCGCAATATTTGATATACATCCGCAGGAGATTGCCGGCAAACAGGCTGGCTTCATCACCTCCCGTACCGGCCCTGATCTCCAAAATAGCGTTTTTCTCGTCCTGGGGGTCTTTGGGGATAAGGAGCTGACGGATATAGGCTTCCGTCTTAGTCCTTTTTTCTTCCAATTCCGGCGCTTCCGCTTTTGCCAGCTCCCTCAACTCCGCATCGTCGCCATTCAGCGCTTCCTTGTTGAAGTCGATGGTGTCGAGCAGGTTTTTATACTCGTTGAATGCCTGGACGATCTTTTCAATGTTGCGGTATTCTTTGCTCATAGCGCTGAATTTCCGGTTGTCACTGACGACTTCCGGGTTGCTCAAGGCTACACCGAGGTCTTCGAATCGGGCTTTTATGGCTTCTAATTTATCTAACATATATTTGAACACGCCGGATTGCGCGGGCGGACCGCAAAGATAAAATGTTTGTAAATGACTTACCGAAAATTCAAAGCCGATTATTTATTTACAGGGGAGGAAATTGCCGGGGGAGGCCTGGCCGGGGAGAACCAGGCTGTGGATATGGTACTGATAACCACTGAGGATGGAACCGTGCAGGATCTTATTCCGGCTGCAGACGCGGGGGAAGGGATAGAGATTTACCGGGGGCTGCTGAGCCCGGGTTTTATTAATTGTCATTGCCACCTCGAATTATCGCATATGAAGGGGGTATTGCCGGAAAAAACGGGATTGGTCGATTTTTTGACCGCTGTGATCCAGCAGCGGGGCGCTGTGCCTGCCGGCGCGGAGCACATGGCAAGGGCTGAGCAGGAAATGCTGGATAACGGCATCGTGGCTGTCGGGGATATTTGTAATACCGCCGGTACGCTGAGCCTGAAAACGGAAGGCAGGTTGTATTATCATAATTTCATCGAGACCATGGGTTTTATCGAACAAAGCGCCGGGGACCGGTTTGCCCATAGTCTTGGTGTTTTCAAAGCATTTGCGGAAGCCTATTCCCTGCCGATAGAGGCAAATTCCATTGTCCCGCATGCGCCTTATTCCGTGTCTTCCGCCTTATTCCGGCTGGTGGCCGGGTTTCCGGGCAATCATATCCTGACGATCCATAACCAGGAATCGGCGGCGGAGAATGAGTTTTATCTGTCGGGGACGGGGGATTTTCTGCGGCTTTACCAGCAATTGGGGCTGGATGTTTCCTTTTTCCAGGGGACGGGTAAAAGGAGTTTGGCGAGTTATGTGTCCTATTTCCATCATCATCAGTCGCTGATATTGGTGCATAATGTAGCGACCAGCGAGGAGGATTTGCTGGCGGTGAGTGGTGTGTCGGGCGGGGCTGGACCTAGTCTTTATTTTTGTCTTTGTCCTAACGCTAACCTGTATATAAGTGGTCAATTGCCGGACGTTGGGATGCTGGTGCGTCATGGAAGCAGGATCGTTATGGGAACGGATAGCCTTGCGTCAAACCACCAGCTGAGTATATTGGAGGAAATAAAGACCCTGGAACGGGCTTTTCCCCAGCTGGGCACTTCCAGCCTGTTACAGTGGGCTACCTATAATGGTGCGCGGGCGCTGCAGTTGGATGGGTTGCTGGGGAGTTTTGCCTTGGGGAAACGGCCGGGGGTGGTGCTGATCGAAAATTTGGATGGGCAGCGGTTGGGGGGGCGGGCTACCGCGCGGCGGCTGTTGTGAGGCGGGGCGGCGGCGGTGTGGCGGGGCGGTGGCGACGCGGCGGCGGCGTGGCGGCGGTGAGGTCGGGCGAGGCTTATGACAAGATGGTCTGGAGGACGGTGAGGGTTCGCATTTCGCCGAAATCCGGCAGGTGCAGCGCATAGAAGATCTGGTAGGCCTGGAGCAGGCCCCGGCGGGTCTCCTGGTTGAGCGCCAGTTCCTGTAATTCTACGGGTTGCTGCACCCGTAACAGTTGGGCGGTAATATAACTATAGGAGCCTTCGAGTACCTGGTGATGCCCGGGATGTTCGGCTACAAACCGGCCTTCCTGCAGATCGAGAAATGGGGTTTGTTCGGTATAAATGTCCTGGATGCGGAGTCCGAAGAAACCGGCCAGGTGCAGGATAAAGAAAAGCGGAAAGTTTGCCTGGATGCGGCCTTCGCTGGCGTCCAGGTAAAGAAAGGCGTCTTCGACAAAATAGAAAAGGTCCGGGTTGGGTTCCGGCTGTTTGAGACATTTCTGCAAGAGTTCCACCATAAACAGGGCTACGGCGTTTTTCAGCACGTTGGAGAAGATATGCTGGTAAAGGACAGCCCATTTCATTTCTTTGATGCGCTGAAGGTTTTTCAGATCGTTGTGATATACTACCAGGTCAAGGATAGCGGAAGGCTGAAAGAGGACAGCTTTGCCGAAACCCTTCCGGGTAGAGGTTCTGACTCCGCTGACGAGGTAGGATTGTATGCCGAATAGTTCGGTGTAGAGGGTAGCGATAAGGCTGGTTTCGCCGTATTTTATTGTTTTTAGAACGATGCCTTTGGTTTTGTACAGTTGCATGTCGCCCGCAAAAGTCCTCAAATTGCCGTTTATTTGCAAAGTAAAATTTTCATCATGTGGGAATCCATTGCCCGTTTGGTCCTCAAATTCAGGTTGTTTTGGCTCATTGCATTGTTATCTATCACTGGCTATATGGCTTACCGGGCTTCCCGGGTCCAACTCAGCTATGACTTCACAAAAACGATTCCCACCGACAACCCCAAATACCAGGCTTACCAGGAATTCCGTCAGCGTTTTGGCGAGGATGGCAATGTGCTGGTGGTTGGCATGCAGACGGACAAGCTTTTTCAGCTGGATATTTTTTCCGACTATATCGCGTTCACGGAAGCGCTGAAGAAAGTCCCGGGAGTAGATGATGTTCTGGGCATTTCTGCCGCCGTCAACCTCGTTAAGGACAGCATTACGCAAAAGCCAAGGACGGTGCCTTTGTTCCCGGCCTCGCCTGTTTCGCAGGCCCAGATCGACAGCGGTAAGATCACATTTTTGGGGCTGCCTTTTTACCGCGGCCTCCTATATAATCCTGAAACAAATACCTGGCTGACGGCCGTGCATGTCAATAAGGACGTCATGAACTCCGCCGGCCGTATCGCTACGGTGAATGGAATAACCAGGGTCGTGGATAGTTTTGGCATAAAACATGGGTTGGCCATGCACACCAGCGGATTACCGCTCATCCGCACCAGGATGGCGATTAAAGTCTCGAAGGAAACGACATGGTTCCTGTTGGGATCGGTGTTGATACTATCCCTGATCCTGCTGTTTTTTTTCAGGAGCCTCAGTACTGTATTGCTGTCGCTGGCGGTGGTCATCATCGGGGTTATCTTCAGCCTTGGGACCATGGATCTGTTCGGTTATAAGATAACGTTGCTGAATGCGCTGACCCCTACCCTGGTGGTGGTCATCGGCATTCCAAACTGTATTTATTTCATGAACAAATACCATACGGCCTACCGGGATACGGGCGACAAACACGAGGCGTTGGTCGTCATGATCGGCAGGATGGGTGTGGTGACGCTGTTCTGTAACCTGACGGCGGCCATTGGTTTTGGGGTCTTTGCGCTGACCCGCAGTGCGATACTCAACGAATTTGGCGTGGTCGCGGGTATCAATATCATGCTCCTGTTTTTTATCTCTTTCATCCTGATACCGGTGGTATTGAGCTATCTGCCTGCGCCAAAACCGAAGCACATGCTTTACCTGGAGAACCGGTGGCTGGCTATCATTCTGAAAAAGCTGGAGACCTGGACCCTGCATCATCAGCGTGCCATCTATGGGGTCACAACGGTAGTCGTACTGGTGGCGATAGCGGGTATGTTCCGGCTGCAGTCCGAAGGTTTTATCCTCGATGATCTGCCGAAAAAGGACCCGCTGTATGTGGACATGAAATTCTTCGAAAAGAACTTCAAGGGGGTGATGCCGCTGGAGATCGTTATAGATACGAAGCGGAAGAAGGGACTAAAGGCGAATACACTGAAGACGATGGATAGTATCGATCAATTGTCGAAATACATAGCGGCCCGGCCGGATATGGCCAGGCCTTTGTCGCTGGTGGAGGGGTTGAAGTTTATCCGGCAGTCTTATTATGGAGGCGATAGCAGCAACTATGACGTGCCCAATAGCAATACGGACCTGGTTTTTTTATCTTCCTACCTGAACCTGAATGGGGACAGTACGAAGCCCGGCGGCGGCGCGGGTAAGAACAACAGCCTGACCAGGTTGTTGCATAGTTTTGTAGATAGCAACCAGCAAAGGCTGCGGGTTAGTATAAACATGGCGGATGTCGGCAGCAAGCAATTGCCGCTGGTATTGGATGATCTGCGAAAAAAGACGAATGCTTTGTTTGACTCTTCCCGGTACCGGGTTGAATTTACGGGTACGAGTGTCACTTATCTCGAAGGCAGCAGTTTTGTGATCCGGGGATTAAAGGATAGTATCCAGTGGGCATTTCTGCTGATAGCTGCCTGTATGTTATTTCTGTTCCGGAGTATCCGGATCCTGATCTGCTCGCTGGCGCCGAATGTGATACCTTTAATCATCACGGCGGGCATTATGGGATGGGCGGGAGTACGGTTAAAGCCTTCGACCGTCATCGTCTTTAGTATTGCGCTCGGGATTGCCATAGACATTACGATCCGGTTCCTGGTGAATTACAAACAGGAGACAGGGGGTAGGAAAGCAGGGGGGGCAGGTCCTGACGAACGCGGCAATGCGGAGCAGGCGGTGATCGATACGATAAATAAAACGGGCATCAGTATCCTGTATACTTCGCTGGTGTTGATTGCGGGATTTGTGATCTTTTGCTTCAGTGATTTTGGCGGGATACTGGCCTTGGGGTGGCTGACTTCGGTGACCCTGGTGATTGCTACGATCACCAACCTGGTTTTTCTACCGGCTTTGCTGATGAGCCTGACGAAAAAGGGAAAAGGGCGAAGGCCGGCTAAATCTCTACCAGTCCATTTTTAATGGCAAACATCACCAGGCCGACGCGGGTGCGGACTTTTAGTTTCTCGAACAGGCTATTTCTATAGTTGTCGACGGTGCGAGGGCTGATAAACATCTTATCGGCGATGTCTTTGTAGGAGAATTCCGAGCAGACGAGGCGCAGGAATTCTTTTTCCTTATCGTTGAGAACGATGGGGTCTTCGGGATTGCCGAGGTCTTTGTGCAGGCCGCTGATAATCTTGCCGGAGATGTATTCCGAAAGATAAAAATCCTTTTTCATGATGGAATCCAGCGCCAGCTTAAGTTCTTCCGGTTCGATATTCTTCAGGATATAACCTTTGGCGCCCAGGCGGAGCATGCGGATGATGGTATTTTCATCGCTAAACATGGAAAGGGCCAATACTTTAACCTGTGGATAGTTCTTGTGTAACCAGCGGACTGTTTCATAACCGTCCATATCCGGCATATTGACGTCCAGGATAATAATATCCGGGATCACCTGCTGGGTGATCTTGGCTTTGATGTCTTTTCCGTTGTCGCCTTCAAACAGGACAGCATAGTTCTCAAAGGAGCCTATAAGTTTAGCCAGCGCTTTGCGTAAGAGACTGTGATCATCTACAATACCGACCAGTATTTTCTTATTTGCTACTCCCATATTCAATTTATAATATATCCTTTTCCAGGGGCAGTTCAACCGTAATGGAAGTTCCTTTGCCCGGCTGGCTTTGAACAGAGATCTGAGCGCCGATCAGGGAGGCACGGTTTGTCATACTCTTCAGGCCGATACCGCTGGAAGAGGATGCCTGAGTTCGCTTTTTTGCTATGTCAAACCCGATCCCATTATCCTCAACTTTCAGAACAAATTTATTATCAATTGAGTAATTAACCGCAATATTTACGCGAGAGGCTTTGGAATGTTTCAAAATATTGTTCATCATTTCCTGAAACATTCGATATAAAAATATAGATCGTTGATCTTCAAGTCTATACTCGTCCCCTAAAACAAACATATCTACTTCCAGGAGTCCGGTCCGCTGCATGCTGTCCAGGTCGAAGCGCATGGCTTCCACCAGTCCGATCTGGGTGATGCGATCCGTATGCAGGCTTTTGGTAAGGTTACCCATGTCATAGATGACTTTATTCAGCATCTGGCGACTGGTCTGTACGCTTTCGTAAGCGGGATGATCTTTTTCCAGGGGCAGGATGGACAGGGATAGTTTTACGACGGAAAGTACCTGGCCTATGTTGTCGTGAAGTTCCTGGGCGATAGTTTTGAAGGTCGTTTCCTGGATTTCCAGCTGCGAGCGGAGCAATTCATGTTGATACTGGTCTTTTATACGGGCCAGTTGCTGTTCCTGCCGGTGTTGCCTGTGCTGATATAAAAAGAGCATAGTGACGATAAACCCTACCAGCAAGATGGCAAGGGCACTGGCGATCAGAACTATGACATAGATTTCCTGGTTTTGAGCCGACATAAAAAGGCGATAGTGAACGATAAATATAAAAAGATATTCAGTAAGATAAATATGATAAACAGATTTTGAAGGATTACCTTGGGCAGAGCATTGAAAAAATTCTGCAGGCTCTGGACCGGGAAACTGCAGGCATAATAGAACAACAGGCCCGAGCAGATCCAGAAAGACGGCTGGCGAAGGAGGCTGACGGAATACTGAGATTGGAATAATTCCCAGAAATAATAGACGCAGGCAGAAACGATCAGCAGGCAGCCGAGGCAATAGGTTATTGTATTAAAGACAACGGTCTTTTGTACGAGAAAGAAATTGGCCAGTGACAACAGCAAATAGATGAGCAGGAAGTAAAGAAAGATTTTTTTGGCTTTCCGGCCACGGACGATCTCCTGCACAAGGTAAAGCTGAAAAGAGAGAACCACCATACTCACCACGTTAACCAGGAAGAGATTGTTGATATTATGCATAGCCATAAGGCTCGTAACAGTTTCCAGTATACAGTTGATAAACAGGAAAAACGAAAACTGTTTAAGGTACCGTTCGGGGAATGGTTGAAGAAAAATCGTAAGGCTCGCCAGGAATGGGATCACTGATGCTATAGGAAGTATATAAAAGAAGTAGTCTGACAGGTGCGTCATTCCACAAGATAGCAGATATTTCTCTCATTTCATCCGATCTAAAAAAAAGCCGCCTCGCAAAAATGCGCGGCGGCCTTATATATATTTGGTTACCGGAAATCAAAAAGATTAGATAACTTCCATACTGTTATCGTCGCGAACGATAAGCGTTGATCTGCTCTTTCCGCCGCCGCAATATGGAGGACATGCTACGCCGCCAATGTAAGCAACTATTTCAGGCTGGCCGTCATTATTTGCATAGAGCTCTTTGCTGGTAGCATATGATCCGTCTTTTGTGCGGTTGCCAACCATTACGATAGCCTGACGACCGACAAATTCGGGGGTGGAATAACCTTCGGGGAATACGCCAAAATGGAAGCGAACACTGTCTCCGCCATTATTTTTTACGTTTTCAAGAAAACCTTCCAACTCTTCGAGAGTGAACCAAACGCTCAGAGAATCAGCTTTGCCCATACGATCGGAGTTGCCCGCCCATCTTTCCTGTTTGTAGAGGCTGATAAAATTGTCTACGTCCTGTTTAGTAGCGAACTGCCCTGCATTTACGGATTTTTTTTCAATTGTGTTCATGGCTGTTGTTTTAGAATGTTGAAGAATAATTTGCTGATGTAAATGTATTCTTCAAATCTCTACAAGGCCATATGCAAGAAGATACAAATCAAGTAATTATAAATTACTATTATTTATAAAATAAAGGAGATCAAACAATCAGTGGGAGAATATGACAAAAAAAGGGCTTTTTCGGCATATAAAAAACAGTAAAATATCTAAGTAATTGAACGTGTAATCCGCAGTCGAATATTGCGTGTTTCACGCAATAAAATAACGTCTCATTTTTCGTGCGGCATTTAGAGCAGTTTAAAATATTTATAGGACATTTAGTAAAGAGGTTGCCGCTATGTCCCGTTTTTAATTTTTAATATCCTACAAGCGTCAAAAGACTATGTGCATATGCTGAGACTACCTAACTGACGGTAAACTTTTACTGTCCTACTACGACGATCTACATGTTAGCAACAGCATACATAACCATTAACACCTTATCCTGTTTTTGTATACAAGCGTGTGTGGGTATGTATGCTGATGCCTTTATATAACGAAAGTGCGAACAATATTAATACGCATGAGAAAACTCAAATAACGCTTACCTGCTGTTACCATTCAAAGCGGCCGGGTTCATCTTGTCTTACAAGGTGAATCCGGCATCGAATTGGGTCTTCCCTCCTTGAATTGGGTCTTCTTTCCTTCACACCCAGGCAACTAATTACCCGAATATTCATGCCGCTTTCTTAATTTCGCGCCGAATGGCTACAAAAAAATAGCCTTTTGCGCGAAACATCCAATGACAGGGCCTTGGCCGGCTGGTTGGTGATCAGCCTTATTTGCGCCTATACAAGTCTCAAAATCAGCTGAATGAACAAGAAAATAAAATCGGCATTAATTTCCGTCTTCTACAAGGACGGCCTGGACAGCATAGTGAAAAAACTACACGACTTGGGAATAACGATCTATAGCACGGGGGGTACTCAGCAGTTCATCGAGTCCCTGGGACTCCCTTGTGTGCCGGTTGAAAATCTCACCTCTTACCCTTCCATTCTGGGCGGCAGGGTCAAGACATTACACCCCTCCGTTTTTGGTGGTATCCTGGGAAGAAGGGACCAGCCCACCGACGTAGAAGAGATGTCCCGGTATCATATCCCGGAAATTGACCTGGTGATCGTAGACCTCTATCCCTTTGAAGAAACAGTGGCCAGTACGAGTGAAGACAAGGCGATCATCGAGAAAATAGACGTGGGCGGCCCCTCCATGATCCGTGGGGCGGCCAAAAATCATAAAGACGTGGTTGTGGTCGGTTCTAAAGCGGACTACAGCTACCTGGAGAAATTACTGGATGAGCAAAAGGGAGAGACTACCCTCGAACAGCGCCGTTTACTGGCAGCCAGGGCTTTTGAAGTCTGTGCGCATTATGATGTAGCCATTGCCAAGTATTTCACGTCCGGTGCAAAGGCAACCGGAGCTGCGGGGGCTACAGCGGGCGCCGGGGCTGCCGGAGCGGCAGAGCCTGGTTATTTCCTGGAATCTGTTCCTGCCCCAAAATCTCTGCGTTATGGGGAAAACCCTCACCAGGCGGCCCGGTTCTATGGAAAGCTGGAAGACCTTTTTGACCAGGTCAACGGCAAGGAACTTTCTTATAATAACCTGGTGGATGTCGATGCGGCGGTGCAGTTGATCCAGGAATTCATTGGCCGGGAGGAGTCTATGGGTTCCGAGTCTATGGGTTCCTTTGGACTGGGCGGGGCATCTGTGTTCGCCATCATCAAACATACCAACGTGTGTGGCATAGCCATTCGCCCAACCCTGAAAGAAGCCTGGGATGCTGCTTTAGCCGGTGATCCGGAGAGCGCCTTTGGCGGGGTATTGGCCTGCAACAGCCCGGTGAACAAGGCGACAGCCGAAGCCATCAATGAGATATTTTTCGAGGTGCTGATCGCGCCTGCCTTTGATAAAGATGCGCTGGATATCCTGCGTTCGAAGAAGAACCGCATATTGCTCGTACAAAAGACACTTGTAACACCAGCCTTCCAGTACCGGTCGTTGCTGAACGGCGTCTTACAGCAGCAAACGGACGAAGGCAATTACACCGGGTGGAAAGAAGTTGGCGGCCGTGAAACCACTGCGGCAGAAAAAGAAGACCTCTCCTTTGCCAACATCGTTTGCAAGCATTTAAAATCAAACGCCATTGCGCTGGTGAAGAACCGCCAATTGGTAGGTAAAGGTTGCGGGCAGACAAGCCGGGTAGACAGTGTGCGGCAGGCGATAGCAAAAGCCTGGCAGTTTCAGTTTGACCTGCGCGGGGCAGTATTGGCCAGTGATGCCTTTTTCCCTTTTAATGACAGCGTGCAGATTGCACATGCGGCCGGGGTTACTTCGTTTATCCAGCCGGGTGGGTCGGTGCGGGATAAGGATTCGATCGAATATTGCGTAGAGCATAAGCTGGCGATGGTTATGACGGGCGTAAGACACTTTAAGCACTAGCCGCTGGATGCGGGGGGTTAGGCGTCCCAAAACACTTCCTCTTTAAGAAAAACCTCGTACACTTCCCGCCAGCCGGCAAACTGAGCGTCGGTGCCCAGGAAGTGATTGTGCCAGATGGTGACCATGAGCCCGTCCGTTTTGTGAATGTGATGATAATAGTGCATCAATTCCGTCATGGCCTGGGAGGGTGTTAAACCTTGTTCGTAGTAGGCATTAGCATCCATGAAGCAAAAAGGAAAGATCCTCATTCCTGTCTCTTCTTCTTTCTCCATATCATACCAGTAAAAAGACGAAGCTACCGAGGCGCGGAACCCATTGATGCTGCCATAGCCCATGGAAAACTCCTGGTCGATGCCGTAAACCAGGAGCCGGCGATAGGTATGGGGGAGAGTAAACCGGATATAATGCTGGCGGCTGCGGGTGATGTTGCCATCTATAATCTGTTCCATCCACCCGATTTCCTCTCTTAACAGACTGTCTTTGTCGCCGCTGCGCCAGGAAGGGTGAATACCCAGGCGATAACCGGCAGCGTGATACGACACCAGTTCCTGCAGGGCTGGCCCGGAAGGCGGAATATTCCTGTCGAAGCCTTTACACCGGGCCGCAACCAAAAAGAAATAATAGGGCTTCATGCGGCAATACAGGTGTAGGGAATCCAGCCATTCGTAGGCATCGTAAGGATCTGGCCGGAGGCGTCTCAAAACGGCGATCCTTGTTTTCGCCTGGCGCCACCTGCCGGTAATTAATTCCTTTAACAAGGCCCCTGAATTGCGTGACCAGCCTTTAAACAAATAAGAATATGCCAGGTCGATATCATATGTAGGGATGAACTTAAAGGCACGGTAACGGAAGACGAGGTCCGGATACCGGCGCTGGAGCGCGGCCTTGAATTCCAGCACCCAATAGTTGACCAGGGGAATATCGAGAAAACCTTCCTTCCAGGCCAGTGAATTGGTATAGGCATACCGGCCGTATTCATCTTTTTCATGGGGCAGGTATTCTTCATACCGGCTCAGGAGATAAAAGGCTGCGGAAAAAATATCGAAGGGGAGGTCGCCTTCTGTTGCAAAAAAGGCTTTGTGACCGTTGTATTCAAAACATTTAATGGGTTGCGGGGTGATGCCGGATTCGAAGAGCAGCGGCACGGGGCGGAGAGAGAATACGGGCGCCGGCATCGGTTCAAGATCGGAATAATTGATCCGAAGGCCGGTGGCGGCAAGGAACTCTTCCTTATCTGTTGTGATACGGATAGGAGCATCGAAGAGTTCCCTGCTAAAAAATCCGACTATATAAGATAGCCGGGGAGTTATATGAGGAGTGAATAATAACATTACCCCTTCCGTTCGTCTTTCCAGCGTTGATTGAAAGTTTTGGGAGCAAAATGCAGTTCGTCGCGATGGGTGGTCCAGGCTTTAAACGCCCTGCTGACCATCCAGTTTTTCAGCTTCGCTGTGCCCATATTCATGAGGTTGCGGTTGAGGCTTGCTTTTTTCCAGACCTTCCATGCTATTTTTTCGGATAGGGAAGTATATCCTTCTTTCACTGCCTCATACCGGTTGTCCAGGAGCAGCTCGTGCAGGTTGATTTTCACCGAGCAGACTTCCGTACAATTTCCGCAGAGCGAAGAGGCATAACTGAGGTGTTTCCACTGCCCCATATCTATCAGGTGCGGGGTGATGACAGAACCAATGGGGCCGCTATAAGTAGTGCCATAACTGTGGCCGCCGATATTCTTATAGATTGGACAGGCGTTGAGGCAGGCGCCGCAGCGGATGCAATAAAGGCTTTCGCGGGCTTTTGCACTCGCCAGGATATTGGTACGGCCGTTGTCCAACAGGATCAGGATCATTTCATCGGGGCCGTCTGTTTCGCCTGGCTGTCTCGGGCCGGTGATGAGGGTATTGTAGACCGTGATACGCTGACCGGTGCCGTAGGTGGCCAGCAGGGGCCAGAATAATCCCAGGTCGGTCATGGAAGGAATGACCTTTTCGATTCCGGCGATGACGATATGGGTTTTGGGGAAGGCGGCGCTAAGGCGTGCGTTGCCTTCGTTTTCGGTGACGGCAATGCCGCCTACATCAGAGATAATGAAGTTTGCGCCGGTAATGCCTATTTCTGCCTGTACATATTTTTTCCGGAGCTTTTCGCGTGCAACAAGCGTGAGCTGTTCGGGAGTGAGGCCGGGTTTGGTACCCAGCTTCTCATAAAATAGTTTGGCTACGTCCTCCTTGCTTTTATGCATGGCGGGCGTCACGATATGGTAAGGAGGTTCGCCGTCCAGCTGCTGAATGTATTCGCCCAGGTCGGTCTCTACACTTTCGATGCCGTTGGCTTCCAGGAAATGGTTGAGCTTGATCTCTTCTGTGACCATGCTCTTACTCTTCACGATGGTGCGGCAGTTTTTTTCCTTGCAAATGGTAAGAATTTCTGCAAGAGCCTGTTCGGTGTTTTCTGCCCAGACAACTCTTCCACCCCGTTGCGTGAAGGTGGCTTCGAACTCCTCCAGCTGTTTGTCCAGGGTTTCGATGGCCCGCCACTTTATATTCTTTGCCCGTTCGCGGGCCAGGTTGAGCTCTGCAAATTGCTGTTTGCCTTGAGGTACAACGACGTTATAGCGACCAATGTTGAAATTGATCTTTTTCCGGTGGTCCAGGTCTTCGGCCTTGACCGTGCTGCGGGCGATGAAATTAGCTGCCGTTTCCGTCACGCTGATGGGATTTTGAGATTAGTATATTTAGTCAAAATTTTTTGCCCCATTTTTCTTTTCTTTAAAATAACCTTCTGCAACCTGCTGGAGCACCGCGTAGAAGTCTTCTCCGTATTTGCGGATGAGAGCTTCTTTAAGAAAAACGTAGGCTGGCACTTTCAGTTTTTTCCCCTGGACGCAGGCGGGGCGGCACATTGTCTCGCGGGGTTCGTAGTTTACAACTTCTCCGGCCTTGGTCTTATTGATCTTGATGGGATAGAGATGGCAGCTGATGGGTTTTTTCCAGGTGGTCTTGCCGTCATACCAGGCTTGTTCTATCCCGCATTTGATGATTCCTTTTTCATCCCTGAATCCGTAGGCGCACATTTTTCCGCCAATGGTGGGAGTGACCCAGCCGAATTCCCTGTCATACTGATAACGTCCCTGCTCCTCGATCACTTTGAGTCCGGCGGGGGTGAGGTAGGGTTTGACTACGTCGAAGACGGCGTTGAGCTGAGCAATCTCTTCTTTCTCAAGAGGCGCCCCGGCGTCGCCGTCCTCACAACAACCTCCCTTACATTTTAACAGGTCGCAGACGAACTGTTGTTCGACAACATCGTCGCTTACAAGTATATTATCAATTGCTATCAAAACTTTTTAATTTGTATATACAAATATAACTCCCTTTCCTTATCATTTTGCAGCTGGCCTTGCAGAAGTGGCGGTATTTGGGGTTTTCCACCTGAAGGTATTGATCAGGTGGGCCACATCCTCTTGTAAAAAAAGGTTGACATGCCTGAGGGAGTCTTCATTGGGGGTGGTATCGAAATAAAGGGCGCCCCGGAGAAAATGACGGGTCGAGTCGGTGACGAAGAATTGCGTGGCAGTAGCCGCATTGCCACCTACTTTAAAGAAAATGCCGCTGACGCCATTGGGGGTTTTTATAATGGAATCTTCAATGGAACTGGCCTTGTAGGTATGTTTGAAGGTCATTTTATAGGCATCGTCCTTCAGCTTGTCAAAACTATTGTTTGAATCCTTCGGGTTTGATGAAAATTTACTTTTTGTGGCCGAACCGCCCGGGCCTATTTGTTTGTAGCTGATATAGAGGCGGGCGCCAAACCGGGGGAAGTCGACATTGATCCAATAGGGATTTTCGGGTACGGTATCGAAATAACTGCTGTCCCTGACGACGTCCGCATAAACAGGGTATTCGAATGTATAGGGAAAGTCGGGGCGGTCGAAGCTTTGGTATTGGTGAGGGGGGAAATCGATCTTAAAATAACCTCTCCGTTTGGGTGAATAACCTCTATTGCAGGAAAACAGTCCGAAAAGGGCCAGGAGCAGGATGGAGCAAGATAACTTTACGAGTCTCGGCACGGGGTTGATTTTAAGATAGTTTCTGGATGGTCACTTTCACTCTCTTGATGCGGCTGTTGTCGGCGTCTAAAACGGTAAATTGGAAGTTGCCACAGGGAATGACATCATTGATCCTGGGGATATCACCGGAAATTTCCAGGATGAGCCCGGCCAGGGAATCACTATCCCCTTTAATTTTATCAAACGTGTCGACGGAAATATTCATGGCTTTACAGACATCGTGAAGCATGGTCCTGCCTTCAAAGATAAAACTGCCGTCTTCCTGCCGCCGGTTGACGCTTTCTTCTTCGTCGAATTCGTCCCGGATATCACCGATAACCTCCTCCATGATATCTTCCAGGGTAACAATGCCGCTGGTACCGCCGAACTCGTCTACTACAACGGCAAAATGGACCCGCTTCTGCTGGAATTCCTGTAATAAGTCTTCAATAAGCTTGTGCTCATGAACAAAATAGGGGGGGCGCAAAAGGGTGTGCCAGTCAAAATTGTCGGGCTCGTTGAGCCAGGGGATGAGGTCCTTGCTGTTGATAAGGCCGGCGAGCTCGTCCAGGCTGCTTTTGTACACCGGCAGGCGGGAATAATGTAATTCTTCCACCTTTTGTTTCAATTGTAGAAAATTCAAATCGTAGGGGATGCCCGAGACGTCCGGGCGGGCGCGCATGACCTGGCGAACGGTGATGCTGCCGAATTTAGCAATCCCGTTCAGGATATTCTTTTCTTCTTCGGAAGACTCATTCTTAACGGATTGATCGATCTGGTAGCGCAGTTGTTCGCCTTTCTGTTTGCGGCCAAAGAATTTTTCCAGTCCTTCCGACCGGCTGACGGCCCAGGTGCTGACACGCCGGAATAAGAGGTGGACAAGCTCGATGATGCCTGAAGTATAATAGGCAAACTGCAGGTTATTTTGAGTAGCCCATATTTTTGGCATCACCTCGCCGAAGAGGATCATGACAAATCCAACGAGAATGACCTTGATAATGAACTCAAAGAGCCAGAAGTTCTGTTTCAGGAGAACCATTTCATCAATGAGGAAATTGGCCAGGATGATGATGGCGATATTGATAATGCTATTGGCGATGAGCATGGAGGCCAAAAGTGAATTGGGGTCTTCCAGCAGGGAAACGATGCGTTTCCAGGAAGCATCCTGTTTGGTCTTCAGGATATTGATGTCTTTATAGGTCAATGAGAAAAAGGCGACTTCTGAGCCGGAAACGACAAAGGAAAGGATAAGGAGAAAGAGAATGACAATAGCTAAAATAGTGGTGGCCTGAGGATTAATGACCAATAAGCCCGGTGGTAAGGTATTCTCCAGCAATCTGATTAAAGGGAACTCCAAAATAAACAGGTTTCGTGAACAATAATTAGTCTAAACAACAAATCTTACTCTAATCACACAGGCAGGTCATGAAGGCCTGCCTGCAGTTTGGATGCTTGACAAATTTAACAAATTCTTTTAAAAAGGCAGGTCTTCGGAAGGCTCGCCAATTGGAGGGGTATCGGAATTGCCAAGTCCTTCTATGCCTTCCTGGTGAATAGGGGGATGGGCGTGGCCGCTGTCCGTGCGCTTGTCGAGCATGATCAGGTTGTCTCCTACTACTTCGGTGGCAAATTTCTTGTTTCCTTCTTTGTCTTCCCAACTGCGGGTTCTAAGTCTTCCTTCTATATAGACCAGGCTGCCCTTATGAAGATATTTTTGCGCCAGTTCGGCCAGTCCCCGCCATAACACAACAGTATGCCATTCTGTTTGTGAAATTAGTTTGCCGGCTCTATCTTTGAATGTTTCAGTAGTTGCTAAAGAGAATTTGGCAACGGCTATATTGCCTTCCAAAAATTGTACGTCCGGATCTTTTCCTAGATTACCAATGAGCATCACCCTGTTTACGCCTCTCATACAACTGAGTTTGAAAAGTTTTATAAATCGTCTTTCGGATTAAATTCCAGTTAATGGGCCGGGCCCGGATTGAACTTACTGTGTCCCGGAGCCGCACTTATATGTAAATTAGCTTTTTTCAGCCAAAAAGATAAATTTTTCCAAGGGGAGTCCAGCCTGGGACAAGCTGCAATCCCTTGACAGTCCGGACCGAAGAATGTTCTTCCTGTCCTGCTGCTCCGGGTTTAGGTTTGGACCAAATCCATGGTAAAAGTCAAAACAAGCTTTGTGCCGGGCTTGGGTCCAGCAGCCAGGCATTGATAAATTTCGGAAATGGATAGTCGGCCAATTGTTGTCTGTCGACCAGGAGCCAGTCTTTCAGGGCGGGTAAGGCTTTTTTGAGACTAACGGTAATAAATTGTCCCTGTATGGTTTGGTGACTCAGCTCCTGGCGGTAGATCCGGGAGATAAACTTGATGGTGAGCGCTTCCTTACCAAAGAGCTGCCGGGAAAAATCGGATTGTAAGAGGTCGCCATCTACGGGTTGGTCTGTTTCCCAGAGGGCGAATTCGTACAGGCCCTCCCAGATATCTTTTTCTGTTCGCCTGCGGATGTATACTTTCTCACCGGGAATCTCCACTATAAAGTAATAGAACCAGCGAAACCGCCGCTGAATAGTTTTTTCTTTTGCCGGCAGCCGGGTGGTCAGGCCTTTTAAATAGGCCTGGCAACCGGCATTTTGTACACAGTTGGCGCAGAGTGGACTGCGGGGGAGGCAGACGGTGGCGCCGAAATCCATAATAGCCTGGTTATAAATGTCCGGCTGCTCTTTATCCAGCAATGTAGCGGCGAGTTCGGTAAAAAGTCGTTTGCCGGCTGTGGTATCAATTGGGGTTGCGTTGCCGAAGTAACGGGCGAGCACGCGGGTGACATTCCCATCGACTACTGCGTGCGGGAGGCGGAAAGCAAAGGAGGAAATGGCTGCTGCCGTATAAGGACCGATGCCTTTTAGTCCAAGTATCTCTTCGTAGGTGGAAGGAAACTCTCCTTTATATTCTGTATCAATCCTTTTAGCCGTAGCGATGAGGTTTCTGCAGCGACTATAATAACCGAGACCTTCCCAGAGCTTGAATACTTTTTGTTCGGGAGCGTTGGCAAGGTCATGGATAGTAGGGAAAGTTTCTACGAATTTTTCATAATAGGACCGGCCTTGTTCGACCCGGGTCTGTTGCAATATCACCTCACTAAGCCAAATCCTGTAGGGATTCTTCTCCCCTTTCCAGGGCATTATCCGATTATTTTCACCTTTATGCCATTTTAACAAAAGGGTCGTAAAAGGGGGTTTTTTTGGTGCCATTTTTGTTAAAAAAAATTCACAATCAATATTTTAGAGAATTCTTGCACAAACAGATGAAATCCAGTATTTTGATACCCAAAAACTAATTTCAGCTCTAAATGAGTTGAGAATTAATAATTTTGTTATATATTTAAAATCAGAAACTTATAAAACTTAATCCCCATGAGAAAGGCAGACCTTGTTAACCAAATATCGGAAAAAACAGGTATACCTAAGGTTGACGTCCTCGTGACGTTGGAAACCATGTTCAAAGAAGTGAAAGAAACTCTTTCCCAAGGCGAAAATATTTATATCCGCGGGTTCGGGAGTTTTATCACTAAGAAAAGGGCTGCTAAAATCGGCCGTAATATAAAGAAGAATGTGGCTGTACATATCCCTGAGCACTTTATTCCGGCGTTCAAACCTGCTAAAGAGTTTGTAGCGGAAGTAAAAAAATTGCAGTCTGTGAAGGAAGATCAGCCAAACCCGGACGAAGAGATGTAGATTTGCGTCTCTAATTATCAGCATGAAGAGACAGCAATATCTGGTAGCCGGCACCGGGGTGCTATTACTACTCGCTCTGTATTTTTTTGGACACACTGTTCCACCTCAACACAAACCGAACGCCGCCGCAAGTGGCGTTCCTGGGGCTTCCCTTGTTAAATCCATTGGTTTACAGGATATTCTACAGGCATCTCAAGCTCGTTTAACTCCTGCTCAACTATCTTATGTAAACAGACTGCAACAGTCCGTCGTACGGGGTGATGTGAAGGCGCAGTCATTAAATGCCGACCGGCAACTGGCCGTTTTTTGGAAAGATTCGGTCCAGGATGGGTTTTTATTATATGCTCATTATGCCGGAGAAGCAGCTAAATTGGAAAATTCTGAAAAAAGTCTCACCTTTGCTGCCCAATTATTTTTGCAAAGCTTGCGGGGCCAGGATAACCCAGCTTTAAAAGGCTGGATGGCCACAAGTGCTAAAGAGTTGTTTGAAAAGGCATTGGAACTGAATCCCGGGAATGATTCAACAAAGGTAGGGCTTGGCGCCAGCTATATTTTTGGTAGCCAGGCTGACAATCCAACCGAGGTCATGCAGGGTATTCAGCGGATTTTGGAAGTAGCCCACCGGGATTCCACCAATATGTATGCTCAGTTTATGCTGGGGCTTGGAGGAATAGAATCGGGGCAATTTGATAAAGCTATTGAACGTTTGACAACTGTTGTTCGACATCAACCTGCCAATATCGAAGCGATACTCCTACTAGCCGAGGTCCATCAGCAAAAAGGCGACAAAGCGGATGCCATAAAATGGTATGAAGCTGCAAAAAAGTTGATCAGTAATCCGGAGATGATCCAGGCGATCGATCAGCGTGTCAAGACCTTGCAATAATATCGGGATTTTCGGGCCAACGATGGTTTATTATTTTTTAACTATAAAAATGCATTGAGTATGCCTTGTGGTAAAAAGCGTAAGCGTCATAAGATTGCGACGCACAAGCGTAAGAAAAGACTAAGAAAGAACCGCCATAAGAAGAAGAACAAATAGTTCTTTTACGGACCGGTCCGCCAGCCGGCGGACCGCCATTCTTTTTTAGCTCATGGATCCGACCGGAGATAGAGGTTATAGCAAAAAGGCAGATGTTGATGGAAAACGCTCGATACGCTTGAATAAGGAACTTATCATAAACGCGACTCCGCAGGGTGTTGAAATAGCCCTATTAGAGGATAAAAAGCTGGTGGAACTTCACCATGAAAAGGCTGACGCAAGCTTTGCAGTAGGAGATTTATACCTGGGAAAGGTGAAAAAACTGATTCCGGGACTGAATGCTGCATTTGTTGATGTCGGTTTTGAAAAAGACGCTTTTCTTCACTATACTGATCTGAGCCCTTATGCCCGGTCGCTGTTGAAGTTCACGCAACAGGCGATGAACGATACCAGCGCTGAGGGGTTTGACTTCGGTAGTTTCCAGGTGGAGCCGGAGATCATTAAAACGGGGAAGATCAATGAAGTACTGAATGGCAAGCCGCATATTCTCGTTCAGATCCTCAAGGAACCGATTGCTGCAAAGGGTCCCCGGTTAAGTTGCGAGGTATCGCTTCCCGGCCGGTTTGTCGTTATCACTCCTTTTAATGATATAGTAGCGGTTTCGCGTAAGATACATTCTTCCGACGAGCGCAAACGGCTGCAGAAGATCGTGGAAGCGATAAAGCCCAGGAATTTCGGGGTTATCGTGCGTACGGCTGCCGAAGGAAAGAACACGGCCGAGCTGCATGAGGACCTTACGGAACTGGTGGTTACCTGGAAAACCATACAGCACAACCTGAAAGGTGCGGTGGCGCCTGCGAAAATATTGAGTGAGCAGACAAAGACCACGAGCATGCTCCGGGATTTGCTGAATGAGGACTTCAATAAGATCGTCATCAATGACCGGAATATCTTCAACGATACCAAGAGTTATATTCAGCGGATTGCTCCGGACAAAATAGATATTGTCTCCTATTACCATAATGGTTCGCCGATATTCGACCAGTTCAGTGTGACCAAGCAGGTGAAAGCCGCTTTTGGAAAGACGGTGAACCTGCCCAGCGGCGCCTACCTGATCATCGAACATACGGAGGCCTTACACGTCATCGACGTAAACAGCGGATACAAAAGCGTCAGCAACAACCAGGAACAGAATGCATTGGAGACCAACCTGGAGGCGGCCGAAGAAATTGCCCGGCAACTGCGGTTACGTGACCTGGGAGGTATTATTGTAGTGGATTTCATCGACATGAAGCTGCCTGACAACAAGCGGAAGCTCATAGAGGCGATGGAAAATTTCATGCGTACGGACAGGGCCAAACATGCCGTGCTGCCTATTTCGAAGTTTGGGCTGATGCAAATAACCCGGCAGCGGATGAAGCCGGAGGTTACCATCAACACGCAGGAGGTTTGTCCTACCTGTAATGGCACCGGAAAGATTTCCTCCGCATTGATCCTGGAGGACGAAATAGAAAAGAATTTAAGCTACCTGATCAATCATCAGCATAAGGACTTGATATTAGCGGTGCATCCCATCATGCATGCCTATCTCACCAAAGGCGGTTTTCTGGGTTTTGGCTCCAGGCAGTGGACCTGGCGCTGGAAGTATAAACAGAAGATCCGTATCCGCGCCAACACAAATTATCACCTGACTGAATTTCATTTCTTCGACAAGCAGGAAGATGAGATAAAATTGTAATTTTTTTTATGGCTCTTTCGGAGCCATAAAAAAAATTTGGCCCCGGTAGACACCGGGGCCGTCTTTCACTGTCAACATTGAGTCACACAGAATTATAGAGAATTAGTCTAAGATTCACCGGAGAGTATTGTAATACCCGATGACCTTTCTGATATCTTCCCATGAACCGAAATTGGTCTTGCTGCTATCGGCAAATGCCTGCAATTTCCCCTTGTTATCAGGCAGCAGGGCGAGTACGGATGACCTGTTCTTCTTTACTTTATGCAAGGCATTGCCGTCAAATAAATAATAGTTCTCATACTGTGTAAATTCCCGCTGGACGTCCCCGGAAAGTTCGTCCTTACGCTGTGATATTGATTTGCTGAGTGATCGCAGCAGCCACCGTTTACCTTTCGACAATACCTGGTAGAAATGCAGCGTATCCTGATTGTCCACTGCCGGGAAGCCACATTGGAACTCCATATCTGACCGGCCGCCTACCGACGAATCATATAACAGAAGGGTCTTCACGTAGCCGGGCGGAGCAGCCAGCTCCGTATTATTCCCGGAGATAAAATGGACCTGCTGCGTTTGCAGGTTCAACCGAAGATGCATGTGTTCAATTTTTTCGCCGCTGCCGGTTACGATCGTTCCTGTCAGCCATTCATCCGTGAAAAATGGAGACCCGGTTATGTCCGCCGGCGGGTTGACAAAGCGTCTGCCGTTATGATCAAATATCTCAAGCGTATATCTGTCCGATCCGGACACGAAGCTACTCTGCGCAGGCAGGCGGGAGGATACCGCTGTCATCGTGGTCAGGATCAAAAGCATTTTTATTGGCATGAGATAATTTTATGATCAGAAAGACCATCAATGGTTCCTATTCCTAAAAATTCGGATTGACCACGGGCGCGCTTCCGGCCGCAGGAGGGTTCAATACCGATTCATCGGCAGGAACATCCCAGTAATCCATGAAATTATAGTTAAAGGTGACATTGGTGTTCAGTACGTCGGAAGTCGTCAGCAGCCTGTTGCCATAGCTGCCGCCGCCATTGGATATATCATATGTCCAGCCCCATCTCCTGCTGTCGTAAAAGGAGAGTCCCCTGAAGACGAGGGAAACCCTTCTTTCACTGGTCAGTTCGGTCAATGCCTGCGCCAGGGTCAGCCCCGTATAGGCCACTGGCACGTCGCCGGAACCCTGGTAGGCCCTGACGGCATCCACATAACCCAGACCCGCGTCGATGTTGCCCAGGCGGATATTCGCCTCTGCCAGGATCAGCTGATTCTCTTCATAACTGCCGGTAATAAACAGCTCATACTGCCCGACAAGAGTACCGCCGTAAACATAAGTAGTGGAGCTGCTAAGGCTGTCCTTTAGACTATAGCGCGTCCCGCCGTAGGTAGAATGGTAATTTCCACCCTTATAGAAGTTGCTGCTAAGCCTCGCGTCGCCTGTTTTGAAGTTCTGAATGAACCGCTCGCTGATCTTAAACAAAGTAGACTGATTGGCTCCTGTCGTCAATGCTGAAACGGTGCCGCCGCCGGCGCTGACAAATCCATTGGACGCTACCGAGCGTCCCGTAAACACATAATCGCCTTTTTTGATTCCATTGGTCGCATAGGTCAGTACGCTGTTCCAGTCGGCTGCTGACATCGTCCCTGTGGAAGACTTTGCGATAGTCGCCGCGGGATTGCCGTTCACGAAGGGCGACAGTTTGTTCAGCAGGATATTGCGGGCCAGCAGGGTATTGATATTCCTTATCCACATGGCAGTGGTGAGCACTCCGCCATTTCCGACCTGGCAAAAGCTCGGGATCATCTGGCCAAGGACAGCCGAATAGTCGCTTGCGCTGGTGATCGACGACAAGGTGGATGAAGCCAGGTTGAGGTAATAATTGGACCGGGCTAATACAGCATCCTTTAGCAGGTAATTATTGCTGGCACCGTTGGCCGAGTCAATGACAAGTCCCGAATAATACATCGTCCCGATGGAGGCATAAGCATATCCCTTCCACCAATAGCACCATGCCTTTATGGTATTGGCCCTGGAAGCGGCATCGCCCGAGAACGTGATGCCGGGGATAAGGCTCAGCGTTAAGTTGCAGGCAGCATTCAGCGCATACATATTAAGCCAGTGATAGTAAAGGACATTGTTGCCCGCCCCGGTGGAAGGCCTCGTATTGTAGGTCCTGATCAGGGCGATCTGAGGAGAAGGATTGGGCACCTTCGTACCGTTATCCAGGATAGCATAGTCGGGCAAACCTATTACACTGATCTGGTTATTGGAGGCTTCGGCGGACACCACATCGGCCATCGACTCCTGGTAACCCCAGGGCAATGAAAAATAGCTATCCCCCAGCCAGCCATCCCCGTTGACAAACCCATTGGTATAAACACCGCCCTTCGCGAGTGATATCAGGCCGGACTCGGAATTGACATTCGCCTGTATGGTGGGTGAATTAGGATTTCCCACATTCAATTGCTTTTTGCAGGCAGAGACGGTAATCATTATCACCGCAGTACAAAACAGATATAAAAATTTATGCTTGTTCATGATTTTCATTTTTTTTACCAAAAGATCCAAAACTAGAATCCCACATTCAAACCGACCTGGTACGATTTAATATTCGGCAGCGTACTGTGATCAACGCCCCTGTCGAAGGCAGAATTGACCGAACCCGAGCTCACTTCCGGATCGTAACCGGTGTATTTGGTCACTGTCAGGATATTCCTTCCCGTCAGCACCAACTGCAGTTTCTTAAGAGGAATGTGCGTGACCTTAGCGATATCGAATCCCAGCGAGACGTTGCGCAGACGCAGGAACGACGCACTTTCATAGAAGAAGTCTTTTGTGGCATTATTGCCGGAGCCATGTGCGCTGCCCCAGAGGCCGTAATAGGCACTGGCCCAGTAGGCGGTGTAGGCGCCTGTTTGCCCGTTGATGGTGACCGGTTTTTCAAAGTCGCCGTGGATCCCATCCCTGTACATCCATTCTTTTGTCTGGTTGTACAAATGACTGCCATAAACCCAGTCGAACTGGAAGGAGAATGTCAGGAAATCCTTATACGTGAACGAATTAATAAATGATGCATTGAATTTCGGATTGACGTCACCGAGAGAATATATCTCGCCGGTGAACATGATGCCCTTGGTTGCCGTATCGACCAGGGTTCCGTTGACCACCTGGTATTTGCCTGCGTCGGCGGCAGAGATATAGGGTGTCTTGCCGTCCTGGTAGGTCTGCGAGGTATTCCGGAGGGTTTTGTACCCATAGATCTGACCGATCTTATGGCCCTGGGATAAGGCTTCTCCGGTGCTGCCTGCGTTAGAGGTCAGAATAATATCCTGCCCGCCGTGGATCTTGTCTATCATAGACGTCTGGTGGCCGAAGTTGGTAGTAAAATCCCAGGTGAAATTCCTGCCCTGCACCACCGGCAGATTCAATTGGAACTGCACGCCGTTGGACGACATATCGATGGCATTGTCGAGTAATCCGCTGTAACCCGAAGAAGGCGATTGGCTGATCTGATAGATCACATTTTTGCTTTTCCGCTTCCAATAAGTGAACGAACCGTTGATAGCGCTGAACCATTGTGCACCCTTGTTCAGGGAAATGCTAAAGTCAGTACCCGTCTCGAACTCCTTGGAAACTTCTACCTGCAGGTTGGCGTTCTGGTTGGTGGCAGGCAGGGAATAGGCCAGGGAGGGGCCGATATTGCCCTGGCTCAAAGTGGGATACCTGTCGAAAGGACCGGGCTGGATGCCGGCCTCACCGTATGCTGCCCTGAGCTTCCAGTAGGGCAGGATATCGGATGTTTTTCCCTGCAAGATGCTGGAAGGCAGGAAATAACCGTCCACATGGGGGAAGGTGAACGGCGTATGCCCGCCACCAAAGGCAGAGGACCAGTCGCTGCGGAAGCCTCCGGATACCCCACCCCAGTCACCGATATCGATCTTTTCGTTAACCAGGTAACCATAGGTGACGAATGGTTCGGTCCAATCGCCGGTGGCTTTGAGGATGCCATTAACAGTATAATTGGGGGCAATAGCTTGTGTCGAAGTAGACGCCATATTTATAGGTGGTGTCAGCGGAAGGCCCAAACCATAGGTATCGTATTCGGTGTATTTGTTCTTGCGATAGTCGAAGGATACCTGGGTAGAGGTCTGGATCGGCAGTTTCAGACCGAAATCCTTTTGAAGATCCGCCCTGAAATAGGCGCTGGCCAGGAAGTTCTGAAAGGTGGTGGAATACTGCCAGTTGTCGATCTCGCCATTCTTATCCGGTGCAAATTGGTTGGCCTTGGTGTTATAGTGGATGGCGTTCAGGTTCTGGGATTGGTTCAGATAGGTCCACCGGGCATTCTCTGTCCTATAGTTGAGACCATATTTGGCGTCCAGCTCCACGAACTTATTGACCTTATAGTCGGCATCAAAGCTCTGGACAACGTCGATCTTATTGTCCAGGCCGCTGGCATATTCCTGCACATAGTAGGGATTGAAGGCATTGACGCTAAGGAAATCAGCTCCCTGGTGGGCGGCATAATTACCGGCAGCATCTTTCCATTTCAAACTAAAGAAAGGAGAAGTATTAAGGAACCCATAGATATTGCCGACATTTCCAAGAGAGTTGCCTTTGCCGTAAAGATAGCCGCCGGCGCCCCCCAATCCGGGCACCAGGTCATTCCTTGTATATACTACCTGGGTAATGGAACGTATTTTGAAGCCTTTGAACAGCTCCGTACCCAGGTTAACGGTCAGATTGGACCTGTCGACGGTGCCGTTCTTCATGACCGGTGTGACGGTCCGGTTATTGGCCGCGGAAAGGCTGAAGTCCGACCTGTCATTGGCGCCCGAAACATTGACCACGTTGTTGATGGTATTACCGGTTTGAAATACTTCCTTGAACTGGTCGTAATATTTCAGGTTGGCATTATAGGCCTTGTTGTTAATGTTGCGGGGATCGAGAATACCATAACGGGTTGGACCGCCATAGGTATAGGATATCCCGGAGACAGCGCCGTAAGGCGTATAGCCCAATACTGTCCCTGAGCTGCTGACGATATTATTATTGGCGTCGGTCAGATAGGGATGCAGGGCGGCCTTGTGTACATTGCCGTTATTGATATACTGGTTGGCGGAATAGCTGGTGGAATAAGTGACCGATACAGCTCCGCGTCTGCCCTTTTTAGTGAAGATCTGGATAACACCGTTGGCGCCCTGGGCGCCGTAGATCGAGGCGGAGGCAGCGCCCTGGACCACTTCAACGCGGTCTACGTTGCTGAGGTCAAGGGAATTGATGTCGGTGGCCGAAACCTGGACCCCGTCCACCATGATCAGGGGTTTTGTACCCCCCTGCACTGTATTGATACCCCGGAGTACAATATTCACCGGATCGCCCGGGTTGCCGCTGATGGAGGATATCTGCGCTCCCGGTATTTTTCCTATCAGGGCCTGATCGATCGAAGCGGTTGGTGCGGCAGGGAGCTTATCCGAAGTAACGGATTCTACTGCAATGCCGAGCTTTCTTTTACTGGTAGCCGTGCCTACCCCTGTGACGACCACTTCGCTCAGGGATTTGGAATCGGTGGACAGCTGTACATTAAGAACAGGGGAAGTACCGACCCGTACTTCTTTGGCTTCAAATCCTATTGCACTGATAATCAAAGTGCTGCCCGAAAGAGCCTTGATTTTGAAGGCTCCTTCGGCGTCGGCACTTGTCGCTCTCAGACTTTTAGAACTTTTCAACCTGACGGTTGCGTTGGGAACCGGAGATCCTGTCAGATCGGTAATTTTACCGGAGACCTCCGGTGTTTGGGCGAGCAGTCCTTGACTAATGAGCAGGAGGGCGCCCATCAGCGTGCAGCTAAATTTTCTCATGTGTAGTTATTAATAGTGAATAAACGTCTTCACTATGGCCAGCAAGGGCTAGACTAACATAACAAGCTGAAATACAACGCACTACGGAAGACGTCATATGTCAACCTGAAGTAGTTTTGGTTCCTTAAATTACAGTTTTTTTAATTAACTTTTAATTCTTTCCTTAAGATTTTTTGGAAAATTGCCTTATTTCAAATATTAGCCTTTACAATTAAACATTATCAAATCTTTTAGTCTGTACCAACGTCTTTTTTCGCAGAATTAGGTTTATTTAAGATGGGGGAGTAAGGTAACCGAAGTTAATATATTTAAGAAATATAATGTTAACTTCAATTAACAAAATACATGATTTTGGCTTAATTGGTTGCCGAATGTTAAATATTTAATTAATTAACATTCGAAAAAGGATGCTTTTAAGGTGGCAAAAAACAGGAGGGAAGGGAATAAACTGCTAAAATTTTTTTATATCGATTTTGAGCATTTCAGGCGGGTTAATTTTCAATCTTTTACCAAAAACAAGCTTAGGCCATCTCTTCCAAAATCAGTTTTAAGTCATTGATTATTATTAATTTATACATTTAATAAGCGACTTTCCAGGGAAGCCGGAAGGGCTTTTAAAGTTATTCACACCGCGAAAAAATTATTTTGCAATGTGGCGCTAATTTGTAATTTAGTGCAAGAATTTAATGGGTTAGTAAGTAAGGGGCCGGCGATTTAGCTGGCCCTTTTACTTTTTTTCCACTTATCCTGATCTTTCATTTTCTTTCCCTCCTTTCATCCGCACATAATGTCTTTTTTATGGTCGGATGACATCGAAGAAACAACGAGACCTATTAAAATTGATTCGAGACCTATTAAAATCGATTATGGTCCCGATTAAAAAATCGATTAAGGCCGAGATAAACTTCGCTGTTATTGTTTGTGTTAATGTTGTTGCTGAATTTCCAAAATAGGGAACCTATATGACAGCAATAAGCTACTAACTTTACCGCATGAGCAAAATAAAGACCGCCTTTTTCTGTAGTAACTGTGGATATGAAAGTGCAAAATGGTTAGGTAAGTGTCCTTCCTGTGAGCAATGGAACCATTTTGTCGAAGAAGTCATCACGAAAGAGAACAAGCTGGTGGAGACAGAATGGAAAAAATTCTCTTCCGATAAAAAAGAGAGCCGGACGATGTCCCTGAGCGAGGTAGTGAGTGCAGATGAGAAAAGGATCGTTAGCCCGGATGCAGAATTAAACCGGGTATTGGGTGGCGGTATTGTCGCCGGCAGCATCGTATTGGTAGCAGGAGAGCCGGGCATAGGCAAAAGTACCCTCTTTCTGCAGATTGGACTTCGCCTGCAAAACGTAAAGACACTCTATATCAGCGGGGAGGAAAGCGAGCAACAGATCAAGATGCGTGCAGACCGGCTCAATATCCGGAATGAAGACTTTTATCTGTTAACAGAGACCTCAACACAGATTATTTTCCAGGAGATAAAAAAATTACGCCCTCAGCTGGTGATCATCGACTCGATACAGACCCTGCAATCTCCTTACATTGAATCATCTGCCGGCAGTGTTTCCCAAATCAGGGAATGCACTTCCGAATTCCAGCGTTTTGCCAAGGAAACCGGCACACCGGTGTTCCTGATAGGACATATCACCAAGGATGGAAGTATTGCCGGGCCCAAGGTACTGGAGCATATGGTAGATACGGTGCTGCAATTCGAAGGCGACCGGCACTATTCCTACCGTATCCTGCGCACACTGAAAAACCGCTTTGGCAGCACCGCCGAACTGGGCATTTACGAGATGACAGAACAGGGGATGCGGGGTGTAAGTAATCCGAGTGAGCTGTTGATCACACAAAAAGAGGAACAGCTGAGCGGCATTGCCATTGCGGCGACGATCGAAGGGATGCGGCCCTTGCTTATAGAGGTACAGGCCCTGGTGACCCAATCGGTGTATGGGACGCCCCAGCGGACCGTCAGCGGATTTGACCTGCGCAGACTTCAGCTGTTGCTGGCCGTATTGGAAAAAAGGGGCGGTTTTCATTTTGGCGTCAAAGACGTCTTTTTAAATATTGCCGGTGGATTGAAAGTAGAAGATCCCTCCATTGACCTGGCCGTACTTTGCTCCCTCCTAAGCAGCTATGAGGACGTACCCCTTTCTTCGCGGGTATGTTTTGCAGGGGAAGTGGGCCTAAGTGGTGAGATACGGGCTGTCAACCGCATCGAACAACGTATAGCCGAGGCCGAGAAGCTGGGGTTTGAGCGGATATTTGTTTCCAAATACAATCAAAAAGGGCTTAGCGGGACCAAATTCGATATCGAGATAGTGCCGGTGGGGCGTGTGGAGGAAGTGTATCAGTATTTATTTTAACTTTAGGGTCAATGAACAAGCTTCTGCTCCTGTTGCTATCATCCATTGTCCTGTTTGAATTTTCCTGCCGGAAAGATTCTTTTATTACCAGCAAGGATGCCCTCCTCCGTAGCTCATCCGACACGCTCTTTTTCGATACGGTGTTTACATCGACCGGCTCTATTACAGAAGCTGTCCGGATAATCAATACCAATAATCAGAAGCTGCGGCTGACGGATGTGAAGTTAATGGGGGGGAGTCAGTCGTCCTTTAGCATCAATATCAATGGTTATGCCGGTCCTGAACGGGACAATTTAGACCTGGAAGCAGGGGACAGCCTTTATATTTTTGTTGCCGTACGAATCAATCCGGGCAGCGCCAATCTGCCCTTCCTCCTGCAGGATAGTATTGCCATTGATTTCAACGGCAAACGACAATTCATCCAATTACAAGCCTATGGCCAGAACGCTCATTTCCTCCGCAACCAGGTACTTACCGGTAACACGGTCTGGGATAAAACACTGCCCTATGTTATTCTTGGGGGATTGCAGGTAGATACAGGCGCCACACTGACCATCCCTGCGGGATGCCGGGTCTATTTTCATGCCGCCGCCCCCTTGCTGGTAGATGGCAGCTTGCAGGTGATGGGAGATCATTTTGATAGTACAAAAGTTTATTTCACGGGCGACCGGCTTGATAATCCTTATCGAAATTTCCCGGGCAGCTGGCCGGGTATCTATTTCCGTGAGACCAGCAGTCATAACCACCTGTTGTATGCAGTAGTCCAAAATGCTAATCAAGCTATTGTTTCACAGTCTCCGCCCATAGGCGCCGAACCCAAACTGATCCTCGACCAATGTATCATCGATAACAGCTATGATGCAGGCATCCTGGGGATACAAGGCAGTATACGCGCCAATAATTGCCTGATCAGCAACTGTGGCAAAAACGTTGAACTGGGTGGCGGAGGCAGTTATCAGTTCACACATTGCACAGCGGCTTCTTTCTCCAATAATTTTATTTCTCATACCCAACCTGTCCTGTCCCTTTCCGATGTTTATACACAGGGAAGCAGTTCTGCAACGGGTGATGTACAGGCCAGTTTTACGAACTGCATTTTTTGGGGGAATAATGGCAATGTGGACAATGAAGTAAGTGTCAGCCGGCAAAGAACCGGCGCTTTTAATGTCAGCTTTACCAATTGCCTCTGGAAGGTAAAAACGGCTCCAACGAATGTTACGGTGGCGGGGATGATTATGAATATGGATCCATTGTTTGATAGTGTGAATAATTCGCAGGGGTTTTACGACTTTCATTTGAAGGGTGGGTCGCCGGCGATTGATAAGGGGGTTGTGACGAGCCTTTTGGTTGATCTGGATGGAAATCCAAGGGCGGTGAGGGCGCCGGATATGGGTTCTTATGAAAGACAATAATTGGTTAACTTTGGAGTACCCAGCCAACCAGCAATTAAACTTTAGCGTTCGAACTCTGTAATAGTTTTTATAACTTAAATACTTTCAACCAACTAAAATCAAAATTTATGGTACGCCTACTTCTTCTTTCTCTCCTTTTGGTCACCGGTACCACCAGCGTATACGATTTCAAGGTGCCTGGCCTGGATGGTAAATCCATCGATCTCGCTAAATATAAGGGCAAAAAGTTACTGATCGTCAATACTGCCAGCAAGTGTGGCTTCACCCCCCAATATGCCGACCTGGAAAAATTATACGAACAATATAAAGACAAGCTGGTGATCGTGGGATTCCCCGCCAACAATTTTGGACAACAGGAGCCCGGAACGAGCAAGGAGATCAGCGAGTTTTGCACAAAAAACTACGGCGTTACCTTCCCGATGGCCGAAAAAGTGGATGTAATTGGCGACAATATTCACCCGCTGTTTAAATATCTGACAGACGAAGCAAAGAAGATAGGTGTTGCTGACCCGGTGATCAAATGGAATTTTACCAAGTTCCTGTTGGACGAGAACGGAAAATTGGTAGCGGTATTCCCCAGTAAGGTTAAGCCGATGGATGAGCAGATCACCAAGTATCTTAACTAATTTTAGCTGATCGAATTAAAAAAGCGACCTCCGGTCGCTTTTTTTTATGAGCTATATTTGCGCCTATGTCATTCTCAAAAGTCATCGGGCAGGCACAGGTAAAACGGACGCTGGTCGAGTTGGTCCAGCTCAATCGGCTGAGCCATGCGCTTCTTTTTTTGGGACAGGAGGGCAGTGGAGCATTGGCAATGGCCCTGGCTTTTTCACAATATATCGTTTGTGAGAATGCCCTGCCGACCGATGCCTGTGGCGTCTGTCCGTCCTGTGTAAAGGCCAGTCAGATGATCCACCCGGATATTCATTATTCCTACCCGGTGATTCCTAAAAAACCGGGGGATAAGCCGGTAAGCACAGATTATGGTTCGCAGTGGCGGGAATTCATGGGACAGTACCCTTATGGTAATGCCTACGACTGGCTGCAATTTATCGGAGCGGAAAACAAGCAGGGAAATATTACCGCTCAGGAGTGTAACGACATCATTCACAAGCTGAGCCTAAAGAGTTTTGAAAGCGGATATAAGATCCTCATCCTCTGGATGCCCGAATACCTGGGTAATGAAGGCAATAAACTGCTGAAACTGATCGAAGAGCCGCCAGCCGATACGCTGTTTCTGCTGGTCGCAGAAAATGAATCCTTAGTACTGCAAACCATCCTTTCCCGGACGCAATTGGTAAAGATACCCTTGCCGGAGACCGCAGATATAGAACAGGCCTTGCTGGAACGGGCGAAATTGGGAGCGGAACAGGCCCGGCAGATAGCCGTATTGTGCGAAGGCAACTATCATGAGGCTTTACAGTTGATACGACATGCGGATGATGACTGGCAAGGGGTAGTACGCGAATGGCTGAATGCCATTCTGAAAAGCGGTCCCATCGCCCAGGTGAAATGGATCGACGAGATAAGTAAATCGGGACGGGAACGACAGAAACAATTCCTCCGATATTTCAACCATTTGCTGGAACAGGCGATCCGCTTACGCTATATAGACGCTTCACTACTGCCCATACCGGATGGAGAAAAAGATATTGCCTTGCGCCTGAATAAGATAGCCGATGTAGGCCAGCAAAAAGCCATTATTGAAGAGTTGGACAGGGCAGCGTATTATATCGAACGGAATGCCCATGCCAAAATGCTGTTCCATGCCCTCACCATTAAATTGCTACATATCCTGGCCGAACGGAAAGTAGTCTATATGAATTAACCAATATTATTGGTCCGGGACTTTCCTCTTATGCGTCCGTCTGCCAGGAAAAAAGCAGCAACCGGTAAAATAAATGCCCGTTTGTGTGTATATTTGACCATGGCCCTTATAGGCCATTGAAAAGAAGTGTATTCGGGACAGGCCGGCAAGTGAGCTGACAGAGGATGAGAGTGGATCGGGGCCGCCAGAAAGAGCGTATTTTGCATTCAACATATTTCGCATAACGGCTCCTACGAGCAGTCGCTTCTTCCTGCCTGTGCAGTATTCCCTTCTTTTTACTAAACAGACCAATGGTCAACAGACCGAAGGTCCATTCCTTAACGAAATAGACCGGAGGTCTATCGACCGAAGGTCAATTTATTAACAAAATAGACCAGGGGTCTATCGACCGAAGGTCAATTTATTAACTTCTATTAACTTATTTGGGATATGGGATGTAGTAATTGTGGAACCTCCAAAGGGGGCAAACCTTCCGGCTGCAAAAGCAATGGCGGGTGCAGCACCGGCGGATGTAACAGGCTAAATGTACATGATTGGCTGGCTAACCTGCCTTTTAGCGATCCTGAAAGCGGGTGCCGGATTGTCGAAATAAGTTTTAACCAGGGAAGCCGCAAAGATTTTTACCGGAATGCCACAACGCAGCTTTTTGACAAGGGGGATATGGTCAGCGTAGAGGGGGTCAGCGGGTTTGATGTTGGAGAAGTGACCCTGACCGGGGAGATGGTCCGTTTGCAGATGAAGAAAAAAGGGGTGGAAGAAAAAAACCCGGAGATAAAAAAGATTTTGCGCAAAGCCAATGATAAAGACCTGGAAATCATGCAGCAGAACAAGGCCCGGGAAAAGGATGCGCTGATCAGGTCGAGGGCGATAGCCCGGCAATTGAAGCTGGACATGAAGATGAGCGAAGTCGAGATACAGGCCGATGGGAGAAAAGGTACTTTTTTCTATATAGCCGACGACCGGGTAGATTTCCGCGAGCTGATAAAGCTCTATGCGGGTGAGTTTCGCCTGAAAGTGGAGATGCGCCAGATAGGGGCCCGGCAGGAAGCCGCCAAGGTAGGGGGTATTGGAAGCTGTGGCCGGGAATTATGCTGCAGCACCTGGCTGAGCGATTTCAAATCCGTCAATACGACGGCTGCCCGTTATCAGAATTTATCGATCAACCAGAGCAAACTGAGCGGACAGTGCGGCCGGCTGAAATGTTGCCTGAACTACGAATTAGATACTTACCTGGACGCCTTGCAGGGTTTTCCGGACAATGCCGAGACCTTGCAGGTAGCCAAGGGGACAGCTATCCTTATCAAAAAAGATATTTTCAAAAACCTGATGTGGTATGTCTTGCCGGATAGCAATAAACAGTATCCCCTTACGATCGAAAGGGTCCGGAAGATCAGGCAGCAGAATATGCAGAATATCGTTCCCGACGGGCTGGAGCCGGTAGAAGTGACCACAGGAAAACCAAAGGAAGCGGAAGAAAGTGGTTTTGTCGACCTGGTAGGACAGATCAGCCTCAGGACCCTGGAAAAGGCGGACCGGAAAAAGAAACACGGTCATCATAAACACGAGGCCCAGCGTAGTAACACCGGCAGCGGCAACCGTGATGGCGGTAGTAACCGTGATGGCGGCGGCAACCGCGGCGGGGCAGATCGTGGCGGGGCAGACCGTGGCGGCAGCGGCAATCCCGGAAAGCCTCCGGCAGGTGGTCCTCCGGCAGGTAGTCCTCCGGCGGGTGGTCCCCCGGCAGGTAGTCCCCCATCGGGTGGCGGAGATGGTAAAAGGGGCGGCGGTGGCAGGCGCAGGTAGGTCGCCCGCGCCGATAAGAAATTTGTTAAATCCTGCAAGCCAGCCCAACTACGAAAGGAATGGCTTGTTATACTATGTACAAAACGTTTTTACTCTAAAAATCTAAAGATTATGGCACTCTTTCAATCCAGTAATCCAACCCTATCGGAAAAAATATTCAGCCGGTCGATTGACCCGGCGAGCACGGAAGTAATGACCGTAAAAGGGGCTATTCAGAAATTCGGTTTTCTCCTATTGCTGGTGCTGGCCGGAGCGGCCTATACCTGGAAATTATATTTTTCGTTCAAGGTTCCTACTATGATGACCCTTTTCTATGTGGGAATGATCGGGGGGCTCATTTGTGTCTTTGCTATCAGCTTTAAGCCCAATTTAGCCAAGTATTTGTCACCGGCTTATGCCGTGCTGGAAGGTTTTGTTTTGGGAGGTCTGTCTGCGCTGGTAAACGATATGTTCAAGAAAAGCTATCCCAATATCGTTTTTACGGCGGTATTGCTCACATTAGGGGTAGCCTTCGCAGTGTTCCTGTTGTATAACTTCCGGATCATCCGTGCAACGGAAAAATTCAGGGCTGTCATTTTATCTTCTGTTGCCGGGATAGCGATCTTTTATTTCATAAACATCATACTGAGTTTCTTCCACATCAATATTTCCTTTTTGAACTGGGGAGATAACAGTATGATCGGTATCATTTTCAACCTTTTTGTTGTCGTTATCGCGGCTCTTATGCTGGTGCTGAATTTTGACAATATAGAAACGGGAGAGAAAATGGGCGCGCCCAAATATATGGAATGGTATGGCGCTTTTGGGCTGCTGGTGACGCTGATCTGGCTCTACCTGGAAATATTGCAGCTGCTGAGCCGTTTTGCAAACAGCAATCGCAACTAAAGAAGTTTCTGTATAAAAAATCTGCATAAAAGAAAATGGGTCATCCACAAAGTGAATGGCCCATTTTTTTATGCGGCAGCGAAGCGGCATGCGGCAGGGGAGCGGTTAGTACCCATCCCCGTCTAATAGATTGCCGAGTCCGCCCAGGATACTTCCTTCCTCGCGGCGGCTGCCCATCTGGGGGCTATATTGAATGATACGGCTGGCCAGGCGGCTGATCGGCAGCGATTGCAGCCATACTTTGCCGGGGCCTCTCATCAGGGCAAAGAATAACCCTTCCCCGCCAAACATCCAGTTACGGATACCCCGAATAAATTCGATGTCAAAGTCTACGGAAGGCTGGAAGGCGACCACGCAACCGGTGTCGACCTTGAGTATTTCTCCTGCCTGTAATTCTTTTTCAATGATATATCCGCCGGCATGGACGAAAGCCATACCGTCGCCTTCGAGTTTCTCCATGATAAACCCCTCCCCGCCGAAAATGCCTGTGCCCAGGCGGCGCTGAAAGGCGATACCAATGCTGACGCCTTTTGCCGCGCACAGAAAGGCATCTTTTTGGGCAATGATCGTGCCGCCCAGCTGCTGCAGGTCGAGCGGTATGATCTTGCCGGTATAAGGCGAAGCGAAGCTCACCCTTTTCTTACCCTGGCCGATATTGGTAAAAGCGGTCATGAAAAGATTTTCCCCCACCAGCACGCGTTTGCCGGCATTCATCAGTCTGCCGAGCAGGCCGCCCTGCTGAGCAGTGGCGGAGCCGTCTCCAAAGAGGGTTTGCATTTCGATGCCGTCGTCCATCATCATGAAACCACCCGGCTCACCGATGACAGTTTCACCCGGATCGAGCTCAACTTCAATAAATTGAAGCTCTTCGCCGTATATTTTATAATCGATCTCGTGATTGTTGCGCATAGGTTTAATTTTTATACAATATAAAATTAAGGATCTTTTTGGCTAGAACCAGCTCCTTACCCAGGTCTCGTCAGCACCGCGCCTGCCCTGCAGCCTTCTCCTCCGTCGGGCCGCTTCAAAACGATGCATGATAATGGTCACGAACATCAGCAGCAGGAAAATGATCGTGAAGGGCGGGATACCGAGGAACGAGATCCATTTCCCACCGAAATGGCGGCGCATGGGTCTTCTGAGTCTTTCTGCGATGAGGTACATGCTCGGCACCATGAACAGGGTCATGAAGAAGGCAAAGGCCAGACCGAAGATGATAGTCCAGGACAGGGGCTTCCAGAAGACCGCGTTGTCACCGCCAAAATAGATGTGCGGATTGAGCTCGGAGAACATGGTGACGAAGTTGATATTGAATCCAACGGCGAGCGGGATCAGCGCCAGGATGGCCGCCATGGCAGTCAGCAATACGGGAATGATACGGGTCTTGCCGGCCTCGATCACGGCCGCACGTGTTTTCATCCCTCTGGCGCGCAGCTCATCGGTAAATTCGATCACCAGGATACCGTTCTTCACCACTATACCCGCCAAACCGACAATACCCAGGCCGGTCATGATGACCGAGACTTCCATTTTAGTGATGGCAAATCCGAGAATAACGCCGATGACACTGAAGAGGATCTCCGTCAGGATGATCACCGCTTTGCTGACAGAGTTAAATTGCAATACCAGGATAAGCAGAATCGCGGCAAGAGCAATGACAAGAGCGCTAAACAGGAATGCGCCCGTCTCTGCCTGTTGTTCGCCCTCCCCTGTCTGTTTAATCGTTACTCCATCCGGTTTTTTCTTAAAGTCGGCAATAGACTTGGTCAGCTGCTGGTTAACTGCCGTTGGAGTATAACCGCTGAGGACGTTTGACTTCAGCGTGATGACCCTCTTCTGGTTCTTTCTTTTCACGCTGCCCAGCGTGCTGGTGTAATCCACTTTGACAAAGGAGCTGATCGGCACGTTCCTGATAGCCCCGCCGGTAGCGATATCCCGGTAGGTAATGTTCATGTTCAATAGGTCGATGAGGTTTTTGCGCTGAGCGGCCAGGTTGCGGATCTGAATCTTGTATTCGTCTTTTCCTTCCTTTATTTTTGATGATTCTTTGCCAAACAATGCCGTCCGCAACTGCTGGCCGATCTGCGCTGAGCTGACGCCTTCGGTCATAGCCCGCTGGCGGTCAACTGTCAATGTTATTTCAGGATTAGTAAGGTCGATGTCCATTTTCAGCTCTTCCACGCCCGGGGTCTGGATAGAGTCTAAATAGTTCTTAAGAGAAACCGCTGTCTTTATGAGATCGTCAAAGTCCTCGCTGGCTATCTCGATGTTTACCGGGGGATCGGTCGGGGGACCACTTTGTTCCTGGTCAACAGTTATTTCAGCCCCGGGGATACCACTCATGACATGCCGGATAGAATCGAGGTATCTGGAGGTAACTATGCCATGGCGTTTGGCAAATTCCACGAAGGAGACCTGGATACGACCCAGCTCGGGGTGGGTGCTCTGGTCGCCGCTGGAGGGGTCATTGGCGCCGATGGCAATGTTGGTGATGACACTTTCTACTACGGGATTCTTTTTGCCGTCTTCCATGCTTAAGACTTTATATACCCGGCCTTCCAGCACTTTGGTGACGGAGTCGGTATAATCCACTGCTGTACCTACCGGCAGTTTCAGGTATACATAGATCTGGTTGGGATCGCCTTTCGGGAAGAAGACAACCTGAACGTTGCGGGCAGTGAAAAACATAAAGGAAAGGATCAGCAGGACGAAAGTGCCGACCAGGAGCCAGGCCGGTCGCCAGCCTTTGAGGGCCCAGCGGAGCAGGCTTTCATAATGGCCCATGATCCAGGGTAATATCCTGTTCTGGAAGCCATGGATCATTCTGTCGAATACGAATTTGTTGAGGATGGCGAGAATGACCAGGGAAAGGAGAAGGTTACCCAGGAAGGTGCTGCCTCCCAGGTCGAGCAGGATGCCGAGTACCACAGCTATCCAGAAGCCTGGTTTTTTAAAGATGGCGGCGGGAGATGTTTTGCCATCATCTTCCGGATGGTTCATGAAGTCCACGGCGAATACCGGGTTCATGATAAATGCCACGATCAAGGAGGCTGTCAGCGTAAAGATCAGCATCGCAGGCAGGTAGACCATGAACTTGCCGATAATACCCGGCCAGAAGAGCAGTGGGAAGAAGGGAGCCAGCGTGGTGAGCGTACCGGCGAACACCGGGACGAACACTTCGCCTGCGGCCATCATGGCAGAACGGGGCGCGTCTATTTTCCCCTTACCCTGCGTGAAAATACGGTGTGTGTTCTCGATGACTACGATGGCGTCATCCACGATGATACCTAAGCCGAAAAGCAGGGCAAACAGTACGATGAAGTTGAGGGTCACGTGCGTCCCGATAATCAGGTCGGCAGCAGGGAGGAACACAAAGGCTACGAACATGCTCAGCGGGACCGACAGGGCCACGAAGAAGGCGTTGACCACGCCCATAAAGAACATCAGGATGATCAATACCAGGAGGAACCCGATGATGATGGAATTGACCAGGTCATCGAAAGAGGTCCGGGTCTTCGTGCTGAGGTCACCGGTGATCACAACATTCAGGTCCTTCGGCAGGCTGGTCTTCATTTCATTTACGGCCGCGTTAACGTCTTCCGAGGTTTTGATCAGGTTCTCTCCGGACCGTTTGATGATATTCAGCGTTACAACATTTTTCCCATCCAGCCGGGCGTAACTTTCTCTATCCTTGATGGTATCCTTAATGGTAGCGATGTTTTTCAGGTAGACGGCACCACCGCCGTTGGGGCTGCGGACAATGATCTGGGCGATATCCGGTGCAGTATGGAACTGTCCTTTCAGCTGTAAATTCCGTTTCATATTGCCTACGTCCAGCAGGCCGCCGGAGATATCCAGGTTCTCGCCTTTTACGGCGTTGTCGATATCGTCGAAAGTGATATTGGCGGCGCGCATCTTATAGTTGTCGACGTTGATCTGAAATTCGCGTTCGGGGGCGCCGACAAGGTCTACCCGGTTCAGCTCGGGCAGGTCTTCGAGCCTGTCCTTCATATCGTCTGCAAATTTCTTCAGTCTTTGCTGATCGTAGTCACCGCTGATGTTGACATACATGATCGGCTGGTCGGAGAAGCTGACTTCCAGGGCGGTGGGTTGCTGGGTGAGATCGGTTGGCAGATCCTGTTTGGATTTGTCGACAGCGTCCTTCACCTTCTGCAGGGCGACGTCGGTCTGGACATCGGTTTCAAATTCCACTACGATGGCGGAATAATCCTGTTGAGAGGTGCTGGTAAACTTCTTGATCTTGGCACCCGTGATAGCCTTGATCTGTTTTTCTATCGGCCGGGTGACAAGGTTCTCTATGTCTTTCGGAGAGTTACCCGTATAGATGGTCGACACGTAAATGGTGGGAATTACGATGTCGGGAAACTGCTCCTTGGGAAGAGTAACGAATTTATATACACCCCAGCCGCTTACGATGAGCATAAGCAGGTAGATGGCAGTTTTATTTTTTACGCTCCAGGTAGTTGGCCCAAAGTGTTTGAACTTATCGGTGAAATTTTCTAAAGCACTCATACAGTGTTATTTCATTTGATTAAGGAAAACCGTTGCCAATACTGGTTCATGGCCTATTGTGTCGTGATCAGCTGTCCTTCATAGAGGCCCTGGAAGCCGTCGGTGATCAGCTGGTCGCCGGTTTCCAGGCCACCGGTGACTTCGATCTTGTCGGCATAAAGCTGGCCGATGTTTACGGTCTTTTTATGCGCAACGGTCTTCCCATTGTCTTTTGCTGCTACCATGACGTATTTTCCTTTCTCATCTGTCTGCAGGGTATTGACCGGAATAGTCAGCACGTGGCTGGCGGTGTAATCCTGCAGCTTGACAACAGCGACCTGGTTGGCGCGGATCTCTTTATCGTTGGGGATGTGGATCTCCACCTGGAACGCCCGGTTGCCGGCATTGATCACCTTTCCTGCGACACGGACGACACCGGTGATCTCCTTGTTACCCAGTCCGGGGAAGGCGATCTTTACAGGAGTGCCGACCTTTACCCGTTCCTGGTAAATCTCAGGCACTTGCACCACGGCTTTCAGGTTGTCGGTATTGATGATCTGCACTTGTTGATTGCCGGGAGCGAAGCTTTCGCCGACCTTGATGGCGAAAGTATTCAGCGTCCCGCTGATATCGGCATAGACGTTGGTGAAGTCCAGCTGCTCCTGGGCTATCTTTAGCTGGTTCTCGGCCTGGTCGACCTGGTTCTTTGAATTGATAAAGTCTACTTCGGTACCGATCTTTTGGTCCCAAAGGTTCTTCCGGCGCTGGTAGATGTCTTTCGCATAATCCAGCTGGGTTTGGGCGTTGGACAGCTGCTGCCGTTGAACGGCATCATCCAGCTTGAGGAGGATCTGTCCCTTGTTGACGTGGTCTCCTTGTTTGACATACACCTGTCTTACAACGCCGCCACTACCGCGCGGTGAAATAAACGACGTGTTTTCCGCTTCTACATCACCTTGCAGGTCGATATAATGCGTGAAGGAGACGGGGGTTAGGGCTGTCAGGGCAACCAGCTTGGCTTTTTCCTTCGCACCGCCGGTAGAATCGGACTTGCCGAGTTCTGCTTCGAGGGATGAGATTTGTTTAGCCAGTTTATCCTGCTGGTCTTTCAGGGCTGTCAACTGGGCTTTTTTCCCTTCCAGAGAATCGTTCTTCGGTGCACTGCCGCAGGCTACGAACAAGAGGGAAGAGCCGATGCCGATAATTATAATCAGTATCTTATGCATAAAAAAGATTTTGGTGTTTAGATTTCGTTATAGTTTTCCTATGGCAGTGAGGTAATCGACCCGGGCTATGACGGCATTGTATAGCGCATTGAAATAATTGGCCTGTGCGGTCTTTTGGTCGGAGAGCGCGGTTGTGATCTCTATATTGGATCCGAAGCCCTGGTCATATTTCTTCCGGGTTTGCTGATAGACCCTTTCGGAGAGGTCCATATTCTTCTTTTGATAGTCGAGTGTGGACAGTGCAGCGCCGAAGCGGAGCTGGGCGGTTTTGACATCATTGTCGATGCGGTTCTTCAGCGAGTCGACATTATTCATAGTCTGGCGGAGGCGAAGTTTCGCCTGTTTGACATTAGCATCTTTATAGAATCCGTCAAATATGGGGACGTTTATGCTTAGTCCTATATAGGATGCCGGGAACCAGGTATTCTTCTGGCCGAGATCGAATTTGTTCGTGTACTGGTTCTGCGCATAATTTGCCGTCAGGGAAGCTGTCGGAATATACTCCTTCTTATAACGTTTGATGTCGTATTCGTTGAGCTTCTGGTTGGTCATCAATAGCTGGTACTCATGCCGGTCAGCATATTTATACTCGTCACCGAGGGCAGCGTCGCGGATCATATCGTAGGTAAGCGTATCCGTCAGCCGGAGAGAATCTTTAACAGGCATTCCCATCAGGACTTTCAATCCGAGGTAGCCACTGGCGATGTTGAAATCCACCTGTATCTTTTCCGACTCCAGGTTAGCCAGCTGTACCGTCGCCTTGTCAACGTCCAGCTGTTCGGCGAACCCGCTTTTGAACATTTCCGTGGAATTATGCAGCAGCTCTTTCTGGCTGGTTATATTCGCATCGATCTGGTCCACCTGGGTTTTGCTGATCAGCAGCTGGTAATATATCTTATAGAGATTCGTCCTGATCACCTGGGCGGTGATCTCTGTCTTCTGGTGATAAAAATCCAGGGAGGCCTGGCGTGCCTGCAGTCCTACGAAGACCTGCCCGTCAAATAATACCTGTTTCAGGGTTATCCCGCCGGTTGCGTTATACTGGGTCCCGAATTTCAGCGGGATAAATTTCCCTGGCTGACCTACGAACTCGCCCGGGATAAGGGTTGTAGGTATCTGAAGATAATCGGTCAGGCCCAGGTTGCCGTTTATCTGGGGAAGGGCCTGAGAGGTAGTTGCACGATTGCTTTGTTCCTGTATCTCGTAGTCCAGGAGCGCATTCTTTACCAGAACACTGTTTTTCGTCGCATAATCAACTGCCTGGGCGAGCGAGAATTCATGCAGCTGCGACGCCTGGGAGCCCTGGCCCTGAGCCGGTGGCTGCGCCAGGATGTTCAAAGCTGGCAGAAGGAATGAGGCCGCCAGCAGGCTGCACCAGGTACCTGGCAAGCCGCTTCGCCCTTTTTTAAACGTTCTGTTCATGAGATGGTTTTTTGTTACGTTCATTGGTATATTTCTCGATGAGCTTTTTGCCTTTGGCGATGGTGATCCCGTGAAGGAAAAGCATAGCCAGCTCGAAGTTGACTTCTGACATTTTATACCGGGTGTGGGGGAAAAGATCGGGGTTAAACACGAGGAAGGCCGATTCTATCCTGTTTTTTGCAACTATGTCCAGCTGGATATCCGTTCGGTATACCCCTTCATGGATGCCTCGCCGGAGATTGTCCAGGATGGCCTGATAGAGAAACTGATACTTGTATTCCTTTAGCTTCAGAAAGGCCCGGGGATGATGTTTTTCCAGGTCATAAAGCATCAGGGGATTCATATATTTCAGCATTTCATCCAGGTCTTCAAGGGCCAAAAAATTCTCATGCACTGCATCGACCGCATCATTTTTGAACTGTATGCATTCCTTCTCGTTCCTCTTTATCTCCAGGTCGATGACGGCAGACACCATATCATCCTTGTCCGTAAAAAACTGATAGATAGTTTTCTTGGAAATGCCCAGCTGGGAGGCTATTTCGTCCATAGTGATAGAGCGGATCCCATAACGCATGAACAGGTCGGCGGCCTTAATCAGTATTCTTTCTTTTACTTCCATTCTTGAATTCACCGGACTCGGTCCGGTTTATGGCGGCAAAACTACGGAAACTTTCTACGTTGTCAAAGTTTCCATAGTTTATTTTCCTATCTGTTATCGGCGAACGGCGGATTTTGTCGGTGAATGGCAAGAAAGCCAGATGGCAGATGGCGGGAAGCCCAGAATGAGTAATTTCGCCTTCTAAACAGCTACACATGTCTTTTCGCCAAATACCCCGCAATTTATTCAAGCTTTTTCTGCAGGGGCTGCTTATCCTGGCGCCCATTTCCATCACTATCTTTTTTGTAGTTTCCACCTTTCAATGGGTAGACGGTATTCTGCCAAACCTTGTCCACAACCTCTTTCCAAACCTGATCGGCATGGATCAGTTCGGTTCGCCCAAACGGATACCGGGGCTTGGTTTTGTCGTTTTCATTGGAATAGCCCTGATCGTAGGATATATTTCCCCTTCGTTTATTGTCGGTCGCGTGGTTGAGTTTGCGGAAAAACTGCTGGAGCGGACACCGGGCATCAAATTTATTTACTCCACTATTAAAGACTTCTTCGAAGCTTTTGCCGGCAGCAAGCGGAAGTTCGATAAGGCGGTGCTGGTAAGCATCGAGGCTCCGGATGTATGGCGGGTAGGATTTATCACCCAGGAAGAGCTGCATGAATTCGATCTGCAGGAATATGTCGCCGTTTATTTGCCGCAGTCCTATGCGTTTGCCGGGCATTTGTATTTTGTAAAACGAGACCGGGTAAGGGTCCTGACGGATATCAGCTCGGTCGACGCGATGAAGTTTGCTATTTCGGGGGGAGTCGCGGATGTGGAAGAGCAGGCTTAAGGTGGGTGCACCTGCGCCGGGAGAAGATCGGAAATACTTATCTTTGGACTCCTAAAATATATAATAGTGGTTCATAATTTCAATTCTGGTCCCAGTGTTCTGCCAAAAGAAGTATTTGAAGAAGCCAGCCGCGCCATTCTTGATTTCAATGGCACGGGATTGTCTATCCTGGAGATCGGGCATCGTACCCCCCTGTTCCAGGCGGTGATCGATGAAGCCATCCATACAGCGCGGGAGCTGATGCAGCTGGGTGCCGACCACGAGATCCTTTTCCTGCATGGGGGCGCCTCCACGCAGTTTTTCCAGGTACCCATGAATTTATTGGCGGACGGTGCTACGGCGGCCTACCTGGATTGCGGCACCTGGGGTAAAAAGGCCATCAAGGAAGCAAAACTTTACGGAAATGTCGAGGTAGTAGCCAGCTCGAAGGACCGCAACTACAGTTATATTCCCAAGGGATATACGATCCCGCCGGAAGCCGCCTATTTTCATTATACCACTAATAATACGATAGAAGGCACACAGATGCATGCCATTCCGGAAACACCCGTTCCCCTGGTGGCAGACATGAGCAGTGACATCCTCAGCCGGGTGATGGACTTTTCCAAATTCGCCCTCATCTATGCCGGAGCCCAGAAAAACATGGGTGCAGCGGGTGTAAACATGGTCGTCGTGCGGAAGGATATATTAGGCAAGGCGGGCCGTCCGTTGCCGACGATGATGGATTACCGGGAGCATATTGCAAACGGTTCGTTGTTAAACACCCCGCCGGTATTTGCCGTCTATGTTTGTATGCTCACCTTACGCTGGCTAAAACAGCAAGGGGGGGTCGCCGCCATCGAAAAACTCAATGACCGGAAGGCAGCGCTGTTGTATGACACGCTGGATACCCTGCCCATTTTCCGTCCTACCGTAGCGAAGGAAGACAGGAGCAAAATGAATGTCGTATGGGTGATGGACGACACCGGCATGGAGAAGGAATTTCTCGCCATCTGTAAAGAAAATGGGATGGTAGGCATAAAGGGGCACCGCAGTGTAGGCGGGTTCCGGGCTTCCTTATACAATGCCTTGCCCTTTGAGAGCGTACAGCTGCTGACTGAACTCATGAAAGAATTTGCACTTAAAAAAGCATAACCTATATGTCTACGATTGTTCCTTTCCAGGCTTTACGGCCTGCTCCGCAATTAGCCAGCCAGGTAGCCTCGAAACCCTATGACGTATTGAACAGTCATGAGGCCAGGGAAGAAACCGCTGACAATCCTTATTCTTTCCTGCACATCACCAAGTCGGAAGTGGATATGCCGCTGAATGTCGATATACATTCCCAGGAAGTATATGATAAGGCCAAAGAAAACCTGCAGACTTTTATAGAGCAGGGGTTTTTGCTGGAAGAGGATAAGCCCTGTTATTATATTTACCAACTGGTAATGGATGGCCGGAGCCAGACAGGGTTGGTCTGTTGCAGCAGCGTAGACGATTATGAAAAAGGCATTATCAAAAAACACGAGCTTACCCGGCCTGAAAAGGAAAACGACCGGATTAATCATATGAAGACGATCCGGGCGCAAACAGGCAATGTCTTCTTAGCCTATAGGAGTGTGAATGCCATTGACGACCTGATTGAAAGCTGGAAGCGGGATCAAACTCCTTTGTATGATTTTATGGCAACAGACGGCATCAGTCATACTATCTGGGTAGTGGATGACGAAGGCGCTATTCAGGCCATTACAGGTCTTTTTGCTACGGAAGTACCCTTTACCTATATCGCGGACGGGCATCACCGCGCTGCTTCCGCTGCAAAAGTGCGAAAAGCATTGGGGCAAAGCGCATCAGCGGCTGCCAATTATTTTCTCACCACGCTGTTTCCTTCTGATCAGCTGCATATCCTGGATTACAACCGGCTGGTGCATGACCTCAACGGCGCCAGTGTGGAGGAATTTATCGACAGCCTGCAAAAGGAGTTTTTTGTTGGGAAGGTCGAGAAGGCTTTTTCACCGGGACAACTACACGAATTCGGGTTGTATGTGGATGGAAGCTGGTATAAGCTCGTTGCCAAAGAAGGAAGCTTCAGCACCGATCCTATCGGCGTACTGGACGTGACCATCCTGCAAAAAAATATCCTGGACAAGCTATTATCCATCAAGGACCCGAGGACAGACAAGCGGATCGATTTTGTAGGGGGTATCCGCGGGCTTGCCGAACTGGAAAAGCGGGTCGACAGCGGTGAAATGAAAGCAGCTTTTAGTCTTTATCCCGTGAGCATTCAGCAATTGTTCGACATAGCGGATAGCGGGGAGATCATGCCGCCTAAAAGCACCTGGTTTGAACCCAAACTGAGGGACGGGTTGCTGACACATCTTATTTGATTGATTGTTAATGTACAAGTATGCAATCCTTAATGAAGTGGAATTTGTTTATATTTGACATAGAAAAAAAACCTTATGACAGAATTCAAATTGCAACTGGATGACAAAGTGGTTCAAATGTTGGGATACAATACTATTGAGAATTATTTGAAAGCATATATAGATCAAATTATTCTAAAGATCTCATCTCAGGATGCATTAAAAGATCTTGAAAACATCCAGCTTGAAAACGACGAAAGATGGACAATTGCCCGTGAAAGTGCCTGGAAAGAGCAGGGTCATAAATATCAACGTAATTTAAGTAACTAATTCTGTGCAACAATTTGTTGTTGATGCCAATGTTCTTATTAGCATTTTAATTAGCGGGAAGGCTTCCTATAAACCGATTTTAACTTTCCTTAACTTTTTCACTCCTGATTTTGCCTTAGAAGAAATTGAAAAATACAAGCCCGTAATTTTTGAAAAAAGCAGACTAAGTCCCGACGAGCTCCGATATTTTATTTTGGCTTCTCTCTAATCAATAATCTTTTATATTTAAAGAGATATAGTATGGATGTGACTAAACAATTTCTTCTTTTTTTTAGTTTTTCAATTTTTATTAGCCTGTCGACCTTCGCACAATCATCCGATAGTAAACCACCCCAGGAAACAGCCAAGGCTTTTACCCGCCAGGGGGATTACACCAATGCTATTGTGGTTTTGAACGGAGCCTTGCAGAAGGACCCGCAAAATTTCGAATTACAAAAGGACCTGGCCTTCAACTATTACTTAGACCGGGAATTTCCCAAGGGGCTGGCTATTGCCCGGCAGATGGTGGAAAGGCCGGATGCCGACGTACAGGCTTACCAGATACTGGGCCTGTTGTATAAAGCAGTGGATGATACAAAAGAATGTGAAAAGATGTACAAAGCGGCTCTCAAGCGTTACCCCCGCAGCGGCGTCATGTATAGCGAATATGGGGAGATGCTTTGGGCCCGCCAGGACTACGGCGCTATCAAACAATGGGAGAAGGGTATCGAAGTCGACCCCAATAATTCCTCCAATTATTACAATGCGGCCAGGTATTATTATCTCACTTATGATAAGGTCTGGGCCTTGTTGTATGGCGAGATCTTTGTCAACCTGGAAAGTTATAGTACCAGGACAGCGGAAATGAAGGACCTGCTGACGGAAGGTTATAAAAAGCTGTTCACAGAGACCGATATGCAGAAAGGGCAGGATCTAAAAACGCCTTTTGTGTCTGCCTACCTGAATGTGATGAGCAAACTGGCTTTTACCGTAAAGGATGGGCTCACTGCGGAATCCCTCACCGTCTTGCGTACCAAGTTCATTATCAACTGGTTCAATACTTACCCTGGCAATTTCCCCTTCCGTCTTTTCGATTACCAGCGCCAGTTGCTAAAGGACGGAATGTATGATGCCTATAATCAATGGATCTTTGGCGCTGCCCAAAATCTACCGGCCTTCCAGGCCTGGAGTAATGCCCATGGCGACGAGTACAACCGGTTTGTCAACTTTCAAAAGGGGCGGATATTTAAGTTGCCCGAAGGACAATATTATCAGACGGCTTCCAAGTAAGTTGGGCGAAGAGATCCGACCCACCGGCGGCGTCCCGGCTTGAACCGGAGTACCCGGCATTGGTCATTGGTCGTTCCTTGTTTTTTCGCTAATTTGATGCCGGATGTGGTGAACCCCATCCCTTTAAACTACTAATATGACCGAACCCAAACGATTGTTCGATTGCATCCAATACAACCTGGAAAAAGCTTCGTACCCTGATATGCTTTCTGCCAAGGAAAATGGAGAATGGAAGAAGTATAGTACAACGGAAATAGAGGAGATTGTTGATAAATTGAGCCTGGGCCTCCTGGAACTGGGGATATCCGGCGGAGACCGGACCCCGGAAGGAATGGATAAGGTAGGGATCATCGCTAAAAACCGCCCCGAATGGATAATGGTTGACCTGGCCGTACAGAAGACGGGCGTCATACTTGCCCCTATCTATCCAACCATTTCTGTGGGCGAGCTGGAATTCATCCTGAATGATGCGCAGGTAAAGATCATTTTTGTCAATGATGAAGAGCTCTTCCATAAGGTATTAAGTATCAAGGACAGAGTGCCGAGTCTCCGGGAGATATTTACGTTCGAGCACGTGGCCCGCGCCCGGCACTGGAAAGAATTGCTGGTCAAACCAACCCCCGAAAACCGCGACCGGCTGAGCGCTATCAGCGATAAGATACAGCATACCGACCTGGCCACTATCATTTATACTTCCGGGACTACGGGCACGCCGAAAGGAGTCATGCTCTCCCATCAGAATATTCTCAGCAATGTCATGGCCTGCCTTCCCTGTATGCCGCCGGGGCCGCTGAAAGTGCTTAGCTTTCTGCCGCTGAACCACATCTACGAGCGGATGATAACTTATCTCTATTTATTCAGCGGCAGCTCCATTTATTATGCGGAAAGCATGGATACCATTGGTGAAAATCTGAAGGAGGTGAAACCGCAGATGTTTGTCACGGTGCCCCGGCTGCTGGAAAAGGTATACGACCGCATCATGCAGAAGGGATCTGAGCTGACGGGTTTAAAGAAAAAACTGTTCTTCTGGGCCTGCGGACTTGGCGAACGGTATGAGATCAACAAAAAAATGGGGTTCTGGTACGACGTTCAATTATCCCTGGCCAATAAGCTGATCTTCAGCAAATGGCGGGAAGCTTTGGGAAATAATATCATCTGTATCGTCAGCGGAGGCGCTGCCTGCCAGGTGAGGCTGATCCGCATTTTTACAGCCGCCCGTGTGGCCATTATGGAAGGGTATGGTCTTACGGAGACTTCCCCGGTGATCAGCGCGAACAGAGTTGAAGTGGAAGACCGTATGTTTGGAACTGTGGGTCCGATACTCGCGAACGTGGAGGTTAAAATAGCCGGGGATGGAGAGATACTTTGCAAAGGGCCCAGTGTCATGATGGGGTATTATAAACGGCCCGATCTCACGGCTGAAGTGATGGCTGAGGGCTGGTTCCATACGGGAGACATCGGAGAGATCGTGGGGGGACGTTTCCTGAAGATAACCGACCGGAAAAAAGAGATGTTTAAGACAAGCGGGGGGAAATATGTGGCGCCCCTGGCCATCGAAAGCAAACTAAAGGAATCGCCTTATGTGGAGCAGATCATGATTGTCGGGCCGGAACGAAAATTCGTCGGCGCCCTGATCGTCCCGGCGTACACTAACCTGCAGGAATGGTGTAAGCTGCACAATGTCAAGGCAGCCACAAATGAAGAAATGATCCGGCAGCCGGAAGTGCTTGCTTTTTATAAAGAGCTGGTAGAAAGTTACAATAAGAATTTTAGCCATGTAGAGCAGATCAAAAAATTCGAGCTGCTGCCAGTGGAATGGACCATTGACGGCGGTGAGATGACTCCCAAACTGAGCTTAAAGCGCAAGGTGGTGACGGAAAAGTTCAGTAAGCTGATCGAAAAAATTTATGCAGCTTGAGACCCCTGCGATTTTTGCGGCTTGAGCGCCTCAAGCGTTCTTTCCCTCCTTAAACGAAAGAAAAGATAGTCGCCCGTTGCCCAGGATCAGAAAGGCAATGAGCAACAGGAGTACCACGATAGGCAGCAGCAGGGCAGAAAACGGGCGGTACAAATCCGTGTTCACGAAGAAAATGGCGCCCAGCAGGATGGGTATCTGGATCAGGCAGGCGAAACGGGTAAGGACGCCCAGGATCAGCAATACCCCGCCCAGGATGTGGGCAAAAGCAATATAGTTGCTCATCATCGTGAATGCAAAAGATCCGAAATTCATTTTGTTTGTCATCAGAGAAAGCATGGACCCCATGTTCATCAGAAAGTCCACTCCCTTATAGCAGAGGAATACCCCCAGTAAGATGCGAACGATATCGAGCCATTGCGGATGATGAGTGTCACCCCAGTGTTCTACACGTTGTACGAGATTCATATTGCATCGTTTTTAAGTGATGAAAAGAGCTTCTACTGTAATATACGAAAAAAAGAAGAGCCCGCCTAAAACCAGGCGGGCTCTTTGGATGGGATCTATAATTTATTAATATCCAGGATTCTGATTCATTCCCGGGTATGCCATAATAAGTATCTGGGGCACCGGTAATAAATTATGTATACCTTGATGATACCCGTTGGGGCCAAGGACCGACGGAGCCGTACCCCAGCGGACAAGATTGACAAACCGGTCTCCCTGGCGCGGGGTTTCTGCCTGCCAGGTAGATTGCAGGGCCGCAAACCCATCGATGGAATTACTAAAGGATACGGTGGCTGCGCCCCTGCGTGTCAGCAGGAGATTGAGGTCGCCCTGCGCGACCGGATAATTGCCCAGGTTGATCTGCGCTTCGGCATCCATCAGCAATACCTGTGCATAACGGAGCACAGGGCAGTACTGAACCGTTGTCGAAGGGAAAACGCCGGTATAGTACCAGCCCAAATAAGGGCCGACAGCGGAGAAGATAGCCACCGACACAAAACTAAGGGTTAAGGTCGCGGACAGCTACCGGTTTGCCATTGTCTGTTCGCCGGCCGGCAATTACTTTACCCGGCCAGTGCGGGTGAAGCTGGAGCGTGAATATACCCGGGCGTTCCGGGGTGGAACGGGTTATGCCAAATGCGGCGGCAACTATGGCGCCGCTTTGTATCCTACGCAAAAGGCGAATGAAGAAGGTTATGACCAGGTATTGTGGACCGATGGAAAGAACCACGATTATATCGAAGAGTCCGGGATGATGAATGTTTTCTTTGTTATAGATGGGGTGCTGGTCACTCCCTCACTAACGGATAGCATACTGGATGGTGTGACACGGGATTGCCTGCTAACGCTGGCGGATAGTGCAGGAATACCGGTCAACGAACGGCCGGTCAGCGTGGATGAGCTAAAGGAAGGTTTGAAACGCGGTTGGGTGCAGGAAGCTTTTGGCGCCGGGACAGCGGCTGTTATCTCGCCGATCGGGGAGATCGGCATCGATGGAAAGGACTATAGGTTGCCGGTGGGCGGGACCAGGCCGGACGGGAATGCGGCGGGCAGGAGTGTGGGTTTGGAATTAAAGGAAAAACTGGATGCCATCCGCTATGGGCGGATAGCGGATCCGTATGGTTGGAATTTTTATATATAAATAACATGTGTGATAGTTGTCCCAGTGATTAAATAGCTAACTTGACGAGAGAAAAAGGGCTTATCTAAAACGGACTTATCTCTTATCTTATGGAGCAAATTATCTTATGGAGCAAAAATTAAAAGGGCAAATAGCTGTCGTCACGGGAGCAAGTTCAGGCATCGGATCAGGTGTCGCCCTGTCGTTGGCGGCAGCAGGAGCAACGGTAGTAGTGAATCATCCTGTGTCTGCTACGGAAGCAGCGGCGGCGGCTGTGCTGGGAGAAATAAAAAGCCAGGGTGGCAATGGCATTATCTACACTTGTGATGTCAGCAAGGAGGCCGAAGTGCAAAAGATGTTTGCCGACGTGGTCGAACAATTTGGAACGGTGGACATCCTGGTCAACAATGCCGGTTTACAGCGCGACTCGCCTTTCCATGAGATGACGCTGGAGCAGTGGAATTTTGTGCTGGGCGTTAACCTTACCGGTCAGTTTCTTTGTGCGCGGGAAGCCATCCGGGAATTTCTGCGAAGGGGTGTCGTGCCCGAACGGTCGAAGGCTGCGGGAAAAATAATCTGTATGAGCAGTGTGCATGAGGTCATTCCCTGGGCGGGACATGCGAATTATGCAGCCAGCAAGGGAGGGATCATGATGATGATGAAGAGTATTGCACAGGAGTTTGCCCCTTACAAGGTGCGTGTCAACAGCATTGGGCCGGGCGCTATTAAAACTCCGATAAACCACGAGGCCTGGGACAGCCCGGCGGCTGAAAAGAAATTGCTGGAGCTCATCCCTTATAACCGGGTAGGAGTTGTCGAAGATATCGGCGCTGCCGCGGTATGGCTGGCCAGTGATGACTCCGATTATGTGAATGGGACCACCTTATTTGTAGATGGAGGGATGACGCTGTATCCCGGATTTAGCACGAATGGATAGTAATATGGAAAAAGACAGATTAAAGATACCGGACTGGAAGTTATGGGGGCCTTATTTATCCGATAGGCAATGGGGTACGGTCAGGGAAGACTACAGCGCTGACGGGCAGGCCTGGGCCTACACTACGCATGATATGGCTGCGAGCAAGGCCTGGCGATGGGGGGAAGAAGGTATTGCCGGAATATCGGACAAACGTCAGCGAATATGTTTCTCTGTCGGTCTGTGGAATAAAAAAGACCCGATAATAAAAGATAAGTTATTTGGCCTGACCGGTTATGAAGGCAATCATGGAGAAGACGTGAAGGAGCTGTATTATTATCTCGACTCCTCACCTACCCACTCCTATATGAAGATGCTTTATAAATATCCGCAGGAGACTTTTCCCTATGACTGGCTGGTACAGGAAAACAAACGGCGAACCCGGGAGCAGCCCGAGTTTGAGCTGATGGATACGGGAATTTTCAATGAGGACAAGTATTTCGACGTTTTTATCGAATACGCCAAGGCGGACATGGAAGATATCCTTGTCCGGATAACCGTGCGCAACCGGGGCAAGAATGCGGCGCCGCTGCATATCCTGCCTACAATCTGGTTTCGGAATACCTGGAGTTGGGGATACGATGATTATAAACCGATCATGATGTCATCCAACGAAGGCAATATTATCATCGAACACCAGGAGCTGGGAGAGTTTACTCTCTATGCGGACGAAACCGACAGACAGCTGTTTTGCGACAATGAGACCAATATGCGACGGTTGTATGGGACTGAGAAAACAGGGCATTTCAAAGATGGCGTCCAGGAATACCTAATACATGGCCATGAGCAGGCGATAAACTACCAGCAGGGTACCAAGGCGGTGCTGAATTATGACAAGCTCATTCCCGGCGGCGGCTCGGAGACCATCCGGCTACGGCTGGTAAAGGGCTTTAATTATAATCCTTTCCGCGATTTCGACGAGATATTTGCCGGGCGGATCAAAGAGACGGATGAATTCTACGAAGAGATACAGGCGGAGATGAAGGACGAAGATGAAAAGCGGGTGCAGCGCCAGGCTTTTGCCGGCATGTTATGGAACAAACAGCTCTACTACTATAACCTGGAAGAATGGCTGAAAGGCGATCCGTCCCAACCCGCGCCTTCACCGGAACGGCTGAAGGGCAGGAATCACGAGTGGCGTCATCTCAAGAACAGCAATATCATTTCCATGCCCGACAAGTGGGAATATCCCTGGTATGCAGCCTGGGACCTGGCCTTCCATTGTATCATTTTTGCAGTGGTAGACGCCGACTTTGCCAAGCACCAGCTGATGCTGCTGACACATGACTGGTATATGCACCCGAACGGGCAATTACCGGCCTATGAGTGGTCGTTCAGCGACACCAATCCGCCCGTGCATGCCTGGGCTGCTTACCGGGTGTATGAGATCGACAAACAGCAGAACGGCGGCAAAGGGGATATCATATTTTTAGAGACCGTCTTTCATAAATTGTTGCTGAACTTCACGTGGTGGGTCAACCGAAAGGATGCCGAGGGCAATAACATCTTTGAAGGGGGTTTCCTGGGCATGGACAATATCGGGGTATTTGACCGGAGTAATGTGCGCCTGCCGGATGGCGGGCGGCTGGAACAGGCAGACGGGACGAGCTGGATGGCGACCTATTCGCTGAACCTGATGCGCATGGCCCTGGAATTATCCATGATGAACCCTGTCTACCAGGATATGGCCAATAAGTTCTTCGAACACTTTTTGCATATTGCCGCGGCCATGGCCAGCATGGGCACGGGCATCGATGGTCTCTGGGACAATGAGGATGAGTTTTATTATGACACGCTGCGGATGCCGGGAGATATGAGCTTCCGCATGAAGATACGGTCGATGGTTGGCCTGATCCCATTGTTCGCCGTCGAGGTCATCGACGACGAGCTGCTGCAATCTTTGCCGGAGTTTGCCCGGCGCCTGAAATGGCTGTTGGATCATCGTCCGGACCTTGCCGCGCTGGTATCCCGCTGGCATGAAAAAGGGTCGGAAGAAAAACACTTGTTGTCTTTACTGAGGGGGCACCGGGTCAAACGCATGCTCTATCGTATGCTGGACGAAACGGAATTCCTCAGCGATTATGGCATCCGGTCGGTATCCAAATACCACGAGAAACATCCCTATGAATTCAAAGTAGACGGGACTACGCTCTCGATAAAATATACGCCGGCGGAATCCAATGTCCCTTTATTCGGTGGAAACTCCAACTGGCGGGGCCCCATCTGGATGCCGGTGAATTTTTTATTGATCGAGTCCTTGCAGCGATTCCACCACTACTATGGGGATGATTTCAAGATAGAATATCCGACCAACTCGGGGAAGTTTTTTACCCTGAATGAGATCAGCGAAGAATTGTCGATGCGGCTGGCGAAAATCTTTTTGCGGGATTCAAAAGGGTTGAGGCCGGTCTTTGGGGCCAATGAGAAGATGCAGCATGATCCTCATTTTAAGGACTATATTTTATTCCATGAATATTTCGATGGCGACACCGGAAAAGGGCTGGGGGCTTCACATCAAACGGGTTGGACGGGGCTGGTCGCCAAATTATTGATGCCGCGGAGAGTGGCTCCTACGCCGCCGGCGGAAGGGGCGAATGAGAATAAATGAATCGGGTGGCGGCGCGGCGCGTGATCAGTTGAATATTTTTATCGAAGGCAGCTCGACGGTAAACCGGGTCCCATTGGCCGGATCGGAAACGACATAGATCGTTCCTTTATGGAGGGCGATAATACGTTGAGCCAGGGCAAGACCCAGGCCAAAGCCCCGGGTATTCCCCGTCCCCGTACCCCGGTAGAAGGGTTGAAATATTTGCGGGATATCTTCGGCGGAAATGACACTGCCGCGGTTGGTGACCTGTATGAAGATCTTGTGCTGGGCGAAAGTCAGGTCGACTGCCGACCGTTTGTCCGAAGAATACTTACAACCGTTTTCCATCAGGTTCTTGACGGCGATGTATAAGAGCTCGCTGTTTCCGAATACGACAAAATCTTTCTCGTCTTCCGGGAATTCGCCGAATTCCAGTTCCACATTGTATTCAGTATTCAATTTCTTCACGTCAGCCATGGCCTTCATGAGGACTTCATCCACCCGGACTTCATTCAGCTCGATGCCGCCCTGGGAACCGGTTTTGGCAATTTCGAGCAGGCTTTTGGTCAATAGGCGCATTTGCGTGACGTCTTCCCGAACGGAGGAAAGCACCTGTTTGTATTCATCAGCGGACCTGTCTTTTTGCAAAATGACCTCTACCTGGCTGGAGACCGAGGTCAGCGGGGTAGACAACTCATGGGAGGCATTGGAAATAAAGCGACGCTGGATGGCAAAGGATTCCTGTAACCGGCCCAACAGGTCGTTGAATGTATTGGCCAGCTGGCTCATTTCATCCTGGCCCGTGCCGGCCCGGATACGGTGGGAAAGGTCGTAGGAGGATATCTCCTTTACCTCCCGGATGATCAGCGCAATGGGCCGCAGCAGCTGCCGGGCGAACAGGAAACTGACCGTGGCCGTCAGCAATACACCCAGGACCAGGCTGATCAGGAGTATCTTGTTCAGGGTCTTTACTCTTTCCAGGCCTTCGTCGTCAAAGCCTGCGACGACGACGATAAAATCTCTTTTCCCGGCAATCCGATGTTCTGCCACGGCTTCCAGGTTGCCCAGGTTAAAATGGACCTCACCCTTTACCTTTGCTTCCTGGAGGAGCTGGTTGTTCACGGTGAGGTGCTTGCTACCCGGCATATCAAAAAGATAAAGCACCTTTCCGTCGTCGGTGAAGATGCCGACGCTGCGTGATGCGACGGTCCCTACAGTGGAAGCGGTATCCATGCGATGCAGAAAACCGAAGGCGCTGTCGCCCATCAGGGAATAAAGCTGCATGTTATAGATGGCCCGGGCCCTGAGTCTTTTTTGGAATACCTGTTTCCGCTCGAGCTTGACAAAATAAAAGACCGAGCTGGTCAGCAGCATTATGATCGCTGTTACCAGGAGGGTGAAAAGCAGCATTATTTTATAGCGGATCTTCAAGTTGGGAGTTTAGGTGCTTTCTTTCAACACATAACCCATTCCCACCTGGGTATAAATGAGCTTGGAAGAAAAGTCTTTTTCAATTTTTTTCCGAAGGAAATTGACGTACACGTCGATGACATTCGTTTTGGTATCGAAGTCTATGTCCCAGACATTCATGGCAATGTCGATGCGGGAGACGACCTTGTTCTTATTGCGGATGAAATATTCCAGCAACTGGAATTCCTTTGCTGTGAGGGGGATATTCCTGCCTTCCCGCGAGACCTCCTTGCTGTCCAGGTTCATGATCAGATCGCCGACCTTAAGTATATTGGAGCCGGCGGAGGGCTGATGATGAAGTCTTTTGAGGAGGGCCCGGATACGAACCAGCAGCTCCTGGAAATCGAATGGTTTGACAATATAGTCATCTGCACCTGCCTCGAAGCCCTCGATCTTGTCTTCTGTCGTATTCATGGCGGTGAGCATGATGACGAGAATGTCTTCATTGACGTTGCGGATATGGCGTGCCAGTTCATACCCATTCATCAGCGGAAGATTAATGTCGAGGATAGCAAGGTCATAGGTATTGGCGTCAAACAGTTTCCGGCCGATGGCTCCGTCATAAGCCACGTCGACATCGTAGTGCTGCTCGGTCAGTCCTTTGCGCAGCGACTCCGCGATTTTTTTCTCATCTTCAACGAGTAATATCTTTGTTTCTGCCATAATGCGTCTTCTGGTGAATGCCCTAAATTAGCGATACTCCGGCTGAAAGTCCTTAATTACCGATTAAAAAGTGGTGAAAACATGCTATTACAAAATTTGGCAGGTTTTCGCCACACGGCTAATGTCTTTAGATGCCTTCGGCATCCGGGGGAATTAAACCGATTTAGCAAAAAATACTTCCATTCTTCTTACAATATGCCAAAAAAAAGTGTAAATTTTGTATACTCTTCCCTAAGCTCAAGAACTGGACTCCGTCCAGTTCGTACACGAGGCCTGAGGCCGTAGAAAAGACGATTATTGCTATTTGAAGCTAACCCTATAGAAGGCTTTATTTAAAATCTAAAAAAAGGGGGTTGCTATGAAACTTCGAGAATCGCCTTTCATCAACAGGCGCAAGAAAACGATCGAGTTCTACGTTCATCATGTGAATTCTACGTCCGCAGCCCACATTTCTCTTGCAGGCACCTTCAATCATTGGGCGCCGGACGAGCTGCAAATGCATCCGGCCAAAGATGGTTGCTGGAAGATTTCTATCCCGATGCTGCCCAAGGGCAAGTATTATTACAAATTCTACATCGACGCCAGAATGTGGATGGAGGACATCGAAAATCCGCTTCGTGAGCCGGACGGTGTAACGGGATGGAACAGCGTACTAACTGTGTAGAAGGTATTAGTGGAAAATGATACGAAGAAGCGACTCTGACGAGCCGCTTTTTCGTTTTTATGAGTTATTGTAGATCTTATAGATGGGTTCGCGAAGCGCGTCCCCTTTCTCACTGCAGATAAATTCCAGCAGGGTGGCGACCTGTTCGGGTTTGACCCAGGCGCTGGGGTCGGCATCCGGCATGCTTTGACGGTTGATGGCGGTGTCGATGGTAGAAGGCGCGACGACGGAAGCCACTACATTTTTTCCCTTGGCCGTAGCATTGAGCAGTTCCGCCAGGTGGAAGAGCAGGGATTTGCTAAGGGCATAACCCATGGCCCCCTTACCCTGTTCGGGTTTTAAGGCAGGGCGGGCGCCCATAAAGACCAGCCGGCCATAACCATTCTGCAGCATATGCCGGAAGAGGATACGGGCAGAGAAATAAGCCGTCTCAAAGTTGAGGGAATACATTTTTTTCAATGCTTCGCCATTTGTAGCGCCGATGTCCCCCATGGCAAAACCACCTGCCAGGAACAGCGCGCCGTCGATGCGGCCATAGAGTTCGACCACCTCCTCCATAAATGTTTCCACGGCCGGCTCGTCGGTAAGCTCCACCGATCGTAATTCGAAATTATCGTGGGAGGCAGCAAAACCCAGGTGCGTCCCTGAATGGTCGACTGCAATTACCTTATACCCTTCATCTAAAAATTTCTTCACAGTAGCGGCGCCGAGGTTGCCATTGGCGCCAGTGATAAGGATGGTCTTGGCCATATACTAAAATATTATTTTGAAGTAAGGACTTCCAGCATCTTGTCAGCCACGAGCTGGTTACCGGCCTCGGTAAGATGAACCCTATCCACCGTCAGGATGCCCGACTCTTTATTACCGGGGTTGTTTTTAAGTTCGTAGTTATGGAATATCTCGCGTAGATCGACCAGGCCGCAATGCCATTTCTGGGCCAGGTTGCGAATGATCTGGGAATAGGCGTTAAGGTCTCCGTCCTGCTGGTTGGTGAAATCTGTTTTTTCTCCGATGACGGCGGGGGGGCAGAGAATAACCCGGATATGTTTGTCCAGCATCTTGTTGATGATGGCTGCATAAAACTTCTCGAATTTATCGGGGTCTGTCCCGGTGCCGGCAGAAGTTTTGTGCCAAACGTCATTTACGCCAACCCAGATAAATACGATATCGGGATTTTGGGAAAGGACGTCATCCTCCAGGCGCATGTAGAGGTCATATATCTTATTGCCGCCGATGCCTGCCCCAATGAGGTCGTAGTCAGCAATTCCCTTTTGCACCAGGGCTTCTTTCATTTTAATAATATAACCACCGGGTTTGGCGCCGGCCTGGGTGATGGAGTCACCGAAAAAGATTACTTTTTGAGTTTTTTTAAAGCATAGAGAGGTCAAAAAAGTCACGACTGCAAATAGGGACATGATAACAGCTAAGCGGGCAGAAGATCGCATTGTTTTTTCTTTTTCCAAACCTACGTCAAAATGCGGGCATTTGATCTAGTCTCCGCATAATTTCGAGGCAGGCCCTACTGTTACCGTAGGGGCATTTCCAGAATCCGGCCTTGTCCTGGCCGGGCATTATGCCGTGGTCGGCTGCCAGGCCTGCAGGAAACCCACCGTCGCTTCGGCCTGCCAGCCCGCCGGTTTTTGTTATCCATTCGTTATTTTTTATACCCCGTGCTGCTTCGTGTTGCTCTGTACCCGGCTGTATTCATTTTGTAATGATTTGTTCTTATCGATCAGCTGTTGCAGCGTATCTACAGAGGCTGCGGAGTGAAGTCTATCTTCCGGTGTGTTGACGACATAATCAAGCAGTTGATCAATGGTCGAGGTAGCGACGTGCATGCGGGTATCGGAAGAAGCATAATAGATATATACATTACCGTCATCATCGGTTACCCAGCCATTGGAGAATACCACATTAGACACATCCCCTACCCTCTCTTCTCCTTTTGGCGCGATGAAATAACCTCCGGGCCGGTAAATGACGCGGGTAAGATCCTGCAGGTCCGTCATAAACACGTAGAGGGTATAACGCAGGCCTGCGGCTGTATTGCGAACCCCATGTGCAAGGTGCAGCCAGCCTAGCTGTGTTTTTATAGGTGCGGGTCCCAGTCCATTCTTCGATTCATTCACCGTATGGTAAATACGCGGGTCGATGATGGTTTCCTTGTCTACCACGGCGTTGGTGATGGAATCGGAGAGACCGAAGCCTACGCCTCCACCCTTACCGGCGCTGATAAAGCCGTCTTGCGGGCGGGTATAAAACGCATATTTCCCGTCGACGAATTCCGGATGAAGGACCACGTTACGCTGCTGCGGGCTCTTGGTCCGCAGGTCAGCCAGTCTTTCCCACCGGACGAAGTCTTTGGTCCGGGCGATGCCGCATTGTGCGACTGCTGCCGATTGGTCGGCGGCCGGGGCATTGGGGTCCCTGCTTTCCGTACAGAACAACCCATAGATCCAGCCGTCTTCGTGATTGGTAAGCCGGATATCGTAGATATTGGTTTCGGGACCGCCGGAACCAGGCATATGGACGGGTGAGTCCCAGAACCGAAAGTTATCGATGCCATTGGGGCTCTCTGCAATAGCAAAAAAAGACTTCCGGTCTTTCCCTTCCACTCTGGCCATCAGGATATAACGACTATTCCACTTTATAGCACCTGCATTGAAGACACCGTTGATGCCAATCCTTTCCATCAGAAAGGGATTGGTTTTGGCATCGAGGTCATAGCGCCAGAAAAGGGGAGCATGTGCTGCGGTCAATACCGGATGCTGATAACGCAGGAAAATACCGTTCCCCGGTGTCATTGGCTCGTTAGGACGCCGGATCAACGCGTTGTATTTTTCATTGAGCTGCGCCAGTCTTTCAGTAAAATGAAACTTCATCCTTGTCTGTTTTAGTCGTGAACAATCAGTATTCATTGAGTCTGTCCCACCAGGTTCTTTTGAGAACCAGTATGATGATCAACAGGAGGGCTGCCGTAAACAATAGCGGCGCCTTCAACCATAATACGATATACATGGGAAGCAGGGTAAGGCATAGTTGTGCGATGATGCCGAGTACGATGTTGAGCAGGTTGCGAAGGAAGTTGGTGTTGCCTGCAAATGCGGGGTCTTCTTTTACAACCAGCTCATGGACAGGCCGCCAGAATCCCCAGGGCCTCACGTTGCGATAAAAGGACATCAGGGCAGTGCTGTCCGTGGGGGGAGTAGCATAAGAGCCGAAAATCGACCCGGCCATTGACAGTCCGAACAGGACCGGCCAGTAATAAAGATCGAGGCCATGCAGGATACCCATGGATTTCAGGACGGCGAGAGCGATAGCCGGAAGGATGCCGGCCAGCATACCCCAAAAAAAACCACTGGCGTTGAATCGCCACCAATGCCATTTCAGCATATTGGCAGCAACATATCCGCCGTAAAGCCCTGAGACTATCCATTGCAGGATGGTGTTGACGTCCTTTACAAACAGGCCCAGGACGACGCCGGTAGCCACTACGGATAGTCCGGCGAGATAATTCATCGAGATGATCTTCCGGTTTGAAGCTTCGGGGTTGATATATTTCAGGTAAATGTCATTGACAAGATAGGCCTGTGCGGCGTTGAGTGTTCCGGAGAACGTGCCCATAAAGGCGCCTAACAGGCCTGTAAGGACCAGTCCCATCAGTCCTGCCGGTAAGAAAGCATTAATGGTCGCCGGCAATATCTTTTCGAAATCGGCGCCGGCGGGAGTTCGTAAGTCGCCGCTGATGTTATTGTAATAAAGCAGGGCGAGCACTGTAAGACCAATGACCATGGAATAACGGATAGGCAGCAGGATGATGGATACGAACCCACTCATTTTACTGGCCTCCTCCGGCGAGCGGGTGCTTAGTATCTTCTGCATGTCATAATTGGGCGCAGGTCCGGCGAGGCTGGCAAATACCCCTTTGAAAAGCATCATCATGAAGAAAATGCCAAACAGGGAAAACCCATCGTCTCTTATCTTTTTATTAGCGTCAGCCACCAGGCCCGACCAGTTGAGGTTGAGGCGCCAGCCGAAGAAGGGATTGAGCCAGCCTTCCGGAACGCGCAGGGTCTGTCCCTGCTGGTGAAGCCGGAACATGGCAATGGCGCCGATGCTGATACAGGCGATGGTCATGATGATATATTTGATCACATCCCCGAGCACGATGCTATGCATCCCCCCGAGTATGGAATAAAACATGGCGAAAAGGGTAAAGATTATACCATAGAAGTGGGGCACATAACTGGGCGGGACCTGGAAGGGAACATACTGCCGGACGGATTCCCAGGGGATGAATATCTGCATGAACTTACCGAGACCTACAAAGCCATAGGCCATGAACCCCAGGCAGCTTAGAAGGGCGAAGGCCACGACGATGTTGTGTGAAGCCTTGACGCCGGGTCCCGACCGGCCAAAACGCGTAGCCAGCCATTCTGCACCGGTAGTAGCATTTGACCGGCGCAACCAGCGGGAAAGATAAACCATCATGAAGACCTGGTTGAACACTGGCCATAACCAGGGTATCCAGATGCTTTTCATTCCATAGACAAAACAAAGGCTTACCATCCACATAGTGCCGGATATGTCGAACATATCGGAAGCGTCGCTAAGCCCCAGCATATACCAGGGAAGGGATTTTCCACCCATCAGGTAGTTTAGCTTGTTCTGTCTTGCTTTTTTACGCAGGACCCAGCCAATGACGACCATGGTAACCAGATAGGCGGCGATAAGGAGAAAATCCGGTAATTGTAATTTCATATGTTAAATGCGCCTGCTAATCGTTTTACAACAGGTTATAAATTACCGTAAAATAAGAACTTTGGCTAGCAAATTTTTTCGCCTTTGACCGTTACAATAGCCCCGGGAAGGATACTTCCTTTATTATCGAGGACGGTGCCGGTGACAGTTTTTGTCCGGGCGAAAGCAGCGGAATAGCAAGCGCGTCTTTATTGCTGCTAAAATAGGATGCCATTGGGCTAAGAAACTAATGCTTTTTTATCCCAATATTGTTGCAATTCGACCGAACTAGTGAATAAAAAAAATTAAATTACTGATTATAAACAACTTAAACGATGATTACTAGCCCGCTTTAGCATTGTACTATTTTATCCCGTTTTTATTAAAACAGGATGGAGGGTTTTAGAATATCGTATATTTATTAAACCTTAAAGTTTTGCTGCTATATGAGTACGAATATTATCCGGGAGATTACTCCGCTTACCCAGAACGATTGTTTTACTATTTTTTCCCGTGTCAAAAAGGACTTTAGTTTTCCTCTCCACTACCACGAAGAGCTGGAATTGAATCTGATTATCAATGCAAAAGGAGCCCGGCGGATCGTGGGTGATCACATTGACACCATCGATGACCTGGAATTGGTGCTGGTCGGTCCCAATTTATACCATGCGTGGTTTACCCATCAATGTAAAAGCGAGGAGATCCGGGAGGTAACGATACAGTGGCATAAGGATCTTTTTGAAGACAAGTTACTTCGCCGCAATCAGTTGAGTTTTATCCGGAGTATGATGGAGCGGTCGCAGAAGGGTATTTTGTTCTCGCGGGAGACGGCGGCAGCGGTGGCGCCCCGCATTTTGTCGCTCAATCAAAAGAATGGATTTGATTCCGTACTGGAGCTATTGTCCATATTACACGACCTTTCTACTTCGAGGAATATGCGCACCTTGTCGGACGCCTCTTTTACCAACCAGCATTTTACCTATAACAGCCGGCGGATAGAAAAGGCCTTCGAGTACATGAATAACAATTATGACAAGCCAATATCGCTGGGGGAAGTGGCCAAGCTGGTGAGCATGACAGAAGTCTCTTTTAGCCGGTTTGTTAAGAAAAGGACAGGGAATACATTTATCGACAGCCTGAATGAGATAAGGCTGGGGCATGCTTCGAGGATGCTGATCGACACGACGCATTCCATCTCCGAGATATCCTATCACTGTGGATTCAACAATATCTCCAATTTCAATCGGATTTTTAAGAAAAAGAAGACTTGCACACCGAAGGAATTCCGGGAGAATTTCAATTCAGGAACAAGGGTGTTTATTTAAGCCGGTACTACGGCTGCGGCGGCCGGACTCACATGAGCGGCGGCGCCGGCTGCGATGAGATCGGCATCGGGCTTCGACTCGTCGGTGAGCGCCACTTTCCCTCTTTCTTTACGCACTATGCGGGAAAAGAGTGATATTTCTTTATCAAAAAGGAAACGGAAGAAAAGTCTGGTCCAGGATTTATGACTCGCAAGGGTGTCATAATAACCCGGGGCTGTTTTCTTTATCTGGGGCAGCTTGTTCCAGGGAATGGAAGGGAAGTCATGGTGTTCGTTATGGTAGCCCACGTTGAAGGCAACGGCATTGAGCACGCCATAATAGCTGAAGGTCTCCTGGATCTCGTCGTGTGTAAGATAGTGTTCCTGTACCCAGCGGGCGCCCAGAGGGTGCAGGCCAACAGAAAAGAAGAAACTAAGCAGTAGGTAGGCGATTGCTTTAGGTCCGAAGAAATACCAGATGGCCGCGATGAAAACGATCTCCGCAGCCCAGTTCAGCGCTACCCATTTATCAAAGGGTTTTATCTCGCGGAGACGGGAGATGCGGAAGACCTGCCAGACGGGATAGAACAGCAGCCAGATGACCTTGCCGACAAAGTAATTGTTGATGAGCTTTGCTTCCCAGCGATTGGGCAGGTCGGCATCCAGTTCGTGTACGCCTTGAAAGGAATGGTGTTTGATATGGTAGCGCTCGAAAGATATCGAGCTTGGAAAAAGCTGGGGAAGGTTAGCCAGGATACCGGAGAGGCGGTTGGCCGCGCGGCTTTTAAATAAAAGGTGGTGTGCGCATTCGTGGATCATAACGAAGAGGGAATGGTCGGCGAAGGCGCCCAGCAGGTAGGCAGTTCCGACTACAATCCACCAGGACTGGTCTTTCACCGCCCAGGCGAGAGTGCATTGTGCAAGCACGATCCCCAATATGGCGAAAAACGTGTATTTGTTTTTTCCGATAAGTTTCCTCACTTCCGGGTGCTGCTGCAAGATCTGCCTGGTACGAAGCCGGTGGGGCTCCTGGTTAACGGAATAAACAAAGTCGGTTCTATGTGACATAGCGTGAATTGGGTGGTGTTGTTAAAACGGCATTCAAGGTACTAAAAAAAACGACTTCCCCGTGATTCTGTTGCCTTTAGGACAGAATTTTATGAATTTAAAAACAATAATCAGGGGGAGGCGCGGCGCTTGCAAGCCACCGATTTTTGTATTATTTTGGCGCACAAATCAATACCCAATGAAAATCCTATCCTTTCTTCTTACAGGATCCTTATTCCTTTTGGCCGCCACGGCCGGACATGCCCAGCCCGATACAGCCCGGATCACTCAGCGAGCTTTGCTTTTTGCGGATAGCCTCGTCAAGACCGATGCTTACGAAACCTGGCCGACTTATGCCGACCTGAGCCCGGCCAGTGTAATCAAATTTTATGGCGGGCAAACCGGGTATGTCGAGCACGTCAAAGCCCTGCGCAAACGTACTTCCAGCGATGTTGCGGAAGAGGCCCCGGAATTGAAAATGCTCAACCTGATGACGCAGAACGAGCAGTGGCAGTGTATCATCCGGATGTCCCGTTATTTTCACAAGGAGGACAAAAAGTATCACCTGATCACCTATTTTATCGGCCAGTCCAAAGATGAGGGTGAAACCTGGAGACTTTTTGATGTGAGCTACAACAAGGTGGCGAATATCATCTATATCTTCCCGGATATTTTTGGGGACATGCCGATACAGGAGTCTGCCGTTGTGACACCTGAGCAAGAGCTTGCGGCGCAACAGAAAGCTGTGGCGGGTGCTGACGCGGGTGCGGGTGCTGGTGCGGGTGCGGGCAAAAGGGCTGTTACAAGGAAGAAATAGTGCGGCTTAGACAGTGCGGCTTAGCCTTTGCCGGAGGTTTTTAAGTAGTTTACCAAGGTTTTTTTAAAGTTAGTTCCTAAAGTATTATTAACCATAGAGTCAAATCCGGTAATTCCGGTTTGACCTTCGTAACTTTGTCTTTTCATAGGATAAGGTTTAATGGTTAAAAACACTTTGATTAGTACATCCCCGGTATTCTTACCGGGGATTTTTTTTGCAATTTTTTGCCGCAATTCACTTGTCCGGGGCGAGAATATGCATGTCCGACAGCCAGTTCGACAGCAGCTGGGGCCAGGCGCGGACGGCCTTAAGATTGGACCGGTAGCCCATATTAAAGCCGTGGCTGCCCTGGGAGAGGATATGTGCCTCTACAGGGACTTTTGCAGCCCTATATTTTTCCAGCAGGCTGACGACGGGTGTGGAGCAGCATTCATCATCATTGGCAGCGATGAGAAAGGTGGGAGGGGCGTCGCGGGGGACTTCAGCGGGAACGCCGAGGGGACCGGGATAAACCAGCAGCTGGAAATTGGGACGGCCGTTAAACCTGTCGACAGGGTCTGCAGCCTGAGTGTCGCCGTCGCCCGGTGTATAGGCCAGGAGAGCGGCCACTTCGCCGCCTGCGGAAAATCCCAGTATTCCTATCCTTTTTGCATCGATGTTCCATTCCGCGGCCCTGCTCCGGACCAGGCGCATGGCGCGGTAAGCGTCCTGGCTTACTTCTTTTTCGAGGCTATAGAGATTGGAATCTTCCCGGAACAGCCGGTATTTGACTATGAAGGCGGCTACGCCGATACTGTTTAAGAAACGGGCAGGGTCGCGACCTTCTGCATTAAACACCAGCAGCCGGTGACCGCCACCGGGAAAGATAACAACGGCGGCGCCTGTCGCCTTTTCTTTCGGCGGCAGATAAATGGTGATAGAGGGGTTATGAATATTTTTTACCCAATAATCTTTGGCCTGTTCGGGTTCGTTGCGCCTGTTTTCGAAACCCGGTGCGCCGTTGGGCCAGAGGGGTATCTGGCGGGCGGTGTCCTGGGCATCAGAAAGGCTGGGGGTCAGCATGACGGCAAAGGCCATTGAATAAAGAGCGGGCGCCAGTTGCATATGTTGATTTGTTTTGGAGGGATTAATTTTGGAGCCATAAGTTACAGCCAATTTCTTTCTACAGCGCTGACTAATCCGGCGGAAAGCTTGAAAACGGAGTAGGGGGGACGCTGAAACGCAGGCTGGGCCTGTAAAATGCAACATCGTAACAAGTATATGCCTTGCGGGGACATAAGTTTGCCGCTAGTAAAGGCCGGGAACCATTCGCAAGTCAAAAATTACCGGTCAGACCCGATATTTGACACTCAACCACCTATTTTGCCGCTCATCACAGGAGGAGGACCGCCATTAAACAAAAAGGACCGTTCCTACCGGATGAACTAGCAGGCAGGGGCAAAACGATATTATCTTTACTCTATCAAACAAACGGAGCTAGTCTCCCAAGTAAAATGAAATCATTTATAGAGTTTTTGTCTGCCACCACTTACTACTACAATAGGGCAAGACTACCGGAAATCTCCCTTTCCTAAAAAACTCAAAACAACCAAAAAAAATCAAGTAGGCCGGAGCCTGCGCCAATGTGCGCATATTGGTTTCCGTTATAAACTGTATTTTCCTAACTGTAACAACATGAAAAAATTTATCGGGGTGATCATTATCCTGCTCACTCTTTTGTTAACCGTCATTTACCGACAACTGGCGGGAAGCCGGGTTAAAGATAAGCCAGGGCATGCCTGCGTGCTTCTGCGGCTGCGGGAAGAGCGGCCGCTTTTCCAATTGCTCATCCAATAGATACCTGTGTGTACGGATACACTGTTATGACCGGAAACGGTCGTAAAGGGCCGTGCCATGTCTGAAAATAGCCATCGAATTCTTAACCAATAAAATCAACAACCATGGCCAGATTAGGCAAGAGACTTCTATCGGCTTTTATAGAGACGGGGGAAGAGTCCAAAAAGCGGATCCCGGAACAAGAAGTCAAATTGAAAAACAATGATGATGCAACGCGGGCATCGGCGGGTGCAGGCGCAACGGGGGCTGGCGCAGCGGGGGCTGGAACAGCGGCTTCGGGCGTCAGGGGTGCGGCGGCTTCGGGCGCCACGGGCGCGGCGGACCATCGATTCGCGGACTATTTCGATAAGCTGTTTAGCGACGCGAATATTCCCGGGCCGGATTACTATGAATTCTCGAAGATGATCAGTGCTATGCAACTCATCTCCGACGAACAGTCGCGGTACTATGCCGCCTATGCCGGCCTGCAGGTGCAAGGGCTGGATAAGCAGAAACTGCTGTCTACCGCTGCCGAATACCTGCGGGTGCTGACGGCGGATGCCGACCAGTTTGAAACAACGGTGGACGCCGCCTTACAGGAAAAGGTGCATAGCCGGATGGCGGAAGCGGAAGAAAAGGGCCGTCGCATCCAGGCGCTGTCACAGGAGATCCTGCAATTGCAGGAGCAGATAGGTGCGATGCAACGCGAGATCGGAGAAAACAAAGAGAAACTGGCGGCCAGCAGTAATGCTTATGTGACAGAGAGTGGCCGGCGGAAGCAGCAGATAGAAGCCGATATACAAAAGATAAACCACTATATACACTAACATTTAAAACTAAACGACCATGAATCGTCTCATCGAAAAAACAAAAACACCCGGCTGGTGGAGCGAACCCAAGAACGTCGCTACAGCCATTATCGTCCTTGCACTGACGGCAGGCCTGGCTTATGGGTTCCTGACCTATGTATTACCCTGGCTGGTTACTGTCACCTGGAATATGGTGAACCTGGTGATCGGAGGCGTCGTATGCGGTTTCCTGCTGATGACAGTCACGAACCGGAAGTTCTGGCGGGCCCTGAAATATTTTTCGGAGTTCATCGCCAACTATTCCATCGGACTGGCCATCGAGCTGAACCCCTTCGCCATCCTGCAGGCCAAGATCGACCAGGGCTTTAAGGACAGGGATACCTTATACAAGCAATCGGCCCGGCTAAAAGGCAAACAAAGCGAGCTGATGGACAAATTGAGTGAAAAAGAAAAGGAATTGCAGCTCAACATCCAAAAGGTGAAGATCCTGCAATCAGAAGGAGGTGGCAGCCGCCAGGTGAACCTGTACACCAACAACGTCATGCGCTGCCGGGAGTATATCGACAATGTGACGCCTATTGTAGGAGACCTGAACAAGCTGATCCAGTTTGCCGATGCCGCTTATGAAGAGAGCGGGATCATGCTGGAAGACGCCAGGCTGGACCTGGAAGCGAAAAAGGACCTCTACTATTCTGTCACTACCGGTCTGTCTGCCGTGACAAGCGCCATGAAAGCTTTTAAGGGCGACGACGATCTGAACAGGGATGCCGAGAAGGCCCTGGCCCTCCTGAAAGTAAACATCGGGGAAAAGATCGGGCATATCAAGTCCGCCATCAACGTCACTTCCCGCTTCATGGATGACCAGGTGCTGGAAGATAAGGCCAAGTCGGCTCAGGCGATCGAGTTGATCAATCAATTCGACCTTGGCAAAGACTTCCACTATGCCGGTTCTGCCCTGAAGGGTAGTGGGGACAAGGGCAGGCTGAACGACGTGTCTGTAACGGACAAGTATAAGGGACTGTTGCCGTAGACGGCAGGGGCCGGGAGCCCGGGAACTATTAGTCATTTAATAATTTATTCAAAAAGTAAAACTTACTTATATGTCAGTCAAATTAAAACCCGCCGGAAAGATCTTAGTAATCGCTGCTGTTGTAACAGCCGGTATATTCAGCGTAAAATGGTATCAGGCACGTCCCAAAGAAGCGGGCAAAGCCGTCGAACTCGGCAAGGTGGTGCTGCCGGATGCCCCTGAAGCTTCTCTGAATTCCAATGCCGTCTTGCTGGCGCTGCCTTCTACGGCGGATGCGGTAAACGGCGGTAGCCAGATCACCTGGGAGCGTATGGCCTGGAACAGCCAGTTCTCGGGCATGTATGCCAACGGGGGAGTGAGGACGACCAAAGGTTCGCTGTTTGACAAAGCCCGGCTGGACGTCACTTACGTGCGGCAGGACGACTGTAACAAACAGATGGCCGACCTGGTAAAGTTCGCCGGCGAGTACAAAACGAATCCTAATACGACAGGCGTGTTGATCACCTTCATGGGTGATGGTATGCCTGCTTTTATGACTTCTTTGTCAAAAGAGCTGGAGCCTTTAGGCCCCGAATACCAGCCCATTATCCTGCCGGTAGCGCACGGTAAATCGTACGGCGAGGACCAGATTATGGCGCCTGCTTCCTGGAAACAGAACCCGCACAACGCCATCGGTAAATGCGTAGCCGGTGTGTTACGTGACGGTGACGTGAACATCCTGCTCAAGTGGGCTGGCGACAACGGGATAAAAGTAAATCCCGATGAGACCACCTATGACCGGGACGCCATTAACCTGATCGCAGCCAATGACTTTTTGGATGCCCCTAATAAATATATTACGGGTTATTCAGAAAAGAGGAAGATCATCGAAGGCGGTAAGACAACCGGCCGGGATACAACGGTAGGCGTGGATGGTGTGGCCACCTGGACACCTGGAGACGTGAATGTCGCGACGAAAAAAGGTGGATTGGCAACCATCGCCAATACCCGTCAGTATGCATCCCAGATGCCTAACCAGACGATCGCCATTAAAAAGTGGGCCTACGATCACCGCACTGATATTGAAAACATGATCATTGCCCTTGCCCAGGCGGGCGACCAGGTGCGTTCGTTCACCGAAGCCCGGAAGTTCGCTGCGCAGGTCAGCGCCAGTGTCTACCAGGAGCAAAACGCCGATTATTGGTTGAAATACTATAACGGTGTCGAAGAAAAGGATATTCAAGGTCAGAAAGTGAATCTCGGTGGTTCTGCCGTCTTCAATCTGCCCGACATGGCCAATACCTATGGATTGGGTAATGACAGGGTGGACCGTTACAAAGCCGTATACAACACCTTCGGTAACCTGATGGTGAAGATGTATCCTACGATCATGCCCAGTTTTATGCCCTATGAAAAAGCAGTGGACAAGTCCTTTCTCCTGAGTGTGATCTCCAATCACCCTGAGCTGCTGGAAGGAAAGGCCATCGAGACAAAGTACGCCGAAAAGATAACGGAAGCTGTTTCGACCCGGTCATACCACATCGAGTTTGAAACGGGATCCGCCACAATCCGCCCGGCTTCCTATAAGATGCTGGATGAGATATTCGAGTCCGCTGTCGTAGCCGAAGGCCTGAAGCTGGGTGTATATGGTCACACCGACAACAATGGTAAGGATGCGGTGAATATCCCCCTGTCGGAGAAAAGGGCGGCTGCTGTGAAGGAATACCTGGTAAGTAAAGGTCTGAAAGACGGCCGGGTCGAGACCCAGGGATTCGGTTCATCCAAACCGGTAGCCGACAACGGCACGGAAGCCGGCAGAAGCCGTAACCGAAGGGTAGAGATTGTGCTTGGTGAATAGGATCGGCCAGGGGCCGATAATTAGCGAAAATGGCAGGAGGCGAAGTCCTCCTGCCTTTAAAAACTATACTATATGTTCAAACCGTTTAAAAAGATCAGCCGGCAGACCTTCCTTATCATGGTAGTGCTGCAGGTAATATTTACACTGATCATCTGGCAACTCAGTCCGGGCGGGCTGATACCCCAGCCTACTCATGTGCTGGCGGCGCTGGGTCAGCTGCTTACCACCCGGTTACTGATAGACAACCTGCTTGTAAGCCTTGTACTGACCTTGCAGGCCATGTTCTATTCCATCGTGATCACGCTGATATTCTCGTACCTGTCCGTCATTCCTTTTTTTCATTCTATCGCGCAGTTCATCGTAAAATGCCGGTACCTGACCCTGACGGGGTTGATCTTCATTTTCACGCTGCTGACAAAGGATGGAAGTCAATTGAAGCTATCGTTGCTGGTATTCGGCATCGTACCTTTCTTTACGACGTCTTTCCTTTCCGTGATAGTGCGTATTCCCGCGCAGGAATACGAGCTGTGCCAGACGTTGGGATACAATCGCTGGCAGAGTTTGTATGAGGTCATCATCATAGGCAAGGCCGATCAGGTCTTCGAGATGGTGCGGCAGAACTTTGCTATCGCCTGGATGATGATCACGATGGTGGAAGGCTTGAGCATGAGCGAAGGCGGCATCGGGGCGATGCTGATCAAATATAATAAATACAATGACCTGACACATGTGCTTGCCATGCAGGGGCTGATTTTTGTAATAGGGCTTTGTTTCGACTATTTGCTGGGAGTGTTGCGGTTTTGGCTGTTCCCTTATACGATCGTTCGTCAAAAATAATAATGTTATGACACCTTATAGTAAAAAAGAAGTTTTGTTACAGGCCAGAGACCTTTCGCTTACCTATGGTGACAAGTGTATTCTGCACGATATCAATTTCAGCGTCCGGGATATTATCCGGCCGGGCCTGTTGCAAGGGCAGGTTGTTTCACTGGTAGGCCGGAGTGGTATTGGCAAGACCCAGCTGTTCCGGATATTATCCGGCTTGCAAAAACCAAGTTCAGGCAGTATTACGATACGGGAGCGGAAGCCGGCAGAGACCGGCACCGGTTCCATTGAGGTCTACCAGGAACGGACTGTCCGGCCGGGTGACATGGGCGTTATCTTCCAGAACTATTACCAGTTTGGCTGGCGGACGGTGAAGCAATCGCTGTTGCTGGCTGCCCGCCGGAATAAAGCCCTGGCCGGAAAGGAGGAGGAGACTCTTTTACAGTATGCGGATCAATTCGACATAACGGATGTCTTGCATCGCTGGCCGTCACAGTTGTCCGGCGGTCAGCAGCAAAGAGTAAGCATTATCCAGCAGTTGCTGAAGGGCGCGGATTTCCTGTTGCTCGACGAGCCTTTTTCGGGGCTGGACATTTGCGTCCTCGACAAGGTAGTAGAGCTGCTATTACAGGTATCCTTATCCGATGAGCTGAAGACCCTGATCATTGTGTCGCATGACATCGCCACGGCGATGGCTATTTCCGACACGGTGTTTATACTGGGGCGCCAGCCGGGGCGGGAAGGGTCGACGCTGGTCAGGGAGATCGACCTTATCGAGAGGGGTCTGGCCTGGCAGAAGGAAGTACGGCAGGAGAAGGTTTTTGCGGAGACGCTGGAAGAGATTAAGGGGTGTTTGTAGGAGGGGCGAAGCGGGGCGGCGCTGAGCTGGGGTTGTGGCGGTGATCCCGGGGCCAGGGTCAGGTTTTCACCAGGGTGCGGATGCCTGTAAAGGCTATCTGCATCCCGATACAAAAAACCAGGAAGGCGCTGAGGCGGTTGACGATCTGCTCTCCTCTCGGGCCTAACCGGTGGATGAGCCGGGGGGTGTTGGCGTAACAGATGTATATCAACAGGCAAATAAGGAGGATGGCGATAAAAAGAGCGCCCAGGTTCATGACGTGCACAAGGAGGTCCTTTTCGTCTTCGTGGGCGCTGAGTGTCAGGATGACCGAGATAGTGCCGGCGCCGGTAGTCATGGGGAAAGCAACGGGATAAAAGAGTATGTTGTCCCGGCTTGTGGGTTGGGCTGTTTCTTTTTTGCCTTTGATCTCGTCGTCGGTGGTGAGCAATTGCCAGCCCATGCGGCAGATCATGATGCCCCCGGCCAATTGGACGATGGGAATGGAAATGCCAAAAAGTTTTAGTATCCAGCTGCCGACCAATGCAGATACGGCGCAGATGGTAAAACAATAGAGAGCTACTTTCTTCGCCGCCCTTTTCCTTTCCTGGAAATTGAGGCCGCCGAGCAAGGGGTCTACGATAAATGCCGATCCAACCGGGTTGACCGCGGGAAAAATAGAAAGAAATCCAATAAAAATAAGATGCAGAAAGGGTAAGTCAAATTGCATAATCAATATTACATTTAAATTGCGGTTCTTAAACTTTGGCTATGAGAATTCGCTATCTGGCATTGGCCTTCCTTTTGACCGGTATTTTCCCGGGTTGTCATTCTTCCAATCCGGAAGCTCCCCACGTACTTATACACACCCAGGCCGGGGACATCGAAGTCGAGCTCTACCCCAAACAGGCACCTAAGACGGCCGGCGCCTTTTTGTCATATGTAGACTCCGGGTTTTACAGGAACGGCTCTTTTTACCGGGTGCTGAATGAAGACAACCAGGTTACCGGGGCCGCCATTTCACAGCTGATACAGGGCGGCATCTGGAAAACCAATCATGCAAAAGCGGCGGGTCTCCCCGGTGTACCGCATGAAACGACCCGGCAGACTCATATTCTGCATAAAAACGGGACCATTTCCCTTGCCCGGAGTGAGCCGGGCAGTGCCACTACCGAGTTTTTTATCTGTGTAGGCGACCAGCCGGGATTTGATTTTGGGGGCGAAAACAACCCTGACGGTCAGGGTTATGCTGCTTTTGGAAAAGTGGTAAAAGGTATGGATGTAGTCCGAACCATTTATGCACGCCCGGAAAACAACCAGGCCTTTACTCCGTCCATTCCCGTTTTTAACATCGTTAGGAAATAAAACAGGTCTCTTTTAAAAAAAATTTCCGGTTTTTGTCCGTTCCGTTCTTTCCCGTTCGTCATAACCGGGAAATCAAGTCTTTTCAATTTTTAAAAAACATTATCATGAAAGATTTTATGTTCATTTTCCGCGGCCCCACCCCTGAAGATCTGAATTTAACGCCCGAGCAGTCGCAGGCAGCCATGCAAAAATGGTTCGACTGGATAGGCGAGTTAAGCGCTAAGGGCCGTTATGGGGGCGGGGAGGCTCTTATGAAGGAAGGGAAAACGATACAGGGAAAAAAGCCGGTAGTCACCGACGGCCCTTTCACGGAGGGAAAGGAGCTATTGGGGGGTTATTTCATCATCAAGGCGGAATCCCTGGAAGAAGCTACAGAACTGGCTTTAGGCTTCCCCGACTTTAACACGCAGGGTTCTGTGGAGGTCCGGGAAGTCATGAAAATGCCCATGCCGTCATGAGTACCGGTTCCGATACCAGCATGAGTACTGGTTCAGAGTCTTCACCACAACAGCTGGTCGATCATCTTTTCCGTCATGAGGCGGGAAAGATGATCGCCGTGTTGACGCGCATCTTCGGCATCCACAATCTCGAATTGGTGGAAGACACCGTGCAAGAGACCTTCTTAAAAGCATTACAGGCCTGGAGATACCGGCCAATACCGGATAATCCGTCTGCCTGGCTGATGCAGGTAGCCCGCAATCGTACTATCGACCTGATCCGGCGGCAACAGAAGCTGGCGAATCTCTCCGAAGAGCTATCGCTGCAGCTGCAGTCGAGCACAGAAAACGCCGTCCAGTTATTCTTTCTCGACACGGAGATAGCCGATAGCCAGCTGCGCATGATCTTTACCTGTTGTCATCCGGCGCTGAATCCGGAAGACCAGGTAGCGCTGACATTGAAAACGGTATCCGGATTTGGAGTGCAGGAAATAGCCCGGGCGCTGCTCTCCAGCGAAACGGCGATCCAAAAAAGGCTCTACCGGGCCAGGGAATTTATCCGGCAGGAGTCTATCCGTTTTGAAATACCGGCCGGGCAAGCCCTCATCGACCGGCTGGAGACGGTGTATACCGTGCTGTATCTTTTATTTAACGAAGGTTATAATTCGCTGAAGGCCGACGAATTGATCCGTCACGACCTTTGTGCGGAAGCCATGCGGCTGTGTAAGCTGCTGACGGAACACAAGGTAGGCGCCCAGCCATCGAGCTTTGCACTTTTGTCTTTGATGTGTTTCCAGGCTTCCCGTTTTAACAGCCGTATCGGCGAGGACAATACCATTATCTTACTGCAGCAGCAGGACCGCGGCAAATGGGACAAGGAGCTTATAAAGATGGGTTACTATTATCTCAATCTGTCTTCGAAGGGGGACTATTTATCTGTTTATCATATCGAGTCGGCCATTGCAGCCGAACATTGTCTGGCGCCTGACTTTGATTCCACCAAATGGGATGTTTTACTTTGTATGTATGACTATTTACTGGAACGAAAACCTACCGCTGTCGTTCAATTGAACCGGTCGATCATCCTTGCCCAGGTTGCGGGTGTGGGTACTGCCATTGATGCCATATTGGATATTCCCGGTATCACGGGGTTATTGGAACAGCATTATATTTACCCGGCAGTGCTTGGGGACCTATATGGCCGCGCAGGTAATGTGACTGAGGCCCGCCGCTTGCTGGAAATGGCCTATCAGCTTACGTCCTCACTGGCGGAAAAGAAATTACTGAAGGAAAAATTAAATGCAACGCACTAGTGATTGGGGAGAGTATCTTTTTTATGAGGAAGGGTGTCTTCTTTGTGAGGACGGGTCTTTCCTATTGGCAGTGTCCCATTTGTTGCTTTTACCGAGCCGACGGTGCCGCTGGTAGATGTATTGGGGTCGGGGCGGGCAGAGAGGCCGGTTGGTTCCTTACAGGAAGCCAGCAGCGCGATGAAAAAGATCGCCATATATAAGAGTTGCATATAAGAGGTATTTAATACAATAGCTATAAAAAAATCGGGCCAGGGCCAGCCTGTGGAAAAGGGGAATCGGGTCCCGGGAAAAGGAGATTATACCACGATTTTGCTTAATTTTAGTAAATAATGGATAGGCTTTAACCGTTATTTCTATCGTATGATCGCACGAATCGGCAGGATTATTCTCCGGACACTAATAGGCATATTGATCGCCCTTGTTGCTTTTCTCCTCATTTTTGACCGGCTGGTGCAATTCAGGATGGACGACAGAGACCTTCTGACCTGGTTTCATACCCAGAAGATCGAGCCACATATCGGTTATTTCAAAGCCAAGGGCAGGACGATTCGTTATATAAAGGTTGGCGACCGGCCGGAAGCAAGCATTCTTTTCATTCATGGAGCACCCAGTTCGCTGAGTTACTGGAAAGGGTATTTATCGGACAGTGTATTGTTGTCCAGGGCTACCCTGTATGCAGTGGACCGGCCGGGTTATGGTTATTCCGGGCTGGCCGATCCATTGCCGGATATTTCGATGCAGGCGGGTATTTTAAAGCTGATCATCGACAGCCTGCACAAGGCCCATCATCCCATTATCCTGGTAGGGGTTTCCTATGGTGCGCCCATCGCCTGCAGGCTGGCCATGGATAATCCCGGGCTGGTGGATGGGTTGGTGCTGATGGCTCCGCCGTTAGGGCCGGGAAAGGAAAAAATATTCTGGTTTACCTATCCCGTAGAAAATCCCCTGGTCCATTGGGTGGTTCCACGTATGTTGCAAACAGCCAATACGGAAAAAGTCCATCACAAGGAGGAATTGACCAAGATGTTACCGTTATGGGATCGTATTCATGTTCCTGTCATTTACCTGCAGGGACAGCAGGACGAGCTGGTCGATACTACAAATGCATCGTTTGCCAGGGAGCATTTAACGAATGTCCCCTCCCTGGATATCCGGATGATACCTGGAAGGGGGCATTTAATTGCGTTTGCTGAAAAGGACAGGATTGAAAAAGCTATTCTCGAGATGCTGGATAAATGTGAGGGCCGTTAGGCTGCCGGCTCCGGGCAATCAAGGATATAAGGTGTGATGGCATCTTTCTTTTCCAGCAATTCGTCAAAGCCCAATCCGGAAATATATTCCCGCAGCGCGAGCTGAAAGGACACGTACAACTGACGTTCCCATTCCTTATTCTCGAGCAAGGCTTTTTCGATAGCCGTCACCTGATACCGGGCCCAGGCATTGATCCGAAGAGCGGCTTTATCGCGGGTCAGGATCTCCTGACCGTTGATCTCCAACTGCTGCATGCGGGTGTCGATCTTTCCGATGTTGATGCTGATGTTGTTTTTCCACCAGGTGTAGAAGCCGCCATCGAGTGTCCGTGTATATTTACCATCGACAAACAATACAGCCTTTTCGTATGCTTCTACAGATTCTGTACGCACGTAGCCCGAAACCAAAGTGTTCATCAGGGTAGCCCGGTCGATGTTTTCTGTGATCTCCACCTTGCTGGTGTCAGCGTAAACGAATTCATAAGACACTATCCCTTTCCAGAAGGCATACCGGCCGGCAGTCAGGATCCGGGTAAGCAGTCCATTTTCATATAAGAGGGCGATGAAGCCGTCTTTGACCTCAACCACATGTAAAGCTTCTGCCAGCTCTGCGTCCTGTAAAAGGACGTTGAGCTCCAATGCCGGAGTGAAAGGTTTTCCCTTTTCAAATACTTCTACCTTCTCTTTTAGCGACAGCCAGTATCGTCCTTCTTTCAATATACGCTGATATACTCCGTTCTTAAACACCAGACCGACCTGGTAGGCGTTGATGATAATCCGTTTCATTTTCTTTCTTTTAAACTTGTTTTAAAAAACCGGTCTTACCGACCCTTTACTGTGCGCGGAGTCAACTTAAAATCTCCATTCCTGATTCTGTCCTTTTTACTATCGTCACGGGCACGATGAGTTTCCATTTTCAAAAGAAGGAGCTGGATATTTTCCCATTGCCTGCAAAGCATACAGCCAAGCGCTTTGGTTTTGCCCATTGCAGGCCGGTAAATACCGGTTTATTTCGATGCCCCTTTTTAGGAAGAAGGGCGCTTCCGTACTTCTACGTTCACAGCGTAGTGTTCTACCATTGAACTATCCGGGTTTCAATCGAAATGGGATTCGAACCCATACTTGAGATGGACGTTACGCGGGCACGATACAGGGAGTTACTACACCTGCATTGCTGAGCCGGTCAAGCTCATCCGGCAACGTTCACCGAGTTGTCCCCAAAGGGAATATTTTGATATCACAAAGCTTAAAGTCATCTACGCAGCCCAGCTGCGCGGGTGAAAAATAATTTTTATTGTACCATTTTATTTGCACAGCTCGAGCTGGCGAATGCATGAGGTTTGGCTTTAAACTCAAACCCCATCCCCATGATATAACCCATTGCTTCCTTCAGAGCATCGTTGCTTTTAAAGTGCGGGTTGGTATTGATATCCGCGTGCACTTCCATATCTACTCCATAGAGCGTGAAAAGCCTGCAAAGCTGATAGGATACTTCCACGCTTTTGGCTACTTCCCGCAACATCCTCTCTTTGATGCTCATTCGCTTGATTGTCTTTTCCGGCAGGATATACATAAAACCACCTTTCCCTTTGCGGAGAAAAACGATCACTGTTGCGAACTCCGTTACGAGGCCCTTTACCTGGCTATCCGTACCGATACATACCTTGATAGCATGGCCCATTTGTTTTTCTTTTACCAGGACAGACCGGACTTCATCCCTTATGTCCTGCCGGATGGGGGAGCCATCGAGTCGTCTCCAGTTTTGTGTCTGTTTCATTTTCTTACATTTGATCGTTATGGCGGAGAGTGAAGGGATCGAACCTTCGCACCGGTTTCCCGGCAACCAAGCTTAGCAGGCTGGTACATTACCGCTCTGTCAACTCTCCTTGTGTGAGTGGTTGGAGTCGAACCAACTTAGTCTTTTGAACAACGGTTTTACAGACCGCCGCGACTCGCCATCTTCGCCGCACTCACTTTTGTCTGGTTGTTATATTGAAGGGCAAAAAAAGCCCGGTCTCTGAGAACCGGGCGTGACATATTGCATGCTGCTCAATGCAGATCATTATGTATCCACGGCTCTTTTACAGGGATATATCTCTCCCCTCCGGGAATAATTACTCCGGTGACTAGTCCGAAAAATTCCCTGTTGATGTTGGTTGGCCATTTCCGGCAAAGGCCGGCCGGCGCCAAACAAAAAACCCCGCAATCTCTTGCGGGGTCTGTGTTTTATCGATGTAGTCATCATGTTCAATGAATAGCAAAACACGCCCCGCGAGTGGTATAATCCCCTATAGGACTAAACCTCTGCTCGGTTTTAATATGTGAAGCCATGTAGCGCATTTTTAATTTTTTTTACAGTGCAAAGGTGTGAATATTTTTTTGATTGCACCAACTTTTTCGGAAACTATTTTTTCAATTATTTTTTTTGCCGCAATTAAATAGTAATTTGGTAATAGATACAAACATGAGAAAGCTGTTTTCTTAACCGCTTAAAACATGTTTGTATGAAAAGTCTCTTCATCCTGCCGTTACTGGTGTTGAGTGGATTTGTTCCAGGCAAAACACCACCTTTCCTTAATCCAACGGGAACCTATATACTAAAAGGTGACGTAAAGAATAATAGGGTCACCGGACATTCCGGAGAATTAAGAGTCCGGCTCCTGGACGAGCATACTGTAGCTTTGTGTTTTTATATGAACGCGGGATATCCCGGTTATAAATCAGGTTCTTTGATAGACACGCTTGGTTATGAAGATAATACGGTGCTTTATCAGCCGCCACAAGATACCACCTGCGGTGTTTATTTCTATTTTTGGATACAGAGGGTGAAGATATTCCAGGTAATGAGCGACCCCAATTCCGGATGCGGCTTTGCTCCGGGGGTGTTTGTTCCGGTGACCATCCCGAAGGTTTCTTCCCAGATCCCTGTTATTCAGAATTTGGGGGGGCGAGGGGGGTGAATTGGGGATATGAGCTGTCCAACAAAGTAAATTGCCGGATTATATAGTAACTTGCTGGCATGAAAGAAGTCCGGGACACCCGTCCTTCCTGGTTGTTTTATTCCTGTTATACGGAGAAAAGCCGTGTAACGGAGCAATTCGTGCACGAACATTCTTTTACTCATTTAGTGCAAGGCAGCATTGCCTTTTACGTCGCAGGTTCCAGGCGTGAATACCATGCGGGTGATACGTTGCTGGTGAAAAGGAATCAATTGGCGAAGGCCACAAAGCTGCCGCCCGAAGGCGGAGTTTTTAAATCTATCAGCATTCGCCTGGACCAGGAGTCCCTGCGATCTTTCAGCGCAGAACAGGGGGTTTACGTTACAGGTCCTTACCGGGGAGAAAGTATCATCCTATTGAAACAGGACATTTTTTGCAAAAGCTTTTTCGAATCTCTGTCCCCTTATTTCAGCGTTCCCCAGGAAGATATCGATGAGTCGTTGAGGAAGTTAAAGGTGAAGGAGGCTATCCTGTTGTTATCGCGTTTGAACAAAGGAATAAAAGACTTGTTATTCGACTTTAGCGAACCGGGAAAAATAGACCTGGAGGAGTTTATGAGCAAACACTTTGCCTTCAATGTGGAGATGAAACAATTTGCCTACCTGACGGGCAGAAGCCTGGCCACTTTCAAGCGGGACTTCGAAAAAATATTTCATATTCCGCCGGGGCGATGGTTGCAGCAGAAAAGATTGGAGCAGGCCTATTATTTGATCAGGGAACAAGGTAAAAAACCTTCGGATGTTTACCTGGAAGTAGGGTTTGAAGACCTATCCCATTTCTCTTTCGCTTTCAAAAAGGAGTTTGGCAAAGCGCCTACTTTATTGAATTAGCCCCTATTTTGTATATTTGAGATATGGTAGCCCAGGCGGTACGCCAATAACTCCTCTTTTTGCCTGTTGGACGACCGAATACTCCTTCCGGGCGAAGGCCGCGAGCGGCCTTTTCAAATGGCGATTAGCTTTGGCTTAAATTTTAGTATAACCATCTAAAAACAAAGCCATGAAAGCAATTCTGCTGAGATTCGCCGTCGTTATTTCCACCGCTCTTCTGTTGGGAGCATGTAGTCAATCCAATGATCATACATTGCAATTGCAAGCGCAGATAGACAGCCTGAAGGATCAGCTGAAAAAAACCTACGTGCCGGGAACGGGGGAGCTGATGACCAACATACAAATACACCATGGCAAGCTCTGGTTGGCGGGTAAGAATAGCAATTGGCTTCTGGCTGAATACCAGGAAAGCCTGATCCGGAGTGGGTTTAGAAAAATACAGCAATACCATGGACAGAAGCCGGAAGCAAAATTGGTGGCTATGATCGAGCCTGCCATGGACAGCGTGGAAAAAGCTATTCACGACAAAAATGCGGGTTCATTCAAGCGTCAGTTTGAATTTATGACGTCAAGCTGTAACAACTGTCACCAGGCAACCAATCATCCTTATAATGTAATTGTCGCCCCGAGCCTTGTTCCATTGGACAATCAGCGTTATAAATGATGTTGCAGGGGACGGATATTCAATTAGCTTATAAAGTCAATTTTGCCGTAGCCGTAATATAAAACAGGTTGGCCCCTCTTTCCGAAAGGTCGGGCTGACCTGGTACGGTCAGCAGGTGTTGAGGAAGCACATAAGCCGGTGTAAAGATGAGATTGAGTTTTTTATATCCGTATACGACAGGCAGGCTCAGCTCGTATGACAGCAGATTGAATTGCCGGCTATTGGTCGTCACCTGTTGTTCGGCTACGGGGAAGAGAAGGAAATTCTTTTGCTGATAATAGGTCTTTGTAAAATTCTGTGTGCCGGCAAAAACATTTACGGAAGGATCGAGCACAATGACGTCCTTGTCTTTGCTAAAAATGTGCGGGAACTTGATAATATGGTCCAGTCCCGCATTAACGCCGATATCGGTATTTCCGCTCCATTTGACATTCGCGCCAACAGTGATGTTGACCACTTTATTCATGTTGGTCAGACTTGCAGAAACAATTTCCTTCACCGCGGATTGGACCAGAGAGACATCGGCCTGATAAAAATACCGTGAAGCGGACAGGTTGCCGGCCCAGGTATTTTTGCGGTTGTTGAAATTATATCCTCCTTCGACCAGCGTGGCAGCATATTGGTTTATGAGGCTGTTTTGGATAAATACGAAGGTGGAGGTCGCGTAAAGTCCGTTCTTTAGCATCAGGCCGACACTCGGATAATAACCTTTACTATGCAGGCTATCGACCCGGCCATAATAATTCAGGCCGGAGTTGTAGGTGGCGCTGACGACGAAATGCGTTTTTTCTTGTGTTGCAGTGCTGTCTTTTGACTGAGAAAACGCGGCGGTGCAAAATGAGAAGCAAAGTATGGCTTGGAGAAAACGAAGCATATGTGTAAGTTTTTAAAAATGCGACTGCCTGACGGCAGCCGCATTGACATAGGGATTTATTTATTCTTTGCGCCGGCGGTTGCTTTAACATTGACATCGGCATTTGCTTTTACCTGGGCATTACTTCCTGCCTGAGTAGAGGAGCCTGCCGATACCGAATTGGAATTGGCCGTGGTTGCAGTAGTGCTGGTCCCGGCAACCTGTTGACCAGTGCTTGCTGCCGCCTGGTGAGCAGTGTTTACCGTTGCGTCCGTAGTTGCTTTTGCCGTTGAGGCTGTAGCTTTTGCTGTAGAGGCCGTGGCCTGCGCCGTAGAGGTAGTAGCGTTCGCTGTGGCGCGGGTCGCAGCCGCAGAAGCCCTCAGCGCATTGCTGACAGATGGCGTGTTGAGGCTTGCTGCGGAGCTTACCCTTGTCGCGCTGGAAAGACCAAGGCCGAGTTGGGCAAAAGAATGGTTGGAAATTGCAAAAGAAGCAAGGATGATCGAGGAGGTGATTGCAAAACGTTTCATAATTCCTGATTTAATTGTTAGATAATACGGGATGAGCCCCTTTACTTCTATATCAACCCGATCAGGATTTTGTTACCGTCTTTTTTGTTATTTTTTATTGAAGCTTATTTTCCAGCTCTTTAGTCCGTCCGGAAACCGGTGTTCCTTCAGGAATTTTCTTCAGCCATTCTTTTGCGGCTGCATTATTTTTTTGACTGGCATAAGAAAGTGCGATATAAAATGCCGCTTCATATCGTAGCAGCGATTCTCCATTGTATACCTGGCCCAGGTCCTTCCGGGCCTCTTCGATCGCCCCGGTATGCCATCCGGCCACACCCCGATAAAAAAGAGCAAGCTGGCTGCTGCTATCTGCCTTGACTGCCCTATCCAGCAGCGGCAGGGCCTTAGCGAATTCCTGCCGGTTGAAAAAGACTGCTGCCTGTTGCAATAGTGAATCAGCATTACCACCCCGTTCCGTGGTGCTGACCATTTCCGTATGTCCCAGCCGGTCGAGGGTGTTATTGCGGGAAGGTAATATTAATAAGCCGATGACCGCAATGATACAGGCTGCGGCTGCTGCGGCGGTCATCCACCGGAGAATGGAAACACGTTTTACTGACGGGATGGGGCCGGCGGCACCGGAAGGCCGGGCAAAATACGTTTTATTCAGGCCTGAGAGGGTGGAACGAAGTGCTTCACCCGTCGCATCCTGTGGCAGCCGCTGTTGCAGAGCGGCCTTTAATTCCCGGTAAAGGGACAGTTGCGCGGCAAGGGAAGGATCGTTTTGCAGATCGGCCTCGAATCGCTTTTTTTCTTCTTCGGTGAGCTCGTCTTCCGCATAACGGATGATGAATTCTTTATCATAAGTTGCCATGACTCAGATTTTCTGTGCTTGTATATAGGATAATAGAGTAGCCATACATTCTGATTTTTTCTTGCGTAAATAGCCATAGGTAACGCCAAGGGTTTCGGCAATTTTCTCCTGGCGTTGACCCGTCAGGCTCAGGCGTAAGATCTCCCGGCATTTTTCGCCCAGCCGCTGGAACTGCATCAAGAAAATACGGGCCCTGTCTTCCTCATAATTTATTCTTTCGGCTGCAGCAAATACATCCTCTCCCCAATCAGATAAATCGTCTGACAGTTTTGTTACCGGGCTATGTCCCCTTTTCTTTATTTCATTCAACCATTTTCTTTTACAAATCAATAAAAGGAAGGGCTCAAAAGGGCAGGTCAACTGTAGTCCCTTGTATTTTGCCTGGTTGTAGATATCGATAAGGGATTCCTGGAAAATATCGGCAGCGTCATCTTCCGAACCGCTATTTTTCAGGATAAACGATCGGATCGCCGGGGCAAATCGCTGGTAGATCTCCCCTACTATCTGTTTGTCATTCAATAATAAAGCCTCTATATAACGCTGATCGGAGTGAATAACCATTCCGGGTTTTTGGCGAATATCCAAAAAAACAAGGAAAAAAGGGTAACAAAAGCCGGAATTGGTTGATATACCCGAGAAGCTCCGGCAAGTAGGAGGTTTTTATTATCTTGCCAGCTAGCTAATCTATTACCGATATGCAAACAAAGGGTCTGCCGCTGGTGTTGCTATTAATGATCGGAAAGGCCTGTCTGGCACAGGACTCGATACCGCCTGAGATCCGGGTAGAAGAAAGGGGCGACAGTCTCCACTTCTCTGCCCGGCTACGGTCGTTGAGGCAAATAGCCGGTGCGCCCGCCTCTTTCTATACCTATTTCTGGGAATTGGGTGACGGCCGGTTCAGCTTTGACAAGGACCCGGTATATGCTTACCGGGACACGGGCGAATACCAGGTCAGGCTTTATGCTACCAATAATTACGATGATGGCAAGGCTCCGCCGACAAGGCCAAGGCCGGTGAAAGTCAGAAAGAAATCGGCCAATACAGATGCGTGGGCCTCGCATTTCTTTCATGGCGACGGCGGTATTGAAATGAAGATCAACCGTTATCCCAAGCCGGGAGAAGACTTTGTGACGGTCATCGGCTATCGCAACAAAGGGAGAGATAGTCTCAGTGGCTCGATTGTCCTGTTCTATAACGAAAGGCAGTTTGGGCAGGATGGATTTGCGCTGGCGGAGCAGCGTTGTTATAATAAAGAGAACAATAGTAGCCTGACGGATCTGCTTGCGGGCCTGGGGCCCCGGGTGAAGAGTGAAGGCGGAGGATCGCTTTGGGGTGCAGCCAGTGCTGATCGATCGTCGCCCAGGACGGAGGAAGCAGAGGACGAATGGGGGGCTGCGGGAGAGGCCAGCTCGATGTTGCGGCAATTGGAAGACCAATACACGAAACATACCGTCCTGCATTTCCCGGCCATCCGTCCGGGTGAAGAGAAATTTGTTTTCCTGGATATGAACACCTTACCTGGCATGTTGCAGGATACCAATTCCACCGTCGGGGTCACCGCTATGCTGGTTCCGGATAACCAGGCCCATTCGCCGGAGCTGTTCCAAATGGACATGCAGATCGTCGCCTCTCATGATCCCAACCGCCTGCTGCTGAAAAGCCGGCGAATCAACTACCGTTTCATGGGTAAGAAAAAGGAGCTGACTTACCGGGTCCAGTTTCAAAATACCGGGAAAGGGCCGGCCAGGAAAATAACTATCGGCATAGCCATTCCCAAACAGCTGAGCCTGGAAAGTCTAACGGTGAAGGACAGATATCCTATATGCATTTCCTGCGATTCTGCTTATAAAGGTCAGAGTTGCTTTGACACGATACGCCGCAACGATAGTGTTTATTTCCTGTTTAACAATATCTACCTTCCGGGTCTGTCACAAGAAGTGGTAACAAACCCGGATTCCACGATGGGTTTTGTCGAATATGCTATCCGGTTCAAAAAGAAACCAAAGAAAATTCCTTTTAGCACCCAGGCCGTGCTCCTATTCGACAGGAATCCGCCGATAACGACCAATAAGGCCACTGCGCGGTTCATAAAAGGAATATCCCCGGGTATCATGATCGGTTATAGTGCGTTGCCATCGAATGGGGGTTATTCTGCTAAAGGGCCTTTGCAGTTTGGCTATGTGCTGGCGCCGTATGCGCCGTCGAGGCCTTATTTTCAGGCAGAAGTTTTTGTAGGTTTATTGCAGCAGGACGATTTCACCAGTGCCGTCGTCAAGGACCAGCGGGATACATTGATAGGCGGGCTCCCCTACCTCATCACCGGCCGGCAAACCGTGACTACCACCCGGCGGAACAGTTTTGAGATCACGCCGCTGCATTATCGCTATAACCTCAATAACTGGATAGGGGTAGGGTTGGGCGCCATGGCCCAGGTAAATATTTCCGAACAAACCACCGTTGAAAACAAAGTCTATTTCATAGCTCAGCAACTGCCCCTGAATATCATGACGAGCAGTAGTTCGCAGAAATCATCCGTGAAATATTTAGGCAACTGGAATGCGGCGCCTTTTGTCGACCTGCAGATCGGAAAGGTAAGGACCGGGCCGGTCCTGGGCATTCGTTATATCCGGTTGCTGAAAGGAGATATCACCGATCGCTTTTTCCTGTATGCAGGTTTCAAATTATAATGTTTATTATCTTCAGTGTCCGGATGAGCTGGCATGAAGATAAAAATAACAATCATACCTTTTATTTTGCTGCTGGTTAGCCAGGCTGTCCTGGCGCAGGCGCCAGCTGAATTGCAACCGGCACTCGAAAAAGACAGAGCCAAAGATGATCTTTCCGGCTGGATCTACGATCAGCTGCAATGGGTGGCAAAGGCCCCGGCTAGTCGTTCGGGCCGGCTGGTGCGGGCGGTAGAAGAAGCCTGGCGTCGTCCCCGTACCAATGAAGAAGCCCAGGCATGGCTGGACCTGCTGACCAATGAAGGTTATTCTTTGTTGTTAAACGGCTCGATCGTCCCTTCTACTGATGCCTATACCGCAGCTTACGACTGGGCCCGGCAGCACCGGGATATAACAGACGAAAACCTGGTGCTGGAAACTATTCTCAAACCATTGGGGAACAATTATACCCGGCTGGGGGATTATGAACAAGCCCTTTTCATTCACCGGAAAGCGCTTGCCCTGGCCTCCGCCAGCCCGGACAAGCAGGTGTTGGCGGGTGTTTATAGTAACCTTGCCAATACCTCCAGCAATATGGGCCGGCCGCAACAGTCCCTGGATTATTGCCGGCAGGGGCTGGAAGTGGTGAACAGCCATTCCGCTCTTTCCGGGTTATTGTTGTCCGAACAAGCCGATGCGGCCCTGCAATTACAGGAGACCAATATTGCGCAGACAAGCATTGGTAAAAGCATGGCTATTCTCGAAAATGCGCTTGCACGCCACGAGAACCCGGCGGCGGGATATTGGCTGTTGATGGCTTACCAGCAGGCAGGAGACATTTACAGCGGCCGGTCCCATGAAGCGCTGGGTTACTATAAAAAGGCCCTTGTGGTACAAAACAGGCTACAACAGGAACAAGGCGGGATCAGGCAACGCGAGCGGGCTAAACTATTCTTACGATTGGGCAGTCTCTTTACACGTACCGGTGAGGCAACGCAGGCCCTTTATTGGCTGGATGAATGCCTTGGGGTCCTGGTTCCGGGAAAGACGATGACCACCTTGAAGGAATCGGACCTGTATGCGGAAAACACGCTTGTCGATGTGTTATACATACGGGCAGGGTTATCACAACAGCAAAAAAATACGGAGGAAGCGCTGCGCCTCTATGGATTAAGTTTTGTCGCAGAAAACAAGCTACGTCATGAGCTGATCAGTGGTTCATCCAGGGAACAGGCGATTGCGGACACCCGGATTCGTTATGAAGAAGCGATCGGCTTCACCTGGGAAACCTGGGAAAGAACGCATGAAAAGAAATACTTGTCTGTCTTACTGAGTTTTATGGAAAGCAGTAAGGCCCAGCTGTTATTGGAAGAAGTGCAGCAACAATATTATCGGGCAAGTGTGCCCGGCGACAGTGTAACCATCCGGATCCGCCTATTGGAAAAAGCCCTGTCGTACTATGAGAAAGAAGCCCTGCAGGCAAGGGGTAAGGATACTCTCATTGCCGATCAGGAAAAACAAATAAACTGGGAGCTGGCCCGGTTACATAAAAAAATCCCGGTGAGCAGGGATAGGGCTCCTGCGGCGGATGCGGGGACCGTTTTGAAGAAAGGGCAGGCAGCCCGGTCTTTTTTCTGTGGATCAACTGCTATTTATACGTTGGAATGTACTTCATCGGGGATTAGTTTTGCAGAGAAGCTGCCCTTATCCGGGGTGTGGCAGGACAGCCTGCGAACCTATATTCATACATGGTTTGAACAGGGAGCCAATGCCATGATCGACCATCCCTTAACTTATTACCGGCAGGCTTATGCCCTTTACCGCGACCTGTTCGGTCTCCATCCCTTCCAGGCCGGGACCTCTTATATCCTGTTTACGGACGGCGCCTTAAATCTGTTGCCCGTAGAAGCATTGGTTACCACAGCGGAGGCTACAACTTCTCCTGCAGATTGGCCGTTTGTGATTAACCAGGCGCTTATTTCATATGGCTGGTCTTTGCAAACCCTGCAGGAACAATGTCACACGGCCGGGGGCAGGGACTTTTCAGGGTTTTTTCTTTCCGGCAGCCTTCATCCAAGACCTTTATTAAAGGCCATCGAAACCGAAAGATCGGGCCTGCAAAAAATAATCACTACCGGTAACTGGTATACGAATGAAACGGCAACATCGGGTGTTTTTCGAAAAGCATTGTCTTCTTCAGCGGTGTTGCATATCAGCTCGCATGCTTTCACTAAAAAAGACAGTCTCGATATGCCTCATATCGAGCTATTCGATGCTCCATTCTATTTGTTCGAATTAAAAGGGCTGGAATATCAACCGGAGCTGGTGGTATTAAGCGCCTGCCGGACGGGTGATGGACGGATAGTGACAGGAGAAGGGGTGCAAAGCCTTGCCCGTGCTTTTACCGGAGGGGGCGCCAATGCAGTCATCGCGGGGTGGTGGAATGTCAATGATGAAACAGCTGCCCGGCTGATGCAGGGTTTTTATGCTCAGCTGATCGCGCAGCAAGGTAGTTCCGATATAAAAGAAAATGCCGCCCGGGCATTGCGGGCGGCTAAGCTAAATTGGCTGAAAGATCCAGCCGTTCCATATTTACATAAGCTACCTTACTATTGGGCAGCATTAAATTATCAGGGCAATCCACAACCGCTGAAGGATGAACCATTTCAGGATGCCGGCAGAAGGAAAGGGCTTGTCCGGTACTGGTTATCGATCGTGGTGTTGATTATAATTTTGGTTTTCTATCGTGTCCGAAAATCAAATAAGCAAGGGTAAGATTCCAGAAGCTATTGCCGGCGTTGACATAATTGGTATGATAAAGCGTGGAGAAACCACGGCTATAATTTATCATAAACTGAAATTTTTTATACTGGGCTCCTATTTCGACATCCATGCCGATGTCAAAAGGCTGGATCCTCGTGACTCCCTGGACGGAGGAAGACGATCCGCTTTCAAATTTGACCTTATTGTCGATGGGATATTTTATAGTAACATAACCGCCGTTGGAAAGGGAATCAGCCTGGTAGTATCCTTTTTCGGTGCCCGAAACATGTTTAGCAAAATAGGGTCCGAGGCCTGCCAGTACCTTTATCTTGTCGCTAATCTCCCATTTGTAGAGCAGGTTGACCGGGACGCGTACGGAATACAATTTTATGGTGGTATTGGAATAGCCGATAGTAAGATTCCCGCCGGTACTGGGGAAACCCTGGCTATTACCGATAAGAGCCCCGTTCTCAGCATATAATACCGCAGGCTGAAGGATCAGGTTGGTATGGCCAAGGTCATACTCTGCAACGATCCCGGCCTGGAAACCATTCATTGCCCGGGTATTCACACCGGAGGGCAATCCACTATAACCCTGGCTTTGCCAGAGGTTGAGCGAACTAAAAGAACCTTCGACACCCAGTCGAAGCTGAGCATAACTCTGTGTAACCGCAAAACATAAGATACAGATCAACAATTTTCTCATACGTATTCGAGTTTATTTTAATGGGCGATGAATTTCTGATGAACGATTCTAAGGACCGGCAAACTAGGCCATTTGCTGCAAAGAGCCATGGCTTTAACATTATGATAACCACTTGAAGGCCAATTACTTTAATTTTATTTTAATACACGCATGGCCAAGCTTAAATTCCTGCCCAATCAAGGTAAACAGACTACCACTACGGAGATAAAGATAATAAGGTTGCCTGGAACAGGGTCGACCATTCTGCAGCGTATGTGGTACCCCGATAGTAACGGCCAGCCAGACAGAAGCGTCCCTGTAACGGCGGTTACACGAAACGACTGGTGAACCCTGGAACGGCAACAGGATTAAAAGATATATTGAAATATATGCATAAATGGCTGATAATTAGTTTTTAAGTTATATTAAATAATTTATATCTTAGTTGGGTCAAAAATCTCCTAACTAAAACAATACTGTTTATGAGCACCAATAATACCAACCGGCGTGATTTTTTAGGAAAACTCGCTGGTACCGCTGCGCTCGTGGGAGTGGGGGCTGTAAGTAATCCCTTAATGGCCCGGGCGGAAAGCGATCTGTCCGCTGTCGATGCTGCCGATCCGGAAATCTGGTTCAAAAGTCTCAAAGGAAAACACCGCATCGTATTCGATGCTACCATGCCGAAGGAGATCCTCACTTTTGCATGGCCCAAGGTATTTCTGATGAGCAATGCCGGTTCAGGTACGCCGGAAACCGACTGCGGAGTGGTAGTCGTCCTGCGCCATGATGCTATCCCTTATGCCCTGGGCGACAGTCTCTGGGCAAAATACAAGTTTGGCGAGGCCTTTAAAATAAATGACCCCCGGACAAAGGCTCCTGCCTTGCGAAATCCCTTCTGGAAATGCAACCCGGATGACTATAAAATACCTGGCGTGGGCGCGGTTCAGATCGGCATTAATGACCTTCAGGCCAGCGGTGTAATGTTCTGTGTCTGCGACGTCGCCCTCACTGTCCATAGCGCCGTATTCGCTACGAATACCAACCAGGAAGCTGAGGCTGTCAAAAAGGAATGGCTGGCCGGTCTGCTTCCCGGCATACAACCCATGCCTTCGGGCGTCTGGGCTGTCGGCCGTGCACAGGAACATGGTTGTACTTATTGTTTTGCCGGATAGATTCTTTTTCCGAAAACCCCTCATGATGTCAGGCAAATTGGCAGCGGCAGGTTCCCGCTATTTCTTATTGCTGCTTTCCGGCGGGCTGTATTGGGGATGCCAGGGGCCGACGAAGCCGGCTTTCAGACCAGCCGACAGCCTCTGGATCGCCCCCGATATATCCACGGTTCCAGCGACGGACAAGGGCGAACTGATCCGTTATGGCCAGCTGCTGGTATCCCGTACAGCCGTTTATTTTGGGCCGCGGGGAACACTCGGTAAACAGGCCAATGGCATGAACTGCCAGAATTGCCATTTGAAAGCAGGGACCCAGCCCTGGGGGAATAATTTCGGGGCCGTCTTTTCCACTTACCCGAAGTTTAGAGAAAGACGCGGGGCTGTCGAGAGTGTCCCACAGCGAATAATAGATTGTTTTGAACGAAGCCTCAATGGTCAATCTCCCGATACCGGCTCCCGGGAAATGAAAGCTTTCATTATTTACATGCAATGGCTTGGTGCTAAGGTTCCCAAAGGTAAAAAGCCTGCCGGTAGCGCTCTGGAGGTGTTGGCTCTCCCCAACCGTGCTGCCGATCCGGCAAGAGGGAAAATGAGCTATGTATTAAAATGCCAGGTCTGTCATGGGCCGGCGGGGGAAGGGCTATTAAGTAGTGATAGTGTTACGTATGTCTATCCACCCTTATGGGGCAGCCACAGTTATAATACCGGGGCAGGACTTTTCCGGTTGTCCCGTTTTGCCAGTTTTATAAAAGCCAATATGCCGTTTGGCGCCGACTACCGGAAGGCGCAATTGACGGATGAGGAAGCCTGGGACCTTGCGGCTTTTGTCAACTCTCAGCCCAGGCCGCAGAAAGTATTTTCCGGTGACTGGCCCGATCCGGCGCTTAAACCTTTTGATTTTCCTTTCGGACCGTACACGGACACGTTTTCACAAAGGCAACATAAATACGGTCCTTTTGGACCGATACAAAAGGCGCGGAAGAGGCCGTAGCGGATAAAAGGCCGGCTTTCCAAAAAGAAAGCCGGCTTTGTTGTTGCTGGCCCCTATTCCTCCATTAGTTGCCTGTAAATTCCTCTGTCGGTCGAGATATTCAGTCTTTTAATCAGCTCTGCCGGATCGAAACCCTCTCTTTTGTACTCTGCCTGTACGGCCTCTTTTGCTTTATTCAAGGCTTCCATATTTTCCCAGCGGGCTACTGTGATACAGATCAAATTGTCGTTGTTATCAGTATATTCATAGGCTGCATCTTCTATGAACCCGGGGAGTGTTTTTATAAAATCACGGTTGATCTTTGTCCTCTCATGAAACTCCTTTTTTGCTGCAGCGGGGACAAAGAATTTGTCGATAAAATTGACCTGTTCCTTGTGAGGTTTCTTAGTGGACAGCGTAGTTAAATCAGTTGGCAACACCTCCAGCTGTTGCAAAAACCCCACCCGGTCGGTCTGGACCTGAGAGCCTATTATTTTACCCTCTTTAAATTCGAAAATAGCCATCCCGTCATTGGAGATCGTTTTGCCTGTTGCCGGTAAATTGTTGTATTGTCCGGTTTGAGTGCCCAGCCATTTCCATCTTACAACGACTTTTTCGCCTTCGCCGAAAATATCTTCGATTTTCCATTGGATGTCCGGGAAAGCCTTGATCAGGGGAATAATTGGTCCTTCAAATGCGGCGGCTCCTTTCGCTCCGCCTATTCCGGTATATTCGGGCGATATAAGGTCCTGAAGGAATTGCAGGTTTCTTTTATTAAGCCCCTGGTCATAGAGGGCGCTGATCGTCTCTTTGTTCTTTTGAATTGCTGACATGGTAAACTCCTTGTTTTTTTTGCTTTTATTATTATTCGTGCCCTGGGCATTGGTTATACCCGGGATTAGCAGAATGGCCAATAATAGTGATCTCATTTGCTTTATTTTTAGCAAAGGTATCTGCGCACAAAAACAAGAAATTGTAAAAAATCATTGATCTACCAATACTGAGAGGATTTAAAGAAATCTTTAGGGGTCTGACCGGTAAAAAGACGGAAGTCTTTTATAAAATGGGATTGATCAAAGTACCCGGCTTCATAAGAGGCTTCTGTCAGGGAGGAGTAAACGGGATAGGATTTGATGATGTTCCTCAACCGGATGATGGAAGCGTATTGTTTGGGAGTAGAACCAACCTCCGCCCGGAATCGTTTTTCAAAAGGGTCCTGGCTTATATGTAGAGAGACAGCGAGGTCCTTGATCTTCACGATACCGTTTTGTTGTTTTATGAATTGGATGGCTTCGCCGACGAGGAGGTCTGTCTTATTAATGGTAAGATGTTGTAGAAGAAAGGTCTCCATGTTAGAGATACGGATCTTGTTGGTTGTTGCTTCGGCCAGGCGTTGTAAGATTTCGTTGAGCAAGGTTGTTGAAAAGAGATTTTCGGCAGAGATAGTCTGTTCAAACAATTCATGCGCCGGCATATTTGAAAAAGCCGTGAGTCCGCTTTCTTTGAATATAACCAGGAGATTGGCGGTCTCCCTTGAATAATGGAGAAGCCGGTGGGATTTCCGGAGTCCTGATACGGCAACGGACGGAAAAAATTCCATTTTACCGCCTTCTATATTTTGCACGTTGCCCTTATAGCGGAATGCCATCACCATTGAAGCGTCCGGCAATATTTTACTGTCCATTCCCAGATCGCTTTCAATAATAATGAACTCCTTAATAAAAGGAGTTAAAATAGCTGATGGATGGAATCTTTGGATCTTCATCTGATAAGAATTACTGTTCCGTGAAAAACCTGGTTGCTGCCATCGGCAAGCAGGAGAGCTACTGTATAAATATAAGTTTCCGCCAGCGCTGTTGCGCCTTTATAATAACCGTTCCAACCGAATGCCCTATCGCCGGGAGGAATATTTGTCCGTTGGAATACTTTCTGTCCCCAGCGGTTAAAGATAGAGAAATCTTTGATCCGGCTACCTTCCGGGCCTCCCTGGACATAGAAGATTTCGTTTTTTCCATCTCCATTAGGAGTGAAGGCATTGGCTATCCGTATGGGAGAAAATACGTTCACTATCACCTCTCCGCTGGCCTTACAGCCTGCTGCCGTCTCTACATTCAGTGTATATATGATATTTTTTAGGGGCATTGCTACCGGGTTCGCAATGAGGGTGTCTGAAAGCCCTGTGCCAGGGCTCCATAAATAGCTGCTGACGTTTCCGTCAACTGCAGGTCTTAATATCACGCTTTCACCCAGCGGCAGGGAAACAGGCGGCCCGGCAACGATGTGGGGCGAAGTATTTACAACCATTGAAACGCTGTTCGAGGTACCGGCGTCGCAGGTATTGTTATTGATGACCGAACAGGTAATGATATCTCCATTGGATAAACTGTCGCTGGTAAATTGTGGGCCATTGGCGCCGGCATCCGCCCCATTGACCAGCCACTGGTAAACAGAACCGGAGCTGTTGGAAGGAGTTACCGCAGTGAAGGTTACCGGATTTCCGGAACAAACCGGGATCGCTGAAGGTGAAATGTTAACCGGCGTTACATTAATATTCACTTCTTTTAATACTATCGGCCCGACGGTAACCGTACATCCATTGTCATTGCTTATAGCAGTCGTATAACTACCGGACCGGGTCGGCTTATACAAGGTGTCGGAACCTGAATTAGTCACCTTGTCTACTACAGAGCCGATAAGCCAGACAATTTGTGTGAGAGTAATATCAGTCCTGACCGAAAGCGTATCGCCTATACAATTCCCGGTACTGTTTAATGAGGCGGCAAACGGGCACTGGGAATAGAGACCGTGTGCAAAACACTGCAGCGCAAGGGCTAATATATAGGCGAGGTGATTCATTTCGTTGCAACGACGATGCTATTTGTGGAACAGCTGGCCGACAAAAAGGTTCATCGCGGTTTGATGGGCAATCAACCCGGGGCACTACTCCGCCCTGAGATTTTTCACCGGGTTGACCGCGGCGGCCCTGAATGCCTGGAAACTTACTGTAGCCAGGGCGATCAATAACGCCAGAAGACCTCCCGCGACAAAGATCCATCCGCTGATGGAAATACGATATACATACTGCATCAGCCATTGGTGCACAAAATACCAGGCGATGGGAGTGGAAATTACAAAGGCAATGCCGATCAGCAGGACGAACTCTTTGGAGAAAAGATAGATGATATTGGCGGCCGTAGCTCCGAGCACTTTACGGATGCCGACTTCCTTCAGGCGTTGTACGGCCATGAAAGAGGCCAGTCCGTATAATCCCAGGCAGCTGAGGAAGATGGCAATAGATGCAAAGATCTTATAGAACCGGGATAAGCGGGCCTCTTCTTTATAAAATCCTGCGATCTTGTCGTCGAGAAACTCGTATTCGAAAACATAATCGGGGTAGGTTTGGCTCCATATCTTTTCGACCGATCGCATGGTAGCGGGCAGGTTGGCGCCGCTCATTTTTAAACCGGCTGAAGCAAACCCTCTTTTAAAGTCGAGCATGAAGACAGGTGCGAGGGAATCTCTTAAGGAAGCAGAATGAAAATCCTTTACTACCCCGACTATCGGCCCGACGGCAAAACCGTCCCAGAGATTGATCTCTTTGTTCAGCACGTCGTGTGGATCGGAGAAACCAAGCCTTTTTATCATTGTTTCATTTACGAGGAACTCCTTAATAGAATCTGTGGTAGTAATATTCCGGCCTGCCACCAGTTGGAGGGAATAGGTCGAAAGATAACCGGGGTCCACCCATTTGCTGAGCGCCGCAAAATTGGTTGCCTTTTTGGCATGGTCAAAATTAAAACCGGTCCACCAGTTTGCATTGTCAGCCGGAGAGGCATTGTTGAAGCTTATAGCCTGAATGCCTTTGACCGCTGAAAGACGATTGTGCAAATAGCTCAGTTTGGTAATACTGGCGCTGTCGCCGGGGAAAGGTACTGTTACAACAGCTTCTTTATTAAAACCCATGGAGGCATTGCTGAAATAGTTAATTTGCCGCAGGATCAGGAGTGTCCCGATGATAAGGCCCTGGGCAATGACGAATTGTAAGACGACAAGGCCTCTTCTCAGCGTAATGCCCCTGCTGCTTCGGGCGGCCAGCTTGGTCTTCAAAGCTGTGATGGGATTGAAGGAAGAAAGTACGAGGGCCGGATAAAAGCCCGCCAATATGGTTACGGCTATCGTCGTCCCTGCAAGGAACAGGAGGACGGGCGCCTGCCGGAATATGTCGAAGGACAAGGGGATCTCCAGCATTCCATTCACCGATGGCAGAAGCAGGGTGGTGAGCAGAGCCGCAAGGAAAACCGCTGTCGTCACCAGCAACAAAGCCTCCAGGAGGAATTGAAGGGTCAGCTGTTGCCGGCTGCTGCCCAGCACTTTACGGACGCCTACTTCCCGGGCGCGATTAATAGCCTGCGCTGTGGAGATATTGATGAAGTTGACGCAGGCAATAAGAAGAATAAAGCCGGCTATCAGCCACAAGGTGTGGATGCGATCCGGTGTAATGGTCCTGCCGCTAAAATTACCCGACCCGGCGTCAAAATGTACGACGGCCAGGGATTGGAGGGTCTGGGTGTTTTTGTTGTCGGGCGTCCGGTATTTTTTCGACAAAGTCTTCAGCTGCTGATCGGCCTTCGCTAAGCTTTCATTTTGAGGCAACAGGACATAACACCCATGTGAACTATTGATAGTCCACCAGTCTTTGTTACCGGAGAAGTTTCCTATGCTATATGGGAAAACGACTTTCAGCTGGAAGTCAGAGTTGGCGGGGGCATCGGCCAGTATACCGGTAACGGTATATAGGCCCCTGTGTTCGAACCGGATGATCCGGCCCATGGCTAATTGCCAGTCACCGAAGTATTTTTGAGCCGTAGACTTGCTCAATGCAACGGAATGCGGGTCATCCAGGGATTTCGCCGGGTCGCCGGCCAGCCAGGGGAAATCGAAGACGGCAAAAAAAGAAGGCTCCAGCAGAAAGACCCCGTCTTTCTCTTTGAACTTCTTATCCGGCTTGCCGGACTTATCCATGGCCATGATCTGAACATCATTCATGGAAAAAAGGCCGGTGGTTTTCCAGTCTTTAAGATCGTTTTCCAACGCAGTTGGCAATGGGAATGGGACGGCGGCTGACAGCTGGTTGCCTTCATTGGAGTTGTCGCCCTGCGTCAGCACACGGAAGATCCGGGCCTTGTTGCGATGAAAATCATCGAAGCTTTGCTCGTACCGGATGAAGACAAAAATGATCAGGCAAACGGCAATGCCTACGCCCAGGCCGGCTACCGTGATAATAGAATAGACTTTATTGGCCGATAGATTCCTGAAAGCGGTTTTAAAGTAATTTCTAAACATGGCGATGATTTTCGATTTTCAGGGAAATGGATCACCATAAAAGTGCCGGGTTATTATATTGTTGACTATCAGATTTTTAGTCGTTTTTCCCTCGGTAGGACTGTCCGGTTATGATACGCCGGATGTACGAAATCAAGTTCGTATCTTAGGTGATATGAAGAATATAACATTTGCGACTTCCCTATACTATCTGGCAGTAGTATGTGGTTGCAATACTCCGCAGGAGAAATCAAAAGACATAGTGAAGGATAGCGCCATTGGCAAAGTAGAACTATACGACAGCAGCGCTGCGAATATCATCGATAGTAATGCGGTCATCGAGGTCATCGGCAAAAATTATAAATGGTCAGAAGGTCCTGTCTGGGTGCCTGCAAAACAAATGTTACTCTTCTCAGCCGTCCGGGAGAATAAAATATATAAATGGGATGGTAAAGACAGCCCTATTGTATATCTTACCCCTTCGGGTTATACCGATACGGCATATCGTGATGGTGAGAACGGGTCCAATGGCCTTGCGCTGGATAAAGACGGGAGACTATTGCTTTGCCAGTCGGGCAACCGGCAGGTGGTCCGGCTGAAAACCTCTCTTGAAATGCCCAAACCCGAGTTCACGGTACTCGCGCCGAATTACCAGGGCAAGAAGTTCAACAGTCCCAATGATCTTGTTGCAGACAGCAGGAACAATATATACTTTACCGACCCCATCTACGGCTTACCCAAAAGAGCGGATGACCCTACAAGAGAATTGAATTTCGAAGGTGTTTATAAGATAAACAGTGCCGGGAAGATCACTTTATTGATAGACAGCATTTCCCGGCCTAACGGCATCGCTTTGTCCCCGGATGAAAAAATATTGTATGTCGGCAGCAGTGATGATAGGCACACGCGCTGGTATGCCTACCGGCTTGACGACAATGGCGACATTCAAAGTGGCGGAGTGCTGCTGGATGGGACTGTGATGAAAGAGAAAGCAGCTGTAAAACAAGGCGCCGACGGCTTTAAGGTCGATAAGTATGGAAATATTTTCGGCTCGGGACCGGATGGCGTAAATATTATATCTCCTGCCGGAAAATTATTGGGTCTGATAAGGGTGTACAAGCGGCCGACATCCAATTGCGCGTTTAATGAGACAAAGGATGTGTTGTATATTACGGCGGATGACGTGGTGCTGAGAGTACGCATCCGCCCGGCGCGGTCTTCCTCGCCCGGGAGCGGCCTGGCGCTTGCGGGGGTGACCAGATAATCACCCGATCATGGCAATTGCTCATTCCACTCGTACCTGATGGTACTGGCAGTCTTATGCCTTATTTAATGGAGGTCAATTTGTTGCGGCGCGCGGGGAATTGACAAAGGGGTATCGACGACCGGAGCTAAAGACATGAATAAAGAATCTACAAAATTTATCGCAAAGAAAAAAATCAAATATCGCCTCTTTTAATGCAACTAGGCTCGCCAATTGCATGTCTTCCTTAAGGAATGTCTTCGTTTTATAAGATGGTTAAATGCCGATAGTCTAGTTCAGCCGTAAGCCTTGGTTATCATCCACACAAGTTTATCGAAATTCAAAAATTTTTAGCGTATGAAAAAGCTGTATACGGCCTTTGAAGGTCTTTTCGGGGGAGGAAAGGTTTATGAGCCTTCCCTCCAACCCCAGTCCTCCCGAGTAACTATTACCTCGTCTTCACAACCCTACGTCCTGCAGAGCAGAATGAAGGAAGAAAAGTTATCTCACGGTGGGACAGTCATGGCAAACTTATCCCCTGTCCGTCTGGACATGGATCACGGTGAAGTAGTGATGTATTTTTGCCCTATGAAGGTCCTTCAGGTTCTGGAAGTTATTGCAGAAGGAGACGGGCACAGTATTCCCATGCAGGCGAAAATAGAAGGGCTGAATGTGCCTTCCATTTACAAGTCGGGACTTTATGACCTTAAGAATGTAGAGGTAACCTCCAATGGAACAATACAGGTGAGGGCAACCGAAAAAACTACATGGGAATATGTACAGAGTGCTTTTCCGGAATAGGGTCAGGGGTTAAATTCTGTATCCCGGAAAGCTGCCAGGTGCTTCAGGGTAATAGTTAATGAGTTGGCCCGTAAGGCCAAGCAGGTGTTGTTTGCGCTATTCTATTCTAACAACGCCTTCGGCTATTTTAGGGAATACTGAGAATATCTTCGCGTCATGCCCTGGAATGATATACCTGGGATTGGTGACCAGGGTTTTCATCCTGCGCATCGACTTCACATAAGCATTAGTTTCATGGTCATTTTAATCATCTTATTTTTGGCTTGGTGTTATCTTCCCAATCAAGGCGTTAGGTGGATATCCGAAATATTTCTTAAACGCATACGAAAAATGCGAGAGGTTTTCAAATCCTACTTCAAAATACACATCAACTGGTTTGCGCTGCTTTTCGGCAAACTGATAGTGCGCCAGTTCCAGGCGCTTTTGCGTAAGCCATTTTTGAGGTGTGGTGTGGAAGACTTTTTTAAAATCCCTTTTGAAGGTGGTCAGGCTTCGCCCGGTCAGGTAACCGAACTTTCCCAGCGTCATATTGAACATGTAGTTTTTTTCCATAAACTCAGCCAGGTTGATCTTTCCCGGTTCTTCAAAATAAGCCAGGACCGTGTCGATGCTTTCGTCGATGTTCCGTAGGATAGAAATCGCTTCTTTTACTTTTACGGAAATAATATTTTCGGGAAGCACCTCGTCCATCTCAAAGTATGGCAGAAGTGACGCGAAAAGGCTTTCCAGTAACAGATGTTTATCAAAAGTTTGAATTTTGTGGTTATAGTGTTGTGTTGCTTTAAATTCGTGCCTCCTGTAATAATCCTGCAACCGGTCTGGCTTAAGGTATATTGATACCGATTTGTAAGGGTGGCCTTCCTTTGGGCGTTTAATAACTGCTACAGGTAGGTTTCGGGGTAATAAAAATGTATCGCCTGCAACAAATGTATACAACCGGTCAGGTTGCACAACCCGCATTTCTCCTGAAAGGACACGGATTAGGGCATGATGTTCAATAATGATTTCGCTGTGATAAAACTTTTCTGTTGCGCAGGAAAATACGATATCAGCATTTATATGATCTACCCTGTTACCACCCGTAATTGACATATCACAAAGTTAAAAACAAAAGAGATGCGTAAATGCATCTCTTTTGTTTAAATGATTTACTAATATTTACCCACTTGCATATTGGCCATTTGAGGTAAGGAGGGGGGTTTAACTCCGTTGATCTCAATACCACCGTGTTGAAACATTTGTGAGGCAGATGTATGGGCATTTACAAATGTGACCGGCGGTGTACTGAGGTTATTTAAAGCGGTAATTTCATCTTCGGTTAATACTATGGAAATAGCTGCTGCATTCGCTTCCAGTTGTTTTATATTCCGTACTCCTATGATTGTTGAGCATACGCCGGGACGACTTAGCACCCAGGCCAGGGCGACGGCTGCCACTGTGGTACGATGTGCTTCTGCTATTTCTTCCAGCTTGTCAATAATAGCCAGTTCATGCTCTGTCAACGGCGCTTCGGCACCGGTTACCTGTTTACGGCTGCCGCTGACAATGCCGTTGTTGCTGCGGTTATATTTGCCGGAAAGTATACCACCCCGCAAAGGCGACCATGTGGTGATGCCAAGCCCCATTTCCATAGCCATGGGCACCAGTTCAGCTTCTACCGTTCGCTCCAATAAAGAATATTCAATTTGCAACCCTACGAACGGCGCCCATCCCTTGAAATTTGCGAACATTTGTGACTGCGCGATCTTCCAGGCGGGCGCACCGGAGACGCCTATGTATCGCACCTTCCCGGCTGATACCAGGTCGTTCATAGTTCGCAGGGTTTCTTCCAATGGTGTATTCCAGTCCCAGGCATGTATCCAGAGCAGGTCGACATAATCGGTTTGCAACCGCCGTAAGGAATGATGGACATTTTCCATAATGGCTTTTGTGCCGGTACCGCCGCCATTAGGATTGCCAGGGAATACATTCATCCCGAATTTGGTGGCAAGTACCATACCGGCACGTGTGGATGAATGCCTGCCGGTAACATTACCGATTATTTTTTCCGAATGGTTGTTTGTATAGACGTTGGCGGTGTCGATGAAATTGCCGCCCAATTCCATAAACCGTTTGATGATCTTTTCTGATTCGGCTTCGTCGGCACCCCAGCCCCAATCATCGCCTAAGGTCATGCCACCAAGGCATACCGGGCTAACCCTGAGCCCGGATCTTCCCAATGTTTTGTAATTCATATGTTTTTGTTTGTATGGAACAAAAGTAGAAGATGGCCGGGCAAACAACTTTGTTTAAAAGGCCGATTTTGCTTTGTTGAGAAGGCCAAATTGCCAGGCACCGGGCTTGCTAGAATTGTTTGGCGGACTTGCTATTTTTGTGAGCGCATTTGACGCTCAGCAGGGGACCATTATTTGGTCCCCTGGTTCATTTAAGTATATTTTATTTCCTAAATTTGTTATTAATAACAAAAATTAGAAACAAAATGACATATCTTGAATTCAGGGAACCCTTATTGCCATTTCAGGTTTTCTCGATCCGGGATATTGAAAAATACTTTCCTGATTTTGATTCGCGGAGGCTGGTTGAGTGGCAACACAAAGGATATATTCGCAAACTTGTCAATAAATGGTACCTATTTAGTGAATGCGCAACGGATGAGCAGTTACTCTTTAGAATCAGCAATTGTATTTACAGACCCTCCTATATTTCATTAGAGTCAGCACTGGCCTATTATCACCTGATTCCGGAAGCTGTTTATACACAAAAAGCAATAACCACGAGGAAAACAATAAGCTATACAACCCCTGTAGGAACATTTGACTATCATAGTATAAAGCCAGGTTTATTCTTTGGGTATGCGATCCTTCGCAAAGGTAACTTACCGGTAATGATGGCGGAAATGGAAAAAGCCATCCTGGATTATTTATACCTTACCCCCTCACTAAAGTCTGCAAAAGACATTCAGCAACTTCGATTGAACTACATTGAACTACACAATAACCTCAATTGGGAAAAGCTTGGAAATTACCAGCTTTCATTTGAAAGTAAAACACTGGATAAAAGAATAAAGGATCTGAAAACACTATTTGAACATGCTGACACTATCTGAAATAGAAAAGAATTACCCGGATAATCTAAAAGCGTATAAACCTTTTATCCTAAGGGAGTATCTACAGTATAAAATACTTCAAATCATATTTGACAGCAACTATGCAGCGCACTTAACCTTTTTAGGAGGTACTTGTTTGCGTATCGTTCACGGTAACACCAGGTTCTCAGAAGATCTGGGTTTTGATAATTTCGGACTCGGAGAGGATATTTTTGAAAATATTTCTGCGCATATAAAAAACAAGCTTGCCCAGGAAGGTTACAGCGCCGAAATGAAAACTGTTTACCGGGGGGCATATCATTGTTATATCCGATTTCCAAAATTACTTTACCAGGAAGGCCTTTCCGGTCATCTGGAAGAAAAAATTCTGATACAACTCGACACAGAACCGCAGCACTTTTCCTTTACGTCAGAAAAATATATTCTTAACCGCTTTGATATTTTTACGCAAATATTCATTACACCTCTTGATATTTTACTCGCTCAAAAATTCTATGCTATATTAAATAGACAGAGGAATAAGGGGCGAGATTTCTTTGATGTTGTTTTTATCTTATCTAAGATCAACTCCCCGAATTATGATTATCTAAGCTTTAAAGCGAATATTTCAAATGCGAAGCAGTTGAAAGAAAGGATCCTGGAAAAATGCAGCCAGATCAATATGGAAACAATGGCCAAAGATGTACAGCCATTTTTGTTTGATCCGGCAGATGCAAAAAAAGTGATTTTGTTCCCAGATTATATAAAACAAATTAATCTCAGATAGTACATAAAAACAATGGCAAGGTTTTCATGCAGTAATTGACAAAACGGTGTTTTAACGATTATGGATTTAAAGTGCCGTTACCGTCGCGTCTTAGGATCGGAATGTTAACGGCGTTAAATTGGTCTGCTTTTTAAAGTATTTGGAAAAATGTGCCAGATCATCAAAACCTAAAGCATAGGCAATTTCTCCTACGCTCCAATGCGTTTGCTTCAGCAGGATCTTAGCTTCTTGTATTAATCTTTTGCTGATGACCTCGGTGGTAGTGCTGCCGGACACTTCTTTTAGTACTTTGTTGAGATGATTGACGTGCACGGCTAAGCGGTCTGCATAGTCTTTAGGTGTACGCAAACTTAACCTTTGATGAGATGACTCGAGCGGGAACTGCCGTTCCAGCAGTTCGATGAACAGGGAAGATATCCGTTCAGAAGCGTTTTGAGCAGCACTGAGCGCCGACAAGGGCTGCAGCTTTTGACCGTAGTGAATAAGCTCCAGCACCAGGTTTCGCAGCAGGTCATACTTGTATTTATAATCAGCGCCCAGCTCTTTGTACATTTTTCGAAAGATATATTCAATCTCCTTAACTTCTTCCGCTGAAAGCTGAAAGATCGGCAACTGGCCAGGCTGAAAGATCGGCAGTTCATCCAGAGTCACTCCTGCTTTACCAGGTGAAAGGAAGTCCGGTGTAAAGATGCAAAACATACCGGTCTGGTTGCTGTCCTCGGGCAACCAGTGGTACGGGATCTTTGGCGTAGCAAACAGCAAGGCATTTTCCTGAACATCTATCACTTTGTCTGCATACTCAGCCCTGCTTTTACCCCTCAGCCAGCTGATTTTGTAATACGCACGTCTGCTATAAGGCATAATGCGCGTGCCAGTTTTTTTGTCAAACAGCTTTTCACTTTCGAATACATTAAAATGGCCGATTTCACGGGCGAGGCCTTCCGGAAGCGGAGCTCCGTTTCTTTGATAAAAGTCATTGAGGGAAGAATGATTAAGCATTTGGCTTATAAAATTCAAAGGTAGGCATTTACTACAATTGCATACCCCCAGATACCTCTATACGCTGTCCATTGACCCAGCGCGCTTCTTCTGTACATAAGAAAGCAACCACACCGCCAATATCTTCTGCCACACCTGGTCTGCCCAACGCGGTTACATTGCTTACAAGTTGTTTTAGCTGTTCATTGTTTCTAAGGTGCCCTCCTCCAAAATCCGTCAATATAGCTCCGGGGGCTATGGTGTTTGCCCTTATACCCCGTACACCCAATTCTTTGGCCAGGTAGCGTGTGAATACCTCTGTTGCTCCCTTCATAGAGGCATAAGCTGAAGAACCGGGCACTGAGACGCGGGTGAGGCCGGAAGATACATTAACGATGCCCCCGCCATCGTTAATAAGCGGCAGCATTTTTTGCGTTAAGAAGTAAACGCCTTTAAAATGGATGTTCAGCAGCTCATCAAACATGTCTTCGCTTACGTCAGCAATGGGAGCATATCCGCCAATGCCTGCGTTATTAACAAGATAATCGAAATGGGTAGCATCAAATGTATTGTGCAAAACATCCTGCAGCTGCGTGGTAAAAGAGCCGAAGCTTTTTATATCGCCGGTATTGAGCTGGAGTGTTGCGGCTTTTTGCCCCCCCTGCTGTATCTGCGCTACTACTCCCTGAGCATCCTGCACCTGGCTATTGTATGTAAGGATGACATCTATTCCTTTTTCGGCAAGGCGTAATGCCATGTCTTTGCCCAGTCCGCGACTGCCGCCGGTAACGAGAGCTATTTTATTTCCCTTTTCCATTTTGTAGTGGTTTTTTGTTACGCAAAGCTACCAAGGAAAGTGAATTGCCTGTTTGTAGCAATCAATCGGCTATTTGGATAATTCAAATAATTTTAGAAATGATTGCCGGTGCACAGCATTTTGACGATATACGCCTTTTTCGTAACTTAATGGGAAATACACTTGCTATGACTAGCTTTGACACCTCTCACGTCAAGAATATAGTCTTGCTTGGTCATGCCGGTTCTGGCAAGACCACCCTTTCAGAATGTATGCTTTATGAAGCAGGACTCACCACCAGGCGCGGCACCATCGAAGAAAAGAACACTGTCAGCGACTTTTATGAGCTGGAACAGCAGCGGGGTAATTCTATTTTTTCCAAACTCCTGCACACTGAATGGCGGGGCTACAAGATCAATATCCTGGACACCCCGGGTTATGACGACTTTGCAGGAGACATGCTGTCGGCGCTACGGGTGGCGGATACCGGCGTCCTTCTTCTGAATGCCAATTTCGGAGTGGAAGTGGGCGCGGATCTTATTTGGGAATACACCGAACGCTTTCGAACACCCATGCTACTGGTGGTCAACAAATTGGACCAGGATAAGGCGGACTTCGACCGCACGGTGGCAGAGGCCAGGGATCATTTTGGTAATAATGTCGTGGTTATGCAGTATCCGCTGAACCAGGGGCTTGGTTTCAACACGATCATCGATGTTCTTCGGATGACTCAGTATCGATTCCCATTGGAAGGAGGCCGGCCGGAAAAATTACCCATCCCCGATACGGAAAGAGAGAAAGCTGACCGGCTGCACAAAGAGCTTATCGAAGCCATTGCCGGAAATGACGAGATCCTGATGGAAAAATACTTCGACGAAGGCGAACTCGACGAAGAGGAGATAAAGACCGGGCTTAAAAAAGCCATGATCCGGCACGACCTGTTCCCTCTTTTCTGCCTTTCCGCCAAAAGGAATATGGGCAGCGGACGGATCATGAGTTTTATCGACAGTGTCTGCCCTGGTCCGGCCGAAATGCCGATGCAGCGAACCCTTTCAGAGGCGCCCCTGCCCTGCGATCCGGAAGGGCCGCCCTGTATATTTATATATAAGACCTTTTCGGAAGCCCATATCGGCGAAATGTCCTTCTTTAAAGTATATTCAGGCAGGATCAAACCGGGGATGGAACTCGTAAATGAGTCCAACGGAGCGATTGAAAAGATAAACCAACTCTTTGTGGTAGAGGGCGGCAAGCGCATACCCGTCAATGAGCTATCGGCAGGTGATATCGGGGCCACTATCAAACTCAAGCATACGCATGTCAACAATACCCTCCACGCCTTGGGGGAAGACCTTGAACTCCTGCCTATCGAATTCCCCTCCCCTCTCATGAGCATCGCAATAGAATCCGCACTAAAAGGAGAAGAAGAAAAACTGGCCGGCGCCATCCACCAGATCCGCGAGGAAGACCCTACGGTGCTACTGGAAATGTCGCAGGAGCTGAAACAAACGATCATCCATTGCCAGGGAGAGCTGCACCTGTCCGTGATCAAATGGAAGCTGGAGCATTTTTCAAAGAACCTGCGCGCAAGTTTCAGCCGGCCGCGTATCCCCTATCGGGAGACAATACGCAAACCTGTGCAATCCAGCTATCGCCATAAAAAACAATCGGGAGGAGCCGGCCAGTTTGCTGAGGTATATATGCAGGTGGAACCCTGGTATGAGGGCATGCCCGACCCCAAGGGTCTCACCGTGCGAGGTCGCGAAGAATTCAAGTTGGACTGGGGCGGCAGGCTTGTCTTCCTGAATTGCATCGTGGGTGGCGTCATCGATCAGCGTTTCCTACCCTCCATCCTGAAAGGCGTCATGGACAAAATGCAGGAAGGCCCCCTTACGGGCTCCCATGTCCGGGATGTCCGCGTGGTCCTATTCGACGGCAAGATGCATCCGGTCGATTCCAATGATATCTCATTTAGAATTGCCGGAATGATGGCTTTTAAGCAGGCTTTTCAGGAGGCGGACCCACAGATACTGGAACCCATCTATGCGGTTACAGTGTCATGCCTGGACGACCAGACCGGTAGTATCATCAGCGACCTTCAGACCCGTCGCGCCATCCTCGAAGGCATGAGTACGGAGGGTCATTTCAACAAGATCACGGCCAGGATTCCCCTGGCGGAAATGTACGACTACTATTCTTCCCTCCGGTCGCTTACCCAGGGTCGTGCGAAGTTCCGGATGAAATTCCAGGAATATGCCGCCGTTCCTGCCGAGATCCAGCGTAGGCTGATCGAGGAATATCATAAAGTTGCCGCGCACCAGGAGGCATGAACAGGGCTTCGCGCTATTTATGCGCGATAAACACCGGCAGCCACTGGTCAGCGATGACCTCGTTGAAGACCTTATTTCCATACACCTTCCCAATCTTTAGACGACCGGAATAACCTCCTACCAGGATCGACCCTTTTCGTTCACTGAGCCAGGTGCTAAAATATTTTTTGGGATCGATATCCAGTTTTAAAAAATCATGGCTGGGCAGATGAGCTTCAGCCAGCTCTTTGATCCACTCCTCTTGCGGGATCACATCAGGGTTTTCTTTTGCATACACGAAGCTGGATTGGTTCCTCATGCATAGCTTCGGGAACAGGCACATGTATTGATGAATCGCAAATACGGATGAGGCGCTTCCATCATAGGCAAATATATTTCTTGAAGGGAAGTCAAACCGCTCAGGCATTACCACCACGGGGCATTCGGCCGTATGCAGCACATCGCGTAAATAGTCTTCCGGGTCCTCGCCGACGATATCTTCGTAAAATTTTTCACTGCTGATAATCATCAGGTCTGAAAACCTTGTTTGTACGGCGAGTTCCGGCAGGCTAAAATCGATAATATCAAAATGTGAACGGAAGGCGATCCCGTTGTCACGGCAACGCTTTTCAAACTCATCTACATGTTGTTTCATCACCGCCGCTTCATCGGCACTCACCGGAATAAATTCTCCTCCGCCCGCCGGCACAGGAACTAAGGTCGTCAAACCGACATACGTGGTTTGAGGAACAAACACTCCTGACAGGAGTATAGGATCCAATTCATTCATCTTACGGGCAAATTCAAATGCTCCTTCGGAGAATTGTTTCCCTCCAAAAATGATCAGTGCCTTTTTCATAATCTTAAATTGAATAGTTATTATATTAATAAAGGATCCTGATGATGGTTTATTGGCTGATACGTCGTGACCAGGGCCACTCTTCCATCCAGGATCTCATCACCGGCCAGGCCAATTTACCCAACTCCCTTTCATTCGCTTTTCCGATGCAAGTATCTCGGGTATAAAGTCGCGATTTTCATAATTGACAATAAATTGATGAAGTGGAATGCGGGCTGCAACTTAAGTGGCCGCAATTGTCAGACCAGCAGGAGATGCTGTTATATAGGAGAGGAAGATGCTTTCCGATTTGAAGAAGTTTGGTCTGCACATGTTAATATGTCACTAAGTTGGACAAGAGCCAGGAGCTATAAAGTCAATAGGTCATAGTGGGGGATGTCATTTCTGCAGGGAGGATCGTAGCTATCAAAACAATCTCTGCCAAAAGCTATCCCTTCCGGATGGGAAAAAGCTTGCCTACAAACTCATCGATAATTGGTGGTTCCGGGAGGAGGTTTTCGAACCGGTTTCTAAGTGACTTGGCATCAACGGGAATTAAGTGGTTGATTTAGTCGAAATTTCCCGCCCGGCACCAAAGGTTCCTTCCTGCTTTAAAGTATAATTGCTCAACTCCCTCTTAGGATACTCTCCGTCATAAGACCAAATCTCCAGGAAATCTATGATCCCTTTGCTTACAAAAATAATCGCTGCTGCACCTATACCCAATTCAGGAGAAGTTATTAACACGCCATCCAGTATAACTTTATCTTCTTCATATCTATATTGTTCAATTCCCTCGGAAGACTGAAAGGTTACAAATAACCCTGCGCCGGTATAGTTATATTCTGTATCGTTTAAATAGTCAACCTGCGCCCTTAAAGCTTTGCCCTGTTTATCTCCGTCTAATAATAAGTCGAGAATATTTAAAATAAATTGAGATGCGACCAAAAGTTTTGAGTTAAATAGTGAGCGGTGAAGTATTAAGAACTTGCTTGTTAAAGATAAGCATAATCAATAAAACTATTCATCCCCCATTTCCAATTATACAGTCAGGTCATCCATATATTGATCGGGTTTGCTATTAGATAAGTGAACATGAATAAATATTTCACCTGGAACCTTGCAGCATTTGCAGAGGGAGCACCGAGTGAATGGTCCGGCATTATGCCGGGCTATTTTTATTTGTAAAAGTTAAAACTTGATTCGACATTATGCAAATAAGGAAATAATAATTGATCTTACAATTTCTATTTCTTATTTTGGTAAAACAATCCCCATGATATTGAGGTCGCGCGATTAACGGATTATTCGATTGACAAAAAGGCTTACTATGCTTAAAAACTACTTCGCCGTCGCTTTTAGGGCGCTTTGGAAAAGCAAATCATTCTCTGGCCTGAACATTCTTGGTTTATCGTTAGGAATTGCATGCAGCCTGCTGATCCTGCTTTGGGTCCAGGACGAACGGAGCGTGGATGGCTTTCATGCCAATCGGAGCCGGTTATATGTTTTGTATAGCCGGAAGGTCTCGCCGGATAAAGTCAGGGCGGGTTATGATAACCCGGCGCCACTGGGCGAGGAGCTGAAGAAGACGATCCCCGAGGTGGAAATGGCTGTGGGCATCGACATGGAAGACAACTTTACCTTCCGGGGCGGCGACAAAACGCTCAAGGCGAATGGCGGGTTTGCCGGGCAGGATTTTTTTAGCCTGTTTAGTTTTCCGCTACTCAGCGGAAATGCGGCCACTGCCTTAGGCGGCCCTGCGGATATTGCTCTTTCCAAAACGCTTGCCTGTAGATTATTCGGAACGGTGACTGCAGCTATGGGCAAGGTAGTTCGCCGGGACCAGTTGAATACATGGAAAGACTTCGTCGTGAAGGCCGTTTTCGATGATTTGCCACAAAACTCATCTTTGCAGTTTGAGTTCCTGGTCAACTGGAAGGCGATGTATGAAGAAAATCCCTGGATGCAAAGATGGGATAACTCAGGTCCAAGGACGGCGGTCCTGTTAAAGGCCGGCGCAGATCCAGCCAGGGTGGCGACCAAGCTCAGGCGCTTCCTTGATAAATATAACCCGGATCCGACGTCAGGCTATCGTGCGGAATTGATGATGCAGCCTCTTGACGAGATGTACCTGCATGGCAGTTTTAAAGATGGCTATATCAGCGGCGGCCGGATCGAATATGTGCGGCTGTTTAACCTGGTTGCGGTTTTCATCCTGCTCATCGCTTGCATCAATTATATGAACCTTACGACGGCCCGGTCGGTGAGGCGGGCCAGGGAGATAGGGGTTCGCAAGGTGATCGGGGCCGGCAAGGTGTCGCTGATCGCTCAGTTCCTGGGTGAAGCGATCCTGTTGGCGGCGCTGGCAATGGGGGTTGCGCTGATAGCCGTGTGGTTGCTGCTGCCAGCATTCAATTCTATAACCGGTAAACATATTCTGCTGCCTTTCCGCAGCGGTCTCTTCTGGCTGGAAGTGTGGGGGCTGGATTTGCTCATCGGCTGCCTGGCCGGTAGTTACCCCGCGCTTTATCTTTCTTCGTTCCGCCCGGTGGCCGTGCTGAAAGCAGCGGTGCGGACAAGTACCGGCGCCGTGCTGTTTCGTAAGGGGCTGGTGGTCTTTCAGTTCACCTTGTCGATCCTGCTCATCATTGGCACCATCGTGGTTACCCGGCAGGTGAAGTACATTCAGACCATGAATTTAGGATATGACCGGGAAGCACTGCTTTCTATTCCGATAGAAGGAGAGCTGATCCAACAATATCCCTTGTTCAAGCAACAGGCGCTGGATCTCCCGGGCGTTCAGCAGGTCACCTGCATATCGAATCCACCGACGGATATCAACAATGGTACGGATGCACCGGAATGGTCGGGTAAGCCGCCGGGTTTTAAACCTTCGTTCGCCTATGCCGCTGTGGGATACAGGTTCACGCAGACGATGAAGGCGCAGCTGCTGGCGGGACGGGATTTTTCGCCTTCCTTTCCTACGGACACGACCGGCTTTATTTTGAACCGGGAAGCGGCCAACCTGATGGGGATGCGGAATCCCGTCGGTCGGGAATTGCAGATGTGGAACCGGAAGGGAAAGATCATCGGTGTTATCAAAGATTTACATTTCGGGTCGGTGCAAGATCCGGTCAAGCCGCTGATCCTGCTTTTTATGCAGCAGGTTGAGGGTGGCCATGCCCTGGTGCGGATAAACCCTGGCCAAACCGCTCAGGCGCTCGCAGGGTTAAAGCAGCTTTGCCGCCGGCTCAATCCTGGCTTTCCTTTTACTTACCAGTTTTCCGACGACGCCTATCAGAAGCTGTATAAAAGCGAAACGGTTATCGGTACACTCAGCAATTATTTTGCGTTTTTAGCGATCCTGATCTCCTGCCTGGGCCTGCTTGGCCTTTCTATCTTCACGGCTGAACAGCGGACTAAGGAGATCGGCATCCGAAAGGTCCTGGGAGCTGGTACGGGGCAGCTCTTTATCCTTCTCGCCCGGAATTTCCTGCTGCTGGTATTGCTTGCCTTCCTGATTGCGGCGCCGGTTGCCGCTTTGACGATGCAGCGATGGCTGGAAGGCTACGCCTATCACACGCCACTATCAAGCTCCATTTTCGTCATCGCCGGCGTGCTGGCCTGTTTGATTGCGTTGCTGACAGTGAGTTATCACGCTGTACGGACGGCTTTGGCGAACCCGGTGGAGAGTTTGAGAGCAGAGTAATATTTATACTCAACGATGTAAGATTAACTCGTATTTGTTTTTTAATTATTGTCAGATGAGGTATTGGCGATTACATTTTATTCAAATCGAAAGGAGTGTGGCGTGAGCCCTACCCAATACTTGTTTACTTAGAGGCAATGCTTGGGGTGGTTTATAGCGCTGCTTTACTTGTTTCAATAATGAATACAACTCGTAAAGTGAGTTAACCGTTAATATAATTCTGAATCACAGCGATTGAATTACCTACACTTGGACCAAAATTGCTTAAAATAAAAAGCCGCTGAGCAACAGCGGGTTACGATGAGTGTGGTCCCGAGCGGAGGTTTTTCGAACCGGTTTTTGATGGACTTGCACTTAATAGCCTGCTCATGTAATTGATTATCAGAGTCAAATAATTCAATACGATTTTTCTTATTTTGTATCTTTGTAACATAATTGAATAAATTACTCATTATGACAGCCGCCACCATTCGAACCAAGTTAGCTGACTATATCAAAATTGCGGATGAAAAAAAGCTGAAAGCCATATACGTTATGGTCGAAGATGAAATTAATGAGGCCGTTCCAGTTGATTATACTCCCAGCTTAAAATCCGAGTTGGACCGGCGTGTTGCCCATTATTTAAATGGAGGCAGAATGGTTAGTTCTGCGGATATGAATAAAAGGCTACAGAGCATACGCAAAAAAAGAAAATAGATGGCGTATTCTTATATCTTCGATCCTATTGCAGCCAAGGAGTACGAAGATGCGTTCAAATGGTACGAAAAGAAAAGTTATCTAGCCGCAGACAATTTTATAATCCGTATCCAAGAGGCTATTGAAGCCATCTGTGTAGATCCTTATCGATATCGTAACGGTTATAAGAACTTACGTGAATTATCTTTAAAAAAATATCCTCATCAAGTGATTTATTATATTGATGATTCCAACTCCACAGTTATTATCGTTTCTGTTTTTCATCAAAAACGAAATCCGAAGCAGAAGTACAGAAAGCAATAAAAATCCCTCAATAACTGTTTTCCTCGAAGACGCCCAACGAAAAATCAAAGGAAGATAATGAAGGAATAACCTGGAAAACAAAACCCGCTGGGTTGTGACGGGTGAAGATGGGTGTGGTCCCGAGCGGAGGTTTTTCGAACCGGTTTTTGATAGATTTGAATATCTTTGTTGGCCAAGTGATTGACTATCAATTAGAGTGATCTACAACATCTTCGAGGAGTGAACTGATGAATTTTTTTAGGTGATTCGCGCAGAGTTAGCACGCTTAAGCAAGTAATCAAATGTAATTAACGGCCCATCTTAATTCCTGGATAAAATTTGATCACTTGCTTAATATGATTCTTAGTAAATTACATTGAAATTTGCTCCATGAACACTCTGAATATTTAAAATAAAGAATACGTAGTTCTCCCCAGAAAGGAATATGAAGATCTCCGAACTAAGGCGGCAATCAAAACAATCTCCGCTAAAAAGCTGTCCCTTGCGGATGGGAAGAAGCAAGCTTACAAACTCATCGATAAATGGGTAAAAGGAAAGTCACTATTCTCGAGCCTGCCGCCGACCTTGTAAACATTCGACATGGAAAGCATTGTCACTATGGGAACAATTTTTTTAGATGCTGTCGGTGTTTCAAAATCTGACTTATACCAATTTGGCGCAATTGTCATTTTATCCCCGTTTATTTTAGCTTTTTGTATTGTTCAATTTTTTAAACTTTTAGATAGGTTTTCTCCGAAGACGCCTAACGACAAATTGGAGGACCATAGCAGGATCGCGGAAGACAATGGAAAGACCTAAAAAGTCCCATTTCAAAATTTCTTTTTTTGCGTGATAAAGATTAGCCGGTTTTTCCCACTCGATTAGTACTCCATATTCCTTATCAGTTATATAAACTGAATAAATCACTCATTATGACAACCGCCACCATTCGAGTCAAGTTAGCTGACTACATAAGGATCGCGGCTGAAAAAAAGCTGAAAGCCATATACCTTATGGTCGAAGATGAAATTAATGGGGGCGACGCGAATGTTTGCTGTCGATGAGAAAGGGGATCAGCATATATTGCATTTCGCCATTGAGGACGGGTGGGTAGGAGATTATAAAAGCATTTATTTGCTGACACCCAGCAAATTTCGCCAGAGACATTAAGCAGGATTAGAAAAATGGCTGTTAAGCATGATACTAAATCTAAGTAATTGCCTCACCAAAGTGAATGCAACATCAATTGAAAACATCAGAGCCATACCTTTACTTAGTTTAATGCAACAACTTTTGAAATCATGGAAGAAAACTTGCTCGTTGAGCAGGACTCGAAGTTTGATTGTTTATCGAATGAGGACAACGGTCCCCTTTTCCATTTGTATGGGTTGGCCATCTGGTTGAAAACGACAATACCATACATATGTGCCGGCAGGGGCAAGTGATCCTTTTATCTTTCCGTCCCACCCTTCTGTGGGTATCTGTGTTTCAAACAATAATTCTCCCCAACGACCCAATATTGCAAAGTCAAGCAACCGGATATTTCCATATACCATGGGACGGATACGGTCGTTATGTCCGTCGCCGTTGGGCGTAAATGCACTTGGCACGAACACGCCCACCATGCAGTATTTCTGAGTAATCAGCACCGAATCTGTACCAATGCATCCATTATTGTCGGTCACGGTTACCCAATAAGTTCCAGGCTTGTGAACGGTAAGAGCCGGGGAAGTCGAGAGATCGCTCCAGCTATAGCTTTTGTATCGTTGTGGCGTGGTAAGGATCAAATCCCCGTACTGACAGATGGTCGTGTCGGTGGGTAGGAATTCTTTTGGCGGGAGTGCCTGTGATAAGATATGCACGGTATCGGCAGCAGTACAACCATGCTGATCCGTTACCCTTACCCAGTAGTCGCCGGTGCCCGACACGTTGATTGAGCTGCCTGTGCTGCCGTCATTCCAAAGGTAACTGGCAAAGTCTCCAGGTATCAATATGCGATCCGATGCTGCGCAATAGACCGGGTTCTTATCCAGGACCGGTTTCGGTTCATAGAGGTCCAGGCGGAAGGTATCCAGCGAGGTGCAGCCGTTGGCAAATTGAGCGGAAATGGAATAGGTGCCTGGCTTGCTGACGAAGATCTTCTCCATCGTTTCCCCTGTACTCCACTGGTAGTTATGGAAGTCGGGGCTGGCGTCCAGCACCAGGCTATCGCCTTTGCATAGGCTGGTATCATTGCCCAGGCGGATGGCCGGCGAGCTAAGGGCCGTGACGAGCACGGTCGCCTTAACGGTGCAACCAAGGCTTCTTTGCGCGCTGACGGTGTAGCGGGTGGTGAGGTCGGGCGAAGCCAGGGCCTTATTGCCGTCAGGCTGTAAGCCGTATGCGGGACTCCATTGGTAATTGAAATACCCGGCTGTGGCTTGCAGAGGATCGACATCCTGGTTGCACCGCACCGTATCCTGGGTGACGTGGAAAGCTGCATTGGCGTCGATGACCTGGACGGAGGCATCCTTCGGGTGTCCGCATTGGTCGGTGGCGACAAGGCTATACGGCCCTGGCGTCGAGACCTGAAGGCTGGAGGCAATACTGTTGTCACTCCACAGATAGCTGTCGAAACCAGATGTAGCCTGCAGTGTTATGGGGCCATCGGAGCAAATGACCGTATCGGCCGGGAGACCGAGACCGGTAGTGGAGGAGAAAACAATATTGGCTGCCTCAGTTTGGGTGCTGAACGAACAATAGCCCTCTACCTGGGCGTTGACCGTGGTGGCGCCGGCCTTTTGGGCAATGAGCTGAATGCTGTCGCCGGTGACGAGGCCCGGCTTGAAGAAGGCAGGATCATAATTCCAGGAGGCCGCGGCACTACAGTTGCCAGATCTATCGAGGTAACAGACTAAAGTATCTTTCGGGGCGCAAACCTTGCCTTTTTGTTTCATGTTGATGATGTCGCAGCTGCCCGGCTGAAAGCAATAGAGTACGGCAGAAAGGTCATTGCGTTGTACTTCCGGCGAAGGGGAGGTAATAACGGGCTGGTAGACGGTCGGAGTAGAGGGAATGAAGTTGTCCACCGGACTGCAGGTGGTGCAGGGCGTTACCACAAAGGGTCGGTCGGTGGCCAGGCAGCCCGCGGCGGCTCCGGACTGCAACTGGCCGGTGCTGTCCAGTTTGAGCGTGAAGGCATTGGTAAAATAAGGGCTGCCAGTATGAATGGCAGAGGCCCCACCCACGACGGCCAGGCCCTTACCCTGGGACCGAACGTTGAACGGTAAATAGGAGCCGAGGGAGGAATGTAATTTGGAGGATTCGACCGTGCCGTCCGCCTTGAGCCTGGTGATACTGAGACATTTTGTTCCGGACACCGTCACCTGATTGGCCAGCCAGAAATCCTGATCGGGCGTCATCGCAACGGACGGCGTGACAGCATCCAGATGGCCGTATGAGAAGGGGGGGCTGGGATTAACCGGGTCGGTTCCCAGTTGGAGGGCGCGGAACATGCCGCCTTGCTGGTCCAAACCAACCATGAGATTCTGTACGGTAGTAGTTGCTCCCGATGTATAGCGGTAAAGGAAAGCATAGACCGAATCCTTTTGTGTAAACAAGCCATTGACCTCTACTGAGGTGCCGCTGCCAACGGAAAATCGTTTGGAATATACAAGCTTGCCGGATGCAAGGTCCAGCCGATCGACCCCAAACAAGTCATAATTGTAAACGTAGGGATCATAGGCCACAAAAACGGCATCCTGGCTGCAGGCAATTGCCCGGTAGATGGGAACGTCCCTCTGATCGACCCGCGTACGCCAGACCATGACGCCATCGGCGTCAAAGCGTGCCACGCTGCAGTACTGGCCGGAACCACTGCCATAGTTATGCACCAGTGCGACGACAAATCCGTTATCCGGGGTGGCCACTACATCTGCAGGTTCCGTATAAAGATCGCTGAACAGGCGGGTCCACAGGACATTGCCATTGTTGTCCAGTTTGAGCATGACCATGTCTGCATAGCCACTATGATCGTAATCATAGTAATCGACCCCGATGACCAGGAAATTTCCATCGGCAGTCCTCAGGATACGCCTGAAAAGCCAATTTTGCCCAGGGACCCTGTAATTCCTCGCCCATGCGATGTCGCCATTGCTTTGGTATTTGGTGACCAGTCCATAGAAGTCAGATAAACCGGCGTTGCCGGGTGGCGTCTGCATATGGCCCACCGCGATCCTGCCGCCGTCAGGGGAGGAGAGGATGTCACGCAGCACGGTTGACCTGGCGGAAGTGTATTGTATATTAGATGTTTTGCTGCAGCCTGTGGGGATCGGGGTGTGGTCCACACAGACCTGGCTGGCACATGAGGAGGTTGTAGTGAGGGGAACGCTTATCGTGGAAGGGGATAAGGTCGTCGACAATGGAGAAAAGGAGGGCTGGCTGGCCCAGCTGAAAACAGGTTGGTTGATCGTAGCCGGGTATGTGTAAAAACTCTCCGATGGAAGGTCGCAAGAGCCAATCTCGCCTTTCGATGTCATTTTTATCAATCGCATTTTGTCTCCTATCACTCCTCCGGGCAGGAATACTCCATAATATCCGGCAGCCAGGCAACCACCGTCGGGGGTCACATCGAATGTCCGAAATCGCCAATAGTCGTCGGTACCTCCGAGGTAGAAACCCCATTCCATATCCCCATAAATATTGATCTTATTGATCGCAGGGCCGCCGATCCAGCCGCCATTGTAATCCATGCGCAGCACATAGAAGCCACTGTCGGGAGTGCGGACCGCTTTGAGCGGCGCTACCCCAAAATAGTCTTGTGCAAGGCTTACATGTCTTGGATTCCCAGCCAGATCCGTCTGGACCAGGACTATTTCGTTGTTGTTGCTATAGCCCGAATTTCCCTTGTTTAGGTATACTCCGTAGGAAATGGTACTGTTGTAGATCTCGAGTCCTGTGATCTGTTCGTTGAAAGAGGCGTCCCCGTTGTTTACATTCACCGACTGGAAATGGGTGCCGGTGGTGGCCTTTATTTCCGTGAGCACGGCCAGAGTAGCTCCTGCTACCGTGTAATAACCACCTGCATATACGGTGTCACCGGAAACAGCCAGGGTGGTAAAGCTGTCGTCGCTGCCATTATCGAAGCGCGTGGTCCAGCGAATCGTGCCATCCAGTCCGATTTTAAATACGACAGGGTCGCTGGCGGCAGAACTATCGTTCACGTTCAGGGTCCCTATGAGGTCGCCGTCGGGGTATTGTTGGACAGCCTTTATTCGGTCGGTGCTGGTAGAAGATGACCCCATCTGACCGCTCCACAATATCGCTCCCGACAGGTCGATGTGGACCAGCCAGCCTTTGCCTTCGGGATGGCCGAATGACTTTGTGCTCCCATACAGCATGGCGCTGCCATCGGCCAGGAGAATAATTCCCATTACCTCATCATCTGCCGGCCCCCCGATGAGAAACGACCACATTATCGTCCCGTCGTTTTGTACCCTTGATATATATCCGTCAAATGCCGATGCCGAGCCTTTGGAAGCGCGACCTGCCACCAGTACGGTGCCATCCGGCAAGGCTTTGGCGGCAAGCGGCTCGAGTAAGCCGGAGCCGGTAAATTCCTTGATAAAAACTGGTGTGCAGGTCACTTGCGCTGTCCCCTCAATTGTTAGGCTAAGCAGGACGGCTATCAACGCGCAAAGGATTAGGGCTCGGGAAAACATGGGCCAAGATAAGGGGAAAATCTTATTGATGCAAGGAAGGGAATAGGTAGCTATTATCGGGCTGTGGCAGGTACCTACAGTACCGGTTAGTTTTAATCTATGTTTACCCTCTTAAATGAAGAAAGCCCTGAAACTGATTAATATCACGGCTTTAGGATCAGGAGAGGTGGTCCCGATCGGAGGTTTTTCGAACCGGTTTATGGTAGATTTGAATATCTTTGCTGGCCAAGTGTCTGATTATCAAACAGAGTGATATACAATATCTTCCAGGAGTGAACTGATAAATTTTTTTCAAGGTGATTCGCGCAGAGTTAGCACGCTTAAGAAAGTAATCAAATGTAATTAACGGCCGATCTTAATTCCTGGATAAAACTTGATCACTTGCTTAATATAATTTTTAGTAAATTAGATTGAAATTTGCTCCATGAACACTCTGAATATTGAAAATAAGGAATACGTAGTTCTGCCCAGAAAGGAATATGAAGATCTCCGAACTAAGGCGGCTGTCAAAACGATTTCCGCTAAAAAGCTTTCCCTTGCAGATGGGAAGAAGCAAGCTTACAAACTCATCGATAAATGGGTAAAAGGAAAGTAACTATTCTCGAACCAGCCGTCGAAGAAGTTGCACAGATTGCCCTATTCATAGAAAGCGAAGGTTTGCCCAAAACTGCTAAGAAATTCGTCGATGAAGCTTTCACCTTTTTTGCCTCTCTCTCAGATGAACGCTTTATTCACCGACCGTGCAAACATCCGGCGTGGAAGGCATTAAATCTGCGCTGTGTTAATTTTCGAAAGAAGTATATTGTATCCTACCTTGATAATAAAAGCGAAATAATTATTTGCGAATTCGCATTGCAAAAGAATCTGAAATAGCCGCTTTAATAATGAGTAAGTTAATCTCCTTGCCGGGTTGGGGTACTAAAGTAATAAAGATTTCCTTGAAATTATAAAGGCTATTTTTATCTCATCAGTGTATTCAAATTCGTTATGACAGAATGGTATCGTCGTAAAACCTGGACAAAAGTTGATGAAGAAGAGTACTTCACAAAACTTAAGCGTGCGAGAAAATCCGGGCGTCCACAATATTTAATGATTCAGGCAAGTACACTTGTAGGAACAGCGAATCCAGCATTTTTAGACGTAGCTGAAGCTTTGATTTCACAACTTTTTGCTGAATATCCTGACGATAAATTTAACAAAAGCTCGAGCCTGGGCTTATTGGGAGATATTTACCGACTACGAGAGCAATATGAAACTGCAATCGAATACTATAGGAAGGCGGTTGAATTTGAAAAAGAATACCCGAACGTACAGACTGGGGCTTTCCTTCAATTTTCTGAATTAGTAGTCAAGTTAGGCAAACAGGAATCCTTCGGCTTTGCTGAAGAAATTCTCTCCGACAACATAGAACAGTATCCTTTCCCAATTTATAAATACAAAATAGCTTCATTACTATCAATCATTAATAAGGCAAATGGCAATAAAGAAAGGGCTAGTCAACTCGCTGGGCTTGCAGACCAATATGCCTCAGCTGAGACCTCAGGGTTTAGATATCATAAGTCTTTAGGTGTTGTAACAGAACGGGATCAGGAACTTGATGAATTGGTTAGAAAAGAGAAATGAAGTGTTATCCTGACGGGAATCGAACTTTTTGATGCTATAGTAGAATAGCTTATGGATTATAGCGAAAGATAATAAAACAAAACCCAATACTAATCAGCGGGTTAAAGCGAAGTGTGGTCCCGACAGGAAAATTATCTAACCGTTTAATAGTCGACTTTCTGGCTTTTAATAATTTGCGGGAATTATGATCCTTTTTCCTATTTTACGATATTATATGAATTGAGTCCATGAAAAAATCGAGACTGAAAACCTTAATAACTGGATTAGCCATAGGAGTCGCTTACGCTTATTTATCGATGCTTATCGTAGCGCATTTCCACGAAAATGTTTCGATTTCATACATCTTTGTTCTTCCTATCATTTTAGGCGTTATCCCCGTGCTGTTTACAACAAAAGAGCAATTGAAGGCATATAAGTCATATTTGTTATGGCCCTGGCTGATAACTTTTACTTTCTTCATTCTTGCATATGCAACGAAATTTGAAGGAATGATCTGCCTAATGATTATTGTCGCTCCTTTTCTATTACTTGGGATGCTTGGTGCTTTTATTGCCAGGCTGATTAAATTGAAACGGGAAGGAAAGGGAACCAAACTATACCTTTCGCTTTTCTTACCACTTCTGGTCCTTGGTCTTGAGAGCGATTTTAAAGCAACAGACCAAGTTCATAGCGTTGCCACCTCCATTGAGGTCAACGCAGAAAAACTGAAAGTTTGGGAAAACATCAAAAATGTAAAGAACATACAATCCAATGAAATTGAATCTCATTTTGTTCATTTGATTGGAATCCCTAAACCTCTGAATGGAGAGCTCGACGAAGACGGCGTTGGCGGAATCAGACATATCACCTGGGAAAAGGGAATTAAGTTCGAGGAAAAAATAACAAGTTGGGATGAAGGAAAGGGATTTATGTACGACATTAATGTTGACCCCCACTCTATTTCACCTAAAACACTTGACGAACACGTAATGATCGGTGGGCGATATTTTGATGTTCTGAAAGGCAGCTACAAGATTGATTCACTCGCGCCCCAAAAATTCATGGTTATACTTAGCTGTAGTTACCGAGTGACCACAAACTTAAATTGGTATAGTAGACTATGGGCAGATTTTATCCTGAACGATTTTAATAGAATGATATTGGAAGTGATCAAAAAAAGATGTGAGATAACCCCTTGAATTGCAGCGGATTGAAGAAAAAATGTGGTCCCGACAGGAATCGAACCTGTATCAAAAGTTTAGGAAACTTCTATTCTATCCATTGAACTACGGGACCAATTACCATTGACGGGGCCGGACCGGCAGGGCCAGATTGGTAAGGGCCGCAAAAGTAACGCATTTTTTTCTTAGATGAAGGGAATTCGTTACTTTGATTCCTTCAAATAAAAAATTAGTTATGAATCGATTGACTCTGCCGCGATGGAGCCGCATTTTGGTTGTATTGGCGGCCCCTGTTTTGCTTGCTCTTTCCGTCCACGCACAAGGTCCTCATTTCAGCCACCAGACCATTTTTGTGACGGATCTGAACCGGGCTGCGGATTTTTATGAAAAAGTGCTGCAACTCAAAAAGATAGAAGAGCCGTTTCACGACGGGAAACACGTGTGGTTCAGGATTTCCGAGCACGGGCAGCTGCACGTCGTGTCCGGGGCCAAAGAAGATATACCCCACGATATCAATATCCACCTGGCTTTCAGCGTGCCTTCCATGGAGGCTTTTACCAAACACCTGGATGAAGCCGGGGTTAAATATGGCAACTGGGCCCAGAACACCAAGACGCCCCAGCTGCGTCCTGACAAAGTGAAACAGGTATACCTGCAGGACCCGGATGGATATTGGATCGAGATCAACGATGATAAATTTTAGATGCGGTTTCGGCCCCCGCGGGGGCCGAAAACCCTATCTTTGCCTTCCCCAAAAGAAGGAATATGAAGTTTTACAACGTCGTCATCAAGTATCGTCCCCATATAGCCATTGCTTTCCTGATCATCGGCATCCTTGCAAACATATATGCCGGTTTCTGGCCAGCCTTCCTACCCTACCTCATCGCGGTGATCCTGATCTTCGGGTATTTCTTTTTTGGACCGCTGCGCCTCATCCAGGAACATATGGAAAGCGGCAACATGGAAGAGGCGGAGAAAGTGCTCAATTCTGTCAAATTTCCCAACCTGCTTTACAAGCCGATACGGTCGGTATATTATACCCTGAGGGGTAATATCGCCATGATGAGGCAGGATTTTGCCGGCGCCGAATTGAATATGAAAAAGGGGCTGGACCTGGGGATGCCCATGAAGGAAGCCGAAGGAGCCAGCCTGCTGCAAATGGGGATGCTGTCGATGCAAAAGAATGATATCCGCCAGGCTGAGAGTTATATCCGCCAGGCCATCCGCAAGGGATTGCCGGATAAGGAAAACCAGGCTGCCGCCTTCCTGCAGCTCTGCTCCATCATGATGACGAAACGGGAGTTTCGCGCGGCCAAGGATTTTTTCCGTAAGGCCAAGGCGCTGAAGCCTACGACCCCGGAGATAGTCAGCCAGATCAAACAAATCGAGAAATATATATCACGTATCCCGGGATAGGGGACGCGAAAATGGGTAAGCGATCGGGGATGGACAAAAAGGTAGCCTTGGCGGGAGAGATGCCTTGGCGGAAGAGATGCTTATCCCCTGTTTAATTTTCCAGGGATTGTTCGCCGCGAGAAGTTACACAACCTACCATATGCCGGAGCGTGCGAAGCGAAAGGCTGTTCTTTTCCAGGAAATCAAAACTGCCATATTGCAGAAATACTTCCTTGGTGTTCAGTCCTTTCTGACTGGAAAACATAATCACATATACACTTGGGTCGATATCCCTCACCCTTTGGAGGGTGTCCAGGCCGTTCATCTGACCATCCAAATTGTAGTCCAGAACAATAACGGAAGGATGTTTGTCCAATTCGGAAATACAGGATTCCCCAGTAGTATAAAAATGAATGTTGTTGCTTAGCGATTCCAGTTCTTTCGCGATAAGGCTTTGATAGATCACGTTATCTTCTACGACAAAAATAACGGGTTGTTGGCTTAATTCCATGATTGTTTACTGTAGTGCAAAGAGTAAACAAGGAAAATGGTGCCAGAAAAGAACCTGTTGATTATCAAGCCGAAGCCAAGTATTTATCCAGATTTCGCTCTCTTTTTGGGAAATCTTTGCGAAACGCTGGGAAAAAGGGGGACCGCGGGGTCCCTAATATACCTGATACGGCCCTACCTGATACGGCCCTGGCTAATTCATCACCTCCGCCTTCAACTGCACAATACATTCGCTGATGACAGTATCGATGGTTCCGATCAGGGCGGGCAGTTCCTGTAAGGCTTCCTTTTGCTTGGCATTTGCCTCTACCGCCCGGATTTCCTGGCGGATGGATTTGATCCCCATCGAATCAATGGTAGACTTCAGCTTATGGGCAGTTTTACCCACCTGATCCCAATTTTCTTCCTGTAAGGCCTTTTTCATATCCTGCACATTCTGTGGCACCGTCTCTATAAACAGGGCAACCATTTTCTTAATAAAACCTTCATCACCGCCAGAAACGGATTGCACCATGGAAAGGTCATATAATCTGGAATTCACGGGTGTCATACTGTTGGAATTAGTGTTGTTTTTAAAGGGGTTTTCTACGGAAGAAGGCTCTATCAGGGACGCCGGGTCAGCGGTGACACCTGCTACGGCCAGGGCTGTTCCAACGGAGGTTTTGTAATATGCCAGGTTCCTGTAAATCACCTGGAAAAGCCTTTCTTCGTCAAAAGGTTTGGCCAGATAATCATTCATTCCTGCAGCCAGGTATTTTTCGCTATCGCCTTTCAGCGCATTGGCTGTCAGGGCGATGATAGGAATGTTTGCTTTTACGGGATCGGGCAGCCTGCGGATATGCTGGGTGGCTTCTATCCCATCCATCTCCGGCATCTGGACATCCATCAGGATGCAGTCGAAAGAAGCCTGCTCCAGGGCGTGGATGGCCTCCAACCCATTGTTGACAATAACCGCCTCGAACTCCCAGGATTCCAGAATATGCCGCGCCAGGTATTGATTCAATTCCACGTCTTCTGCTACCAGTATTTTTCGATATCCAAGACTTTTGTAATCTGTTTCCTGCCTTATTTCTTTTTCCTGCATAGCTTCAACGCTTAAGTGATAAGGAACTCGTATTGTAAAGGCCGAGCCCTTGCCTTCTTCACTCTTCACCAACAACTCCCCATCCTGCATTTCAACCATGTTTTTACAAATGGCCAGTCCAAGACCCGTGCCACCGTATTTCCGGGAGATCGTTGCATCCGCCTGTTCAAATGGCTCGAATATAGTGTTCAGTCGTCCGTTACCAATGCCGATACCCGTATCGCTGACGGTTATCTCTATTACTACTGCTTCCGTATCGCGCTCGGTAATGCCTGTTACAATAGTGATATGTCCTTCGTTCGTAAATTTCAGGGCATTGCTCAGAATGTTGTTCAGCACCTGGCTCAGCCGGTAAGGATCGCCTTTTACGACCAGGTCGCCTGGTATCGAATTTTGAAAGATCAACCCCAGTTCCTTCTCTTCCGCTCTATAGATAAACGACTGGATGGTGGTCGCAATTTTATCGACAATTTTGAACGGAATGCTCTCCAGCTGCAATTTTCCCGCTACGATTTTTTCCAGATCGAGTATATCGTTCACGATGACAAGCAGGTTATTGGCAGATTCCTGGATAAGCTTGAGGTAATTCCTTTGCTGTACATCCAGGCGTGTTTTATTCAACAGGCTGGCAATCCCCAGGATCCCATTCATCGGGGTCCTGATCTCATGGCTCATATGGGCAAGAAACGATTCTTTGGCCCTGGCCACTTCATCCGTCAGCTGTTTGGTCAGCCTCAATTCCCGCTCCATCTTGATCCTGTCTGTGATGTCCTGGGAAAACCCAATCACATAAGGCTCCATGCCCGGTTCTTCCCTCCGGAAGTTCTTATATAGCAGAAAAATTTCCGTCCCGTCTTTGTTCAATACGCAAAACTCTCCGCTGACTGCATTGTCGCAGGTACGGATAGCCTCCATGTACTCTTCTTCAAACCTGGACTGGTGTTTTGCCGGAATAAATTCCCGGAGATTGCGCCCCAGCATTTCTTCTTCCAAATAACCAAAAACCCGGCAAATGGCCGGGTTGACGGCCAGCAGTTTCCCCTCCAGGTCATGGGTGCAGATCAGCGCCTGGCTATGATTAAACAGGTCGCGATATCTCTTTTCGCCGAGCCTTATCTTTTCTTCATATTCCCTTTTCTCTGTAATCTGGATCACATAGATTATCACCATCCGGACCTCTCCCGTCTCCGCCAACACCGGGCAGATCCTATGCATAAAATGTTGCAAGGCTCCGTCCTTGTCCCGGGTGGACTCCGTCCATTCCACCAACTCGCGGGTCCGCAACACTTTTTCAAAGACCATTCTCCTGGCCCTGGCAGTCCCGGCCGGGCGCCCGGCAAACTGGCAAAACTCTTCATTGGTCCTGCCGATCATCCATTCCCGTAAAGACGCGTCCGCTACTGCACTTGGATTCACGTACAGATAACGATAACTCGCATCTGCCACTATTATCTCTGCAGGAACTTTGCGCAGTATCTCTTCAAAGAAACCACTGTGTGAACTCATGCCGCACGTTTTGTTATTTCATCTTCAACTCACCGTTTTGGATCATGCGATAGAGCGTGGATTTGCCAACATCCAGCTTCTTCGCTACAAGCAGAACGTCTTTCTCATACTTGTCTAAATAATGTTGCAGGATTTGTATCTCGAATTCTTTAAGGGTCATTTCCCTGTTCAACAGATCGGCAATACTGGCCGTAGTATTCAAGGTAATGTGCTCCGGCTGAATCAGCTCCTCGTCCGACATCACGACGGCCAGCTCCACCACCGACTTTAATTCCCGGACGTTACCCGGAAAAGGATATTGCAACAGCTTCTGCTGCGCTTCCGCGGAAAGCGTCTTCTTCTCTAATTTATTTTCCCTGCAGAAACCATCGATAAAGTGTTTGGAGAGAATGAGAATATCATTTCCCCTTTCCCTTAATGGCGGCAACAAGATGGGCAGACCGATGAGACGATAGTATAAGTCTTCGCGGAAACTCTTGTTTTTTACTTCTTCCAAAAGGTTTTTGTGTGTTGCTACTACAATGCGCACGTCTATTTTGGTCACGCTGTTGCCTCCAATACGGGTGATCTCCCGTTCCTGTAATACCCGCAGGAGTTTTGCCTGGAGATTGATATCCAGCTCGCCTATTTCATCGAGGAACAAAGTGCCTTTATCAGCCTCTTCGAATTTCCCGATACGGCGGGTAACGGCACCGGTAAACGCCCCCTTTTCATGTCCAAAAAGCTCGCTTTCCAGGAGGTCCCGGGGAATGGCGGCTACGTTGACTGCGACAAAAGGCTGTTTATGACGGTCGGAATTATAATGTATCGCCTTGGCGATCATTTCTTTACCAGAACCCGTTTCGCCGGTAACGGAGACGGTGATATTTGTTTTTGCCGCTTTTTCTATCAGCGAAAAGACCTTCATGACCTGATCGCTTTTTCCGAGGATCATCTGGGAGAAATCGTATTTCTTTCCAACCTGGCTCTTCAAGGTCTCTACCTCTTGTTTCAGGTTGCTGATTTCCCGCAGGTGCAGGATGCTGTTCCAGAGCCGGTCTTTGGTATCATCATCCTTGACTATATAGTCAAAAGCCCCATTTTTCAATAGGTTAATGGCCGTAGCCACATCCTCTTGTCCGGAGATCACGATAACCCGGATGTCCGGATTATGCTCCTTTATCTTCTTTAAAACTTCGGCGCCATCACAATCCGGTAAGGAATAGTCGAGTGTAACTACTTCTGGATTCTCATGTAACTGGGCAAAAAAATCGCGGGGGGATTCAAATCGTTTGACCTCGTACTCAGGGTTGAGAGAGAGATAATGCTGGAGCATACTACCATACCAGACGTCATCTTCAACGATGAAAACTTTAAAGGATTGATGGTTTTTCATATCTGCGTTTATATAGGATACTGATCTAACGTCGGAATGACGAAATTATTCCCATATTTAGACATTTTCCAACTTCTTTTCTATCTTTTTCTGGAATAAAGACCTATCTCCGACAAAAATAGGTGTTTACTCTTATAAAATAAAAGAGACTAAATTGTGGAGCAGGGTAATATTAACGGCCCCAGGGTCCGTTGCCCCGAGGCGCAAATTCTTATCTTTGGAGTATGTCAATTAATCGGGAAAAACTCCGGTCACATTTTCGGGAAGAATACCAGAAGTTGAATGAACAGCAGCGGCTGGCGGTGGATACTACGGAGGGACCCGTTATGGTCATTGCCGGTCCGGGCACCGGCAAAACACAAATACTGGCAGCCCGGATAGGGAAGATACTCCTGGAAACGGATGTTTTCCCGGAAAATATTCTCTGTCTAACCTATACAGATGCCGGCACTATTGCCATGCGCCGCCGGCTGTTGTCGTTTATCGGTCCGGATGCATATAAAGTGCACGTTTATACTTTCCACGGCTTCTGCAACGACATCATCCAGGAAAACCTGCCTCTCTTCGAAAAAACGGCCCTGGACCCCATTTCCGACCTGGAAAAGATACAGTACTTCAAGACCCTGATCGACTCCTTTCCCAAAAACCACCCCCTGAAAAGGTATCGTGGAGACGTCTATTATGAAATGCGTAACCTGCAAAACCTGTTCTCCACCATGAAAAGGGAGGGTTGGACCCCGGATTTTATCAATGAAAAGATAGACCAGTACCTGGCTGATCTTCCATTACGGGATGAATTTATCGCCAAAAGAGCCACGAAAGAATTTAAAAAAGGGGATGTCCGGACAGATAAGATCGCCGAAGAGAAGGAGCGAATGGAAAAACTAAGAGCGGCCGTGAATGAATTCGAGCCTTTCCAGGCGCTGATGCGGCGCAACAACCGCTATGATTTCGACGACATGATCAACTGGGTGATCCGGGCTTTCGAAGAGAACAAAGCGCTGTTATCCTCCTACCAGGAACGTTATCAATACATCCTCGTAGACGAATACCAGGACACCAGCGGGACACAGAACAGGCTGGTCAGCCTCCTGATCAGCTACTGGGACCAGCCGAATGTCTTTGTCGTAGGGGACGATGACCAAAGTATCTACCGCTTCCAGGGCGCGAACGTAGAGAACATGCTGGAATTTGCCAATCAATATAAAAACGACCTGCTCACCGTCGTCCTGACCAACAATTACCGGTCTACCCAGCCCATTCTCGATATCTCCAGGACCCTGATCGGCAGGAACCAGGAGCGGCTGGTGAAACAGATACCCGGTCTTTCCAAAAACCTGCTGTCCAGCCACCCGCTGATCAGTCAGCGTGCTTATCCGCCCCGGCTGCAGGAATACCTGAGCCCGAGGCAGGAAATGACGAACATCACCCTGCAGATAGAACAGCTGCTGGCGGAGGGGGTGGTACCCGGCAAAATTGCCATCATTTATAAAGAAAACAAATACGGCGAGGAACTGAGCCGTTTCCTCCAGCTGAAGAAGATACCGGCATACAGCAAACGAAGTCTCGATCTGTTTGACATCCCGCTGGCGCAAAAGATACTCCTGCTGCTGCGTTACCTGGCGGCGGAGCATGACGCGCCTTATGGCGGAGACGAGATGCTTTTTGAAATACTGCATTTTGATTTCTTCTCGATCGCGCCGATAGAGATAGCAAAACTCTCTGTTGAAGTAGCAGATAAACAATTCAGCGACCAGAAAACGGCTATCCGGCGGTTATTGCATGAAAAAGCCACCCGGCCGGCCCGGGACCTTTTCGACACCGGGCTGCCGGAAGAGTTGAAAAAGGCAAGCCGCGCCCTGGAAAAATTGATCGGAGACGTTCCCAATACCACGCTGCAGGCCTTGTTCGAGAATTGTATCCGCGAAACGGGTATCCTTAGGTTTATTATGCAAAACCCGGATAAGATATGGCTGATGCAGGTGCTGACGGCACTGTTTAATTTCATCAAGGAGGAATCCCGGCGCAACCCTGATCTGAATCTCGAACTATTGATACAGATGACCGACCTGATGAAGGAAAACGGCATTTCCCTTCCGTTGGTGCAGGTTTCCGGAAGCGACAAGGCCGTCAACCTGTTGACTGCCCATGGCAGCAAGGGCCTGGAATTCGAATATGTCTTCTTTGCCGGCTGCAATGCTGCTACCTGGGAAAAAAAACGTAAGCTAAACAGCGGGTATAAGTACCCGGATACTTTGTATACCCGTGCGGAAGCCGCTGTTACAACGGCCGGGTCAAGGGAGGAAGAAGAGCTTCGCCGGTTGTTTTATGTAGCCCTGACCAGGGTAGAACAACATTTATTTATTTCCTGGTCCCGGTTTCGCGACGATGGCAAGGAGCTGGAACCCTCCGTTTTTATTGCAGAGATACAGGAAGAGCATGTGCTGTCCGTCGAAAAGATCATTATCCCGGCGGAAGACCAGGCAGACTTTGACGCCCTGCCCTTCAGCGATAGTATTGCTCCCGAGATACAGGCGGCCGAAGAGGATTTTATCAGCCGGATGCTGGAAAAATTCGTCATGAACGTGACGGCCCTTAACAACTACCTCAAATGTCCGTTAGAGTTTTATTACCGGAACCTGGTGCGTATCCCCTCACCCAAGAATGAGGCGACGGAGTTCGGTAGTGCCGTGCATCACGCCCTGCAGCGGCTGTTTGAAAAGATGAAGGCGCATGCCCGTGAAGAGTTCCCGTTAAAAGAAGTGGTGCTGGAAGATTTCCAGTGGTATATGCGCCGTCACCGGGAGATATTCACCCGGGAGGCGTACTCCCGCCGCATGGAATATGGGCAGGAAGTCCTGGCTAATTACTATGACAAATATGTTCACCAATGGAATAAGGTCGTTACGGTAGAAAGAAATATCCGCAATGTCATTGTCAGAGCTGTGCCGCTGAAGGGAAAATTGGACAAATTGGAGTTCCAGGGAAAAGAAGTGAATGTGGTGGACTATAAGACCGGGGATGTAGACAAGGCAAAAGAAAAACTGGCTCCCCCCAACGACAAGGACCCTAACGGCGGGGATTACTGGCGGCAGGCCGTTTTCTACAAAATCCTGGTCGACAGTTATGAACAGAAGGACTGGAAAGTCGCCAGTACCGAGTTTGATTTCGTGGAGCCCGACAAAAAGAAAGAATACCGGAAGGTGAAGATCCTGATCACGCCGGAGGACATCACTACCGTTACGCAACAGATTACTACTGCCTGGCAAAAGATACAAAACCGGGAATTTTATACCGGCTGCGGCAAGCCCGACTGCCACTGGTGCAATTTTGTTAAAACCAATAATCTGGCTATTGCGCTGCATGAGATCAATGAAGAGGAGGGAGAGGAGATTTAAGGGATTATTAGGCATGCCCCAGGCGGGCAAACCGGCAAAACCAATTATGTTTGCAAAATGAAGGTTCGTAACACTCTATTATCTTCTGCCCTTTTTTCCCTACTGTTGATCGGCGCCATCGGCCATTCCGGATGCGCCAATATCGTTCCACCCACTGGGGGTCCCCGGGATACTATTCCGCCCAGGCTGATATATGTGACACCGGGTGACACCACCAAGCACTTTAACACGAACAAGATTGTCTTTAATTTCGACGAGTACATCGATCCGAAAGATATCCGTACGGAGTTGATCGTTTCCCCCGTACCCAAGGTAGAACCTATTGTAGATTCAAAGCTGAAGACCCTTACCGTCAAGATCAAGGATACTTTACAGCCTAATACGACTTATACGCTGGATTTCGGGAAATCCATCCGGGATTACAACGAAGGGAATATCTTGAAGAATTTCAGGTATGTCTTTACTACCGGAGATCATATCGACCAGGGGTCATTCGGCGGCACGGTGGTGATAGCCGTCAACGGCAAAGTCGACAGCAGTATGATCGTGATACTGCATCGGAAGTTCGCCGATTCAGCCGGGCTTAAAGGCAATGATTCAGCCGTGGCCAAAGACGGCGATTCAGCCGTGGCCAAGGACAGGCCGCGATATATCACCCGGATAGACACCACCGGCCGGTTTCTTTTCCGGAATATACAGCCCGGAACCTATGCTGTCTATGCGCTGAAAGACGAAAGCGGCTCGCATAAATATCTTTCGAAGAGCCAGCTGTTTGCCTTTGCGGATTCACCGGTCGTCATCACCGGGAACACCCCGCCGTTGGACCTGTACGCCTATGCCGAAGCCGCCGACAGCAAACCGGCGTCGAAATCAACGGGTACTACGGCGCCTGCGCCTGCCAGAAAAACGGCAAAAGACAGGGAGAGAGACAGAAGGCTGCAGTTTCAGACAAATGTCAACAGTGGTGTATTTGATGTGCTGGACACCTTCCGGATAAGTTTTGCTACGGCTTTGAAGGTTTTCGACTCCACGCAGCTGAGATTTACCGATGAAAATTTTAAAGATATTGACCCCAGGCGGTACCGGTACGTTCGCGACACGACAAATAAAATTTTTGCTTTATACTATACCTGGCCTGTAGATACCAAGTTTAATCTTATTATACCCAAAACTTTTGGGCAGGACTCGGCGGGCAGGAAATTGCTCAAGGACGATACGGTCAGCTTCCGGACCAAAAAGGATATCGACTACGGCGAGATCCGGATCCGGGTGGTGAATCTCAATATGGCCAGGCGGCCTGTGCTGCAGATGATTCAGGGCGACAACGTGAAATATGCTTTCCCTTTCAGCAACCGGCGGGAAGTCAGGAAAATTCTGTTCCCCCCCGGGGAGTATGAGCTTCGCGTGCTTTATGATACCAATGGGAACCTCCGCTGGGATCCCGGGCAGTTTTTTGGCAAAAAGCGGCAGCCGGAAAAAGTAACCCCGATCAAAAGAAAGTTCATCGTCAAGGCAAACTGGGATAACGACGTGGACATAACATTGTAACTTTGCAGCATGCAATTTTCCTCCACTTTATTAGAGAGTGCTGTCAGTGAGTTCGCTAAATTGCCGGGTATCGGGAAAAAGACAGCCCTTCGGCTGGTCCTGCATCTGCTGAAGATGGACGCCGGAAATGTGCAGGGTTTTGGCGAGACGCTGATCCGGATGCGGCAGGAGATTAAATTCTGCCAGCGTTGTCACAACGTCGCCGATGGAGATATCTGTTCTATCTGCGCCAACTCCTTCCGCAAACAGGAGCTGATCTGCGTCGTAGAAAGCCTGCGGGAAGTCATTGCTATCGAAAGCACCCAACAATATAGCGGCACTTACCATGTGCTGGGCGGGATTATTTCTCCGCTGGATGGCGTGGGCCCCGATCAGCTGAATGTAGAAACCCTTGTCAACAGGGTGCGGAAGGAACATACGCAGGAGCTGATCTTTGCGCTGAACCCAACGATACAGGGGGATACCACCATTTATTATATCCAGAAGAAGCTGAACGACAGCCCTGTCCGGATTACGACCATTGCCCGGGGGATCGCCTTCGGCGGTGAGCTGGAATATGCCGATGAAATGACTTTGGCGCGGAGTATTACCAACCGGCTGCCTGTGGAAAGCTACCGGACGGGGGGATAGGTTGTTAATACTAATTTTTTATGTAAATTTGCTTTCTGTACAGGCGGATTTGTTTATTGTTCAACCTGTACGGCCGGAAAAAATGGCTCACGAGCCATTGCCCGAAGGGCCATCATTAGATGGTTTGAGCTGAGGGCTTATTTTTGCCCGAAGCCCGAAAGCGAAAAACCGGCGCAAAAAAACTGAACTAATAAACGTCTGAAATATTACCACTTGCTTCGGTTATTTCCCTCGTTATTAATCAGTTCAGAAAATTTTTACGGTAAAATCGCGTTTTGGCTTCCGGAAATGGACTTTTTTAAAAAAAGGAGTTATACCATGGACGTACGTACAGTCATTCAGGACTTGTTGAAGAAACGCATACTCGTCATCGACGGGGCAATGGGAACCATGATCCAGCGTCACAAGCTGCAGGAGGCGGATTATCGCGGCCAACGCTTTACCGATTGGCCATCAGACGTGAAGGGCAACAATGACCTGCTGGTCCTCACGCAGCCGCAGATCATCGAGGGCATCCATCGGGAGTATTTAGATGCAGGGGCCGACATTATCGAGACCAATACTTTTAATTCACAGCGGGTCAGCCTGGCCGATTATCATATGGAAGACCTTTCCTATGAACTGAATGTGGCGGCAGCCCGTATTGCTAAAAAAGCGGCGGCGGATTATACGGCCCGCAACCCGGACAAACCCCGTTTTGTAGCCGGGGCTATCGGTCCGATGAGCAAAACTCTTTCTCTTTCTCCTGACGTCAATAATCCCGGGTTCCGAAGTGTAACATTCGACGAAGTGTCTTCAGCCTATTACGAACAGGTAAAGGGCCTGGTAGACGGCGGCGCCGACCTGCTGCTGGTAGAAACGATCTTCGATACCCTCAATGCCAAAGCAGCCATCTTTGCCATCAAGAAATATTTTCGGGACAGCCACCAACCGGAGTTACCCATACTTATCAGCGGCACTATCACGGACGCCAGCGGACGGACGCTCAGCGGACAAACCCTGGAAGCTTTTTATGTCTCCGTTATGCATGCACGTCCCCTGAGCATTGGGCTCAACTGCGCACTGGGAGCTGCTGAAATGCGGCCGCATATCGAAGAGCTAAGCCAGATAGCGGCCTGCTTTACCTCTGCTTATCCCAATGCCGGGTTGCCGAATACCATGGGCGAATACGATGAATCCCCCGAACAGACCGCTCACTTCATCGAGGAATGGGCAGCCAACGGTTTCGTCAACATCGTAGGCGGATGCTGTGGCACTACGCCGGACCATATACGGCATATCGCCGAACATGTGGCCGCTATAAAGCCCAGACCGCTGCCCGTAGTAGAGAAAGAGTTAGCTTAAAATAATTGATAAACCAAGACAAACACAGATAACAAAACGATGTCCGCCGTTACTATAAAACCTTTTCTCCGCCTGTCCGGCCTCGAACCTCTCGTATTGCGCCCCCTGACGAATTTCGTCAATGTGGGAGAACGTACCAATGTGACGGGGTCCAAGAAATTCGCCCGCCTTATCCGGGAAAACAAATATGAAGAGGCGCTCAGCGTAGCCCGCCAGCAGGTGGAGAACGGAGCGCAGATACTTGACGTCAATATGGATGATGCCCTGCTGGAAGGGGAAAAAGCCATGCAGACCTATCTGAACCTGTTGCAGGCTGAACCCGATATCGCGAAGATCCCCATCATGATCGACTCTTCAAAGTTTTCGATCATCGAGGCCGGGTTGAAATGCGTACAGGGAAAATGTATCGTCAACTCTATTTCCATGAAGGAAGGAGAGGAAAAATTCATCGAGCAGGCAATAGTCTGCCGGAGTTATGGTGCAGCCGTTATTGTCATGGCCTTCGACGAAAACGGACAGGCCGATACCCTGCGCAAAAAGGTGGACATCAGTGCGCGTGCGTATAAGATACTGACCGAACAGGTTGGGTTCGATCCGCAGGACATCATTTTTGACCCGAATATATTTGCCATTGCCACCGGTATCGAAGAGCATAACAATTATGCCGTCGACTTTATCGAAGCCATAAAAGAGATCAAGCAAAAAATGCCGCTCACCCGTATCAGCGGGGGTGTCAGCAATATCTCCTTTTCCTTCCGGGGCAATGAAACGGTGCGCGAATCCATGCACAGCGTATTCCTGTACTATGCCATCAAAGCGGGCATGGATATGGGCATCGTCAATGCGGGGCAGCTGGTCGTATACGATGAGATCGAGCCGAAGCTGCGACAGCTTTGTGAAGACGTGATCCTGAACAGGAGTCCGGAAGCAACCGACAAGCTATTGGCTTTTGCCGAAACCGTTAAGGCCAAGGATAAAACGGAGGTGAAGGACGAGGCCTGGCGCCGGGGTACAGTGGAAGAGCGGCTAAAACATGCGCTGATCAACGGTATTACAGAATACATAGATGCCGATACGGAAGAGGCCCGCGTAAAATATCCTAAGCCCCTCGACGTGATCGAAGGTCCGTTGATGGCTGGAATGGATGTGGTAGGGGATCTCTTCGGCAGCGGGAAAATGTTTTTGCCGCAGGTGGTGAAGAGCGCCCGGGTGATGAAGAAATCGGTGGCCGTGCTCACGCCTTATATTGAACAGGAAAAGGAAGAGAGAAGGCTGGCCCATGAAGCAGCCGGAACAATAAACTCCGAAGGTGCGGGCGCCGCAAAGATATTGCTGGCCACTGTAAAAGGAGACGTGCATGATATTGGAAAAAACATTGTCGGGGTCGTATTGGGTTGTAACGGATATGACATCATCGACCTGGGTGTGATGGTCCCGGCCGACAAGATCCTGGAAACCGCCAAAAGAGAAAAGGTCGCCATCATCGGGCTCAGCGGCCTGATCACCCCTTCTCTCGATGAGATGGTACATGTAGCCAGGGAAATGAAACGCCAGGACTTCCAGGTACCCCTGCTCATCGGGGGTGCGACGACGTCCCGGATGCATACTGCCGTCAAGATCGCTCCTGAGTTTGAGAAAGGCGTCATTCACGTGCTCGACGCCTCGCGGAGCGTGACGGTAGCCGGGTCGCTGCTGAACGCCGGGCAGAAGCCGGAATTCCTGCAGGGTATCCGGACCGAGTATCAGAAACTAAAAGAAGACTTCGCCAATAAAAAGACGGTAAAACAATACCTGCCCTTTGGCAAGGCGCAGGAGAACAAGGTAAAAATAGACTGGTCTGGTTTTCAGCCGTCAAAGCCCTCGTTTATAGGCACCAAGACCTTTGACGGGTATGATCTGGGCGAGATTGCCCGGCATATCGACTGGGGTCCCTTCTTCATTACCTGGGAGCTGCACGGTAAATTCCCGCAGATACTGGAGGATGCCACCGTGGGTTCCGAAGCCACAACGCTTTTCAACGATGCGAAGGCGCTGCTGGGACAGATCATAAAGGAAAAATGGCTGAAACCCAGGGCTGTCATTGGTTTTTGGCCGGCCAATTCGGACGGGAAGGACACGGTGACCGTGCAGGTTGGTGCGGGTGGCGCGGGTGGCGCGGGCGTCAGTGGTGCGGGCGTCGCGGATGCGGGTACGAGCGATGGCACGGTCCGCCTGGAATCCCTCCGTCAGCAAATCAAAAAAGCAGCCAATCAGCCGAATATTTCACTGAGTGATTTTATCGCTCCGGCATCCACCGGAAAGCAGGACTATATGGGCGCGTTTGTCGTCACCATCGAGGGTATCGAACCGCACCTCAAACGTTTTGAGGCCGCCCATGACGACTACAACAAGATCATGTTGCAAGCGCTTGCCGACCGCCTCGCGGAAGCCTTTACCGAGCTGCTGCACAAGAAAGTGCGTAAGGAATATTGGGGGTATGCCCCGGAAGAGCAATTGGATAATGACCGGTTGATCCGGGAGGAGTACCAGGGTATCCGGCCTGCGCCAGGGTATCCGGCCTGCCCCGATCATACGGAAAAGCTCAAACTATTTGCCATGTTGGATGCCACTGCTCAAGCGGGTGTCATTCTTACGGAATCCCTGGCCATGTATCCGGCTTCTTCTGTCAGCGGCTGGTATTTTGCTCATCCGGATAGCAAATATTTTGGGGTGGGTAAGATCGAAAAAGACCAGGTCATCGATTATGCAAGTCGGAAAGGGATATCCGTAGAAGAGGCGGAAAAATGGTTAAGGCCAGTGCTGGAATACGATGTGTAATAATTTTTAGGTATTTTTGCCACTGCAAACAGGCTTTATTAACAGCAACCGGATTTGTAGAAAGTTATGGAAAAGAAACTGACCGGCCTTTTTTCGGCCCTGGCATTGACAGTAGTTGTTCCTTTTTTGAGTTTTGCCCAGCAGGAACCACAAAAGAAAAAGAAGAAATTTATAAAAGAAGTCTACTTCTCCTGGGGATACAATACAGACAGGTACACTCATAGCAGTCTGCATGTATCCCAGCCCTCCCTCGGTAACGATTATACGATGGAACATGTCAAAGCGCATGACCATCCGGGTTGGGACCAGGGAGTATTCAACCAGGCCCTGAGCATACCCCAATACAATTACCGGCTTGGTTTTTTGCTGAATGAGGAGAAGGGATGGGGTTTCGAGATCAACTTCGATCATCCCAAATACATCATCCAGGACCAGAATGTCCACATCAAAGGCCAGATGAACAATCATCCTGTAGATACTACGGTCGCCTTTAACCAGGCAAACGGCTTCTATTACTTCCTCAACAACGGGGCGAATTTCCTGCTTTTCAATGTGACCAAGCGTTGGCACCTGTTAAAAACACGCGATGAGAAAGTGAAAGTGGATGGCTACGCCAAATTTGGGATAGGACCGCTTATCCCCCACACGCAAAACGAGCTGTTCGGGAAGGAAAATCACTCTGGCTTTCAATTCGGAGGCTGGAATACAGGTGCTGAAGGCGTTATTCGCGCTACTTTCTTTCGCGCATTTTACCTCGAATATTCCAACAAGCTGGACTATGCACGTTATTCCGGTCTGAATGTCTATGAAGGCAAGGCCCACCAGGCGTTTGGTACTTATGAGATGATCCTGAGCCTCGGTATAACGATCCCGACCACCCACGCGTGGTGGAAATAGGTTACTTTTCGAACAACCACCACTGCCGTTTATGCGGTTGCACCCGGTAATTCGTTTTGATAAAACTATCGATGTGCGCCGTAGCCTCGGCTACACTATCTGTCAGTAAGACCAGGGCTAAATCTTCTTTTGAGATGGTTCCTTCACGGGCCATGTATTCCAGGTAATCCAAAAGGGGCTGATAATATTCCTTGCCAAAAAGTACGATCGGAAATCGAACCAGGGTTTTTGTTTGTACAAGGGTCAGGGTCTCAAAGAATTCATCCATCGTGCCAAAACCTCCCGGCATGATGACAAAAGCATAGGAATATTTTACCAGCATTACTTTCCGGACGAAGAAATGTTCAAAAGTAATGGACGTCTGGACATAGGGATTGGGTTTCTGTTCGAAAGGCAGTTTGATATTACAGCCCACGGAGGCCCCGCCCTGTTCGAAGGCGCCGCGATTGGCAGCTTCCATTGTTCCGGGACCGCCGCCGGTCATCGTGGCAAGTCCTAAAGCCGCGATCTGGCGCCCCATCTCACGGGCGGATTGGTAATGAGGGTGATCTTCTTTAAAGCGGGCCGAACCGAATACCGTGACACAGGGACCTACGAAATGAAGGGTGCGGAAGCCTTTGATGAATTCGCGAAAGATCTTCCAGGCAAAGTTTAATTCATAACCGCGACTCTTGGGGCCTTCCAGAAATTTAGCTTCATTGGCACCCGCTGGGATGATCCTGTCTAATTTTTCCATAATGATATTCTTCTGATGGCAAATAGTAAATTGCAGGGGCAAAAATAGAATATAATGTCATCACTACGCATCGTCAGCTATAATGTTAACGGCATCCGTGCCGCTATGAACAAAGGACTGATCGAATGGTTGAAAACGGACCCCGCCGATATTTTTTGTGTCCAGGAAACCAAGGCCCATAAAGACAATGTGGCGCATGCCTTATTTACAGAACTGGGTTTTCACGACTATTGGTTTTCCGCCCAAAAAAAAGGGTATAGCGGGGTGGCTGTATTCAGTAAGATAGCCGCGGATCATGTAGAATATGGTACGGGGCATGCCGTCAGTGACGATGAAGGGAGGGTGATACAGCTGGATTTCGGTGACGTACGACTGATCAATGCCTATTTCCCCTCCGGCTCTTCGGGAGATGAGCGGCAGCAGTTTAAGTACGAATGGCTGGATGAATTCCATACTTACCTGGAGCAATTGAAAAATAAATATCCACGCCTTATCCTTGCCGGCGACTACAATATCGCGCATAAGGAAATAGATATTCATGATCCGAAGGGCAATAAAAATTCTTCCGGATTCCTGCCCGAAGAGCGAGCCTGGATGGACAAATTCATAGACAGCGGCTGGGTAGACAGCTTTCGCCATTTTCATCCGGAGCCTGGCCGTTATAGCTGGTGGACTCAGCGTTTTCCGAGTGTCCGGTTGCAGAATAAGGGCTGGCGTATAGACTATATCAATGTCACGGAACCGCTGCGGGAGCGCCTGCTGGATGCGGAGATATACCCGGATGTCAAACAAAGCGATCACTGCCCGCTCTACCTGAAACTGGCGGTAAAATAAAAACGCGGGTACTTTTGGATACGGATTTTGCGTCAAAATGATAAAGGCCATTGCTAAAAAAGAAACAAATGATCGTCTATAATATCACCAGCAAGGTCCGGTGGGACATCCTGGAACCCTGGCTGGCCTGGCAATTGGAGGAACAGATACCCGCTATATTAGCTACTAAACTATTCGATGACTACCAGCTTTACCGCCTCCTGGAGCAGGATGAAGAGGAGGGGCCGACTTTCGTGATCCAGTTTTTTACTACTTCGCTGGAGCGTTATGAGCAGTTCCTGATCGAATTTGCCCCGGCTTTACAACAGGCGGGATGGGACAAATGGGGGAATGGGTTTATTGCTTTCCGCACATTATTGGAGTCTGTATAGAAGGGCTTTTTTTGGTTGTGCACTATTTGTGGAAAAGAATTAAAAAAGGATTATCGAATTAAAAAATGTTGTAACTTCTTTCAAATCCTTAACTGGCAAGGATTTCAGGTCATCCTCTACAAAATCCGCTACAGCACTGCATTTCAGCATATTAACGTAAGTTTGGCATCGGATATTTACGAATGCTTGTTTCCTCTAATCCTTGCCCACCGTGGTTTAGAGCGAGCTGCATCCATTGCCGGAAAAAGTAAAAAAATTTTGTTGGATAAAAAAAGCGGGTATATTTGTTGCTGCTAAATAAATAAAAAATTACACTATGAACAAAGCTGAATTAATCGCAAAGATTGCCGATGATGCAGGCATTACAAAAACTCAGGCAAACGCTTCCCTGGATTCTTTTGTTGAAGCAGTTACCAAAACACTGAAAGGTAATGGAAAAGTCACCCTGGTAGGATTCGGTACTTTTTCTGTATCTAAGAGAGCTGCCCGTAACGGTCGCAATCCTCAGACTGGTGCTGTAATCAAAATCAAGGCGAAGAAAGTAGCTAAGTTCAAAGCTGGTAAAGAACTTTCTGCCAAATTATAATGCTGCACCGGCCGACACTTTTTTAATTATTAAGGTCACATCAGTTAAAGCTCCGCTACCGGGCATAAATGCAGGTATCGGGGCTTTTTGTAACTTAGCATCCGTATCTTTACAAAAAATAAATTATATCATGGGAAGAGGAGATAAAAAAACTAAAAAGGGAAAGATATTCAAAGGTTCTTTTGGTAAGAGCCGTCCTGCTAAACCGGCTAAGAAGTCAGCACCGGCAGCACCAGCGGCACCGGCTACTGCTGAGAAGAGCAAATAATTTTCCGGATACGCCTCGCGTGGAGTTTATGCGTCGCCTTGGGTGCGTATTTAAGGCGCGAGGCGTTCGATCTTCCACTGTCCGTTTCTCTGCAGGCTGAACAATATCCGGTCGTGTAAGCGGCTAGGTCTGCCCTGCCAGAATTCCATCCGGACAGGTCTGACGACATACCCTCCCCAGTGGGGGGGCCGGGTTACGGAGCTGCCGGCCCACTGCCCCCGCAATTTCTTTTCGTTTTCTTCCAGCCATTCACGGTTTTCGATGACCTCACTTTGCGGCGAGGCCCAGGCTCCAAGGCGGCTGCCTTCCGGCCGGCTGTTAAAATAATCGTCGCTGACCTTTTCGCTGACCAGGGATACCAGGCCGCTGATGCGAACCTGTCGCTCCAGCTCCTTCCAGAAAAAAACCAGGGCTGCCCTTGGATTTTCCAGCAATTGCTGCCCTTTGGAGCTGTTGTAGTTGGTAAAAAAGGAGAATCCCTTCGTATCGAATCCTTTTAGCAGCACGATACGGGCGTCCGGCATACCGTCCGCAGATGCAGTAGCCAATGTCATTGCATTCACTTCATCAATGCCTGCATGAACGGCTTCCTGCCACCATTTATCGAATTGATCAATGGGATCTTTTAGGACGTCTTTTTCTGAGAGCGTTTGTAGTTTGTACTCCTTACGGATATCGGCGATGTTGTTTGACACGGTGTAAAGTTAGGAAGATCAGTCCAGGTTGTGAGAGTCACTACCCGCCGAACCGGTGATTTTTGCCAGGAGGCCTTCCATGTCGCTGACGCGGCGAAGCTGGCTTTCGATCTTTTTATTATGTTCGGAGATTTCCTGGAGGTCATGGTTTAGCTCTTCCAGGAAAGCCGATCTTTTCTGGAATTGCAGACGCTGGAAGTTGGCTTCTTTGAGTTTCTCTTCGGTATCTACGAGGATGCGGTTCAGCCGTTGGTTTTCTTCGCGCAGGGAGATATGCCGCAATTTCATTTCGTCATGTTCTTTCCCCATTTTGAAATAGGCTTCCTTCAGCTCATCGTAATCGGTACCGCGGTTGTAGGGCTGTGTAAGATAGGCCTGCATCTTCTGGAGTTTTTCCTGGAGCGTATTGTATTCTTCGTATACTTTATCCAGGCGCTGTCCCATATCTTCGGTCAGCTTCTGATGGTGGCGGAGATGGCTGATCTCCGTTTCTTTTTCGATGAGCGCCTGGCCGGAAACTCTGAGCTGCTCGTTCAGCTCTTCGTTTTGGCGGAACAGCTCCTGGGTCTTTTTCTCCGTCTCTTCTACCTGCCGGGTTTGTTCCAGTAAGCGTTGGATACTGTTATTGTGTTCTACCATTTTCTCCTGGGCCATTTTCAGCTGGTGGAGATAATTGCCGGTATAGTCATCGGGCTGATCTTCTGCAGGTATTTCAACCGGCACTTCCTCTTTAGGGGCCGTCAAAACCGCCAGCTTCAATTCTGTTTCTTCCAGCTGTTCGCGGGTCGCGTCGAGCTCGGTCCGCAGATCTTCCATCTCTTTACGGCCTTCTTCGAGCTCGATGGTGAGTATCTGCTCGGACTCCTGCATCTGGGTCAATTTTTCCCGCAGCTGTTGTTGGACACGCTCCTGCATGTCCATATCGTTGTAATACTTCAGCTTCCAATTGTCATTTTCGCTGATGCCATTACCGGGAGCGGGCTCGGTGATGCGGAGACTCTTTTTTGAGTTCCAAAAGAAATGGATGGTAAAACCAAGGATCAGGGCCCCCAGTTCACAAATGATGATCTCAGGCAAACCCATTGTCAGCTGAAATCCCAATATAATGCTCAGGTTGTTTAATAAGCTATTCATGATGGTTCGGGTTCGGAACAAAAATTTGCCAAACTAACTACTTTAAAATACAATATAACTTTCCGGGAATACATCGATAAACAACAAAAATGTTTTTCAGGGGATATTGACCAGAGGAGAAAGCCAGGGACTACGTTCCCAGTAGATTAGCAGTGCAAACAAGACTTGAAATTACTATCCTTTGCCCAGATATGCAAATCAAATAAAAGCAAGGTCAACTATATAAAAATCAATCTTTTACTAAAGTTCCTACCCTTTCACCGCGTACTACACGCATCAGATTGCCCGGTCTGTTCATATCGAATACGATAATAGGCAGCTGATTTTCCATGCAGAGGGTAAAAGCCGTCATGTCCATAACCCGGAGATTTTTGGAAATACATTCCTGGAAAGTGATGGTCTCAAACTTTTCGGCATTGGGAACCTTTTCAGGATCTGCGGTATAAATACCGTCTACACGGGTGCCTTTGAGGATCACTTCGGCGTTGATCTCGATGGCGCGTAAAGAGCCAGCGGTGTCGGTAGTAAAATAGGGGTTTCCGGTGCCGGCTCCGAAAATGACGACGCGACCTTTTTCTACGTGCCGGATAGCCCGGCGGCGGATATAAGGTTCGGCGATCTGTTCCATTTTGATGGCGCTTTGAAGGCGGGTATAAACCCCAATCTTTTCCAGGCCTGCCTGCAAGGCCATGCCATTGATAACGGTGGCCAGCATTCCCATATAATCTCCGTGTGCGCGTTCGATGCCGGTCTCGGCCTCATTCATACCCCGGTAAATATTGCCGCCGCCAATAACGATGGCAAGCTGAACACCTAATTCCACGATACTTTTGATGTCCTTTGCGTATTGAGCGATAACTGCGTTATCAAAACCAAAACTTTTATCTCCCATCAGGGCTTCTCCGGACAATTTGAGCAGAATACGCTTGTACTTGGGCACCATGGTCTGACTAATAATTCTAAGTTATAATGAACGAAGATAAAAAAAAGGCCGTCTATTTCGTCAGACGGCCTTTCATTAAATTATCCTAATTGAACTCTTTTGAATTGGGTCACTTTTGCAGAAGCGTCGACGCTTTTCAGATAATCACCTACTGTCTTGGAGGCATCCTTAACGAAGGCCTGAGGAGTGAGGGTATTTTCTTTGAAGAAGGCGTTGAGTTTTCCAACGGCAATCTTGTCGATCATTTCGGCGGGTTTGCCAGCCATCTTGGGATCATTCTTGATCTGCTCGGTAACGATATCCTTTTCGCGGGCTACCACTTCGGCAGGAACGGAGTCCGGATCTACTGCTACGGGGTTCATAGCGGCGATCTGCATGGCGATGTCCCTACCGGCTTCGAGGACGGCAGGTTTATTATTAGACAAGCCGACCAGTACACCCATGCGGTAAGCGCCGTGGATGTAGGCAGCTACGCCTTCTGCGTCGATTCTTTCAAAACGGGCCAGCTGGATCTTTTCACCGATGCGGGCAACCTGGTCATTGATCTTGTCGGAGATAGCAACACCGTCCAATGGAGCGGCGAGCAGCTCTTCCAGGGTCCTGACGTTTCCTTTAAGAGCGATATCGGCGATGCTTTGTGCAAAAGCAACGAAGTCGGCATTTTTTGCAACAAAATCGGTCTCACAGGCGACGGTAACGATAAAGCCGGTTTTGTTGTCGGCTGTTGTCGTAGCGATGATCACGCCTTCCTTAGCTTCACGGTCGCTGCGCAGGGCAGCAACTTTCTGACCTTTCTTACGCAGGTAGTCGATTGCCTTTTCGAAATCGCCATCACTCTCTACCAATGCCTTGCGGCAATCCATCATTCCGGCGCCTGTTGTCTGGCGCAGCTTGTTGATATCGGCTGCTGTTATAGTTGCAGTTGACATATAATTAAGTTTGAAATTGATAATAAATCAAAGGGCCCTTTTTAACGACCGCCGCCTGGCCGTCTTGGACCAGAATTCGGTACACGGCGTTTGGGTTGACTGGTTCCTCTAACTTTTTCCCCACGGCCACGGGCAGCTTCGCTTTCTGCTTCTGCCTGCAGGCGGGCTGCTTTCTTTTCATTCTCATCAGAACCTGTGTCCTCTACATCCTCTTCTTTTGCAGCCTGTCTTTCAGCCAGGCCTTCGGCGATGGCTGCGGTGACGTAATTTACGATAATCGCGATGGATTTCGTGGCGTCATCATTGGCGGGGATAGCAAAATCCACCTTATTGGGATCGCAATTGGTATCCACCATACCAAAGGTTGTGATACCCAGGCGTTTGGATTCAGCCAGTGCGATGTGCTCGTGACCGATGTCTACGATGAATAAAGCTGCGGGAACACGACCCAACTGAGCGATACCTCCAAGTACTTTTTCCTTTTTATCTCTCTCACGGGAGAGGGTGAGGCGTTCCTTTTTAGTGATGCTATCAAAAGTGCCGTCGTTGAGCATTTTTTCGATGCTCTGCATTTGCTTTACGCTCTTACGAACGGTATTGAAGTTAGTGAGCATACCACCCAGCCAACGTTCGGTTACGAAGGGCATATTTACTTTACGGGCGCACTCGGTAACGATTTCTTTCGCTTGTTTTTTCGTCCCTACGAACATTACCTTTTTACCACTCTTAGCAATCTGTTTCAGAGCCGCTGCTGCTTCCTGCAGGCTTTCGGTAGTCTTGTTCAGATCGATGATATGGATACCTTTCTTCTCAGCGAAGATATAGGGCAGCATTTTGGGATTCCACTTCTTACGCAGGTGTCCGAAATGTACACCGGCTTCAAGGAGTTGTTGTTGTAATGAAGTGTTATTTTCCATTGTATGTATTTATAATAATTTATGTCAATGATAAAGATACCACAGAAGGTCCCAGCCTGTTAACGTTTGCTGAACTGGAAGCTTCTTCTCGCTTTCTTACGACCGGGTTTCTTACGTTCTACAGACCTCGGGTCGCGACGCAGAAGACCTGCAGCCTTCAGCACGGGACGGAATTCAGCATTTACTTCGAGCAGCGCACGGGCGATGCCCAGCTTAGCCGCTTCTGCCTGTCCTTTCATGCCACCGCCGGCAGCATTGATCTTGACATCGTATTTATCACCACCTTCGATAGCCTTGAAGGGCATCTCGACCTGGTTCTGAAGATATACAAGAGAGAAATATTGTTTGTAGTCCTTATCATTGATCGTGATCTTGCCTTCACCCCTGCTCAGGAACACCCGGGTTACTGCTTCTTTACGGCGACCAACTGCATTTTTTTGCTTTTCCATTATCTAAAAATTAGAAAGTTAATGTTTTGGGTTGCTGTGCGGTGTGCGGATGCTGAACACCGGCATACACGAACAATTTCTTGTACATCTTGCGGCCCAGGCGATTCTTTGGCAGCATGCCTTTAACAGCTCTCTCAATGACGGCATCAGGACGACGCTTGAGCAGGTTTTTAGCAGCTTCTTCCTTCTTTCCGCCAGGATACCCGGAGAAGTTGATGTAGATCTTGTCTTCCAGCTTGTTCCCCGTAAAGACGACCTTGTCGGCATTAATAACTACGATAAAGTCACCGCAATCAACGTGCGGGGTGTAATAGGCCTTGTTCTTGCCACGCAAAATAGCGGCAATCTTAGAACACATACGACCTACGGTTTGATTAGTACCGTCCACAACATACCAGTCGCGTTTAACGGTAGCCTCGTTCGCATGTTTGGTTGTGAAATGTAATTTGCTCATTTTCTTGTGTTTTTACATGAAGCTGTTGCTATCCCAACAGCATTTAAATGTTGTTTGCGCCGAAGGTCTGCTTCAAAAATTTAGCCCGTCGGCGCAAACGGCTAATGATTGACCTTCCGGCCAACAGACCCGGGGTCTGCTTTTGAAGGAGTGCAAAGGTACCTGGAAACGGGGTGATGTTCCAAGAAAAAAGAGGGGTATTTTGAAAGTGGCTTTGTAAGATGTTGATTTACAATAAAAATTTTGACTGTTTTAAATCTACCCTCCGGCCGGCTCAATGAAAGTTGGTAATTTGCCAACTGCATTCTAAATTTGTGTATCATCAAAATTGCAAAAAAATGAATAGCCAAGGCAATCTTCAACCCCTAAAGCAAACAGGACGTCCTTAGAGACTTTCCTAAAGCAAAAATGATCCAGAACAATCGGGCCCGGTTTGAGATTGTGCACAATACATTTCGCTTGATTGCTCATATCTAATTATGATGACAAAATCGTTGAGATCAGGTTTATAGGAACACACAATGAATATGATCGCATTGACCCTGCGACCATCTAAAACAAATGAACTTTATGCAATCCTGGTATTTAATAGAAAATGAAGCTGACTACCAAAAAGCGGTCACTCGCTATGAGGAGATCCGGGAAGCTGAGAAAGGTTCCGGCGAGCATAAGGAAAAGCAGTTACTCGCTTTTCTCCTTAACATGTATGAAGAGAACCTATGGGAAATACCAGAAGTAGATCCCATCGAGCTCATTAAGATTCGCATGGAAGAATTTGGTTATAAGGCCGGCGACCTGGCCCGCGTATATGGGGATAAAGGAACCGTAAGTAAGGTATTGAATTACAAACAAGCCTTGTCGCTCACGATGATCAGAAAATTCAGCAAAATGCTTCGCATTCCGGTTGAAGCGCTCGCTCGGGAATACTCTCTGGAATAAAATAACGCGACAGCGGAACGTTGTACGTCAAAAAGGAAAAACAAATATCTTCACGGAAAATATTTTCATGTCCACTCCCATCCTCGCGCTTGGGCGCAGCACTTTTGGCAATCCTGACAATAATGGCCGCCTGTTAACCAACGATGAAGCCCTTGCTCTCTTGTATGACTGGGTGCCTAATGAGCGGCTGCGGCTACACATGAAGCAGGTAGGGGCCGTGATGAAAGCCTGGGCTTTGGAGCGGGAGGGCGCCGATGAGCTGACAGCGCGCAAATGGGAACAGGCGGGTTTGCTGCATGATGCCGACTGGGAAAAGTATCCTGAGTCACATTGCCGTGTTATTATCGAAAAGCTGGAGGCCCTGAATGTCGATGCGGAAGTCATCCATTGCATCGCCTCCCATGGACCGAAATATTTTGGCGTGGAGCCGGGTAGTACGATGGATAAAATGATCTATGTATTCGATGAGCTTTCGGGATTTATTCATGCAGCGGCGCTGATCCGCCCTACCCGGTATGAAGGCATGGATGTGAAGGGCATTCTGAAGAAATTAAAGACCCCCTCTTTTGCCGCGCAGGTAAGCCGGGACGACATCAACGACGCGATCAGCCGAATCGATACGCCGCTGGAAGAGATCATACAGTTTGTCATCGACCATCAGAAGGAGGTGCAATAATCATCAGGAGGGCCTGCGGTAAATCGCGGGCGCCCGGGCCTAAAAATCGATCCCAAACCATTTTTTCCGCTCTTTCTTCTGGTATTTATCGTAGTTGAATTTATACAGCTTCCCCGGCCGGTGGGGGACGTCTGTCTCCAGCTCGCCGGTATCTTCGAGCAAATCCATGGAAAAGAATTTCTTACGGAAGTTACGCCGGTCGAGCTTGACGTCCAGGATGGCCTCATAGAGGTTCTGCAATTCACGAAGGGAGAATTTTTTGGGCAGGAGGCTAAATCCGAGCGGATGTTCCTGTATCCTTTTCTGCAGCCATTCATAACAGACGTCGAGTATCTTCCGATGGTCAAAGGCCATTTCGGAAAGGGTGGTCACCCGGTGCCAGTGCAGTTCGTTGTCCAGTATCTTCAGCTGATGGTGCTCGATGTTAATGAGGGAGCAATAAGCGATGGTGACAACGCGGGCGGCAGGATGCCGGGATACCTCACCAAAGGCTTTCACCTGCTCCAGGTAAACGTCGTCCATGCCTGTACGTTCGCGAAGAATGCGGTAAGCTGCCTCGTCCAGGTCTTCGTGATTATTGACAAGATCGCCCAGCAGCGACCATTTGTTCTCATATTTTTCAAAGTCGGACTTGATGAGCAGCACTTTCAGCTCGTTGTCATCAAAGCCAAAGATGACACAATCGACAGAAATGCCAATGATCCCATCATTCTCCAGTTGTCTGAGAATAGTTTTAATATTTTTCTGACTGGCGGTGGCAGCATCATCCGTTGGAAGCAGACTTTCGTTGGGTGTAATTTCAGGGTTCATTCGATTACGAATTTAAGCATTTAGAGGTCGATTCACTTAACTTTATGGTATAATTTCCAGTTATGTACTCTGCCGATCAGACCCATCGCCTTCAAAAGCTGACCACTACCTTGCTAACCCTGGCTTCAAAATCATCCCTGGATGAATGGCTGGAGGGATCGCCGGCCGGAGAATCGAAAGGAGCCCGGACGGGATCATCGAAGAAGCCGGGAAACGACAGGCTGGACGAGCTGCGGGAGATACTACGTTTTCACGAATACCGCTATGCCATTCTGAATGATCCCCTGATCTCCGACTTTGAATACGACAGTTTATACAAAGCACTGGAAAAGATAGAGGCCCGACACCCGGAACTGGTGACACCGGACTCCCCTACCCAGCGGGTCGCCAGCGGGCTGACAAAGGAATTCCCGACGGTGCAACACCTGGTTCCTATGCTGTCGCTGGAGAACTCCTACAATGAAGAAGACCTGCTGGATTGGGACCGGAAAGCCCGGGAGCTCTCCGGACTGGAGGACCTGGAGTATTGTATCGAGCCTAAATTTGACGGGGCCAGCATTTCCCTGACCTATGAAAATGACCGGCTGGCGCGGGGCGTTACCCGGGGCGATGGGGTTGCGGGTGACGGGATCACGACCAATATCCGGCAGATAAGGTCAGTACCCCTTTCGGCCGCCTTTTCCCGCTACGGCATCCAACTGATCGAGATACGCGGGGAAGTATTGATGAATAAGAATAATTTTAAAAAGTATAACGACCAGCTGGCCGAGCAGAATATCCCGCCCCTGGCCAATCCCCGGAATGCCGCGGCTGGTTCACTGCGTATAAAAGACCCTAAGGAGGTAAGCCGGCGTAACCTGGAAGCTTTTCTCTATCATGTCAGCTACTTCACCACGATAGAAGGCTGGCAGATCACAGACGGGCATGTGGCCGCCCCGGGTGAAGAGCCCACCGGAGAAACGGGCGATGGAGAAAAACCTGTCGTCCGGGCGGGGAAAAAGGCTGACCTTCCTATCCATTCCGCACTGAAAACGCATAGCGGCGAGCTGCAGATGTTGTGGGATCTGGGCTTTCGCAGTCCCCAGAAAGAAAAACGCGTTGTGAAAGGGATCAGGGCTGTCGTTGAGTACTGCCATGAATTCGAGAAATTACGGGACGATCTGCCCTATGAGATAGACGGTATGGTCATCAAGGTAAATGACCTTGCTATACAGGATAAGATGGGCATGACCACCCATCATCCGCGCTGGGCAATTGCCTTCAAATTCAAGGCCCGGCAGGCTACCAGCACCCTGAGGAGCGTGGAGTTCCAGGTGGGCCGCACGGGCAGCATTACCCCGGTGGCCAAGATCGACCCGGTACCGCTGAGCGGTGTAACCGTAGGTTCCATATCGCTGTTTAATGAAGATGTGATACGCGAAAAGGACCTTCGGCTCGGCGACCAGGTACTGGTCGAGCGCGCGGGCGATGTCATCCCTTATATTGTAAAGCCGCTGGCTGAAGTACGCACGGGGAAAGAGACGGCTATCGTCTTCCCTACGCACTGCCCGGTATGCAAGACCAAGCTGGAAAAACCGGAAGGGGAAGCCGTCTGGCGTTGTGTCAACATCAACTGCCCGGCCCAGGTAGTCGAACGGATCATCCATTTTGCCAGTAAGGACGCCATGGATATCCGCAGTTTTGGGGATGCCAATGTCCGGAAATTCTATGAGCTTGGGTTTCTTACAGCTATTCCTGGCATCTACCGTCTTCCCTATGACAAGATCCGGGAGTTGGAAGGGTTCGGTGCAAAAAGCGTCAACAATCTGCAGGCGGCTATAGAGATTTCCCGGCAGCAACCCCTGCACCGGCTGATCTTCGGTTTGGGTATCCGTTATGTCGGTGAGACTACGGCGAAGATATTGGCCACGGCCGTCGGTCATCTGCAGGAATTTTCCGACTACTCCCTGGAAGACCTGCAAAGTCTTGAAGATGTAGGTCCCAAGGTGGCGACCAGTGTATACCAGTTCTTTCACAACCCCGATAACCTGCGTCTACTGGAAGAGCTGGAGGGTTTAGGGCTTAACCTGAAGAGCCAGAAATCCTCGGCTAGCGGCACCGGCGGAGGCAACCTGAATGGGCAAACGTTCTTATTCACCGGTACCCTTAGCCGGTTGAAGCGATCGGATGCGGAAGAGACTGTTGAAAAGAATGGCGGCTTACTGCTGAGCGGTGTCAGCAGTAAGCTGAACTATCTGATAGTAGGGGAAGATGCAGGCAGCAAGCTGGAAAAGGCTAAAAAAATACCATCTATTCAAATCCTCACAGAGGACGAGTTTATCAAACTCATAACGGACCCATCCGAGGAATGAAGAGCAGGCGAAAACCAGTAAGCGCCCAAAATACATATAAGAATATTTTCTTACGTTACTGGTAATTCGAAATTCTTTTTCGTAACTTTAAGAAAATTGATAGGCATGATTAGAAAACTCACCGGCGAAGTATGGAAACCTTTGCAGTTTCCCGGCTGGAAACAACTCCGAAAAAAATACGCACTGTCTTCCCTGGGTCGTGTTGCCAGCTACTCGGAAGACGTGCTTGCCGACGGCAAATTGCTGAACGGTAGCTTGACCACCGGTTACAAAACCCTGAATTTGCACCGGCCAGGTAACAATGGCACCCTTTACATTCATCGGGAGATTGCCCGTTTGTTTCTTTCAAAGGCATCACAAAAACACAAGTATGTGATCCATGTGAATCATAACAAATTGGACAATGCCTCCAAAAATCTGAAATGGGCAACACTGGAAGAAATGATCGATCACCAGCAGAAGAGTCCTGCGAAGATTGCTTACAAAAAGGTTCAGGCAAATCGCACCGTAGGATTAAAGCTCACGGCTTCGCAGGTGAAGACCATCAAAAAGACTCTTTCCAGCAGGAACAGGCAGCTGACCATCAAGAAGCTGGCCGAAAAGTACAAGGTCAGTGAAATGACCATGTATCGCATCAAGAGCGGCGAAAATTGGGGAAGGATCAAGTAGGAAATATACAATAGACCGAGAATCAAAACTATGCTTCAAGCCTCCACGATCAAGTTCCTGAAGGACCTAAAAAAGAACAACAATAAGCCCTGGTTTGAAAAAAACAAGTCCGTTTACCTGGATGCAAAAGAGGACATCGAACATTTTGTAGAGCAGGTGATCGAGGGATTGGGAAAATTAGACGCCGATATTAAACCCCTCCACCCGAAAAACTCAACTTACCGCATCTACCGCGATGTCCGTTTCTCTAAGGACAAAACGCCTTACAAGATCAACATGGGCGCTTATCTTAACAAAGGAGGCAAAAAAGCACCAACAGCCGGCTACTATTGGCACTGTGAGCCGGGTCGCAATATGGCCGGCGGCGGCCTGTGGATGCCTATGGCTCCGGAATTAAACAAGGTCCGGCAGGAGATAGACTATAATTTCCCGGAATGGAAAAAGATCATCGGGGATCGCAACTTCAAAAAAGTTTTTCCGGATGGCCTGGAAAAAGAAGAAATGTTGTCAAGGCCCCCCAAGGGTTACGACGATGAAAACCCCGCCATTGAATTCCTGAAATTGAAAAGTTTTATCGTAACAAGGACGTTTACAGACGAAGAATTGCAAGCCAAATCCTTTTTGAAAGAATTACTAAAGACCTTCGAAGCCATGGGCGATTTTGTTCATTTTATCAATCGCTCACTGGAATAAACCCTTATACATAAAATACAAAGGCCCCCTCGCGGGGGCCTTTGTATTTTTGCTTTACAGCAGATTCTGTCCGACAAGGTATTCGGCGATCTGTACAGCATTGGTAGCCGCACCTTTCCGGAGGTTATCACTTACTACCCACATATTAAGCGTTTTGGCCTGGGTCTCGTCCCTTCTCAGCCTTCCTACGAATACTTCATCTCTTTCATGTGCGTCTTTAGGCATCGGGTATTGCTGTGTAGCAGGGTCATCCACTACAACTACTCCCGGAGCCTTACTGAGCAGGGATTTTACTTCAGCAAGGTCGAACTCTTCCTCAAATTCGACATTAACAGCTTCGCTATGGCCCCCCATCACCGGGATACGAACGGTGGTAGCCGTTACCCGGATGGAATCGTCCCGCATGATCTTCCTCGTTTCATTGACCATCTTCATTTCTTCCTTCGTATATCCATTGTCAAGGAATACATCGATCTGAGGAATGGCATTCAGGTCGATGGGATATTTGTAAGCCATCTCGCCCTGAACACCTTTTCTTTCATTCATTAACTGTGTCACGGCCTTGACACCGGTGCCGGTTACACTCTGATAAGTGGAGACGACAATTCTCTTTATTTTATATTTCTTATGGAGGGGGTTGAGGGCCACGACCATCTGGATCGTCGAACAGTTGGGGTTAGCGATGATCTTGTCTTCCCGGGTCAATGCATCGGCATTGAGCTCGGGCACGACCAGCTTTTTAGTGGGGTCCATACGCCAGGCGGAGGAATTGTCAACAACCGTAATACCGGCTGCTGCAAATTTAGGCGCCCATTCCAGGGAGGTGCTGCCGCCAGCTGAAAACAGGGCGAGGGCCGGCTTAGCTGCAATCGCATCATCCGCGCTTACGACCTTGAATTTCTTTCCCTTGAATTCTACTTCTTTCCCGACGGATTTTTCGGATGCGACCGGGAAAAGTTCTGTAACCGGGAAATTCCTTTCTGCCAATACCTGTAACATTTTTGTGCCTACCAGCCCGGTGGCGCCTACGACTGCAACTTTCATTGTTTGCTTTTGATTTTTAGTTTAAATTAAAAAAGCCTTCCCTGTGCGGGAAGGCTCTTATTATCTTGTCATACAAAACAATCAAAGCTTATCCCGCCGCGGGAGCTGCTTCTTAATCTGCTTTGTATGTTTCATGCTAATTGTCATAACGGTGCCAAAAATAATCACGAACTCAGGAAAATCCAAATTTATTTCATTATAGCTGGCCGGCGCGATGGATCGGTGGGTCCCTCGTTTAACATTACACTAATTCTATATCGAAATTCACCAGGTCGACAAATTGCCGGATACGGGCATCAATATCGGCACGGGTAATTTCTTTCAGCCGGTCGGGACCGAATTTCTCCACGCAGAAGGAAGCCATTGCGGAACCAACGATGATGGCCGTCTTCATATTTTCGAAGGAAATATCCTTCGTATTGGCAATATGTCCCATAAAACCACCGGCAAAGGTATCCCCGGCCCCGGTGGGGTCGAATACTTCCTCTAATGGCAGAGCAGGGGCCACAAAGACCTTGTCACCGTGGAAAAGCAGGGCGCCATGTTCACCCTTTTTGATGATCACATATTGGGGGCCCATCTTCATGATCGCACGGGCTGCTTTTACAATGGAGAATTGACCGCTGAGCTGCCGGGCTTCGCTGTCGTTGACCATCAGCACGTCCACCATCGTGAGCAGCCGCTTCAGATCGTCCAGGGCGTTGTCCATCCAGAAGTTCATGGTATCCATCGCGATCAGCTTAGGGCGCTGTTTCATCTGCTTAACGACGTTGATCTGAAGGCTGGGAAGGATATTTCCCAGCATCAGGAATTCACTGCCCTGGTAGCTTTCAGGGACGATGGGATTGAAATCCAGGAATACATTCAGGTCGGTGATAAGGGTATCCCGGGTATTCATATCCAGGTGGTATTTACCACTCCAGAAAAATGATTTTTTATCTTTTACAATCTCTACGCCTTCCAGGTTGACGCCGCGTTTTTGCAGCTGGTCCAATTCTTCTTTAGCAAAATCATACCCGACGATGGAGATCTGGTTGATGGGTTTTACAAAATTACTTGCTGCATAAGCTACATAGGTGGCGGCACCGCCTACTATCCAATCCGTCTTTCCAAAGGGCGTTTCTATGGCGTCATAGGCCATGGATCCTACTACAGTTAATGACATTATTAATTATTTACCTTGAATAAATATTTTTCAATGGTGAAGGTGAATCCGGGTTCCTGCCGGATTTGGATTGCAACCTACATAATTATTAGCTAACAGTCGTTAGCATTTTTTATATTTGTGGCTATTTATGGCGAAAATTCAAAGCAAAAGGAACAGCACCAAGAAAGAGGTGATCATCGAAAAAGCCTCCCGTTTATTCCGGGAGAAGGGATTCGGGGCCGCCTCTATGCGTGATCTCGCGGAGCATGTGGGGGTGGAGGCCGCCAGCCTGTACAATCATATCCAATCCAAGTCGGAGATCCTGCAGACTATTTGTTTTAAAGTGGCCAATGAATTTATGACCAACCTGGAGGCGGTGGAAGCCAGCCCACAGCCCACCCTGAAAAAAATGGAGGCGATCATCCGGCTGCATATCCGGATGATGCTGGACCAATACGAATTTGTCTATATTGCCGACCATGAGTGGCGGCATTTGCCGGAGCCCTACCTCTCCAACTTTCTCAATCAACGGCGAAACTACCGTAAGCGGCTGGGCGATATTATTGAAGACGGCATCAGCAAGGGTGAAGTAAAACAGATCGATCCTTATACGGCGGTGCTGGTGATCCTGTCTGCTATCAGTGGTATAGACTCCTGGCAGCGGAGCAGGAAGACCACCAGTGCCGAGGCCCTGGAGTCGAATATGGTTAAATACCTGATCGAAGGGTTAAAAAAATAAGAGAGGGCCCCAAAGGGCCAAAATAAAGAATGAGCGCCTGAGGCGCGAAGATAACATGGCCAGCCATTTCAAAACATTAGAGATTAAGGATGTCCGCCGGGAAACGGCAGATTGCGTGTCCATTGCCTTTGCTGTTCCGCCGGAGCTTCGGGAAGAGTTTCGTTTCCTGCAGGGGCAGAATGTCACCGTCCGCCTCCGGATGGGCGGAGAAGAAGTGCGGCGGTCCTATTCCATTTGCAGCAGTCCGCTGGATGACGAACTGCGCATCGCCGTCAAAAAGGTGCCGGCAGGACTTTTCTCGACCTATGCCAATGAACAGCTTCAAAAGGGGCACCAGCTGGAAGTGCTGCCGCCTACCGGTAAGTTTTATACGGAATTAAAAGCGGAAAACCGGAAACGCTATCTGGCGTTTGCGGCAGGAAGCGGCATCACCCCGGTGCTGTCGCTGATCAAAACTACACTGGCCATAGAGCCCTATAGCCATTTTACGCTTGTATACGGCAATCGCCACCGCCTTTCCATCCTTTTCCGGGAAGAGCTGGAAGCCCTGAAAAACCGGTATATCGATCGTTTTAGCCTGCATCATATCCTTAGCCGGGAACAAATGGATACTCCTTTGTACCAGGGTCGGATTGATGTGCAGAAGTGTGAAGAACTCTGTGGCCGGCTCATCGACCTTCGTTCTGTGGACGAAACCTTCCTTTGCGGACCGGGAGAAATGATCTTTACCGTTAGGGACTGGATGGAGCAACAGGGTATGGACCGGAAAAAGATCCATTTTGAACTATTTCATACACTGACCGGGGAACCGGCGGCCGGGCAAGGTTTAACCCCGGGAAAAGGTATGGCTGCCGGGAGCGGTAAAGGTACGGCTACCGGAGAAGCCCCTACGCTAAAAGATAAGGTCAGCCGGGTAACCGTGCGTCTCGATGGGATCAGCCATGAATTCAACCTGCCTTATAACGGTAACTCAATATTGGATGCGGCCTTACTGGAAGGCGCCGATCTGCCCTTTGCCTGTAAAGGCGGGGTCTGCTGTACCTGCCGGGCAAAGCTGGTAGAAGGGAAAGTGGAGATGGAAGTCAACTATGCCCTTGAAGCGGATGAGCTGGCCGCAGGATTTATCCTCACCTGTCAGTCCCATCCCAGGACCGAAAAGGTCATTGTCGATTTTGATTCAAAATAGCTCAAAAGAAGAACCCCGGCTCTTACCGGGGTTCTTCTAAGTTAATAGCCGTTGTTTGGGCTAATTAGTAGCCGTTATTCTGGCTGAGATTCTTATCGAGGTCCCTTTCCGACTGTGGTACGGGCCATAATAACCTGGGTGCTGTCAATCCATAGTTAAGCGGATTGCCGGCAGGATCGATCTGGCTGTTCATCAGGTCGATGGTGAACTGGGCTCCGGCGCGAAGCAGGTCCAGCCAGCGATGGCCTTCCAGGGCCAGTTCCAGTCTTCTTTCTTTCAGAATGGCAGTGGCCACATCCGTTGCGCTGACGGCCGTAGTAGCCGGCAGTTTAGCACGGGTCCTGATCTGGTTGATCAGCGGGATAGCCTGTGCGGTCTGGCCGGTTTTATTGAGGGCTTCCGCTTTCAGCAGGATAATGTCGGCCAGGCGGATGAGGATCTCATTATCCGGGCTATTGAAACCTCCCGGTTGTTTCCATTTGTAGGAAAAGGGAACCGGCAGCTTTGTATAAGGCGGGGGAATGGCGCCTTTGCTATCGGAAGGCTGAGTGAAATAAACGGACGCGTTTAGCCGCACCGTATCGTTCTCAGCCTGGTAAGCCTGGATCAGGTCGTTTGTCGGGACATTGAATTTCGGCCAGGTGTCTCCGGTCAGAGAGTAAGGCAGCAACAATTCCGGACCATAATTGGTGGTGCCGGTCACAGTGCCGTGCTGGATCTCGAAAAGGGATTCATTGGTGTTCTTGTGATTACCGTCGAACAGATCGGCATAATTCGGCACCAGGCCATAGTACGTATTGGCCAATACCTTATTACACCAGATGAGGCTGGAGTCATATTTACCCTGCTGGGCATAAACCTTCGCCAGCAGCGCATCGGCCGATCCCTGCAGGGCCCTGCCGTTGTTGGCGTTGGAGCCCGAGGCCGGCAGTAAAGCAGAGTCTGCGGAGAGAAGATCCTGCTCGATCTGTGTATATACGACGCCGGCATCCGTGCGTGAAGGATACAGCGCAGTTCCCGTTTGGATATTGGTTAATACCAGCGGTACTGCGCCATAAGTCGTCACCAGGTTAAAATAATGCAGGGCCCGCAGGAATTTCGCTTCGCCAAGGATCTGCTGTTTGCGGGTAGTGCCGTCCCATTTAGCATCCGTGACAGCCGGGACATTGTCCAGGACGGCATTGGCGGTGGCAACGCCCTGATAAAGCCCCTGCCAGTCGCGGGTAGCATTACCATTGAGGGGATTGAGCTTGAAATTATCGACAGCAAAATTATCCGGGTTATTGCCGCCCGCATAACAATTGTCCGACTGCGCGTCGCCGTTGGTCATATAGTCCCAGATATAATATTGCTGGTAAAGAGAGTTATAAGCTCCCGCAAGGCCAGCCTCGGCATCACTGGCGGTCTTATAAAAATTGGCCGCAGTGATAGTCGATATCGGAGTTTTGTCGATGGTCTTGTTACATCCGGCGGCGATGATCAATCCACCGGTTATAAGAAGAAAGTAAAGTGATTTATGATTCGTTCGCATGATTTAATCTTTTAAAATTAGAGTTCCAGATTCAAGCCGACAGTATAGATGCGTGACTGCGGATAAGTACCGTAATCGATGCCCAGGGCGGTAGAGCTGGTGCCCTGCTGATTGACCTCGGGGTTGTATCCTTTGTAGCCGGTGATCGTAAACAAATTCTGACCCGTGACATAAAAGCGGATGCCATACACCCCCGCGTGTTTCAGGCCTTCGGTGGAAAGGTGATAGCTAAGCGTAGCCGCCTTGAGCCGGAAGAAGGCTCCGTTCTCGATAAAACGGGAAGAAATGCTGGAGTTGGGAACGGAATTCGCGGCTCCCGGATCTCCAAAGATGGCCTTGGGAACATTGGTCACATCGCCGGCTTTTTGCCAACGGCTCAGTACTGCCGTCGTTGCATTGTTGGCGGAGGACATACCTTCGGTCTCTACGCGGGCGGCATTAAAGACCTTGTTACCGCTGACACCGTCGAAAAGGAGGTCGAGGCCGAAATTTTTATAGGTGACACTATTCACAAAGCTGTATACCATTGTTGGCAATCCGCTGCCCAGGTAGGTACGGTCATGGTCTGAGTTGATGACGCCATCATGGTTCAGGTCGGCAAATTTTTCATTGCCGGTAGCCGGGTCGACCCCCTGTGACACATAACCCCAGAAGGCTCCGAGCGGCAGACCATTCCTGATAACAGAAACATATTGATTGGTACCTCCGCCGCCATATGTGATACCCCCATAATAAAAGGTTTGGCTGGAATCGAGGCCTGAAATCCGGTTTGTATTAAAGGACATGTTCAGCGTAGACGTCCAGCTGAAGTTCTTGCTCTTGAAAACGACACCCGTCAAGGCAAATTCAAAACCCTTGTTCATGTCGTAACCCGGCAGGTTCTCCAGTATCTGTCCGTCGTTGTTACCGGTGGTAGCGGGTAAGGTCAGCAGGAAGATGAGGTTCTTTGTCTTCTTGTTGTAGTAGTCTCCGGAAAGGCTGACGCGGCCTTTCAGTACAGAGAGGTCAAACCCGATATTCACCTGTCTGCCGGCTTCCCACTTGAGGTTGGGGTTACCGATAGGATTGGCGGGGGCGATACCAGGTGCTACATTGCCGCCGAAGAGATAGGGCGAAGACGCGCTGTAGGAGTTGTAGCTGGGATAAGCGGTGGTCTGAGCCGGGGGGAGATTACCCGTTTCGCCCCAGCCGGCACGGATCTTCAAATCCTCTATCCAGCTTGCGTTCTGCATAAAATCCTCTTTCGACACCCGCCAGCCGCCGGAGAAGGCAGGGAAATAACCATATTTATTGTTGATCCCTACCCTTGAAGAACCATCTGCGCGGATAGAACCGGTGAAAAGATATTTATCCTGGTAGGAGTAATTGATCCTGCCGAAATAAGAGAGTACTGCCCAGTCTGTCTGGAAGCTATAAACGGACTGATTGGAAGAGGCCCCATTGAGGGTTGGTACGGCTGCTGTTGCAAACCCACGACCGGACTGGCTGTTGTTGTAATATTTCTCGTTGATGGTTTCCGTACCGACAACAGCATTGATGGAATGCTCGCCAAAGGATTTATTCCAGGTCAGGGTATTGTCCAGCGTATAGCGGAGCACTTCCTGGGTGGTATTGGTTGCCTGTCCCTGTATGGATATTCCGTAAGCGTTGTTAAACGGGTTCAGGAAGAAATTGTAATTGTATTGCTCCAGTGAAATACCCACCTGCGAACGGTATTTCAGGTTAAAGGGCAGCTTGATCTCTGCGTGGATATCTCCCAGGAGATTGTTGGTTGCCGTGGAGTAGGTTTTATCGTAAAGATTGCCGACCGGGTTATCGGTACCATCGAAGTTGGCGGCATAAACACCCTGGGCGTCTTTTACGGGGACGATCGGGGGTGTGGTCAAAGCAGCCAGGATCGTACCTCCATGCTGGGCGGATAAATTGTCCGAAATAGTCGTGTTATAGGTGCGGTTGTAGCTGATGTGCGAACCGACGCTGAGCCAATCATTCATACTCTGTTCGAGCTTGAAGTTGACCGAATAGCGTTTGAAATTCGTAGTCTGTACAATACCATCCTGGTTGAGATAACCCAATCCGAGCACCCAGGTTCCTTTCGGTGATCCGCCGGAGAAGGTAGCGTTAGCGCCGGTCTGGACGGCAGTATGATATATAAGGTCCTGCCAGTTGTTGTTGGCTGTAAAGTTAGTGGGGAGGGTAGGCACTGTTTGTCCGGCATTGGTGTATTCATCCTTCAGGAGGGCCAGGTACTGCTGATTATTGAGCACATCCAGTTTCTTTGTGATCTGCTGAATGCCTGTATAACCGTTGATCTCTGTGCGGGTCTTTCCCTTCGAGCCTTGTTTCGTAGTGATGAGCACAACGCCGTTGGTGCTGCCTGCGGCGCCGTAGATACCGGCTGCGGCTGCATCTTTTAACACGCTGATGGATTCGATCGTGCTGGGGTCGATGCTTCTCGTATCGCCGGCCACTACTCCGTCAATAACATAAATAGGTTCTGCGCCATTGGGAGAAGCGAGGCCGCGGATCCTGACGCTGAAATCGGCACCCGGGGCGCCGGAGGGCTGGAAGACCTGGACGCCGGGAGCTTTTCCGGCCAATACTTCCGAGGTGGAGATGACGGGACGGGAGCTGACGTCTTTTACGCTGATGGTTGAAACGGCGGAAGTAATGTCGCCTTTCCGTTGCGTTCCATAACCGATGACGACCACCTGGTCGAGGGCCTTGCCGGATGCATTCAGCTGGGCATCGACAACATTCTGTCCTTTGACGGCGACTTCTTTGGAAGTATAACCGATATAAGAGAATACCAGGGTGGCAGTATCATCTGCCGTGATGGAATATTCTCCCTTATTATTGGTAGAAGTGCCGCCTGAGCCGCCTTTTACCTGCACGGTCACCCCTGACAAGGGCTCGTTGCTATCGCCCGTAACGGTACCGGTGATCCGGATAGGCTGGCGTTGCAGTTTGCCGGAAACAACCACGATAAGATTATTATTTAGTATCTTGAAGGTGAGGTCGGTATTGGCGAATAGTTTTGACAGCGCTTCATTAATTCCGGTATTCTGCCAGTTGACGTCGACTTTCGTCTTAAGAGAAGGCAGATCATAATTATAGAGAAACCGGAATTCCCCTTTCTTCTCGATCTTATTCAACACTTTAGCGATTTCCGTCTGTTGCACATTCAGGGAGATGGATCCTTGTGCGCGAACGTCCGCTTTTGCCTGCAGGATGCCCAGCAGGATAAACAGGATGGAAAGCTTCATAACAACAAATAATTTAAAGAGCAAGCGTGATCCCCCCCACCGTATGGGGGGTTGCAAATTTTTCATACTTTTATAATTAAGGATTATCAAATGGGAAACCCAGACCGCCCTGCCAGTTGGTCATAGGTTTCCGTTTCAACCTAAACGGGGAATGTTAGCGCATTCCTCGTTTTTTATCATACAGGGACCGGGCTTCGCGAAGTTTCGGCGAAGGTGGCGGTCCTCCCGTCTAGCCGGTATTATTGTTTTGCATATAATTCAATTTCATTCCCACTTATTTTATAAGTAAAAGCCGTCGTCAATTGCAATGCCTTAAAAGCTTCTTCTACGGTTTCGCCGGCAAAAGCGCCTCCAAAATGGCAATTGTTCAGGCTCGTGTCGCGGATAGTGATCTTTACATTGTACCAGCGTTCCATTTTTTCCACCAGCTCCTGAAAGTTATCTCCCTTGAATACCAGCCGGTTGTACATCCAGGCCGTCTCTACTTTGTCGCTGTCGGGGACGTCATTACGGATACTGTTAACGGCAATGTCGGGCAGGGCAGAGGGATGAATATTAATCCTGCCCGAAGTCAAATTGGTTCGGCCAGCGGAAACAGGTCGTTTGTTATAGACCAGTTTCTCATTGGGTTTAAGAATGACCCGGGCTGTATTGGGATTATCCTTACGGCTGACTTCGATGAGCCCTTTAAGCAGTGTGGTTTCGATGGTCTCATCCTGCGGATAGGACTTGATAGTGAAAGAAGTGCCCAGCACTTTGATGTCTAAGGAAGAGGTGTGCACGATAAAGGGCCGATGCATATCCTTTGCTACGTCGAAATAGGCTTCTCCTTCCAGTCCTACTTCCCGGAACTCTGCATTAAACTCGCTGGAATATTTTAGTTTGCTATTGGAGTTGAGCCATACCTGGGTCCCGTCGGGCAGCAACAGTTTGGTCCGGGTACCCGCTTTGGCCAATACTTCTTCACCATGAACGGCCCGGGCATCTGTAGAAGCTGTAGCGGCCGACCGTTGGTGATAGATAGTCCAGCCCAGCAGGAAAAGTCCTATAATGGACGCTGCAACAGCTGTAATGTAGAGCAGGCGTTTACGAAAGGAGAAGCGGGGCGGGGCGACGGTTCTGTACTGGTTATGGGCGACAGGTTCCGTCCGAACGGGCTGAGCTACAATTTTGCGGAACCTGGCTTCGAAATCGGGGTCTTCTACCGGCTGTCCGGACTCCACAGAAGGCAGATCGGTAAACCAGGAATGAAGAATACCGTATAAGTATTGTTTTTGGGGAGATTGCTCTAACAAAAGCAGGAGCTCTTCTACCTCAGCTGAGTTCGCCTCGCCGGCGAGGCGACGGGACATTAATACCCATATACGGTTGTCTTGAGTCATATAGCAGGCTCTCCACCTTACAAAGACAAAAAACTAAATCGCATCTACTAAAAGAAAGTTAAAAAAAATTGATGCCGTTCCATGACATGCCCCTTAAACAATTATTTATCAGTTGTTTAAGGGTCTGATTTTTTTATTTTTTATAGGGAAGTCAAATTCAGATTCTATCGCCAGCGTGATACGTTTTACGGCTATTGCCATTTGAGCATCAATGGTGTTGACGGAAATGTTTAAGATCTCTGCGATCTCTCTGTACCTGAGACCATCTTCGCGCACGAGCTTGAAGATCATTTTGCAGCGGGGTGGCAGGACTTCGATGGCCTTTTGAATTTTTTGATGGATCTCGGCAGTGATGAGGATCTGTTCGGGTGTTATGGCAGAGTCGTCCAGTTCGACATGAATATGGTCGAAGGGTTCGGTGATGCTTTGCCGGGCTTTTTGGGATAAATAATTGAGCGAGGAGTTTTTAGTAGCCGTATACAAGTAGACGCGTAAGTTTTTGATAGTGTGAAGGGCCTCTCTGTGTTGCCAGATACGGACAAATACATCTTCTACGATCTCTTCTGCGGTCTCGCGGGTTTTCACCAGGGCCAGCGCAAAATGGTGAAGGCGTTTATAAAAGTGGGCATAGAGTTGCCTGAATGCGGCCTGATCCCCGGCGGAAATTAATTCCAATAGCTCCGGTGGGTATGAATCTGTAGTAGAAGGGTCGTGCTCCATAAAAATCGATCGTTCGTTGAATTGCGCTGTCGGATTTTTCCGGGGCAAAGTTATTTAAACCTTTTTGAATACGGGAAAACTTAGTAGTGAGGTTGCCTTTGCCGAAAACTAACGCTTGTTAGCTTTCGGCAAAAAAAGTATCTTTGTTGGCAAACGAAAGCCGTATGTCTTTTTCCGAGGTTGAAAAAATATTCCAGGACAAGGTCGATCAGGATATCCGCATCGAACCGAAGGATTGGATGCCGGATGCTTACCGTAAGACCTTAATCCGGCAGATATCCCAGCATGCGCATAGCGAGATTGTGGGAATGCTCCCGGAAGCCAATTGGATCACAAGGGCTCCTTCGCTGAAGCGTAAGGCCACTCTCATTGCCAAGGTGCAGGATGAAGCGGGGCATGGTCTATATCTATACTCTGCTGCTGAAACCCTCGACATCAGCCGGGATGAGATGATAGCACAGTTACATAGCGGGAAGGCAAAGTATTCTTCCATCTTCAATTATCCAACACTGACATGGGCGGACATGGGTGCGATCGGCTGGCTGGTCGATGGCGCCGCTATTATGAACCAGGTGCCTTTGTGCCGTGCTTCCTATGGTCCGTATGCCCGGGCCATGGTCCGTATTTGTAAGGAAGAAAGTTTTCATCAGCGGCAGGGGTTTGAGATACTGCTGGTCCTGAGCCGGGGCAGTGAAGCGCAGCGGCGGATGTGCCAGGATGCGATCGATCGTTGGTGGTGGCCATCTGTAATGATGTTCGGGCCCAGCGATGATGCGTCGCCTAACTCAGAACAAAGCATGCGATGGAAGATCAAACGTTTTTCGAATGACGATCTGCGGCAGCGATTTATCGACGTCTGTGTCGAACAGGTGAAATTGCTGGGGATGCGTCTGCCCGATGCCGACCTGAAATGGAACGAGGAAAGAAAACATTATGATTTCGGGCCCATTGACTGGGAAGAGTTTCGCAATGTCATCAATGGCAATGGCCCTTGTAATAAAGAAAGGCTGGCGGCGCGCGTACAGGCTCATGCCGACGGGGCCTGGGTGCGGGAAGCCGCGATGGTGCATGCACAAAAGAGGGCACAGAAAAGGGCGCATGCGCAAAAGGAAGGCCAGGAGGCGGCTTAAATTTTATTAATATGGAAAATGAAAATACCGAGAACCGGAGCGCCTGGCCGCTCTGGGAAATATTCATCCGCAGCAAGCAGGGCCTGGATCACAAACATGTTGGCAGCCTGCATGCGGTGGATGCGGCGATGGCTATAGAGAATGCCAGGGATGTCTATACCCGCCGGATGGAAGGGATCAGCATCTGGGTAGTGGAAAGCAAATATATCCATGCTTCGAACCCGGATGAAGCTGCTTCTTTTTATGATCCGGCAAATGACAAAGTTTATCGTCATCCGACTTTTTACCAGCTGCCGGATGAATTAACGCATATGTAAGATGGATCAACAATCTCTTATCGGCTATACTTTACACCTGGCGGACAATGCCTTGATACTGGGTCACCGCAACAGTGAATGGACGGGGTTTGGTCCTATTCTCGAACAGGATATTGCCTTGTCGAATATAGCGCTGGACCTTATCGGGCAGGCCAGAAATTATTACCAGTATGCGGCCCGGCTGGTCAATGAGGGGGCAGGGGCAGCGGGGGCGGACGACGCGGCGGCGGCGGGCGGGCGGCCCGAAGTCAACGAGGATACGCTGGCTTATCTCCGGGATGCCTGGGATTACCGGAACTGTCTGCTGGTGGAGCAAACCAATGGGGACTGGGCAAAAACTATTTTGCGGTTGTTTTTTTTCAGCACATACCAGTTTTACTTTTATCAATACTTACAAGAAAGTCAGGATAAAGAGCTGGGGGCAATCGCTGAAAAATCTTATAAGGAGGTGACTTATCATCTTCGCTGGAGCAGTGAATGGGTGATCCGGCTGGGGGATGGAACGGACGAAAGCAATCGACGCATGAAGGGGGCGCTGGATCAGCTGTGGAGGTTTACGGGCGAGCTGTTTGTACCGGCGGACTATGAAAAGGTGCTGGTCGAAAAAGGGATCGCGGTAGACGCAGCGGCTCTCCGGCCTCCCTGGGAAGAACGGGTTGAAGCCGTCTTTCAGCAGGCGGGGCTGACAAAACCTGCCGCCTCCTGGGAGCAGACCGGAGGCAAACAGGGCCGGCATACCGAGCACCTGGGATATCTGCTTGCGGAAATGCAATTTTTACAAAGAGCTTATCCGGGTTGTGAATGGTAAATACGGCACAAATATGGTCTCTGTTAGAGCAGGTAAATGATCCGGAAGTACCGGTTCTGTCTGTCGTTGATCTCGGCATCATCCGGGATGTCAGGGAGGAGGTTTCGGGATTGGAAGTTGTGTTAACGCCGACGTATAGTGGATGTCCTGCCATGGATGCGATACGGATGAACATCCGGATGGTGCTGCTGCAGAACGGCTATGTGAATGTAAAGCTGACGACGGTGTTGTCGCCGGCCTGGACTACGGACTGGATGAGTACCCGGGGAAAGGAAAAGCTGAAGAGTTATGGCATCGCTCCACCCCTGCCTTCGCAACAGGTTTGTCATCCGGCTTTATTCCACCGGGAGGAAGCGGTGGCCTGTCCACAGTGTAACTCTTATCATACTACCCTGATCAGCGAGTTTGGCAGCACTGCGTGTAAGGCGTTGTATCGCTGCGAGGATTGCAGGGAACCCTTCGACTATTTTAAGTGTCACTGACCAGGTTTGGTCTCTAAACCAATCGCATATGTCATCTGTCTTATTCGAGATCCGGGATCACATTGCCTTTATTACTTTGAACAGGCCGGATAAGCTGAATGCTTTCAACCGGGAAATGGCCTTGTTGCTGCAGAACCGGCTCGACGAATGTGCAAGCTTGCATGAGATCCGGGCCATCTATCTTACGGGAGCGGGAAAAGCTTTTTCGGCTGGTCAGGACCTGTCGGAAATCGCTGACCCGGAAGGGCCGGGCATGGACAAAATACTCGGTGAGCATTATAATCCTATCATTACCCGGATACGCAATTTGCCCAAGCCGGTAGTGGCGGCGGTGAATGGCGTGGCCGCGGGAGCGGGGGCCAATATTGCGCTGTGTTGTGACATTGTTGTGGCGGCGCGATCGGCCAGTTTTATCCAGGCTTTTTCAAAGATCGGGTTGATCCCTGACAGCGGCGGCACCTGGTTCCTGCCGCGATTGATCGGCTGGCAGAAGGCGGCGGGGATAGCCATGCTGGGTGACAAGGTCGGGGCGGAAGAAGCGGAAAGGATGGGCATGATCTATAAGGTGATGGCGGATGAAAACTTTGCGAAAAATTCCGGAGAGCTTGTAGTAACTTTGTCGAAATTGCCGACGAAGGCGTTGGCGTTGACAAAACATGCGTTGAATTATTCTGGCGTCAATACATTAGAGGAGCAGCTCCTGCTGGAAGATGAGCTGCAGCAGAAGGCAGCTCAGACGAAGGATTATGCGGAAGGTGTGAAGGCCTTCCTGGACAAACGGCCACCGACATTCAAGGGGGAATGAGGGGCTCCGGGCCAGGGGAGAATGAGTCTCTCTTTAAAATCAAAATTTATGTTTTACGAATTCAAAGGATACAGGCCTGTGGTCGATCCTACTGCCTTCGTGCATCCGCAGGCGGCCGTCACGGGGAATGTCATTATTGGGAAAGACGTATATATAGGTCCCGGCGCCGCTATCCGCGGGGATTGGGGACAAATCGTCATTGAAGATGGTTGTAATGTGCAGGAGAACTGTACTATTCATATGTTTCCCGGTGTCACGGTACGGTTGAAGGAAGGGGCGCATATCGGTCATGGCGCGATCGTACACGGGGCGACAATCGGCCGCAATTGCCTGATCGGGATGAATAGCGTCATCATGGACGGGGTGGAAGTCGGGGATGAATGTATTGTCGGAGCGCTGAGTTTTATAAAGACCGGGGAGAAGATACCGCGGCGGACGGTGGTGGCCGGGAATCCGGCGAAGGTCCTTAAGGAGGTCAGCGATGAGATGCTCCGGTGGAAGACTGAAGGGACGGCTATTTACCAGGCGTTGCCTGAGGAAATGAGAAAATATTGGAAGGAAGCCCGAACTCCCGTAGAATACAAATTTGATGAACCGGCCGAAAACAAGGTGGGGGAGTCGGCCGCTGGTTATGGTTATGGTAAGCGCAATTTCACCATCGAGGACTATCTGCAGATGGAGGCTGATTCCATCCTGAAACACGAATATTATAACGGTGAGATCTTTTTAATGGCAGGCACCCGGATGGATCATAATATCATCACCTCCAATCTGATGTTCCGTCTGGGTGCAAAACTCGAAAATAGTCCTTGCCAGCCTTTTGGGAGCGATCTGCGTATTTACGTAGAAAAGCATGACCTGTTCACCTATCCTGATCTTTCCATTGTTTGCGGTGAGCTTGTGACCCGCGACAATGACCAGTTCAATCTTATGAATCCATCGGCCATTATTGAAGTATTGTCTCCGTCTACTAAAGATTATGATCGAGGGGATAAATTCGAATTATATAAGGGGTTGTCTACTTTAAGGGAATATGTGCTGATCGATTCAAGGTCTGTCCTGGTGGAACAGTTCGTTAAAAATACAAATGGAGAATGGACGTTTCAAAAATATAGCCAGGTTGAAGATATTTTATTAATGGAGACGACGGGGGTTTCCCTTTCCCTTGAAGAAATCTATGCGCGGACTCAATTTCCGAAACTGACGCGCTAACTGGACGGAGTCCAGTATCTTTGCAGGCCAAATCCGGCCTCCGGATTCAGCGAGGCCTTTGAAAAAATATTGCGTTTCGAGATAAATATAGATGTAGTGGAGAAATCAAATTTTGTCGACCAGATCAGGATCTTTTGCAGAACGGGGCACGGTGGCGCCGGGAGCAAGCATTTTGCGCACACGAAATTCAACGATATGGCCGGGCCGGACGGTGGGAACGGGGGGCGCGGTGCGCATATTATCCTGAAGGGCAGCAAACACCTGTGGACCTTGCTGCATCTGCGTTATTATAAGAATGTGCTGGCGGAGAACGGCGAGAATGGCAGCGGAAACAACTGTTCGGGCCGTACCGGAAAGGACATTATCATCGAGGTGCCGCTGGGTACGATAGCAAGGGATGAAGAAACCGGAAAGGTCGAAGCTGAAATACTGGAAGACGGTCAGGAGATCATTTGGCTGAAAGGCGGCCGTGGCGGCCAGGGTAATGCCAATTTCGCCACGCCTACCAACCAGGCGCCGGAGCATGCCCAGCCTGGACTTCCTGGCATAGAAGGATGGAAAGTGTTGGAACTGAAGGTTCTTGCTGATGTAGGATTGGTGGGTTTCCCCAATGCCGGTAAATCTACCCTACTCTCCGTCATTACCGCTGCCAGACCCAAGATTGCCGACTATGCCTTTACCACCCTAACTCCACAGCTTGGAATGGTGGATTACCGGGATGGCCAGTCCTTTTGTATGGCGGACCTGCCGGGTATTATCGAAGGCGCTGCTGAGGGAAAAGGGCTGGGACATCGGTTCCTGCGGCATATCGAAAGAAACCCCGTCCTGTTGTTCCTGATTCCCGCCGACAGTTACAACCATGGCGAGGAATTCAAGGTCCTGGTCAACGAATTGGAAAAATACAACCCGGAGCTGCTGCACAAACGGTTTATTATTGCGATCAGCAAAAGCGATATGCTGGATAATGAGTTAAAAGAAGCGATTGGTAAAGAGCTGCCGGCGAACCTTCCTCATCTCTTTATTTCCTCGGTGACCCAGCAGGGACTCGTCGAATTAAAGGATTTATTATGGAAGATCCTGAATGAAAATACGCATAGCAATAAATAAAATATAAACTTTTAACATTAAATTTATATAGATCCATTGCTATTATTCAATTTTGGATATATTTTTGTTCTATAAAACGCAGTTATCTTCCTTCAGCCTGCCATTCGATTGTTGCCGGCGATTGTCTCAAGCCTCCTTACTGCTTCCAACCTGATTCTTGCCCCTCCGACTGACTGTTTTGCCCCCCGATTGATTTGTCTCCGATTGATTTTTTTGCCCCCTCTCTTTTGCTTCCATACGATTCTTGCCGAAACGGGTTGCACCATATCCCTAACAGTCATTAAAAACCCATTATATGAAGTCGTTACTTACCGCTGTATTCGGCAAATTGATTCCCGGAGCCTGTTTTATCCTGGTCGTCGCTACAGCGCATGCCCAATCGACCGCCAGCGGGGCTGGTCAAAATGAGAGCGCTACGGTAAAATACCTTGGCACACAAGATGACATGCTCGTATTCAATGTCTCCTACGCCAATCCTGATGGCAGCAAGTTCCTGCTCATCGTCAAAGACCAGGACGGCACGCAATTATACCAGAACGTTTTCAGCGAGAAGTCTTTCTATAAACAATTCAGGCTGCCTAAAGCCGACAAGGACAGGATTGTTTTTGTCATCCGTGATGGGAAGGATTCCGACCTTGTGAAGACCTTTGAGGTCAATGTCAACAGCCATTTTGTACAGGACATCGCCGTCAAAAGACTCTAGCCTTATATTCTCTCATTCTTATCAATTTCATAGCGGACGGGCCGTGTGTCCGCTAATAACACACAAAAATTCATTTTTATGAAACAGAACATTTTCAACATCCGCCAATTTTTTACTTCCTCCCTGTTTACCCTTATGCTGACTGGTACAAGCCTGCTGAGTTTGGCCAATGGCGGCAATGGTGGTGGTCCTACCGGTAACACCGGCGCCAGCGCTGCAGAGGTAAAATATATTCCCGGAAAAGACGGGGAATATTTATTCAATGTTGTATATAATAACGCGTCCGGCAGCCGCTTTAGCCTGATCGTACTGGATGAACAAGGCGATCAGCTCTTCCAGAGTCAGTATACCGATAAGAAGTTCGACAAAAAATACAAGCTGGCCGATCCTGATGCGTTTGGCAAGGTGACATTCGTCATCCGCAATTTTGGAGACAACTCCGTTCAGCGTTGGGAGGTGAATACCAACAGCCGGATGGTTGAGGATATCGAAGTGAAGGAAGTGAAGTAACACTTCCTTCACCTGAGGTCATTAGTTTGTCCCCGTTAATTTGTTGGACGAAGAACTGCTGCTATCCGCTTTACCGATAGCTTTCTGGACATCCGTATAGCTCATTTTATTCAACTGCTGTACACTGAAATTTTTCAGTGACGTAGTCGTCAGCACAGAGCCCGGGATGATGACATACCGGTACAGATATCCGGAGCTGCTATAGCTGAAATCATTGAGATACCCATAAGACTGCACTTCGATATATCCGACGTGCAGTACCTGGTAAAGACCATAGTCCGAAGCGTTGGAAATCGCAGTATCCGAGGTGCCGGGTGATCCGAGGTAACTGAGTACGACACCGGTGTTGAGCAAAGACTGGGTGAGCTTACTGGCGGTGATATCCTGGTAATAAACAGTATCCCCAATGGTCGTCATCTTCAATTGTGTCCAGGGAGAATAAAACACGCTGTCCTGCATTACGACTGTGTTATTCGTGGTTTTCTTGCAACCAATAACAGAAATGAGCCCGACCAGGCTGATAATCAGAGTGAAGATTTTCAATTTTCCCACAACTTTAATTTTAAGGTTAAACGATATATAGCGATACGGAGTTTGTGGGAAACAGGTCTAAAACATATCGGTCAAATTGCGTTTTTTGTCGGTTAAATAAAGATTTTACTTTTTCTTTGGAGCGGGATGTTTTGGAGCGGCCTTTTTTGTAACGGTCTTCTTTGGGGCGGGCGCTGCTTTTGGTTTTGCCACTTTTGGTTTTGCTGTTTTTTCTATGGCCGGGCTATTGTCTTTCCACCGCCATAGATGCATGCAGGCGTAGGTGCGGTAGGGGCTCCATTTTTGAGAAATGCTCAACAGCGCTTCGCGAAAAGCTGCCTTATCTGTGCGGTCCAGCTTATAGATATGGATCATGGCGTTCTGAATACCCCAGTCGTCGATGGCAAAAACGTCTTCCCGTCCCAGGCCAAACATCAGCAACATTTCGGCCGTCCACCGGCCAACCCCCTTAATTTGGGTGAGATAGGCGATGACCGCCTCATTATCCATTTCATGGAGGACTTTGTGGTCAAGGCCTTTTTCAAGAGCAAAACGCGCCACGTTGTGTACATAACCGGCCTTGGCATTAGACAAGCCGATCGAACGAAGTGTCTCCAAAGAGGTGGCCAGTATCTCTTCGGGTAAAGGAATGCGTCCATCGTAGAGGGCAAGGAATCGGTTTTTTATAGTGTCCGCCACCTTGGTAGAAAGCTGCTGGCTCATAATGGAGGCGATCAGGTAAAAAAGAATGTCTTTCCGTTTGTGTACGGTAAGGGGCTCCAATCCATCGATCAGCTTTTTCAGCTTTTTATCCTTTGCCAGGTGAAGAAGGTATTCCATATGAGAATTTTAAGCAAACGTATAACTCACTCCCCCATCCTTTTCGTCCTTGAGCACGATGCCCAGCTGAAGCAGCTGGTTGCGGATCTTGTCGGAAGTAGCATAGTCTTTCCGGCTGCGGGCGTCACGGCGGATGTCGATAAGCAGGTCCACCACACCGGTAAGCTTGTTATCATCACCGAGCGACTCGCCCTTCAGGCCAAGAATATTCTCCAGGTAGTCGGTGAAATACCTTTTCATCAACTGGATGGTGGCAGGGCTGATCGCATCCCGTTTGATCTGACCGCCTTTAAGTGAATTAATGACCGGCACCAGCTCGAAAATATTGGCCAACACTTTGGCCGTGTTGAAGTCATCGTTCATATATTCGTCAAGGTCGTGGAGTAGTTTACGTACCTGGTCGTCCAGCCCGGGGTCGGATGCCGTGGATGGGCTGCCGTTGCCCAGCGATTCATCGATCTCCATTTTCTTCAGCAGATCGTAGGCTTCCCATAACCTTTTCAATCCTTTTTCTGCTGCCTGCAGGGCTTCATTGCTGAAGTCCAGGGTACTGCGGTAGTGCGTTTGCAGGATAAAGAAACGAATGGTCATCGGGGAATAGGCCTGCGTCAGGATCGGGTGGCTGCCGGAAAACATCTCCGTCAGGCGGATCTGGTTGCCATAACTTTTCCCCATCTTCTTTCCGTTGAGGGTGATCATGTTATTATGCAGCCAATAGCGGGCAGGGATGTGTTTATTGCAGATAGTGCTTTGTGCTATTTCGCTTTCATGGTGCGGGAACTGAAGGTCCATTCCTCCGCCGTGAATATCAAACTGTTCGCCAAGGTATTTGGTACTCATCGCAGAACACTCGATGTGCCAGCCGGGGAAACCATCGCCCCAGGGGCTTTTCCAGCGCATGATGTGCTCTGGCGGGGCCGCCTTCCAAAGAGCAAAGTCCTGGCGGTTGTGTTTTTCCTCCTGACCTTCCAGCTCCCGGGTGGTTTCGAGCAGATCGTCCAGTATCCTGCCGCTTAACTTACCATAGGGATAACGGGCGGCATATTTTTTTACATCGAAATAGACTGAGCCATTGGTTTCATAGGCGTATCCTTCCCTGATGATCTTTTCGATCATGACGATCTGTTCGACGATGTGGCCGGTAGCCGTGGGCTCAATGTTGGGCTCCAGGTTATTGAACTGGTGCATGGCCCAATGGAAGAGATTGGTATATTTCTGCACCAGTTCCATCGGTTCCAGTTTTTCCACTACTGCTTTTTTAGCAATCTTATCTTCTGCTTCCCGGCCCTCTTCTTCGAAGTGGCCGGCGTCGGTAATATTTCGTACGTATCGCACTTTATATCCCAGGTGCAACAGGTAACGGTAAATAAAATCAAAGGTTATAAAAGGGCGGGCGTGTCCTAAATGACTCTCTCCGCTAACGGTGGGACCGCAGACGTACATTCCCACGTGGCCGGGAGTTAGGGGGGTGAACTCTTCTTTTTGTCTTGTATACGAATTATGGACTTTTAGTGAACTCATACCAGGTATTTTCGAACGGACGAAGATACAATATAATATTATACATCAGGTTGCTGTGGCTGAGGGTGCAGCTAGGCTATAACTTAGCCCCGCAGCTGCGCTGCTGCCACCGCTAATGTCTGCCCGCCTCCGGCGGGCAAAAACGCTACCGCGTTTTTAGGTCAGCCACGACCGGATGATGGTCCGAATAAGGGGTGATAAAGCGGCTACACTGCAGCACATCCAAGCCGGAGTTTGCGAGAATATAGTCGATGCGGAGGGTGGGTGATATATGGACATAGGTCCGGCCGATGCCAAATCCTTTTTTCAGGAAGGCGTCCTGCCAGTCGCCGCGGATAGTGTAATAGGTGTAGGAATTGGGGACATCATTAAAATCACCGCAAATGGCTCCCGGATAGGGACATTTGTCGAGCTGTTCCCGGACTTGCTCGGCCTGGTCTGCCCTATGTTTAAAGGCATAGCGGAGTTTTTTTGCAATGGATTTGGAAGCGGAGAGAATGCTGTCGTCCACATTCTTTATGATCTCTATATCGTGAAAGTCCTTACTCCGGAAGAGGACGGACTGGAGATGGGTCGTAGAGATCCTGACCGTATCATCCCCGACCCTGATGTCGGCGGAAATGAGGCTTTCGGTGGTACGAAGCCCATCGGGGCGTGAATAACGTAACACGGAAGAGTCGACGATCGGATATTTGGAGAAGAGGATAACGCCGGCTTCGTACATGCCGTCAGGACGGGAAAAGTCGCGGGAAAAGAAAAAATAGGGAAAATGAAGGCGCTCCTGAATATAGTAAATATTGGAAAAGGGGTTACCGGGAGGCCCGGACTGGTAAAACTCCTGGAGGCAAAGGATGTCCGGCTGCAGGCTGTCGATAAAAGCCATCATTTTCAACCGATGACCCGAAGCGCCTCTTTTTTTGGTAATGGTCTCGTCAAAGCTGCGGATGTTCCAGGTCATCAAACGCAGGGAGTGGGGCGGTTTCCGCAGGTCAAAACTCCTTCCCGGGTGCATGGCCAGGAAACTATGGATATTGGACCAGCCAATCAGCAGGGTAATCAACGATAACAGTGACCAGATACGATGGGAGCTGATAAACAAGCCGAGGATAAAAAAACAGCCAAGGGCAAATAAAAGAAAAGGAAAGGAAAGTCCTAACAGGGAAATAAACCACCATTTTCCCGGGTGCAGGAAGGGGTTGGCACAGGCCAGCAGGAAAAGGACTACGGCGACTATGTTTAGTATGATGAATAATCGCCGGGTGAAATTTCGAAGGTTCGCCATGACTTACCCTAAGTTACAAATCTTCTTCGTCAGCAGCCCTTTTCAGTATTTCTTTTTCCTCATCCGTGAGAAAACGGTATCCCTGCTGGTTGATCTTGTCGAGGATTTCGTCGATGCGTTGCTGGGTTACATTAGGTATTTTCTTATAGGGTTGAGTGCCGGACACCTTGTAATAGAATTCGTCTTTGGGCGAGCGGCCCTTCTTCTTTTTGTCGGGGTTGAAAAGATCGTTACACCAGTCAAAAAACCGGTTGATCCAGATACTGCCATCATACCCTCTGCGAAGACAGAAGATAAAAAACCATCCTGCGCCGGCGCCGGACAGGCTGGCGATGTAGGCGCCGCTATCCCCGTGGCCTATGCTGGAAAAATTGACCAGCAGAAAGATAATCGTCAATATCCACAGGGGAATACCGCCATTGATCATCGGGAAGATGCGGTAATCGGGCGCCACCGTTGTCGTGGCAATGGCTACGGCCATGATGGCGGCGTTGGCTCCTGCCAGCCGGGCAAGAGAGGCTTCGGCGTGTAAACCGGGAAAAATGGCGTAGGCTATCACAAAAAAGGCGGCTCCGGCTATTCCTCCATACAGATAAATGGGGACCAGCTTGCGATTGCCGGTGAGGTCCTGCAAAATATATCCAAACCCCCAAAGCCAGAACATATTGCCGATAAAACGCCAAACAGACATGTCTGAAAACATATAACTCAGGACAGTCCAGGGCCGGGAAGATAATTTATCAAGATTCGCCGACACATAAAACCAACTGAAAATATTGGCATCAAAACGAGCTTCCGGAATATGATTCAGCGAGTAGATAACCGCTATGAACTGGAGGATCGCGAATAACACCGCATTAATCACCACCAGCTGAACCAGCGCGTTGCCGTCTTGCCCCAGCAACATCCTTTTGCGATAGTTATCTTCCATTACACGCATACAATTAGTTGAACCATTTATGAATTTGGACTAAACTCCGTTCAGTTTGGTGTGAAGTTACTTTCTTAACAGTTCATCCCCTATAAGAGTTTAGTAAAAATTTCGCCGGTCGGTCCGGTTCCAGTATATGACCAATATCAGCCCTATGAGGCCTCCCCCCAGATGCGCCCAGTGAGCCACATTATCGCCGGCAGAGGCTTTTATACCAGAAAACAGCTCGATGCCTGCATACCCCAGGGCGAACCATTTGACCTTAATGGGGAAAATGAAGTTGAGATAAATATAGTCGTTGGGGAAAAGCCAGCCAATAGCCGCCAGACAGCCGAATACGGCGCCTGAGGCTCCCACAGTAGGCTCATTGACCCTGAAGTTGGGTGCGTATAAATACTCCTGCTGTTCCGCCAGGGGAAGGAGATGCAGCTGTTCCATCACCGGGGCCATTTCCATATACAATACCACCAGATGACAGACTCCGGCGCCAATACCACAGATGATATAATAAATGAGAAAACGTTTGGAGCCCCAGGCGTTTTCCAGTGCGGCTCCAAACATCCAAAGGGCTAACATATTGGAAAAGATATGGCCCCAGCTGCCATGTAAAAAAAGGTAGGTGATCAGCTGGTGGGGACGGAAGTAGACGGAATGAACATCATGCAGGGCAAAAAGATCAAACATTTTTGTTTCGACGGCCCCTCCTAAGGTCTGCTGAGCGAGATATACCAATACATTGAGGATAATAAGATTCTTAATTACTGGCGGTATCCATTGAAAACTGCCCGGGCGAAATCCATTCATATGCTGTTACGATTAATATGTTTTCAGCCAGCGGAATTATCCGCTTTGGTCATGCAAATTAATATATTTATCCCGGAGTAATCCTTCCTCATGGGAGTGCTATTTCCTGAGTTTCAGCTGCACTATATTCTCAATATGATGGGTATGCGGGAACATATCCACCGGCTGCACCCTGGCTACGGCATATTTCGCGTCGAGCAGACGGAGGTCGCGGGCCTGGGTGGCAGGATTACAGCTTACATAGACTACGGTAGGAGCTGCCATTTCCAGGATCTTGTTCACCAGTCCCTCGTGCATGCCCGCCCGCGGGGGATCGGTGATGATCACGTCGGGCTGGCCATGAGCAGCAAAAAAACTGTCCTGGCAAATGTCCACGACATCCCCTGCAAAAAAGGAAGCCTGGCTTATGCCATTGAGCATCGCGTTTTCCCGGGCATCCTGGATTGCCTCTGCGATGATTTCCACACCAACGACACGTGCGGCCTGACGGCTGACAAAGATGCCGATGCTGCCGGTACCGCAATACAGGTCATAAACAGTTTCCTTTCCCGTCAGTTCGGCAAATTCGCGGGTCACCTGATACAGTCGCTCGCCCTGCCGGGTATTGGTCTGAAAGAAGGATTTGGGTCCTATTTTAAACTGAAAATCCTCCAGCTTTTCGATCACATATCCCTTTCCGTGAAGTACCTGGGGCGACAGATCGGATATACTGTCATTCCATTTGGCATTCACCGTATATAATAGAGTCGTCAGCTCAGGAAATTGTTGCAGCAAAAGATCGGCCAGCTTGTGGATTTGTTTTTCATCTTCGTAACCAACGACCAGGTTGGCCATTATTTCTCCCGTAGTGCAAATGCGCAGCTGCAGGTTGCGGAGCCAACCCTGGTGCGCCTTGATATCATAAAAGGACAAGTCGTTTTCCAGGCCAAAGTCTCTGATGGTTTTGCGCAGACCATTGGTAGGCTCTTCCTGCAGATAACAGGTATCGATGTCCACGACCTTGTCAAACAGCCCTTTTGCATGGAATCCTGCCACGTTCTGCCGGGAGGAAATGGCGGGGTCATGGAGCTCGCCGGGCAGCAGGAATCGTCTGCTGGAAAAAGTGTATTCCATCTTATTCCGGTAAAACTTCGACTCTTCAGCGCCTAAGATGGGGCTGATCTCCGGCAGCGCCACCTTCCCAATTCTTTCCAGGACATCGGCTACCTGCTGTTGTTTGTATTGCAGCTGCAGGGGATAGGGCAGCATTTGCCAGCGACAGCCGCCGCAAATTCCGAAATGGGGGCAAAAAGGCTCCACCCGGTCGGGAGAATAGCTGTGAAAGGCTGTAATGAATCCTTCCGCCCAGTCCTTTTTATTTTTGGAAAGTTTAACATCTACGACGTCCCCGGGGATGGCATTTTCGATAAATATAACCTTGCCGTCCACGCGGGCCAGGGATTTGCCCTCAGCGGCATAATCCTCTATGAGGATGTTCGTTAATACTATGTTCTTGTTTTTTTTTCTCACGATGCAAATCTATGGCTAAATTTACGCGCGTATGAACAAAATCCTGTTGTCCCTGGCAGCCTGCCTATGTCTGTTGAATGAGGCCTTCGCTGCGCTCGGTTATCCGCAAAGCGGACATGCAATCCGCCTTCATCTGAAACCCTATACGGGAGGAAAAGTATACTTAGGTTATTACTATGGAAAGATCAGGGCCCTGGCTGATTCGACAGAGCTGAATGCCAACAGCGAAGGCGTTTTCAGCGGGAAAGACAAATTGCCTGGCGGGGTTTATTTTGTCGTTTCCCCCAACCGGGCGATCCTTTTCGAGCTGTTGATCGACAGCCTGCAGCATTTTTCCATCGCCGCAGACACGACTAACCTGCCGGGAAGCGTGGTTTTTACCGGATCAGCTGACAATACGGTCTTCCAGGCTTATACCCGTTATACCGCCGAAAAGGGAAAAGAGATAATGGCCGCACAAAAGGAGCTGGGCACTGTCCATACAAAAGCCGATTCTACCCGGCTGCGGGACAAGATGAAACAGCTGAATACCGACATTCAGCATTACCGGGACGACCTCATCGCCAAATATCCCAATTCCCTTTTGACTACCCTTTTCCGTGTACTAAAAGAGCCAGTAGTTCCACCTGGCACAAAACAGCCGGGAGGAAAATATGACAGCAATTTTGCCTACCGTTATTTCAAGTCCCACTATTGGGATGGCATATCCTTTTCAGATGAACGGCTGGCACGGACGCCGGTGTTCGAGCCCCGGCTGGATAAATACTTTCGGGACCTGGTACCGCCGGAGGCCGATTCCATCGAACGGGAGGCCGACATGATGTTGCTGCAGGCCCGGGTGAGCAAACCGTTGTTTCAATACCTGCTCGTCTATTTCGTGCAGAAATACGTCACCCCCGAATACATGGGTCAGGATGCCGTATTCGTTCACCTTTTCGAGAAATACATCAATACCGGCCAGGCGGAATTCTTTACGGAAAAATACCGGCAGTTCCTGAATAACAGGGCCTATAGCCTGATGGCCAACCTGATCGGCCAGCCGGCAGCCAACCTGGAAATGGTGGATAGCGCCGGGACGCCCCGTCCCTTATACGACGTGCAGGCCCCCTTTATCGTCATTTGTTTCTGGGACGCCACCTGCAGCCACTGTAAGGAACTGGTCCCCAAAGTGGACTCTATCTTCCAGGCCAAATGGAAGCAGGAGGGGGTAAATTTATACGGGGTGATGGTCGATGGCGGCAAGGAAGCCTGGTTGCAATTCATTAAGGATCACAATTTAATCAACTGGACGCACGTTTATGAGACGAAAGAGCACCAGGAAGCTACGGAAAAAGCCGGGTTACCCGGCTACCGTCAGCTGTACGATGTATATCAAACTCCCATTCTCTATTTACTGGACAAAGACAAACGTATTATAGCTAAAAAACTTTCTTATCAACAGCTTGACGAAGTCATTAACCTGAAAATGCAGCATGCAAAATCCAATTGATATGAGTTCACCGGTTAGAAAGCTATTTCTTACTTCTGTCCTCTCCCTATTGTTATTATCCGGTCTCCTGGGACAGCCCTTGTTTACCCTCGATGGCTCGGGCACCAGCAAGGAGGAGTTCCTGAAAGCCTACAATAAAAACAACAACGGAGACAAACCTTCCGACAAAACTTACCGGGATTACCTGGAATTGTATATTCGTTACAAGCTGAAAGTCCGGGCAGCCTATGAGGCGCAGCTGGACACTTTACCCGGGCAGCGTACGGAGCTGCAGAATTTCCGGTCCCAGGTAGCAGAAAACTACCTGAAGGACGAGACCAGTCTCGACAGGCTGGTGAAGGAAGCTTTCACCCGTGGTCAGAAAGACATTCGCATCTCCCATATTTTTATCGCCCTGCCCAAAAACCCTTCTGTCACCGACACGTTGAGGGCCTACGAAAAAGCAATGGCTGCTTATAATGATTTGAAAAGAGGGAAAAAATTCAATGAAACGGCCCTGGCTTACTCCGATGATCCTTCTGTAAAAACCAACCAGGGTTATCTTGGATATATCACCGTTTTTACCCTTCCCTATGTATTGGAGAACCTGGCTTATTCCACACCGGCCGGTAAAATTTCAATGCCCTACCGCAGCAAGGGAGGGTATCATATCTTTAAGAATGAAGGCGAAAGAAAAGCCCTTGGCAGAATAAAAGTGGCCCAGATACTACTGTCTTTCCCGCCGGGAGCAACGGAAGCCACCCGGGTAGCCACCCATCATAAGGCGGACTCCATCTATACCCTCTTGCAAAAAGGCAGTGATTTCGCCAGTTTGGCGAAGACGAATAGCGGGGACAACCTTTCCTACCAGCTGGGCGGAGAGCTGCCTGAATTCGGCATAGGGTTTTATGATTCCGCCTTTGAAGCAACGGCTTTTGCCCTGGACAGAGAAGGCGCCATCAGCAAGCCTTTACTCAGCAACTATGGATATCACATCATCAAACTGATCGCCCGTAAGCCTTTCCCGCGACAACTTGACGAAGGCGCCGGCAATACCCTGAAGCAGCAGGTCCTGAACGACCCCCGGATCGAAGTTTCCAGAAAAGCGCTGTTCACCAAAATCTACCAGCAGACAGAACTGCAGCGTGCCGACATCTCAGAACAGGACCTTTGGGCCTTTACGGATAGCGCCATGCGTAATATCGGCATGTCGTCTTACGGAAGCCTGAACTTTTCTACCGTCCTGCTTTCCTTTGCCCACCGGTCCTATACGACAAAAGAGTGGCTGGATTATGTCCGGACGGCAAGGGGACAACGGACCGGCGGTGTCCAGGCGAATAAAGACCTGTTCGAGCGTTATGTCGAACGTGTTTCACTGGAATATTACCGCAATCACCTGGAGGAATACAACAAAGACTTTGCTTTTCAGCTAACGGAGTTTAAGGAAGGAAACCTTCTCTTTGAGATCATGCAAAGGAAGATCTGGGATAAGGCCTCCACCGATAGTGCAGGATTACGAAATTACTACGAAGCCCATAAAAATAAGTACTGGTGGGAAAGCAGTGCGGATGCCCTGTTATTCACTTCCTCTAACCAGCAACAGGCCGAAGACCTCAAAGCGAAACTGCAATTGCATGGTGTCTCCAATTGGCGGCAATGGACGGACAGCGCAGGCGCCGCCACACAGGCCGATTCGGGCCGTTATGAGCTGACGCAGATACCTGGCGCTGCCGGCGGCGGGGGTGCAGCCGGTGGTGCGGGTGCAACAGGGGTTGCGGCGGCAGGACCCGGATCTTTTACTCCCTTTGTCACCAATAAGGCGGATAGTACGGTGAGTTTTGCTTATATCCTAAACGCTTATCGGGAACGGTCGCCCCGCAATTACCGGGACGCCAGGGGATTTGTGATCAATGATTACCAAACCTGGCTGGAAGACCAGTGGATTGCGGCGTTGAAAAAGAAATACCCCGTAAAAATAGATGAATCTGTGTTGGCGAGTTTACCAAAGTAGACGACGGGCGGCGGCAGGGAGATTAGAACACCGCCTTAACGACCGTCTCGATCACTTTGGGCTTACCCAGGGTATAATAGTGTAATACCGGAACCCCGGCTTTTTTCAGCTCGCGGCTTTGGTGGATGAGCCATTCGGTGCCCACCTGTTCTACTTCCGCATCGTTTTTACACTTTAGAATAGCATTTGAAAGATCGGTCGGGAGGTCGACGTGGAATACTTTCGGCAGCATGCTGAGCTGTTTCCTATTGGTAATGGGTTTCAAACCCGGGATGACGGGTACCTTAATCCCCTGTTCACGGCAGGTTTTTACAAAATCGAAATATTTCTGGTTGTCGAAGAACATCTGTGTGGTGATGTATTCGGCCCCGGCCTCTACTTTTTGTTTGAGGTACATCAGGTCGGTATCCAGGTTGGGGGCTTCAAAGTGTTTTTCCGGATAACCGGCCACGCCGATGCAGAAATCCGTTGCCCCGCCATTTTTGATATCGTCTTCCAGGTAAACGCCGTGGTTGAGGCTGACTACCTGTTTTAACAGGTCAATCGCGTAGCGGTGGCCATCGGGTTCCGGCTCGAAGGAACTTTCATTTTTAGCTGCATCTCCCCTGAGAACCAGGACATTGTCGATACCCAGGAAATGCAGGTCGATGAGGGCGTCTTCCGTCTCGCGTTTGGCAAAACCGCCGCAAATCAGGTGGGGCACGGCATCGATACGGTAATGGTTCATGATCGCCGCACAAATGCCTACCGTACCGGGCCGCTTACGAACCTCTACTTTTTCGAAGGTGCCATCGGTCTTTTTTTTGAACATCGATTCACTCCTGTGGTAGGTAACATTAATAAAAGCGGGTTTGAACTCCATCAGGGGGTCCAGGTGATCGTAAATGGAGCTAATGGTTTTTCCCTTCAGGGGTGGAAGTATTTCAAAAGAAACAAGGGTGCTTTTGGCTTGCTGTAAATGCTCGATAACCTTCATAGCGGCTGTAAGTGCTTATTTAGTACACCGGGCATGGTTTACCCCAAAAATAACCCATCCCCGGTGCACGGCTTATGATGGGCCTTCGGCCAGCGGGCTTGCAGCCCGCTTTTGTGCGCAAACATAGTCGATAAGTCTTAAAACACCTATAAATTTAGGGCAGAAGCTTGTAGCTTGGCTTCGGGGGCTTATTTTTGCGGGCGAAATCTAAACTACACCGATTTGAGCCTGACCATTCATTCCCAAGATCTTGTAAAGACTTATCACAACCGTACCGTGGTAAACCATGTTTCTGTAAAGTTGGAGCAAGGAGAAATTGTGGGATTACTGGGGCCGAACGGGGCCGGAAAAACAACCACCTTTTATATGGTCGTGGGCCTGATCAAACCCGATGCAGGCGATGTTTTCCTGAATGATATCAACATCACCCGTCAACCCATGTATAAAAGGGCACAGATGGGTATCGGGTACCTTCCCCAGGAGGCTTCGGTATTTCGCAAACTAAGTGTGGAAGACAATATCAAGGCCGTGTTGGAGATGACCAAGCTAAACCGGGCCCAGCAAAAGGAAAAATTAGAAGCCTTGCTGGACGAGTTCCATCTCCACCATGTGCGGAAAAACAATGGCGACTCCCTCAGCGGCGGCGAGCGGCGGCGGACAGAGATCGCAAGGGCCCTTGCCGTAGACCCGAAATTCATTTTGCTGGACGAACCCTTCGCGGGTGTCGACCCCATTGCTGTGGAGGATATTCAGACCGTGGTAGCCCGTCTCAAATTCAGGAATATAGGCATTCTCATTACCGATCACAATGTAAATGAAACCCTCTCTATCTGCGACCGCGCCTATCTGCTGATAGATGGTAAAATATTCAAACACGGCACGGCCGAAGAGCTGGCTGAAGACGAACAGGTCCGCCGGCTTTATCTTGGCCGCAATTTCGAGCTGAAAAGAAAGGATTATCTCCATGAGGAAGCGCGGCAGCAGCAGGAAAAGAAAAATGCGTCTGCCCCGGAGGCGTGATCGGGCTGCCCGTGCTGTAACGGCGCGACGCCTGCGGGAGCCTGGATTTTCTTCGCCATGTCCCGGCGATTAGTTATTTTGCCAGTAATGATGAAGGAATGAAGCTTTTGAGCCCGGCCATATCAAGACTTGCCAGGATGCGCCAGGAGCGCATCGACCACTGGATGCACAACCCGGTTGCCGTACAGCGGGAGGTATTACAGCATCTTGTCACGTCTGCTCAATACACGGAGTTCGGGCGCAAGTATAATTTCTCAAAGATCTTTTCAATCCGCGAATACAAGAACGCCGTTCCCATCCACGAATACGATGACCTGAAGCCTTATATTCAGCGCATCATGAATGGAGAACAGAATATACTCTGGAATACTCCCGTCAACTGGTTCGCCAAGAGCAGCGGCACGACCAGCGACAAAAGTAAATTCATTCCCGTCAGCGAAGAAAGTCTCCAGGACTGCCACTATAAGGGGGCCAAGGATGTGCTGACCATGTATTACAATTTCAATCCGGACTCCGACCTGCTGACAGGAAAAGGACTTGTCATCGGTGGCAGCCACACCATCAACCAGGTGAATGAAGACGTGCACTACGGTGATCTCAGCGCCGTGCTGCTGCAAAACTCACCCTTCTGGGGCCACTGGATCCGGACACCCGAGCTGAGTATTGCCTTGCTGGATGAATGGGAAGATAAGATCGAAAGGCTGGCGCTTAATACCATCGCAGAAAATGTCACTTCTATTTCGGGTGTGCCTACCTGGACGCTGGTGCTGATACGCCGTATCCTGGAGATCACGGGGAAGAGTAATCTCTCTGAAGTATGGCCTTCTCTTGAACTATACATCCATGGCGGGGTTGCTTTCACTCCATACCAGGAGCAATTCCGGAAGCTCATCGGGAAAGACATCCATTACCTGGACATGTACAACGCCAGCGAGGGGTTTTTTGCGGCCCAGGGCAATCCCCACGATGACGGGATGGTGCTTTTCCTGGACCACGGCATTTTCCTGGAGTTTATGCCTGTGGGAGAATATGGCAAACCGCAGCCGGAGACGATCGGCCTGGCCGACGTGGAACTGGGCGAGCACTATGCCCTGGTGATCAACACCAATGGCGGACTATGGCGTTACCTGCTGGGAGATACTATCCAGTTTACTTCCCGCGAGCCTTTCCGGATCAAGGTCAGCGGCCGGCTGAAACATTTTATCAATGCGTTTGGCGAAGAGGTGATCGTCGACAATACGGATAAAGCGATTGCCATCGCCAGTCAGAAAACGGGGGCTATCGTCAATGATTATACTGCGGCACCCATTTATTTCAGCGAAGGGAGCAATGGAGCGCATGAGTGGCTGGTGGAATTTGAAAAGGAGCCGGGCGACAAGGCCCTGTTTGTGAGCGAGCTGGACAAGGCATTACAAAGCGTCAACAGCGACTACGAAGCCAAACGGCATAAGAATATTGCACTGGGTTTGCCCATCGTTCATACGCTGGAGAAAGGCGTCTTTACCGCCTGGTTGAAGAGCAAGGGCAAATTGGGCGGCCAGCATAAGGTGCCCCGCCTGTCTAATAACCGGCAGCATATCGAAGAGATCCAGGCGATATTGCCGACCCTGGGCCGGGATTAAGCGCCATCGGCCGGTTTAGGCATTTACGGCCGCGCCATCTCTCTCCCGGAGCAGCAAAGTCACCGCAATAAGACTGATAAAGGAAGAAGTATAAAACAAATACAGGTAGGGCACATCTATAAAGCAATAGAACACGACCAGGGTGAGCTTGAGGGTCGCCAGCGGCAGGTTGGCGGGTCTTTTCTCCCGGAATTTCCAGTAACAAAAACCAACGAACAAGAGTGGCGCACCAAAACTAAACGTAATGAGCAGCTGGTGTAACAACGCTATTCTCCGGGGGCCGAAGAACCAGGCAAATCCGGGCGCCGTCGAAAACACGTCAGGGCTGTCTTTCCATACGCGGGCGGCAAATGCTATATAATTTCCGGGCAGACGGGCCAGGCGGAGAAAAGTTTCCCAGCCTACCGGCAGCAGGAAGAAAAGGACGAAACAAGCAAAGCCGGTCGATCCAAACCATAAAAGAGAACGCCCCTTTTTTTCCAGCAATAAATACAAAATATAAGCAGGGATCCAGCCCACGAGGGCATAACGGCTCAGCATACAAAGTGAGGCGGCGACACCGATAAGCCAGGGTTTACCGGAAACCAGGGCTAATACCAACAGCACATAATAGGCGATGACGGTACCTTCCTCCGCCACGCTGACGATACCCGGCATATTGTCTGCCACCATCCACCAGAACAACAGGAAGGCCAGCGCTGCCGTAAAAAAGGACAGGTAACGATGGCTCTGCGGACGATAGAGGGCTATGAAAGTGCCAAAGGCAAAAAGCAGGCAGGCCGCGATGACCCAGCGCATGTCGATGCCCAGTGCGATGGCAGGAACATAGGGCTGCCACATGGTGGGCAGATAGATGGGTTGTACGCCATGCCAGATCCAGGGTATCGTATCGTAAATATGGCTATGCTGACCGGCAATAAACCGCTCCCCCATGACTTTGATAATGGGCAGCATGTCGGCATTGGAAATGTCTATAGGCGTCTCTTCAAACCAATACCGGCACCATGTGTATAGAACAAGGCCTATCAGCCCGATGGTGACCAGCCGGTATACCGTGACCGGGTCGGTGAATTGTTTTTTATCGAAACGGGGAAGCTGCAGGGCCGGGAAGAAAAGCAACAGCCAGGCAAATACGAAACCGGATACAAAATAAGGGATAGATAAAAAAGGGGCCCAGCCCGGTATCTTCAGGCACCAGGTCACGCTAAGGGTTTCCACGGCGAAAGCGATGAGCAGGGTTATACGTTGATAATAGGGGTGATTCATAAGGAGTTCATATATTTGGCGCATGAAATTACTCGAAAATAAAATAGCTATCGTCACCGGTGCGAGCAGAGGCATCGGGGAAGCCATCGCCCTCAAATTAGCGGAACATGGGGCACATGTTGCTTTCACTTATCTGAGCAGCGAAGAAAAGGCCACCGCACTCGAAAACAAGTTAAAAGGATTTGGCGTAAAAGCAAAGGCCTATAAAAGTAATGCCGGTGTTTATGCAGAGTGTGAAGCCCTGATAAATGACGTAACCAGGGAATTCGGTACGATAGATGTTTGCGTGAACAATGCCGGTATTTCCAAAGACAACCTACTGCTTCGCCTTACTCCCGAGCAATGGGATGAAGTAATGGATATCAACCTGAAAAGCGTCTTCAACATGACCAAACAGGTGATCCGCCCTATGATGAAGGCTAAAAAAGGTTCGATCATCAATATGAGCTCCATCGTCGGTGTCAGCGGAAATGCGGGACAGAGCAGCTATGCCGCTTCCAAAGCCGGCATACTTGGCTTTACCAAATCGGTGGCCAAGGAGCTGGGCAGCCGTAATATCCGCTGTAACGCCATTGCACCTGGCTTTATTGAAACGGACATGACACATTACCTGAAGGATGGCGAAGGCGCAAAAAAATTCCTGGAGAATATTCCCCTGGGGCGTTTTGGCCGGACAGAAGAAATTGCCGATACTACGCTATTTCTTGCCAGTGACATGAGCTCCTATATAACCGGTCAGGTTATCAATGCCTGTGGCGGGTTAAATATATAAGGCGCCCAGGCCATTCCGGCTGAAATTACTATTTTGTTAAAACGAAGGGGGTGGCTTCCCATTCTCTTCGTTTACAGCTATTTTTGCAGAACTTGAAAATCCGAAAGCTCATATCCGTTTTTCTTTTGCTGGTATTGTGCGTACAGCTTTTACCGCTAAAGAAAACTATTACCTGGCTGCTTGGCGGCCAGGCAACGGAGGAATTAGTACATGCCGACGATTCTGATTCCGGTCGTCCCGGGGATGATTTTCAAAAAAACTTTCTGCCCGTTTATTCTCCTACCCTAGTCCAATGGTCGTTGCAAAATCCTCAAAAAGCCGATCCTTCACATGTTGTCGAATTGCCCGCCCGGCATGCCGATGACATTCCCACTCCGCCACCCAATAGTTAGGACCTGTCGATTTATTGCCTGCCATATGACCGGGGTTTTTTTATGTCTACCCCGGCAGGTAATGCTATTTTATTATCCTAACTAATTCTATTATGAAAAAGTTGTTTCGTAATGCAGCGGCAGATTTTCCCGCAGCCGTTGTTGTATTTCTTGTTGCGCTGCCCCTTTGCCTGGGTATAGCCTTGGGTTCCAATGCTCCCCTGTTTTCGGGCATCATTGCCGGTGTCGTGGGTGGAATTATCGTCGGCAGCCTGAGTGGATCATCTTTGAGCGTGAGCGGACCGGCGGCCGGTCTGACGGCCATCGTTGCGGTGGCCATTGGCAAAATGCCGGTTTATGAGGCTTTTCTTCTTTCGGTGGTCATAGCCGGTATCCTTCAGATCATCTTCGGGTTTCTGGGGGCAGGCATCATTGGCGACTATGTTCCCAACTCTGTGATCCGCGGGATGCTGGCCGCCATAGGCATTATTCTGATCCTCAAACAATTTCCGCACCTTGTCGGATATGACACCAATTTTTCCGGAGACGAGGCCTTTTTCCAGATAGACCGGAAGAATACTTTTTCGGAGCTGCTGTATTCCGTGAACTATCTTTCCCTTGGCGCCATCATTATCGGCGGGGTATCCATCCTGATCCTGCTGGCCTGGGATCTGCCCTTCTTTAAAAGCAAGGCGCTTTTCAAATATATTCCCGGGCCATTGGCGGTAGTGGTGGTCGGTACGCTCATCAGCGTGGGGTTACAGCGTTTGGGCGGTCGCTGGGACCTTGCAACCAACCACTATGTCAAACTTCCTGTGGCCAGCGACTTTAGTACCTTCACCGGTTTTTTCCGGCTGCCCGACTGGTCATACCTGGGCAACTATCATGTTTGGGTAACCGGCCTAACCATTGCCCTGGTAGCCAGCCTGGAGACCCTCTTAAGCATCGAAGCGATAGACAAGCTGGACCCTTATAACCGTAGTACGCCAACCGATCGCGAACTGAAGGCACAGGGCATCGGCAATCTCGTCTCGGGGATGCTGGGTGGCCTGCCCATCACTTCCGTCATTGTACGAAGCTCGGCCAACCTGAATGCCGGCGCTAAAACACGTCTGTCGACTCTCCTGCATGGTTCGTTATTGTTGTTGTCCGTATTGTTGATCCCGGGATTATTAAATACCATTCCTCTCAGCGCCCTGGCCGCCATCCTGATCATGACCGGATACAAGCTCGCGAAACCCACCCTCTTCAAAGAATTTCATTCCAAAGGCTGGGACCAGTTTGTCCCCTTTGTAGTGACCATAATCGCCATTCTTTTATCCGACCTGCTCATCGGGATATTGATCGGTATGGGCGTAGCTCTTTTCTTTCTCATCAGAAGCAATTTTCGCTCGGCGGTGATGATCGTACACGACCAGAATAAGTACCTGTTGCGTTTTAGAAAAGATGTATCGTTTTTGAACAAGCCCATTGTGAAGGATAAATTAGAGGCCGTACCGGAAAACTCTTATGTCCTGATCGATCTTACCCGGGCAGATTTTATCGATAAGGATGTGATCGACGTGCTTAATGAGTTTATGCATCATGCTCACCTGAAGAATATCCAGGTCGAGATACGAAAAAGCCAGTTCAAGGCGGCGCATCAGACCGTCGGTCTGCCAAAAGTAGCCTGAGGCCTCGCCTGCCAGGTGGACTCCGTCCGTTTAATAACATATATTGCATTATCATAAGAAACAAATAGTATATTAAATGACACCTATAGAAAAATTATTGCTGGAAAATAAAGCCTGGGCTGCCGAGATCAAAGCAGATGATCCGGAGTATTTCGAAAGGCTTGCTCACCTGCAAACACCGCAATTCCTGTGGATTGGCTGCAGTGACAGCCGGGTGCCTGCGGATAAGATCACCGGCACGCAGCCGGGGGAGATCTTTGTACACCGCAACATTGCCAACATGGTGATCCATACGGATGTAAACCTGTTGAGCGTCCTGGACTATGCGGTGAACCACCTGAAAGTGAATCATGTCATCGTCTGCGGTCATTATGGCTGCGGGGGGATCAAGGCGGCGCTGACCAATCACGATTACAAGCTTGTCCTCAACATGTGGCTGCGGAATATTAAAGACGTGTACCGGATCTACAGCGATGAGCTGGAGGCCATACCGGATATGGAGAAACGTACAGACCGGCTGGCGGAATTAAACGTGAAGGAGCAGGTGATGCACCTGGCCAAGACCTCCATCATACAGCGTGCCTGGAAACATGAACAAAGGCCCCAGCTGCACGGGTGGGTATATGGATTGAAGGACGGGTTGATCAAATCTGTTTTTGAAATGGATTCGCGTTCGGGGATCGATCCGATCTATCAGTATGATGACTTATAAGGAGCCTGCCAATAAAAAATGAGGGCCCGGCAGCTGCCGGGCCCTTCTCTTATTTGGCTATCCATAGTTTCGTGGAATTCACATCCGTTCCGCCAGTCTCTACATCGTAGTTAGTGGTATTGTAGCTCTTCTCGTCATCCGGATAGACAAATCGCTGGTATACGCCGTAAGTGGCGGTGTAATAGGCCGTATTCGTCGTGGACATGGGTGTCTTGCCGCCCGTTCTTCTCAGCAGCAGCCAGGCGTCCCAGGGCTGCCGGTATTGGTCTATCCAGAGCTGTGCGTAGATCTGGCTCAGCGCGTTGGAGGCATTTGTCAGATCATAGGCGGCCACGGGGCTGCTCTGCACGGCAGCTATCTCTGCGGCGGTGGCCGTTGCCGAGGTTGGTTTGCCCACCGTCCATACCGAAGAATTATAGGCTATGGCCTTCCACATGTTGAGAGAAGCAGCTATACCTGCATTGTATTCCGTTTGCGCCGTAGTGGCATTGGCGGTTGCGCCCAGTCCCCTGTTATACACTTCTGCCTTTAGGAAATGCACCTGTGCCGCCGTCAGCATCAGCTCGGGGATGGAGGTCAGGTCCTGTTCAAAATACAGGTTGAAGGGCGAGTAGATACAACCGGCTCCCAGACTGTCCCATTTGGTAAAACGAATGGGGTTGTAGGGCGCTCCACCCTCGGTGGGGGCATTATTGGGGTTTTGCGGAAAAGCCGTCCACTGGCCTGCATTGTTCGGCTCGAAGAAAATTTTTGCCCGCATGTCGAAAATGCCGCTGCCATCCGTATTATTGTTTGCCGATAGCAAGCTCCACATGGTGGTGCCCAGGCGCAGGTAGCAGTTGGCGGAAAAGGACCACTGCCGCCATTGAAACTGCAGATTGCTGATCTTCGCAGGCCAGAGGCCGACGTCATTGCCATCTGCCAGCAGGGGTTTGCCCAGCGCCTCGGTTATCTGGGCTGCTGCCAGCGTACTGTTTTTGTCATACATGGTTACGGCAACATATAAACGCAGGCTGTTGGCAAATTGGGTCCATAGGGAGATATCGTTCTGAAAGAAAGTTTCATAGCTGCCTACCGAATATTGTGTGGCGCCGGTGCTGAAGTGATCGACGGCCCATTTCAGGTCGGCAAGTATCGCCGTGTAGATGTCGGCCTGTTTGTCGTAGGTGGCTGTATACCCACTGGTCCCGTTGACCGGGGCATATCCTGCCTTGGTATAAGGCATATCCCCGTAATAATTGGTGGCCTTAAAGGTTTTGTAGGCCATGAGGGTCTTTAGCATGCCATACATGTTATTCATGGTAGACGAATCGGCGGAAGCGGCTATACGACTCTGCAGCAGGCGGTAGTTAGCCAGTGTCTGGTAGTAATTGGACCAAACAGCCGATTTGGCGTTGTCATAAGGATAACCGCTGGAACCCGAGGCCACCATTCCCTGCTGGGTGATGGGATAGAGCCAGGAATTCATCACCGAATATTCTCCTGCCGAGATCGGGAGCGAGCTTACGATGGCATTGAAGACTGCAGGAGTACTTGCATCAGTGGCGCCTTCCGGCGGAGTATTGACACTTTCGAAATTCTTTTTACAGGAGCTGGTGAATAATAGTGTAAGAACCAGAATAGCCGCGCCTGTTTTATTTATTATGTAGTTCACGATGTTAAAATTTAAAGGGTTAAAGTTTAACTTTTACGGATAAGCCAAGGTCACGTGTTCCCGGGAATTCAGACCATTGTACACCCTGGCCATTGCCGATGCCATTTATCGCCTCCGGATTCAAATGATCGGGCAGGGTTGTAAAAATGTAAAACAGGTTGCGGCCGACCAGCGAAACATCCAGTCCCTGCATGAACTTTGTGCGTTTGACCAGTTTGTCGGGGACACTGTACGTGAGTGTCAGCTCCCTTAATTTGCCCCAGGAATTGGTAAATATGGAATTGGAGCGTGGCATCGCCACATTGGACCATGCTTCATACTGGCCTGCGTATTTCCATAAGTAATGAACAACATCTGTATTAGGCTTCCCGTAGGCAAATACCCCATCCAGGATGACGCCGTGGTTGGCTGTAGTGTTGTCCGGGTAGGTGTAGGGCAGGCCGCCGCCATTTCTTTCTTTCAGCGTCTCGGGTGCAAGCCCTTCTGCCATGGCAGCGCCGTAGTCGGCAGAGAAGATCTGACCGCCGACCTTAAAGTCCGTCAGGACATACAAGCTGAAATTCTTGTACCGGAATGTATTGCTGATACCGCCCGTCAATTTGGGTGTCGAGTTGCCGATGGGAACAGGGTCGGTAGTCGTCACGTATTGCGTCCCGACGACCTGTGCGGGATTGGATTTGTCGAAGACCCGCTGAACGACTTTTTTACCATTGAGATACGTATAATCGTAACCGTAGATGGTGCCATAGTTTTCTCCCGGTTTAACATACATCTGAACTCCATTGGAACCCCAAAGATCCTGGAGGGGATACTTGGTTATGCCTTCGGCCAGGGAGATGACCTTGTTTTGATTGTGGGCGGCATTGATGGAGATATCCCAGCGGAAATTCCGGGTCTGTACGGCGGTGGCCCGGATGATGAGCTCGATGCCTTTATTGCTTAGTTCGCCTGTGTTAAACGTCACCTGTTGTGCTCCGGAAGACCAGGGCAGGTTGCTTGCCAGGATCTGGCTGGTGGCATGGGTTTGATAATAGGTGAATTCAAAATTCAGGCGGTTCTTCAGGAAGCCCGCTTCCACGCCTATTTCATAGGAGGAATTGCGCTGCGGCACCAGGAAGCCGGCGGGCGGCAGGTTGGTCTGGTAGGAACGCACCGGTACTCCGCCAAAGGAGGTGGGGGCGGTTGCATTGAGGTAATTGCCTATGACGCTGGTATTGTACGTATAGGTCGATTGATAGGGTTGCGCACCGTTGGCACTTTTGGCAGCAGACACTTTCAGCTTGCCGTAGTTAAGCCAGCTGATATTCTGCATTCCTTTTATAGCTTCTGTGAATACAAAGCTCAGGCTGGCGGATGGGAAGAAGTAGGATGACGTCTTGATTGGCAGTGTGGATGACCAGTCATTACGGCCCGTTACCTGTAAGAAAAGATAATTGTCATAAGACAGGTCCATTATACCGAATAAGGAATTGAGGTCGTAATTATTCCACACCTCGACAGGAGGGGTGATACCGTTGGCGTTGGTCGTATTGGAAAGAAAATAACGGAAGGGTACCGACCAGGGATAAGTGCTGCCCTTGCCATAGGTGGCGTTGGGTTCGCCGCTATTCCAGGCGTTGTTGTCATAGTACCTGCTTTTGAGTGCGCTGTTACCGATGAGCAGGCTGCCGTTGACCCTTGATCCAAAAAGGCTTTCTTTATGCAGGGTCGTGAACAGCTCGAGGTTGACGTCCTGGTTTCTGACATATTCGATGCCATACTGTCCTTCCGTTCCGGCGGCATCTATCGGGGAGTATTTGCTTTCTACATTTGTAATGGCGTAATTGATAGAGGCCCGGCCGGAGAAGTTGAGCCAGGGAGTGGCATCGGCCGAGAGTTTGACCGAACTGAGCAGCTGGTTCCGGGTGAGCGTTTGGTTCTGTTCGAAAAGGTGCCAGAAAAGGTTCTGGTTATAGTTGTTCTGATAGGGATAATAACCAAAGGGAGAGGCCGCTATAAGGTCTCTTTTGCTGCCATCGGCATTCTTGTAGTTGTTAAACTCCAGCGGTTTGTAGTCCCGGGACATGGAGTAGATCATAAAGTTTGTCCAGCCCTGGTCGTTGGCAATGTCGGGTACGTTAAAACGGGTGTAATTGGTATAACTCGCGGATGCATCCAGCTTTATTTTTTTGGAAAGATTCAGATTGGCGCCCAGGTTGATATTGTTCTGGTTGTAATTGCTGTTCTTCGTGATGGAGGTATTATCCTGCCGGGTGTATCCCATCCGGAAGCTGCCAAAGTCACCGCCGCCGCTGAAGGCTACGTTGTGGGTGGAAGTGTTGCCAGTGCGAAAAAAAGCTTTCCGGTTATCCGGCTGGGGGTCCCATTTGCGTTTGACACCGTCCCACCAGACGATTTCCGTGCCATCCAGCTTATGTCCCCAGGATGCGCCGGGGCCATACCAGCTAAACACATCCCAGGTGGAATAACCGCCGGGTATGGAGCCGGCGCTTTCATAGGCGTCACCGGCGGGAGTGCCATCCCAGGGATAGTTCCCGGGGTAGCGTTTGTCGCCGCTGGACGTTGTTGGAAAATCGAGTTTTGCGGACCACAAGGCGTTTGCTCCGCCGTAACCATAAGAGTTTTGTACGTCCTGGTAGCGATAGGGATTGGTCCAAAGGGTGGAGAAGTTATAGTCCACGCCGATGCCGGGTCTTTTCCCGCCGCGTTTGGTCGTGATCAGGATAACCCCGTTGGCGCCCCTGGCGCCATATAAGGCGGAAGCCGTGGCGCCTTTTAGTACGGTAACGTCCTGTACGTCATCGGTGTTGAGGAAGTTGAGAAAGGAACCCCAGTCTTTTGGCGTCACCAGGTCCGTACCGGTTGTCACCGAGCCGTTGGAAGGTGTCCCGTTAATAGTGGACTGCTGACCGCCCACCGGATCATTTTGTACCTGGATGCCGTCTATTACGAGCAGGGGCTGATTGCCGCCCAGGATGCTGTTGTTACCGCGGATGACGATTCGCTGGGAGCTGCCCTGTACCCCGTTGGAAGCCGTAATATTGAGACCGGCGGATTTGCCCATCAGCCCGGATGCGAGGTCCGGCGGACTGGCCTGGACGATATCCGAGCCGGTGATCTTTTGGGCCGAATAACCGATGGACCGGGACTCTCTTTTGATGCCCAGGGCCGTGATCACCACATCGTTGAGGGCGTTTTCCGATTTCAGCAGGGTCACGTTCATTGCGGAGGAGGAGCCCACCGTCAAACGGGTTGTTTGAAATCCTACAAAGGAAAAGACCAGTATATCCCCGTCATTTGCTTCGATATGGAAATGACCTTTTTCATCGGTGACTGTCCCCCTTGACGAACCGGCTACAGTGACACTTACGCCAGTCAAGGCAGTGCCGTCGATGGCCAGGACCGCTCCGGTAATGGGTCTGAACAGCTCAGCGGGCATGTTATCCGGCAGAAGCTGACCGGTTACCGGATTCTTTCTTTTTTTAAGGACGATTTGTTTGCCAATCGCCTCATAGGAGATGCCCAAAGGGGCGAAGATCCTGGAAAGGATGTCACCAAGCCTTTCGTCGTTGGCGACCAGGGTGATCTTTTTGTTTTCGGGAAGGATGCGGCTATTGTAGGTAAATCCGACCTCTGCAGAGGTCGTTATCATTTTTAATACCGTCTTCAACTCTTTGGAAGACAGGTTTAGAGAGATCTTCTTATCCAATATTTCCTGTCCGTCTGCTGTTCCGGCAAAGGAATAGCTGATACAGCTGAAGGCAAGGAAAACGTGCAGTAGGGTTACTCTCATAATGAAAAAAACAGCTTGTTTTGGTTTTCCGCTTTTGTTCATAACTTTAGTCAGTTTTGGCATTCTTGAAAAGGGTGGCAAAAACATCCCTTTCTCTCTTCCTAAGCGCAGGATGAAAGGGGACAAATTCGGTGGTGGTGCTGGAACACCACCACTTTTTTTGGGGGGGAAAGGACTCTTATTTTCTCATGTGTAGTTGTTTAATTTATAAATGCAGTTAGTTTTGTTCTTTACAGGGCTTGCCTTCGATGAATACCCCATTGCCTTCGATCTTGTACGTCGCACCGATGGCCTCACAGATGATCTTTAATTTTTCTTCGAATGTCTCTTCGGCCAGAGAGGTGGTTACCATACAAGATGCGAAAGTTTGTTTGTCATAATGTAATGGAATGCCATAGGCGTTTTCCAGTGTTTGAAATATCTCCACCACCGGAGTTTCTTCAAAATTGAAAGGGATGGGCGCCGTAGCCGACGACTTATACGGTAATACTTTTTCCATTTCCCCGGGAGAATCCTGGATGAGGTCGTGGGTCTGCTCTTTGTATAAGACCTGCTGGTTGGATACCAGTATCAATTGTTGTTTTGCGGGATTGGTTTTCTTGGACACGGCTACTTTTCCCGACTGCACGAGGACGGTAATGTCCCCATTGTCTTTATTCGTAGTGACATTGAAGCTGGTGCCCAGGACGTGCACCACAATATCCTTCGTATAAACATAAAAAGGGCGGCTGGCATCTTTCGCTATTTCAAAGAAAGCGTTTCCTTCCAGGTAGACCTCCCGTTTGTCTTTTTGTAAAAAAACGGCATGCCGGATACTGGCGCCGGGCTGGAGGATCACCTTCGATCCGTCTACCAGCAAGACCTCCTGGTCTGTCCCGGTTTGATTGGTTCGCCGCAGGTCCTGATCCACCACAAGGGTGGCTACCTGTATGACCGGCCGGCTGTGGGACTCGTAATATTTTAAAGCCGCGCCAGTGATGACCAGACCTAACAGGCAGGCAGCCGCCAGATAAGACCATCGCCGCCGGTGGCGGGACAAGCCGGGCAGATCGTAGGAAAGGGCTGAGTGGCCGACGGTGAAGTCCGGGTGGTTGATGGTGAGGTCCGGGTGGTTGACTTTTGTCATGACACCGGCCCAAATTTCTGCCGAAAATCTTTCGGTGTCCGCCGGGTTTTCCACGAAGGCCAGATCCCGGGCGATTTCCCGGGCATTGCGCACCAAAATGATCCTATCCGGATGCTCTTGCATCCATTTTTCCCAGTAAGCGGTAGAATCTTCGTCGGGCAATAACACCCACCGGATAAATTGATCGTCTTGTAAAAGCGCCAAAACTTGTTCGTCTAAATGTTGCACAGATAAGTCTCGTTAAATAATGATGAATTGTACGTGGTCCTGATAGAAATGTCACAGGCACACTTTATATACTCTAAAAAGGGAAAGTTTTTTTCAGGCGAGGAGCAGGACGAGGCAAATAAGCACAAAAACGGGTATTTTGATCTTTTCTTTCAGGCGGCAAAGGGCCTTGTACAGCAAATTGCTCACCGATTGGTAGTTGACATCCATCAATTCGGCAATTTGTTCGTGGGAGAAACCCTGGTAGAAGCGGAGCTGGATGATTTCCTGTTGCCGCAGGGTCAGATGGCCGAGAGCGTCTTTCAGCAGGGAGCGCCAGGACTCGTGTATTTCTCTTTCAATAATGGAGGTCTCAATAGGAGCCTCCATCCCGGCGCCGATGTATTGTACGGCTATTCCTTCGACTCCGGTGCGGGTATGGCGATGTTTTTCCAGCCGGATCAATTTATAACGCAGTGCTTTAAGCAGGTAAAATCGAACGGAAGCGGGAGCAGAGAGGTTCTCGCGGGAATTCCACAGTTCTACGAAAAGCTCCTGGATCTGGTCTTTCAGCAGTTCGCGGTCCGGGCAAAGTTTGGTTCCGTAAGCGATGAGGGGGACGATAAACTTTTGGTAAAGCACCGCAAAAGCGTCCCTGTCGCCATTTTTAAACTGCAACCAGAGCAAAACCTCATCTTCATGCCTTTCCTGCATGATTGTAAAGTATTATTTTTTTCTGAATTTTCGGATAGCATTCCTGCTGAATTCGCTTAACACCAGCCGGCCGCTGATGGCTGCCCTTTCTATCAGCAGCTGATCCCAGTGTTCCGTCCCTTTCCAGAAACTTTGTTTCAGAAGGGTCATTGCCTCCGGGTTGGAGTGCGCAAGGGTCCCGGCCAGTCGTTGAATGGATTCATCCATTTCGATAACCCGGCCATGTAATTCGGCATAAAGGCCCCTTCTTCTTGCCCATTCTGCATCGCGCCACATGGTTGCATCGATGGACAGGCTGGTGAAGGCCGAAAGGCCTATCTTCCTTTCTACGGCGGGTCCTACCACAAACGGGCCAATCCCGATGGCCAGCTCGCTCAACTTGACGTCGGCGCCTTCTACGGCGATGGCATAGTCGGCTGCAGCCGCGAGTCCTACTCCGCCGCCGACGCATTTACCCTGAATACGGACGATAATGAATTTCGGGCATTTGCGCATGGCATTAATGAGGTGGGCAAATCCGCTGAAAAATTGCAGTCCCTGTTCAGCGTTGTCGATGGCCAACAGCTCATCAAAGGAGGCGCCGGCGCAAAAAGCTCTTTCGCCGGAAGATCGTACTACAATAACTTTTGTCCCGAGGTCCTGTCCGGCGCTGTGGATCTCGTGGCACAGGGCTTCGAGCAAAAGACCGGGCAGGGAATTACTTTGCGGATGGAAGAATTCGATTGTTGTTATTCCGTTGTGTGTTTCGGCTTTTACATGTCCTTCCTTGATTTCGTGGTGCATGGCAGAGGGTATTCGATTTATGATTTTTTTTGAACCATCGTCAGGATGGTGGCTATAGCGACACTTTCGCCCGTGTCATCATAGACATCTACATACCACTTAACGATGCCCCGGGGCAGATCAGTATCCAATTTTTTCTCCTGGGCTATCTTTTCTTTACAAGTCAGTTTCACGCCAATGGTGGTACCTGCATAGACAGGTTTTAGGAACCGGCATTCTTCCAGTCCGTAATTCAGCATGACGGGCCCCTTACCAGCATCGACAAAAAGGCCGGCTGCCGCGCTGAGGATCAGGTATCCATGGGCGACTGGCTTTTCGAAAAGGGTTCCTTCCAGGGAAGTATGGTCGGTATGGGCATAAAAATGATCCCAGCTCAGGTTGGCGAAGTTGGAGATATCGGCTTCTGTGATGGTGCGTTTGTGGGTGATCACCGTATCCCCTATCTGTAATTCTTCGAAATATTTTCTAAAAGGGTGTTTTTCTTCTATGCGCTGGCGGGCTTGGGGCTGATAAGTATGGGTAAGGCTGGTGATCATAGACGGTGAGCCCTGGACCGCCACCCGTTGCATATAATGTTTCAGACCGCGGATGCCGCCCATTTCTTCTCCGCCGCCGGCGCGGCCCGGGCCGCCATGTACCAGCAGGGGCAGGGGACTGCCATGCCCGGTGCTTTCTTTTGCACATTCTTCGTTGAGAATGAGTATCCGGCCATGGTGGGTGGCTGCGCCCAATACATAGGAACGGGCGATGGCGGTGCCGGCCGTGACGATGGAACTGCAAAGCGAGCCCTTCCCTTTTTTGGACAGCGCTATCGCCTCTTCCAGGCCTTTGTAGGGCATGAGGGTGCTGACGGGGCCGAAAGCCTCTATCTCGTGTGGTTCTTCGCTGGTGAAGGGAGTTTCGTTCAACAGCAGCAAGGGGCTGAGAAAAGCGCCTTTGGTCGCATCGGCATCGATGAGCTCTACGCTGTCCAGGGAACCATACAACAATTGAGAAGAAGCCAGCAGACGCCGGACCTGGGTCCGCACTTCTTCCCGTTGGGTAAGCCCGGCGAGCGCGCCCATTCTCACTTTTTCGTTTTCCGGATTGCCGATGGTGGTTTGTCCCAAAGCCTTTGTCAGGGCCTTCCAGGTAGCTTCTATTTTATTTTCCGGGACAAAGATCCTGCGGATGGCCGTACATTTCTGACCGGCTTTGACCGTCATTTCCCTGCGTAATTCCTTTATAAAGAGGTCCCATTCCGGCTGGCCGGGCTCCACGTCCTCCCCCAGCACGAGGCAATTGAGGGAGTCGGCTTCCATATTGAAGGGGGTATTTTCTCTCAATATGCGGGGGTGAGACTTAAGCAGTTGGCCGGTGGTCGCGGAGCCGGTGAACGTGACGACGTCCTGGGCCGTCACATGATCCAGGATGTCGCCAGCACTGCCACAGATCAGCTGGAGGGCGCCGGGCGGCAGGATACCGGAGCTGACGATCTCCCGGACCACAGCTTCTGTCAAAAAGGAAGTGACGGTGGCGGGCTTCACTACGGCGGGAATCCCGGCTAATAGGTTGACGGCTATTTTTTCCAGCATGCCCCAGACGGGGAAGTTGAAGGCGTTGATGTGGATCGCCACTCCTTCTTTTGGTACCAGCAGGTGCTGGCCCATAAAAGTACCGGCTTTTCCCAGGTTGAGTCCGTCTCCGTCGAGGCAGAAGCTTTCGTCCGGGAATTTGCGGCGCAGGGACGCATAAGAGAAGAGATTTCCAATACCCCCCTCCAGGTCTATCCAGCTATCGGCGCGGGTGGCGCCGGTTAAAAAACTGATCCGGTAGAATGTTTCGAGGTGTTCCTGTAAATGAAGCGCCAGCGCGCGCAGCATCCGGCCTCTTTCGGGAAAGGTCATCCGGCGCAGGGTCGGGTTACCCGTCTTCCGGGCATAGTCTAAAATAGAGGCGAAATCCAGTCCTTTTGTACTGGCGTGGGTGATGATGGTTCCGTTGAAGGCGTTGTACAACGGCTGACCTTCCCCATCGCCCGTAATCCAGGATCCGGTGATATAATTACCAAGCTTCGACATAACTTACAATCGTTGATTTATCCGGTCGAAGGTAACTAAAGTTTTGGGGTTGTGTCAGTCTGGCAGGGCAAAAAGATTGGTCAGTGTTTTGTCCTTATTCGTGGTATGGAAAACAATTATTCATGGATAGACTATGCACCCGGAGAGGATGCCGGGCTGCTGGATAGTTACTCCCGGACGATAACAGGTGTAGTGGGGCAAGTTGCCGAGGCGGTGGTACATATACAGGTGCAGAAGCCGGCAAATGAGCGGATGGCCTACTCCGACGAACGCTTGCCGAAGCGCGAACGCCTGCCGGCAAAGGGCGAACCCAGGCTGGCGCCGGGGTCGGGTTCGGGATTTATTATCAGTACTGACGGGTTTGTCGTAACCAATAATCACGTCATTGAAAATGCCAGTGACATCCGGGTTTCTCTGGCGGATGGGCGGACAGTAAATGCAGAATTGAAAGGTGCCGACCCTTCTACGGATATTGCCATATTGAAGATAGATGTGACGGGGTTGAAAGCCCTTTCCTTTGCCAATTCGGAAAAACTGCAGCCCGGACAGATCGCTATTGCTATCGGCAATCCCCTGGGTTTGCAGCATACGGTGACGGCCGGTGTCGTCAGCGCGCTGGGCCGGACCCTGAGAGCGAATAATGGCCGGTTGATAGACGACATTATCCAGACCGATGCATCCCTTAACCCGGGTAATTCCGGCGGGCCATTGGTCAATTCGCTGGGCCAGGTCATTGGGGTCAATACGGCCACGATCCTGTCTGCGCAGGGGCTTTGTTTTGCTGTTTCGGCCAATGTCGCTGCTTTTGTGGCAGGCAAGCTCATCATGGAAGGGAAGGTAAAGAGGGCCTACCTGGGGATTGCCGGGCAGGTGGTAAACCTGACGGGCCGGATGGTGGCTGCCAATCGCCTGGAAAAAAATACAGGAGTTTATGTATATGAGGTCGTTGCCGACCAGCCTTCCTATAACAATGAGATACACATGGGAGACATTATTGTATCTTTTAACGGGAAAGCGGTAGGCACAGTGGATGAGCTACACAAACAGCTGAATGCAGAGGTGATTGGTCGTTCGATAGAGTTGGGGGTACTGAGAAACGGACATAAGGCAGTATTACACGCCATTCCGGGGGAAATGAGATAGGGGTTTGGCCGAGTTGCGGGGATAGGTTTTAAGCCCTGTCCCTGTCGCGAAGGTCGATCTCTTTGCACAGGGACTGGAATATCTCGTCTACCTCCCCTTCTCCGTTAACATAAACGACCTTATCGTATTTACGGTAATAGTCTGCTACGGCGGCGGTTTTCTTTTCGTATTCGGCAATGCGGGCGGCGATGATCTCTTCATTGACATCGTCGGACCGGCCGGAGGTAAGACCGCGATTGAGCAGTCTCTTGACTAATTCCTGCTGACTGACCTGGAGAGCCAGTACGAGGGCGATGGAAGTACCTTTCTGGGCAAGCAGTTTATCCAGGGCTTCTGCCTGGGCAGTGGTACGGGGGAATCCGTCGAAAAGGAATCCATGGGCCTGGGGATTGTTATCGAGCGCGGAACTGATCATTTCAATGACAACTTCATCCGGGACCAGTTGTCCTTTGTCCATGTAGCTTTTTGCAGCCAGACCTAAAGGAGTCCGACCGGAAATCTCGCTACGAAGCAGATCTCCTGTGCTCAGGTGCTTGAGGCCATATTTGGAGATTAATCTTTCCGATTGCGTACCCTTTCCGCTGCCGGGAGGGCCAAATAAAATTAAATTGAACATAATACGTACTACTTACCCTTGTGAGTGGGCAAATATAACATACAGGTCTTAAAAATTTTAACATTTTTCTGCAAGCCTTGAAAATCCACCAAATTAGGGTAGAATTATAGAGATTTTCTAAACCTTGGCCTAATGGAGTTGTTGATCAGCCGGCCAGCAAACAAAAAACAAGCTATATGGATTCAGCCAACAAAGAAAACAACCCGGTTTACTCCCGGAAAGACACGAGTCCGGTCAACCTGACCGATGACCAATGGAAGAAGATATTGCCTAAGGATGTCTATGCCATTGCCCGGCAGAAAGGAACGGAAAGGCCCGGCAGCAGTCCTTTTGAAAACTCGCATGAGATCGGCACTTTTTACTGTGCCGTATGCGGTAACCCACTTTTCAGGAGCGACACCAAATTTGAGAGCGGCTGTGGCTGGCCCAGCTTTTATGAGTCCATCAGTAAAAGCAGTATTATCTATGCTGCCGATCGTTCCCATGGTATGGACCGGACGGAAGTCATGTGCGGGCGTTGCAAGTCGCACCTGGGGCATGTTTTTAATGATGGGCCGCCTCCGACGGGTTTACGGTATTGTATCAATGGGGTGGTTCTGGACTTCGAGAAGGCGCAGGATGCGGAGAAGAAATATAATGAGCAACAAAATCTAAAATGAACATATGGCAACACAAAGGATCGGATGGATAGGATTAGGTAATATGGGCTTGCCCATGGCAAAAAATCTCCTTAAAGCGGGTTTTGAGGTCACCGTTTACAATCGGACGGCGGCTAAGGCGACCCCTTTACAGGAGGCTGGAGCGGCTTTGGCGGGTAGTCCCGGGGAGTTGTGGGAAAAGGCGGATACGGTGATCACCATGGTTGCCGATGATGCGGCTTTGAGGCAGGTGCATGAGGGTGAAAATGGGCTTTTGGCAGGGGCGGCAGCAGGCAAGACGGTCATCGACATGAGTACGGTCTCGCCGGCTACTACCAGGGAGCTGGCGGCTCAGTTGGCGGCCAAGGGGGTGGACTATCTGGATGCGCCGGTTTCGGGCAGCGTCAAACCGGCAGAAATGGGGCAGCTGGTGATCATGGTGGGTGGGAAGAAGGCGGTTTATGAAGCGGCGGCCCCGATATTTGAAAAGCTGGGTAAGGCCTCCTTTTTCCTTGGTGAGCAGGGCGCGGGCAACAATGCCAAGCTGGCCATCAATCTCTTTTTAGCGTTTACGACGCAGGGGTTGGCTGAGGCGGTCCATTTTGCCCGGGAGAACGGTGTTGGTCCTGCGGAAATGATGGCTGTTATAAATGAAAGCGCGGTGGGCAGTGCGTTTGCCAAATTGAAGACAGCCAATTTTGTGAGCGGGCAGTATCCTGCGGCTTTTGCGCTGAAACATATGGCGAAGGACCTCCGGCTGGTCAGGGAGCAGGGGATGCATAGTCCCGGCGGGCTTGTGATAGAGGATAGTTTCCGGCAGGCTGCGGCGGCAGGTCTGGGAGATGAGGATTTATCCGCGATAATAAAATTTATTGCGGCCAAAGGACATTAATTGGGGTACACCCTGTATTTTTGCTGCGATCCGCCACTTTGTTATTTGGCGGATTATCAGCCAACTTAGCTCAGCTGGTAGAGCATTTCATTCGTAATGAAAGGGTCGTCGGTTCGATTCCGATAGTTGGCTCCAAATTCCGGTATAATGGGCTTAAGCGACCGTTTCACCTACTCCGCATTCGGTCAGCCGGCAAGCCAGCGATTTTTTCTTTTATCTTTTGCCGCCTTTTATCTACTCAACTGTTTTACTCCTCTCCGGCTGGAATATGACAGCGTCCATTATTTTTCTCTGAAGGAATGCCTGGAAAATGCTTGTCCACCAGGTTTTCAGGCTGCGAAAGACCCTCATCCCCTGGGTTATCCTGTTCTTTTGTGGGTATTATCCCGGCTGGGTTTGCTGCACTCTTTCACCATTGCCGGGATCAATGCACTGTTCCTGACCGGGAGTCTTTTTTTTGTGAGAAAAAGTTTTCCGCCTTCGCTACAGTCGTTCCTTTTTCTGCCATTGGTTTGCCTGCAATGGACTTTTATAAAGTTTTTCGCCTATCCCCTGTCGGAGATGCAGTACCTGTTTTTTTCAACCGGCTGTCTCTATTGTTTTCTGTGTTATACGCGAGAAAAAAGATTGCCCTGGCTGATAGCTGCTTTTGTGGGGGCCGGGCTGGCCTTTTTCACCCGTTCGGCTGGTTTTGTTCTGGCGCCGGCCTTACTCGCCGGATTGATGGGTCAGCACAAGCCGGTGTTTAAGGTAAAGATCGTGAGTAAAACATTGCTGGCTGTAGCAGTGGTCCTTTGTCTGGCCGGCCTCTTTTTATTTTCGAAGTTCTCAGGCCTTGACATATACCTGAAAAGCATCCGGGACAGGGGTTCGGAAATCCTTCTATTGAGAGAACATATTAAAGAATGGGGGCAGCTGCTGTTGAATCTGCCCGGCAATAAAGTCACAACGATGTTGCCCGGCTGGGGCAATTTGTTATTGATTATAAGCGGGCTTGCGCTGGCAGCCTTGTTTATACACGCCTTTTTTATCCGGCGAAAAGAGATTCCACTGGCAATATCAGTTTACCTGACCGCTTATTGTCTTTTGATCTTCAACTGGCCTTTTTTTGACGCCAGGTTCTGGATACCTGTTCTGCCCTATATGGTGGTGCTGGTCATTTCACTAAAAGACGCGCCGGGGATGTCCCGGCTGAAAGGATTATTCCCGCTACTACTGGCGATCTATTTAGTAATGGGGCTCGGGGCTGCGGGATATTCCATCTATACGGCTTTTCACAAAGCTGCGCTGGCCAAAACGCAGGCAGGCGGCATTTTCCGCAGCGAATATGAAACCTATTTTTTCGGCAGGCCTATGAATGATACGGCGACTCATCCAATCAATCAGGAGGTGTTGAGTATCTTAAAAAGATATAATTGAATTACCTTTACCGCCGACATTTTAAAACGATATCATTCATGAAGTTGTCACATCTGGCTGAAACATTGATCGGATCTGAAATTGTCAAATTAGGCGGAGAAATCCGGGAAAAGATCAGGAAGGGAGAAAAGATCTACAATTTTACCGTAGGAGATTTTGATCCGGCCATATTTCCCATTCCTAAGGAGCTGGAAGACGGTATTATCGACGCGTACAGAAAACATTTCACCAATTATCCGGCCGCGGAAGGCAATCTCGACCTGCGGGAGTCCATTGCTGTCTTTCTGAAAGACAGGGAGGAGCTGGTTTATAGTCCGGAGGAGATACTGGTTGCCAGCGGGGGAAGGCCGCTGATCTATTCTTTGTTCCGGACCCTGATCGACAAAGGGGATAAGGTGATTTATGCCGTGCCTTCATGGAATAACAACCATTATACGCATCTCAATGGAGGCGAGCATGTGGTGATAGAAGCCTCGGCCGAAAACAATTTCATGCCGACGGCGGAGGCCTTGCGTCCTCACGTGAAGGAAGCTATGCTCATTTGTCTTTGTTCGCCCCAGAATCCTACCGGTACAACTATCTCCCGGAAGGACCTGTCGGACATTTGTGAGCTGGTGCTGGAAGAAAATGCCCGTCGCGGCGCCGGGGAGAAAAAGTTATTTGTGCTGTACGACCAGATGTACTGGCAGCTGACCTATGGCTCCATAGAACACTATAATCCCGTTTCGCTGTATCCGGCCATGCGGGAATACACCATTTTCATCGATGCTATCAGCAAGGCTTTTGCGGCTACGGGGGTAAGAGTGGGCTGGTCTTTTGGTCCTGCGGAGATCATTGGCAAGATGAAGGCGATCATGACGCATATCGGGTCATGGGCGCCGATGGCGGAGCAGAAAGCAACGGCGGTTTATTTGCTGCAGAAGGAAAATATAGACGCTTACCTGAAGACTTTCCGGGGCGCAGTGTCGGTAAGATTGCAACAGATCTATGAGGGGTTTGTAGCGTTGAAGAAGGAAGGATTTAATGTCGATGTGCTGGCGCCGGAAGCAGCCATCTATCTCACCATAAAGATTGACCTGTCGGGGAAAAGGACAAAGGGCGGTTTGCTTTTGAAGGACCAGGCAGATGTCACTTCTTACTTATTAAATGAGGCCGGACTGGCTATTGTACCTTTCTCGGCGTTTGGTGCGCCCAAAACTTCACCCTGGTATAGGCTTTCTGTAGGTACTTGCAAATTGGAGGATATCCCTGAAATGATTCGGAAGCTTCGCGAAGCGATGAGTAAAGTGTAAATTTGTTGGATGCCTGCTTAGTTTTTATTGCAGATAAAGAAGAAGGGTTTCAATTCTTTCTGGCGGACGATCTTTTGGATACTATCCCGCTTGTAGAGTATTTTGTGCCGATTGATATCAAATACTTCATGGGCAGTACAAAAGGTTTCGATGGTCTCGAAGTGGAACAGCAGATCGTTTAATTGCTCCAGCTCTCGCTCCATTGATTTTTCGTTCATGTGTTCATCTTTCACCAGAACAAGCAAATCCCTGTTACAAGCTTTCATTTCTATTAGATTTTAATAACCAGACATACCTTTATTAATACCACAACCGCATTTCTTGCTACTACCGCCCACCCCACGACCGGAACTGCAGCTAACCAATGCAATTGTACTAAATAATACTAAGAGAATCAATATTGCCTTTGTGGTTTTCATGACATTATCCTACTAATTTAACTACTTTGTATTGAAAATAGTATACAACGTTGCCAACTCTTGCAAAAATTAACAATCCGGGGGCTAAAAGGCTAAAAGTTCTTCTAGCTCCGCTTGATTGGGGGCTGGGGCACGTAACAAGATGTGTTCCAATAATTAAAGAATTAATAAATCAGAAATGTATTGTTGTGGCTGCCGTTTCTGGTATACAAAAGACTATTCTTCTTCGTGAAATTCCTGATTTGGACTTCGTAGAATTACCAGGTTACAGCATAAAATACGGCAAAAACCGTGCCCTGACTGTTTTTCAGCTAATTTCTTCAATCCCGAAAATATTGATCCGCGTCAACCGGGAAAAAGCCTGGTTGCGGCATTGGATCCGCAGGGAGCAGCCGGATCTGATCATTTCAGATAACCGGTATGGACTTTATGCGCCGGGGGTTGTTTCCATTTTTATCACTCATCAGCTGTTGATCCGGACGCCGTTGGGCCCGGTGGCTGACCGGCTGGTACAGCGGATGAATTATTCTTTTATCCGCCGGTTTTCTCTGTGTTGGGTACCGGATGTGGAGGGGCCGGATGGGTTGGCGGGGGAATTATCTCATCCGGTGAGGAAACCAGATGTTCCTGTCCGTTATATCGGGTGGTTGTCGAGGTTTGGGGCCGGGGATGCGGGGCGCGAGGATATGGCGGGAGTTGGGGGAGAAGCGGGGTTTGATCTGTTGGTGGTGTTGTCCGGGCCGGAGCCGCAGCGAACCTTGTTGGAAAAGAAGATATTGGCGCAGGTGGCGGATTATACGGGTCGGACCGTGCTGGTGCGGGGACTCCCGGGGGCCAGGCAGCCGGACTTATCGGCGCCGCCACGGGTAACGGTCCATAATCACTTACCGGCGGCAGAGCTGGAAGTCTTGATCCGCACTGCCGGCCAGGTCATAACCCGGAGCGGGTACAGCACGGTAATGGACCTCATGCGGCTGGGTAAACGCGCGATATTGATCCCTACACCTGGCCAGACCGAGCAGGAATACCTGGGAAATTATTTAGCGGCAAAAGGCTGGGCGATATGTATCGATCAGGCCGATTTTTACCTGCCTGATGCGATGGCGGCAGCAGGGGGGCAAGAAAAAATGAAACTGCCCGACACGAAGACCGGAGACCAGTTGTTGAAAAAAGAGATAATGGATGTGCTGGCGCGGCTTAATCGTGGCCTCCGGACTTAGGATAATCGAAAAACCAGAATTGGGGACCTGCTGAAAGGAACTCGCTCCAGTGCGCCGCAGGGCTTTTTACGGCAAAAACAGCGCAGGTGGGCATATTATCCAGTCTGACCGAGCTGAGGATATTGGCGAATGCCGTGATGCCCGGATTATGTGAAAACAGGGCGACTACGTCGTTCTGATCGTCGAGGCCGGCCACAACAGTTTTGAAGATATCCAATGTGGCGTGGTAGAGTTCTGGAATAAAAAGGATCTCTTTTTCTTTTTTGCCGAAGGCCCCGATAAAAAATTCGGCCGTCTGGCGAGCTCTTTTGGCGGGACTGGATACAAAACGATCGATGGTAAGTCCGGCTTTGATCAATCGTCCGGCCATGAGGGGGGCGTCCCGTTTGCCTCTGTCGTTTAACGGGCGGTCAAAATCACTCCTATCGGTGCTGTCCCAGCTGCTTTTCGCATGCCTTATTATCAATAGGGTCTTCATCCGGAAATTATATTACACTCAATCTACTTAAAATCGGGTAAACTTCCTAGATGTCGAATGCCTGGGAATTGATAAAATTGATGAGGGAAACGGTGTTTTTTAGCTTTAGTTTTTTGAGAATATTATGCCGGTGCACTTCTACTGTCTTCAGGGAGATGCTGAGGTCGGAGGCGATTTCCTTCGAGGAGAGGCCTTCCTTTAGTGCCCTGACGATCTGCATTTCACGATCGGAAAGATTATTGATATCGGGATTGACCTGGTCGCCGTTGAGCAGCTGATCCGAAAGGATATTCTTTACTTCCTGGCAGATATAAACATGGTTATTGCTGACTTCGGCTATGGCTTCCAGCATTTCCTGGCGGGGGGAATTTTTTGTAACGTACCCTTTGGCGCCGAGCCGGAGCATTTTCTTTGCATAAGCCGGCTGGGAATGCATAGATACTCCGATGATCTTGGAGCCGGGAGAATACTTGCGGATCATCTTTAAGACGTCGAAGCCGCTCATCGGGGCCATGTTGATATCGAGCAAAACGACGTCCGGCCTTTTATCCCGGGCCAGTTCGATAGCCCGTTCGCCGTCACCGCATTCAGCAACAACATCAAAATTTTCATTTTTTCCCAATAAAAAACTCCATGTCTCCCGAATTAACGTATGATCATCGACGATCATAATAGAAACTTTCTTCATAACGCTTGCTTTTTTCTAAGACAGAAAACTATCAAACATTACTAACGAGCTTTAACCAAACAAATCTTTTAAGGGGGGTGCGAAACTACAATGAAACCTTATATAATATTAAGGATTTTTGCTGATAAACCCAATTTGTCCCTAAGTTTTTTTGCCGGAAGGGGTCACTTTGAGGCATTTAAGGCTTTAATACCCGCGTACATTCTTTCCTTCCATGTAATTCATGAAGGCTTTATTGACAACCCTGTTGCCCCCGGGAGTGGGGTAATTGCCTGTAAAATACCAGTCACCGGTATTGGTAGGGCAGGATTTATGCAGGGCATCGATTGTCTGAAAGATAACCTGGACGGGGATATCGATATCAGGAGGGGTGATGAGCTGTGCGACCTTGTCGGATATCTCCTGATCGGTAAAAGGCTGATATACTCTTTGGGCCACGTTTTCCGTATGTAGCTGGCCGGTACGTTGCAATTCCTTACAGCGATCGTAAAACTCCTGCAGACAGCTTTCCTTTCCTCTTTCCTTCCACAGCTCGATTGCGGCCCGGAAAGCGATGAAGTCGCCCATTTTGCTCATGTCGATGCCATAACAATCCGGATAACGTATTTGCGGAGCAGAGGAGACAACGATGATCTTCTTAGGTTCGAGGCGGGTGAGCATACGGATGATGCTTTCTTTCAGGGTGGTACCCCTGACGATGGAGTCATCGATGACGACCAACGTATCAACGCCCTTTTGTACGGTGCCGTAAGTGACGTCATAGACGTGTTGCACCATCTCATTCCGGTTGCTATCCTGCGTTATAAAGGTGCGCATTTTCACGTCTTTTATCGCCACTTTCTCCACGCGGATCTTCCGGCTGAGCATTTCCACCAGCTTGTCTTTGTTGATATCGTTCCCCCAGGACAATATCCGCTGGATCTTGACGCTTTCGAGGTAATCGTCCATGCCTTTCCAGAGTCCGTAAAAAGCTACTTCTGCCGTATTGGGAATAAAAGAGAAGATGGTATTTTTCAGATCGTGGTTGATAGCGCCCAGTATCTGATTGCTGAGATTATAACCGAGTGCGATGCGTTCGCGGTAGATCTTTTCGTCGCTGCCCCGGGAAAAATAGATACGTTCGAAGCTGCAGGCACGGCGTTCTTTGGGTTCCAGTATTGTCTCTATCGAGACTCTGCCATCGGCCTTAACGATGAGTCCTTTTCCGGGCATCAGTTCCATCACCTCATTCTCCCCTACATTGAACACTGTGCGGATAGCAGATCTTTCCGAAGCCGCGACGACAACATCGTCATTGATATAATAGTAAGCGGGGCGGATGCCATGGGCATCCCGGAAAACAAAGCTGTCGCCGTTGCCAATCAGGCCACCGACGGTAAAACCGCCGTCAAAAAGGGAAATGGCCTTGCGCAAAAGGCCGACAAGGTCCAGGTTACCCGGCGAGGCTTCGTCAGCATTGACAATAAAATGATGGATGACCTCCATCATAGCGGCCAGGTCACTTTGTTTCTGAAATTCACCGGGGTCGACGCCGATGAGGTCAAACAGCTCATCTGTATTTACGAGGTTAAAATTGCCGGCAAGGGCAAGGTTGCGGGCCGGTATGGTATTTCTTTTTATGAAGGGATGACAGAATTCTGCGTTGTTTCTTCCCTGGGTGCCATAGCGGAGATGGCCGAGCAGCAGTTCCCCGACATGGGAAATATGGCCTTTCATCAGGCCGGGATGTTTGGTGATATCGGGTTGGTATTGTTCCAGTTCCTTTACCTCTCCCATGATCTTGGAGAAAATGTCGGCGATGGGCTGGTTGTTGGCGCTGCGGATGCGATGCAGGAAGGGGTGACCGGGTTCGATATTCAACTTTACCGAGGCGACTCCGGCGCCATCCTGTCCGCGGTTGTGCTGTTTTTCCATCAGCAGATACAGTTTGTTCAGACCGTATAGGACAGTGCCGTATTGCTGCAGATAATGAGAGAACGGCTTGCGTAACCTAATGAATGCCAGCCCGCATTCATGTTTTATTGCATCGCTCATGGACCGCAAAGTTAGCGACTAAATCGTTAAGGAAAAAGAAAAGAATAACACCGTTAGGGAGATTGGAATGGCTGCGGAAGGTTTGGGGGCAGGAGCTGGATGGCGGCGAGTGAAGTGGGGCGGGTGATGAAGGCCGGTTGGTGTTGGCGGAGGACCCTGGGGTCTGGCGAGAGGGTCGCCAGTGAAAAAACCCCCAGTCTTCATAGGCTTGGGGGCGGTGTACAACAGGAATTTGAACACTCTTTTTCGGAACCGAGATCCCTCGGCTTTTCTAAGGATTGGATAAAAAATTCTTCATTGGTCAGTTTCAGGGCTTAAAAATCCGTCAAAGCAGCTAGTTTATAAAGAAAAAGGGAAAGGATTTGCCTGCTATAAGGGAAAACTCACCCGGTTTTAAGTGTATACCAGTACCTTTTTGAGAGGCTCAAAAGATAAAGGTTTAGCAATGAGCTAAATATATGTAGCGTTTGTATTAATAAAATTCACCAGCGAAGCAGAATTTTTCAATTTCAGCTTTTTTAGAATATTATGGCGGTGGACTTCTACGGTCTTCAGGGAAATATTCAGGCTGGTCGCAATTTCTTTAGACGAAAGGCCTTCTTTAATAAAGTTGATGATCTGCATTTCCCTTTCTGTCAAGGCATTGATATTCGGTGAATCTTCTTTTTCATCCAGCAGCTGTTCGGAAATAATGTTTTTTATCTCATCGCAGATGTATTTGTTGCCATGATTAACTTCAAGGATAGCTTTTATCATTTCTTCCTTGGAGGAATTCTTGGTGACATAACCACGGGCTCCCATCTGCAGCATTTTTTTGGCGTAGGCGGGTTGGGAGTGCATAGAGACTCCGATCACTTTAGATCCGGGAGATATTTTCCGGATGCGTTGGGTGGCTTCGAGGCCGGAGAAAGGGGTCATATTGATATCCATCAGGACGACGTGAGGGCGCTTCGTTTTTGCCAGTTCGACTGCCTCCTGTGCATCTCCGCACTCAGCTATCACCTGGAACCGCGCGTCGCTATTTAGGATATAACTCCAGGTCTCCCTGATCAGCTTGTGGTCATCGGCAATTAAGATATTGATCTTGCTCATATAGGATTGTTTTAAGATTTGTTTATATGACGGGTACTTGCACTCTTAGTTTACAACCGCGGCCCGGCGCGGACAGGATGGTCACCTTTCCTCCAAAAAGGTCCGCCCTGCTCGTGATATTGGACAGTCCGAGCCCTTTTTTCCTGACCTTGTCGGGGTTAAATCCTTTTCCATCGTCGGTGATGCTTAGTTCGATGCTGTTTTCCGTTTCTTCGAGGATAAGCTCGATGATGAGATTGTTCGCACCGGAATGTTTCAGGACATTGTTGATCTGTTCCTGTATGATCCGGAAAAGCATCAATTTGGCCTTGTCACTGATTTTTTCATCAAAATTTCCGACAGGGTAGAATTCAACGTGGATAGCACGGGTAGTCCTGACACTTTCCACCAGGTCGATAATGGAATCCTGCAGTCCGAGGTCTCCGATGCTGGCCGGGACAAGGGACCGTGAGATATTACGTATCTCATGGATGGCGTTATGGATGTTTCCCGCACTGCGGGTAATCAGGCTTAGCCTTTCCTCATTGTCGTTTTTAGCCAGTTCGAGATAAAGCTTGGTGGTGGAAAGTATCTGGTTGATATTATCGTGCAGCTCTTTCCCGATTTCCGCCCTTTCTTTTTCCTGGGCGTCTACCATTGCCTGGGCAATGAGCTTTTGTTTGGTCAGCTCCTGCTTCAGCAATTTTTCCTCCATTTCCTTTTTCTCTGTTATGTCTTGCATGGAGCCTACCATCCGGATCACCTTACCTTCTTTGCTGAAGACGAGGAAACCCCGGTCGGAAATGAGGGCATAGGTCCCATCGGATTTTTTAAACCGGTATTCTTCCAGCCAGAGGCCTTTATCTTTCCGGTTGACAAATTTCGCCATCTCTTTCAGCACGCGATCGCGGTCCCGGGGATGGATATGTGTTTCCCAGAACTTTCCGGTACGGACCTTAGCGCCGGGCTTGAAGCCGAATAACTGGTAAAATCCTTCACCCCAGAAACAGAGTCCGGTGTGCAGGTCACGATCCCAGATAGCATCGTTGGTGGCCTTGGTTGCCAGCGTATATCTTTCGTTGCTGATGTTTAATTCTTCTTCTGCCTTTTTGCTTTCAATGATGATGGTCACCAAATTCGCCACCCTTTCAAAAATGCCCATTTCGACATCCGTGGGCGACTTGGCTGTATCATAATAAACGGCAAAAGCGGCAATCACTTCGTCCCGGTTGTCCAGGACGGGAATCGACCAGCAGGCGCGCAGGCCGAATTGCAGGGCCAGGTCCCGGTGATCTTTCCAGAGGGGGTCGGTGGCGATGTCGCTCGTAATGACCGTTTCTTTCCGGTACATGGCGGTACCGGAGCTTCCAGCATGAGGTCCGATGGGTAATCCGTCTATAGCATGGGCATAAATAGCGGGTAAACCCGGGGCGGAAAGCAGCCGAACGCTGAAGCCGTCGTCATCCAGGTTCAGCACACAGCAATACATACCCGGGAATATCTTCTGAATGCCTTTGAGGAAATAATTAAGAAGGGTTCGGAGGCTCATGCGTTTGCCGGTGTTCAGCTCAAGCACTTTTTTCTCCAGCGCCAGCAGCGCTTCCTGTTTTTTGCGAATGGTCACCTCTTTGAAATAGGCAAACAATCCCTGGTCGGATGGATAGAGACTCATTTCGAGCCATCGATCCGAACGTTCGTTGTATTGTTCAAAAGTGACCGTCATTTTCTTTTTGAAAGCCTTATGAAAGGACTGCCAGGTGTCCGTATCAACCAGTTCGGGTAATTTTTCCCAGATAGATTGTCCTATCATCTCCCCGGATGTAAGACTCGTGATCCTTTCCGCCTCCCGATTCCAAAGTGTCACCCTAAAATGCTGGTCGAGTACAAAAAATCCATCCGTTATGCTTTCCAGGATGCTCGCGATCTGCTCTGAATACTGTCGCAACTGTAATTCTGCTCTTTCCTGGTGTTGTTGTACAACCTTGACTTCGGTAATATCCTTATTGAGGGCCATGACCCCGGTAATCCGCCGATCGCTGTCCCTGACATAACGCAAAGAGCAAATAAGGTACGATTTTTTTCCGTCACTGGAAACATATGTGACTTCTCCTTCCCAAAACCCTTTTTCCCGAAGTGTTTTTTGTGTTTCTTCCTCGGTGGTATTTATATAGTCATAACGGATGAGCTGGCTCAGGGGCTGGCCAATTGCCTCCCGGACAGGAATATTATAAAATTTCTCTGCGGCGTTGTTCCAATACACGATATGGTCTTGGGTGTCAGTAGTTACGATAATATCGGATACCTGCCTGATCAGACCGGCGGGAATCGGCATTTCGTCCTGGATGGGGGGAAGGTTATCGCTGTTTTTTGGGATGGAACGCGGGTCGGTATAGATCTTTAGCCCGGTGAATTGCCAGCCGCCGGCATTTACGTCCATACTGTAACGTGGGATCGGTATCCAACGAATAATAAAAGATTTTGCGCCCGGTACCTGGACAGGGAGGTCGATAATACGGGGCAGGCCGTGTTTTATGTTTTCGGGAGTGAGCAGCGGTTCTGTTTTCCCAAGGCGGGGAAATATTTCTAAAACATTTGTTCCCAGGAAATTATGAATCCCCCTCCTTTTGAGCAGCGCAGCAAAGCGGGCGCAGGTTGACTCGATAGCACCGTCCGGGGCGATATCCATAAAATAAGGTTGTCTAAATTGCTTTGTCGTAGGCACGGACTTGGGGGCACTACTTAGCATACTGAGTTGTTTGTGATGGGCCTTCGGCAGTGGACCTGGGGTCCGCTTTGCACCATCCGGACGCCACTAAGTGCCAGATAGCGCTATCAAATTACTAAAGAAGCCTGTACACGCTACAAAATACTATTTTATTTCGGGGGCATTAAGGGTTTATACCTAAATTAATTACCTGCAGTTGCGGGATTGGTCTGCCATTTGGAAAGATTAGCGCAATTCCGGTAGTCCCCATCGATCATAATGTAGAAAGTGGGGATTTTCGTTATAAACCACTTTTCCAGGGCTGCGGATCGTTTTCCATCCAGGGCCCTTTGGGCGATGCGGTTGTAATCGTCCCGGAGATTTTCGCGGTGCGGCTCGGTTTTGGAAAGTAATTCCACGATGCGAACGCCTTTTTTGCCCCTTTCATCGGTGAAGACGGTAGGCTTGGAATATTGTCCCGGTTTGAGGTCGGCGCTTTTTAACAGCAGCACCATGTCCTTATCCAGGTCTGAAATAGACAGGAATGTAGAGCCATTCCTACCCATGACCTGTCCGGCGGTGGATCGTTGCTGATCGTCGGCGGGTGTATTTCTGGTGATGGCCTCCCCGAAGCTAAGGGTGCCGGCTACCAATTGGGCGCGGACAGAGTCCAGCAGGGCGGTAGTTTCGTCGATCTCAGGCTGCGTTATTTGTGGAATTTTCAAGATATGTCTTACCACGGCGTCATCGCCATTACGGCTTACCATCTGGATAATATGATAACCGTATTTACTTTTTATGACTGGTGATACCTGGCCTTCTTTCAGGCGGAAGGCAGTGGAGAAGAAAACCGGATCCCACATTTTACTGTCGTTACGGTTGAGTTCGATCTGGCCGCCTTTTTCTTTACTGCCCGGGTCATCGGAGTATATTTTGGCCAGGAGATCAAATTTTTTCTGTCCTGATTCTACCTGCTGTTTGTATTCGTTGAGCTCATCTATAACCAGTTTTTCAATGTCGCGGCTGGCTTTGGGATAGATCACCAGCTGATTGAGCCGTAATTCGGATTCATAAAAGATCCGTTTGTCGGCCGGGATCTTCTCGAAGTAATCTTTTACTTCTGTCGGGGTAATAGTGATGCCTTCTACGACTTTTTTGCGCATGGATTCCGCCAGCCGTTGTTCGCGGATGGGGGCCATAAAGTCCTGCTTAGCCTGGTAAACCGTACGCTGTGCAATCTGTTCGAAGGCGTCTTTACCGCCATAGATGCCGATAAAGTAGCGGATCTTCTGGTCTACTTCTGCTTCGACCTCTTCGTCACTGACGGGCAGGGAGTCTTTTTCAGCCTGTAATACCAATGCTTTTTGGATAAGCATATTATCCAGGATAGTACATTCGTCCACGCCTTTAACATCTGCGCCACCGGAGTTGCGCTGCATATCGGCGATGGCGATAGCCAGTTCGGATTTAAGAATGATCTTATCCCCTACGATGCCGGCAATCTTATCGGCTACAACTTTTTGCTGGGCAAAACTTCCGGAGAGTATTGCGAAAACGGCGATAGCAAAAAGGGTGAATTTTTTAAGCATATTGGTAAGGCTGAGCTGAATAGCCAAAAGTAATTTTATTGAATGTTAAATACCCCCGGGTCGGGGGGTATTTAACAAAAAATTAGAGTGTGCGTTTTACTTCTTCTTCTTCGTAGGCTTCTACGATATCTCCAACGCGTATGTCATTAAAGTTCTTGATCGTAAGACCGCATTCCATGCTGGATGCCACTTCCTTGACGTCATCCTTGAAGCGTTTGAGCGACTGCAGCTCTGCTGTGGCGCCTTCCCCGATGGGATAGATCACGATGCCATCGCGCACCAGGCGAATCTTGGAGTTACGGAAGATCTTTCCGTCCAGCACATAACAACCGGCAACTGTTGCCTTGTCGAATTTGAAGACGTTGCGGACTTCCACGTTGGCGACGACTTTCTCCTGGATCTTGGGTTCGAGCATCCCTTCCATGGCGCTCTTGACCTCTTCGATCGCGTTGTAGATGATAGAGTAGGTCTTGATTTCCACGCCTTCGTTTTCTGCCAGGCGGGAGGCCTGGGAAGAGGGCCGGACGTTGAAGCCAACGATAACGGCGTCAGAGGCGGTAGCCAGCAGGACGTCGCTCTCTGTGATGGCGCCGACGGCCTTGTGTACGACGCGTACGGCAATTTCTTCGGTAGACAGCTTTTGCAGTGAGTCGCTCAGCGCCTCCACCGAACCGTCCACGTCCCCTTTTATGATCAGGTTGAGCTCTTTAAAGTTACCCAGGGCCAGACGACGACCGATTTCATCGAGCGTGATATGTTTCTTAGTACGGATGCCTTGTTCGCGAAGGATCTGGCCTCTTCTATTGGCTACTTCCTTGGCTTCGCTTTCGTCCTCGTAGACCTTGAATTTTTCACCGGCCTGGGGGGCGCCGTTGAGGCCCAGGAGCAATACGGGCGAAGAAGGCGGAGCGTCCTCTATCCTTTTGTTGCGTTCGTTGAACATGGCTTTCACCCTGCCAAAATATTGGCCCGAAACTACCAGGTCGCCGTTGCGCAAGGTCCCGTTCTGGACCAGCACGGTGGCTACATACCCGCGGCCTTTGTCCAGAGAGGCCTCGATCACGCTGCCGGAGCCTTCGCGTTCGGGGTTGGCCTTGAGGTCAAGCAGTTCCGCTTCCAGGCCTATTTTCTCGAGCAGCAGGTCCACATTCAGTCCCTTCTTTGCGGATATCTCCTGCGACTGGAATTTTCCACCCCAGTCTTCTACGAGAATATTCATACCTGCCAGCTGTTCCTTTATCTTTTCCGGGTTAGCGCCGTCCTTGTCGATCTTATTGATGGCGAAGACCATGGGCAGGCCTGCGGCCTGTGCATGGGAGATAGCTTCCTTGGTTTGCGGCATGACGGCATCATCGGCTGCCACCACGATGACGGCGACGTCGGCTGCCTTGGCACCACGCGCACGCATGGCCGTAAAGGCTTCGTGACCGGGTGTATCGAGGAAGGTGATCCTTTTACCGGTGGCGGTAGTCACCTGGTAGGCACCGATATGCTGGGTAATACCTCCTGCTTCACCGGCAACCACATTGGCGCTGCGGATATAATCCAGCAGCGAGGTCTTACCGTGGTCAACGTGACCCATGATGGTGACGACGGGTGAGCGGGGCACCATATCTTCGGAATCATCCTGGTCTTCCTCTTCTTCCATTTCGGCAGCGTCGTCGATGCCGATGAATTCTACCGTATATCCAAACTCGCCGGCCACCAGTTCGATGACGTCGGCTTCCAATCGTTGGTTGATGGACACCATCATACCCAGGCTCATACATTTGCTGATAACGTCTGCATAACTCACGTCCATCAGGTTGGCCAGTTCACTGACGCTGATGAATTCCGTGACTTGCAGCCTGCTATCCATCATATCGTCGCCACCGGCCTGTTCGGCCATTTCATCACGTTTGGCACGACGGTATTTGGCTTTCAGGCTCTTTCCACGGCCACCGGCCCCGGCCAGTTTGGCCTGGGTTTGCCGTATCTTTTCCTGTATCTCTTTTTTATCGATCTCTTTTGCTTCACGGGGTGCATGACGGGGATCGGGGCGTCTGTTGCCGCCGCCCTGGCCTGCTCCGCCGGGTCCCCGGCCACCGCCGGTATTGCGTTGAATAGGAATGCGGGCTTGTCCGGGGGGACGCGTGTTACCGCCGCCGCCATGCTGCTGACCACCACCGTGTCCGGCTTGCTGGCCGCCGCCATGTCCGCCGTGTCCGCCACCATGCCCATGCTGGCCACCACCGTGTTGTCCACCTCCATGTTGATTAGCGCCGTGCTGGCCTGCTCCACCCGGGCCTCTGCCGCCACCCGCATTGTTATTGTCTTTCTTCTCGATGGGAATGCGCTTGCGCTTCCTTTTTTCTTCCGCCGGCTGTTTGGGGCGGGTATCGTTGCTGACCGGCAGTTCGATCTTTCCAAGGATCTTAGGACCTTCCAATTTTTCAGCTTTGATGTTTTCGATGACCGGGGGAACGTCTGGTTCCTCTGTCGCTGCTGGTTCGGGTTCTTCGACGGGCACCTCGGCAACGACCGGTTCAATTTTTTCTTCTACCGGTGGCGCTGTTTCAACGGCCACAACGGGTTCTTCTTTTACCGGCACTTCTTCTTTTTCGGGAGCTTTAGCCGGTTTTTCGGGAGCTTTAGCCGGCGTCTCGGGAAGCTTTGCTTCCGGCTGGGGCTTGACCTCTTCCGGTTGTTCCGGCTCGAATTCAGCCGGTTCTTCAGGTCCGGAGAGTTTATCAGTGACGAATCTATCAGGGACAGCTTCGGGTTCCTTCTCTTCGACCTTCTTCACCACCTTCTTAGGCCGGGTGGAGGAATCAATCGCGGAAAGATCGATCTTATTAATCACTTTAGGGCCCTCAAGCTCCGGCGCTTCGATTTTCACGACTTCCGGCTCCGGCCTTTCTTCCACAGACGGCGGCGCTACGGCTGCCACGACTGGTGGCTCTTCCACGGGAGGAGTGGGAAAAATGGGGGGTGCGGGGGCCTCTTCCTTAGCTTGCTTTTTAACGACGGGCGTCTCCTTCCTGAAAAGAGCGGGCTCCTCTTCTTTTTTCTTTTTTGCTTCCAGGCTTCCTTTGGGCAAGTCGATCTGATCGCTCTTGATCTTGGCGACTTTATCTCCCTGAAATTCTTGTTGTAAAGAGCGATACATGTCCTCCGTCAGCTTGGACGTAGGTTTCAGATCGTCTTTACTGAATCCTTTGCCAACCAAAAAATCCACCAGGGTATCTTTCCCGATGTTGAATTCTTTAGCTGCAGCCATAAGGCGTAATGTTGTTGTTTCTGCCATATTTGCCTAACTTAATCCCTTCAAAAGGAAGGAATTAAGATTGTCTCCCTTTTTTGAGTTTACAAATTTCTGTAAAAATATAACTATTTACTGTTATCCTTTTTCAAACTCTTCTTTCAGCACTCTTCTGACGTCATCGATGGTTTGTTTTTCCAGGTCTGTTCGTCTTTCCAGCTCTTCTGCGGTCAGGTCGAGCACGCTGCGGGCCGTATCGCAACCGATGCGTTTGAGCTCGTCGATGACCCAGGTCTCGATTTCGTCGCTGAATTCTTCCAAATCGATGTCAAATTCCTCGGGTTCTCCCTCGTTGTCGCGGAATACGTCGATGGTATATCCGGTCAATTCCTGCGCCAATTTAATATTTACCCCTTTCCGGCCAATGGCCAGGGATACCTGGTCTGGTTTAAGATAGACATTTGCGTGCGACTTTTCGCCGTCCAGCTCCATATTGGTAATTTTTGACGGGGTCAGGGAGCGCTGGATAAGCAGCTGGGTATTATTCGTCCAGTTGATGACGTCAATATTCTCGTTCTTCAGTTCGCGAACGATACCGTGGATACGGCTTCCTTTCATTCCGACGCAGGCCCCTACCGGGTCAATCCTATCGTCGTAGGATTCCACGGCAACCTTGGCGCGTTCGCCCGGTTCCCGAACGATCTTTTTGATCACGATCAAACCGTCAAAAATTTCGGGCACTTCTATCTCCAGCAGTTTGGACAGGAACAGCGGGCTGGTCCTGGACAGGATGATCACCGGAGAGTTATTCTTCAATTCTACTTTTTTCACCACTGCGCGGATATTTTCCCCTTTTTTGAAATAATCCTGGGGGATTTGCTCCGACTTAGGCAATATCAGCTCACTGCCTTCTTCATCCAGCAGGAGAATTTCTTTTTTCCAGACCTGGTAGACTTCGGCGCTCACGATCTCGCCTACTCTTTCACTATATTTTTTAACGAGAACATTCTTTTTTAAATCCCCGATGCGGCTTGCCAGGGTTTGTTTGGCTGCCAGGATCGCGCGACGGCCAAAGTCCAATATTTCCACTTCTTCGTATAGTTCTTCCCCTACTTCATAGTCGGGTTCGATTTTAACCGCGTCCTTGTAAGCGATTTCTGCCAGGGGATCCATGACAGCCCCATCTTCTACGATGGTTCGCCGGCGCATGATCTCAAGATCGCCTTTCTCCGCATTCACAATTACGTCAAAATTTTCGTCGCTTCCGTATTTTTTACGCAACAAGGTTTTGAACACGTCCTCTACTACTTTCATCATTGTAGGGCGGTCGATATTTTCTGCTTCCTTGAAGTCCTGGAAGGCTTCGATCAAATTGATACTTGCCATAACACTTATTTTTTTATCAAAAAACTACCTGAATTTTTGTTGTTTTTATGTTATCGAATAAAAAAGTATGGTTAATTACCTCTTTTTTCTTGTTCTTTCCTTTTGTTTCCTCCACGATAATTCCGTCTTCACTCACTTCCAGCAGGCGGCCTTCATACCTTGAGCCGTCCTGCAGGACCAGCTCGACCTGGCGCCCGATATTCTTTTTATACTGGCGCAGCAGCTTCAGCGGTTCGTCAAGCCCGGGGGAAGATACTTCCAGAGAAAAATCACCGGTCGGGAAAAATTCCGATTCTTCCAGCTTTTTGTACAGCGCCCTGTTGTATTGTACACATTTTTCGATAGAGATCCCCTGATCTCCGTCGATAAATACTTTCACATTGTTAGTGGGTTTGATCCGGACATCTACCAGGAAATAACCTGATTCATTGGCCAGCAGAGCCTGCACTAAACCTTCTATCACCTTAATTGTTTCGTTAACCATGATCCAAGAAACAGAGCAGGCCGCAGGCTCGCTCGCCGAAGGCCCATTTATAAAATTAAAGAAGGGAACGAGTTCGTTCCCTTTTCTTTTGCTTCATTTACTATTGCGAATGTACGACATAATTTTTTCCGGATGAAATATTTTACTTTTAACGAAAAGAACGAGCATGCCTCAACCTGATAATTTAGGTGCTTTTATCGCGGAAAATAAGACGCTTTTGAAAGAATACCTGGAAACACGACTGGAGATATATCGACTGCAAGGGCTTCGCGTTTTTGCCAAATCAGCCGGTTATTTTGCATGGATCCTTTTGTCGCTGTTCCTGGTCTTTCTTTTTCTTTTGTTTGTCGGGCTGATGACCGCTTACTGGTTTTCGGGTTTGTTCCACAGTTATGTCAAGGGCTTCGGCCTGGTGGCCTTGCTGATCCTGCTGATCTTTATGCTGCTGGCCATTTTCCGGAAGGCTCTTTTTGTAGAGCCTGTTACCCAAAGTATTATACAAAAATCAAAAGAGGAGGAAGAAAATGGCACAATCGACTAAAAGCGCCCGTAGTCTGGATGTCCTGGAGCAGGATATCCGCCGGCTCCGGAGCAAAGCCAGGCATCTGGAAGACCGGATAGACGAAAATTTTACCCATTTGCAGCATCACTCGGGTTCTATGTTCGTCAAGTCCCTGCTTCCCCGGAAAATAGAAGGCGAGGTTAGGACGGGCATCCAGCTGCTGGATACATTTCTGCAGAATGAACGTTTGCAAAAGGTACTGCTCCGGCTGGCGGACCAGCTGGCTGTAAAGTTGGGGGATGGACTTAACTGGTTGATTGACAGGGTGTTCAAAAAGTAAACCCGGGCTTTAACAGGCTTTTATCGTTAGATATAGTACCTTAGCATATTATTTTATTATGATGCCTTTATCAGAGATATTTTTTCTGGCGATTGTGCTGTATTTGCTGTACCGGTTTGTCTTTAATTTTCTGCTGCCGGTGGTGAGGACTACTCGCCAGGTGAGGGAGCAGTTTAGGAATATGCAGGAGGGGATGGGACAACAAAATTCATTTTCTTCAAACGAACAGGTGCAGCAGCAGGAGCCGCGGAACCAGGAGCGTGCCGGCGGCAAGCCGCCGGCGGGGGATTATATAGATTTTGAGGAAGTCAAATAGGGCTACCATTGAAAGTCCAGCAAACTTACCCCCGGCCGCAGAAAAAGCCCCGTCAGCCCTGCCTGTTCGGCCCCTTCTACGTTGACGATAGCGTCGTCTACAAACATTGTCTCCCCCGCGTTTAGTTGGTTTTCCTGAAGAATGTGCTCGAAAGATTCCCTGTCTGGCTTTCGCATGCCTAATAAATGGGAATAATAGGTCTTTTCGAAATGATCTTCGAGGCTCCCGCCGCCAAAGGTATTGATGTATGTCTGCTGCAGGGCGGCCAGGTGAAGCGCATTGGTATTGCTGAAGAGGAAGAGCCGGTAACTTTTCCGCAGTTCCTTTAATAACTGGATACGTTCGGGCGGAAAGTCAAGCAGCAGGGCATTCCAGCTATCGATGATCGCCTTATCAGATACGGAAGAAAGCCCCGTCAGTTGCCTGATCGAGTCGACGAATTGCTGGTCGCTGATCCGGCCCACCTCATATTCCTTGAAAAATGAACTGGCATGGCCGTGACCAAAATAATTGCGGATATCCTTCACGCCAAGGGAAGTGAAGGCATCTTCCGTGCGCTGATTGTCCAGGTTGAGGATGACTCCGCCCAGATCGAAGATGATGTTTTTAATGCCTTGCATGAACCAAAGTTAATTATTTGGTCCAATTAATTTTTGCCGATTGCAGGTCCCGGGAATTGGTTCCTACCATGATCACGAAGTCGCCGGCTTCCCAATCGTATTTTAAATCGCTGTTATAAAACTTCAGGTCTTCCGGAGTTATGGTAAAGGTTATTTTCCGGGACTCGCCGGCATTCAGGGTTATCTTTTGAAAACCCTTCAGCTCTTTTACCGGTCGGGTTATCGTTCCTACCAGGTCGCGGATATAGAGCTGCACGACTTCTTTACCTGTTGTGGGTCCGTCATTCGTCACGGTCACCGTCGCCTTCAGCTGCTGATTGCCTTTCAGCGAAGTGCTGCTCAGCGTCAGGTCACTATAAGCAAAATGCGTATAACTCAGCCCATAACCAAAAGGATATACGGGGTCATTGGACACATCGAGGTAATTGGAACGAAATTTCTGGAACCAGGGGCCTTCCAACGGCCGGCCGGTATTCATATGATTGTAATAGATGGGAACTTGTCCGACGTTTTGTGGCCAGGTGGTGCTGAGCTTGCCGGAGGGGTTGACGTCGCCGAAAAGCACGTCGGCTATGGCATGCCCTGCCTCGCTGCCACCGAACCAAACGTTTAAAATAGCCGGAACCTGGTCGTTTTCCCATTTTATGGCTAGTGGCCGTCCTGTGAAAAGGACAAGGACGACGGGTTTACCGGTCTTCAGCAGGGCCTTCAACAAGTCCTGCTGAACCTGGGGGATTTCAATGTTACTACGGCTGCTGGACTCTCCGCTCATTTCAGCAGATTCACCCAGGGCAGCGACGATGACATCCGCCTGGCTGGCCGTATTGACCGCCTCCGCAATGAGAGCTTCAGCCGGCCGGTGGTCTCTGTCCAGCGGCTTGCCAAACATTCCGGCCCTTTCCTCGAACAGGCTATCGGCGTCCAGGTTGGAGCCTTTGTTGTATATAATCTTTGTGCCTTCCCCAGCCACATCTTTTAATCCTTGTAATAAGGAAATGGATTTTGAGAAATTCGCGGCGACACTCCAGGTGCCCGTCATATTTTCTTTGTTATCCGCCAGGGGACCAAACAGCGCGATCGTGCCGCCTTTTTTCAACGGCAATACGGAGCCCTGGTTTTTTAGCAATACAAAACAATCTGCGGCAATCCTACGAGCCGTATTGCGGTTTTCAGCCGTGAAGATCTCCGTGGCCGCCCTTTTTTCATCACAATATTTATACGGGTCGCTGAACAGACCCAGCTTGTATTTTGCTTCCAGCACTCTCCGGCAGGCTTCATCAATCTGAGCCTGCGTCACCTTCCCTTCCTGCAGGGATTTCTTCAGGGTTGTCAGGAAACCTTCGCCTACCATGTCCATGTCAATACCGGCTTTCAGGGCCAGGGCGGATACTGTCTGAAGGTCGCCAAGTCCATGTGCCGTCATTTCATTGATACCCGTATAGTCGGTAACATCAAGGCCTTTGAAGCCCCATTGTTTGCGCAATACGTCGGTCTGGAGGAACTTACTGGCCGTGGCAGGTATGCCATTCACGTCATTGAAAGAGGCCATGATACTTCCTGCGCCGGCGTCGACGGCAGCTTTGTACGGGGCCAGGTATTCATTGAACATCCGTACATAACTCATATCCGTCGTGTTATAATCCCGTCCTGCCTCAGCAGCGCCGTATAGTGCAAAGTGCTTGACGCAGGCCATGATATCGGTGTTATTCAAAAAATTCTCCTGGTAGCCTTTCACCATGGCTTTTCCAATCTGTGATCCCAGGTAAGGGTCTTCCCCGTTGCCTTCTGCTATCCGGCCCCAGCGGGGGTCACGGGCGATGTCCACCATTGGCGAGAAGGTCCAGCAAATGCCGTCTGCACTGGCTTCTGTAGCGGCGACCCGGGCGCTTTTCCCGATAGCCTGCATATCCCAGCTGCAGCTGAGGCCCAGGGGGATGGGAAAAACCGTTTCATATCCGTGGATGACATCCATTCCAAAGATCAGCGGGATCTTCAACCGGCTTTTCTCCACGGCGATGCGTTGCACTTCGCGGATCTTGGTGACGGATTTTATATTGAACAACCCGCCTACTTTTCCTTCTGCAATCTTTTTGGCGATGTCGGAATTGCCGGCCTGACCGGTCGTGATGTCACCGGCGCCGGGCAGGTTCAGCTGGCCGAGTTTTTCATCGAGCGTCATTTTGCTCATCAGGGTGTTGACAAACCCGTGCATTTTGAGGTCTTGCGCCTGTATTTTCGAAAGGGCGAGAAAAAGAAGGAGGAATAGGGCTTTCGATGTTTTCATGTTGAATGATATTTATAGTTTCAATCGACCCTGATGGGTTTTGTCCGTTGTGAAATTCCGTTTTCATTAAGGGCCTCTATGGAAAAATAATAGGGTTTTTCCCTGTCCATTACTTTGAACCAATATTCATTGGCTGTGTAAACGAGGGCGCTATTATACAATTTATCGGGGGCAGTACCAAAATAGATGTTATACGCGTAAGCATTATCTACCGTCCGCCATTTTATCCAGGCGCTGCGTTTGTCTTTTTCCGTCCTCAGTACGATAAACTGTTTAACTGTATCCGGCTTTTCTCCATTGCCATTGCCAAATACCCGCAGCCCGCTGATAGCAAATTTACCGGATGGCATGTGTATATTCTCCATTTTAATGTACCGGGTCAGAACAGGTTGTTCCAATTCGATGTAGTCATGCGGCACGTCTGTATGGTTATTACTTTTATCCGCCAGCGTCTTCCATTTCTTTCCGTCGTCAGAAGCGTAGAGTTTATACTGGTGATAAATATCCGTCTGTTTGCCCAGGAAGCCGGCGTCCTGGTCGGCATAGTTGATCTGGATGGCGTTGACCGTAGAGCGCCGGCCGAGGTCGGTTTGTATCCATTCGCCGGCATTGCCTGTAGCGGCGCTCCAGTACGTCTTGATGTTCTCATCTACGGAAAAGTTGGCCTGGAAATCTCCCAGGGTGGAAGACACGGTAACGGGTTTATTATAATTCAGCAGCATCCAGCCGCAGAAACCGCCGTTGCCGGAAGGGAGGTAGTGCGGGTAATCGCCGTAACTGGTATTACAGTACATGACATCCTCTTTATCGAAACCGGCCGGCCAGATACCGATACGTCTTTCAAAATTATTTTTTACGGCAATGGTCATAGTACTCACGTGCCAGTAGTTACCGCGCCCGTCCTGGAAAGTAGCGCCATGGCCTGCGCCCCGGGCAAAACCGCCGGGTTTAAAAGACAGGGGGTCGGACTGTGGGGTCCAGTTATTTCCAAGGGGCCGGTCTCCGACGACCACGCCGTCCGCGTAACCGCTGAATTCTGTCCCCGGTGCGCCATATTGGAGATAGTATTTCCCGTTGTGTTTGGTCATCCAGGAACCTTCTATGAAAGGATCTAAAAACGTATTATCGTAATATTCCCCAAACCGCTGCCAGCCATAGCGCCAGTCCTGCAGTTTGTAGGTCTCCTGCCGGGTGCCGACCGGCTTGAAGGTTTTCCGGTCCAGCTCGATGCTGTAGAGGGGGAAGGAATTACTGCTGCCATTGTACATATAGAACCGGCCGTCGTCGTCCGTGAAAAAAGCCGGGTCCCAGCCCCCAATGTCAAAAGAGTCGACGAGTGGTTTCCATTGATTAGCTTTTGGATCGGTGCTCATCCACAGCGTGAATTGCCGGGTATAGGTCGAACCGAATACGAGCAGGGTGTCTCCGACGATGCCGACGGCGGGTGCACAAAGTTCATCATATCCTTCATTCCAGGGTCGGAGGAATTTCCGGGAGATGAATTTCCAGTTCAGCATGTCCGGGCTCCACCAGTATCCCCACTGGTTGGTGGAGAATAAATAGTAATCGCCTTTGTATAGAACGACGACCGGGTCAGCCGTCGCCCGGTGGCGGCCCGCCTCGCTGAAATTGGGAATGGGCGTATAGCCATAATCAATGTTGATAGGGTTGCAATAGGTTTTTTGCTGGGCGTGGACCAGCATGGTAACGGACAAGGGCAGGATCAGCGCCAGGACTGTTTTGTAATGCATGGACAGTGTATTATTTTAAGGCCTCGTCTTTGTCTTTTTCCAGGAAACCGGAGGACTCTTTTACGCCGCTGGTTTCCCATTCCAGCAGGGCTTCATCCGGAACGACCCGGACGGCCGTTTTATGGGACCCGGTTGGTTCGTTATAACCAATGTTGGTCTGGCGGTTATAACAGGAGATAAGCGACCATCTTGCAACCGGGGAAAGATTGGCTTCTGAGCGGTGCAGCAGGTTACTGTGGAAGAACAACGCGTCACCGGGCGTCAGCTCGACGTATACCAGTGGTTTGGTCTTTAGCGCCAGGTCGACGTAGTGTTGGGAAGCGCCGACCTGTTCGCCCGAAAATCCGTGTTCGATACGTCCCATTTTATGCGTGCCGCTTATTACTTGTAAGCAGCCGTTTTCTTTGGTGGCCTCTGTTATGGCTATCATCACCGAAATCATTTGACCGGGGAATAAAAATTCATTCTTGTACCAATAGCCATAGTCCTGGTGCCATTCCCAGGCTCCCCCTACCCTTGGTTCTTTCTGCATGAGCTTGCTGTGAAAATGACATACCGGCGAATCGTCGTCCAGTAATTTGTCGACCGACTCCACGATCCTTCTGCTGCGGGTAAGCAGCCCATAGGCGTCATCACCGGGATTGTACCATAACGTGAGCTTGGTCTTTTTGCCGGTTTGATCGTTCAGGTCAAAGGCGTGTTTACGCAGGGTATCGTCCCCGGTAGCGATATTATATAATTTCTCAATTTCACCGGGTGTCAGGAAGTTTCTGACGATCAGGTAACCGTCTCTCCCGTAATCGGCGATCTGTTGTTGGGTCAATTGAAAGTTTGTCATGGTTGTTTATTTTTTTATCCACGGGCTTTCGAAGCCCAGTTTTTTTAAACCGTCGTGTACTTCGGGGCAGCTCATAAACAGTCGCCAGAATAGTCCGGTCCGGTAGTTCTCCATCATCGCCACAATAGGTCCCTGGTCGATGGCCAGGTAGGAAACGGCATACCAGTTTTGTGTTTCGTTGAAAGCATCGGTAAAACCATACCGGCCCCATATTTTGTCACCCAGGTCGTCGTAAAAATGGCGGAGCGCCTTCATGGAATACTCGGGTGTATAGGGAAATGCGGCAAGGGCGGCGGTAGGGGAGATAGTCCCCCAGTCGTTGGTGGGAGAATGGGCATCATAACCGTTATACGTATCGCTGGCCGTCAATCCCCAGCAATTTTCTCCATAACCCTTAAACTTTTTTGGATTATCGACACAGTAAGCGTGGTTGATCAGGGTATGGTTTTTATTTTGCTCCCAGTAATCGGCGTATTCATCTTTTAATCCACGGGGGTCAAGACCAAGGAAAGAATACTGTGAAAAGAAAAGCGGGCCGCCATAATCGAAGCCCAGGGGGAGCTTAAATCCATAAAAGGTCTTGCCATTCTTAAAGAATTCGCTTTGCACCCAGCCGCGATGATACACGGCAGCGCTCACCGGGTAGCGTTGGCCCGAAGCGGCCAGGACATACAGGATGAGGCATTCGTTAAAACCCCGCACGGGGAAATTCATGGCCCAGCCATTGTTGGGGCTCCAGTGCCAGTACAGGACTTCCTGTCCATCCCGGGTGAACCAGTTCCATTCGATATCGTTCCACATCGAGCTGATGCGATGGCGCAATTCCGATTCGACCTCGTTCGTCCCGTTAAAATATTGTCTTGCGCATAACAAGCCTTCGAACAGGTAGGAAGTCTCTACCAGATCAGCGCCATCGTCTTTGCGGCCAAAGGGGATGGTTTTACCCGTTGCGCCATTCATCCAATGGGGAAAGGCTCCGTGGTAGGAATTTGCCTTTAGCAGAAAGCTGACCATCTTCAGCAGGAATTTTGCCGCGGTGTCCCTGGCGATCCATTTCCTTTCAGTGGCGGCGATGACGGCCATCACGCCAAAACCTGTGCCACCGGTGGTCACGACTTCGTCGCCGTAATCGTAGCTTACGTTGCTTCTTTCCCGGGCCATGTTGCTGATGGGGTGTGCAAAATCCCAGAAATAGCGAAAGGTTTGGTGTTCGGCGAGATCGAGCAGCGCGCTATCGCTGAGATTTCGGGGGCGATTCTGAGCCCATACCGGTTGGAGGACGATAGCTGTCAGGAAGGCCAGGAGCGAAAATCTATGGATGTAAGTTTTCATTTTTTACTACTTTAAAAATGGGGACTGGTGAAGCCCAGGTTTTTCATTCCCTGCTGTACTTCCGGACAGCTCATGAATAGATTCCAGAGCAGGCTGCTGCGATAATTTTCGATCATGACGATTTCGGGGCCCTGGTCGATGGCCAGGCAATCGCTGTCGAACCAGATCGAGCCAAGGCTGAAAGCGTCTGTGAAGCCGTATTTCCCCCAGCATTTGTCGCCCAGGGTATAATAAAAGAACCGGATGGCATTCATCGATTCTACCGGTGTATAGGGCAGCGAGGAAATGGCGGCCGTAGGGGTGATGACCCCATCGTCGGTAGTCGGCGAGTGGGCGCTATAGCCGTTGGGTTCATCGCTGGCGGTGAGGCCCCAGCATTGGCTGCTATAACCATAATAGCCGCCGGGGTTATTTAAGCAGTACAGATAATTAATGCGGCTGTGCGCGGTATCCTGGGTCCAATAGTTGGCATAGGCGTCTGAGAGCTGGTGCGGATCGATGCCCAGAAAGGAGTAATGGGCAAAGAACAGGGGCCCGCCTTCGTCGGGTCCAAGGGGAAGTTTGATTCCGTAAAAGAATTTGCCGTTGGCCATAGTGCCGTTCAGGGCCCAGCCGTTGTCATAGACGTTCTTAGGAATGGGGTTAACTGCGGAGGCGGCCAGGACGTATGTTATGAGGGCCTCGCTCCAGCCTCCTATCCTGAGGCCGATGGCCCAGCCATAGTTGGGACTCCAGTTCCAGTAGAGTGTGTTCTGGCCATTTTGCCGGTACCAGTTCCAGTCTACTGCCTTCCAAATGGTATCGATGGTCGCGCGGAGGGATATCTCTGCCGCAGCTGAGGTGCTGTTGAAATACTGGCGGGCGCAAAGCAGGCCCTGCATCATATAGGATGTTTCGACGATGTCGCCGCCGTCGTCCTTGCTGCTGAAAGGAATGGTAGCACCTGTCGCTCCGTTCATCCAATGTGAAAAGGCGCCGTGATAGCGGTGGACCCTGGTGGTGTCGGACAAGAACTGTGCGATCGTCTGAAGACGGGTGAGCAGGTCCTGGCGGCTTATAAAACCGCGGCTGGCGCCGGCGATCATTGCCATGATCCCAAAGCCGCTGCCGCCGGTAGTGACGACGTCGCCCGAGCTTGTTCGTTCCCGCGCCAGCCCTGAAACGGGATGACCGAAATCCCAGAAGTAGGTCAGGGTCTGCTTCTGAACCCCGTCGAGGAGGGCGCTGTCGGACACCCGCGGGAATTTATCGGCAGAATCCAGGGAGGTGAGAAAATGCAGCAGGCCGGTGCTGCTTAGTTTATCCCCGGCACGATCGTTCAGATTGGTCGCCGCCTGCACGATATAGGACGTCAGGTGTTTCAACGCAGCGGAAGGCTGGATCAACACCGTGCTGTCGCCATTCTCGAAGGCCGGGGTGAAGGGTACTGTCGTTCCCGCATTATCTTTGAAAATGATGGAAGCGGCCGCGGAGGCATGATCGACCGGGGCCGTGAAGGAAAACCGGATGACAGGAGAGATGCCGATATTGTAATTGGCTGAAGCCGTCTTTGCGCCATTGATCGTCGCCTGCGACAGCTGGAAGTACCCGGGTGGCGTCACGGGACTGGGGGAGCCGGAAGAGCCGGAGTTCTTGGAGCAGGCGGTCAGGAGCAACAGGGCTAGCGGGAGTATGTTATCGTTTTTCCACATATTATCGGTTTGGGAGGAGGAATGACAGGCTATCGTTATTCCTGGCCTCGATGATGAGATCCCCATACCTGGCCGTATGGATCCGTTTCAAATCGCGTACTTGTCCTTTTATATCGAGCAGCCGGGATCGTTCGGTCCCGCTGTTGTCTATCGTAAAAGCCTGCAGCGAAGCGGCGTCATACCGGCCTTCGTAGGGCATGGCGCCGAAAAAGTTACCGCCTGCCAGGTAGGAGGTGGAATCCTGGCGCTGGAAGGCAAAGATGGGCGAAAGCTGGAGGTCGGGCGCCAGGTCTTTGCGGGTGAAGTGCCCCTGTCCGTCGTTGAGAAAACAGGAAGAGCCCAGGACTTCGGCTTCCAGTGCCGTATAATTTTTGAACAGGTCGTAAAACATATAATCCACTGTCTTACCCGCCACTTCGCTATAAGTGAGGTAGTATTTCTTCAGGACAGGGAGGGCGCGTTCCAGCTCGTCTTTCGCTAAGAATGTATACTCCTGTCCGTCGATGGAATAGGCCATTATCTGTTCGAGGGTGCCGTTCTGATCAAAGTCTTTTACATATAACTTCAATGGCCCGTTTTTTCCGGTGTATAGCTTGGAATTGTGGCCCCAGTTACCGGCCAGGATGTCCATATAGCCGTCGCCGTTGATGTCGGCGAGATAAAGCGATTGCCAGAGGCCGCTAGAATGGCCGATGTCCATTCTTTTGAAGATCCCCTTATCGTTGTGGTAGATGCTGACCGGCATCCATTCGCCGGCGACGATGAGGTCCGGCCATCCGTCGTGATCGAGGTCGCAGAAGGCGGCGGCGGTCACCATTCCTGCACTGTTGAGGGAGGCCGGCGCATTGGGAGCAGGTGCCGGCGCATCCGGGGCAGGCTGGAAATGGCCCTTGCCGTCGTTTAGCAGCAGGTACGATGGCTGGGCCAATCCGTATTTGCGGGCACTGGCGAAACCGCCGATAAAGAGGTCGGGATAGCCGTCTTTGTTGATATCGGCGACGGCGACGCAGGTCTTGTTGACCAGCAGGGACGGAAGGGCTTGTTCCTGTTCTGAAAAGTGCCCTTTGCCGTCGTTGAAATAAAGGTGGTCGGCGAGTCCGGGGCTATCATCATCATATTCATTACCACCGCTTACTACATAGAGGTCCGGGTAGCCGTCTTTGTTGGCATCGAAGAAAACGGCATCGACCTCTTCGCAGCCTTTGTTCTTATTGAATGCGGCGGTGTCTGCCGGGAGGAATTGGCCATCGCGGCTTTGAAGGAAGAGGCTGCCGGCTTGTCCCCTGGCGCCGCAGACGAAGAAATCATCCAGGCCGTCTCCGTTGACATCGGCCACAGCCAGCTTGGGGCCGCGGGTGGACTCCATATGCGGGAGAAGGAGCTGGATGTTAAAATCAGTGAAGGGATCTTCGTTGTGTCGCCAGTGGACGCCGGTCCGGGTTGTGATGTCTTCGAGCAGAGGTTTTTGTTGCGGGAAGAATTGCTCCCGTTGAAAACCCGGTGCGGCTTTTTTCTGGTAGAGGGTAAGTGGCTGGTTGGCGGGAATGTTCTTTACAAGCTCGTAGGATTGATCCGGCCAGACGATGAGCAGGCTATCTGTGTGGGTTAGGCTGTCGAGCCCAAAATGCAGCCGGGGTTCCGACGAAGACATAAAGCCGCGGGTCAGCATCATTTGCTGGTATTGCATTGTCCCGCCGGTGAAAAGCCAGACTTTGGCGCCAATACCAAAGGTATTCATCCTGTCGCCTTTCAGGCTGATGGATAGCTGGTTCTTCCGGGGGGCGTTATTCTTTAGGACCACGGCGGGAGCATTCAGGCAATTGATCACCAGGTCGAGATTGCCGTCGTTATCCAGATCAGCGTAGGCGGCTCCGTTAAAATAACCTTTCATCATTCCTGTGCCCCAGGCAGTGCTGACATCGTCGAAATGGGAATGGCCGTCGCCTTTGAAGAAAAAAGGATGCGATGCGCCGTCGGGCATTTTTGCCAGCGCATCGTCGTCCATTTTGTCAGAGGTGTTCAGTACCGTATGATTGTAGATATCCGAGATAAAGCGGACATAGTCCAGGTCGACAGGCCGTTTGACGATGCCGCTCGAGACAAACAGGTCTTTATTGCCGTCGTTGTCGAAATCGGCCAGCAAGGGGGACCAGCTCCAGTCGGTAGCCGAAACCCCGGCCATCAGGCCGAGATCGCTGAAGCTGCCGCCATTGCCATTGTTGCGTTGCAGGCAGTTCCTGGAATACTGTTCCTGGTATCCGTTGCGAACGATCTTTTGCATATAGATATCGTAGTGTTCGTCGCTGCCATAGGTCTTCAGGGTCTTCTCGTCAGGCGGCAGCATGTCTACGGTTACTATATCCATCTGTCCGTCGTTGTTGAAGTCGGCCGCATCGTTGCCCATGCTAAACCGGCTATAATGGTTAAAATGCTGCGCGCCGCATTCGGTGAAGGTTCCGTTTCCATTGTTGAGATAGTAATAGTCGTTCTCGTGGAAGTCGTTGCCGACATAAATATCGTCCCAGCCGTCGTTGTTGAAGTCGGCAACGGCAAGGCCCAGTCCGTAACCCAGGTTGCTCTGGTAGATACCGGCCGTGGCGGAGACGTCCGTGAATTTGCCGCTGTCGTTCCGATAAAGTCTGTCGCCGGAGTTATGGTCTATCTTCCGGCGGTTGGAGGTGTCGACAATATTGCCGTTGGGGTTGTGTGACTGATTCAGCAGGAAACAGTCCAGGTCGCCGTCGTGATCGTAGTCGAAAAAAACGGCCTGGGTGGAAAAACCGGAGAAATCGAGGCCATATTGGGCGGCGCTCTCTGCAAATGTTCCGTCGCCCTTGTTGATGAACAGTTCGTTGCGTCCTTGCAGGCCGTGGGTATTGGCCACTGCGCACACGTAGATATCGAGCAGGCCGTCGCCGTTGACATCGGCCATTGTGACGCCCGTGCACCAGTCGGCATTCCCCGCCACCCCTGCCTTGTCCGTGATGTCTTCGAACTCAAAATTTCCTTTGTTGAGATAGAGCTTGTTCTGTGCTTTTTTGTTGGCGGCAAAATAGATATCGGGCAAACCGTCGTTGTTGATGTCCCCGATGGCCACGCCGCCGCCGTTGTAATAATAGAGATAATAGAGGATGCTGAAGAGATCGTGCTTTTCCGGGATATTGGTAAAATCGATGTGCGTGCTGCCTTTGGGCATTGCCGTGAACAGGGTCTCCGGATGGTGGCAGGACCAGGTGAGGAGGGCGAGAAGGAGGAAAGATCTGAACCTATGCATATTCATCATTTCTTTTGTGGATAGATGGCAATATAATGTGAGCGGATCATGGCGGCCGTGGGCTGTCTGTCGCCCGGCAGCAGCTCGGTGATAGAGACCGATGCTTTCAGCGGCATGTGGCAGTCGATACAATTCCCGCTGATTGAGGGTCCGATAGCTGCCGTCAGCTTACAGCGATGGTTTTTTGGGCCGTCATGGCAGGTCATACATCGTTGGGAAAACAGGGCCGTCTGGCCTCTTTCCATCTTATGCGGGTCGTGGCAGGTCGTGCAGGTCATGGATGCGCTCATCGTAAAACATTTGCTGGAACGGAGCAGGCCATATTGGTTACCGTGTACATCGACCCTGGCGGGGTCGGGTAGCGGCGCCGGCGTTTCCAGGGCAAAATAGTCCGAAAGCCGCCGGCCGGCCATAAAGGTAAAGGATGGCCTGGTCTTATTAAGTCTTCCTCCGTGACAAAGGCGGCAGAGGTCGAGATTTTGCTGTCTGGAAAACGCGGCTGGTTCGACGATAAACTGTCCTTTCTTTTCGTCGGGATGGCGGGTATGGAAATCGACATGCCTGGCCGCGGGGCCGTGACATTTCTCGCAATCCACGCCATAGATGATGTCGCCGAAGCGTTCGGGTTCGAAACCTGGCGGCGTGAGGATCCGGGCGTAGGTGCTGTGACATTCCAGGCACCGGGACGTGATGGGTCTGTCAAAGATCACGGGAACGGTAGGGTACAGGGGGCTGTTCGCCCATTTATTCGCAGCCGTAAAATAAGACACGGGCAGTTGGAACAGGCGATCCTGAAAGCGGGTGATATAGGTCTGGCCCTTGGATCCCGAACCTACTATGATGTCGATACGTTTGGCAATTCTTTCCGAACCGTCTTTGTAGCCGACCTCATAAAACCCGCTGTCTCTTTTTTCCATTACCACGCTGTGGCTGGAATCGTAGACAAAGCTGTTCTTTCCGGGTTCGAAACTTCCTTTGATGTATTTTTCGAGGGGGGGTCTGGTAGTTAGATAGTGGGAGGTGTGCAGATGGTCTTCATAGATTTTCCGGTGGCATTTTTCGCATGTCTCGGAGCCGGCGAACCCGCTGACGTCGGTAGGGGACTGGTGTTTGTCGTTGTCGTCCACGCATCTTGTGAGCAGCGAAAGGCAAAGCCCCAGGAGGAGAAGGATAACTGTAAAACGCCAATATGGGATCTTTATCTGCATATAAAAGAGTCGGGGCTGCAATGGTATATGCAACCCCTGACTATTTCTTTTAAGGTAAAACCGTGTTACTGTTTACCGCCATATAAAGCAGCAACATTGGCAGCTGAAAGCGCCACGGCATAGAACCTCAGGTTATCTACCGCTCCCGGCCAGCCGTTCATCCAGGTGTTGGCGGCATAGCTGCCCTGGATATTGGCAGCTTGTTCGAAGCCACCGACGATCAGGTTGGAAGCGTTGCCATCGAAGGCGATGGTCTCGTTCGTCTTCTGGTCGAACTGGGCGCCGTCGCGGTAGAGGGTAGCGGTCTTGGAAGTGGCATCGTAGCTGAACGCCACCTGGTGCCAGTTGCCGTCGTACATATGCGGCCAGCTTTTGGCGCCGGTGTAACCGGCAAAGTCCCAGTTGTCGCCGGAACCGTTGGCGAAATGGAATTTAAGCGCCATGGAATCAGAATGGTCACTGGTATGGTCGGCGAAGACCGTGATATTGCCCCAGAAATTACTGGTGCTGGCGAGTGCAAGAATCGCGTCGGCGTTGACATAATCTTTCTTAGTAAGCGGGCAGTTCAACCAAAACGAAAAGGTAAAGCTGGTGGCTGTCGCAGCAAAATCGTTGGCGGAAGGGTATTGGAGAAAGCTGAAGATAGAATCGGCTCCCTTGGACCCCAGTACGGGATTGAACTGGATCGCTTTTCCGCTTGTGCCGGTCACATATGACGTACTGCTATCCACCGCGGCGAACTGTGCCCGGATGCTGTCTGCTGTGATATTTTCAAAGGCAGCGTTGAATTTAAGCGGGCCGCCGATCGGGTTGGTGTCTTTGGGATAGTCCCCCAATGCAGGATGAACTATTTTCTGACAGGCCGCAACGGAGGCGGCCAATGCCAGGACGAGGACCACGCTTTTAGAGATTTTATTGAAGAGATTCATATGTCAAAATTTTAGTAATTGGGATTTTGCACCAGCTTGGGATTTGCCCCCAATGCCGGTGTGGGAATGGGATAGTATTGGTTCTTTGGCTGATAGCCAAGGCCCCCCAGGACAGTCTGGGCATCTCCCCATCTGACCAGGTCGTAGAATCTTTCCATTTCCATTCCGAATTCCACCCTTCGTTCCTGTTTGATAGCTGCTCTGAATTGCGCCTGGCTGGTATACTTGATAAAGGGAAGCACGGCGCTGTTGCCGTTTCTCGCCCTTGCCCTGACCTGTTCGAGCAGGCTTTCGGCCTGCGAGCCATTACCCAGTTCGTTGGCGCATTCCGCGGCCATCAGGATGACGTCGGCATAGCGGAATACGCGCTGGTTTACAAAGGCCGAGCCCGTGGGGTCTCCGGCCGCCAGCTGCTCGGCCGGATCGGTATAAGTCTTTTTATTCCAGTAGGGGGAATTGGTCAGCGGGGGCAGGGTGCGGCCATAGCCGCCGTTGGAGGGATCATCGGACTGGCCGGAGAACAGGATCGTAGCAGCTTCTCTGGGATCGCCGGGCTCATAAGCGTTGACAAGGGCCTGGGTAGGGTTGTTCCATCCCCAGCCGAGATTCCAGCTACCCGAACCACGAACACCCTGGCAAGTGCCCCACCAGCTCCAGAAGGTGGTAGCATTGCCTGCGCCGGTATTGGCATTTTGCTGGCATTGTACTTCGAAAATGGATTCCGAACAGTTCTCATTGGATGTCTTCCAGATCGCATAATATGGGGAGAAGAGGGAATATTGACCGGAGCCAATGATGTTCTGGCAGAGGGTCAGACAGGACTGGTAATTGGCGGCAGACGTCAGGCTGGGCGCGTCGCGCATCAGGTAGGTCTTGGCGTGAAGGGTACGGGCAGTGCCCTGGGTAAGCCGGCCCTTATAGGTAGACGGCCAGGAGAGTGGCAGATGTTGTTCTGCGTAGGTGAGGTCGGCATCGATCTGGGCATAGACGTCGGAGACGGGCGATTTGGCAAGCGCCCCTTCCGCAGGCGTATTGATCGGCTTGAGGAAGAGGGGCACCTGCCCATAGTTCTTCACCAGGTCGAAGTAAGAGTAGGCGCGGAACCATTTGATCTCGCCAATATTTATCAGGGAATTGCCATCCGTGAGCTTCAGGGAGTCGGCCACATGCTGGGCGTTATTGGCCAGCTGGATCAGCTGATAGTGCCGGTCCCAATAGATGCCGTTGGCCCAGTCGTCCTTGCTGTACTGAAAATTACTGTAGGCGGTGACATAGCCGGCGGCGCCCGGATCCGAAAGTACGGTCTGGTCGCCTGAACGGAAAGATTGCATAGGCAAATAGCCGATGCTCACGAAACCGTCGCCGCAATATGGAGAAGCCTGTGAATTCCTGATCGCACCATAGAGGCCGATGGCCTGTCCTTCGAGGCCGCCCTGGTTCAGATCGTTCAATGTCGCCTGCAGGGGTTGCCGGTCGAGATACTTCTTACAGCCCGGCAGAACGGTAGCCAGGGCAAACAGTATCACCATGTATCCCGATATTTTTTTTATTGCATTCATAATTTCATTTTTATGATTGAAGCTGCCTGATTTGTTTAGAACGTCAGGTTTATGCCCCCGGTCCAGATCCTGGGCAGCGCGGAGCTGGCATCCCCGGTATCGACTCCGAACTGGGTAGCCGAAGGGGTATAGTTATTCGAAGAACTGGCCTGCTGTAAAGGCGTCTGGCCTGTCGAGCCGCCGAATTCAGGTGAATAACCCAGGTTATGTTTCCAGGTCTTCAGGTTTTGGACATTCACATAGACCCTTAGGTTTTTGATATGGGAATTACCAAATAGGGAGATAGGGAAATTATACGCGAGCTGGAGGTTCCTGATCCGAACATAGCTGCCGTCCTCGATGCCGTAAGTGGAAGGGGCCCTGTTGTTCAGATGCAGGGCATCTACGATCGGTATCCAGTTGGACGTGCCGGGGCCATGCCAGGCGTTGACGTCGTATTTTGGATAATTGTACAGGGAATTCTGTTGTAAGGAGGTGCCCCATTCGCGGTAGATCCGGTTGCCATATGTACCGCCGACGTCGGCGCTAAGTTCCAGATGTTTCCAGGTGAGGTTCATTGAGAAGCCATAGCTGAATTTTGGCGTGGGGTTCCCGATCTGGGTGGTGTCGTTGCCGTCGATCTTGCCATCGTGATTAAGATCGGCGTATTTCAGGTCGCCCGGGGCCACCGACTGTCCATTTACTGAGCTAGGCGGCGAATGCAGGATATCAGCATAGCTCTGGTATAACCCAATTACCTGGTATCCTACAAAATAGCCGATGGGGTGGCCGGCCTGAGTCGCGCTGGGAATCTGGGGATCAGGCCGTATGGGACTTCCAATGCTTACAACCTTGTTCTGATAGGTGGTCAGGTTGCCGCCGGCGGTAAAGGACCAATCCCTGTCGATCTTTTGGTTCCAGCTTGCTGTGAATTCAAAGCCTTTATTCAGGATATTCCCATTGTTGAGCAGCTGTACTTCCGAGCCCGAAGCCTGCCTTTGTACAAGCAGGTCTTTTGTCAATTTGCGGTAGTAATCAGCTTCGAAATGTAACCGGTTCTGCAGGGCTGCGAATTCTATGCCCACTTCCGTGCTCTTCACTGTTTCCCAGTGCAGATTGGGATTGGCCGTATATTCGGTCGTGTAGGCCCGGACAATATTGGATCCGAAGACCGCGGAGGAACTGGCGGAAATGGCCGGATAATATGGATAAGGCACTGTTACCCCGTTGACATAGGTGTTGGCGTTACCCAGAACACCCATGGACCCCTTTATCTTGAGGAAATCGAAGAACTTCTGATTATTCATGAAGTTCTCTTTCGTCAGCTCCCAGGCGGCGCCCACGGCCCAGAAATCCTGGCCTTTCTTTTTGTAGTCGCCGTTGATCTGGCTGGAATAGTCCCTGCGGTAAGAACCATTTACATAATATTTGTTCTTGTAATTATACAGCGCCCGAACCAGGCCGGAGACCGTAGTGGCTTCGTTCTGTATGGAACTGGATCTAAGAGTAGTCGCGTCCCCAAAGCCGGTGCTGATATAATAGAACCGGGTACTATTCGGGATCGGATCGGCGCCCGCCGCCTGCTGGATCTGTCCGTGCAGATCGAAATTACCGGTATAATAAGTGGTCCCACCACCGGTAAGGGTAATGCTGTGATCGCCCAATTGTTTCTTATAGTTCAGGATAAAATCCGTTTGGTATTTACGGATATCGACAGCGTCCTGGGTTACGGCGGTCAGGAATGATCCATAGGGAATGACCTGCGGAGCGCCGGGGAAGGGGTTGGGATCGTATTGATATTGCAACGGCGTATAGACGCGATGGTCTTCGGAGGACAGATCGGCATAAGCAGAGGCTCTGAAATCGAAATTCTTCAGGAAGGTGATATCAATATACGCATTCGCCACTGCCCTGGTCCTGACATCGACAAGCGTCTTGCTCTGATTGATCTGCAGGAAGGGATTCGAGAGGGTATTCTGGATGGTCGGCACCGTGGAATACAGGTTGTAGAAACCCGAATCGGTGGGGCCGCCATAGGGATTATGGGCAAAAAAGCGTTTGGTACCCCCGTCGATGATCGGGGCCACCTGCATGGCATTGTTCATCGGGCTGTTTCCATCGAAGGGTAGATTTTCCCGGCTACTGTTGACGGAGAAGCCGACCTTGATGTTCTTATTGAGCTTGTATTCGTCGGCTACGGCTAAGGAGAGCCGGTTGTATTTCGTTCCAACGACCAGGCCTTCGTCGGTGGTATACCCAGCGCTCATATAGAACCGGTTCTTGTCGCTGCCGGCAGCGACGCTGATATTATTCGAGCTGGTGTGGGCGGTACGGGTGATGGCTTTGATCCAGTCGGTGTTGCCGGTCCATTTGGCCATATCGTTGGTGACAAAATTGTTGATGGTGGGCTGGCCGATGTCGAAGAACCGGTTTTGTCCTTCCTGTGTGAGGATCTGTTTGAATTCCGGGCCGTTGGCCATTTGAATTGGGTCGACCAGCTGTTTGGCTCCCCAGGAAGAGTTGAAGTTTACGACCACCTGCCCGGCTTTTGCCCGTTTGGTCGTTATCACGATGGCGCCGGCTGCCCCTCTGACGCCAAAAATGGCCAGCGAAGAAGGGTCTTTCAGGATCTCGATAGACTCAATATCGTTCGGGTTGAGAAAGTTAATATCGTCGTTTAGTACACCATCCACGACGTATAGCGGATGTACCTGACCAATGCTGATCGTACCGCGGATACGGATATCAGGTGTTGCTCCGGGAGTAGCGTTGTTCACGACCGACAGGCCGGCCACTTTGCTCTGCAGGGAGGCGATAGGGTTGGTATTTGGTTTGTCCTGCACTTCTTTTCCATCGACCTTGACGATCGAGCCGGTGAGGTCCCGCTTGTTGGCCGTACCATATCCGATGACCACGACCTGATCCAGGGCCGGCGTTTGGGTGGGCTTTAATTCAAGATTTATGACGGGCTGACTATTTACCGGTACTTCCTGTGTTTGGTAGCCTATATAGGAGATGACCAGCGTGGCTTTTTCCGGAACGGTGAGGGTGAAGTTGCCATAATTATCGGTGGTCGTGCCCCGGTCGGAACCTTTAACCGCAATGGAAACACCTGACAGCGATTCCGCATTCGGCCCGGTGATGTGGCCGGTGATCTTGATATCCTGGAAGGCAAGAGAGGAGGAAAGAACAACGATCAAATTATTATCCAGCATCTTATAAGCAAGACTGGTGCCCAGGAACAGCTTCGTCAGCACTTCTCTGATCTCAGAATCGGTGGCATCGACATTTACTTTTTTCCGGATCTCTTCTAAACGGCTATTGTAAAGAAAGCGGTAATTGCTATGCATTTCAATCGCATTAAGCGCCTTTGAGATCTCCACTCTATCCAATTTTAGAGAAACCCGCTCTTGCCCTTCGACGTTAGCCGACACCTTCAACATGGCAGCGATAACTAGCAGAAAGGTTAGTTTCATGACCAAAAGAGCTTTTTTTACGGCATGGGGGCTCCAGCCCCCAATCGTTAGCATTTTTTTCATATTTTTAAACTTGTGGGTTTTAAAGAGTGAAACCGGCGGCGCTGCTTTTCCTGCACTACCTGGTTTCCGAATTAGCCTTGCGGGGAATGCGCCAACATTTCCCGCTTTTTATTTTTCTTAGGTGCTGTTGTTCATTGTGTAGTTTGGTTTATTTTACTCATATCAGTTTTGAATGGTTATTGCTGAGCCTTCGATCGAGTAATCAAACCGGGCCGTCAACTTAAGGGCGTCCAATGCCTGTTGAATACTCTCTTTCTGAAAAATGCCGGTAAAATGCAGCTGCTCTGTCTTCGGGTTATCAAAACGGATCGAAACCCCGTACCAGCGTTCCATACGCCTGGCCAGCTCGCTGAATTCCTCGTCCTGGAAGATCAGTTTATTATCCACCCAGCTGGTTTCGATCATAGCGCCGGAATGTTCTTCATAAGTGGGTTTGCTGATGACTACCAGGGATTCGGGCCCGGGTTCTTTCCGGTGGGGCTGTCGTTTCAGGGAAAAGCTGTCTTCATTGGCAACGACAAGTTTTTCGTTTGGTTTCAGGATGATCTTATCACTCGGTCTGTTGTGGATGGAGACCTCGATGCTACCTTTTATAAGGGTAGCCTCGGTCGTCTTATCGCTGGGATAGGACTTTATATTAAAGCTGGTGCCCAGCACGCGGATATCCACGCTTTGGGTATGGATGACGAAGGGTCTTTTTGCATTAGGCGCTACGTCGAAGAAGGCTTCCCCCGTCAGGCTTACTTCCCGGATGCCTGTTGTGAAATTGCTGTCGTAGTGGATGCGGCTGCCGGCATTTAACCAAACGAGCGTGCTGTCCGGCAAGGTCAGGCGTTTTCTTGAACCGGTATGGGTGATGATCTCTCCGGTCATTTTTGCCGGTTCCCCGGGGGCTGTGAGCAGGGCCTCGGTATGGCGGGGCCAGGTGAAAAATCCGATCAGAGAAATGGCGATGGCTAATGCGGGGGCGATATAAAAGGCCCTCGATCGGAAGATCGATCTTTTTTCGGGGAAGGGCTCTGCTTTTGGCGAGGAAGAAAAGCCAATATTGAGCTGCTCCATTCTATCGAGATGCCGGTTGAGCGCCGCTTCGACCTGTTTCTTGTCGTTGGGGCTCGTATGCAGCCACAGGTCTGCAACGGTTTGAAAGGGATAGTATAATTCGGGGTTATTGCGCAAGAGGTCTTCCAGCTCCCCCAATTCCCGGGGGGAGGCTTCTCCGGCAAGCTTTTTGGCAATCAGATTCCAGACATATTCTTTATGTTCCGTTCCCATATGTAGAGCACTATTATAGAAAGGACAGCATAAATCAAAAAAACCCCCAATAGGATTTTAAATATTTTTAACAATTTGTTTTTTTGGGGGGCTGGCGGGAAACCAGCTAGTCCGTCAGGGGGTGGTTTCGTACGGAGGAAGGGATGGTTTTATTGACGTCAAATCGAACGGTATTGCCAATTTTCTGCAAGGCGATGGCCAGCTGATTTTCGACCGTCTTTACTGAAATATTGAGAATCTCGGCTACTTCACGGTACTTCAGCCCGTCTTCCTTGACCAGCTTGAATATGATCTTGCATTTCGGAGGAAGCTGATCGATGGCCCTTTTTATCAGTGCCAGCATATCAGCAGTAATCATCAGCTGCTCCGGATCGAAGTAGATACTGGTGAACTCTGCATGAAATTCATCAATGGGATTTGTAAGGTTCCGCTTCTGGGCATTGAGATAATTGAGGGCGGTATTGCGGGTGGAAACGTATAAATACACTTTGAGGTTATCGATCTTTTCCAGATCCTGCCGCTTTTCCCAGATCTTTATAAAGACGTCGGATACTATTTCTTCTGCTGCCTCCTTCGACTTGATCATGGATTTTGCAAAAAGAAAAAGGGGCGAATAAAGGCCTGTGAAGAGTTCTTTATAAGCCTTTTGATCGTCAAAATGAGCGATTCGTGATTGTAAGTATTTGATGCTACTAGCAGTCATTATATTGGCAAGCAGTTATGAGAACTAAAGCATAAACCTTTAGCAAGTTAAGAAGTTTTTAATGACTAATATTTCTTTTTTATTTAACGTTGGCGGCGGGACGCAGAGGAGGAGAAGGAGTTTTTCATTTATATTTTCTCTCTTTAATCCGATTTCTTACCTTTGCAAACGCCGGAAAAAAGGCAGGACCTATAGCTCAGCCGGTTAGAGCATCTGACTCATAATCAGAGGGTCCCTGGTTCAAATCCAGGTGGGTCCACTTAAAATCAAGCACTTACTAATAATCTGGTAGGTGCTTTTTTGTTTGACGAAACTGAAACTGCTGACTGATCTGCGTTTGAACTATCCCGTTCCGGAGGATATGGTTGAAAATCCCGCGGAAACGGTTGAATAACTCTAAGCCGGTAAGGCCTGTTTGTTAATTTACAGTATGAAAAAGACGGTCCTTCAAATAATAGTATCCTGCATTTTTTTATTGACAGGCTGCAGGCTCATGGCTTCCGGAGCCATAAACTCCCAATCTGACACGACTTCAGTAGGAGCAGAGCTAAGTAAGGTGAACACCGCTTATGGTGCAGCGTTCGCTAAAGGAGATTCCTCGTTATTCCTTGATTGTTATGTGGTGGATGCCTGCGTCATGCCGGCAAACTCTCCTGCCCTTTGTGGGAAACGGGGCTTGCTGGCATTTTATAATTTCGGTTATAAGGCAGGCGTGAGAAATATCGTGTTTCATACGGCGGCCCTTTTCGGAATGACAGACGAATATGTGACTGAGCAGGGAACCTATGATATGTTTGATGCAGACAGCAAGCCGCTGGGAAAAGGAAAATACCTGGTAGTTTGGAAAAAAACAGCATCCGGCTGGAAAATGTACCGGGATATGTTCAATAGCGATGCCCCACCTGCAAAAAGCTAATAACAGGTTAGCCGTTTAGCACGCTGGATGCCGCCAGGTATCTTTGAGAAGGATAGTATATAAAGAAGCAGGTTCCTTTTTTTATGACGGGTATGATCTGCGAACTCATGTCATCCGGAATAGCCGGACAGCCGAAGGTCGTTCCCATCAGCCCATATTTTTTAAGGATCCTGGTGCTTACGTACGAAGCGCCATGTATGACAATATTCCTTTGGCCGGCCATATCATTAAAACCTCTGTCCATTCCGCGGATCCGCAGGGATAGGCCATTGTCGCCGTAATAAGATTGTTTGGTAATATAAAAGCCGAGACTGCTTTTGTATGAGTTTTTTCTGTTGGAAAAAGAATTGGCGTATTCCTTCCCGGAATTGATCCCATGTGCGACATAGGTGCGATAGAGCAGCTTTTTGTTGAAGATGTCAATCACATACATTCTTTCCTCGCTGGAAGATTGACTGAAATCACAGACCGACAATACGGTTGTTTTGTGTAAGAGGCGTCTCTTCCGGAGCCGCTCATATCCTACATAGGCATATTCAAAGGCTTCTTCGTTTAATCCGGCGGCCTCGAGGTTCATTTCCTGGAAAATGCCAAGGGCTGTTTTTATCGCCTTATCCCGTTCGAGGCGGAATGTATGGGTCTTTATCCAGTTGGTTGAACGGGTGGGTCTGGTATGGGCTTCTGTGCGGGAGTAGCTGGTAAGGAGTAGCAATGACATAGCTATCCTGAAAATCGGATTATCAAGCGTTTTCATGCGGGTACATTTTAGGAATTAGTGTAAAACCCGGCTTTTCAACGAGATATTTTATTAATTAGACGGAGTCTAATTCAATAAGTGAAGGAACGTGTAGTAATTCGAAGGAAGATTGGGTCGGTTAGCGGCTTATCAGGGGATTGAATTATGCGGTGAGAGTGTAAAAGTAATATCTGATTTTTAATTATGCAAGTCCCGGGGGTCCAATCTTTCTTTCCCTGCATTGGGTCGTTTTTATATCTTTGAGATACAATAGATTTCATATCACCAAATACAGCGCTATGTCCACCCGAATCGACTGGGCCAAGGCCATTCGCCCCCTGTTGAGAAAATACAAGAACAGGAAACACCCATTAGATCATCACAACGTCTACCAGTTGGTAGTGATGGTAGTTTTGTCTGCACAGAGCAGTGACGATATTATTAATTCAATTGCACCTAGGTTATTTGCCGCTTTTCCGGATATGAAGGCGCTGGCAAAAGCAAAACCGGAAGCGCTGTTTCCCTATCTGCACGGTGTGCGGAATTTCGCCAATAAAGCAAAATGGTTAATAGCAATAGCACAGCAAGTAAAAACCGACAGTAATATTCCTCTGTCCATGGATGAGCTAACGGAATTGCCGGGTATTGGCCGGAAATCAGCCAGTGTAATCCTGCGGGGCGCCGGAGTACAGGCAGAAGGAATAATCGTAGACATACACGTAATACGCGTAGCCCCAAGACTAGGCCTAACATCGGAGACCGATCCGAAAAAGATAGAACAGGATCTCATGGAAATCCTTCCTCCAGCCGAATGGGATGCCGGTATGGCCATGTCCTTTCTTGGCCGCGAGATATGCAGGCCCAAACCCCTCTGTGAGAGCTGTCTGATGAATAAAGTCTGCAAGTATTATACGACATACGTACTACCCAAACGCCCCAGAAATGATAAGTAGGTGGATCGCGGGTAATTAATTGCCTGCGTCGTAAATTATGTTTATTTTACATTACACCTAAGCCCCCATTCCATGAAACAACCTGAACCTGCAGGGTCAGGCAAGGAGTCTTTGATTGCTCCTGATATTACACCCCTGCTTCATATACTCGGGTATTTCCATCCTTTAAGCCCGGAAATTGAAGCTTATCTAAAAGAACACGTTACCTCCTGCCCGGTTAGGAAAAGAAAATTACTCCTGAAAGAGGGCGCTCTCTGCGATTCTATTTACTTTCTTGTGAAAGGGGCGGTTCGCGGATTCATCCGGGAGGGTCAGAAGGATATTACTACCTGGATCGTGATAGAAAATGAATTGGTAACCTCCATATTCAGCCTCGATAACCCGGCTCCATCGATAGAGAATATTCAGGCGCTTGAAAACTGTGAATTGCTGGCTATGAGTTATGACAGCCTGAATGAATTGTACGGCCGGTTTCCGGAATCCAACCTGATAGCCCGCAAATTATTACAACGTTATTACGCAGACGCGGAGAGAAGAGCCTTTATCGCAAGGCTGACAAAAGCGGAGAACAAATACCGGCACTTTCTTTTGCTGCATCAACCGCTGGCAAACCGGATCCCGCTGAAGTATATTGCCTCTTATTTAGGAATGACACTGGAAACGCTGAGCCGGGTGCGAAAAAAATTCACTTCGAGGTCCTGACAGCACGGTGCAGGACTTCGTTGGGACCGGCGTTAGCTGTTCAGGCCCAGACGCCGGGAAATATTCGAGCTGAATTTATTGTCCGGGTCATATTTGCGTTTGATAACCAGCCATTGTTCGTGCTGAGGATACATGGCTTTGAACATGGCTTCCTGTAATAAAGCATCCTTGCCCAGGTATAATCTTCCGCCCGCAGCCAGGACTTTGGCATCCAGTTTCGGAGTGAATGTAAACAGGTTTTTGGTCACCGGAAAATCGATAGCCAGCGTATACCCTTTGAAAGGAAAAGACAGGATGCCCTGTCCATCGCCCATACGTTTGAATACATTCAGGAAAGGAGTACAACCGCTGTCTGCTATCATCTCGAGTATCTCGGTGAGATGTTTTTTACCATTCTCTTCCGGTATGACAAACTGGTATTGGATAAACCCTCTTTTCCCATACCCTTTGTTCCAGTTGTTAATGGCATCCAGCGGGAAGAAAAACTTCTCATAGTGCACGAAGTCTTTGGGGGAGTTTTGAACAAAAGCAATAACGCGGTTCAATAACCGAACCGTTAATCCATTCAATGCAAAAGAGGGTAAGAAAAAGGGGACAGCCAGTTTTCCTGTCGAATGTATCTTCAGGGGGTTATCCTTCAGTTTAGCAGGAAGTTCGTCAAGTTTTGCTGCATTACCCAGCGTAAGTACGCCACCGCCCAATTTTTTTCCTTTCGCCATAGCATCGATCCAGGCTACGGAATAATTGTATTCATGATCATATTTATCCAATGCTTCCAGCATATGGTCCAGGTTTTTAATAACCACGGATTTTTGCCGGAAGTAGGTAGTTTCGACCTTTCTCAGTTTCAGCTTCGCCTTAAGGATCACGCCCAGCAGGCCCAGTCCGCCGAAATTAGCCCAGAACAGGTCGCTATTCTCCGTCCTTGAGGCCTCAAGGGTAGTTCCATCCGCCAGCAGGATAGTAAAAGAAAGTACGCAGTTGACAAAAGAGCCGTCGATATGATGTGCTTTCCCATGAATGTCGTTGGCTATCGCACCACCTATCGTCACGAATTTGGTACCCGGGCAAATCATCGGCAACCATCCTTTGGGACCAAATACTGAAATGATCTCCTCCAGGCTTGCTCCTGCTTCACATTCCAGGATCCCTTCTTTTTCATCGAAGTTTAAGAAATGGTTAAGCTTAGTGCAAATGGCTACATATTTTCCATCGTTAACGGCCTGGTCACCATAACTTCTGCCCAGTCCCCGGGCAACAAGGGGGCTCATATTGATGTCGCTTTTAACATCCTCCTCATTCCGGGGATTCAACGTAAACGATTCTATTACAGGGTAGTTACCCCAGCCGGCCAATTTTTCTTTGAACGTGGATGCCATGATACGAGCTGATTTGAATTGAGCGTGAAATTAATACTCGTTGCCCAATTATTTTAACGAATCGCCCTTTTAATTATACGCCGGCATTTGAGTAAAAGCCGGTTATTATAACAGGTTTGTCCGGCCATTGATTTTTTCTTCTGTGGCAAATATCGCCTTGCAGCGCTTCTCCATTTTCGCTATTGCAGAGTTGTCAATGCATGCATTTTTCAGGTTGAACCACTAGAATGTAATATCTTGCGGGCTGTTTAAAATAGAGGTTTCTTTAACCTTTTCTTAACCCGAAGGAGAATACATTTGTGAATTATGAAGAAGTATTTCATTACCGCTTTGGTTTTTTTAGCCACTACTGCTGCTTTCGCTCAAAAAAAGCATTCCAAAACCCCTAAAGATCCGCTCCCCCCTTCAAAAGATACCACTGTCGTTAATAAAACACTTTTAGCCCCAGCCCCCACCCCGGCTGCTACCGACGGTAAACCTAAAAAGGACTGGAGTAAGATCAATCTGACCAAACGTTCGGCAGACCATTTCATGTTCCAGGTGGGTTATGACAACTGGGCTGGTAAACCGGATAGTATCCATATCCAAGGGTTCAACCGGAGCGCCAACTTCTACGTCATGTTTGATTTTCCGTTTAAAACCGATCCCCGGTTGAGCATTGGCGCGGGTCTCGGCATCGGATCGAGCAATATCTTCTTTAACCAGCAAAGGGTATTGGTGTCGCCGGCCGGTGGTGGCGCCAGCACCCTGGGCTTCCCTTCAGATGCAGGAGGTGACCACTGGAAAAAATACAAGTTGGTGACCACTTACCTGGAATCGCCGGTCGAATTGAGGTTTGCCGTCGACCCGGAGCATATGGATCAATCCTGGAAATTTGCTATTGGGGTCAAGGTCGGCCTTTTGATGAGCGCATATACCAAGGCCAAAGACAAACAAAACGCTGCTGGTCAGATCATTCAGAAAGGCATTGAGAAAGAAAGCTCTACGCAGTTTTTCAATACTCCCAGAATTGCTGGTACGGCCCGGATCAGCAAAGGGATGATCGGTATTTTCGGACAGATCTCCGGTACCAGCCTGATCAAGGCCAGTGCCGGCCCGTCTGTGTTTCCATTCTCTATGGGGATCACGCTGAGTGGTTTATAAAATATTTGCCTTTACCTGATTCAATAGATTCCGCCGGCTAAACCGGCGGATTTTTTTTATGGCTTCCACCCTAATCTATTAGTACCTTTGCCGTCCTAATCGCTATAGTTTGATAGATAAGAAAAATAGTATACAAAAGGCGGAAAGAGCGGTATTGGTCGGATTGGTGTCCAAAATCCAGACGGAGGAACAGGCACAGGAATACCTCGATGAGCTGGCTTTCCTGGCCGAGACGGCCGGAGCCGTCACGATGAAACGGTTTACGCAGAAAATGCTTCACCCGGACAGCAAGACCTTTATAGGAAAGGGCAAGCTGGAGGAGATCAAGACCTTTATTACCCTGAAAGATGTCCAGGTCGTCATCTTCGACGATGAGCTGTCGGGCTCGCAGATCTCCAATATTGAAAAAATACTGGATACAAAAGTCATCGACCGGTCGGACCTTATCCTTGACATTTTTGCCAGCCGCGCGAAAACAGCCCAGGCCAAACTTCAGGTAGAACTGGCTCAATATCAATATCTTTTACCCAGGCTGCGGGGGATGTGGAAGCATCTGGAACGGCTAGGGGGCGGTATTGGCACCCGCGGTCCGGGGGAAACGGAAATAGAAACCGACCGCCGTATCGTAAAAGACAAGATCGCCTTGTTGCGTCGTCGGCTACAAGAAATTGATAAACAGGCTTTTACCCAACGAAAAGACCGGGGCGAGTTCATCCGGGTGGCGCTGGTAGGATATACCAATGTAGGTAAATCGACCTTGATGACCTTGCTCAGCAAAAGCGAGGTTTTTGCCGAAAACAAGCTTTTTGCCACGCTGGACACCACGACCCGCAAAGTCGTTTTTGAAACCACTCCCTTTCTGCTGAGTGATACAGTAGGGTTCATCCGGAAACTGCCTCACCACCTCGTAGAAAGTTTTAAAAGCACGCTCGATGAGGTGCGGGAGGCTGATATCCTGCTGCATGTAGTCGACGTCTCCCATCCCGGCTATGAAGAGCAGCTGGGAGTGGTAAATAAAACCTTACAGGAGCTGAACGCGTTCGACAAGCCCATACTGGTTATTTTTAATAAGATCGACCGTTATGAGGCCAACACCTTCGATCCCTGGCTGGAAGAAGGGATAAGACAGGAGATTATGAGCGAATTGAAGGAACGATGGGACCGGGAGACAAACGGTCACTGCGTATTTGTATCCGCCACCGGGCGCCGGAATATTGACGATTTACGGCGGACCATCCTCGATAAAGTAAGAGAACTCTACAAAGCGCGTTTTCCCTACAAAACCGAATATCTTTTCTGATGGGCACCAAGAAATACAAATGGCATAAGGTCGCTGAAGCGACTACAGATCTCCTATGGACAGCAGGCGACGTCACCGAAGTAGAAGTCGAAGGAAAAAAACTCTGCATCGGGCGTTTTAATGAAGAATGGTATGGCTTTGCGCACACTTGTCCTCATGCCGGCGCCCCGATGATAGATGCTTATGTTGCCGGCGGGTGTCAGGTTGTTTGTCCGGTGCATGGTCTTAAGTTTAATTTGAAAAACGGGCGGGATATGAATGGGGAGGGGTATACATTGAAGACTTACCCGGTAGAGGTGAGGGCCGATGGGGTTTATCTTGGGGTTGAGGAAAGTGGGGGGGGATTTTTTAAGAAGTGGTTTTAGCGCGGGTTGGGTTTTGTGAGCATGCGGGGTTGGGCGGGGGTTTGTAGGGGGCGCGTGGGGATTGTGTGAGGGGGCAGTGGGCGCGGAGTTGGCGCGAGGGCGCGAAAAAAAATTTATCTCCCGGCCCTTTTTAAGCATGAAATTCCCTATTTTTGCAACCCCTTTTGGGGTATATTCCTCCTTAGCTCAGTTGGTTAGAGCATCTGACTGTTAATCAGAGGGTCGCTGGTTCAAGTCCAGCAGGGGGAGCTGAAAATCAATTACTTACAAAGGTTGCCAATGGCAGCCTTTTGTTTTTTGCAAACAATTTGCAAACAAGATTTTCCGGGAAGATTTAAAGAACTTCTTAGATTATAAATTTACTGAATTTTTGATTTTAGTAGCTCGGATAATAAATGCCTCCTATTTCATGCGGCAATCCTAATTGCCCAATCCAAACCTGAACTCAATAAACATGTCCTTGCTGTTGAGGAAAATTCTGAAATCGGATTGACTAGCTTTTTTAATTCTGCCATTTTATCTTTTATTCTTTGCTTCCTTGCTGCACTAGGGTTCAATTGCTCCAGTTCTAATAATGGTTGAATTTCGCAAATCAAATCAGAGCAGGCTTTCCAAATTGCTTTCCTAGCTTCCTTTAGATTCTCAAAATTCAAGTTTAAATAGAGAATAGTATAATCTGCTCTGATATAGTCCCAATTATCCTTTCTATTTGAAATTGGTTTAGTCATCCCTTCCTCCGTATAAGTAATTTTTAATGGGTCATCAATATCCGTAGGGTCTAAAAAGTAAATAATTTCATCTTCAATTGGATCATCAGGGGAATTCGCTTTATTTCTCTTTACCGCAAAGTAATCATGTTTTCTTACGTTCCCAGCCCCTCCAGAATAACGATAATTTGTCCACTCAAAAGCTAACCACCAATATCCTCCATGATCTGTTTTCTTATCTATTCCGACAGCAGCTTTCTTGGGTCTGAAATGATCAACATGACAATGAGAATAATTTTCTCTTGATTCCGAATACCAACATTTTTTAGAGGTGATGTCAGAAAGATGCCCTTTCAATTCTCCCCACAGACCTTCATACTTGTCAATAACCGCATATTTTTCTGGTAACGTCTTCGCAGCTATCAATTCCTCAGTTGCTGATTGAGCTTTCGCCAACCATTGTTTCCCTGGATCTTTATCTTTCAAATTAATATGAATCATTCATTTTCTTCTTTAATTAATTCATCAAGTATTGAAATTGCAATTTCATTTTGTTTGTTTAGGTCCTCAGAAGTATATTGATCTTTTGGCCTAAATTCTTCAAGTTGACTTATTGCAGCTAAAAACTTCTGATAAATTGGATCGCGGTATGTTTGCGTTATACCGAGATCCTTTAAGTCTGAAAATATTTCATTTAATCTGAGCTTTTCCTGTTCAGAAAGTTTCTTCTGTTGTTGCTTTGCAAGAAGTAGATTTCTTTCATCCAGTTTCTTTTGTGTTTCGGAATCAAGAGTCGTGGGCATTTTAAACAATTCACTGGTCAGAATACCAGCAACTCCTAATCCCTTGGGGTCAACATCTGGAGGTAATGCACTTACAACTCCATTTGTTTCGCTAAATATTCTTACTTGCTCTTTTACCAAACTTCCAATTACTAACGGATCATGGGTGTTTAATATTATCTGCGTAGAATCTTTATCTGAAATTACACTCTTTAAATATTCCAGATATTTCCACTTCCACAGAGGATTAAGATGCGTATCTGGTTCGTCAAGAAGAACTAATGACTCTTCATCTCTTGTAAACTTTAATAACCCAATTACAGTTAATAGTTGTTGTTCTCCTTCACTGAGCTCTTTAAATTTTATCTTCCCCTTTACATTCCTTTTCTTAACGTTTACCCTTACCTCTTCAATCAAATCAGAAATGTAAGTGCTCTCTAAGGCTTTAAAGAATTCTGTGTTATTATCATAATATTTCGACAACTCCTGTAGTTTCCTTTTGGAGCTGATATATAAATAGAGTCTCTCCTGTTTTGTACTCCTTCTAAAGTCAACAGGAACTCTTTCTTCATTATATATTGGAGCAATTGACAAATCCCAAACCTTTTGCAAAAATTGCTTAACTAGACCATCAGCACCAAATGAAACTAACTTGACAGCCTGGAAAGGGAAGCTATCTAAATAGTCAATTGTTTTTACGTAATTTGGCCTAAATTTTATGATAAGTTAGCGCCTAATGGAACTATTCCCTGAATATAATAACGAAAGAAAGACTACTGTTGGGCAAACAGAAGTCACTTATAAAAATGCATCTTCCATTCTTACAGAAGGGAAAGGTTTTATGGATGCCTATGACTATACTTTAAATCCGTATTCCGGTTGTTCTTTTGGCTGTACATACTGTTATGCAGCCTTTTTTTCACGGTCCGAAGAACAACGAAAAAACTGGGGGTACTGGCTGCATGTTAAAGAAAATGCTTTGCAGCTATTGATAAAATCGAGAAAGAAACCACTGCGCGGAAAGACCATTTACATGAGCAGTGTTACGGATCCGTATCAACCCATCGAAAGGGAATTGGAATTAACTCGAAGCCTAATAAAAGAATTATTACTTTATCATCAACCCAGGCTTGTCATACAGACCAGAAGCCCAATTGTGACCAGGGATATCGATCTGTTTAAACAGTTTGAAGTGTTGCAGGTCAATATGACCATTACTACTGACAGTGAAACGGTGCGAAAAGTATTTGAGCCATTGTGTCCGTCAAATTTAATCCGCCTTAAAGCCATTAAGGAAGTAAGTCAAGCTGGTATCGAGTCCTGTATAACAATGACTCCCTTATTGCCGGTCGAAAATGCGGAAGATTTTGCAAAAATGTTGCTTGACACAGGTATAAAAAAGTTTATTATTCAACCGTTTCATTCCGATAAAGGAAAGTTTATTGCAAGCACCCGGGAGCCAGCCATTGGACTGGTAAAGCAAATGAACTGGACTATTACTGAGTACTATCGCGTTCTGGATGTGATCCAAAAGTATATTCCTTCTATCGGAATTGGAAAAGACGGATTTAAACCCATATGACGAACCCCCAATTAATCAGCTGGCTTAAGGAACAAGCCAGCGTTCTGGACGAAATTATCGCGAGCGCCTGCCGAAAATTCCAGCAGGATGCATTAATCAACAGATCTGCGGACCAGTTCGGGTTTGACTTAGCCGAGTGTCAGCGGGAGTCGTGGAATTTGTGGGATGGTAAGGATCTTTGCTATGACCGCCCTAATACACCTTTTGTTTATGCGATGTGGTATCATGGACGAAGGGTAAATACTTTTCTCACCCATTTTGCCGAAACTTTATCCGATGCCCGGGGGAACGGCCGGCTTGACATTTTTGATCTTGGCGCCGGCACGGGTGCTGTTCAATGGGCGGTTGGTCTGGTTTATCATAAACTCAGGTCAGAAGGAATGGCTTTTCCGAAGCTCCGGATCGTCAACGTGGATACCAGCCCATTCATGCTGCACTTTAACAGGGATTATCTGTGGAAGTATTTTGTCGAAAGGTACCCGCATTGTAAGGAATTTTCAGATGATATTCTTTATAATATCAACTCGTGGAATAACCAGCAGGCCATCAGTATTTCCAGCCCCTGGATCACGGCCAGTTACTTATTTGATATTTCGGATACGAGTACAGACGGGGGATATAAAAAGGCCGTGCTGAAAAGTTTTCAGGAAATTATTGATAAATACAAGCCATCCAGGTTGTTATTACTGACCGCCCGGTCGAAGGAAGGGTTGGTTGATGAAGTGGCCGGGGATTTTGATCCAAAAGAATATAATGTCAGGAAAATAAAAAATGATGACCTTTTCTTAAAAGGATCGTTAGTATCTGTGAACCGACTCCGAACAGAGTTATTCAATCAGTACCAACGGTTCTTAAGTGATTACAGGGCCGCCTCTGTAAAAAGGACTGCTGAATGGAATGATGTAAGTTTTGTCGGGATTGTTATCACCAGGATTCAATCGGCATTGCTGGGAGTTAAAGAAAGTTTACAGGGGGTAGAACTGCATAGCAGTGCAATGTCGGTGAGAAGTAAGGTCGAACTAAATAATGATCAGAAAAAAGCGGCCATTAACGTTAGTCAACCAACCGTTGTTATCGGCCCGGCAGGATGCGGAAAAAGCATTGTTATTACGGAACGTATCAAAAATATTGTAACTGAACTTGATTATAATCCGAAACTGACTATTCTACTGACTTCTTTCAATAAAGAACTTTTAGGCCAGTTAAAGGGATGGCTGCAGGATATTTTACTGCCTTCGAAGATCAGATTGGTCGAAGAAAATGCCGGCGGCGTAAAGATCTTTTTCGTGGGAAATGATAGTCTGCGGGAAAATATCCGGATTTTACATTTCGATATGCTTCCAAAGTTTTTAGGCGGTGTTAAGTATTGGAGGTATGTGAATGATTCGGAACATCATGTGATTTTGAATGGCATTATTACTGAAGTTAAGGTACGGAATAAAATATCGGATGACCGATATGATACGGTTCTAAATACTGAATTTTTACTGGAGGAGTATCAGCGGGTCATATATGGGCTGCAGGTTGGTATCAACGGGGCCAAAGAAGAATATTTAAATGTTGCTAGGAAGGGGCGGGGAAAGGCGCTAGATGTAACCCGAAGAGAACTGGTCTGGCAATGTCTGGAGCGCTACGCGAGGCATATTTATGCAAACCGGATACCTTCTTATGTCTTAAGACGACAGCTATTCTTAAGTAAATTAAAGAGCGGAGCGGTGTCTTTGAAATTTGATTATGTGGTTGTAGATGAGTTTCAGGATTGTACCAAGGCTGATTTTGAGATCTTCTTTCATATGCTGCATGATCCCAATTATCTTGTGCTGGCCGGGGATCTGGCGCAAGCGGTGCATCTGGGCCGAAGCGCCAATATCGAAATATTAAGGGAGGCGATCAGAGGCGGTGGTGATACTCTCAGGGATATCAAGTGGAGTTATCTTGAAGGCTCTTACCGGCTGCCTTTCCGGATCTGTGAATCGATTTTGAAAATATCTGAACATATTAACCTTGTTTTCAGGAAGAGTCATGCCGCAAGGGTGCTAAGCCCTTATAAAGGGGCTCCACCGGGAGCCCGGCCTATCGTAGTCGCGGGTAAAGATGTAGCTGATTTATCAGCTAAAATCAGAGAAATCGTCCGACTATATAGCATATTTGGTTTGGAAAATAATTGTATCCTGGAAAGAGATCCTTTTTTACGCGCCTCGCTGGGAATTGATACTGACACCGTCCTCCGGCTAAAGGGGATGGAAAAACACTGTGTCATCTGGTCTACCCGTGCAGGGATTGAACACATAAAGGAGAAGTTCGAATTTGTTTATACGATCCTTTCCCGGACATCACGTCTTTTAATCATTGCTTTGTTTGATGCAGCAGATGGTAGTACGGGTACTCTGGGGATCTATAAAGAAGCTATCGAGCTTCTGGACAGAGAGCGGCTGATCTTCTGGGATAAGGAAACAAAGGAAAAATTTCCATTTTTTTGCCAAGCAGTGCAAGCTATTGACGAAACGGAGGAATAAGACAGCCCAATCATTTTGTTAAGAAAAACCGGGTACTATATCGTGCAAAAAGACGTAGTGTAGGTAAGCCATATTACTTATTAATGTTTGTCAATCTCCTTTTTGATCCGTTTTGCAACAGCTTCAATATCATTTTCAGACACTAGGTCAATTTTTATATTTTTTGTTGCCTTCTCCTTTATTTTTTTATTAATGAATTTGTCCAATTCAGGATGCTCATGAGGAAGGACACTTAACAAATAAATATGCATAGTTTCGGAAGAGCTATTTAATTCATCCAACTTTCCTACCCATTTGTAAACTTTATTCTTTATAGCATCAGGCCGCGTCAAATTGAACGAGACAGTTTCAAAACAGTTCCATGCGCCATTTTTCCACGCCTTTTCAAATTCAAGCTCATCATTTTTTGTTTTGACTTTATGCGCGGCAAGATGACCGGAAATACCGTACTCATCAAAATGTTTTTTATACACCTTATTCCAGACCTCTTTATCCCTTCTCACTTCTTCGTCCTCATCTTCCATCAGGTGTACGCTTACAAATCTTGAAAACAGATCATCCACAGTGGCCTCTACACTAATGTCAAGAGTTTTTTTAATTTCTGAGAAGATGAGGGCGCTATCATCTTTCGGCAAAACGCTTTTCGTTATTTCTTCCAGGGAACTAATTTTCTTAAATAGAAATTCTGACTGAAGCCTGGTTGAAAAAATATCTAAATCGTCCTGAATTGTCTTAACCGATTTTACCAGATATCTGCTGTTGATATTCGGAAAGAAACCAGAGATCTTCCCTATTTTAGTAATAAACTTTGATTTCAGGGTTCCAGTTGAAGGATCAAAAGCAACAATGCCTAAATTCACAAATTCGCCGGATACCCTGTCCGGCAGATATCTTAAAATTTGATACTGAATGGTAATCATGACATTAGCTTTTTAAGTTCTATAATAAACGCGTCTCTATTATTACAAATTGCGGAGAAATGTTGTTTGATCCGGTCAAACTGATCTGATAGCCATTCGTCGGGGATCAGGGTTCTGGCAGTTTCCCAGAAATTTTCATCTAAGTTATCGAACCTTTGCGAAAATTCCCCAAAATCGAACCCCTTACCCTTGATTTTAGGTAATAAACAATGCTTGTTAATCCATTCCAGGTCGGTTTGTCGTATTTCCCATGGCTTTGGATTTGTAAAAATGTCCAGGACAAAGCTAAAAGCCAGTTCATGGTCATATATTACAATTTCCGTTCCATCTGTGATCATATTAGGTTTTTCATTTGTCCGGTCTGGATTTTGAATAGCCACATCAAAAGCGAAAATTGTCAGGGCATATTGCAGTTGATGGTTATTCAGATCCTGGGTTGGCAAAATGGTGGAATACTTCTTTATGTATTCTGATCCATAATTAAAGCCCAAGCTCTTATTGGCATATTGCCAGGCATCATTTCCTATTAGTAGCTCAACGAAATTTTGAGAAATGTTTACTATGACAGGAGAAACAACTCTGATTCCCATCTGTGCAGCAATAAATGCTGCCAGTAACTCCCGCATGCAAGCTTCATTAGACATTCGCGCTGCACCTCGGAATTTGACCACATAATCCCCTTTCCTCCCATTAACATCAACTCCGGTTATTAATAACGGTTTATTGGCACCCGATTCAAAAGACTCGTGTGGACTTAACGCCTCTATTATCGGTAATGTATAGTTCTCCTCGGTAATTTTACTCATGGCAGCATCTATGTCTTAAATGATTAACAAATATAATAAACAAAATCAGGCAAAAAATAAGATAGTATCCTCATGATGCCGGGCTGATGGCTTCGGTTATTCCTGGTCTTTTGAACGCTGTAAGATTGCTTACAAAGTCCTTTTTCACTTCCTTTTCGAAGCTATCCAGGTATTTCTCCGTGGTCAGAATATTCGTATGTCCCAAAGATTCCTGGATGAATTCAGTACTGACACCGGATCGCTTTAACACCGTCGAAAAGGTATGCCGGGCGACATAGGTGGTCAGCCTTTTCTCGATCTTTAATTTCTTCCTGATTTTGGCGAGCCAGTCATTAATAGAGCGGATAAATAGTTCGATCAGCTCATACTGGCGTAAAGCGGTAAGGCCCGGCTCCAAAACAGGAAAGACATATTTGTGCGGGTTATTATCTTTATTGGCCCAGCGGTCCATGATTACCCGCATGTCATCGGTAAGGTAAACAGAAATAGGTTTCGGATCGGACCGCGTGGCTTTTTCTGTTTTGGCCCGCTCGAACACAAAATAATCGCCCTCGACGTTCTTGTATTTCAGGCAGGCAATGTCTTTGGGGTTGATTCCGTTGCCCAGGTAAGAGAACAGCCAGAAATCCTTTGCCCATTGTTCCTGCTGGCAAGCCGGTTCATAATAATAGATTTTGGAAACATCTTCCAGGGTAAGAGCTTTCTTAACGTTCCGGGAAGTGGGAATCTGGTATCTGCGCCTGCCGAAAGGATATTTCTCCCGCTTCATGATGCCGTCTTCGATGGCCTCATTAAAGATGGTCCTTAGTGAACGCACATAGATGCCGATGGTGGTCTTGGAGTAGTCCTGTTTCAGCATCCATATTTCGTAGTCATTCAAATAATCCACCTTGACATCCGTAAAAAGCACATTTCCCCGGAATCGCTCGAAAGAATAATAACTGGTCTGATAACATACCGCAGAGCCGATCCGGTCAGCCCGAAGTAGCTTGTCAATGTATGACCGGAATGTCACCAATATAGTCCCGGCTGGTATGCTCAGTTCTTTGAAGATCGGAAAGCGGTGGGCATATTGGGATACATCATACCCGTAATTGCCCTCTACCTTTACATCCCTGATTGCTTTCCGCTGAAGAAAGGAAGGGTTATTCAGGATAAATTCTTTTTCAAAGTCGCCGAAGGTAAAAGGAGCAAGCTCTTTGGCCGCTGCTTCGGCAGCTCGTTCTATATCTTTCAGCTTTTCCCGAATAACCTTCAGGCTGGCTCCAGTGTTGGGAGCGCCCAATTTGGCATATTCTTCTTCCTTCAGATCATAAACGGTAGGATAATACCGGGATTTTCTTTCATAAGTAACCCGCAGTTTCAGGGGGTACTTCTTTGTTTTGTTTTTTATCCTGCGTGTGTCCAGGATGATCGACAATGAGGCTAACATACCTGATAATTTTTCGTTTTCACAATGCCTTCCCATCAGGATTTGCAAACAAATTTGCAAACAAACATCAGTTCAAACGCCCTTCAAAGACGTTGTTCCGAAGTTAGCCTAAAATTATAAGTAATTGAAATTTAAACAGTTAAGTTAAGTCGGCTTCACCCTGCTTCGATCTGATTAAGGCGTTAGAGCGGCTGTTAATCAGAGGGTCGCTGGTTCAAGTCCAGCAGGGGGAGCCTTAATGGACTGGTTGGCGTCATCGCCGACCATTTCTTTTTCTGACCCTTGTAACTCTTTGGGTGTCTGCAATAAAAATGACAGCACACTGTTGAGAGGGGTGGTTCGAAATGATTTATTAGAATAACGCAGTTTTTGAGGGAACATCGAGCCAAGCACCTTGTGTTTCACTTCCAGCGGCGCAGTGTTATAGTACTCCGGGAGGTGGGCGATCAACGATAAAACCGTATGAGATATACTTCCTGTAGGGTGTCCTCTCCCCCTGTTTCGCCTGGATTTGTTCGTGTATGGTTGCAGCCTCTTTACGATAGCGTTCCATTGCTGACCGATATTCCGAAGCTGGTGTGATTCCATCAAAATAACTATCCTCTACTCTTTTAATTCGCGTCTGGACAAGCTCCTCCTGGGTAGCCAACCTCTTGATCTCTTGTAGCTCTTCATGGTCATCCATCTTGAACACGTCTTCCAAGATGGTACTGTACAATTCAAGGATGTGCTGGTCAACCTTGATTGTTTGCAGATACCCATCGAAATCAGAATGAACATCGTTCAACCTATACCTAACCTTACAGTCGTTGTCCATGCAATGATAATAATGGTGCTTACTGCCGTCCCTGCTGGTCGAACTGCTTGCAGTTAGTCCGCGACCGCAAACGGGGCAGATAATATACTGACGCAAAGGATACTCCGGGGATCGGTTAATCCCGAACTGAAAGTTTGGTCTTTTCCCATTGAGAACGTTCTGGACCTTGGTATAGGTTTCCCTATCAACAATAGGAAGGTGAAGTCCGGGAACGACCTGAGCAGGTTCCTTCCCATAGGCTTTCACTGCTATCATCCCTGTATAAAAATTCCGCGATAATCTGGTTAGGATCGGATATTTCATCCTTGTACCAGATGGAGGTTTTGATATAGCTATGGTCCTGTTTCATAAAAAGAGGTTAATTATGATTGGATTGTTTCATGAGAGAGCGTGAAATGGATTCCGGGAAAGACCGTAGTAATCCGGCCGCCGGAATCGGTAAGGACAGTAATGTAAGTTGTGGGGAGCTGATCCCGGTCGAATCCGATTATCTTGCCAACGTTGACGGCCCGCCTAAAATCGAGCGAACCGGCAATGGGTAATCCTGGCTCCGTTGATATGTCCCGCAAATACGATAGGATTTCCGGGATGGGAATGGTAAACTTGCTTGTTTCCGGATGCCGGGGAATTTTATAATAATGCCTTTCCAGTATATGAGCCAGGGACAAAACGGACAGGTAGTACGTCTTCCTCAAAAGACGTTTCCTGTTCTTCGTGGGAACCTGCATAAAAGCGCCATTAACTAGCTCATTCAGCCAGTCCTGGGTATCACTAAGCAGAAAGATTACTCTTATTCAGGCCTCTTCGTTGAAAGGTGGCAGGTTCTGCTTCTGATCTAACGGGTGTTGCTCATTCTGCTCCATAAACTGAATTGTTTATGCAAGCAATTAACATCATAACCTAAGCATAATTCAATTCCTTAAAAGACTATTTTGGAAAGGGATAAGGGATATTTCACTCGTATTTTATCCGAAAATCGGACTATATTACCATCAGAATAAAAAATTAAATCTGCATTATGACAAATGCCGATATGCCAAAGAGTACACGAAGGCTGGAACGTAAAGCGTTTTAGGGAAATGTTGGGTATCAAGCAGGAAGCCCTGGCAGCAAGCTTGGGTGAAGACTGGACCCAAAAGAAAGTTTCCTTATTGGAGCAAAAGGAAACTATTGAACCCGCCATATTGGACCAAGTGGCCAAATCTTGAACGTAGCAGCCGAAGCGATAAAAAATTTTGACGAAGAGCAAGCTATTCAGAATAATTATGATAGTGCTGTTGTAAACGCTGGTCCGACCATTAACTACAAATGCTTTTTCAATCCACTGGATAAGTGGGCTGAAGAAATAACGGAGAACCGTAAACTTTACGAACGGCTGCTGCAAACAGAGAAAGAGAAAATAGCAATTTTAGAAAAGCTGCTGGCCGAGCAAAAGAAGAGATAAAATAAACTAAGCCAATGACAGACTTACAATTATATACGCAAATATCCTCACTGCCTGCCGACCTCAAAAAAGAAGTTTCGGATTTTGTGGAATTTCTAAAGCAGAACGCAAAACCCAAGACCCGCTTAAAAAAGCGTCAACTGGGGGCAGCAAAGGGGTTGATAGTAATATCCCCCACCTTTGATGAACCATTGGAGGACTTCAAAGATTATATGTAATGCGGTACTTGTTAGTTTAGTGGACCCTGTCCTACGGACAGGGTCCACTAAAGTATGGACTCTGAAAAAAGAGCGCTCTGTTAATTGGAGTATTGTCGCGACAGGCCGGACGGGCGGGACCATGCAATCCTCATAAATAAGAAAGAGGCCAGACCTAGCGCCTGGATATATCTAAGCTGCCGGTTTCTTCTTTTTGAACAAGGTTCTGCTATGATTGGGTTTCTCGTCTATTATTTGGATGCCCAGCGCAATTTCCAGGTTTGATATGGTTTCCAAGGTCAGGTTTTCCTGCCCCTTTATAATTTTGCTGATTTGCTGCGGGGAAATGCTCATCCGTTCGGCCAAATCCTTTTGGGAAAGATTTTGGGATTTCAGAGCATCCAGTACCCTTACCGCAATTGCAGCAGATTTTTTCAACCATTCACGGTTTTCACGACGGTATTTTGCTTTGGCTTTCCAATCAGAAGGCTGATCGGATGCCAGGTTTGATAATTTTTCTTTTAGATTATTCATCCTTATAATTATTTAAATCTTCAGGATAATCTATTCCATTGTTACGAAGGAATTGTTTAGCCTGTTCTAATTTTTTTAATTCATTTTGTAAATGATCTCTTTTCATATCAAGGGTCAACTTAATAGCCCCACCGGTTACGAGGTAACAATTTTCAGCAAGGCGGATAGCATATAATCGTAACCATCCCTTCTTGATCCTTGCCTTACTTTTCTGGTGCGTGGTTATGGTGTATTCAAAATTATTCAGGGGTTTGAAAAGATGCTGAAGATTGCTGTCACTGCCTCCAAAGCCCTGTTCTGAATAATCAAAAAGTGAATTTTCCATTTCTTCCACTTCATCCAGTGTCCTCGAAACCGCTACCCCTATAGTAATGCTTCCGAAGAAACCACCATGCAGATCGGCCTTATTCTGTTCAAAGAAATTGTGCAACCACTCGATATCATTCATCAGGTCGAAAAACTTGTCAAACTCGTTTTGAGATTCCCCATCCAAATGAATTGACCAAAGACCATCCTCTGAATCCTGTGATACAAAGATAGGAACTAATTTCACAGAATCAACTTATAGGTTTAGTTTAATTTTTTTTATCTTGCCAAAATTGCCTGTTAATCAATCAAATTAGTATTGATAAGAATTAGCAAACCTTGAAAACAGGTCGCTTGCTGTCGATCTTGCAGAAACGTCAAGAATATGTTTGGCTTCTGAAAATATTAAGGAACTATCATCCTTTGGCAAGACAGTTCTCGTGATGGTTTCTATTGATAGATTATAGCCCACTGAAGTCTCGGCCTGCAACTTAAGTGAAAGTTCATTCAAATGTTCCTTAATCGCCTTTACCAGATTTATCAGATACGCGCTATTAATACCGGGGAAGAAGCATAAAATCCTTTCGGATGTATTAATAAACTCCGATTCCAGTGACCTCGCGGAAGGATCATAGGCAACAACCCCAAGATTCACGAACTCCCCGGATACTCTAAATTGCGAAATTTTCAAAACTATTGATGATGGCTAACCACATTTGTCATGCCTTGCTTCTTAAACGCAGTAAGATTGCTCACGAATTCCCGCTTAACCTCCTTTTCAAAACTATCCAGGTACTTTTCCGTGGTCAGGATATTGGTGTGCCCTAGAGATTCCCGGATAAATTCGGTACTTACGCCTGGTGCAGAAATTCAGTGGGATTTTTTGGGGGGGATCCATCGTTATGCCCTCCCGGTTGGAAAAACGTTTGGCTGCGGGTGATTCACTGAAGGACAGGGATACGATGCCGTGCCCTGCCGGTATCTGCATTATAATATTTATTGAGTTGCCACCAGGCGTTCATAGCTGAAATCCCCGGGATCATAAGTATCCCATCCATATACTTTATGTTGCGCCAAGCCCAAAGACTACAATGAATATGAATGCCGGAAAAGGGCTTTTATTCTTTACTTCCTTTTCTTCAATTGCCGCATTTAATATGTCATGCGAAAAGTGCAAACAGTTAATATCAGCCGGCAATATGATCTACTCAGCTTTCATGCTTATCCCTATGCCTGCCAGTTTAATTCCGTCAGGTAAATGTTTTCCGAGCCGGCGATGAGCAAAGTAGCCGGTTTGATCAATGGTAGGGTCACCTTCAGCAATTTAACCTCGGGAATAGCCTTCGTTTTATGGGCAGAATTTACCCGATTTCCCTGTGAGTGTGGAAATTTCATCTCTTTTTGGCGAGTCATTCCTTACCGTTGGTGAGGATAGGGTTATCGGATTTCAGGTGGATTTGGCCTTGGTACGGCAGACGACCGGCGCGACGGTCCTGCTGCCTTAGTCTGTCATTAACTTATAAAAACTTCTTTATTATATTTATTTCTATACTCATTAGGAGTAAGCCCCGTAATCCTTTTAAATACAGCCCTGAATGTTTGTATATCTGTATATCCAACACCCAACATTATCTCGCTGATCGTTGATCTTCCGATTTCCAATTGCTTTTTGGTTACCTCCATTTTCACCCGTTGAATATATTCAGTAACAGTATTTCGGGTAGCCTTTTTAAACCTTCGTTCAAAAGTCCTTCGGGAAACGTGAAACTTATCGGCAATTTGATCGACCGTTAATTTAGCCAGATAATTTTGTTCGATAAACGTCTGGGCATTTAATATCGCTTCGTCATCATGGTCTTTGAGCCCATTAAATATAATAAAGGGGGATTGAATGTTTTTATCCAAATCAACTACGAAATATTTTGCTGTATGAATAGCTATTTCACGACCGGCATATTTTTCAACAAGGTGTAAAAGGAGGTTCCAATATGCATTATTCCCACCACTTGAATACAACCCCTTTTGGTCCGTTATCAATCTTTCATCAATCAGCGTTACTGAAGGATAAAAATGCCTGAATTCGTTCGCATACGACCAATGCGTAGTACATTGCTTACCGTTCAGCAACCCTGAAAAGGCCAAGAGAAAAGCTCCTGTACAAAGGCTTGCCACATCAGCTCCATTTTTGTACTTCTTAGAAATCCAGACAGCATAATCTTTATTTAAATAAGTCGCACTCATCATATCCCCGGACAAGGATGGAATAATAATCAGGTCCGTCGAGTACTCATCTTCCAATATTGTATCAGGATGCAGCGAAAACAACCCGTTGTTTAGCTTTACTTCTGCGGAAAAACCAACAAGCTGCACTTTAAACAAAGGGGCCCTACCCGATCGTTCCAAGAACTCATTTACCATGGTGAACACATGCTGGGAATCAGCTATGGATGCCAAAACAGCATTCCGAAGTGTCAATATTGAAATTGTGACCATGGAGTAAATGTAAATGAAATAATTGTCGCAATCACCCACCACAGAATGTCGTATTAACCTATCTCTCCTCTGGCTTTATGTTAATAGCTTTGTCACTTAAATAGTTAAACATGCTTGACTTCAATCCCTATTTACATTTCATGGGCAATTCAGGAGAAGCCATGAATTATTACAAATCTGTTTTTGGCGGAGAATTTACCAACTTTGCACGCTTTAAAGATGTTCCGGGAGGTGATAAAATGTCTTCCGAAGACCAGGAGAAATTTATACATATCACATTAACCATTGGTAACGGTCATACAATTATGCCACGGATGCACTGGAATCAATGGGGCAAAACGTAACTGCCGGAAGCAATTTTCACATTTGCATACAAGCAGAATCGGAAGTTGAAGCGGAAAAATTCTTTACTGCGCTGTCTTCCGATGGGAAGATAGAAATGCCACTTAACAAAACTTTTTGGGGGGCTTACTTTGGTATGTGCAGGGATAAATTCGGCATTCAATGGATGATAAATTACACATTCCCCAAACCCCAATAACTATGAAACCAAATACAACCAAAATCGTTTACTGGGCTGCGACTATTCTTTTCGCTTTATTAATGCTCCTGGATGCTTATGGTGGGCTGTCGCGGCAGGAAGCAGCCAAAGAAGGTATGATACATTTGGGGTATCCAATGTATATTCTAACAATAGTCGGGATCGCAAAAATTTTAGGCGCCATTGCCATTCTACAAACAAAATACCAAACCATTAAAGAATGGGCTTTCGCCGGCTTCGCTATCAACTTTATCGGAGCATCTGCTTCACGAGCTTTTGCAGGTGACGGAATCGGGTTGGTAACACTGCCTTTAGTTATACTCGCTGTACTGCTTGCGATATATTTTTTGTGGAAGAAATATGAAACAATAAAAGCGTGTTAGCAAAAAAAAACAACATCTCCCATGTCATTTCAAGCCTACATCGACAACATTAAAGCAAAGACCGGTAAAACACCAGATGATTTTAAAAAACTTGCCGGGAAAAAAGGATTGCTTAAAGAAGGGGTTAAAGCAGGAGAAGTTGTAGCATGGCTAAAAAAGGATTTTAAATTGGGGCACGGCCATGCTATGGCTATTTATATGACGTTTAAAGGAACGAAAGAAAAGAAGAATTTGCTATAAACAGATTGATAAAGAGTTGATGTCATTGTTTAAACCCAAAATATTAAATTTGTCTTATGCCTGCATTTGTAATTGTTGAGCTGTCTATCCATGACCCAAAAGAAATGGAAGAATATAAAAAATTAACCCCTTCGACAATTGCGGCTTTTAACGGCAAGTTTGTAGTTCGGGGGGGACACACAATAATACTAGAAGGCGATTGGAAGCCGGAGAGAATAGTTGTTTTGGAATTCCCTACGGTTGACGATGCCAATAAATGGTGGAGTTCAGAAATGTATTCTAAGGCTAGAGTAATCAGGCAGAAAGCAGCAACGACAAAGATGATAATTGTTGAAGGTGTGCAATCTTAAGCGAAAATTCGATTTCTTAAGACAGAACTACTTTCAAAATTTATATAAGCCACCTTCTGATAACTTTATTTTACATTTTTACACAAATACGTACCAATTTTTGGTGTAAATCACATTTATATGTACGTATTTGTGAGGTGGGGGACATCTGCCTGTTAAATGGAGGGCCGCTGGTTCAAGTCCAGCAGTGGAAGCGCTGCCTTTGATTGTGGCGCTTTTTCTATTTTATCCTATTATACTTCCTCAACAAGTCTATAACGGATGAATGCGGGAGCGCATAGGCCTTATTGCCGTTGATCCCTTCCATAGTTTCGGCGGCTATCATAGCATTGATGATGGCCTCTTCGACGGCCTGAACGGTTGCTTCGAATAGTGGGTTGATCAGGTCATTAGGCAATTCACCAAGCCTGGTAAAATTTTGTCGCTGAAAGGCTGATGGATTGGCGGTGGAAAAGGCAATGAAAATATCTCCTGAACCGTTTTCGCCCCGTCCGCCGACATTGCCGATACCGATCGGGACTCTTGCCGCGATTCTCTTTAACTGATGCGGCAATAACGGGGCGTCGGTTGCCACGACTACAATGATCGAACCGTCGCCATCCTGCCTGTAGGCGTAGGAGGGCGGCGCTTTAAATTCCCTGTTTAAAGTATCCTTCAATTCTTTGCCGACGGGTACACCGGCGATCGTCAGGTTCTTTTTCTGTCCGAAATTGGACTGCACCAGCACGCCTATCGTGTAGGTCGAGTCTTTGATCTTAACTGTCCTAGAAGCCGTACCGGTTCCGCCTTTAAAACCTAAGCAGAACATTCCTGTGCCGCCGCCGACATTGCCTTCCTGAAGATGGCCGGTCCTTGCACTATCCAGCGCTTCAAAAGCATTGCTCTCTTTGACATGAAAGCCATAGATATCGTTTAGAAATCCATCATAGGTTTCTGCAACAACCGGATAGGTATACCAAAAATCTTCTTTATACCAACCGGTCCTGACAAACCATTTCAAAACAGCATCCCGTACGACACCAACGCTGTTGGTGTTTGTTATCATAATGGGCGTTTCGAGAAAACCGGATTCGGTGATCCAGGTCGTGCCGGTCATTTCTCCGTTGCCATTCAAGGAATACCAGTTTGCAAAAACAGGATTATTAGTCCGGCCTCTTGGCAAAATAGCGGTCACGCCCGTCCGGACAGGGCCTTTGCCCCTTATATTCTTTCCCGACCCCGAAATGATAGTGCTATAGCCGACTTCGACACCTTTCACATCCGTTATGGCGTTGAATTTGCCGGGAATTCCTTCAAAAGGGATTCCAATCTCTCTCGCCCTCGGCTTTTGGCCATAGGCAACTACCTGGGAAAGCACCAGCCATCCGATAAATTGTTGCTTAAGTCTGAATTTCATGCCTGATCGTTATTATCGACCGGGGTCGAATTAAAGTTCAAAATCAAATAAAGTATAAAAATACCTGGTTGTAAGACCTGAAGATCAGGAGTCATTAAATTCAACGATCCAATTCTAAGACCATATGAACTAGTATCAATTGAAGGCGTTAGCGCCAGCAAATTAAAGCTGCCTAGTATTAAATATATCCCTGTTTTGTTCATTGGGGTTATATGTTGAGGTCCTTAAGATACCACCGAAAATTAGAAATACAAAGGGGCGGCCGCTAACGGTCGCCCCTGCCTTACGCACATATTCTTTACTGTTTATTTAGAAAGTTCCGAGAACTCTGCATCGGTCAGCTCAACAGAAGCGGCCTGCATATTCTCCTGCAAATGCGCGAGAGAGGCGGTGCCGGGGATCAGCAGGATGTTGGGCGAACGCCTTAGCAGCCAGGCCAGCGCTATCTGGGCTGTGGTCGCCCTGTGGTTGGCTGCGATCTTTTTGATCTTGTCGGCCAATTTTTCGGGGCCCGAAGCCAGGGGATACCAGGGGATGAAGGCCAGGTTGTGCTGTGCAGTATAATCGAGCACGTCTTCCCACTGGCGGTTGCCGAGATTATAAAGATTTTGGACTGAAACGATAGGCAGGACTTTCAGCGCCTGTTCGATCTGGCCAACGGTCACTTCGGAAAGTCCGACATAACGGATCTTGCCGGCCTTTACTGCGTCGACGACCGGGGCCAGGGTCTTTTCCACCGGCACATTAGGGTCGATGCGGTGTAATTGCCAGAGATCGATTCGATCTACTTTCAGGCGCTGCAGGCTGCCTTCGATGTTTTCTTTTATGTAAGCGGGATCGCCGTTAGGAACCCACGAGCCGGGACCGGGACGGTTGAAGCCGCCCTTGGTGGCAATAACCAACCCCTTCTTATATGGAAAGAGGGCATCGGCGATGAGGGTCTCATTGGTTTTGGGACCATATGCTTCCGCCGTGTCGATGAAGTTAACGCCGGCAGCAACTGCCTGTTGTAATACTTTGATGGCGGTCGGACGGTCAGGGGCGTCTCCAAATACTCCGGTTCCGGTCAATTGCATTCCACCATATCCAAGTCGATCGATTTCGAGTTCTCCGCCGAGTTTATATTTCAGCGATTGTTGAGTGTGTGTCATATCTGTATCTTTTTAATTGTGCTCTGTTAACGAGGTTCGGCCATTGGGCCACCAGGGTAATCATACTAACAGAGAGCAGAGACAATTGGTTGGCTGCGCCGTAACTAAAGACTTTGTTAGTGAGCTTTTAATGGCAAATTAATCTTGCGGGTCAGCAGGCGGCGGATGCCGGGAGCAGACTTAAAGCAGGCCAAAAAGCACAGCAGTCGGTTCACATGACAAAGTAAGAGAGGATGGACTATTTGTCCATCCTCTCATTTGTAAGTCACAAAAAACTAGTTATATCCCGGATTCTGCTTGAGCACGATCGCCCCCGCCGCATTTTCCAGGTCGAGCTGTGCCTGGGGAATAGCATAGTATTCGTTCACCCCCTTGGTAAAGTGAGCGCTATTATTAAAATAAAACGAATGCCGGGTGGTTTCCACCGATTCATAGTCATTAAGGGTCTGAGCCATGGAGCCCGTACCATTGTCCCAGCGTTGCAGGTCGAAGAACCGGTGACCTTCCATAGCCAGCTCCAGTCTTCTTTCGAAATGAACGGCGTTGCGGGCATAGGCCTGGCCCTGCGCTGCAAAGGTCCCGACAGGATATGTCTTGACCAGGTAGTTGTCCGCGGGCACAGCACCTCCTGTCGTGGCATAAACACCATTATTGGCATCGTAAGCGGAGTTCTTATATACCCAGCCGGCCGCATTGGCAGCCCTTGCGCGAACCCTGTTGACATAGATCTCCGCCTGGGGGAGGGACCCGACTTCCAGTTCAGCTTCCGCTGCCATCAGCAGGACGTCGGCAAAACGCATCAGGTTCGTATTGAGGGCTGTGATCTGTGTAGCTCCCCAGAAAACCGTTTCCGTAGAAGAGAACTTTCCCTGTTGGGATTTGGAATATACATTTTTCTTCGCATCGAATACGCCGTTGGTGCTTGGGTCCCTGATCCAGCCGGCTGAACCAAGCCCCCAGTCAAGATAAGGAATGCCGGGACGGGACATCGTCCAGTCGACGCGCGGATCGAGCGTCCCGGTGTAAAGATTGGAGGAATCGCTGACCACTTTACCATTATTGGAGGTGCCGTCGAGCAACGGCAGGCCGTTCGCATCTGTTTTATAGGCATTGGCCAGGTTCCAGGAGGGGTTGTTAAATCCACAGCAACCGACCGGGCCGGTTCCATAAGGGAAGTTAAGCACATCACCCATATTACCGTTGCCGCCATCATTAGCCGAAGCTGATCCGTCGTTCACAGAATTCTGGCAGGCGAATACGCTTTCCGGTCCGTTCTTTTGCGGTGCGTTGAAATTGCTTTCGAAGTTGACCAGGTCATAGGGCTTACCCTGGGCCGTAACGCCGTTGGGTATGATCTGGTCGAAGTAGAACTTGGCGCTGTCAAATTTACGCTGGATCATATAGTCCTTGGCCAAAAACGCCATAGCGGCCCATTTGTTGACGCGTCCGGCCTGGGGCTGTGTCGCAGGCAGGTTATTTACCGCATACAGCAGGTCGGCAGTGATCTGGGGCCAGATATCGGCGCTATTGGGAACGTTCAGGTTGTTATTCACAAAGGAAATATTCTCATTCACATAGGGAAAGAAGTGGAAGATCCGGCGGCCATCCATATGGTAATAGCCTCGCAGGAAGCGGGCTTCGGCGGATATGGCGGCCGTATCTGCCGGGGATATGCCTGTGGCCAGGCGCATGACGCGGAGCACGTCGTTAGCCCGTTGAATGCCCAGGTAGAGGATCGTCCATTTTTCATTCAGGTAGGAGGTCGAAGATTGCGACAGGCTCCAGGCTTCCAGCTGGGCGAGATCAGGCTGGTCGCTGGGGGTGGAACCCTTATAGGAGTCATCGGCGCAGGCACTGCCATATTGCCAATTGGAGCCAGCGCTTCCATACGCATGCCCCGCAGCAGGAACATTTTCTCCGTCCAGGATGGCATAGGCCCCGATGAGCAGGCCATTCACGCCCGACAGATTTTGAATATTGGCCTGTAAAAGTGAGCCCTGGGGTTGGATGCTTAATTTATTATTGCAGGAGAAAATTGCAATTGCCGCTAAGGCCACCAGGGAAAGGACAACCGGCTTTTTATGCTTGATAATTCGATTCATATGATTCGTTTTTTGCTGGTCCATTAATGAAGGTTGACGCTAACACCTACGGTATACTGCTTTTGATTGTTGGGATATGCGCCGCCATCTATACCGAAGAGTGTATTGGAGCCAAGGACTTCCGGGTCCTGCCCGCTGTATCCCGTGATCGTGAACAGGTTCAATACCTGCGCATACAACCGTATGCGGTCCATATGGAGGTTCCGGAGTGCCGCGTAGTCGAAAGTATATCCCAGGGTCAGGGTCCGGCAACGCAGGAAACTGCCGCTTTCCATCGTGTAAGAGTTGAAGACCTGAGCGTTGCTGAAATTGCCGCTCGATTCAAGCATCGGTACGCTGGTGCCTGGGTTGGCAACATGTGCCGAGGAATCGTTGATATTGGTAGGCGCGCCGGCAGCATTCACGAGCCGCGCTGACTGCGTGGCGATGCGGGAGCTGATGGCATTGCCAAATAATTGCGGGAAGTCTGTAGAGCCCTTGACGGCATTGAGGATCTTATTGCCCACGGAGGTATACAGGAGCATAAAGAAATCAAAGTTCTTATAAGCGACTGAGATATTCAGACCGGCAGTAAACTTCGGGTTGGGATTGCCGAAGAAGGTCCGGTCGTCGGGGGTTATCTTCCCATCATGATTGACATCGACATACTTAAACCGGCCAGGAGCCGCAGCCAGCTGATTGGAAGCATTTGCTTCCTTCCAGTTCTGGAAGATGCCGGCTATCTGATAACCGAAGAACGCTCCGACGGGATGGCCGGGCTGCAGCCTGGACTGTTCTGTGCCGCCGTTGAAAATGGAGATATATTTTTCACCGGTGGGCAGGCTTTTCACCATATTGACATAGGAAGTGAATGTACCCGTCAGATCGAATTTCAATTGATTGCCAAGCGCCGATCCGTGGTAGGTCAGGGCAAGGTCGATCCCATGGTTGGTGATATTACCAGCGTTGATATATGGCAGAAGCGGGCCCGCTGCAGTAGACGTAGCGACGCCTGCCGTGCCGGCCGCGGGCACCTGGTTGATCAATCCGCTGATCAGCTTGTTATACCATTCTACCGACAGATCGAATTTGTTCTGCAGGAAAGTTGCGTCGATGCCCACATTGCTGAGCTCATCCTTTTCCCAGGTAGTGCCCGGATTGCCATATTGAAGATTGACAATACCGGCGGTGGAAGAAGTGCTGTTGCCGCTGATATCATACGTAGATTGGTTGGCCACCTGTCCGTACAAAGAGTAAGGGTTGGTCGGGTTGATATTGCTGATCGACCCCATCTTACCCCAGCCGCCGCGGATCTTCAGGTCGTTGAGCCAGGCGACATTCTGCATGAATTTCTCCCGGGAAATCCGCCAGGCGCCCGATATGGAAGGGAAATACCCATAGCGCTGGCCGGAAGTAAATACGGAAGACCCGTCCCGGCGAATCGTAGCGCTGATCAGGTAGCGGTCATCATAATTATAATCGAGGCGGCCGAAGAGCGAATAGATACTGGTATGATACGGCGTCGGCGTCAGCACATTATTCAGCAGGATACTGGGATTACTATTGCTCTGGGTACCGGCATTACCGGCATTGAGCGTCCACAGGTTGGGGTTGACCGTCAGCGTGCTGGAATCGGTGATATAATAATTGCCCCTCGAGCCCCGGACGGCCCGGCCCTGGTTATCGACATACTCGGTACCGGCGAGAACGGTCAGGTTATGTTTTTCGGCGAAGGTATTGCTGTACTTCAACGTACTGGTCCAGGTCAGGCTGCTGTTCCAGCCGTTGGTCTCCTGGTAGCTGTTGGCGTTGGTATTGTTCTCCGCATTTTCATATTGGGTAAAAATGAAAGAATTGTAATAATAGTTGTCGACCATCCCGCCTATCTGCGTGTGCGCCGTGAAATGTTTCAGGAAATCCACTTCCACGAAGCCGTTGCCCGAAGCTGTGTATTCGTTGTTGGTGTTGAACCGCTGCCTTTGCATGATCGCGACCGGGTTGGGTGCATTACCGAGGCCGCCGCCAAGACCACCGGCAAAATTGCCTTTGATATCATAGACCGGTATGATCGTCGGTATCCGGGAGGAGGCGTTGATGGAGTTCGCGTTATTGACGCCCGCCAGACCGGTGTAACCCGGATTAGACTTATAGATGAGAAAGATGTTCTCCCCGATCCGGACATGGTTGTCCAGGAAACTGAAGGTGGAATTGATACGGGCGGAATAGCGCTTCAGGCTGGTATAGATCAGTGTTCCAGGCTGGTCCGCATAATTGAAGGAATAGAAATAGGAGGACCTGTCCGATCCGCCGCTGGCGGAGATATTATGCCCCGTGACCGTCGCCGGTTTGAAAATGTCATGATACCAGTCGTTGCCCGCCTTGTCGGCTAAGGTGATCTGGTTCGTGAATAATTTGTAGGTGGAGGGGTCCGTATTCGGAGCTCCGGCCTTGGCGCCCGTAGGAATGAGGTAATCGGGGATCACCGGAGTGGGGCCGTTGCCATATTGTTTGTGGCTGGGAGTAGCGCCGTCATTATAGAAACCCTGCCAGATGGCATTGGCTGTCGACGTAGGATCGGCAAGCCCCCAGGCTTTTTTCAAAGGACGCTGGGTGCCGACGTAACCATCATAGGTAACCTGGACCTTGCCGGTACGGCCTCTCTTGGTAGTGACGATGATAACCCCGTTCGAGCCGCGGACACCATAGATAGAAGCGGCGCCGGCATCCTTCAGAACCTGAACGGACGCAATGTCGTTCGGGTTGATATCGTGCAGAAAACCCGGCGTACCGTCGATGATCACCAGCGGGTCTGTATTTCCAAAGGACGTGATCCCGCGGATGTGCACATTGCTATAACCACCCGGCTGACCGGTGTTAACAACGGTTACACCGGAAGCCTGACCTTGCAACAAGGACTCTGTGCTGCCGGAAGGAACGGATTTCATGTCGGCGACATTCACTACGGATACCGAACCGGTGATATCCTTTTTTCGTTGGGCCGTATACCCCGTGACGACCACGTCGTTGAGGGTATTGGCAGCCGTCGTCAGCGAGATATCTCCCACCGGGGTACCGGCTGTTACCGACACTTCGAAGTTTTGAAAGCCCACGGCGGTGATAACCAATGTCCCGCTGTTGTTGGGAAGATTAATAGAGAATGTTCCATCGGCACCAGATTGAGCAAGAACTTTAGTGCCTTTAACCTGTACGGTTGCTCCGGGAACGGCCTGACTGTCGGTCTTGTTTATGACCTTTCCCGTAACCGCTTTCTGGGCGTATGCGATGCCGGTGAACAGCATACAAGCTATTACCATGCAACCCATTTTAAATAGCCCTCTTGTTTTCTTTGGCATAAGCAGTCGTTATTTAAATTTTAGTGAATAAAACCATAACAAAACTAAATTTGAATTACAGCATCTACTAGTTTTCCACCACATCATCACTACATCATATTCTCTAAACCTCCCTGAAATCGGGCTTTTCGCCACATCTTCATTACATCATTTCCAAACCAATCTTACCGCGCGGATACGGAGTTGCCGACGGCGGATTCGGAATTGCTGACGAAGGCAAGATGTTTACTATCGGGTGACCAGGAGGGAGCATTTAATGTTCCCTGCCCACCATAGAGATAGGCAAGGACCCTGGGCGCCCCCGGTGAGGTCAGTGGCATTACCCTCAGTGTTACGTCCTTGTAAGAAGGGTGTTCGTCCGGATTGATATCCATAGGGAAAGAGATGTAGACTATCCATTTTCCATCGGGAGAAACGTGGGGAAACCAATTGTGATAATCGTCGAAGGTGAGCTGTTCTTTACCGGACCCGTCGGGTTTCATCCGCCAGATCTGCATAGTCCCGCTGACATTGGCGTTGTAATAAATATATTTTCCATCGGGAGAGTATTCGGGTCCGTCTACATGGCTTGAGGCATTGGTAGTAAGGGCGGTTTCCTTATTGTCCTTCAGGGACACTTTATACAGATTGTATACAGACGATCCGGTCCGTTTAGCGACAATGGCCACATCTTTTCCGCCGGGCGCCCAGCCATGAAGGTAGGAGGGTGTTCCTTCTGTAACCTGTTTGGGCTCGCCACCATTAAGCGGCAGTGTATAGACCGTCGATCCGCCACCGGGTAAACCCTGGCGCGAGCTGCTGATGCCCAGCATTTTTCCGTCGAAGGAAATCATGTGGTCATTGTTGATTTTATTGGCTGCGCCCGTATTCAGTTTTTCCGGGGTCCCGCCTTCAATGGGAATGGTATAGAGGGAGCCCCCTTCGTTGAATAAAAGCTTTTTGCCATCCGGCATCCAGTTTGGCGCCTCGAAACGACCGGTCCCTTCGTGAATGACCTTTCGGCTGCCATCGGCCACGTCGATGATCTCCAACCGGCTGCCCAGCACGTCCCGTATGGGAGAATCTGTCACATGAGGGTTGCCCGTATATTCATGGATCACCGGTTTATCGATACGGAGGTTCCAGACCTTGGCGCCCGCCGCAGTATTCGAGTCGTGCGAGCAGATATAAATACCGGCGAGCACGTCTCCGTTGAGCGTCTCGGTTTCGCAGGAGCCGACCAGCTGCAGCGGTTCGCCGGGATGGGCGATCTTCATCGTGATGGTCTTACCGATCCGGCTGAGCTGAATAGTTTGTCCGCCTTTTTTACGATAGAACTTTTCTTCTTCGGGGTCACGCATGAACATGCCGTGATAGGGGCGCCACTGCAGGACCACCAGCCCGTCGATATGTTTGCAGGCGTTGGCGCTGGCGGCCCCTTCGTCCGTAGATTCCCTTATCATCCAGCCTATCTTCCGGTGACCGATGGCGCCGGCCGTATCGCCGGTAAAAGCAAAATCCGCGGTAAGGATAAAGTCGCCTTTTAGTCGTTTGTACACAAAATGGAATTCGTCCCGGTTAAACCAGATATTGGAACCGCCTCCTTTGATCGTGTAAGACTGGGTGCTCTCGTCGTAACCAGCGGAGCCGGAAACCTTAGGATTACCTATGTCTATACTATTCTCGAAAATGCCTACGGCATGCTGGGCTTGTGCTGAGCAAACCGCCAGCGCTGAAAGCAGGAAGGACAAGAAAACTTTACTGTTCATATGTGGATCGTTTTTTGGCATAGATTTCCTGTTACGGTGCGAAGTCATTTTTTCGAACCGTTCGTAGGAAGAAGGGTGTTTCTTTAAGGGATAAGGTGTGCCGTTGCGGCTGGAATATTCCAGCCTTCCAGTCTAAGATCGGGGGCAGAACCCGTCAGCGCCACAGGGCAGCTAACCTTTACCGTTACAGACTGCCCCGCCGGGATAGAAAAATAATTATCGGACCAATAGCTTGGCAATACTTCCTCCCCGTCTTTAATAACCTGCGGGTTCAGGAAAAAAGCCAGCTGCGAAGAGACATTGCTGAAACGGATCGTCCAGTAAGTATATCCGCCCTTCTTTTCCGTTGTCAGCACTTTCGTTTGTACGCGGGCAGAAGGCATCGACCTAAGGGAGGTGAAATCATGGCCGGGAGACATCCAGTAGGCGTTTTGCGAGACCGGCCTGCCCTGGTTGTCTTTCAGGCGAAGCAGCACAAAAGATACACCGGTAGTTTTTTGTAAGACCTTCTTTAAGGAAAGCACTTCTTTTGTAGCGGTAGTGTCCAGGCTGGTCTGCCCCTGTTGTTTGAACAGGGAGGCGCCTGTCATACCCACCACTTCGACGTCATATAACAGTCCCGGGCGCCGGATATAGGTACGGTTGATAAGGGCCACCGAAGAGTCGTCGAGGTTGAGCTGGATATGCACCGGCTCGCAGGCCCGCTGCATAAAATAATAACCGGCATTCGGCTCCAGGTACCAGTCGTATACCTGCCAGATGACACTGGGGAAAGCGGCGTTGAGCTTCCAGAGCATGACGCCGCCCGTCTCGTTCAGCTTGTGTCCTGCGGCTTCAAAGGTGCTGCGATAGCCATTCGCGTTCAGCAGCTGCATCTTACCGGAGAAGTCGCGAATGCCGGTTGCAGCGCCATAACGATCAACCATTGCCTTGTAATAGGTGTCGTATTTCCCGTTGCCGGTGCAGGCATCATGATAACCCCAGGTATCGTTCAGAGGATAGGGCAGGTTATTATCCGGCACGAGGTTGGGGATGATCTTTGAAATGGTATTGTAAGGCGGCTGTGAAGGGATCCCCGTTTCGTCCTTGAAGACCCAGTCTTTTCCTGCGTCTACCAGCCGGTAGTATTGGGCGTCGTCCTGCCAGGAATAGGGGCCGCCGCTATATACACCAGCGGGGCGGTCATCCGGCCAGGAACCTTTCCAGTCTTTGGGGGCCTTTGAGAAACCGGAAGAGCAGGGAATAAAGGGGCGCGTGCCATCGAGGGTGGCTACATTATCGCGCATGGCGTTGTAGAGTTCGGCGCGGGCATGGCCTTCATTTCCACCTGTCCAGACCAACAGGCTTGGATGGTTGCGAATCCTATAGATAGTACTGATGACATTGTTTACGAATACGGAAGATTGCAGCGGCCAGTCGGCAGACCCTTTGAAACCGCCGTTGGTATCGCCGGTGATCCAGAAGTCCTGCCAGACCAATAGGCCATAACGGTCTGCCAGCTCATAAAAATCATCGGTTTCCCCCAGCCCGCCGCCCCAGATGCGAACCATATTCACGTTGGCATTGCGGCAGAGGCGTAGTTCATAGTCGTACCGTTGATAATCGCGGTTAAGCATCATATCCGGCACCCAGGCGCCGCCCACCAGGTGGACCCGTTTGCCATTGACATAAAAATCCCGGCGCACCCAGCCATTGACTGTCGCGGTGGAAGAGCTGACGGTACGGATGCCAAAAATAAAAGAAGTATCCTCGGAGATGCCGGTTGCATCTTTATACTGAAGGCGGATTCGGTATAAATACGGATGACCATATACGTTTGGCCACCAGAGGTGGGGCTGATGAATGGTCAGCCCGGGGATATCGGCTGCGGACAGGCGGATGAGCTTTGAGGCGGATTCCCCGATGGAAGCACGCTGCGTGAAATGAATAGCCGTGCCGGTAAAATTTTCGGGACTGATGGTTATCTCCAGGCTGCCCTGGCGGCTGGTTCTGCTGTGATTGGACAGGTCGAGATCGAGGGAAAGCCTGGCCATGCCGGTATCCGGAAGGGATGGCAGGTCGGTGATGATACGGGGCCGGCTGATGGTGACCTGGCCGGTCGTCCGGAGGTACACCGGCTGCCAGATGCCCATGTTGCGGTCGCGTACTTCGGGTATCCAGTCCCAGCCTACGGAGCTAAGCATCGTTACATTTTTGCCGATGTCGCCGGTCGGTCCGCCGTTGTCGTAAAAATCTTCCATCGCCTTTAGTTGAGGAGTGGAAGGTTCTCCCGGCACATCCAGCGGATATATCTTCACTGCGAGGGCATTTTCTTCGCCGGCATGTATGGCCGGGCTGACGTCCAGGTCAAACTCTTCGAACATCCCCACCATTTTTGCCGAGTCGGCTATAAGCCGGCCATTGAGCCAGACTTCCGCCCGGTAATTGATGCCTTTGAAGATGAGCTGAAAAAACCGGCCCTTGTCGGCAGCGGGGACCAAAAAAGTTGTGCGATACCAATAGGGTTTCTTCCAGGGATTGGGTTCACCCGGAAGGTGACTGTATTGTTCGAGATGGTATTCCCGGTTGAACGTATCGGATGCATCCGGGATCAGCATATTGTTCATACCCGTATAAGGGTCGGGATAAACCTTATTAGCGACCAGGCCGGTGAGCACCGTGGAAGGAACGGTCACCGGGAACCAGTAATTGGCGGAACGATACTGAACGGAAGAAAGGCTATCCCCACCGGCCTTGATCACCGCGGATGACTGCAGGCCAAACCGGGTTAGTTTGACCTGGCGTACAGGCTGAGCCAGTGACCGGAATGGAAATGATATGGTCAGTAAAAATACGACGAAATATCCAACGGATTTTTTCATGGCAAGCAGTTATATACAGTACAGGATGCCTTTAGTAATCGAGTTTAGCTAAGTAGTTATAATCTATTTGAATGCTTTCAAAAGCGCTGTGGGCATATTCTTCCTGTTCCAAAAAGAAATGTTTCAAACCCGCCTGTTTGGCGTGTTGCAGAAGCCCTTTGATATCGACCTGTCCTTTTCCGAATTCTGTACTTTGTTTACGGTCTTTATCCATGTCCTTCAGGTGCCATAAGGGAAAGCGGCCGGGATATCGGCTAAAGTATTTGAAAGGATCGTGACCGGCGGCGACTACCCAACCCAGGTCCATTTCCATGGTGACGAGGGATGGGTCGGTATGTTTCAGCAAAATGTCGTAGAGCACCTGGTCATTTACCGTAGCGAATTCCGAGTCGTGATTATGGTAGCCGAAATGGAGGTTGGCTTTTTTGCATTCTTCCCCCAGCTTGTTAAAAGCTTCTGCAGACTCCTGGTAGTGTTCGATCGTTTGGCCTTGTGAAGGGAGGACAGCGGAGATGATGTATTGCTGGCCGGTTTCAGTAGCTTCTTCGATGGATTTCTGCCAATCTTTATCGACGTGGATATGGCCGCTGCGCAGTCGCATGCCGTTGTCTTCGCAAATCTTTTTGATCTCTTTTGGCTTCAGCCCGTAGTAATTCCCTTTTTCGCTGCGGGCTGATTCGATCTCTTTAAACCCGATTTTTGCCAGCTGTATTAATGTGGCCGTGGGGTCTGCCAGCATTTCTTTTCGTACGGTATACAATTGAATACCAACGTCACGTACACGGGTGTTGGCGGCAGCGCGGACCAGTCCGGATACACCGAGCACTCCGGCGGCTGTAAAAGACACTGTTTTCAGGAAATCTTTTCTTTTCATATGCAATCGTTTTTTTTAATTAGCTCCGATATCTAATTACCTCCCATATCAGTGTTGCTTATAAAAGCAATTCGTTTGCTATCGGGTGACCAGGACGGGGTATTAATCGAACCCTGTCCGCCGTATACATAGGCCAGCACTTTCGGGGCGCCTTTTCCGTCGATGGGCAGCAGCCGGATATAGACGTGTTTATATGGCGGGTGGATACCGGCCGGAGTCTCCTCTTTCAGGAAAGAAAGGTATACAAACCATTTCCCGTCGGGGGAGATATGGGCAAACCAGTTGTTGAGGCTATCGGTCGTCATCTGTTCCTGTCCGCTGCCATCGGGTTTCATGCGCCAGATCTGCATCAGGCCGGAACGGACGGAATTGAAATAAATATATTGGCCATCCGGTGTATACTCCGGACCGTCATCCAGTCCCGGGGTAGTAGTGAGGCGTAGTTCCTTACCGCCGGTGGAGGGAACTTTATAAACGTCGAACTCTCCATTTCGCTCGCCGCAGAAGACGATGCTCTTCCCGTCGGGGGACCAGCCATGCATATAAGAAGGTCCTTTGGGGGTGACTTGTTTAGGTGTTCCGCCTTCGATCGGAACGGTGTAAATGATCGAACCGCCCAGGTCTTTGACAAAGTTGCTCAATCCCAGCATTTTTCCATCGAAGGAGATGACGTGGTCGTTGTTGTTGTTGGTAACAGTGCCGGTATTGATTTGTGTCGGTGTCAGGCTGGCCAGGTCAAAACGGTAGATCAGGCCTTTGGCGTTGTTAAAGATGAGGCTTTTCCCATCCGGTGTCCAGTTAGGGGCCTGGATGGAGTAGGGTACTTTATAAATGGTTTCGCGGTGGCCGGAGGCTACTTCCAATAATTCGAGGTTGGAGCCGAGGGCCATCTGGGTCCGCTGATCTGACTCGCCTTTAAAGGGAACCGAGATGCTGACATTGCTGAAAACACCGGTTTCGAGTACGTCGGAGTTGTGGGAGCCAACGAAAAGGCCTACATAGACCTCGTCGCCCAGGTCGACGGAAACGGTATCGGTCAGGTAGGTATCGCCGTAGATGGCTGCGCGCATAATATACTGATTCCCTTTTCTTTCCAGCTGAAGGATGTTGGCATGGGTCATCTTGAGCTTGTGCTCTTCCGTCTGGGCGCCGGAATTGCGGCGAAACTGCAGCGAGGTCAGTCCGTCGCCATGTTCCACGGCGTTGACGTGGGGGGAGTTGCCGTCCAGGCTTTTCCGGACCATCCAGCCTACCTTACGGTGGTAATTGACCCAGGGACCCAGAAACTCTGCCCGGGTGTAGAGGATAAAATCCCCCGTCATTTTCTTCCATACGTACTGAAATTCGTCATGGTCTCCCCAGACATTGTAACCGGCTCCGGTGATTACATATTGGCCTGTTTCGGGAATAAAGGTGGCTGAGCCAGGTTTGACTCCGGCGCCTACGTCACCATGGCCCTGGAAAATACCGGGATTTTGGGAAAAAACGGGTGGGGCGGAAAGGGCAAGCAGGGATACAAGCAGGAGCAAAACGTTAGTTTGTTTCGATTTCATCAGTGAAGCAATTGAATTTTTTATGTGCATCGGAAATGGTTTCTTCAAAATTAACCCATCCCCGGTGCACGGCTAAGGATGGGCACAACAAATTTATATGCGGATTGCTCAAATAGCCAGTTTTTGACCACATCAACACTACATCACAACTACAAAACCCCTTTAAAATGGGCTTTGGGGCCACAACATCACCACATCAAAACTTATTAATGCTTCTTTAATCTACTTCTTTCTCTCAGATGGACTTCAAAATATTTTATCTTTATAAAGAAGGTTGTGATTTGCCATATGTATAAAAGGTATTTAATGATGAGGGCCAATTTTACGGTCATTTTATTATGGGTAAGCCTGATTTGCCATAGCCAGAATACCATCGGTATCCCGGATATTGTCAATTATCCGCGTGATGTTTACAATGCCGGCACTAACAACCGGGGAATTGTGCAGGACAGGAATGGGGTGATGTATTTCGCCAATTATGAAGGCCTTTTAAGTTTTGATGGCAATTATTGGAAAAACTATCCCCTTCCCAACAAATTGGTGGTGCGGTCGGTCGCCATTGGTAAGGATAACCGTATATATGCCGGGGGCCAGGACGATTTCGGGTACTTTTCCCCGGATAAGAATGGCAAGTTGGTCTATACTTCCCTAAAAAAACTGCTTTCACAGAATAATTATAGCTTTTCTGACATATGGAATATTGTTCCTTATGGCAATGACGTCTTTTTCCTCTGCCGGGAAAAGATCTTCCAGCTCAATAATAATATGATCACGGTCTATCCGGCTGTCTCGGAATGGCTTTTTTTGGGGGAAAGCAATCATCAGCTGGTTGCCCAGGACGGGAAAAACGGGTTGCTGGAGTTCAGGGATGGACTCTGGACCCCCTTTCTAAAGGCAAGCGCGCTGCCGTCCAACTATTTGGTTACCTGTCTTTTTCCGTTTGGTGAGGACAGCAGTTTTGTCGGCACGGTGAATACGGGGTTCTATATTCTTTCCGGGAATTCGATGACTCCCTTTCATTTTGCCGGGCTCAATCCCTTTTCCAACGAGCGGGTGCTGACTGCTATCTCCGTCAATAGTGACTGGCTGGCTATCGGGACCAATCTTGACGGGGCCTATATCGTCAATAAAAAGGGGGAGATCATTCAAAATCTCTCCCGGAAGGAGGGATTGCAGAATAACAATATCCTGAAGCTTTTTATCGATAAGAACAAAAACCTGTGGCTGGGGCTTGACAATGGCATTGACTTCATCGCCTATAACAATGCCATCAAGCACATCTATCCTGAAAAGCTAAACGAGGGGTTGGGATATACTTCCATTATATACAATAAGGAGCTGTTTGTGGGAACGTCCAACGGTCTTTACTGCCTGCCATTGGATGACCGGGAAGACCTCAGTTTTTTGCGGGGCGAGTTCAAGTCTGTTCCGAATTCAAAAGGGTCGACCTGGGGGCTCTCAGAAGTGAACGGGAACTTATTACTCGGCCATCATGACGGAGCCTTCCAGATCAAAAACGATCAGCTGATTCCTGTCAATCCGCATGGGGTCCATTGGACTTTCCTGCCTTTTTCCAATGTGCTGCCGTCCTCCCTGGTGATGGCGGGCAGTGATGTAGGGATCGACCTGCTCCGGTATGAGAACAATCGTTTTATCCTCGAGGGAAGCCTGCCCGGTTATAAGACTTCTTCGCAGTTTATGGCCATCGATAATAATAATACCATCTGGGTGGCGCACCCCTACCGGGGAGTTTATAAAATAGACATGAACGATACTGCGCATCCGCGGATAAAACTGTATACGGAAAGCAGTGGGTTGCCTTCCTATCTGAAAAACCATTTGTTCAAGGTAAAGAACCATATCGTCGTGACTACGGAGAAGGGTGTTTATGAATACAACGCCCACTCGGACGGTTTCGGGCTCTCGCCTTATTTTAAAGGTTTTTTTGGCGAGCGGAATATCCGGCACCTGAAAGAGGATACCGCCGGCAATATCTGGTTTATCGAGGACAATAGCCTGGGCGTAATAGACCTTTCCGGGCCTCAGCCGGAGACCATTTATTTTCCCGAACTCAGCGGAAAAATGGTGGCGGATTTTGAACATATCTATCCCTACAATAAAGACAATGTCTTTGTGGGAGCCGAAAAGGGATTCTATCATATCAATTACGAAGAATATAAAAAGAACCGCTACCCCATACAAGTGAAGATCCGGAGTGTCAAGGTCTTTGGGAAAACGGATAGTCTCCTGTTTGCGGGATATTATGGAGAAGTGGGAGACAGCCTTGAGCAGCCAGCAGAGGCTGTATACAGTGTTTCCAACAAATGGAACTCCCTGCATTTTGAATATACCTCGCCTTTATATGCCGCGCAGAACAGTATCATGTATAGTTATACCCTGAAGGGGTTCGATAAAGACTGGTCTTCATGGTCCAAAAAAACGGAAAAGGAATATACCAATCTACCCGCCGGCACGTATAATTTCCAGGTAAAGTCCAAGAGCAACCTGGGTAATGAGTCGGCCATCAGCACCTATACCTTTACCATCCTTCCGCCCTGGTATCAGACCGGGTGGGCTTATTGTCTTTATATATTCTTATTCGCCGGCCTGGTATATCTCCTGTTTTTCTGGCAGCGGCGAATTTTCCGCCGGCAGCAGGAGAGGCATGAAGAGGAACAAAAAAGACTGTTATACCTGCACCAGTTGGAGATGGAGAAGTCCGAGAAAGAGATTGTCAAGCTGAAAAACGAAAAGCTGGAGTCCGAGATCGAGTTTAAGAATACCGAACTGGCTTCTGCTGCCATGCACCTGGTGCAGAAGGGGGAATTGCTGGGTGGAATCCGGGAGGAATTGATGCGGATGAAGAAGGGGGGCGCAGGTAACGGAGATGGGTCTGCGGATGAGTTTAAGAAAATGCTGCGTATACTCGGGGAAGAAAATAAAATGGATAAAGACTGGGAGCAGTTTGCCGTACATTTCGACAAAGTGCACAGTGATTTCCTGCAGATACTGAAAAGCACTTATCCGGCGCTGAGCGCCCATGAGCTGAAGCTCTGCGCCTATCTGCGGATGAACCTTTCGAGTAAGGAGATTGCGCAGCTGGAAAATATTTCCACGCGGGGAGTCGAGATCAGCCGCTACCGGCTGCGCAAAAAGTTGAAGATCCCTACAGAGACTAACTTATTTGATTTTCTGATGGAATTACATACATCAGGAGCCCGGCCGAAACCGGGCGCCTGATGTAGTGGTATTATACAAGATTTTGCTTAATGTAAGTTATACTCTTCGTGATGCTGTCAAAGGGATCGCCGGGGCACTTATCCTGTTCGACGAAGAAATATTTCATGCCTGCTTTTTCTTTGTTGGCGAAGATCTTTTTGAAGTCGATCGTGCCACTGCCTACTTCCGCAAAAGCGTGCGCGGGCGTTTTGTCCATGTCTTTAAGGTGCCACAGCGGGAAGCGGCCGGGGTGCTGGTTGAACAATTTTATCGGGTCCTGACCGGCCTTGGTAACCCAGTAAAGGTCCATTTCCATTTTCACCATTTTGGGGTCCGTGTCATCCAGTAATACATCATAAGGGTATTTGCCGCCCTGTTGGTCGAACTCAAAATCATGGTTGTGATAACAGAACTGGATACCGGCTTTCTTACATTTTTCGCCGGCAATATTGAAGTCGCCGGCCATTTTTTTATAATGATCCAATCCCAGCCGTTCCTTTGGTGACAACCAGGCGCAGACCATGTATTGAATGCCAAGGGAATGGGCATCCTCAACCGCCTTGTCCCAGTCGTGCAGGATCGTTCCTTTTGATGGATCAGCCAGGCCCGCACTATCTTCACCGAGGCGATAGTGGCAGCTGCGCATGACCAGGTTATTGCTTTTCAGCACACCGGCAAATGTTTTAGTGTCCATACCGTAAAATTTCTCCGAACCTGTATATGTGGCCCCTTCCAGGGAATTGTAGCCTATCCGGGCAACTTTGGCCAGGGTTCCGCTGGGGTCAGCCTGCATGGCATCCCGCACCGTATACAATTGAAGGCCGATGGTCGGCTTTCCGGCGGCTAAAAAAGAGGGTAAGGCAGGTGCAGCCAGGATGCCTGCAGAATAAAGTGTGGTGGTTTTTAAAAAGGACCTTCTCGTGTGCATGTCAAAAGTTTTTTTGATATGGAAAGATTCGTTACGCGCTGTAAATTACGGTTCCCCTACCTGCGGGCCTATTCCCTTACCACATCACTACTACATCACTCGCATAGTTAGGGGTCTTTCACTACATCACTAGTACATCAGAGCCTTGAATATAGCAATTCACCGGGAAATTACGCCGTTAAAATTTGTAACTTTCATAAAACATGCCATATGAAGTCTTCCGCCTATCTACTTTTTATCTTAGTATTGGGGAATCTCCTCTCTTTTTCCAAATCTACGAACTTCGGTGAAGGTCATCCAACCCTGGCCATTGGGACAGCAGCACCGGACTTTACGCTTCCGGCCACCGATGGAAAAAATTATAGTCTTTCTTCTTTTAAGAATGCCCGGGTGCTGGTCATTGTGTTTACCTGTAATCACTGTCCTACTGCACAGGCTTATGAGGACCGGCTGATCCGGCTGACCAAAGACTATAGTAGCAAGGGAGTAACGGTCATTGCGATCATGCCGAATGATCCGTCGTCTATCCGTCTTGATGAGCTGGGTTATACGGACATGGGGGATAGCTTTGAAGAGATGAAACGCCGGGCGGTGGAAAAGCACTATAATTTTCCTTATCTCTACGACGGCAAGACGGAGGAAGTGTCCAAAAAATACGGGCCTATCGCCACTCCGCATATTTTTATCTTTGACAAGGACAGGAAGCTGCGCTATAGCGGCCGGGTTGATGACGTGGAAAAGCCCACCAAAACACCCAATTCACTGGACGCCCGTAACGCTATCGATGCGCTGTTGGCGGGTAAGGATGTGCCTGTCAAGACGACAAAGGTATTTGGCTGTTCCATCAAATGGGCGGAAAAAAGCGACTGGATCGATAAGGCCAAACAGGAATGGGCAAAAGAGCCGGTCAGGCTGGATACCATTACGGCCGATGGCATCAGGGACCTGATCAAAAACAGTTCCGACAAGCTGCGGCTTATCAATGTCTGGGCTACCTGGTGCGGCCCCTGTGTAGCAGAATTCCCCGACTTTGTAGACATGAACAGGATGTACCGCCGCAGGGATTTCGAGTTTATCAGCATCAGCGCCGATGAGCCGGCGAAAAAAGCAAAGGCGCTGCAATTCCTGCAAAAATCGCAGGCATCGAACACGAATTATATTTTCAATATCGACGACAAATACAAGCTGATCGAGGCTATCGATCCAAAATGGCAGGGAGCCCTACCCTACACTTTACTGGTAGAGCCGGGTGGCAAAATTGTGTATGCGAAGGAGGGGCCAATTGATGCGGCCGCCATGAAAAAAGCTATTGTAGATGATCCGACGATAGGGAGATATTATTAGTCCACCTTCCCTTCTTCCTCCTTATCCTCTGTTTCTCCCAGATCGTCTTTCTTGCTACCCCGGCGGGTCTTTATGACCGGCTTGTCCTGTGTGCCTGTAATGCTGACGGGAATACCGATGACCCCGAAAGGCGGCAGCCCTACTCGGAAATGAAGATTGAGCCGGCCGTCGAAACTGGTCTGTCCTTCTATCCGCAGCTTGAAGGCGGAGACCTTCATGCGGGTACGCCCGATGGTAATGATATTGTTGTTGATCGTGGACTTGATGTCTACTTTGGAAAGATCGGGGTCCGTAACATTTTTATTGGTTTCCTTACTGACCTCGCTGAACAGCCGCAGGCCTTTTACTTTTACTTTACTGACAGAAAGAGTGCCCCCGCCTTTTAGAGAGGGGTAGACCGGAAACATGTTTCCGTCCAGCTTTCCGGCGAGATTGTAGTCGAGGGAAATAATACCCTGTGCTTTCGACGCAGAGCCGGCCATGTCATGAAATAATTTTACCTCTTTATAGGCCCGTTTAACGTCGAAGTCTTTTGCCTGTATGTGATAATTAAATTGTGCCCGCTGCGGAGTAAGGCTTTTGTAGGAGGCATTCATCCGGACGGGTGCGCCTGCTAATGTGAACGCGGTGGTGTCCAGCGTCACGGTGCCGCTGTCGATGCTGACCCCGCCTTTGAAATCATTTATGTCAAGGCCGTTGTATTGTATTTTTTTTACATTGGCGTGGAAGCTGACGGCGAGGTCGGCGGGGACGATGATGACGCCGGTTTGGCCGGTGGTGGGTTTGGCTGCGGGGGCAGACGAAGTAGGTCCGGCAAAAGCCATGAATTGATCGACCAGCACATAATCGCTGTTGAGATCAAAACTTCCCTTCAGCGGCTGTTTTTTATCCGACATATAACCCATAACATCCGACAACCAGCCATTGAGGGCAAAACGGCTTTTCCCGTAACTGGCATCAAAGGCGTCGAACCACATCTTATCCTGGTTAAAACGGAATACCCCGGTATGGATGCGGAAGGGCAGCGGAAAAAGTTCGGAGCTGACCTGCAGGTCTTTTATTTTCAGGCTTCCCTCATTAAATAAGCGGTCGTAATGACCCTGGGTCGCATCACTCCGTAAGCCTCTCAGCGAAAGGCGGGTATCCACCAGCCCTGATATCGTATAGTCCGTCAGGGCAAATACTTTAACGATTTTGCCAAGGTCCAGCGTTCCCCGGGAGACGATGTTGTAGCGCAGGTTAGAAAAATTCTGCAGGTCTGCCTTCAGGGTAAAGGGCTGTCCTTCGAAGAGGAGGGAGATGGGAGTAAGGGCGATATCAAGGTCCTTCATCGACCCACCTTTACTGGTAACACGGGCGCTGACCTGGATATTTTCGAGGGGATGGGGATAATACTTTGTCCGGACCGTTCCGTTACTCAATTGCAGGTCGGCTTCTGTCACGGGGAATTGTTGCCTGGACGGCTGGAAATTACCTTTTGTATTGACGTGTACAGACAGGTCGCCGGCCAGGTCCAGGCTGTCGAGGGGAATCACTTTCTTAATATCAGCCAGGTGAAAGACGGTTTCAAGTCCGGCTTCGATTGGGAAGCTACCGGCATTACCCAGCTTAAAAAATCCTTTGATCGAGCTGCTCAGCACATTGGCATTTAAATTCTCCAGGCTTAAACGGGTATGCCGGTAGTCATTGTCCGCGCAAGAGGCGTCCAGGTTAAAGCTGATATTACTGATCGCCTCGGGCCGGGAAGTATATTTCACGTAGCCTTTTTGTAAGGAAGAGGTAAGCGTAAACTTCGGAATGCTGGATATGACGGTATCCACTTTTATCTTCCGCAGCATGGTAGTCCGGACCTCCCGGGTGGCATATTGTCCCTCGGCCGCCAGCTGAAGGGTATAATGGCCTTTGAGATCGAGGGGCGCAAATCCAAATGCCCGGTCCCATTTCTCCAGGTCCATTTCCGAGCGGATCTTTGCATTGATAAATGGCGTTTTTAGTCCATTTATCCGGAGGATGGCGCTGAAATAATCCTTGTCGATATTGAAAAATATGGAATCGATGGTCAGGCGAAGGCTATCGGGGTTGAGTCCGGGCAGACGGGATTCGAAGTTCAGGTAAAGATTACTAACGGGGACCGGCGCCTTTTCGTAAGCTACCGATCCGTTGCGGACCTTCATGTTCAGGTTGAGATCGGGCATGGTACTGGTGGTAGCGGAATATTTGCCGGTCAGCGAAGCTTCGATATCTCCCAATCCTTTTACTTCCGTCTTACTCAGCCATTCCAGCATATCGGGCGGTAGCGCCGTAAAAATATCGTGCAGGTTGGAGTTCAGGGATTTGAGCTGGAAATCCATATCGTAGCCATCCCTGAGGAAGGAGAACCGGCCTGTGACAACCACGGGAAGCCGGTTGATCAGCAGTTCGTTTCGCTCGAAGATAAAGGCAAGGGAGTTGGTATTGATCTTGGTAATAAGATCGGCGTTGATCTTTTTATTGGCAAAATAGGCCAGCTTATTATAATAAAGGTCCATGGAATCGATCTGCATATGCGTGCGCAGGTCGAATATAGCCTTACTGAGATCTCCATTCCCCTCATAATTTAGTCCACGGGCATTGATGAGCAGGGCCAGGGACCGGTCATTGTAAACCAGCCCGCTTTTTTCGAAGATGATCTTCTGGATCTTCAGGGATGCGCTTCCGGAGTCAGCCTCATTCACCGGCTTATTGCTTTGTTTAGACGCATAGATATTATAGTTAGGCCGGCCGGCAGAATCCACCTGGATGTTGATGAGGGCGTTGGTCAAAAAGATCTTATCTATCGTCACTTCTGAAAAAACGCTGCGCAGGTCTACACCTAACGCAATTTCATCGGCCTTGACCAGCTGTTCCTTTTCGAAAGGGGCGGAGCCATTCAACCGTACATTGTACAGGGTCAGGGTCAGGGCGGGAAAATGCCGGAAGAAAGAAAGACGGGCAGAGGAAAAATGCAATTCGGTCTGTATGCTCTGACGGGCCCACTGCCGGATCTTATTGGATACAAAACGAGGAAACAGATAAGGCAGAAGGAAAAGCAGAAGGAGCATGCTACCGGCGGTGATCCCGGTGAATTTCAAAAGTTTCCAAATGCCCCGCGTCATGCCTTTTTTCATAGATAAAACAGTTAGTCTTTAAGAGGAATTATTTACCTCAAAAGTACTACTTATTGTAAGGCGCGAAGCAGGGGGGCGAGCCAGGACGTCGATTTTTTCCCATAGGCCAGGGAAAGCCGGAAACTGTGAAACGATTCATCTCCTCTTATATCGAGCCGTTGAATGAGGAAGCGGTTTTGAAAAGGAAAGCGATTGAGGCGATTGCCGATGCGAAAGGCCAGCCGGATGCCTTGTTCTTCCAGGATCTCGAAGAATCTGGACTGTTGGAGAACCTTGCGGGGCCAGGCCCCATAGGGATAAGCAAGACAGGGTTGGCAGGGGACCCCCATTTCTTCCAGGGCTGACATACAGTTATAGATATCCGTTTCTATATCAAAGGGTTTTAGTACGTCATAACCTTGATGGTCAAAGGAATGCAGGCCATACTCTACGACGGTACGGTCCATCTTCAGGAGTTCGTCTACGGAAAGGCAGGGCTGTTCCCGATATGTTCCCCGCAGGATAAAAGCAGGCACAAGGAAGAAATTAAGCTTTAGCTGGTATTTTTGGGCCAGCGGATAGGCAAGCTGGTAATTATTCCGGAAGCCATCGTCAAAGGTTATCAATACGGCTTTGGGGGGGAGCGGTTTTTTCTGTTCATGACACGCGATGAGTTCGCTCAGCAGCAGGGTCGTATAGTTGTTTGCCCACAGATAATGAAAATGCTGCTCCAACTGATGGGTATCGACAGTCAGGCCATCCCGCTGGCCGCCGTCCGAAACGCTGTGGTACATGATAACCCTCAATTTTTTCATTGCAGCTCCTGTATCTTGATATATTTTACAAAATGGGCCATCGTGCATAACACAGACCAATAAAATCCCTGTGGACCGTTGAGGATGTTCCGCTCGATAAAGAAATAACGGATAAAATGAAGGGGGAGGCAGAAGAAGATGGTAAAAAAGGATTTCATTTTCCCCTTTTTAGCAGCGCCCTCTGCGCCCATAGTCGTATAGCGGTTGCATTTCTCAAGCCACTGCTGAAGGGAGTGATAGCTATAGTGTAATATCCTGTTGTTCATCTTACCGATATTACCCCGGAGCTCAATCTTTTCATGGAGTGTGTCTGAGTTGAAGTTGCCCTTTTCCCGGTTGAAAAGCCGCAGGAAATAACGCTGGCTTTCTTTACCATAACGAAACTCCCGGCCCAGGAATACCAGGTTCATCGGCAGGCGGTAGGCATCGAAGCCGGGTCCCGCCGTCATCTCCCGGATTATCTCCCTGCTAAGCCCTTCAGAAAGGACTTCGTCGGCATCAATACAAAGGACCCAGTGATTTTTTGCCAGTGATACAGCGTGTCTTTTCTGTGTACCATATCCATCGAACACTCTGAAATGGATCTTACAACCGAATTCCCGGCAGATGCTGACCGTATCGTCGGTGCTATAGCTATCCAGAATGAGAATTTCGTCGCACCAAAACAGGCGGGAAAGCGTGCGCCGGATATTCCTGCTCTCGTTGCGGGTGATGATAACGGCGCTTACCGGTAACCTTCCCGGGGGTGCGGGTGAAACAGGGGGCGCGGGTAAAACAGGGAGACGCCTCGGGGATATCCGGGGCATCTCCTTTGCAGTTGCAATCATTCGAGTTGGGGTGTTAAAAAAGGTTAGCTGGCCTAAAAGATAAAGACATGAAAAAGGGGCTTACCCCTACGGCAGATGAAAAAAATATTTTAGGCTGCAGAGGGGTTGCGGGGACTATCGGAGGATAGGTGGGCTACCGGAGGACGTCAAAATAGAAAGACCACTGCCGTTTGCTGCTGCTGCCAAAGATGCCAAGGCCGTTTTGGACATTGCCGGGCGGGGAATAGAGCTGCCCTGTAGGCACTGACGCCACGTCCTGTTTATATTTTTCGTACCAGAACAGGTAATTGTATAATTCGGGGCTTACCGACTTGACCATTATTACCACTATTCCCGGGGTCAGGCGCTGCTGGTCCCTGAAAAATTTGCGGTCGACGGCAAAACCGGTGGAATAGGTTCCGTTGAACGAGTGGGGCGGCAGGAAAATTCTTCTGAAGGGGCTGTCAAGGCTGCTGACCTGGGTGTTGGCAACACTTACATCATCCGTGAAGATATTCAGGCGTAGAAAGGTGTTCCGGGGGATGGTGTCCATCAGGAGGCGCACCCCGGGAGAATCTTTCACCGTAGAGTAAAGTTTCTGGCCGTCGGTTTTATCATAATCATACCGCTTGCTCTTCCAGTAAAAATAATGGGAAATCCTCACCAGCTGTTTGACGGCTTCAAAAATATAATAGTGTTCCACGCCGGGGGAATCGAGAAGGGTAAACTTACAGTTCAAAACGGGAAGGCCGGCATGTAAACCTGCGCTGGTGTCAAAATGGATAAGGCGGATGGCGGGCGGGACGGTTGTTTGGGCCGTAACGGTACCGGATAGGGGGTCTTGTACCTGGAGGCTATAGGAGGTGCCGGAGTGAGGCCGTTGCGGGGCGGTATAAATAGAGGCCGGATCACCCACAAAATCAGGAGAGGTATTTAGCCGCAACGACCAGGACCTGCCATCGCCGCGAAAGATCTGGACGTGGGCCGAGTTTACTTTTTCAAAGCTGATGATGCCTCCGCTACCCACCTGGATACTCTTGCTGACGGGCACTTTGAGGGAATCCCCGGCGGATATCTCGGCAAGAATAACCAATTGATTATTGACAGTGTTATTGGGAAAAGGGGATTTTTTGCAGCCGGCCATCGATAGCCCGCCACAAAGTCCGGCAATGAAAAGAAGCCGGTAGCCTGCCCTGTGCTCAAAAATCAACCGTAGTTGAGACATACGGAGTTATATTAAATAGTTTGTTTTTCATGACGATCACAATGGATTTTCCGTGCAGGGTGCCTTCCAGTCCATAGCTGTATTGACTGGGTGCGCCATAAACGTTATATATCCCTGCAGAAAAATTAAAGCCGGTTCTTTTTTTCCGGACGGGGTGATAACTGGCAGCCAGGTCAAGCCGGTGATAAGGATTGGTGCGATAATCGTTGACCCCGGAAAAATGATAGATAAACCGATAATTCCGAAGGGCGTCATCGGGGTTGTAGATCTGCTGGGCATTGTCATAGTCCGGGTAAATTCTCTCCGGCAGTGTAAAGACGTCCCCGGAAGCGATCATCCACAACAAGGAAATATCTTTCGTTTTATCTGCTTTATAGGTAACGGCAATATTGAGGTTGTGGCGGCGGTCATATTTAAAAGGAAATCGCCGTCCCTGGTTGATCTGATCAAACTGCCGCCAATTCCAGGATAAGGTATAGGCAATGTGCCAGTTCAGTTTCCGGGTGACCTTTTCCGCCATTAGTTCGAGCCCGTAACTATACCCTTTCCCGGTTTCCACGTTTTGTTCCCATGAAGAATCCGTGTTGATAAAAAAGCTTTTCCCTTCTGCATAATTTGTAACGTTATTCATTTTCTTCCAATAAACGCCAGCGGTGAGAGAAAACTTTTTCGGGGTTTTGAGCGAGTACCCCAGGTCCAGGGTATAGCTGGCTTCGGGGCTTAGGACGCCGGTAGAGGGCACCCAGGTATCGCTGTTTATTCCCAGGGAAGGATTGGTCAGCAGGTGAAGGTATTGGATCATCCGGTTATAGGAAAAATAGACCTGTTGTCCTTCCTTTAGCCGGTAGGCAGCAAAAAAACGGGGCTGGTATGAATTATAATGAAAATCTCTGAACTGGTACGCGGAGAAATGTAATCCCGGCCGCAGGAGCAGCCGTTTGCCGACATTGAACTCCCCTTCGGCATAAAGGGTATACTCCCTGAAAGGAAGTGGGGTAAAGGATTGGAAGGCACCGGGATCGATAGTAATGGTAGAGTCGAGCCTGCTTTCAAACGGTTTGATCCGGGTGAAGGCGGCCTCACCGCCGAAGTTGAGCTTGACCGTATTCGAAGCGCGTACTTCGAATTGCGTTTTGGCTGTATATTGGGCTATAGAAGAATAGGTGCTAAAAGTCCTTTTGGTAACCGGGGCGCCCGTGGAGTCATCGTAGATCGTATAAATATATCCCGCCAGGTTGTAGTAATTGCTGGTATTGAGAGAGGTGCTGACAAAGGAATTGCTGCCCAACAGGTGGGTCCAGCCTACCGAAGCCACGGTGTTGCCCCAGCGCTGCCTGTTGTTGAGGTTGTTGGCATCGACCTGCAGGCCCAATTGGTCCTGACCGGTATAAAAACTTGCCATGAGCTTGTTGTTTCTATCCAGCAGGTGGGTCAGCCGAAAGTGCAGGTCATAAAAATCATTGTCGAAATCCTTCCGGAAAGTATTCAGCACTGCGTTGAGCATACTATGCCGGAAGGAGAGCATCATCGCGGTCCTGTCTTTTTTCAAAGGGCCTTCTACCGTAAAAGATCCGGCCAGGAAATTAAGATTTGCTTCTCCGCCCCACTTCTGCATATTCCCGTCTTTTGTATTTACGTCGATGACGGAGGAAAGACGGCCGCCGTATTTGGAGGGGAAATCACTTTTGAACAATTGCATGCTGCGCATGGAGGTCTTATTGACGATGGACAGCGCCCCCAGCATATGCGTTGGATTAAATACCGGGTTGCCATCCAGCAGGAAAAGGTTGCCGTCCTGTTCGCCGCCCCGGACGAGCAGACCATTGGAAGCGTCTGCCACGTTTAAAACGCCGGGCAGCAGATACAGGGTTCGCAGCGCATCGTTCTCACCCAGGAAATTATTATACGCTTCATACTGGCTGGGTAAGATGCGTTGGTTTCTTCGTCCCGGGCTTCCTGAGACAATGACTTCCGGGATTTCTTCCCGATAGGCAAGGGCAATGTCTTTCCGCAGGTCCCAGTGCAGATCGACGGTTAAGCTCTCCGTGCGGTATCCGGCGTAGGATATCTCCAGTATGTGTCTGCCTTCCGGCAGGGAAAAGCTGAAATAACCATGGACATTGGAAAGCGTAACCTTATGAGAAGAGGGTTCGCGGATGGTAGCTTCGCCCAGGGGTTCGAGGCTGCCTTCTTCCCTGACGATACCGAAAAAGGAATACGAGGGCAGCAGTATTTCATTTGACAGGGCAGTTGTGGAGGGGATCAGCAGGATCTTGTCATTCTTTTCAATGGCTTTTACCTTCTCGCCATCCAGCACCATCTGCAGGAAAGCGCCCAGCGTGACTGGTTCTTCGTGAAGAAAGACAATCTTATCTTCCCGAAAAGAGCAGGAGGCGAATTCGATGGATATTCCGCTTTCTTTATTGACCTCATCGAGAAATTGGCGGATGGTCCCTTTTTGTAAATGGGAGTGAAAGGGCCGGTAGAGTATGCTTTTTTTTTGCGCCAGTCCTTTTTTAGTAATTGTACAACTCAAAAACAGTAATAGGAAATATATAACCGAATGCCTCATTATTGTGAAAAGACGAAACTACCTTTTTCGTGCCGGGTAGAAAGCCCCGTCATAAGCTGTATCTCCTCCAATACCTCTTTTAACGGTTGATGATCAAATCGTGCTGTGACCCTGATGGCTCTGGCCTTTTCCGACAGGTCCGGGCTAAGGATAACCGGCGTTTGAAAGTAGTCGGTTATGTCGGCAGCTACTTCCTGTAAGGGTTGATCCTTAAAGTCCAGGATACCGGTTTTCCAGGAAATAACATTTTTGTCCACTGTGGCGGAGGTAATGAATCGGTTTCCGGCGAGCAGCGCCTGTTGACCGGGGGTAAGGATAAGGCTATTGGAAGGGTCTGCCCGCTCTGTAAACTTTACTTTTCCTGTAACAACAGTCAGCTCATCGGTAGCAGCTGAATCCTTTACGAGGAAAGAGGTGCCAATGTCCTGAAAGACAGCATGAGCGGTGCGGATGCGAAAGGGTATGAAAGGATTGTAGACCGGTTCGAAAAAAGCTTCTCCGGAAAGCTCTACTTCCCTGGCTTTTTCCTCCATAAAAGAACCGGAATAATGCAGAATCGCCCCTTTCCGGAGATGTACCAGGGACCCGTCGGGCAAAACAACCTGGAGCGTAGCCGTTCCGGCGCGAATTACATTCACCGATTCGCGGATGAAATACCACCAACCTGCGGAGCCGAGTACGAGGAGAACGGATGCAGCCGCCAGGCTCCATTTCCAGGGAAAGGACCGGGCGAAAGACGGTGGAAGGGGCATCGCTGAGGACGGGGACAATGGTTGTGCGGAGGCCGGAGCGCGTATGGCCAGACGGTCCTCCACTTTTTCCAGGGCTGCTTCGACATTGAAGCTCCTCGTGTTGAGCACCTTTCCGCTTTCCCGCCAGATCTTTTCCAGGGCCTCGTATTCAAGGCGGTGTTGCAGGTCTGCTTCCAGCCAATGTTGTAGAGCAGCCTCTTCGGCCGGGCTGGCTTCCGAGTCAAGGTGCTTTAGCACGAGTTTGATATAGTCCGTGTCTTGCATGATGTTCTGGTTATACTCTAAATACGCCGAAACCCTCGTTACCCCTACGCGGCTAGAGTAAAATGCCGAGGATGACCAGGCTCAGACATACTCCGCTTTCCTTTAAAAAAGCCCTTAGCATCTTCAATGCCTTCCCCAATTGATTCTCCACGGTCTTCGGTGAGATGTCCAGGTTAGTAGCTATCTCCTTATAACTCAGCTTGCCGAATCTGCTCAAAAGAAAAATTTCTTTACACTTCGGCGGCAGCCGGGCGATCGCCTGTTGCAGCAGAAGCTTATCGTCCCTTTCTTCGTAGACCGGCTCGTCCGGGTAACCCGGGGTCTCCGTTGTGGTTTCGTAACCGGTGAATTGTACGGTGGCAAATTGCTTTTCCCGGCGCAGCCAGGTGATGCAATTATTTCGGACAGCAGTAAAAAGGTAGTAACGAATGGAGACTTCCCTGAGTAATCCGCGGCGCTGCTCCCATATCTTTATGAACAGGTCCTGTACTATATCTTCACTTGCGTCCGCGTCCTTTGTGAACGTGAAGGCATAATTACAAAGAAGATTGTAATAGGTTTTGAAGACAACCTGAAATTGTCTGTATTGATCAGTTTCGGAGAAGAAGGTCATAGATAAGTTAGCGGTACCAAGGTAGCTTAAAAATAAAGTCCATATCCTATCTGGTTAATTCTTTTTGTTAAAAAACTTCCTAATTTAACATGATTCTATGTCAGATTCACAACCTAACCAAAAAGGAAACAGTTTTTCCACCATTTTTCTGCTGGCCCGGCAGGCTTTGTCCGGCCAGCACCAGGATTATACGGCGGGCAGCATCCGGCGGGCAGTATTTCTGTTGTCGGTGCCGATGATCCTCGAGATGTGTATGGAATCCGTTTTTGCCATTGTAGACATCTTTTTTGTCGGTCGCATCGGTAAGGAAGCCGTGGCCACGGTCGGTTTGACGGAATCCGTGCTGACCCTGGTATATTCTGTCGCCATGGGACTCAGCATGGCGGCGACGGCAATGGTTGCGCGTCGCATCGGGGAAAAAAATGCGGAGGAGGCTTCCCATACTGCTGCCCAATCCATTAGCCTGGGCTTGGGGCTGACCTTGATAGTTAGCCTGGCCGGGGCTTTTTTTGCGCCGGATATCCTTTCCATCATGGGGGCCTCTTCGGGCACCGTGGAAACGGGGGCTTCTTATACGCGGATCGTTTTTGGCGGCAGCGTTGTCATCATGCTGCTTTTCCTGATCAACGGCATTTTCCGGGGGGCGGGGAATGCTTCTATAGCTATGTGGTCGTTATGGATAGCCAATGGCTGTAATATCCTATTATGTCCTGTAATGATCCATTTTTATGGGCTGAAAGGCGCGGCGATTGCCACTACTATTGGTCGGGGGGTGGGGGTTTGTTTTCAGCTATATCACCTGGCCAGGGGCAGTGGAATGATTCGCATGGTTCGAAGGCATTTTAGTCCGGATGGAGTCATTATCAAGTCCTTATCAAAGATTGCCTGGACGGGTACCAAGCAATTCCTCATCAATTCCGCCAGCTGGATCGTGATGGCCCGGCTGGTGGCCCGGTTTGGGGACACCGCTATTGCCGGTTACCAGGTCTCGATCCGGATATTGCTGTTTTTCCTGCTCCCGGCCTGGGGTATAACGCTGGCCTGGTTTTTAGCCATTTGGCTGGTACAAGGGCCTTCCGGCGTCTTTTTGGCTATCCTGGTGACAGAAACCAGTATTACGGTAGTCAGTTTTATCCTATTTAAGCGGGGTAAGTGGGAAACAGGTAAAGGTTTAGGGAAGGTTTTCATAAAAGATTCTTGCACAAGTAGAAAATAGATAATATTTTACTTTCCCTCCCGTTTATAGGAGCATCTGCCTCCCAATTACAAAAGGGGGTTTCTGATTAAAACCTTTGAAACATGCGTCGTCGTATTTTACATCCCGGATTTTGGTGTGTGCTGGTCGCATTTGTTTTACCGGTAAGTGTGTTGAGAGCCGGTAATCCAGTGACCGCAAAAAGTAAAAGTGCAAATAAAGCTGCTGCTTTTGCAGAAGAAGTAAGCAATCTATATGTACAGATAGATCTAAAACAAGCGGGTTTGACCAAAAAGGCGTTTGAATATGCCTTGAAGGGGTATTACTATCTGCTGGACCATCATTGGCTGAATAAGACAAATATTCTTTCAATTTGTGACCTGAGCCAGTCGTCCCGCAGCAAGCGGTTGTATGTCCTGGATCTGGAACAGAAGAAGGTGCTGGTCAATACCTATGTGGCGCATGGTCATAATTCCGGGAAGGAATTCGCCAATTCTTTCTCTAATAATCCTTCTTCGCATAAAACCAGTCTTGGTTTTTATGTGACCCAGGGGACTTATTTCGGGAACAATGGGCTCTCCCTGAAGATGAGGGGAATGGAAAGAGGTTTTAACGACAGAGCCAATGGCCGTAATATCGTGGTACATGGTTCGGAATATGTCGGTCCTGATTTCCTGCAGATGAACAAATTTTGCGGAAGAAGTTATGGCTGTCCGGCTGTCCCGGCAGACGAGTCTGAAAGTATCATCGATTTGATCAAAGAAGGTTCTTGTTTATTCATTTATCACCCGACCAAAAAATATATAGCCCGATCGAAGATACTTAACAGCTAGCATGGACGCACTTCAGATGGTTTGAAGGTGAAAAAGCTCAATATAGGTTCGTACCCTATGGTTGGGCTTTTCTTTTTGGGGGAAATGCCTGGCATTGTGGCGGTAATACCGGATTGCGGAGGTGAAGTAAACTAGAACTGCCAGGCGATGTATTGGGCGAGCAGCCCTACAAACAACCCGCTCCACACCTCAAAGGCGGAGTGGGCCGACAGGATTAACCGGGAGGTGCAAACCAATCCTGTCACCAGCAAGGCCACAGAAAGATAGAGGCCGGAGGCATAGACGTCATTAAAAGAAAAGAGAAAAAAGAACATCAGGGCCCCGCCCATGGCGATGGCATGCATGCTGACCTTGAAATAAATATTACAGAACCAGCCGCCGCAGATCGACAAAAAAGCCCCCAGCAGGAAATTGACGGCCATCGGAGGGCTATCCTGCAGATGCCGGAAGACATTCCAGCTCCACCAATAAAAGATCATGGTAATCATATAGGGGACGATCCTTTCCTTCACCGTCCGAAGCAACATGGACCCGATGAACTTCAGGCGCCACAACAGGAAAACAGAAAAGGCCGGGAACAGGGCATTGAAAAGCACAATATGGAGGAATCGTAATACTTTGATCTTATGCTCAAACCCTGAAAAAGCGTAGGGATGGAAAAAAATGAGGAAGCCCATCACATAGGCACTGATAAACAAGGGATGAAAAAGGTAGGAAACCAGGTGCGCGAAAAAGCGTAACACAGGGGGAAAGCTCCCTGCAGTTCTGCCAGCCACAGCTGTATTGGAGTGTGTCATAATTCTTTTCTAAGCCTTGCGACGGGAATATTTAATTGTTCGCGGTATTTGGCTACGGTCCGGCGGGCGATGTTGTAGCCTTTTTCCTGCAGCAGCTCGGTCAGTTTTTCATCGCTAAGCGGCTTCTTTTTGCTTTCTCCTTCGATGAGGTCGCTGAGTATCTTTTTCACTTCTCTTGTAGATACTTCCTCGCCGCTGTCTGTGCTAAGCGACTCGCTGAAGAAGAACTTAAGCCGATAAGTCCCGAATTCCGTCTGTACGAATTTGCTGTTGGCTACGCGGCTGACCGTAGAAATATCCAGGGCTGTCCGCTCTGCAATGTCCTTCAGGATCATGGGTCGCAATGTCGTTTCATCCCCGGTGAGGAAAAAGTCATGCTGATAATCCATGATGGTATGCATGGTGTTGTAGAGGGTTTGTTGCCGCTGTTTGATCGCGTCGATGAACCATTTGGCTGCATCTATCTTTTGCTTGATAAAAAGCACCGCTTCTTTCTGGCGTCTGTCTTTCTTACTGCCGCGGTCGTATTCCTTTAACATCTCTTTATACCCTTCGCTGATGCGCAGGTCCGGGGCATTCTTGGAGTTGAGGGAAAGTTCCAGCTTACCGCCGGTATTGGCAATGAAAAAGTCAGGGATGACATAACTTTCCGATCTGCTTCCTTCACTGACGTCGCCGCCGGGTTTGGGATTAAGCTTAATGATCTGGTTGATCACGTCTTTCAGCTGGTCATCGGTCAGGTTGAGCCCTCGTTGTATCTTGTCGTAGTGTTTCTTAGTGAATTCATCGAAGTAATAGGTGAGGACTTCGATGGCCACGTCCACGCTCTTAACGCCATTCTTTTTGCGGTGCAGCTGGATCAGCAGACATTCCTGCAGGTCGCGGGCTGCCACGCCGGGAGGGTCGAACTTCTGGATCTTTTTGATCAGGGATTCAATTTCTTCTTCGGACGTCTCGATATTCTGCCGGAAGGCCAGGTCATCGGCAATGGAAGCCGTTTCCCGCCGCAGGTATCCGTCGTCGTCGATGCTGCCGACAATCTGCTCGGCAATCCTCCGGGTCCTGTCGTCTATCACCAGCATACCCAGCTGGTCAAGCAAGATCTCATGGAAAGAAGTCTCCACCCTATGGGGCATCACCCTGTCTTCGTCTGCATCCGGATAGTTATCGTCGCGTAGTTTGTAATCGGCTACGTCATCGTCGTGTTCGCTGACATACTCGCTGATGTCAATATTTTCATATTCGTCTTCGCTGCCGTCGGCCTCTTCATATTCTTCTTTAGAGTCGAATTCGTCTTTCAGCTCTTCCGCTCCATCCTCATGATCCTCTGTTACCTCCAGCGCAGGATTCTCTTCCAGCTCCTCCTTGATCCTCTCTTCCAGGTTGGCAGTAGGAACCTGTAGCAACTTCATCAGCTGAATTTGCTGTGGAGATAGCTTTTGGAGTAGTTTTTGCTGTAATGATTGACTTAACGACATGTATATCAGGGGTTTTGCTCTGCGTTTTTCCTGAAATAACAGGAAAAGGCGCCCGAACCACAAAAATCAGGCCGTAAATCTACGTAAAAAGGAGGGATCAACCGTGCAACGAAAAAAAACTTTTCTTGTTGTATGTATTTCAATGCTTACAGCTGGCGTCTGGGCTCAATCCGGTCAATTTATCCCCGTGGAAAAAAACATCCCTGACCACCTTGAATGGAAGGCTTTTTCCTCTAAGGGACAGGCTTTTAGTCCTGCGGGGGTAGGAGTTGCCGGGGCGGGGCTGGTCGGGACGGGGGGGGTCGGGAGGGCACTACCGCCGCTGAGGGTCAGCGGCGGAGGCACCTATTATATCAGTCAGTTGGGGTTTTTTTGTAAAAAAGAGCTCTTATTTGAGAAAACGACCCATATACCCTTGCGTTTCCGCCTGGGATCGCTGGATTATGTCAACCGACTTGAAGGGAAGTAGCAGCCACTTTCTTAATAGCTGCGGCTATCTTCTCGCCTTTTTCCTTCGTTTGTTCTTCTGTCCACAATAACCCGATGGCCGTCGAGAAACAGCGGCTTATCACCTTGTCGCTGGCCGGGAAGCCGGCCGGATCGAGTGAAAGCAGCGCCTTCTTTTGCGCTTCGTTCAGGTTATTGAGGGTTGTCGCCTGACGCAGGTGGTCCCACTTGCGGAAATAATGCCAGTTATTGTCAAACCAATAGAAATTACCCGCCAGGATGCCCTGCTGTTTTAGCTCGGCGGCTACTCCGCGGGCTATCTCTTCCGTCGGCAGGAACCAGCTCAGGAAAGTATGGCTGTCGCCGGAAGGATCAGGTATGGTCCGGAAGGAAACTTCGGGCACGGTGGAAAGGATAGCTTTTAGCTGGTTATGGTTTTTTTTCTGAATGGTCAGAAACTGGTCCAGCTTGCGGATTTGTGCCAGGCCTACCGCGGCATGGAGTTCGGAAATACGATAGTTATACCCGATAAAGGGATGCAGGTCTGCGCCACGGTCAACGCCTTTATGGTCGTGTCCATGGTCGGAAAAACCATCGCATTTGGTGTAGATATCTTCACTGTTGGTGACGATGCCGCCGCCTTCCGCGCAGGTGATCGTCTTGACAAAATCAAAGGAGAAAGTGCCGGCATGGCCGATCGTTCCAAGAAACTTACCCTTGTATTTCGCGCCAAAGCTCTGGCAGGCGTCTTCGAGCAGGATCAGCCCATGTTCTTTACAGATCTGCAGCAGGGCGTCGAGGTCGGCCATAGCGCCGCACATATGCACGGGCATAACGCATTTGGTACGGGGTGTGATGGCCCGGCGGACTGCATCCGGCTGCAGGGTCAGTGTTTCATCCACATCTGCCAGGACAGGAACTGCGCCTACGCTGAGGACGGATTCGAAGCTGGCCACAAAAGTAAAGGTTGGCATGATGACCTCGTCTCCTGCGCCGATGCCGAGGGCCGTGAGCGCCGTTGTCAGGGCTGCAGTACCGCTGGACACCAGTTGCGTATAGTTGCAGCCAATGGTTTGACAAATAGCGGCTTCCAGTTCATTGGATTTCCAGATGCCCTTGCGGGGGCCATCGAAACCATACCGCATCAGGATACCGGTTTCCAGGACATCATTGACTTCTTTGCGTTCTTCCGGGCCGAATAATTCGAATCCAGGCATATTTAAAGATTTAGATTTTCAATTTGTGGCTGTTGCGGCAAAATTAGAAAAAAGCAGCGGAACTGGCTTGCTTTCCATATTGTTCCGGCTCACGGCCGTCACATAGTAATAAAACACTTTTCCTTTTTCCTCTGCTTTTCCGCTGTTAACGGTAAACCCGGCCACGGCATCATAAGGAATGAATTCAAAGGCCCGGAGGGAGTCTGTAGACAGTGTTGCCGAATCGGTACGATAGACGGCGTATCCCCGCAGCGCATCTTCAGGAGCGCCTTTGGACAACCAGGCTGTGCCGGAGAGTTCCTTCTGGTTATATTCCGTACGGAATATGGGTTCATGGGGCCGGGTCGAGTCGATCCAGGGCATGGGCTCGATCAGCGCGGGATAATTGTAGTAATTGTTTTGCAGGCTATCGCACCAGCCATTGGGGTTTTTTACAAAGGAGACGCTGCTGAAATAGATGGCTCCCTGAATTCCGGGATAATAACGCATGATCTGTATCTCGTGGGGAATCTCGTCCGGGTTGCGCCAGGCGGCGTTGGTGCCGGCCTTGTAAATACCAATGCCGACATAACAGTGCCGGCCATAGGAATGGTGGGCCCACCAATCGGCCAGTACTGCATATGAAGCGCGTGTATAGGAAATCTCCAGGTACAGCTGCGGAGCGACATAATCGATCCATCCGTTTTTCAGCCAAAGCAGGATGTTTGCATAGAGGTTGTCATAATTCGTTACACCGGCCTGGGTGTCGCTGCCATCGGGGTCCCTGGTTTTATTCCGCCAGACGCAGAAAGGGCTGATGCCGAACTTACAGAAAGGTTTTTCTTCCTTGATGACCTTGCTGATATTCAGGATGACCGAATCCACGTTACTGCGCCGCCAGTCGCCGATGGTCATCCCATCGCCATATTTGCCATAGGAAGCTTTGTCGGGGAAGTCATGGGTCGGGCTGCCCTCTACAATCTCATAGGGATAAAAATAGTCATCGAAGTGAAGGGCGTCGATGTCATAACGGTGTACGATGTCCCGGATCACGGAGGTGAGGTATTGTTGTACTTCCTTATTGCCCGGGTCAAAATAAAGTGTATTCTGAAACCGTACAAACCAGTCCGGATGGCGGCGGGTAACGTGATCGGCGGCGACGGATGAATTGCCGATGGTTTTTACCGCGCGGTAAGGGTTACACCAGGCATGAAATTCCATGCCTCGCCGGTGCGTTTCTTCGATCATGAACTGCAGGGGATCGTACCAGGGCGAGGGTGGTTTGCCCTGAACACCTGTCAGCCACTCACTCCAGGGCTCATACGGGGAGGGATAAAAGGCGTCGGCGGCAGGCCTGATCTGCACGACGACGGCATTGAGGCCATTGCGTTTGTGCATCTCCAGCTGGCGGATGAATTCTGCTTTCTGGCTGTCGGCGGGTAAGCCTTTTTTGGAAGGCCAGTCAATATTTTCTACAGAGGCAATCCAGGCAGCGCGGAATTCGTATTTGGGTTTCGACGGAGAAAGGTTCAGGGGAAAGGCTGCTGATCGAATGGCAGACGGGGCGGCGGATTGGGTTGCCGGCGCGGTGGCGGTCAGCGTATCCGGCGGGGTTACCGACTGGGCAAAACCAAGTGCCGGCAGAAGCATTCCCATAATCACCAGGAGCACGGTAGTCACATTACGCAGTTTGTCCAACAGGTCATTCAATGTCCGTGTTTCTTCTTCTGACAGGCTGCTCATAAACTTGTCTGCCTGGTCTTCGAAAGGGTCTATTTTTTCAAGCAGTTTTTTCCCTTTGGGTGTGATGACAACGTCGACGAGGCGCCGGTCTTCGGCATTGGGTGATTTCTTTACCAGTCCTTTTTTCACGAGGCGGTCGACGATGCGGCTGGTATCGCTCATCTTATCCAGCATCCGCTGGCGGATTTGCATTGTAGACAAAGCTTTGCCTTCTCCCCTCAGTATCCGCAGGATATTAAACTGCTGCGGAGTAATATCCGACTCCTCAAAAATGGAGTTGATCCTTTCTGAAAGCCAGTTAAAAGTATAGATGATATTGATCCTCGCTTTCTGATATTCGCTGCGGAATTTCCGTTGGTTTATTTCGTTTTCAAGTGCCATGATTCACGGACCTTTTTTCAAAGTGTCAGGTATAAATGTACGGAAAGAAATAATTCTATTACAGGACCTTATGTAAGTCCTGAACCAGCATGAATATCGCATATAGGTGATGGGCCTCGTGCAGCAGGAAAAATTCGGCCCATTGCTTTATGGGGAACCGGCCATATTTTGGGTGTATCCCGGATCTTCCGAGAGTCGCATCGTCCATTGTTGTCAATTCGATGATTAGCATAATGCGCTTTTCGTCTATGTCAGCGAGTAATTGATCCAGGCTTTTTTCCAGCGTAGGGGGGAAAAGGGGATCCTGTTCCGCTACATACCGGCTGAATTCGGGATCGGACTCTTCCTGCATTCGTTGGAGTCGCCGCAAGAACATGGGTTGGTAAGCCGCCAGGTGGGCAATATTCTCAAAGGCGCTGAATTTGTCCGGATGGATCCGGTGGCGCAGGACTTCTTCGGGGGTATCGCGGATCAGTTCGCGAATGGTCTGGTGCTGATACTTCAGCCGGCTGAGTATAGAAGCGGATAGTGGCATAAGGGGTGTTTTTAGTCTTGCCAAACGGTGGCGCCTTCGCTGCAATTGGCGCAAATGTCGATATTTTTCCGGCTTTGTAATATCTGCCGGCGAAATTCCACATATTGTTCATTGTGCCATATTTCCTTGAAGGGTTTGCCTTTGAGGTCGCCCAACGGATGTTGTGCATCCTTGTCGAAACAGCAGGGTACGACCAGACCGTCCCAGGTGATGACTGTTGCATGCCAGAGGCGCCAGCAATGGTTTTCAAGCGTATTTTTGGGTATGAATTCTCCGTTGCCGTCTTTCCGGTAGCGGCTGTACTTCCCTTTGGTCGGGATCAGTCCGTTAGGGTCATTCTGATAATCATAGACCTGTGCCGTTTTGAACCGGACCTGGTCCACACCGATCTCTTTTGCCAGGCGCCGGATATCCTCCAGTTGGTGTTCGTTGGGCCGGACCACCAGGAATTGAAAAAATACAAAGGGGGTCTTGCTATTCAGCTCTTTTTTCCATTTGACGATATTCCGGGCTCCTTCCAGCACTTTTTCCAGCTTACCTCCTACCCGGTATTGTTGGTAGACGTCCTGGGTCGTGCCATCGATAGAAATGATGAGGCGATCGAGTCCGCTTTCCACCGTTAGTTTCGCATTGCGGTCGTTCAGATAATGCGCATTCGTCGAAGTGGCCGTATAAATTCCTTTTGCCGACGCATAGGCGACCATATCCAGAAAAGAGGGGTTCAGGTAGGGTTCGCCCTGAAAATAAAAGACCAGGTAAAGCAGGTCTTTTGACAGCTGGTCGATAGTCTGGCGGAAAAAACTGTCTTCGAGCATACCTGTCGGCCGGGTAAAGGCGCGCAGGCCGCTGGGGCATTCCGGGCAGCGAAGATTACAGGAGGTTGTCGGTTCAAAGGAAATAGAGACGGGGTACCCCCATTGGACGGCTCTTTTCGTCCATTTGCTCAGGTAATAGCTGCTCAAAACTTTTATTCCGTTCCACAAGCGTTTTCTTGTGAGCTTGGACAATAAATTAATGGTATCGTTCCGGTTAAAATCGGGCATGGAAGCTATAAAATATAAAAATAGTAAATTATGTTTGTACCTCAGTGGCTGCCGGAAGGCAGACAGGCCGAAGGCCAAAAATAAAATGTATAGCCGGGCCGGGCTAAATTTGATAAAAGGCCGGACCGGGTAATTATGCCAATAAATACAAGGAAAAAACATATAGCCTGGAAAATCGTACTCTTTACCCTCGCTGCCGCAGTGTTGATCATGTTTGGTTTCGTTGTGTATGACTGGTGGCAGGAAAGAAGGTCGCATTTTATCCGTTATCCTGAATTCGGAATCGAAATCCCCATTAATTATAGTATTCACGGCATCGATGTCTCAAAATACCAGGATGTTATCGATTGGTCATCGGTAAAAGACATGAAGGTCGGGAATGTGCAGATGAGCTTTGCATTCATCAAGGCAACGGAAGGGCTGGGCAATGAGGATGTTTATTTCCAACGCAACTGGAAAAAAACAAAAGATGCCGGCCTGGCCAGGGGCGCCTATCATTTTTTTCTGGCTACCAAGAGTGGGAAGGCCCAGGCGGAAAACTTCATCAATTCCGTCGAATTGATGCCGGGGGATATGCCGCCGGTGCTCGATATCGAGCAAACTTATGGGGTATCCCCGGAAAAGCTGCGTGAAAGAGCGAAAGAATGGTTACAAACGGTACAGGATCACTATCATGTCATGCCGATCATTTATACCAATGTAGACTTCTACAAACAATATCTCAAAGACGATTTTGACGGATATCCCTTATGGATTGCCCATTACCTGCGGAAAGAACGTCCCAGCATTTACCGGGACTGGGCCTTCTGGCAGCATAGTGAGGCCGGGCGGGTCAACGGGATAGTAACGCATGTGGATTTTGACGTTTTTAACGGGGATTCCGCCGAGTTCAGGAAATTGTTGATCAACTAGTGTGATCCACGATGATCACCCATTGTCCGTTGGTCTTCCGGAATAAAAGCGTGTACGTACCGCCGACATCTCCTGCCTTTCTTTTCAACGCCCATTTTCCGATAACAAAACAATAGTCCGGTGAAAGCCGGTCGATCTTTAGCAGGGTGAACGTAAGCTGTCCCATTTTATCCGGGCTGTCATAATTTTTTTTATAGTTGGCCAGGGTTTTACTGTATCCATAGGAGGGGCCGGCTTTGCCGATAAAGATGAGGGAATCGTTGTTCCAGTAACCCTTCATGAAATCGTCCAGGCTGCCCCGGTTCCAGGCGGTGGCCTGATCGTCCATCAGTTTGCGGATGGCGAATTCGTCTTTTGACTGGGCGCCACCTTTTGACTGGGCAAAGGAAGCTCCTGTCAGCAGCAGCAGGAGGAAGGTCAAACCTGGTTTCATGGACTTGTTTTTGGTAAATTACTTACTCCTCGTCCATTTCCCGCAGTAATTCCTGCAATTTTTTAATGTGCCGGCCATACAGCTTGTTTACATACCAGGCATTGAAGTAATAGCTGACAATGGTCAGGGGGAGCAGGAGGAGCAGCCAGAAGAGAGAGTTTGTCCACCAGGGCGCGGGGCTGAGCCGATGATAAAGCCGGGCCCCTGTGGCATGGGGCAGACGCCAGTGGATGATCGCATAGGTAAGAAAAGCTGTCATGGGGATTATGACTGTGCCTGACAGCAGGTAAAAGCGGGTATATTTTTTTAGGGTAGTCACCTGCCGGGCGAGGTTGGAGCGCACCATACAGCTTACGCACTGCATTTCTTTGAGCAGCTGCATTTTACGATAATAATAACCGCAATAGAAAATGCCCAGCAGAAAAAGCAGCCCGGAGAGGGCCGACAGCCGGCCTTCGAATTCCACCAGGTAAAAGAGGATAACCGGAATATAGGTAATGATGATCAGCAGCAGCTCTGCAACGAGGTTGCGGCGCATTCTTGCGACGGGTCCATGGGACCTTTTTTGCAAAAGAGCAAGCAGGCCTTCCCGATCAGGCTGCTGGCCGGGCGGAGAATCCTGGTTGTCCCAGATATATTTAAGGTTTTCCAATTCCATAAGCGGCCTCTTTTGTCATTTTACGTAGTTTATCCTTTATCCGGTTCATTTTCACCCGCAGGTTATTCTGGGAAATTCCCAGGATCTCTTCCATCTCCAGGTAGCTTTTATCTTCCAGGTAGAGCATGGTCAGCGCTTTCTCCACTTCCGTCAGCCTGTTAATGGCTTGGTACAGCAGATGTAGCTGCTCTTCTTTTTCCCCGGAATACTGGATATCCTGCAATTCGGTGGGTAGCAGTTCCGGGTCGGCAGGGGTAATCCGGCGGCGTTGTTTGCGAAGATCGGAAATAGCGGTATTCAGGGCAATGCGATAGAGCCAGGTGCTAAATTTAGCATCTCCCCTGAAGGAGGGGTACGAACGCCAGAGCTGAATGATGATCTCCTGGAACAGGTCCTGTCTGTCGGGCTCAGTAAAGCAATATAACCTGCATACTTTATGCAGTATCCCCCGATGTTCGTTCACCAGGCGGATAAAAGCTTCCTGTAAGTCGGGGTATAACAATGGCGCGGTTTGCACAAATTATACCATTTGTCGGCAATAAGAAGAAAATATTACATTCGCGCCCATGGATAAAATCTATCATCTTTCTTCCTGTACCACCTGCCGGCGGATATTGCAGGAGATTCACGCGGACAAAAAGGGGATTGTATTACAAGACATCAAAGGAGAAAAGATCACTCCGGCGCAATTGGATGAGCTGAAGGAAAAAGCGGGCTCTTATGAAGCCTTGTTTAGCCGGCGGGCCATTAAGTATAAGGAGATGGGCTTAAAGGACGAGCAGCTCACCGAAGCGGACTACCGGCGGTTGATATTGGAGGAGTATACTTTTCTTAAGAGGCCGGTAGTTTTGGCTGGGGACCGGATATTTATCGGGAGTGAGAAAAAGACCCTAACAGCATTAAAGGAAGCTTTTTAATTCTGCGATAGTATTTTTATGCCGAACAGGCCCTGCTGCTGGAGTACCTTTACTTTTATCAGTCCCTGCATGCCGGCATAGTCCCGGGCAGAGCTGAATATATAAGCTTCCGGCAATTCGACGATCCTCTCCCGGACGGGATTTTCATGAATATGTTGTATACGGTCGAGCAGGATCCGGGGATGTTCGCTGTCGATGCGCAATGGGCTGCTGCAGTTCTGCCACAAATAAAATTTCTCCAGACGGCGGAGCGACTTGGGATACTCTTCAAAATGCCGCGTCATCCATTCCCGGCGGAAATCCCTCTCCATTTCTATTGTTTTGAGGATTGCCGGTGTTGTAAATTTCTTAAAATCCCTTTCAAAATAGGCGGGGGCTGTACCGTCCTTTGTCCGGACCACGAGGTGAAGGTGGCTGCTCATCAGGCACCAGCTGTAAATGGTCAGTCCCTGTGTTTCGATAAAATAATTCAGGGCGTCTGCGATCGCCTGCTTATAAGCCGGCCTGACGAATACATCGATCTTATCCACGGTGTTCAGTGTCAAAACGTAACAGGCGTCAAGGGGGAGTTTCGGCTTATCATTGGATAGCATAACCTTATCATTTTATTCTGATTACAAAATAGTTGCAGGTTATGGGAAAGGGAATGTCTTTAAAGATACAAAAAATCGACCCTTTTCGTTTGCTGTGGTTTGAATTTCGGCAAAAAATTAACCAAAAATAGAATTTTTAGCCTCAATACCATTAATGTCTGCAGCCGAGGCTGCGAACTGAACTCCGTTCAGTTCAGGTTATTTTTTTTCAATATCCGTGGGGAGTCCTGTTCCGGTGGCTAATTTCACCTTTTGCCGGGGATAGGCGCTGCAATATATATAATGCCCGGGGTCATCAACCCATTTTGCTTTTAGGAGTGTTTCAATGGGGGAAGGCAGGGGTTTTTCTTTTTTAAACAATTTTCCGAGGTCCACCGGTTGATTGCCGAATTGCCAGAAATGATGTTCGGAATCATGCTGGTACCGATTGGCAAAAAAATGGAATAAACGCATTAGCCATTCTTTACGACTTTCTTCGGGGTGTTCGGAGATGGCGCGGAGGAGCTGTTTAGCTGAGATGCTTTTAAGATCGCGTAATACTTTCGGCAAATTACCTTTGCCCTGTTCAACGTCTGCTATCATATACAGCTGACTGGGCAGGATGGCATATTCGTATACCCGTAACCGTTTGTTATCTATACAGTAGTTGAGATTTTCTACCAACAGATCACAATATTCGTAGCGGGTGAACACGTCAATCCCGCCAACTACGGTTAGGGTTACAAAATACAATCCGTTTGGCTGTATCTTGTATATTTCGGTCATGCGTAAAAGATAGCAAAGTTTTGTTAAAATCAATAGCTGTGCCTAGTTTCAGCCTGCCGGAGAAAGATTTTTTTTTACATCGCTGCTGTAAAAGTCTTTATTTTTTCCCGCCCGTAGAAAAACTCTCCGGAGGAGAAGTTTTCCCGCGTAAAAGACTGCGAAATGACGACAGTTATGCAAAAAATTTGCAATAAAGGCCGCCCGAAGAAATCAACAAAGACTATACCTCTACGATGCGTAATTTGGCAAAGTTGAGCATGATCTTCTTTTCTCCATTGTACTGGAATCTGACCGTTGCGATCGGGCTATGAGCTGAACCTTCGATGCTCATGACTTCGCCGAAGCCAAATTTCTGGTGTTCTACTTTTTGTCCTGGCTGCAAAGCGGAAGTATCACTGGCAACAAAGCCGGGTGTCGGATTGTGCTCGATCGTTTTCATGTACGGCTTCGGGGGAACGTATGCCGGCTTGGTCTCTTTTTTTGCCGGAGGGGGGCCATATTTTTTTTCAGCCTGGGCGGCTGAATTTCCGAATCCATTGCCGTGCATGCGGTCGTAGGCAGATCCGGATGGGCCTGAAAAGCCCTGGTTACGGATACCGCCGCCGGCGAAACTGCGGTCTAAATATTCTGAAGGGATCTCGTCTATAAAACGGCTGGGTTCATTTTGGACCAGGTTGCCAAAACGATAGCGGGTGTTGGCATATGTGATCCACAATCGCTGTTTGGCCCGGGTGATTACCACATAGAAAAGTCTTCTTTCTTCTTCCAGCTCTTCCCGGGTATTGATGGCCATTGCATTGGGAAAGAGCATTTCTTCCAGGCCGGCGGCAAAGACGCAGGAGAATTCCAGGCCTTTGGCAGCATGGATACTCATCAGTTTTACCGTATCGGCATTGGGGTCTTTTTCGTCGGCATCCGTCAGCAGGGTAATCTGTTGAAGATAATTGCCCAGTCCTTTGTTTTCGGCTTCCAGCACACCATCTTCATCCGGCAGTTCGGTAAACTCTTTGATAGAGTTGAGCAGCTCCTGGATATTCTCATACCGGGCGAGGCCTTCTGTCGTCTTGTCGTTGAATAATTCTTTTACCAGGCTGGTTTGTTTTCCTACGTGGGCTGCTACTTCATAAGCATTGTGTTTTTCGAGCATGCTGGAAAAACTACGGATCATCAGCACAAAGTTTTCCAGCGCCTCCAGCGTACCTGCCTTGAAACCAAATTCTTTTGCCCTGGATATCACTTCCCACAAAGAAATGTTCTGTTCATTGGCATTCAACACGGCCCTGTCGATGGTCGTCTTGCCAATACCCCGCGCGGGATAGTTGATGATACGTTTCAGGGCTTCTTCATCCCTGGGGTTCACGATGATCCGCAGGTAAGCGACAAAATCCTTTATCTCTTTACGGGCGTAAAAGCTGACCCCTCCAAACATGGTATAAGGAATAGCCATCCGGCGCAGGCTTTCTTCAAAGGCCCGGCTTTGTGCATTGGTCCGGTAGAGAATGGCAAAATCGCGGTTGTTGTAGTGATTGCGCAGGCGTTGTTCCTGAATAGTATCAGCCACGAATTTTCCCTCTTCGTTGTCCGTCATGAGCCGGACCAGGCGAATTTTCTCCCCGGTAGAATTATCCGTCCAGAGATTTTTGGGTATCTGTCCCTTATTGTTCTTGATAATTTCATTGGCTACATTGAGGATGCTTTGCGTGCTGCGATAGTTCTGTTCCAGCATGACGACTTTGACATCGTCATAATCTTTCTGGAACTGGAGAATGTTCTCGATGGTAGCGCCCCGGAAGCTGTAGATGCTTTGTGCATCGTCTCCTACGACGCAGACATTCTCGTGCGCCGCGCCCAATAATTTTATGATCTCGTACTGGGCAGGATTGGTATCCTGGTATTCGTCGATCATGATATACTTGAACTTGTGCTGAAACTTGTGCAGGCTTTCCGGATGATTCTTGAGCAGCTCGTACATATTGACCAGCAGGTCATCGAAGTCCATCGCCCCATTTTTCTTGCAGCGGGCTGCATACGCAGCAAATATCTGGGCGATGGCCGGCCGGTTAGCGCGTATGTCTTCTTGTTGGATAGCATAGTCGTTAGCATATTCAACGGGTCCTACCAGGCTGTTCTTTGCCTGGGAAATGCGGTTGTATACAGCGTTGGGCTTGTAGTGTTTATCATCCAGGTTCAGCTCATTGATGACGGTCTTCACCACGCTCTTGGCATCGTCCGTGTCATAGATGGTAAAATTCCTGTCATAACCAAGGTGATGGGCTTCGCCCCGTAAAACGCGGGCAAAGACGCTATGGAAGGTGCCGATGAACAGGTTTCTCGCCTGGGAATCCCCCAGGATCTTTTCCACTCTCTCCTTCATTTCTTTCGCCGCCTTATTCGTAAAAGTGAGGGCCAATATATTAAATGCACTTACCCCCTGGGCCAGCAGATGGGCAATACGCGTCGTCAGCACCTTGGTTTTGCCGCTGCCTGCCCCTGCCACGATCATAATAGGGCCATCTTTATGTAGTACCGCTTCTTTCTGCCGGTCATTCAGGTCGCTGAAATAGTCTCGCATGTTGCGAAGTTAGTTAAATCCCGGTTAAGTTTGGGGCCCCGGGACGGGCCTTGATATCCACTAAGTTATATGTGCGCCGGCAATGGTTGCTACGGTATGCCGGAGATTATTTAGATTTACTGTATTTATGTTACCTCAGGCTCTTCCTTATCAGCTGAAAGTTCGCGACTATTTTAAACAACAGACTTCCACCTGGGAGTTTTTTGCCGCTGCCCGTACGCGGGAAGAACAGCTGGTTTCCTTCCAAACGGAATTGTTAAAAAATACTTATCAGTTTCGACGCGAGACGGATACGGCCCTTTATGAAAAGATCGACCTGGCCCGTGAAAAACTGGGCTTGGGGACACTGCCGGTCACTGCATACCAGGCGCAACAGGCCAATGATCCCGAGCTGAATGCCAGTATTGTTTATCTGCACCAGGAAGCGCACATTGTATTTAGCGGTCCCATCCTGGCGAGGCTGAACGAAACCGAGCTGTTGGCCGTTATCGCCCACGAGCTGACCCATGTCCGGCTTTATACCCTGCCGGATGGCGACCTGGAAGTAGCAGACCGGATCATTACGGCTATCGCCAATAATTATAATAGCGACCCACCTTATTACCAAACAGCCAGGTTGTTCAAGCTCTATACTGAGATATTCTGTGACCGCGGCGCATATGCTGTACTGGGAGACACGGGGCCAATGATCACCTCGCTCGTGAAGATAGCCACAGGGTTGTCGGAAGTAAATGCGGAAAGTTATAGCAGGCAGGCGGACGCCGTCTATTCTGCCGAACCCGGTACGCAGTCGGTGATGCCGACCCACCCGGAAAACTTTATCCGGACCCGGGCGCTCAGGCTTTGGCATGAACAGCAGGGAGTGGCGGGCGCGGCGCCAGGGGAAGCGGTAGCGCCGGCGCCAGGGGAAGGGACGGCGGAGGAGGCCATTTCCCGGATGATAGAAGGGAAACCCGAACTGGACCGGCTGGACCTTTTTACCCAGCGGGAGCTGAATGACCTCACCAAACTATTCCTGCAGGAGTATCTCCGGCCCAAATGGTTTCAGAGCACCCTGGTAATGGGATTGGCGCGGGAGTATTTTCCTATCGACAAGCGGGCCAGGCCTGACCTTAGCGGCGCCGGGCAGGGACTTGCGGAAGCTGAGCGGGAAAGGCTGATCGACACCATCACCGGAGCACACTCCAGTATCCGGGATTATTTTGCCTATGTGCTGCTGGACTTTGTCCTTGCCGACCCTTCACTGGAAGAGATGCCGGCGGGCCGGGCCTTTGAATTTGCAGGAGAAATGCAGTTGACCACCGCCTACGACCCTATCTATAAAAAAGAATTACAGCTCAGCGATAAAAAATGGCAGCAGCACAAACAAAAAGTGCATGAAGCCTATGCAACCGCCCCTAAAGATTAAGACCTATCGTATGGAAATGAACCGCATCCCATTTACCGCTTTTCTGCCTGCTGCCTTCGACAGGGGAGATTATTCCACCGACGATAGCATTGCCTTCGTCAAACCTCTCTTCCGGGAGGTCTTAAGCTTTCATGAAGCGGGACAGGTCGGCCCCTTTGAAAGGGAGGACGCGCTATTCCTCACGGCCGGCGTCCTGGATATCGATGAAACCAAAGCCCATGCGCCGGTACAAGCCCTCTACCGGGTGCTGGCCCTCTCTCCGCGTGAGCAGTCCCGGAGTTTCGACGTGGTAGATAAGATCAAGTTGCTGGCTGAAACCGGAGATGATACGATGAGTACGAAAACGCTCCAGGTGCATACGGACCTGCGGGAGCCGTTGTTATCCCCGGCTTATCTGCCCGGCTACCGCAGTTTTGAACAGCTGGTTGGCCACCATGACCCGCAAACCGACATCTTTTGTCTGGGTCTTGTTCTCGGCAGCATGGCCATGGGCCTGGACCTTTATGATGCAGAAGACCTTCACTTATTTGCCCGCAGGCGAACCAATCCTTCCCTCCATTACCCCCGCATACATCCAACTTTGGGCCGGCTGATCACCGAGATGACGGAATTAGACAGGAGCCGGCGGTCCCAGGACCTTTATGATATCATCCGGAGGATGGAACACTACCGGGACTATGATCCCGAAAAACAAACCGATCTCACCCGGGTCGCCGGTTGGGTACACAAAGAGCTGAAGGAGCGGGAAACCTTTATCCTGAACAGGCTGCGCAACCGTCTCTTCGATACCAGCCGGCGCAATCGCCTGCTGTATTACAAGCCGAACATGCGATTCGTCAACCTGACGGTCAGCAGCGTACCGATCGTCCTGCATTACCAGAGCATCCGGCCCGAGCTGCTTTTTACCTGGAACGGCGAGCTGGCGGAAAAGATCACCGGCATGAAGGAGATCTTGCTGAATAAATACCTGCGCTTTGAAGACCATGGTTATCTGCCCTCTTCTTTAGACAGGGTCAGGGTGGAGTCGCAGCGAGATATTCAGGAATATGGGTTCAGCCAGCTGAAACTGGTGATCGCCTTTCTCAACTGGCATAACCTGAAGGAAGACCCAAAAGAAAGGATTCAAAGTCCCTTGTTATTATTACCCGTAAGTCTAAAAAAGAACAAAAAGCTCAAAGAAGATCATTACGTATTAAAAGTGCTCGACAATGCCGCAGAGGTCAACCCGGTGCTGGCGGGGCAACTGAAAGAGCTGTATGGTATCCGGCTACCCGACTTCATCGACCTGGATGAAATGAGTCCGGAACAATTCTTCAACCATGTAAAAGCACAGATAGAAGAGGCGAATCAGGGCATCGTCCTTCACTATATCGACAAGCCCCGTATCCGGCTTATCTACAGCGAAGCCCGGCAGACGGTGAACAATTACCGCAAAAGATTACGCCGGCAGACGGGACGGGAGACCAGCTATCAGTCTATCCCTTACAGTTATGATCCGGAGCATTATAAACCACTGGGGCTGGAGATATTCCGGTCACGCATCGAGCCTAAGGCCAGCTTTTTGGAATTCCTGATGAACTCCGAAGTCCGGATGAGCCCGGGCCGCCTGGTAGATCCCGGTGTGCGGGAGCGGGATATCTATGAACTGGCGGAAAGCGAAAGTAATCCCTACAGCTGGGATTTTGACGTTTGTCATATGGTGCTCGGTAACTTCAACTATAAAAAAATGAGCCTGGTCAGAGACTACAATACGGTCATCGACCAGCAATTACAGCATCATGTTTTTGATGCGCTGTTCAGCGAGCAGCCGCGAAGTTTTCCAGCGCATACATTCGACCTGAACAGACCCGATGACTGGTATCATGTGATTACGGCAGACCCTACACAGACAAGGGCTATTCTGCAGAGCAGGGCCGGTTATAGTTATATTATCCAGGGTCCGCCCGGCACCGGCAAGAGTCAGACCATTACCAACCTCATTGCTGATTTTGTCGCCCGGGGAAAGAATATTCTCTTTGTCTGCGAGAAAAGGGCCGCCCTCGATGTCGTTTATCATCGCCTGAAACAAGTGGGCCTCGAAGAACTGTGTTGTTATATCCACGACAGCCAGGGCGACAAAAGAGAGTTTATCAAAAACCTCAAAGCCACCTACGAAGATTTCGTCCAGAATAAATTGGACCTTACACAGCTGAAAACCAAACGGCAGCTGTTGGTGGACAAAATAAACACCAATCTGGACCTCCTCCGGGAGTTTCATACGACCAGCCTATCGGAAGGAAAGGATACCGGCTTGGAGATAAGGCAGCTTATCGAACGCATCATTCTGTTGCGGGAAGAGCTGGTCCCCATCGATGCAAAAGCCGAAGAGCTGCTCCCTGTTTATACTGACTGGAAGGCCGCCGGGCCGGTCCTGACAGAACTGGAGGCCATTCTCGAAGAGACAGGCGCCGACCCTGTTTTCTCCGCACATCCTTTCAGCCGGATACAGGAAGAAATTTTGCTTTCAGACAGTCCGCACCAGGAGCTGGACAAGGCTTTACAACAGGCTTTGGCCTTACTGGACGAAGCGGAGACGCTTCTGCGGAACTGCCAGGCGGATCCCCGGCATACGCAGGAGCCCGGGCGGCTTAAAAACCTGGTGCAGTTTGCCGTGCTGTTATATCCTTTTGCCCTGACGGGTTGGCTATCAGTGGCCGACCCTGACCGGGAAGAAGCAAAAGAGCTCGGTCGCCGGTTTCGTCACTACAAACAACAGCAGGAGGCGCATCAGCAGGCAGCGAAAAGGAATGAATACTGGAGCCATAAGTTACCCGAACAGGATCTTGATGCGGCCATCGTGCTGGCCGCGAAACAGGAAGGGGCCTTCTTCAGCGTGTTTAATGGAGCCTGGAAAAAGCTAAAGAAACAAATACAAGACAGCTACGATTTTTCCCGGCATGCTGTAAAACCTTCTATCGGGAACCTGTTAGTACAGCTGAAAGCAGAATATGAAGCGGCGGCGCAGGTGGAACAGGTAAGGCGGCAACTGGAAGAAGACTACCAGATGGATAATCCCGATACGGCCAGGCTCAGCATCGACCTCCTGCAAAATAAGAAGGGGCATGCGGAGCTGGATTATTTGTTGCGGCATCCGGAAGGGCCCGCGATGGTAATCTCTTTACAGGCGCTGCACCAACCGTTGAGCCGGCTGGAGACCCAATTGAAGCGATGCCTGCAGGAAACACCTGCGGGTACTCTTTCCGACATCCGGGATGAGCTGATGAATATCCGTCTCAATGCGGACGGGCTTCGGGACTGGCTGTCTGTTCTGCGGGCGTTGGCTGGGTTATCTCCAACGGTGAAAAAAGCCCTTCGTAGTTTGCCGCTCCGCGTAATGCAATTGGAGGCGGCTATCATTAAGAAAAGCCTGGACGACCTGTACCAGACCAATCGTGTTTTTCGCGGTATTGACAAGCAGGCGCTGGACAAGGCGGTACAGCAGCTGGGCGAAGGATACCTGGCTTTACAGGAATTAAATGCAGATATCATCCGGGCTTATGTACGGCAAAAATTCCTGCAGCAGGTGGAATTATCGGGCAGGCCAGCCAGCCAGCTCAATGAAGAGCAAAAGAAGTTTAAAAAGACCTATACGGAAGGCCGAAAGATCCTCGAGAATGAGTTTGGAAAAAGCATGCGTTATAAAAGCATCCGGGAGCTTTCGGAGAAAGAAAGCGGGCTGGTCCTGAAGGATATTAAACCGGTTTGGCTGATGAGTCCCTATAGCGTCAGCGACAGCCTGCCCCTGGATTGCGATCATTTCGACGTAGTCATCTTTGACGAAGCCAGCCAGATCACGCTGGAAGAAGGCGTACCTGCGCTGTACCGTTCGGGTCAGACGATAATCGTCGGGGATGAAAAACAAATGCCGCCGACAGATTTCTTCAGTGCGCGGACAGAAGACCCGGACGACATGGATAAACCCGAAGACGGAGAAGAGAACGAATGGCTCAGCGACGATGCCGACAGTCTGCTGGTACAGGGCGCACGCAAGCTGGAGTCCACTCTCCTGAGCTGGCACTATCGAAGTCACTATGAAACGCTGATCAGTTATAGCAACCATGCTTTTTATGCCGGCAACCTGCTGACTATTCCAGACAAGACGATCCATCATAGAGAAAAGTCGCCGATCCGTGTTACAAAGCCGGAAGAAGCGGTGACAGGTGTAGATTGTCTTTTCGACCGCAGCATCAGCTATCATCTTCTGCCGGACAGCGTATATGAGAAAAGAAATAATTCCGGCGAGGCCGACTATATCGCTCACCTGGTAAGGGAGCTATTAAGCCGGGATACCCGGGAAAGCATTGGTATTGTTGCGTTCAGCCAGGAGCAGCAGTCTACCATCGAGACGGCGCTGGATCTGCTGGCGGAGAAAGATGCCGTCTTTGCCCAGAAACTGGAAGAAGCCTATAACCGTACGGAAAACGATCAATTCACCGGGCTGATCATCAAAAACCTGGAAAACATCCAGGGTGACGAACGGGATATCATCATCATGAGTGTCTGTTATGGTCCCGACAGCCGGCGCCGGATGCTGATGAACTTTGGCCCTGTAAATAAAAAAGGCGGTGAAAAACGCCTGAACGTACTGTTCAGCCGCGCCAGAAAACACATGGCCGTCGTGAGCAGTATCCGGTACGAACAGATTACCAACGAATACAATGAAGGGGCCAACTACCTGCGACGTTTCCTGCAATATGCCGAGCTGATCAGCCTGGGCCGGATGTCGGCGGCAAGGACCATACTCGATAGCCTGGTGCCACAAAAGGCAGAAGAACACGGCGCCATCCAGCCGACGGTGATCCGTACACAGCTGAAAAGTCAGCTTACGGCCTTGGGTTATGAAGTGGCCGAACAAGTGGGACAGTCGGATTTCAAGTGCTCGCTGGCCGTCAAACAAAAGCCGGAGGACGAGGCTTATTCGCTGGCCATCCTCATCGACGACGATCTGCATTATCGCAATGGGAACCTGGTCGAGCAGTACTATCAGCGGCCTGCTATCCTGAAAGCTTTTGGCTGGAAGGTATTACCTCTTTATGCTAAAGACTGGCTGCATCAGCCACAGAAAGTAATGGAACAGGTGCTGAAAGCGCTGAAAGAAGAGGCGGCGCCAGTGCGTGCGGACCCTCCGGTGTCGACGGCGGTGCAAAATGTTGAGCCGATAGATTTCGAGGACAGGGGTGAAAGTACCCGGAGCAGTGCGGCCGGTCTATATGACCACCTGGTTTTCCGGCGGCTGGTGTTTAGCGAGGCGGGCGCCGACAAATTCTGGGAATCTGCTACGGATGGCAATAAACTGGTAACCCGCTGGGGAAAAGCAGGAATGCGGGGACAAGCCCAGTTCAAAACCTTTCCCGATGAAGAGGCTGCCCGTAAAGAACAGGACCGGCAGGAGAAGGAACAATTGGCAAAAGGATATCAGGAGCCGCGCTGAGAGCCGCCGGTGAGACGGGTATTCTTCATCGCGCCTTTGCTGTTGGTTTTGCCTTTACCGGAAGGGAACCCGGGAATATTGCTTTTGGCGGCTGCGGGTTGTTTGCCGTCTTTTTTCTTTTTATTATTGGGTATGAGAGCCATATAAATTATTTTTAATAAGATAACAGAAATATAACCCGAAAGTACTATTTTTTTGTGTGTGAAGAAGGCACTGCTTGCCGAAGTCTCAATTATTAACTTATGCCTAAAGAACTCTATTTCGATATCAGCTCGGAAGACAGTGGGGGTAGCCTCTACCGGATCACCGGGGAAAATGAAGGTTTACCCTTCTATTACAACCATAGCACGTATGACGATGAAAAGGACGAGGTAAAGGTCTTCGAGACCCGGTATGCCGATTTTGCGGGTTTTTGGAAAGACCTGATCAAAGATCCCCGGTGGTATTACCGGCATCCTTTATTCGTACATCCGGAGCAGCGGGAATTTGTGCGGCAGCAGCTGGCGACAGTGAATTGGGCGGTGCACCCGGATAAAAAATGGCAGGAAAGCCATCAGCGACAGTGGAAAAAAGTGTTGACCGACCCGGGAACATATTACGAGTCACAGGCGGGATAAAACGCGGGCCGGCATGGGCCGTTGTCCCGGGCCTTTGTGTAAGCCGTCAAGCCTCATAAAACTCTTCTCCGTATACATCGATGAGCGGCTGGCCCATGCGCTGTAAACATTCATTGCATTGCTGCAGGAGTCGTGGAGAAGCGTTGGATGAATAATAATCTCCCCGGTACCAATAGCTGAACAAAGGTTGCAGAGGCAACTGATCGCCGTTTTGACCCTGAAGAATGATCCAGTGCAGACGTGCGATCTCGTTATCCGGAAGATGGTTGAATACCCCACTGTTCAGCAGCTCCCTTGTTAAATCTACCAGTGTGCTTATCATAACATCCTTTTTAGTTATAGGAAAGTTCCTGCAATTATATTACCAGACTATGAAGCTTGTGTTAAACTACTGTGTCGCAGGCTGATTGTGTATTACCTGTGGATTACGGTAGCCGGCTGATACGGTAGCGCTGCAGCGAACCATCAGTTACGCCTTAAGCGATTTGGACGGAGCAGATGGTTTTCTCATCCAGCGGGAAAGTTCTGTATTGTCGTCTGACAGCAGGGTGAGTATCCCGTTGCGAAGGCGATAGTGCGTCGTGCTCCTCAAACTCTTCATAAATGCAGGCTCATTATAACCCGGGCAAGCCATTTTTGTTGTAATGATCTTGTCGCTGAAGGAAAGGCTGCTATCTTTTTTACTAAAGTAGAATGTACCCCGCATGGTATTGCAGCCGGTATTACCGGAAAAATGGGACTTTGTCAAGTCCAGCAGGAGTGTCGGCCTTTTACCTGCTGCGGTATCAGAAGCCAGCACCGGCTGCAGGAACCAGGGTCCCCCTAAAGAAGTGGTATCCGGTGGGGCCGGAGCTGCGGTGGCTGTCCTAACGGTATCCGAGGGAAGTTTGGCCGGCTTTCCGATTGGGGACTGGCAGGCGACAAGAAGGAAGAAGCAGGCGGCAGCAATGAATTTCATGGTGATATTTTTACAGGTTTTCAAAACTTCAGGAACCACTTGCCTGGATCAAGTCCGAAAAACTATGCCAACAGTGTTGGGATTATGAGCCGGGTAGGATCCTGCGTCCGAAGGGTAGTGTCGATGTTGTCAGCAAAAAGCTGGGGAATTAATTCCCCCGGAGGGTGATAAATCTTAATTTGCTGTCAATTAAGATTTATCGACAGCTATGCTCCAGGACAACCTTTTACTAATCATATCCTTACTGTTTGTCGTCTCCATGCTGGCCATGCTGAGCCATAAGCTGCATATCTCCTACCCTATTTTCCTCGTGATCGCAGGGCTTATCATTAGCCTGGTGCCCGGCATTCCACCAATAGTGCTGGACCCGGACCTCGTATTCATCATTTTCCTGCCGCCGCTGCTGTATTCAGCAGCCTGGTATACTTCGTGGCATGACTTCTGGAAATTCCGGCAGCCTATTGGCCTGTTGGCTTTCGGGCTGGTCATCATTACTTCCTGCGCGGTGGCCGTCGTTGCCAACTGTATGATCCCGGATTTCTCACTGGCGCTGGGTTTTTTGCTGGGCGGGATCATTTCGCCGCCTGATGCCGTCGCCGCCTCCAGCGTCCTGCAGACCCTGAAGATACCCAGGCAGGTCGTGACCATCCTGGAGGGAGAAAGCCTGGTCAATGATGCATCCAGCCTCATCGTCTTCCGTTTTGCCCTGGCTGCCATTTTCACAGGGAAATTCATCTTCTGGAAGGCAGGAGTGGATTTTATGGTTGTCGTTTCGCTGGGTATACTCATCGGGTTGATCATAGGAAATATAGTTTATGCCATTCACCGGTGGCTGCCGACGACGCCCAGCATCGATACGGTTATTACCCTGCTGTCCCCTTACCTGATGTACATCACGGCTGAACACTTTCATGCTTCCGGGGTCCTTGCCGTAGTCAGCGGCGGGCTTTTTGTGAGCTACCGGTCGCATGAGCTGTTTAGCTATAGCAGCCGGCTTCAGAACCAGGGCGTTTGGAATGTTGTGGTATTCCTGCTGAACGGGGTCGTTTTTATCATGATAGGACTGCAGCTGCCGGGCATTGTCAGGGGGCTGGGTGAATATTCGTTACATGCGGCCATTCTCTATGGGGTTGTCATCAGCCTGGTGACTATACTCGTTCGCCTGGCCTGGGTCTTTCCCGGGGCCTACCTGCCCCGGATATGCAGTAAAAAGATCCGTATCCGGGAACGCAATCCCGGTGCAAAGAACATTTTTGTCATAGGATGGAGCGGTATGCGGGGCGTGGTTTCCCTGGCTTCGGCCCTGGCCATCCCCATGCTGCTTACCGACGGGACGGCCTTCCCTCACCGGAACATGATCCTTTTTATCACCTTTACTGTCATCCTTTTCACCCTGGTGCTGCAAGGGCTGACTCTTCCTTACATCATTCGCAGGCTGCAGATCACTGTAAAGGAAAACCAGGAAGAACAAAGGTTGTCCATCCGCTTGCGTCTTGCCACAGCGGCGCTGGAACATATTACCTCCGCGTATACCAAAGAGGCAGAATCCATCGATGCCTTCAACCGGCTGAAAGCCCGCTACGAGCGGATGGTGGAAATAACGGGCAAGCGGCTGGAAAACGAGGAAGGCGACGAGGTCAACTTTTTACCGCGTTATCGTCAGCTGTTGCTGGAACTGGTCGGCATCCAACGCCAGGAACTGCTGCAGATGCGGCGGGACAATGAATACTCCGAAGAATTACTCCGCAACAAGGAGTTCGAGCTGGACCTTGAAGAAGCCCGTTTCCGGCGGTAAGGCGGCTAAAATATCAACAAAAAATTATAATATGAGGAAAAGCACATATATTAGAAAGAAATACCATGAAAAAGCTAAGCCTTTTCCTCCTCTTTTCCTGCCTGGTGGCAGTCTCCACACAAGCTCAATTAAAGGATGTCCTCTCTAAAGCCTCCGGCGCCGGAATGCCCAATCCCGGCAGTCTTCTAACCCAGTTCGCGGGAGCCTTGAAGCCCACCTCCTTTCTTCCTTCATGGGGCAGCGGCGGAAAAACCGACTGGCTCGGTGCTGCAGGCAAGGTATCCAACGCTGTCAGTATGGCGAAAAGCGTATCATCCCTGGCCGGGTTTATCAAACCGGCCATGTTCAAACAGGGTTTTAATGCAGGTAGCATTGCGCAGGCTGCCAGCGCTGTTAAAACTTATTCTGACGCCAGCGGTGTACTGAAAAGCCTGGAGGGCGGCCTCAAACCGGAAGCCTTTGTCAGCAGCTGGGCCGCCAAGCGAAGCAACTGGCTGAGTGCGTTGAATCTGCTTAAATAACGAATAGATAACTTTTCAAAACTCATTTTTTATGTCTGACGAAAAACAGTCGATGGCCGATAAAGCCAATGCCTTAAAGGAACAAGCAGCAGAAAAGCTCGGCGAATTGAAAGACAAAGCAGAGGAGCTGACAGAAAATCTCCGTGAAAAAGCTGGTCAGGCCTGGGATAAAGTAAATTCACCGGAAACAAAAGAACAGCTACATCACCTCAAAGACCAGGCAGAAGAAAAACTGGAAGAGGCGGGAGAAAAGCTGCACGAATTGGCAGATAAAGCAAAGGGCCTGTGGGAAAAGGTGGCGGGGCATCATGAAGACCCGGAGAAAAAAGCCTAAGGCGGGAGCCCGTTACACCTAGTCGAGGCTTACCGGTCCCGGTTGTTGCTGAGTTATATGACGCACATGCCGAAGAACTACGTGATAGAGTTCTTCGGGGCTGAATGGTTTTACCACTACGTCATTGAGACCGGCTGCAAAGGCCTCGCTTTCCACTTCTTTTGGCGTGCTGGCCGTCAGTGCGATGATGGGCAGGGTCTCGCCTCTTTTACGCAGCAGGATGGTAGCTTCGTATCCATCCATCACCGGCATATGGAGGTCCATCAACACCAGCTGGTGCCGGGTGGAATCGAGCTGATCCAATGCCTCTGCCCCATTGGTGGCTACTTCTACGATGGCCCCGTTATTTTCGAGCATGGTCTGCGCCACGAGGACATTGAGCGGATTGTCTTCTACCAGCAGGATATGGATGCCGCAAAGCAGCTTCTCCTGTCCGTTTACGGGTAGGATATTCCTTCTTTCTCCACCGACCTCCGTACTGATGGAAAAGGTTTGGGTAAAGTAAAAACAGGAGCCTTTTCCCGGTTCGCTTTTCAGCTGAAGAAGGACCCCTTGCAGTTCGAGTATTTTCTTGGTGATGGCCAACCCCAGCCCTGTGCCGCCATAACTGCGGGATGTAGAGGAGTCTGCCTGAGTAAACCGATCAAAGATCATCTGTTGTTTTTCAGGAGCGATGCCGATACCCGTATCTTCAATTTTCACGGTAATGGTCATGGCATCCGGCCAGACGGAATCCACGACAAGGGATAAAGACACAGACCCTTCCCGGGTAAATTTGATGGCGTTGTGGGCGAGATTATTGATGACCTGACTGGTACGGGTAGGATCTCCCAGGAGCTTTTTATTCAGATTTTGATCGATATCGATCAACAGCGCTATTCCTTTTTCATCCGCCGCATTCTTCAGGCCTGCCATGATGTTGCGGGCTGTGGCGGAGAGGTCGAACGAGATGTGTTCGAAACCTATTTTCCCTTCTTCAATCTTATTATAGTCGAGGATGTTGTTGACGATAGACAGCAGGTTGTTGGCAGAAAAAAGCAATACTCCGAGGTCTTCTTCCTGGTCGGTCCGGGGCCGGTTCCGCAGCAGCAGATGCGTCATCCCGATGACCGCATTTAAGGGCGTTCTTATCTCGTGGGACATGGTGGACAGAAATTCCGATTTTGCGCGCAAGCCTTGCTGGGCAAGAAAGGTAGCCTGCCGGAAAGTATGTGCAAAGCGATGGGATAAGGCCAGGGACTGCAAAAAGAAAAAGGAAATATAACAGATAAAGAGAATAAGCCGCAAATCGGGAATGATGCCAAAATAATGAAGATTCATCAACAAACCGATGAAGAGCATAACCGTAGTACTGAGCAGTGCAAACAACGATCCGCTTCTCCGGTTACGGGCGGCCTGCAGGTACACATACAACGAATAGGCGATGCAAAAGAACATCACCCCCAGGAAAACAATGAGAAAATGGGTGAATACTATCGTCGGGGTAAACAAAACCACCGCGCTGTAAAGAATGCAGAACCAGACAAGGGCCCCGGTGACCACCGGATGTGCATCATCGGGGTATAGGTTCCGGGTGTAAACGCAAAAAAAAGCCATCGCGATGGAAAGGCTCAGGTATTCCATGCGGATCGTCATAAACCAGTCCAGATAGGAAAACAGGGAATGAAGCGCATAGTGATCGGTACCCACCATCCGGTAGCTGAACACTAAACAGAACAGGGCGAAGTAGAGGATCGTTTTGTCGTTGCGGCCGAATACAAAAAGACCCAGGAAAAAAAGCCCTCCCATGAACAGACAGCCGGCCAGCAGGAAATCGTAGGCGGAGTCCCGGTATTTCTTGAGGATGAGCTCGTCTTTATCCCCGAGGAGTATATCTTTATAAGGGCCGCCGCGGGCATGCCAGAAGTTGGCGATCTGCAAGACCATGACGAGGGTGTCGGATTCTCCCGACGGCAGGACAAAGGTCCGTGTAACCCAGAAGGGACGGGCTTTTTCTTTGGTTGTCGCCGGCTGTCCGTTTTGCGCCTGGACAACACCGTTGACGAATAATTTATAAGTACAATAGGTGTCCGGGACTTCCAGGCCGATACGTGGTCTTTTGGCCGGAAGCAGTACCGTCAGTGTATAGGTAGCATAACCCTGCGAGGGAACTTTTTCCCCGTTAAGGGTAAGATCCTTCCATAGAACGGGGTAAGGTACATAGGCTGGAGCAACGGCAGACAGGCTATCGGGGGAAAGCAGACGGTTCCAGTAAAACCCCCACTCTCCATTGATTGACAGCTGTTTAGAAAAAAGATCGGCCTTTCTAAGGTCCAGGAGCCCTCTTTGGGCAATGGGGGTTTGACCGCCTTTGGCAAGACAGGTCAGACAAAGGGCCATAACCAGGGTCAAAAAAAATATTTTCGGCAGTCTACTCTTCATAAAGCCGGCTACTAATACAGGAAAAGTCTTTTAACGTAAATTTTTAGATAAAATTGATTATGTGTACAAAAAAGCGAGTCGCCTGACGGCGACTCGCTCCCCGGCAAAAAATTTTTCGCCGGACATTAATAAAAAAAGAAGCCGCCTATTTTTCCCAAAGGTGGCTTCTTTTTTATTGGATGAAATTGCTATTTATTTTTTCTCGAGGAGTTTGAAGAACTGATCCAGCTGAGGCAGGATCACGATACGGGTGCGGCGATTAGCAGCACGGCCTTCGTCGGTATCGTTAGAGGTAACGGGAACGTATTCACCACGGCCGGCTGCGGTGATGTGAGCCGGATCGAGGCCATACTGTGTCTGCAGAACGCGAACAACGGAAGTAGCGCGTTTTACGCTAAGATCCCAGTTGTCCTTCAGCTGACCAGGATGATGGTAAGCCTTGTTATCGGTGTGGCCTTCTACCATGAACTCGATATCAGGCTGAGCTTTCAGCACGGTAGCAACTTTTCCGAGTACAGTCTTGGCTTCTTCGGTAATATCGTAGCTTCCGCTTTTGAAAAGCAGCTTGTCGGAGATGTCGATGTATACAACACCCTTGTCCACCTTGATATTAATGTCTTTGTCATCCAGGTTGCCGATGGCGCCTTTCAGGTTCATGACCAGGGCCATGTTGAGAGAGTCTTTATGAGCCATCTGTGCCTGGAGGTTCTGAATAAAAGCATCTTTATTGCCTATGTTATCCAAAGATTTTTTGATACTCTCTGCCTGAGAGCTGGAGATGACAGAAAGATCCTGTAGTTGTTTAAGGGTAACGTCGTGATTTTGTTTCAGGAAGTCGATCTGTTTGTTAAGGGCGTCGATCTGATTTTGCAGAGCGCTTTTCTGACTAGCATCTGTAGCGGTGAGGTCATTACAATTTTTCAGGTCACCTGCCAGTTTAGCGTTGGCAGCGGTTAAAGAGTCGATTTTTGCCTGAGCGGCTTTGAATTTTTTTGAACTTACGCATGAGAAGAGAAACACAGAAAGAACAGTGAAAAACAATGTTTGTTTAAGCTTCATAGTAATATCATTTTTGTAAAAAAAAATTATTCTTTTCCCGCGTATGGTCATGCGGTCAGAGAAGAACAATGTGTCAAAGATAACTCAACAAACCAAGATACCTAAATTTGTTGCATGGAAAATAGGCGAATTTAATGCCAAATTCATGCCCGCAGGGGCTACCCGCAAATAATAGTTACTATTCCATGTTCCGTGGAACATTCGTATAAGCATGTTTTATATATATTTTTAAAAGACCCGCGCAATGAGACAAAGCTTGTACGGGCGTCACGGATAATACACGTCCAGTCTGCATTACAGGGCACGGAAGCTAAGCCGGAGACGCGGTGTGACCCCTCTAAGAAATCGTTAAAATAGATCATGGGTTGAAGCAGGATCTTACGATTGAATCCCCGTTCGAAGTGTAATAGTTGCACCAAGGCCAACCGAAGGAACAAAATAGTTTTTGTAGTTCTGCGCATTCATAAGTTGGGCCGGTTCTCCTCCGTCCGGCAGGAAGGTGGACATAGATGGCCGTAATTGATGGAGCCGTAATTTTTTCTACCAGGTAATCGATGCGTTTCACGGTGAGCGGATCGGCAAGAGAATCATGGAAAGCTTCCAGGTCGCTGAGAAAGACCAGCAGGATAGAATCGACGTTCTGAAGACGGTTCAGGTCTGCGGGATCGCCAATTTCCAACTGTAATTTATTGCCTTTGGTGCTTGGCAGGAGAAGGCTAAGCACCCCTGTTTTGATCTTTTGCATAGTCAATGGTTTTTGAGAAGAACCTGCACCCCGATGTCCGGCTCCCGGTTGCGGATGGATGTCATGGCGGGTTCTACGCGTTGGAGATTATCCGGTTCGTTGACATGGACTATTTTTAATTGCTTGATTTTCAGTGCTTTTCTGATGGTTGTGGATTCGGGGCCGTGCGGCGACAAGCAGGGTGCTGGCATGGAAGAAGCGGGCCGACCAAAAAAATTAGCTTTAAATGCTAAAATAGTTAGTGTGCATAAAATAATTACCCTACCTTTACTGAATCAATAATTTTGGGTGAACTAAAAACTACGATTATGTCAAATGCAGAAAAACTCAAGGCTTTAAAGTTGACGATGGACAAAATAGATAAGGACTTCGGGAAGGGAAGTGTGATGATGATGAATGAAAAAAGCCAGGACCCTATGGAGGTCATTTCCACCGGCTCGATCGGTCTGGACATCGCGCTGGGGGTTGGTGGTTTGCCCAAAGGCAGGGTCGTCGAAATATACGGGCCTGAATCATCTGGTAAGACAACTATCGCCATCCATATTATTGCAGAAGCACAAAAAAAAGGCGGCATGTGCGCGATTATCGACGCCGAGCATGCTTTCGACAGCGGGTATGCCCAAAAGTTAGGTGTTGATATCGACAACCTGCTGATCTCACAACCGGACTATGGTGAACAAGGGCTGGAAATTGCAGACCGGCTGATCCTTTCCGGTGCGCTGGACGTAGTAGTTATCGACTCGGTAGCTGCGTTGGTTCCTAAAGGTGAGCTGGAAGGTGAAATGGGCGATAGCAAAATGGGTTTGCAGGCCCGCCTGATGTCGCAAGCATTGAGAAAGCTTACCGCTACGATCAGCAAAACCAATACCATCTGTATTTTCATCAATCAGCTGCGGGAAAAGATCGGGGTTATGTTTGGCAATCCGGAAACAACAACCGGTGGTAATGCTCTTAAATTCTACGCTTCCGTTCGTTTGGATATCCGTCGTATGGCGCAGATCAAGGATGGAGAAGAAGCGATTGGTAACCGGGTAAAAGTAAAAGTAGTAAAGAACAAGGTAGCTCCTCCTTTCCGCGCCGCCGAATTCGATATTGTTTTCGGAGAAGGCATTTCGAAGATGGGTGAAATCGTCGATATGGGAGTAGAGCTGGGTATTGTTAATAAAAGCGGTAGCTGGTTCAGCTATGGCACCGATAAACTCGGACAAGGTCGTGATACGGTGAAGCAGCTGTTACATGATAATCCGGAGCTGGCTGCAGAGATTGAAAACAAGATCAGAGAGAAAGTAAAAGAAATGCAAGCCAGTTAGATTCCTGTTTGTTTTCTGTTTGTCTTAGCGAAGCCTATATCTTTTTCTTATAGTTAGTTTGTTTTTTATTTTAATTGGGTTAGTAAGTATGTAGCTCCGATTTCTATCGGGGCTTTTTTTATTTATATAATCTTGCGCACTTCTACTTATTATCCTGAGTATAACTACGCAACCTTTAGCCCTTTATTGGCGCTGCCTTCCCCGTTATACCTCCTTAAAATAAAAAAGGGGTCTGAATAGAAATTCAACCCCGTTTTAAAATCCAATATCCTATGAAAAACCAAGATAAAGGTAGAGGAATAAAATCAATTCTGCAATACCATTTTCCGGTAATTTCTTTTTTAAGGTCTTTTTAATTCTTCAGCAACTGCTGAGAAATTGCCCTATTGCTTTCTTTATCAGTAACTCGGAGAATATAAACCCCTCGTTCAAGGGAAGAGGCATTAATTACCTGGATTCCGGGTTGCAACCGTTTGCTAAGGCGAACGGAGCCGGTAGCGTCCAGGACCTGGATATCAATGCTGTGTTCGGTGCGGGCGATAAATAACTTATCTACGGGGTTGGGGTAAAACTTAAAATCGACATCGCCGGAAAGGCTTAATTGTATGGCCCTGGAATAGAAAATAGGGGTAGACTGACCGGTATATTTAATCCGGTAAAAATTGGGGCCATTGGGAGGGGCTATATCGGTCAATTCGTAACGATCTTTTATCCCTGTTGAACGAAGCGCCCCGATTGTTTCATAATGGGAACCATCCGAACCACGTTCGACAATAAAGTAATCTCCTTCACTTGCACTGTCCACATTCCATTGCAGCCAAACTTTATTGGACTCTCTTACTATTGCAGTAAAGTTGACAAAAGATAGCTGACCACCTGCCGGGACAGGCGACTCCGTCGCGGAATCCGGCGCTTGCTGGGCCCGACAGAGAAAGCTGCAGGTCACAGCCAACAGAATACAACAGGTTAGCCTTTTCATCGCCGCTGGGTCAGTAATTTTAAAAATGGAAGGGTCGAATGTCAAACAAATTCCATGCCTGAATGGCAAACGCTGCATCGCAATTAAAATTTTCTTGAAGATGTTATATTATTCTTAAAGCCCGGTATCTTTCCGGTGAACTAATTGGAAGAAACAATATGCAAACGCCCGTTAGAAAAATGAGCGGCTTCAAACGGATAGCCCTCGTAGCACATGACAACAAGAAAAGTGAGCTCATCGAGTGGGCTGTTTACAACAAACGGGCGCTTGCCCAGCATCGATTGTATGGCACCGGCACAACAGGAAGCTTGCTGGAATTGGCTTTGGGCCAGTCCGTGAGCAAGTTTTTAAGCGGTCCACTCGGTGGCGACCAGCAAATCGGCGCCAGCATTGCGGAAGGAAAACTCGACATGCTGATCTTTTTCTGGGATCCTATGGAAGCGCAGCCTCATGACCCGGATATTAAGGCCTTGCTCAGGGTGGCTGTAACCTGGAATCTTCCTTTTGCTTGTGACCGGGCTACAGCGGACTTCCTGCTCACCTCTCCGCTGATGCTCGAAGAATATGAGATCATCGTACCGGACTACTCCCAATACAATAGCCGGTTGCAAAGACGTGACGACTCACCAAACACTAACAAATAAATACATGAGAAAACCAATTTTTACCAGCAGCCTCCTGCTGGCTTCTGCGCTGGCCTGGGGGCAGCCAAAATCGCTGTCTGGATTCGATGAAACCTCCACCCATCAACAGTTACAGCTGGAATCGACTTATGACGGCTATCTTTCGGCCGCCAATATCGACAGCGGCATACGTATCATGTCCGCACATCCCCACCATGTAGGATCTCCGGGAAACAAGGCGGTCGTCGACTATATCTATAATAAGTTCAAAAGCTGGGGTTATGAAGTGCAGACCGAAACCTTCTATGTGCTCTTCCCCACCCCGAAAGAAAGGCTGCTGGAAATGACAGGACCCTTGTCTTATAAAGCAACCCTGGCCGAGCCTGCCCTTAAAGAAGATGCTACCTCCGGTCAGACCCGCGAGCAGCTGCCGACATACAATTGCTGGTCACCCGACGGGGACGTTACGGCAGAGCTGGTGTTTGTCGATTATGGCATACCCGAAGATTATGACCGGCTGGAAAGGATGGGCATCTCCGTGAAAGGAAAGATCGTCATCGCTAAATACGGCCGCTCCTGGCGGGGCATCAAACCCAAGGTTGCACAGGAACGTGGCGCTATCGGCTGTATCATCTATTCCGACCCAAAGGATGATGGTTATTATCAGGGTGAGGTCTATCCAAAGGGCCCATTCAAGAGCGAATATGGCGTACAAAGGGGTTCGGTTATGGACATGCCGATCTATCCCGGCGACCCGCTGACACCCGGCGTCGGCGCCACCAAAGACGCCAAAAGGCTTGACCGGGCGCAGGCCACTACCCTGCTGAAGATCCCCGTACTGCCTATCAGCTATCACGATGCCGAGCCGCTGTTGCGCGCCCTCGATGGGCCTGTTGCCCCGGAAGAATGGCGGGGAGCCCTGCCGATGACATATCATGTCGGTCCTGGTAAAACCCGGGTCCATCTGAAGCTGGCTTTCAACTGGGATATGAAAGCTATCAACGACGTCATCGCCAAAATGCCGGGCAGCGAATATCCCGACGAATGGGTCATCCGTGGTAATCACCACGATGGCTGGGTCAACGGAGCTGCAGATCCTATCAGCGGTCAGTCCGCTCTGCTGGAAGAAGCCCGGGCCGTGAGCGAATTGCGGAAAACGGGCTGGAAACCCAAACGGACGATCGTCTATTGCGCCTGGGACGGGGAGGAACCCGGTCTCCTGGGTTCTACCGAATGGGTGGAAGAACATGCGGAAGAGCTGCAAAAGAAAGCCGTAGTTTATATCAATTCCGATGAAAATGGCCGGGGATTCCTGGAAGCCAGCGGCTCCCATGCCCTCGAACCGTTTATGAACGAGATCGCCCGCGACGTCACCGACCCGGAGACACAGATCAGCATTGCCGAGCGCCGCCATTCCCGCGAGCTGGTGAATGCCGCCGAAAACGGCAGGCTTCGCAAAGACCTTTTTCAGAAAAAGACCTTTACCCTGGGCGCCCCTGCAGCATCTCGGCATACCCTGTTTTAACCTGGGTTTTGGCGGAGAGTCTTCCGGGGGAGAATATCATTCCATTTACGACTCTTATGACGACTTCCGCCGATTCAAAGACCCCAGCTTCCAGTATGGGGTTGTATTAGCCAAAACGGCAGGCCGTACCACCCTGCGGATGGCAGACGCCACTTTGCTGCCTTTTGACTTCCGCGCTTTCTACAAAACGGTGAGCGGATATACTACCGAACTGATTACAACGCTCGACCAGATGAGGGAAACCACAGCCCTTTCGAACCAATTGCTTAAAGAAAATCATTATACTTACGCCAAAGACCCGACCGTGCAGCAGCTGCCGCCCGCCGCGAAAACGGAAGTGCCTTTCCTCAACTTTTCGAGCCTTCAAAATGCACTGGGCCGGCTTGAAACAGCGACCAACCGGCTAAGCGACAGCCTGGCCAGGTCCCGGCCGACCGGGAACCGGGCAGATGTTGTAAATCAGGCCCTTTATAAGGCGGAACAACAATTGCTATCTGATAATGGACTTCCCCGTCGCCCCTGGTACCGGCATGCCATCTATGCCCCTGGTTTTTATACCGGGTATGGCGTGAAGACCTTGCCGGGTATCCGGGAAGCCATCGAACAAAGAAACTGGAAAGAAGCGCAGGAGCAGATCGAGATCGATGCCGTGGTATTGAACAAATTCGCTGACTACCTGAGTTCGATAGCCTTGTAGGGGGCCAATGCAGTTTGAAAAAGATTTTACGATATACGATACGAATAGCAGGCGCCATCGTGTGCCTGCTATTGCTTGTATGGGTAGCCCTGGCAGTTTATGTCAACCTGAAGAAGACCAGTTTGCTGCAAAAAGCAAGCACGGAAATAAAAGATCGCCTTGGAGCCGATATGCAGATTGGCCAGCTGGACATCTCCCTTTTCCGGCATTTCCCTTCCGTTACGCTGCAGCTGTCCGATGTTTCGATACGGGACAGTTGCTGGCAACAGCATCATCATGACCTGCTACAGGCAAAAAATGTGTTCATCAGCTGTTCGCTTTTCCGCACCCTGATAAAGGGAAAGGTCCAGTTGGGTAAAGTTATACTCGAACACGGAACCATCTATCTCTATAGAGACAGTACGGGATACACCAATACCTATGTGTTCAAAGACCGCAAACCGGCGGCTTCATCCGGAAAACCATCCGATCCGCCGGACATTTTGCTGTCCGACATGAAATTGGTGGAGGAACTTCAGGATAAGCATAAGTTGTTTGACCTGGATATTCACCGGCTGGACTGCGACATTAAAAGAGACGAGCGGGTACTCCAATTGGGCATTAATGCCGACATTATCGTGAACAGCTTTGCTTTTAACACGGACAAGGGAAGTTTTCTCAAGGATAAAAAGCTGTCCGGGCACTTTAAGCTTCGCTATAACACAGACAGCAAGATTGTGCAGTTTGCGGGTATCACCCTTGCCATACAAGGACACCCCTATGTACTCACAGGCCGGTTTTTTCCAACGGTATCTCCTGACCCTTTCTTTCTGACCATCGAAACAACCAATGCCAATTTTCACCAGGTCACCGCATTGCTAACACCCAACATACAGCAGAAGCTGGATGAGTATGATATCGACAAGCCAGTGTCTATACATGCCCAGCTGGACGCCGGCGCGGCCGATGACCCGCAGCCCCAGATACAGATCAGGCTGAGCCTGGCGGGCGGCAGCGTGCTCACACCCATCGGACGGTTTACCGAAGCTTCCTTCCGGGCCAGTTTTACCAATGAATGGGCCCGCGGTCGTAAAAGAGATGACGAGAACTCCGCCATCCGCCTGCTGGCCTTTTCCGGCCGGCTGCGAAATATGCCACTGCGATCCGATACGATGACCATTACCAACCTGAAACATCCGGGGCTCGCCAGCGATATTCATTCCCATTTCGCGCTCGAAGAGCTAAACGACCTGACCGGCAGCCAGACGCTGTTATTCCGGAAAGGAAGCGGTAACCTGAATGTCTACTACAAAGGGCCCATGTCTGAAAATGACACGGCCGGAACCGTCGTCAATGGCCGGCTTGATATCGACTCCGCTGCTATTACTTATTTGCCTTATCAGTTTCAGCTGACTAATGGCAAAGGGCGGCTGCTCTTTAAAGACCAGGATCTTTTTATCGAGCAGCTGGATGCCAGTGCCGGAAAGAGCAGGCTATTGGTGAAGGGTGTCGCAAAAAACCTCGTTGCCCTACTCGACCGGAATGCAGAAAATGTCAGCATGGACTTGAATCTCCACACTGCTCACCTGGACCTGGAAGACTTTAGCTCCCTGGTGGGCAGGCCGTCGGCGGCAACCGTTAAGCCCTCGGACCAAAGCCTTTTCGGTGCTACCTTTGCCCGCATCGATAAGCTGTTAAAGGAAGGAGCCATCCACGCAGGCATTGAGGCCGCTGATATCAGCTATCAAAAATTCTCCGGCGCTCACGCCAAAGCGGACCTGTTGTTCTACGACCATATTATTAAGCTGAACCGGCTGACGCTGGACCAGGGTGCGGGTTCGATGGACCTGAAAGCGACGCTGAAGCGGCAGGGAGAGGTCAATCCCCTAACGATGGAGTCACATATCGAAGGGGTCGATGTGCAGAAGCTGTTTATTGGCTTTAACAATTTTGGCCAGGAGGCGATAACCGCAAAAAACCTAAAAGGCAAGCTGACAGCAGATATACACTTATCGGGAGCGCTGACCGATAAGGCAAAAATGGTGCCCGGCCGTCTGAAGGGAACGGTCAATTTTAGCCTCCGGCAGGGTCAGCTGATCGACTTCGAGCCTATGCAAAAGATACATGAAACGGTCCTGAAAAGTAAAAACTTCTCCGAGATCTATTTTGCAGAGCTTAAAAATCAGCTTGACATAGATTCCACGACCATGACCGTTCACCGAATGGAGATCCGGTCTACGGCCTTCACCTTGTACACGGAAGGAACCTATAACCTGAAGACCGGGGCCGATATGAGTCTGCAAATACCCTTGAGCAATCTGAAAAAAAACAAAGACCGGAACCCGGATATTCCGCCGGACAGTAAGGGCAATGACAGTAAAGCAGGGCTTAGCCTGCGGTTACGAGCCAAGACCGGCGACGACGGAAAGTTAAAAATCAGCTGGGATCCCTTCAAAAAAGCCCTGAAAAAAATCAGGAAATAGTAAATTTGCATTCATGTCATTTAAGCTTCACGCTCCATATACTCCGGCCGGCGACCAGCCCTCCGCTATCCAACAGCTGACGGAAGGCATTCTCCGGGGAGAGCAATACCATACTTTATTGGGTGTTACGGGTTCAGGAAAGACCTTTACCGTCGCCAATGTGATCCAGAATATACAGCGGCCAACGCTGGTGCTGACCCACAATAAAACGCTGGTGGCGCAATTGTATGGAGAGTTCAAACAATTCTTCCCGGACAATGCCGTCGGTTATTTCGTCTCGTACTACGATTACTATCAGCCCGAAGCCTATATGCCCGTCAGCAATACCTACATTGAAAAGGACCTCTCCATCAATGAGGAGTTGGAAAAGCTGCGCCTGCAGGCTACCACGCAATTGCTGAGTGGCAGACGGGACATCATTGTAGTGGCCTCTGTAAGCTGTATCTATGGTATCGGCAACCCCGCCGAATTCGAGAATGGTATCATCCGCCTGCAGCAAGGACAGGTCATTTCGCGGCAGGGTTTTTTACACGCATTGGTCAACTCCCTCTACAAACGCAGCGAAATAGAATTCGCGCGCGGTAATTTCCGGGTAAAGGGGGATACGGTTGACATCAACCTTCCTTACGTGGATTATGGCTACCGGATCAGTTTTTTCGGGGATGAGATCGATTCCCTGGAAAGCTTTGAGCTCTCTTCCGGAAAACGGATCGCGGCGCTTGCCGATGCCGCTATCTTTCCCGCCAATCTTTACCTCGCGCCAAAGGACATTATACAACAGGTGCTCGCTGAAATACAGGATGAGCTGGCTGCCCAGGTAGCTTATTTCAAGAATGTCGGGAAATACATTGAAGCGCAGCGCCTGAGTGAAAGAGTAAACTACGACGTAGAAATGATCCGGGAACTGGGTTACTGTAATGGAGTGGAGAACTATTCCCGGTTTTTTGACCGGCGTACGCCAGGTACCCGGCCCTTCTGTCTGCTCGATTATTTTCCCAAAGACTTTTTGCTGGTGCTGGATGAAAGTCATCAGACAGTCCCGCAGATCAGCGGCATGTATGGTGGGGACCGGAGCCGGAAGCTGGTGCTGGTGGACTATGGATTCCGGCTGCCCAGCGCGCTGGACAACCGGCCGTTAAACTTTCATGAGTTTGAGTCTATGACGGGGCAGACGATCTTTGTGTCCGCCACGCCCGGGGACTATGAGCTGGAGAAGGTCGAAGGGGTGGTTGTGGAGCAGGTCGTACGACCTACGGGACTGCTTGACCCGCCTATCGAAGTCCGGCCCAGCACCAACCAGATCGATGACCTGCTGGATGAGATTGACAAGCGGATAAAAAAAGGAGACCGGGTGCTGGTAACTACGCTGACCAAGCGGATGGCGGAAGAAATGGACAAATACCTGCACCGTATCGATATAAAATCAAAATACATTCACAGTGAGGTGGACACCCTGGAAAGGGTGGAGATACTGCGGCAGCTGCGGCTGGGGGATATAGATGTGCTGGTCGGCGTCAATTTATTAAGGGAAGGCCTCGATCTGCCGGAAGTCTCGCTGGTCGCCATCCTGGATGCCGACAAAGAAGGATTTCTACGCAACGAAAAATCCCTTACACAAACTGCGGGACGCGCCGCCCGTAACGTCGATGGATTGGTTATCTTCTATGCCGACACGATCACCGAAAGCATGCAACGGACCATGGATGAGACCCTGCGCCGCCGGGAAAAACAAGTCGCCTTTAACCTTGAACACGGCATCACGCCGAAAACGGTGATAAAATCCAAAGAGCAGGTCTTTGCCCAGACCTCTGTGCTCGACATCAAGGGATATAATCCGGGCGATCAATATGCCCTGGCTCCTGACGGCGAGCTGGTCACTATGGCTGCGGAAGACCAGGAGGTCTATCAGACCATTCCGCAAGTGGAGAAAGCTATTACCCGGACGAAAAAGGAAATGGAGAAGGCGGCCCGGGACCTTGACTTTATGGAGGCGGCCCGGCTGAGGGATGAGATGTTTACTTTGCAGAAGAAGTTGAAGGAGATGAAGGCATAGGCGCGGACTGTCCCCTGCTTTGGGACAGTTCACATCCAACGTCTATTTTAGTTTTTTGTGGTTCCGAGACGCTTTTAGCCCTTTTGCATTCTGCTTACTCACGATCTTTTTGCCAGTCTTGGATTCTATCTCTTTCCGGGTATTGCCGGCTATGGTGCCCCCCTGTTTGGCTACCTCCTTGCTTTCATCAAAAGTAGCAGGTTTCTTTTCCTTTGAAATTTCCGTAGTGGTAGCTTCCGCCAGCATATTCAAAACAAGCTCAAGGTTAGTCATATTATCCCGGAGGTTTTCCTTTTTCAATTCCTTGAACTGTTTGTATTCTTTTACGGTCTTGTCGCTCCATGCCTGGGTGATGATATCAGTTAATGCGGCAAACTCCTGCCCTCGTTTTACCCCGCGATTTTCCCATTCATCGGTCAGTTCCTTCCGGATTTCTATACTTTTCAGCCGTTGGTTGATCCATTCTTTGCTGTAGCCTGGCTTTAGGTAGTTTTCCATGGCGCGGTCAATGGATTTCTCCGGGTCTTGCGTTTCTTCGATACGTTCGTAACCGACCTTAGCCAGCCATTGTTTGAAGGGTTCGGCCTTAGGGGAAGGGATGGATTGGATAATACGTAGAAGGCCTTCTGTATCAGTGCAATCTGTTGCATATTTCTTTCCATCTGAAGCCATTATTTTCAGTTGTACGATAAAATCGTACAAGTGGGTGAATCCTTCCTGTTCCAGTTTACGCTTCAGGTCACTCCAATATCTTCTGGAATTATTACTTTCGGTCAAAACCTGGATTACATCCACGACCGAAAAATACCATTTCTCCTTCTCTGCATCCCAATGGCTGCGTATCTTTTGCGATTCGAATAATTTGATGTTACTCATAAGATAATTTAAGCCCTACAAATTTAGCTGTTCCGGCAAACAAAAAACTAAAAATATTAGCGCGGCGGGAAGCGGCCCCTTCGGAGTTAATTACCTAATTTTACTCCCTATGGAAAATACGGATAAAAGACTATTTCTCCTCGACGCGTTTGCATTGATCTTTCGTGCCTATTATGCGTTGATCAACAGCCCCCGCATTACAACCAAGGGCCGGAACACCAATGCCCAGTTCGGGTTTACCAATGCCCTTGTCGACCTTATCAATAATCAGAAACCTTCTCATATGGCCGTGTGCTTCGACACGCATGCCCCGACTGAACGCCATACCGATTTTGCCGACTATAAGGCCAACCGGCAGGAGGCCCCGGAAGACCTGCTCAGCGCGATGCCGGATATAAAAGCCATTGTCAAGGGCTTCAATATACCGATAATGGAGCTGGATGGTTATGAGGCTGATGATGTCATCGGCACACTGAGCAGGCAGGCTGCTGCCGTCGGGTATGAAGTGTATATGGTCACCCCGGATAAGGACTATGGGCAGCTGGTATCGGAAAAGATCAAAATTTACAAACCCCCTTACCAGGGCGGCCTCGCCGAGATCCTGGGGCCTAAGGAGGTCTGTGAGAAATGGAATATAATGGATGTTTCCCAGGTCATTGACATCCTTGGGCTGATGGGCGATGCCGTCGACAATATTCCCGGCATCAAGGGCGTGGGCGAAAAGACTGCCGCCAAACTGCTGGCAGAATTTGGCACGCTGGAAAATGTCATAGCCGGCTCCGACAATATCAAGGGTGCATTGGGTGAAAAGGTCCGGGCAGGCAAGGACCTGGCTATACTCAGTAAGAAACTGGCCACCATCATCACCGAAGTGCCGGTGGAATTCCATGAAGAAAATTTCCGGCTGAAGGACTGGGATAAGGCGGCGCTGAATGAAATATTCAACCAGCTTGAGTTTAAGACACTGAGCAAAAGGGTACTGGGGGAAGGTTTTGCGGGAGGTTATACTGCGCCGGACGGAGTGCAGACCGATCTCTTTGGCAATGCCGTGAAACCCGTTACCGCGAAGAAACGGGGCTCCAAAGACAATATTGACAAGCTGGAAGCAGCAAGCACCCAGCTGGAAGCGGCCGTGGAAAGAGGAGAGGAATCCGATTTGCCCAGGGAAGAAGGCGAAGGTTCTTCTTTTCCGCCGGGAGGTAAAAACATCCATAACACACCGCATACTTATACGGCAGTGGTCGACGAGAGCGCCATTCGCGGGTTGGTGGAAAAATTATTGCAGCAAAAGGAGCTGTGCTTCGACACGGAAACAACGGGTCTCGACGCGAATGATGCACAACTGGTCGGAATGAGCTTTTCCATTCAACCAGGGGAAGCCTGGTATGTGCCCTGTCCCGGGGACCAGGAGGCGACGAAAAAAATCCTGGATATCTTCCGACCCTTGTTTGACAAACCGGACCTCACCTGGATCGGCCAAAATTTAAAATACGACTTGCTGATACTCAAATGGTATGGCGTCGAACCAAAAGGCGAATTGTTCGATACCATGCTGGCGCATTATGTCATCGAGCCGGAAGGCAAACGCGGTATGGACCTGCTGAGTGCAAAATACCTGGGCTATGAGCCGGTGCACATCGAAGAGCTGATCGGAAAGAAAGGAAAAGGCCAGAGCAATATGCGGGATGTAGCGCTTGAAAAGATAAAAGATTATGCGGCTGAAGATGCTGACATTACGCTGCAGCTGAAACATTCCTTTCTTCCGGAGCTGCAGAAAAAGGAAGTAGAAAAAGTCTTTTATGAAGTGGAGAATCCGCTGGTAAAGGTGTTGACGGATATGGAATTCGAGGGCATACGGGTGGACATGGATTTCCTGCGGGAGTACTCGAAGGAATTGGATAGGGAGGCGCGGCTGGCTGAAGAAAAGGTATACCAGCAGGCGGGATTACAGTTTAACCTTGCTTCGCCCAAACAGCTGGGCGAAGTGCTGTTTGAAAAAATGCAGCTTGATCCCAAGGCCAAAAAGACGAAAACGGGGCAATATGCAACGGGGGAAGATGTGTTATTGAGGCTGGCCAACAAACACCAGATCGTAGACGATATTCTTGCCTTCCGGGAGCTGACCAAGCTGAAGTCCACCTATGTGGATGCGCTGCCGGAGATGATCAACCGCAAAACGGGCCGGGTGCATACCAGTTACGCACAGGCGGTGGCCGTCACGGGCCGTCTCAGCTCGAATAATCCCAACCTGCAGAATATCCCCATCCGTACGGAGCGGGGACGGGAGATCCGGAAAGCCTTTGTCCCCCGAAATGAGGAATATTTGTTGCTGTCCGCAGACTATTCCCAGATCGAGCTGCGCATCGTTGCGGCCATTAGCGGCGATCCCAATATGTGCGCTGCTTTCCGGGAAGGGAAGGACATTCATACTGCAACCGCCTCCAAAGTATTCGGTGTGGACGAAAAGGACGTGACCAAGGAAATGCGGTACAAGGCGAAAAGCGTCAACTTCGGGATTATTTACGGACAGGGAGCTTTCGGGCTGGCCGATAACCTGCGCATCAGCCGGGCGGAAGCGAAGGAGATCATTGACAACTACAAGAAACAGTTTGCCAATATTCAGAAGTACATGGATGATACCATCAATCTTGCCCGGGAGAATGGTTATGTGGAAACCCTGATGGGCCGAAAAAGATGGTTAAAGGACATCAATTCTGCTAATTTCACCATCCGGGGCTTTGCGGAACGAAATGCCATCAACTCTCCTATCCAGGGGACGGCGGCCGATATGATCAAGCTGGCCATGATAAAAGTGCATGAAGAGTTTAAAAAAGCGGGGCTACGGAGTAAAATGCTGCTGCAAGTGCATGACGAACTGGTCTTCGACGCCCATAAAACTGAAATAGAGATAATTAAACCTATAATTGTGCGTTGTATGCAGACGGCGTTACTGCTGCCCCAGGAAGTACCAGCCATTGCCGAAATGGGAACGGGAATCAACTGGCTCGAAGCTCATTAAGGTTCAGTGGTAGTAACTATATTAAAATTTACCGAGTTTTTTTAACAACTCATTTATAAACGTCAGCAAACTTTACCTTGTGGGTATAGTCAAACCTATTGTATTGGGACTATACTTTCCTAAATACCCGAAAATCACCAATTAGTGCCCCCCAAAAGGCTACTAAACCTTGTTAACGATAAATAAACGTAACGTATGAGAAGCATTCGTATTATGTTCTCTTTGCTCACGGCAGTCCTTTTTGTGTCGGTCGTTGCCCGGGCGCAGAACCCTGCTCCGCAGCAACAGCAACAAGACTGGCCCCGTAGCTTTACCACGGACGATGGTACTGTAGTCAAGATATACCAGCCCCAGCCAGAGTCATTTTCCGATAATGTTTTAAAGTCCCGGTGGGCTATTTCCGTTTTACAGAGCGGAAAGACCGACCCCGTATTTGGTACGTTTTGGTCTGTGGCCAATGTGGAAACAGACAGGGATAATCGCCGGGTCATTATTCAATCCGTAAAGGTGCCCAATGTCAAATTTCCCGGGCAGACGGACGATAATTTCACGAGCAGTCTGAAGACAGCGCTTGAAACGAATCTGCCCCAGGCCGCCGGGGATCTTTCCCTGGATGAGCTGTTGTCCGGCCTGGATCAAAACCTGGAACAAAAGAAGCTGTCCAAAGACCTGAATACAACTGCTCCCCGTATCATTTACAGCGATCAGCCTTCCCTGCTGGTCATAATCGACGGTCAGCCCAAACTCCAGAATAATAAGGATTGGGGAATGGATGTGGTCATCAATACGCCTTTTACCATTGTCAAACCGGAGGATGGGAGGTTCTACCTTTATGGCGGCAAACGCTGGTATACGGCACAGTCGGCTACTGGTCCCTACTCGGAAGCAGGGAATGTTCCATCCAGTCTTGATAAGGTAAAAACTGCGGTAGACAATGCCAACAGCACCGATGCCGGTTATGTTGATTCGGCCGCGGCCCACCAGGATAAAGTCGTGTCAAACATCATTGTCAGCACTTCTCCTGCCGAGCTGATCCAAACGAACGGCAAGGCCAGTATGAGCCCGGTTTCCGGAACGAGCCTTTCTTATGTATCGAACTCCCCGAATGATATTTTCCAGGACCAGGGCGGGAAGTACTACGTACTCATCTCCGGCCGCTGGTATTCCTCTTCGTCTTTGACGGGGGGCTGGCACTATGTTGCTTCAAACTCGCTGCCTGCTGATTTTGCAAAAATTCCTGAGGGTTCGCCGAAGGACAATGTGCTGGCCAGCGTAGCCGGAACAGATGCTGCCCGCGAAGCCATCATGGACGCCCAGGTTCCCCAGACAGCAAAAGTCGACCGGAGCACGGCTACCACTGACGTCAACTACAATGGCGATCCGCAATTCGCGCCCCTGCAGGGAACGGATATGCAATATGCTACGAATACGTCAAACTCTGTCATCCTCGACAATGGTGTTTATTACACTGTAGACAATGGTGTCTGGTTCCAGTCGGACAGCCCGAGTGGTCCCTGGACCGTGGCTACGGAAAGGCCTGATGAAGTAGACCGTATACCGCCGAGCTCTCCTCTTTACAACACCAAATACGTATATGTATACGATGTGACGCCGCAATATGTATACATGGGTTATACGCCCGGTTATCTCAATACTTATATCTATGGTCCTACCGTAGTCTATGGTACTGGTTTCTACTATGATCCCTGGTTTAATGGTTATTATTATGCCCGTCCCTGTACCTGGGGTTTCGGCGTAGGTTATAATCCCTGGTGCGGCTGGTCGTTGGGTTATGGCTATGGCCTTGGCTGGTTCCACTTCGGCGTAGGCTTCGGCGGTGGTTACTGGCATGGCTGGGGCGGTGGCTGGTGGGGACCGCGTGTTTACCGGCCGGCTTATGCCTGGAGCGGGTATCGGACCGGTGGTTTTTATGGTAATAACTTTTACCGGGGCCGGAATGTGTATGTCAACAACAACTACCATGCAAATATATACAGGAATCGGGGTGGTGTAGTTACCCGGGATAACCACAGCTTTGGCAATCGTGGTTCGATAGGGCGGCCCTTTAGTAGCAATGGCGGACGGCCCGCCGGCGGCTTCAGCAATGGGGGTGCAAGGCCTACTAACGTACAGGGTGGGAGACCGGGTGGATTTTCAAGGCCTGGTAACAATAATGTATTTTCCGACCGGAGTGGAAATGTCTACCGGAATCAGTCTAACAACCAATGGCAGCAGAGACAGTCTAATAATCAGTGGCGGCCGGTGACAAATAATCCTTCGGTGCAGCAAAACCTCAACCGGGAACAACAGATGCGTGACCGTGGCCAGACCCGGACGCAGAATTTCCAGCAGGCGAGGGGTGGCGGCGGTGATTTTAGCCGGCCCAGTGGGGGTGGTGCAAGCGCACCGCGTTCGTTTGGTGGGGGCGGCGGCGGTGGCGGCGCAAGGCCTTCTGGCGGAGGGGGCGGCGGCGGGGGTGGCGCAAGGCCCTCCGGCGGCGGCGGTGGAGGTGGAGGTGGTGGCCGGAGAGGCCATTGAGGCCAATGATTTTTTTGGGGGGGGCCAATGATTTTTGGGGGGAATGATCCTGATCTTATCTATTTTTATTTCAACTTTGCCGGGAGTAAGTATAAGCTGCTTACTTCCGGCAAAATCATTTTAAGCGTTTTAGTTTTCTGATCATATGAGCCCGACTTTATACTATTGTTACGATGCGTATTGCGGATGGTGTTATGGTTTCAGTCCGGTTATCCGGCGTTTATTTGAAGAATACCGGCAAACGGCGGCCTTTGAAGTGCTCTCCGGGGGCATGATCCTGTCAGAAAACCCCCAGCCTGTCGGAGTAATGGCAGACTATATCCTTGGCAGTTATAAAACAGTGGAGGAACGCACTGGCATTCGCTTTGGAGAGGACTGGCTCTGGCATATGCGTAACCCGGAGGAAAGCGACTGGTATCCCAGCTCGGAGAAGCCTGCCATTGCGCTGTGTGTTTTCAAAGATTATTACCCGGACCTGGCCGTCCTGTTTGCCGGAGAGCTGCAATATGCTCTACACTATGAAGGGCGCGATCTTTGCGATGATGAAGCCTATCGTCATCTGCTGGAAAAATACCGGATACCGGATACTGAATTTTACGGGAAGCTGCATCATCCGGCTTATAAAGAAAAGGCTTATGATGAGTTTGCCCTGGTGCGGCAGCTGAAAGTGACGGGTTTCCCTACCGCATTTTTGCAGGTAGCCGAATCGAAGTTTTACTTGCTGACGCAAGGTTATACCGACTATCCAACCTTGAAAAAGAGGGTTGAGCAGGTCCTGGATGATTGGGAATTGCAGAGAAAATAATTGTCTTCAAATGGGCGATTAACATTAACTTGCATGTCCCTTAAACGAGCCCTGTGGCTCATTGACCCGGCCCGTGGTGGGTGTCCGGACCGCAGGATGACGCGAAAATATTTGAATACAAACCAATATGGAATATAACAAAGTAATAGCAGTCACCGGATTGCCGGGATTATACGAGTTGCTAAGCAGTAAGGCCGACGGAGCCATTGTTCGTGCGCTGGATGATAAAACTACCCGTTTTGTGTCCAGCCGCATCCACAATTTTTCACATTTGGAAAGTATCGAGGTCTATACTATTCGGGATAATGTAAACCTGGTCGATATTTTAAAAGCAATGGAGACGAGTACGGAGAAGTTACCTGATGAAAAAGATAATGCTGCCCTGAAGGGGTATTTTGGCAAGGTCTATCCGGACCTGGATTTCGACCGGGTATACAGCAGCGATTTGAAGAAGATGATAAAATGGTTTTCCGTATTGAAAGCAAATAATATAGAAATTAAATTATCTGAGACTGCTGAGGAAGAAACACCGGCTGAAGAAGCAGTAGAAGAGGTTGTAGTGGCAAAGAAGGCGGGGAAAGCGGAAAAGGCTGTCTCTGCTGTGAAGAGCGAAGAGCCGGCTGAAGAAAAACCAAGGGCAAAAAAAGCCACAGCTGCAGCTGTTGAGCCGGCGCCAACGCCAGCGCCCAAAAAGAAGGCGGTTAAGGCAGAGAAGGCGGAAGAAGCGGAAGAACCTGCTGCGAAGCCGAAGAAGACAGCTAAAAAGAAAAGTGAATAATGTTACCTACAGCAGAATTGAAAAAGCCTGAGCGGCATTTTTTGCCGGAAGGTTTTGTATTAACCGATTGGGAAGGTCTTGAACCCTGGTTTCAGGACCTGGAGCAGCGGCCCCTCGAAACCCGGCCTGCCCTGGAGAAATGGTTGCTGGACATGAGCGAGCTGGAGGCCGTGGTGAGTGAAGATGCTTGCTGGCGCCAGATCCGAATGACCTGTGACACGGAGAATAAAAAGTTGGAAGAGGCGTTTAACTATTTTTGCCTGGAAATACAGCCCAAGATACAGCCTTACGCAGACCGCCTCAACAAACGGCTGGTGGAAAATCCCTATACGCAGGAGCTGGACCAGGCGGCGTATTTTACTTACCTGCGCAGCGTCCGGAAGCGGATTGAGCTGTTCCGGAAAGAAAATATTCCGCTCTTCGCCGAGTCAAGCGTGATGGGCCAGCAGTTTGGCGTCATTTCGGGAAAAATGACGGTAGAGGTCGGTGGCCAGGAATATACCCTGCAACAGGCATCCAAATTCCTGGAAAACCCGGACAGGAAATTGCGGGAAGAAGTATACCGTAAAATGCAGCAAAGAAGACTGCAGGACAAGGAAGTTTTGAATGACCTGTATTCCAAGCTGGTTGCTATCCGGCACCAGATAGGGCTGAATGCGGGTTTTACCAACTACCGGGACTTCAAATTCGAAGAATTAGGCCGTTTTGACTATACCAAGGAAGATTGCTTCCGTTTTCATGAGGCCGTCAGGGAATACGTACTCCCCCTGGTCAAACAGATAAACGAAAGAAAGAAGAAAAAGCTGGGCCTGGATAGTTTGCGTCCCTGGGACGTGGAAGCCGAGCCGGCAGGTATAGAACCCCTCCGTCCCTTTACGAACGGGCAGGACCTGTTGACGAAAACCATCGCCTGTTTTGACCAGTTAAACCCTTTTTTCGGCGACTGTCTGCGCACTATGCAAAAAATGGGGCGTTTTGACGTGGAAAGCCGGAAAGGCAAAGCCCCTGGCGGTTATAATTGTCCGTTAGCCGAAACGGGAGCTCCCTTTATATTCATGAACGCTTCCGGGCAGATGGGAGATCTGACGACGATGGTACATGAAGGGGGCCACGCCATTCATTCCTTCCTGTCGCATCCGCTGAAATTAAGCTCCTTCAAGGAATACCCGATGGAAATTGCAGAAGTTGCAAGCATGTCGATGGAATTATTCAGCATGGATCATTGGGAATTATTCTTTAATAATAAAAACGATTTAGCACGTGCGCAGGAACATCAGCTGGAGCGCGTTATTTCTATTTTTCCCTGGATAGCAACTATTGATAAATTTCAACATTGGGTATACGAAAACCCTAGTCATACACTGGAAGAAAGAAAGCAAACATGGATGCAGATTCTCGATGAATTCTCTTCTGAATCGGTGGACTGGTATGGATTAGAGGAATTCCGGGAGTTTGGTTGGCAGAAACAGCTACACCTGTTCGAAGTTCCATTCTACTACATAGAATATGGTATTGCCCAGTTAGGAGCGATTGGTCTTTGGATGCAGTATAAGAATAACAAAGAGAAGGCGTTAAGTAATTACACGAATGCGCTGAGTCTCGGTGGAACAAAGACACTACCGGAATTATACGATGCGGCAGGCCTGAAGTTTAACTTTTCGAAAGAGCATATTAAACAACTGATGGAATTTGTCAGCTTAGAATTGCAAAAAATTTGAAGCGGAAAAAAAACCAAAAAATACCCGAAAAGTAGTACTTATACCTCTTGTTCGTATGCTTTTTTCCGGCTATATTTGCAATAAGCGATTTGAAAAATGTGGGTGCGAAGCACTCTTTTACATAAAGAAGCTACTAATCAGAGCCTTAACCAAAAGTCCCGGTGTTTCTACATCGGGGCTTTCTTTTTTGAACCGGACGCACTGGTTTGTAATGGAGTTTGTAGACTTTTTTATTCTACTGGTTACAACTCTTACAGACGCCACTGACCAGCATTTCAACCTGCTCTGACACATATCCTCCCGGAAGTTTGATGGCCGGCACGCTTACGTCTTTAAGGCACATGGTGCTCCCACAGGAGCTGCAAATGAAATGAACATGGTCATCCCGGTGTTGTCCACCAGAACAGTCGTCTTTACACAACGCGTAACGTATAGAATTATCCGAAGTTGGTATACTATGAATCAATCCCTTCTCAAGAAAAACCTGAAGCGTGCGGTATACGGTGACCCTATCGAATTTTTCGGCCGCTTTTTTTTCAATATCACTATGTGACAAAGCGCCTTCCTGTTGCAGAAACAATTCCAATATTCTCCTGCGACCACCGGTGATGCTTAGGTGTTTTTTTTTCAGGAGCTCGTCTATTTTCTTCTCCATATTTAATGTTTGTCCTTCGGACGAGATGCTTTCAGCATCCTTGATCAACCCGGGTTATTGTTAAAAAGAGAATTAGCAAATCGTGGCGCAGTCACCTTTTCCTTCAGCAAAGTGCTTATGTCTTTTTCCAGTTCATCCAGCTCATCTTTCTTTAAGCCGTCATAGATCTTTCGAACGCGCCCTCCTTTGTCTACCAGGGCCAGGAATTGGGTATGAAGAAATTGTTCATTGATATTCATTGCGTTGTTTTTGGGATCATCCAGCAAATATCCGCTTCTTGCCAGGTGATACAAGCTATCCTTACGACCGGTGAGGAACCACCACCGTTGCGGGTCGGCGCCAAGAGAATCAGAATACCGTTTCATCCGCGCCACACTGTCTGTTTCCGGGTCTACGGTATAGGAAAGTATCCGAAAGTCGGACTCTTTACTATAATCATCGGCCAGCTTTTTCATATTCGTATTCAGCTTCGGGCAAATGCCTTTACAGGTAGTAAAAAAATACTCGGCTACATAAACCTTCCCGTTCAGCTCTTTCTCTGTAATCATTTTCCCATCCTGGTTATTAAAGGAAAAGGGCGGCACATGACTAAGCACCGGCAATTCCGGCTCTCCAAAACCCGGTACGAAGCGGGTCAGGGCAAAATAGAAACCGATGAATAAAAGGGCAAAAAAGCCAACCAGGAATATTATTTTCTTCTTTTTCATGATCTACAAAGTTAGGATTGTCTGAGGGTGCGAAAGGTAAAAAGATTTAAAACAAATTATTTGCAACATTGTTGTATTTTTGTCCCCCGAACAAGCGAAGTGAAGGTTTTTAAATTATGATCATGATCCGCAAAGTAAATTGGGATGCCCTGGGCATCACGACCTCCATCCTCTGCGCTATTCATTGCGCAATATTACCGCTGGCTGTCGCCACATTACCGGTGCTGGGTATCAACATCGTTCATAACGCCTTTTTTGAATACGGAATGATTGGCCTGGCCTTTTTGATTGGCAGCTGGGCCCTCTGGCATGGTTTCAGTCGTCATCACCGTCGCCTCACCCCTTGGTTTCTATTTGTGGGTGGTATAATTCTGTTGATAACCAAGCAAATATGGCACTCTTATGAACTCCGGATCCTGCCTTTTGCCGTCCTGTTCATCGTAGCGGCCCATGTTCTCAACCTAAGATGGTCAAAATCCTGCCAGGTTACTGCATCCCGGGCTTCCCGCCGATCCGGTCCGGATTTGGAAAGAGAAGCGGCTTAGCCGCGAGTTAGTAAGGCGGACGGCCTGGAAATGGCGGGGATTTACTACCTTTACTGTCTTAAATGGCTTCTTTATGATCAAAACAGGCAACCCGGTTATCAGCATATATACCGAAATGACTCCCAACCCGGAAACGATGAAATTCGTGGCCAATAAGTTATTGTACCCCGGTAAGATCATTGATTTCCCGGATGTCGAATCAGCCAAACCTTCTCCACTGGCAATCGAGCTTTTCGGTTTTCCTTTTGTCAAGAGCGTATTTATCGCCAGCAACTTTGTGACACTGACCAAAACAACTGACACCGATTGGGATGACGTCATTCCTGCTATCCGCCAGTTCCTCAGGGAATATCTGGAGGAAAGTAAACCGGTTGTCAATGAAGAAGACGTTGTCATCGTAAAATCTGAAGGCAGTAATGTCATCGACGCCGATGACGACGACGTGGTCAAGCGTATTAAGGAGCTGCTGGAAAACTATGTAAAACCTGCTGTCGAAATGGACGGTGGCGCCATCCAGTTCAGGAGCTATCATGAAGGCACGGTAAACCTGATGATGCAAGGCTCCTGCTCGGGCTGTCCGTCTTCGATGATTACGCTCAAGGCTGGTATCGAAAGCATGATGAAACGCATGATCCCCGAGGTAAAAGAGGTCGTAGCCGAATCAGAGTAATAACAATACACAGGGAATGACAACACGATGACAATACAGGAGGAATGAGCCTACAGGATATCTGCCACCAGTTTGTCCAGGACTTACGACACACCGGATGGTGGGAATTCATAGCAGTTATTGCAGGCGTTCTCAGCGTGTGGTTCAGTCGCAGCGAAAATATCCTGGTCTATCCTACCGGACTGGTCAACACGATAATCTATATCTATCTCAGCTTAAAAATGTCCCTGCTGGGCGAAGCCAGCGTCAATCTCTATTATACAGTCCTCAATATTTATGGCTGGGTGATCTGGACCCGAAAGGACCGGCAGGATCAATATGTGCTGCGGATCGCCTATTCTTCATCCCGTGAGATAAAACAACAGTTGGCTTTTTTTGCCTTTTTTTACGGCGCCATATTCGGAGCGCTGACCTGGCTGAAGCACGATTTCGCCCCGCTGGCTATTCCCTGGGCGGATGCTTTTGCCTCTGCCACAGCCTATACCGGCATGTGGCTGATGACGAAGAAAAAGGTGGAAAGCTGGTTTTGGTGGATAGCCACCAATTGTGCTTCGATCCCTTTGTATTTTGTCAAGCATTATGTCTTCACGAGTGTATACTACCTGGTCTTATTAATCATTGCCATCGCCGGACTGCAGGAATGGAGTAAACGGGCAAAAGCTATCGAACATGCCGCTTAAAAAAGTCGTTGTCATCGGGCCGGAGTCGACCGGTAAGTCTTCCTTGTGTGAAGGGCTCGCTGCCCGTTACCACACGGACTGGGTCCGGGAATATGCCCGGGAATATCTCCTGGCCCGTGGAATGAATTATATTTTTGAAGACCTTACGACGATAGCAAAGGGACAGCTGGCGCTGGAGGATGAGGCGGCGGCAAAGGCCGATGTTGCGGGGACGGGAAAGCTGTTGCGAAGAATGGATGGGGACCCTATCCTCTTTATCGATACGGACATGTACGTTATGAAGGTTTGGAGCGAGTTCGTCTTCGGTCGCTGCGACAGCTGGATACTGGACCAGATCGGCAAGCGGCAATATGATGCCTACCTGCTTTGTAAGACCGATCTGCCCTGGGTAAAAGATGAATTAAGAGAATACCCGGATCTCGTCTCCCGGGAAAAACTCTTTCATATTTACCGGGATATCCTGATCAACCAGTCGACGCCCTGGGCCGAGATTGGCGGGCAGGCCGACCAGCGGTTGGAGGCCGCCCTGACTGCCGTGGAGGCTTTACTGTAACAATTTTTGAATATCGGGGTCTTCCTGCAGATTCCCCATCTGTACCTGGATCCAGGCTGCACGCGTCGCTACATGGGGCGACAGGGGCTTGATGGTAAAGACCTTTGGATTGGGCAGGCAAGCCGAAATCCGGGCCGCTTCCTGCCTGGTAAGGGTTTTTGCCGGTTTGTTGAAATAGAAATGCGAAGCGGCTTCAATGCCATAAACTCCTTTGCCCATTTCACTAATATTGAGATACATTTCCAAAATGCGTTTCTTCCCCCAGACCCATTCGATCATAAAAGTAAAATAGGCTTCCAGGCCTTTTCGTATCCAGCTGCGGCCTTGCCAGAGAAAAACATTTTTCGCCACCTGCTGGCTGATGGTACTGGCTCCGTGCAGCGACTTACTTTTTTGATTATGTTTCATCGCCTTTTCTATAGACTTGAAGTCAAACCCGTCATGGTCCGGAAAAAGCTGGTCTTCCGAGCAGATGACCGCCAGCTTGGCATAAGGCGAAATATTCTTCATGTCAACGTATGTTCTCCTGAGGCCATCCCCGCCTAGTACACTACCCAGCTGCGTAAGTGTGATCGGCGGATAAACCCATTTCAAGAGGAGGAGATAAAATAACTGGAAGAAAAACAGGAAGATAATAATGCGCTTGATTATTCTCCAGGCGCGGGGGATCAGTCCTTTTGTGTTGATAGGCATCCGGTGGTTTTTCTATGCGCAAGATATATCAGCGTTTGCCGATCTGCAAGTATAATAGCTTGTATTTCCCGCCCAAATGATAGTATTTGCTTTTCATTTCTGTCAGCAGCAGCCCACCGGCCAGCAAGCCGCCCCCGATGATATAACCGGACGTTGTATACCAATCTTTTGCCGCATCTTTCCGTAGCAGACCATTGACGGCGCCAATGGCTAAAAACCCGCCGCCTACCAACATCATGGCCTTACCCCAGCTGCTGCCCTTCCTCAATCGCTGGATCGCATCGATCTCTTTATAACTGAATGCCTGACCGTTGATATAGACGGTATCATGGCGCATATCGTCGATGACACCGGTGAACCATTGATCATAAATGGTTCTGAAAGTCAGCCCATCGCCAATTGTATATGCACGGACATGCATACCTCTTTTCTGCAATATGAGAATGTCACGCTGGGCATGGCTCAGAAAAGGGATGATACAAAATAATAATATAATTATCCTTCGCATAGCAGTATTCAAACTTACGATTATCTCCTGCAAGTTGATTGTTAATGTGGATGGGTAAAGATCTCTACACACAACAGCACTATGCCAAACCCGATGAGAATGGTGCCGGATATCTTATTGATGGCAACGAGCGTTGCTAACGTTAGCTTATTCCGCAATTTGCCGGCCATCATTACCTTGCCGACATCGGCAGCCATATTGATCAGCAGGCAGACAGAAAAAATTACGATCCTTTCCTGCAGGGTATGGTTGGCAGCCAGCAGGGTGGCATTACCCAGCCAGAACAGGATGACACCCGGATTGAGCGTATTGATAATAAATCCTGAAGCAAAGGCCTTAGCCATATCCCGTTTGCGGAAGCGGGTTTCATCGCCGTCTGCGACCCTGGCAAGGGCTACTTTTTTGAAGAAAGCGAAATAAACACCCATTCCGATAAGGAAGGAGCTGCCGGCAAAAGCGATAACTTTGGAATGTGCTGAAAGCGCGGAAACGAATACGGTAAGTGTATTGCTAAGTACGACAAGGATGATATCGCTGACCCATACGCCGGAGACGAAACTGAAGCCGCCCTTATGCCCGTTGTTCAGGCTTTGTTTGATGATGGTAAAAATGATGGGCCCCACCGATAAAGCAAGTGCGAATCCCAATGCCAATCCTTTCAATATGGCCTCCGTCATAGAATGTCGAGTTTCGTCCGGTTTTAGAGACTTCCTGTCTCCAGAAATTTTTGCCAGTCCAAGAGCATATTGCCTTTCAGGACCCTGGGAAATTTATGTTGGCCTCCAATTTTTCCTTTCAGGCGCATAAATTCCATAAACTTTTCCTCCGGCAGGACTTTTACATACACATCTTTCAATGCACTATTCCTTTCCACTGCATAATCGTCATTTAACTCCTTCAGCCGCTGGTCGATTTTTTCCCGCAGCAATTCCTCATCCACCGGGTCATTACAGGCTAACCACCATTGATGTGCAAAAAACAAACCATGGGGTACGCCGGCCACTGTGAATTCGGGAATAGAGAGGTTCATCTCTTCCGTGGCCAGTTGTACGGCCTTGTTCATATTGTCGACGCTGAGGTGTTCGCCGACGAGGCTAAGGAAGTGTTTGGTCCGGCCTGTAATGATGATCTCGCAGCGTTCCTTATCCACAAACCGTATCGTATCTCCGATAAGATAACGCCAGGCGCCCGCGCTGGTGCTCAACAGCAGGGCATAGTCTTTCCCTTCTTCAACCTCGTGGATCATATACACTTCCGGACTCTCTACCAGGTTACCATCTGCGTCGAAGTTGATATTGTCGAAAGGAACAAACTCCAAAAAGATATGCTGGTTGGTCACCAGCTTCATGCCCTTCGAGTATTGTGCATCCTGGTAAGCGATAAACCCTTCTGAGGCCAGGTAGGTTTCGATATAGGTGATGGGTTTACCCAGCAGCTTTTCGAACCCCTTTTTATATGGATCAAAAGACACCCCGCCATGCACAAAAAAGCCCAGGTTAGGCCAGATCTCATGGATATTGTTCAGGTTGTATTTCTCGATGACCTTTTCCATGCAAAGCTGTATCCAGCCTGGCACCCCAACGACAAATCCGATGTCCCACTGCGGCGCCAGCCTGACGACTTCCTCCAGCTTCTTGGTCCAGTCCCGGGTGCGGGCAATCTTTTTTCCAGGCTTGTAAAAGGGCTGAAACCAGAAAGGGACTTTCCGGGCGGTAATACCGCTAAGATCGCCGGCGTAATAACCCGCACCTTTTTGTAAGCTGGTGCTACCCCCGATCATCAACCATCCTTTACCAAGGCTCTTTACAGGAATATCCCGGTAAGTGCGAAGGGTAAGTAATTGTTTGACCATGACGATCCGGTTGCCCCGCAACAGATCGTTCGTAATGGGGAGATATTTACTGCCCGCTTCCGATGTGCCGGAAGAAAGGGCATAATATTTAATCTTGCCTGGCCAGCAAACGTCTGCTTTCCCTTCCAGTGTCTGGTGCCACCAGGCAGCATGAATGCTATTGTAGTCGAAGGTGGGCACTATTTCCTGGAATTTTTTTCCCGGATGCTTGCTTAGCAGGATCTCGTCAAAACGGTATAACTGGCCAAATTCCGTGAACCTTGCCTTTTTCAATAATTTTCGCAATACCTTCAACTGCTGCCGCCGGGGAGATTTCTGGGGTAGCCGCAACGCTCTAGCCAAAGATTTAGGTAATTGAATATCAATCAACGCCATTGAGTAACCCGAGTCATTTGGTATGCGGCGAAATTAACGTTTTGGATGATATTTTTGTTACATTTATTTATGAAGCTGAAACTAACCCTTCTTTACGTCGTCTCTTTTCTTGCTCTAACATTCTTTATACACGAAATACACGACTGGGCTCATACGCTGGCGGCACGGATCATCAGCGGTTGTTGGGGTCCCAGGGCCTTTGACAGCTGGTCATTTTGCGCTGAAAGTAGTCTTTCTTCCGGTCAGCGTATCCTGGCTATGGTAGCCGGACCCCTGGTTAATTTTATTCTCTTGTGGACCGGCTGGCAAAAAATGGATGAAGACAATACCCTGACCGAGATATCCATGGGGTGTTCGCTGGTCTTTGCCACACTTCCGCTGAATAATTTGCTGGCGGCCGCTTCGGGCGGCGGCGACCTGACCGCCGCCATGCGGCTTTTATTCCGGCATGCCAATCACCGGCTCGTTGCCCTGGCCGGTCTGCTGCTCATCGTCATCATCTGTGTACCCCCGCTGATAAAAGCCTTTATCGTATTGCCCTGGTGGCAGGGCCGGCTTTTCTACTACCCTGTCTTCCTCATAGTCCCTGGTTTTCTGGACCATTGGCTTGTCGGAAAAATGCTGAACAAATGGCTGATAAAGGCAGATACGCCGCAAGACAAGGCTTATTGGTGGGCTATCGGCTGGACTATACTTACCCTGCTGATCTGGCTGTTGACACGCCGCAAGATGAAACAGCTCATCAACGATGAGGAACTACCCTTATAATTTCTCCACGACCATCCCGGCGAGCACTGCCCACAACAGATCCACTACCCTCCGCGTAAAATTTTACCCGTAACCCACTCCGATAAGGTGCTGCCGCTTCCAGGGCTGTAATACAATCTCTAAATGAAAACTGCGCTCCTTCACAAAGAATGAGCTCGCCGGCTTGCCCGGGTCCACTGGTTTGTGGAGGCCCTTCGGCCACGGTTTGGATACCGGAGGTGGCAAAAAATCTGCCCAGCTGCTGAATTCCAGCCGGATCACCCATCAGGTTAGTTTTGGGTGTTGTTGCGTTTTCGGTTGCCTCCGGAGAGGGTTTACGCCCCCGCCCTATTGCGCCTAAACCCGCCCTTAGCCAAATAGCCAACTCCATGCCTGCATTGAAGAGAGCCGGTAATCCCCGCTTAAAATGTTTCCGCCTGAATTGGCTCATCGCCTTATAGAATTGCTTTACATAGCGAATATCCTTTAACGTACTTTCTCCCTTGAAATGGACGATCGTTGTCTCAGCCAGATAATAGTTAACATAGCCGGCTTGTTCTATCCGATAGCTGAGATCGATGTCTTCAGCGTACATAAAAAACCGCTCGTCGAAACTTCCGGTCTTTTCCAATACGGCCCTGGCCACCCAAAAACAGGCACCGGAAAGCACTGGCGCCGGATGCGTCCTGTCTGCCGGCAGGTTGCCCAGGTAATAGGTAGCGAAAAGGCGCTGCCGGGGAAAGATTGCCGTCAATCCTGACAGTTTACAAAATGCTACCCAGGGAGTGGGAAAACCACGGCGGGATTCCTTTAGAAAAAGGCCGCTGCCGTCCACCATCCGCACGCCCAGACCACCTGCACCCGGAGTGGACTCCAAAAAAGCCAGGCACCGGGTCGCGATGTCTTCCGGCAGGACCGTATCGGGATTGAGAAAAAGAATATACTTCCCCTGCGCCTGTGCAAGCGCCTGGTTATTGGCCCGGGCAAAGCCCAGGTTCTCCGTATTTACAATGAAGCTAACGTCGGGGAACAAAGGCCGGAGGTAGTCAACACTCCCGTCCGCAGAGTGATTGTCAACGACAAGGATTTCTGTTTCAAGGCCTTGAAGTGCCTTTCGCACAGAATGCAGGCAGAGTTCCAGAAAATACTGTACGCGGTAATTGACAATTATGACTGACAGAATCATGATACCCTGCGAAGTACGCTTTTTTGGGCAAATTATTGGACATTTGTCAAAAAATTGATATATTTGCATTTGTCAATCTAATAACAATGACCTTTAAACAAATCGAGAAAGTATCCAAAGCTCTCGGAGACAGTAACCGGCTTAAGATATTACATTATATCTCCGGCAAGGGTGGATGTGGCGAGTGTTCTGCCTTGCAGGATGTGATTGAATTAGCCCAACCCTCTATTTCCCACCACGTGAAGATCCTGCTGGAAGCAGGCCTCATTGAAGGCGAGAAAGAGGGCCGGAATTTCAGGTATACGCTAAACAGTGGTGTACTGAATCAATATATCGAAGCGCTTCGTTTGCTGGAAGCACCGCGCAGCGTCGCTCGCGAAGTCAACCACGGCTCCCTTAGCTAAAAGTGCCCGGAAAGCAGCCAGTGCTTAACCCGGACCCGCCGGATAGAGGGCTATCACATTTATGGACCACAGATCCTATATTTGTGCCATGCTAAAATCAACACTTATCAGGGCGGCTGAGGCGGGAGCTGCTGTCATGCAGCATTATTTTCAGGGTGAATTTAAAATTTCCAACAAGGAAGGCATTAATAACCTGGTCACTGAAGCTGACCATGCATCGGAAAAGGCAATTTTCGAAGTCATAAAACGCGATTTCCCCGATCATTTTATCCTGAGTGAAGAGGCTGGCGAGATCATCACGGATTCCAGCTTCAAATGGATCATCGACCCTATCGACGGAACGGTGAATTTTGCCCATGGCCTGCCGCTTTGCTGCGTCTCCATTGGGGTGGAGCAAGATGGGGAAATGATCCTTGGGGCGGTGTATAACCCTTTTATAAAAGAATTCTTTTTCGCCCAAAAGGGTTATGGAGCCACGCTGAACGACAAGAAGATAAGCGTAAGCAATGAGACCTCCGTTCTAAAATCCTGCCTGGTAACAGGTTTCCCCTATACCTACCTGGATCAGCCCAATGGACCGCTGGAAGTGTTCTCCCGATTGATCCGCGGTGGCGTACCTGTCCGGCGGCTTGGCTCTGCAGCCATGGACCTTTGCTGGGTAGCTGCAGGCCGGTTTGATGGGTTCTATGAGCATAAGCTGCAGGCCTGGGACAGTGCGGCCGGCGTCCTGATCGTGGAAGAAGCGGGCGGAAGGGTTTCTGATTTTACCGGCGGAAGGTATTCGCCCTACCAGCCACAGATCATCGCCACGAATGGAAGGATACACGATGAGCTGGTGACAGTGGTAAATAACAGCCATCCGGGGTTATGATTTAATTTTTTTATTACACAACTATGAGTGAAAACAGGACCGAAATATCGTCCCTGGGGGAATTCGGATTGATCGAGCATCTTACTGCCAACATCGAGATAAAAAATGCTTCCACCCTTGTTGGTGTGGGGGATGATGCGGCCGTTATCGATCACTTCGGGAAACAGACCGTGATCACGACCGACCTGCTGATCGAAGACGTTCACTTCGACCTGATGTATACGCCGCTGCGGCACTTAGGGTATAAATCCGTCGTGGTCAACCTCAGCGATGTCTATGCGATGAATGCGACGCCTACCCATATAACGATGAGCCTGGGCATCAGCAACCGTTTCAGCCTGGAGGCCCTCGATGAATTTTATGAAGGGGTTTATGCCGCCTGCGAAGCCTATGGTGTGGACCTGGTCGGTGGTGATACCGCTTCTTCGAAGAAGGGGTTTGTTATTTCCGTCACGGCCATTGGAGAAGTGACCCCGGATCAGTTTGTAAAACGCAGCACCGCAAAAAAAGGCGACCTGCTTTGCTGTTCGGGAGACCTGGGTGCTGCTTACCTGGGGCTTATTCTCCTGGAAAGGGAAAAGAAGATCTACCTCGAAAATCCCGGGGTAAAAGCGGACCTGGAAGGAGAGAAATACGTGATCGGCCGGCTTCTGAAGCCTGAAGCCCGAAAAGACATTATCGAATTTTTCCAACAGTCCGCCGTCCTCCCGACTTCGATGATGGACATCAGCGACGGGCTGAGCTCGGAAATCCTCCACATCTGCCGCCAGAGCGAACTGGGCTGCGTCCTGTATGAGGAAAAGATACCCATTGCCGAAGACACCCGTAACGCTGCTTACAAGTTCGAGCTGGACCCCACTGCCTGCGCATTGAGTGGAGGCGAAGACTACGAACTATTATTTACTGTCGCCCAACAGGATTATGACAAGCTGGTGCTTAACGAACAGATCAGCGTGATCGGTTATATGACAGAACCGGAAAAAGGTAAAAAGATCATTACCAAGGGTGGCAATACATTCGATATTACTGCGCAGGGATGGAATGCCTTTGCCTCCAAATGAGCTTTTTCATGAAAAAACCCTTGTTTTTTTTAGCCTATCTTATCCCTGCACTTTTTCTTATTTCCTGCGGGACTTCTGAAAAAGGGTTTCGCCCTGACCACAAGTACGCGCCTGAAGACCTAAAAAAGGATTATGGGATATTCCGACACCTGCTGGAAGCATGGCACCCCAGTCTTTATTGGTATACTTCCCGGGATAGCATGAACTATTATTTTGACAAGGGTTATTCCCTTATCACGGATTCCATGACGGAGCCGCAGTTCAGAACAGTCCTGAGCTATGTGATCGCCCAGGTCGACTGCGGGCACACTTCTATCCGCGCCTCCAAGGCTTTTGGCCATTATTTGGATACGGCCAAGCTGCGGCAGTTTCCGCTTATCCTGAAGTTCTGGACTGACACGATGGTGGTAGCCGCCAACCTTAACCGGCGCGACACCGTGCTGAAAAGGGGAACGCTTATTCAGACCATCAACGGCAGGACGGCGCAACAGCTGACGGATACTTTATTCCCCTATATCGTTACCGATGGATATAACCGAACCGGAAAATATCAATACCTCAGCACGGGGCTTCATTTCAGCTCCTGGTATAAAGAATTAGTCGGTTATACTGACACGTTTGACATCGGGTATCTCGACACGGCAGGAATCCTGCTGCATACCCGTATTCCCATTTATGATCCCCGGGCGGATACGGTGCGGAGAAGTCTTGGCCGGGTGCTGTTGCCCGGAACGGGACAGCGGGGCCAGGGTCCGGCAAGACGGGTCCGGCCACCCGGGCGGCGGACCCGAAAGAAAAGGGAGTTGCTGTTCACCCGCAACCTGCAGGTGGACAGTGCCAGCCATACAGCATTTCTGACACTCAACACCTTTGAACATGGTTATCATCTGCGGAGCTTTTTCCGGCATTCCTTCCAGGCCATGGCCGACCAACGGGTGAAGAACCTGGTCGTCGATGTAAGGTCCAATGGCGGGGGTGACGCCTCTCTTTCAACCCTGCTTACGCGTTACCTCATCGACAAAAAATTCAAGGTGGCGGATTCCCTATATGCGATCCGCCGGCATAGCCCTTATGACCGGTACATCAATAACGGTCTTCTCTATCATTTCCTGACGATGCTGGCCAGCAGCAAACGCGCCGACGGTAAATACCATTTCGGATATTTCGAACGGCACCATTATAGTCCTTTTACGAATCACCATTTCGGCGGCCAGGTTTATATCCTTACCGGTGGCAATTCCTTCTCCGCCACCTGCTTGTTTGCCGGGGCCATGAAAGGTCAGTCGAATGTCACGCTGGTCGGAGAAGAAACGGGTGGCGCCTATTACGGTAACACGGCCTGGATGATACCCGATGTAACGTTGCCCGTCACGGGTATCCGCTTCCGGCTGCCCAGGTTCCGGCTGGTAGTGGACCAGCAACGGGTAAAAGACGGCCTTGGTGTCCAGCCTGACGTACCGGCATTGCCGAGTTTAGAAGCCATCGGCAAGGGGCTTGATTTTAAGACCGCCAAGGTTAAGGAACTGATCCGGCTGCAGAGCGCAGATAAAAAATAAGAGGGAAAATCCGGCTGCAATCCGGCTGCATCGTAAATATTTGATCGAATCATTTTTTAATATTATCTTCTACCTCAGCAGGACTTCACAACCGTAGCGAAAAACTTTTGAGACTCTGATTTAGTAGACGACCCGTACTAAAAGAGAAGTATTTATAAAAGTTTTCCAGACCCATGCTTCGACAAATAGCCAATTTCTTTAACCGATTCCTCCGGACCTTTTCTTTAAAATCGAAAAAGGAGCAGGAAACAGAGACGGACCAATTCGATGCTGCGCCGGATGCCGTTATCGTCATCGACGAGCAAGGCATTATTACCAATTGGAACCCCCGGGCGGAAGCTCTTTTCGGATGGACTGCCGATGAGGTAACCGGCAAAAGCCTGAGCGGGACTATCATTCCCCACCGGTATCGCCAGGCCCACCGGGAAGGATTGAGCCGGTACATTCACACGGGAGAAAGCACTGTATTAGGCAAAACTGTCGAGATACAGGCTCTCGACAAGAAAGGCGCTGAGCTGGAAGTGGCGCTGAGCATTTCACCAGCGATGAGGTTTGGCCGCCGGCATTTTATCGGCTTTATCCGCGATATTTCCGAGCAGAAGCAGGCACGGGAAGAAATAAAAAAATTAAATGCAACGCTCGAACAGCGTGCAAAAGAAATGGAAGCCTTTGCCTATTCCGTTTCCCATGATCTGCGGGCTCCGTTGCGCGGAATCACTAGTTTTGCCAGCATCCTGGAAGAGGATTATGCCGGCAAAATGGATGAAGAAGCCCACAGGGTCATTTCTTTGATCAAGGACAATGCCTTAAAAATGGGACGTCTTATCGATGACCTTCTTGACTTTTCCAGGACAAGCCGGCAGGACGTCGTCAAAATAAAGATATCCGTCCAGCAGATGGTCGGGAACGTGATAGAAGAGTTGACTACCGATTTGGACAAACATTCTATTGAATGGACGGTGCAGGACCTCCCAACGGTCCGGTGTGATATAGCCGCCATGAGGCAGGTATGGGTGAACCTTGTTTCGAATGCCTTGAAATACACAGCCGGCAAGGAGCCGGTACGAATTGAAATCGGCAGCTACGTCAATAACGGTCAGATCGTATTTTTCGTAAAGGACAACGGGGTGGGCTTTGACAACAGATACAAGGACAAACTATTCAGAGTCTTCCAGCGCCTGCACAGCGCTGACCAATTTGAGGGCACCGGCATAGGTCTGGCGCTGGTTGAAAAAATTATTTCCAAACATGGGGGGGCCGTATGGGCGGACGGAGAGCCGGACGTGGGCGCCTGTTTCTCTTTTTCATTACCCCCTGAGTAAATAAACATTATGGCCAATCCTTTAAAGATACTAATGTTGGAAGACGACATCAGTGATGCGGAGATCATTCAACGATTGATGAAAAGGGATAAACCCTCGTGTGAATTCAGCCTGGCTATGACGAAAGAGGTGTTTTTACAGGAGCTGGAACGACTTCGGCCGGATATTATCCTGGCCGACAATTCCCTGCCCCAGTTTGATGCGAGAGACGCATTACAGATCGCGCGTCAGCAATCGGAGAACATCCCCTTTATCCTGGTGACGGGCACTGTATCGGAAGAGTTTGCCGCCGGCATTATCAAGGCTGGTGCGGACGACTATATTTTAAAGGACAGACTGCAAAGGCTGCCGGCAGCCATTGAAACAGCGATCAAACAACACAGGGCAAAAAAGCAAAACCAGGAGGCTATGGAATCCATCCGGAGGTCGAACGAACGTTTTCAGACCATTTCCAGGGCGACAAAAGACGCTTTATGGGACTGGGACCTGGTGACTGACAATATGTGGTGGAACGAAAACTTTTTTACCCTGTTGGGTTATGATCCAGCCCTTCCTGTCCCTGACCAGGCCGACTGGGTAGGCCGGATACACCCGGACGACAGGGATAAAGTAGTAACAAGGCTCAAAAACATAAAGGAAAATACCGCTAATTCCTGGGAAGATGAATTGCGGATCCAGCTCACGGATGGCAGTTATGGCACAGTACTGGACAGGGTTTATATTCTGCGGGACGATTCAGGGAAAGCGGTCCGGGTGATCGGCGTGTTTGTAGATATCACAGAGCAAAAAAAACTCGTTGCTGAAAGAAGAAAGATGGAAGAGGAGCGGTTGGCAAGCAGGCTTGAACAGCAAAAAGAAATAACCCGGGTAATCCTGCAAACACAGGAAATGGAGCGGAATACGCTGGGACGGGAATTACACGATAACATCAACCAGATCCTGGCCTCTGTAAATTTAAAACTAGGGTATTACCTGGATGAACCCGAAAACAACCTGGACATTATTGAAAATTGCCGCCAAAGTCTGAAAAAGGCCATCCAGGAAGCCCGTAATCTTTCCCACCACATGGTGATACCCCGTTTCTCTGAAAGAACCCTTAAAGACGAGCTCGAGCAGCTTATTGAAAATTATAGCTACGGCCAGTTTGTACAGTTGGATACAGCAACACTGAACGAAGAGCAGTTTTCTCCACCCATTAAGGAAACTCTTTACCGCATTGTCCAGGAACAATTGAGCAATATATATAAACACGCAAAAGCTGACAGGATCATGATCCGGCTAAGTACGGCCCACCTTTCGGTCACCCTGCTGATCATGGATAACGGCATCGGGTTCGATGTTCAGCAAAAACGAAAAGGCATCGGTATCACCAATATCTTTAACAGGGTGGAGTCCTATAGCGGAAAAGCCGATATCATTTCTTTTCCCGAAAGGGGATGCACTTTATCCGTCACGATACCCCTGCCCCGCAATCCCCAATGACCTACCCTTCTCCTTCAACGATAACCTGCAACAAATTCAGCTGTTCGTCGAGCAGTACAAAATCGGCCTGGGCGCCGGGCTGGATACAACCCCATTTATTCTGCAGGCCCATGAGTTTCGCCGGGTAGAGGGAGGCCATGCGAAGAGCTTCCGGCAAAGGGAAACCGGCTTTTTCCACGCCATTGCGCACGGCCTGGAGCATGGTGAGGACCGGTCCCCTTTATCAACATGGATGTACTCACCATAGTGTACTTCGGCTACGGCGTCTGTTATAAAAAACAGGCGGTCCTGCATGATCTTTTTGCTGATACGGACGGAGGCAAAGTCGACGTGAACCCCATCACAGACAACACTGCCCTGTACATCGTTGTGGTCATAAATCGCCCCTACCATCCCTGGTTGCCGGCCCTGTAAGGGGGACATGGCATTGAACAAATGGGTAGCAGCGGGTATGCCCTGGTAAAACCCATTGATAGCTTCTTCGTAAGTGGCATTGCTATGACCGGCGGAAACGACGATGTTTTGTTGCAAGAGCAGCTCTATGCAGGCCCGGTCGCATTGTTCGGGAGCCAGAGTCATCATCCGGAATATATCCTTCCCTTTCTGCAGGAGCAGGCTTATCTCTTCCTGTGTTGGCTTTTTGATAAATTTTTCTACATGGGCGCCTTTTTTGGCCGGGTTGATATAGGGTCCCTCCAGGTGAACGCCCAGGAGGCCCTTCCCACCGCCTGAACGGTACCTGCGAGCTACATCAAGTCCCTGGATGAATTTTTCGATAGAGTTGGTGGCCAACGTGATTTGAAATTGCGTACACCCGCCCTGGAGGCAGTATTCATAAACAGCATCCAGCGCTTCTGTAGTCATTTCGGCGGAAAAGAGCCTGCCATTGCCGCCATAGATCTGTAAGTCCATAAATGCCGGGGCCAGCAGGTAACCCGGGAGATTACGCTGGCGATAGTCCGCCGGTATGTCTGACGCGGATACAATGCCTGTAACCTTTCCTTCTCTCACCAGCACTGCCTTACCAGTTTGAATTTCATGTCCCGTAAAGATCTCACGGGCTATAAATGCCGTTGCCATAAGTTGTTATTAGGGTTGTTGTCAGGGTTCAATGGAAAAAAAATCGGCATCCTGCCAGAAAGGAAAACGCTGCCGGGTTTCCGTCAGGGTTTCTTTCCGGAGAGTAAGCGTAAATATGTTTTCTTTCGCGACTTCGTGATAGAGGATCTCCCCAAGGGGGTCAATGATCATGGAGTCGCCGCTATGATAGATATTGTTTCCGTCATTGCCGACGCGGTTGACACCCACTACGTAGGATTGGTTCTCGATGGCCCGGGCCTGAAGCAGGGTTTTCCAGGCCAGGCTGCGCCGTTCCGGCCAGTTGGCGACATAGAGGAGAACGTCGTATTCGAGGGCGGGCGGGGCACTTGCAGCGGCGGTGGGGCCGGGCGCCGGGTTTTCGGGCCGGGTCGCCGGGGTCTGCCGGCTCCAAACGGGAAACCGGAGATCATAACAAACCAGGGGCAGGATCTTCCAGCCTTTGACTGAAGCGACCAGGCGTTTGTGGCCGGCCGTATAATGTTGATTTTCGCCGGCATAGGCAAAACGATGCCGTTTGTCGTAATAACCGTATTGCCCGCTGGGCAACATCCAGATGAGCCGGTTGAAATAATTCCCCTCTTCTTCTATGATGATACTCCCGGTCAGGATGATTCTCTTCCGGGCTGCCACTGACTGCATCCAGGCCAGGGTCGGTCCGTCCATGCGCTCGGCCAGGGTTTCAGGCCGCATGCTGAAACCGGTGCTGAACATCTCCGGAAGAACGACTAATTCCGTGTTTGAGGGGATGGAAAGAATTTTTTCTTCCAGGGCCCGGAGGTTGGCAGCCTTGTCTTCCCATTTCAAATCGGTTTGGATGGTCGTTATAGTAATCGTCAATGCACACATAACGTGAAAATACAGATTTAATGTTAAGGTTGGGGTGAGGAAAGCGCCCGGATCGCGGCGGCTACCCGGTCGGACTCATAGCCTTTCTGCAGCAGGTAATCCTGTAACTTTCGCTTCTTGCTGAAAATATCCCCTTCCCCGTGTAAAGAGTCCCATTTTTTTGCCGCCAGCCGGCTCAGCGCCTTTTCGTAGTCTTCCTCATCGATGGCTGCAAGGGCTTTTTTAATACAGTATTCGCTCACCTGCCGCTGTTTCAGCTCGTAGCGGATCTTGACCCGCCCCCAGGCTTTCAGTCGGAAATGTCCGCCGGCAAACTGAAGGGCAAATCGTTCTTCATTCAGGTAGTTTTCTTCGATAAGCGTAGCCAATGCCCCTTCGACGTCCGTTTTTCGAAGGCCAAAAGAATACAGCTTTTCCTGTACCTCCCTATGGCTGCGCTCCTGATAACCACAGTAGTGTCTCAGCTTTTGCAGTGCCTGTTCCAGGGATAAAGCCGATCGTTTGAACATAAATGATTGAAACGGCGAATTTACAAATTCACCGGAAACGCGGCCCGGTTAGTCACAGGAAATTAACAATTGGTCCGGAAGAGGCCTTCCGGTTTTCTAATATCTTGGCTATTACGCAAAAATTAGTAGTTTCGCCCAAAGACAAATTTCATGAAGTTTATCGTTTCCTCCTCGGCATTATTGAAACAACTGCAACAGATTAGTGGTGTGATCAATGCGAATACCGTATTGCCAATACTGGAAGACTTTTTATTTGAAGTTGAAAAAAATAAACTGACCGTTGTCGCTACCGACCTGGAAACAGTCATGAAAGTGCATCTGGAAGTAGAGGCAAAGGATGCGGGAAAGGTATGTATACCAGCCAAGATCCTGATGGACTCCCTGAAGAATATTCCCGATCAGCCCCTTACGTTTAACATCGACAAACACTTTGCCGTCGAGCTCACCAGCGACAATGGTAAGTATAAGGTCATGGGCGAAAACCCGGATAATTTCCCGAAAGAGCCGGCTACAGACGAGACCACCTCTTTCACGGCTACTTCTTCTGCGCTGGTAACGGCAATTAACAAGACCTTGTTTGCGGTGAGCAATGACGACCTGCGGCCTGCCATGACAGGCGTCTTTTTTGAAATGGATAAAAAAGGCCTGCAATTTGTCGCAACGGATGCACACCGCCTGGTCCGCTACAAACGCAAAGATGTGAGCTGCCCCAAGAACGATACGCTTATCGTCCCCAAGAAGCCGCTGAACCTGCTGAAATCCGCCCTGCCGGACAACGAAGACGAAATTACCATCAGCTATAACAGCAATCATCTTTTTGTCTCTCACGGCACAACGCAGATGAGCTGCCGTCTCATCGACGCCCGTTTCCCCGACTACAAAGTGGTCATTCCTGCCGACAATCCCTACAAATTAGTCGTGGGCCGGAATGATTTCCAGAGTGCCCTGCGCCGCGTCAGCATCTTCAGTAATAAAAGCACCAACCAGGTGGTCCTGAATATCCAGGGCAGCGAGCTGCAACTGACCGCCCAGGACGTAGACTTTTCTTTCGAAGGTAACGAGCGGATGAAATGTCAGTATGATGGGGAAGACCTGGCCATTGCTTTCAATGCCCGTTTTCTCATCGAAATGCTGGCATCCACCGACAGTGACGAAGTGCGTATGGAGCTGTCCACTCCCACCAAGGCCGGTATCATCAAACCCACCGAGGAAGACGAGAATGAAGAAGTGCTGATGCTCGTGATGCCGCTGATGTTAAACAGCTAATATTGGGCGGCGTCGCCGCCTGCAGCTAAAATACGGAGGAGGCCATATGGAAAAACTTGTTCATTATTTTGAGCACATTCCGTCCTCACATCGTTCGCTGATACTCGGCGGCGGGCTATTGCTCTTTTGGATACTGGAAGGAATCGTTCCGCTTGTGCGATTCCAATACCACAGAGTCCGTCATGCAGGGCTAAATCTCTTTTTTACGCTGACCACCGTTATAGTCAATTTTGCCTTTGCATCATTGATAATCCTGGCCGCGGACTATTGCAGCCGCCATCATACCGGTCTGCTCTATCTTTTCCCGATGCCGCTGTGGCTTTTCACCTTGTTGGGCCTGATGATCCTGGACCTGATCGGGGCCTGGCTGATCCATTGGTTACACCACCAGATAAAATGGCTTTGGAAGTTTCACCTGGTGCACCACAGCGATACCTGGGTAGATACCACGACGGCAAACCGGCATCATCCGGGAGAAAGTGTTTTCCGTGCCGCCTTCACCCTGCTGGCCGTCATCGTGGCCGGGTCGCCGGTATGGCTGGTCTTTCTCTATCAATCGCTCTCCGCAGTTTTTTCCCAGTTTAATCATGCGAATATTTCCCTGCCCAAATGGCTGGATACGGCCCTTGGCTGGGTCATTGTCTCGCCGGATATGCACAAGGTGCATCATCACTATCAACGGCCGCTGACCGACATGAATTACGGGAATATTTTTTCTTTCTGGGACCGCCTCTTCGGCACTTTTACTTTTATAAAAGACACGAAGGGGCTGCGCTATGGCATCGACACACACCCGGCAGAAAAGGAGAATAACCACATGGGCCAGCTGCTGGGCATGCCCTTCCAGCAATACCGGCCGCCGACAACGAAGTAACCTACTGCTGTTGCTGCTGCATCATCTCCATATATCGCCGGTAGGAATTACTTCCGTCGGAGTCTCCGTTGGCAGAGGGCTGTACAGCCAGGATGGTCGCCACATCTTCAATCATCTTCCCATTTTCATAGGCGACCGAAACCCCCACTTCCAGTGTCTGTCCGGCCGTGCCCTTGTAGGTACCCTTTACCGGCGAACAATCCGAGAAATTGCGGCCTACGGCTAACCTTACGTGAAGGTCGTCGGTGATACAGTTGTTGGTCGGGTCCAGGCCGACCCAGCCATTGAAGGGAATATAGGCTTCTATCCAGGCATGGGTAGCGCTTTCGCCCCGCATGCCATTTTGATTAGGGCAGATATATCCACTGACATAACGGGCGGGGATATGTATCTGGCGGAGGAAGACCAGGAGCATATGGGCAAAATCCTGGCAGACACCGGCTTTAAGGTGCCAAACTTCGTCCAGGGTCGACTCTACGCTGGTAATGCCTTTGATATATTTGAAATGGTCGTAGACATAGGTCCTTAACTGTTGTGCCGCCTCCAAGGGTGTCCGGGACAGGGCCTGGTCGGGACAGACGGTTTCCAGCACCTCACTGATCGAAGGGAAGGGCTCCTGTTTTAAAAAATCGATATAGGGTATCTGCCAGCGTAACTGTTCCAGCATGTTCCATTGCTCTTCCCTGCCGGCTTCGTCTTTTAGTGCCGGGCGCTGTTTGGTGATTACTTCCAGCTTGGAATCAATCGTGAGTGAAGTATGGGGGTCGGCATGGGAAAAAGCGCCGATCTCGTTGCCATAGTAGTCCTTATAGATATCGACCGCCGGTTCACCGGTGATCGTCAGGTCGTGCCGCAGCACCTCCTGGTATTCATCTTTTATCGGGAAAAGGACGATCTGGTTGGCGCTGTCCCTTACGGGGCCTTCATACGTGTACTTTGTAATATGGTGAATGTTGAATCGGGGCATAATGGATGAGGGAAAAAATAGCGAAAAGATATAAGAGACCAAGGGTTGCCCGGTGTCGGGAGATTGGCGGGGCTTCTATGTATAAGCAAAGTAATGCTGGTTGAAGGCATTTCCCACTTCGTAGAGCTCCTCTTTCACGCCGTTGAGATAGGCGTGAAGGCCCTGTTGTAAAATAGATTCGACGGTACTGTATTTCACCCGGCTGCGGATCTTCCCGATCATAAAGTCGATTTTGCGGTAGGCTTCCTTGTTCCGGTCACTTTTCAGCCGTTCGAAATAACGCTGCAGCTGGTTGATGGAATAGATCACCGACCGGGGGAAGTCTTCATTGAGAACGATCAGCTCAACCACATTGCGGGCGTCAAAACCGCTTCGATAGGTTTTCAGGTAAAGCTCATAACCGGATATGGATAGCAGGAGGTATTTCCAATACGTCGTGTCCGTGCGTGTAAAATCGTAGTGAAGATCGCTGAATTTGATATCCAGGATATCGGCGGATTGCACGCCTCTTTCCAGGAACTTTCCAATATTGATGAACGCGTACCCTTCCCCCCTGGCCATCGTGATGTCTGTGATCCCGTAGTACAGGAGGCCCTGGCGGATGAGCACGTCCAGGATAGAGACGGGGTCGTCGGCATGTAATCCGCGGACCAACTGTCCGTCACGGATGGTATGATAAAATTCGTTAAGACATTGCCATAACTCCTTCGTGATATGGTCCTGCACGCTACGGGCATTTTCACGGGCGCGGGTAACCATATTCAACACCGAGTTGGCATTTTCGCGGTCGGTGACCATGTATTGCAGGACGGCGCGGGAGTTGTGTGCGACGGCAATAGCGCCTTCTTCGTCGAGATAAGAAAAGATACGCAGTACGGGTTTCCAGGAAAAATCCTGTATGTCGTCCTGGGAAGAAGCATAATTAATCCGAAGCATCCGGAGGATCCCATCCGTCCGTTCCATATAACGGCTCATCCAATATAAACTGTCGGCTACTCTACTCAGCATGTATAAAAGAGGGGGTTTATTTGTTAGCTCGCCAGTACCCAGGTATCCTTGCTACCTCCACCTTGTGAGGAATTGACGACGAGGGACCCTTCCCGCAGTGCTACCCGGGTAAGGCCGCCGGGTACGATCTGGATACCATCCGGGCCACAGAGGGCATAAGGGCGCAGGTCCACGCGGCGGGGTTTCAGGCGACCATTCATATAACAGGGCGCGGAGGAAAGGTTGATGATCGGCTGCGCAATGTATTGGCGCGGATCTTTCAGTATCTCTGCCTGGTAAAGGCTGATCTCTTCTTCGCTGGCTGTATGGCCCATCAGCATACCATAACCGCCGCTTTCATTCGTCTTTTTCACTACCATCCGGTTCATATTGGAAAAAACATATTCCTGTTCTTCCCGGTTGCTGAGCTGGTAGGTGGGGACATTTTTCAGAATGGGTTCTTCGTTAAGATAGTACCGGATCATAGCGGGCACATAGGTATAAATGGCTTTATCGTCCGCTACACCATTTCCGGGGGCATTCACGATGGCGACATTGCCTTTCCGGTAGGCGCTGATGATGCCGGCAACACCCAGCATACTATCCGGCCGGAAGACCAGCGGGTCCAGGAAATCATCGTCTACCCGGCGATAGATGACGTCCACCTGCTGAAGGCCGGAGGTGGTCTTCATATAAACCCGATGATTGTCTATTACAAGGTCGCGGCCTTCCACGAGTTCCACGCCCATCAGCCGGGCCAGGGTAGTATGTTCGAAATAAGCGGAATTATAAATACCCGGGGTCAGCAGGACAATGGTCGGGTTGGCCGTCTGGCGGGGAGAGAGCGAGACCAGGTTACGATGGAGGATATCCGGATATTCGGTAACGGTCCGGACGTTGTTCTTGGGAATGAGGTCGGGAAAGATACGTTTGGTTATCTCCCTGTTCTCCAGCATATAGCTCACTCCGCTGGGAGTCCGCAGGTTATCTTCGAGGATATAAAAGGTGCCGTCCTGGTCACGGATGAGGTCGATGCCCGCGACGTGAACATAGATATCATGCGGAACCTGAAAACCGTGCATCTCCCGCAGGAAGTGCGGGCAGCTGTATATCATATCCGTTGGGACCACGCCGTCTTTCAGGATGAACTGGCTGTTGTAAACGTCCTTGAGAAAGAGGTTGAGGGCTTTAAGCCGCTGGCGGATGCCGGATTCTATATAACTCCATTCCGAAGCCGTGATAATGCGGGGAATGATGTCGAAGGGAAAAATTTTCTCAATGCCTTCCCCGCTGCTATAAACGGTAAAGGTAATGCCCTGGCTCATGAACATCTTCTTTGCCATCTCTTCTTTTTTGTTGAGCTCTTCAATGTTCATTTGCTGCAGGAATTCCACCACGTACTGATATTGTTGCCGCACATCGCTGTGCGCATACATTTCGTCCCAGGTATTAGAATCTACAAGGTAGCTGTTAAGCAGGTCACTCGTTTGCATGCGGGTCTTGGTTTTGGTAATGTCAATTGAGGCAAAAATGTTTTTGCGGCAATGGTTGGGAACAAATGGCGGGCAAAACGTTATTAATTCTAAATATACTTATTTTCGGCTAATTATATGCCTCCGGCATCTTAAAAAATGTACCAAGCATGAAGATAATTGCTATGATTCCGGCCCGTTATGCAGCCACGCGTTTTCCCGCCAAGCTGATGCAGCCGCTGGGAAATAAAACAGTGATCCGGCATACCTATGATAATACGCTGGCCACGGGTTTATTTGATGAAGTAATGGTAGTCACCGACAGCGATGTTATCTATAAGGAGATCACGGATCATGGCGGGAAAGCGAAAATGAGTATCCGCACGCACGAAAGCGGAAGTGACCGGATTGCGGAAGCCGTCGCCGATATGGATGTGGATGTCGTCGTCAATGTGCAGGGTGACGAGCCCTTTGTCCGCGCGGCGCCGCTGGAAAAATTGTTATCGGTCTTCCGGGGTAAAGATGGACTCCAGGTACAAGTAGGCTCTTTGGTGCAGGTGTTAAAAGAGCAAAAACTCATCGAAGATCCTAATTATGTTAAGGTCGCCCTGGATAAAAACAACAATGCGCTGTTCTTCAGCCGTAGTGTTATTCCTTATCCCCGGGATGTATCTGCCGCCATCACTTATTATGAACACATTGGCGTATATGCTTTTCGCAAACAGGCGCTGCTGCAATTTACGGCCTGGCCGGTGAGCCCGCTGGAAGCAGTCGAGAGGATCGAGTGCCTTCGTTATCTTGAAAATGGCATCCCCATGCGGATGGTCATTACAGATTATATGGGCGTGGAGATCGATACACCGGAAGACCTTGAGAAAGCCGCAAGGTTGCTATAATAATTTTTAAAAATGCTAAAAGGTTGATTCATTAAATTAGCGCCCGGAGCTATGACTGGACGGAGTCCGGTCGTATGCGAGGCCTAATTTCCTGACAAAACGAACTGCAAAAAAAATGAATCAACCGTTATGGGGCATTGACCTCGGTGGCACCAAGATCGAAGGTGTCATATTGGAATCTATTGACAACCCCATCCCAATCGTACGAACCCGTGTAGATACAGAATCGGCCAAAGGTTACGACCATATTATCAGCCAGATAGCCAGGCTGGTGGCCAATATGGAAGAACAATCGGGTCTCAGGCCCCAGGCCATCGGCATCGGGACACCCGGCGTATTGGACCCCACCTTACAGACGATGAAAAACAGCAATACCGTCGCGCTGAACGGGCAACCGCTGCAAAAAGATCTTGAAAAAAATTTGCAACTAAAAATAGAGCTAGCCAATGACGCCAATTGTTTTGCGCTTGCCGAAACGCATTGGGGCATTGTCAAAACGGCTGCGCCAAAAACCAGGCTGGCATTTGGCATCATCATGGGTACGGGTGTCGGCGGGGGCATTGTTATGGATGGAAAGATCTGGAACGGGCGGCATGGCATTGGTGGTGAATGGGGGCATAATTTCCTTGATGAATCGGGAGGTCTTTGTTATTGCGGAAAAACCGGCTGCGTGGAGACGGTGATTTCCGGTCCGGCCACCGAGAGATATTATACCAGCCTTACCGGTCAGAAATTAAAGTTGAAGGAAATCGTAGCGCGGCATAAAGATGGATCTGATCCGGCGGCGGCAAAAACCATCGAACGACTCTGTCATTTTTTCGGAAAGGGTGTATCTGTTATCATTAATCTGCTTGATCCCGATGTACTGGTCATTGGCGGCGGGGTGGGCAATATCGACGCTCTTTATACCGAAGGGCTGGAAGCGCTGGGGAAATTCATTTTCAACAACCGGGTAGAGGTTCCGCTTCTTAAACCAAGTCTGGGTGATAGTGCAGGGGTTTTTGGTGCGGCGGCGCTTTTTGCAAAGTAAACCCTTAATTTTGCGGCTCAATCTTGATACTTATGAAGTTCCGCAACTTTAAAATGGTAGGATATGTGGTGTATGGTCGTGGAAGTTTTAACCAGCTCGATGAGATTCTCGCTCCCCAGCGAAAAGGAGATGCGCCCATCATTTTTTTAGTAGATCATTTCTTTGAAAATAAACCCCTGGCCCGGCGGATCCCGCTGCGGGGGAAGGACAAGCTGATTTTTGCTGACGTCAGTTTCGAACCCAAAACCTCTTATGTCGACAAGCTGGCAAACCAGCTGAAGCAGGAATTCGGCACCGTCAGCGGTGTCGTCGGCATCGGCGGGGGGTCGGCGATGGACCTTGCCAAAGCGGTGTCCCTGATGATGACCAATCCTGGTTCTTCTGCGGATTACCAGGGCTGGGACCTGGTCAAAGTTCCCGGCGTGTATAAGGTCGGGATCCCGACTTTAAGCGGGACGGGGGCGGAAGTATCGCGTACTACGGTACTGACCGGTCCTACCAAGAAACTGGGCATGAACTCCGATTTTACGCCTTTCGATCAGATTGTCCTGGATCCCGAGCTGACGACCGGCGCCCCCGGCAACCAGCGTTTCTATACCGGGATGGACTGTTATATCCATTGCATCGAAAGCCTTACAGGCACCTACCTCAATGAGTTTAGCAAGTCCTATGGCGAAAAAGCCCTGCAGCTTTGCCAGGAAGTCTATGTAAAAAAACAGGGATGGGACGACGATTCCGATGACAAGCTGATGATGGCTTCTTATGCCGGGGGTATGAGCATCGCCTATTCACAGGTCGGGGTGGCCCATGCTGTCAGTTATGGCCTGGCCTATCTGCTGGGAACCAAACACGGTATCGGCAATTGTATCGTATTCGACAAATTGGAGGAATTCTACCCGGATGGGGTCTATGAGTTTAAGAAGATGGTGGAAAAAAATAAGATCGATATTCCCCAGCACATCACAAAAGGGCTTACCGATGAACAATTCAATGCGATGATTGACGTTTCTTTGGTGATGAAACCCTTGTGGGAAAATGCCCTCGGAAAAGACTGGGAAAAGATTATGACCCGAGACCGGCTGAGGGCACTCTACGAGAAATTGTAAGGCATTCCATCTAAAACTGATCTTACCGATGAAAAAGATCCCATTGACGGCAATAAAAGAGGGGAGCTGGCTTATCAGCCTGTTTTTCATTGGTTTATTGGCCTGCACAAAAACGAAGACCTCGACGATCAACAATCCCAATACTCCTTTACAGACCCTGGTCAATTCGGATACCAGTCTGACTTTGTTTCACCACCTGTTGTTGCGGGGTAATGACGTGGCCCTGCTTGCGGACGATTCCGTAACCGTACTCATTCCGACCAATGCGGCGCTTCGGCTGGCCGGTTATCCGGAAAGCATTGTGGATTCTTCGAGCTCTGCGGTGGTTGACCGTATGCTGCGTTATCAATATCTGCCCTCGGGGCTGGTAGCGGACAGCGGGACGCTTACGGCCAACCCTACTTTATTGGGTCCGCCTCTTTACGCTCAGAAACAAATCGATGGAACGATTCTGTTTAACACCTATGCCTCTACGTCTACCGGAAATCCGCGACAGGTGGGGAAGGCAAAAGTGTATTTTCTCAATTCCACGTTGTCGTCTCCTGTAGACTCCTTGCCGGAGCTGTTGTTTAATGATACCAGCCTGACTTTTTTGTCCGAGGCCTTTACCCGGACCAACTTCTATGATTCCGTCCTTTTAACCGGCAATTATACCTTACTCGCCCCCGTGAACGATGCCTTCCGTAAGGCGGGGTACGACAGCGTCGGCGCCATCGACTCCGCCGATATCAATACGCTGATCCAGCTGGTGAGCAACCAGGTGGTAAAGGGCACTTATTTCTCCAGCTCTTTTCCGGCCAGTGTCCAGCGATTGCAGGGAAGTAATGTCTCCGTCAGCTATAATGGCGGATTACCCCAGTTTACTACCATTAGTAACCCCAGCCCGGTAAACCTGTTGTTTGCCAACCAGGTGGCGGGCCGCAACCTGATCCTGCATTGGACCGACGGAATACTTTCCCCCTGAGATTCATTATTTTTGAAGTATGCTGAATCTGAATGATATCAAAAATCTGCTGCAGCACAACAAGATCACTGATTTTGTAAAGCTGAACAAGCTGACCCCCCGTGACATTGCGGAGTTTACCAACCGCAATACGCAGTGGGCTGTAAAGCTGTTCCAGCACCTGGAACCAAAACATGCTGCAAGGGCGTTTAAATTCCTGCGGCGTAATAAACAGGAGATCATTATCAAGTCCTTGCCGGAAGAAAAGGCAGCAGAGCTTTTGAATGCCCTGCAACCGGATGACCGGACCGCCTTTTTGGAAGAGTTGCCCGGCAACTATGTGAAAGAGCTGCTGAAAGTCCTGACGCCGGAGCATCGGGCCAAAACACTGGAGCTGCTGGGTTACGACGAAGGGTCTGTCGGCCGGCTGATGACCCCGGACTATGTGTCTATAAAAACCAGCGAAACCTGCCAGGAAGTGCTGGCGCTGATAAGGCAGCGGGGGCAGGCGACAGAAACCCTGAACTGGCTGTTTGTGATAGACGATAAAGGCGTTTTGATCGACGACATCAATATCAAAGATTTCCTGATCGTCGACCCGGGCACCCGGGTGGCCGAGATCATGGATTACCAGTTTATTGCCCTGAATGTAAATGCAGCGCAGAAAGAAGCGATCAAGGTTTTCCGCAATAATAGCCGGTACGCCCTGCCGGTGACCGACGACAATGGTGTCCTGCTGGGCATCGTCACGCTGGATGACGTATTACGACTGGCGGAATCGGAAGGCACCCGGGAAATACAGAAGATCGGGGGTTCTGAAGCATTGGATGAACCGTATACAACCATCTCCTTTTTCAGCCTGGTCAGGAAACGTGCGGGCTGGCTGATCATCCTGTTTTTGGGGGAAATGCTGACGGCCACCGCCATGGGGCATTTCGAAGGCGAGATCAGCAAGGCCGTTGTGCTGGCGCTGTTTATTCCACTGATTATTTCCAGCGGAGGCAATTCCGGCAGCCAGGCTTCTTCCATAATCATCCGGGCTATGGCGCTGGGTGAGATCGGCTTCCGGGACTGGTGGCGGGTTGTCCGCCGTGAAGTTCTCTCAGGGCTTGTGCTCGGGACTATTTTAGGCGTCGTTGGTTTTCTCCGTGTTTTCTTCTGGCAGGAATTCCATTTTTATAATTACGGCCCGCATTATATGAAGATTGCCACTACTGTTTTCTTTGCCCTGATCGGGGTAGTAATGTGGGGGACACTGTCCGGTAGTATGCTCCCGCTGATCTTAAAAAGACTGGGGGCTGATCCGGCGGCCTCTTCCGCGCCTTTTGTAGCCACGCTGGTAGACGTAACGGGGTTGATCATTTACTTTAGTGTGGCCTATATCGTTATGAGCGGGACTTTGTTATAGGGGCAGATCCCGCCGCGTGGACGGGGGCAGGCGATCAATAACTCATCTCATCCAGTTTTACTTTTCCTTTGAAGGTCCAGAAAACAAAGGACGTATAAACGCAGACCAGGGGTGTGCCTATCAATGCCATGATCAGCAAGATCTTCATCGTATGCGCAGAAGACGCCGCATTATAAACGGTAATGCTGTTAGCCGGACGCTGCGGGGAATACAAAAGATAGGGGAATACTTCCAGGGCCACCATGATCAGTAAAAGGGCGATGGTAACGGCCGAGCTGATAAAGGCAAATTGGTATTTTCCGATCTTCACCTGTCTTGGAATATTAGCGATAGAAAGCGTCATGAGCAGGGGGATCAGAAAATAGAGGGGGTGGCTTCTGAAAAAGTCGCTCAGGTGTGGGATATAAAGCAGGGTATACAGGGTGGTAATAACGAAGCTAACGACGAAAAAGATAATGAAGTTATTAGCCAGCAGGTGCAGTTTTACAAAAAGCCGGTTCTCGGTCTTCATGGTAAGAAAGATAGCGCCGTGCATCATAAAAAGGGCGAGTGTTGTAATGGCAACAAGAATGGCGAAGGGATTGAAAAAAGAAAGCCAGTCTCCGGAAAATTCGTGGTTGTTGTCGAGCGGCAGTCCTTCCACGACATTGCCTAACATGAGGCCCAGGGAAAGAGAGATGATGATAGAAGCGGAACAATAGACGATATCCCAGGCTTTTCGCCACCAGGGCCAGGGCTCTTTACTGCGAAACTCGATGCTGACGGCGCGGAAGATCAGACCGACAAGAAAGATCATAAAGGGGACATAAAACGCCGAAAAGATAGCGGCATACGCCACCGGGAATCCGGCAAACAAGGCTCCGCCGCCGATGACGAGCCAGACTTCATTGCCATCCCAGATCGGACCGATCGCGTTCATCGCGATCCGGCGGCTTTGTTCCTTGTTCAGGAACAGGTGGAGGGAGCCGGCTCCGAGATCGAATCCGTCGAGGATGGCATACCCGCTGATTACGGCTCCGAATACGAGGAACCACCAGAGGTTGTAATCAAGACCTAAGAATGTTTGCATATCTATACGGCTTGTTCATGTTCCAGCAAGGGATTATCCCGCCGGGCCCCTTCTTCAATCGTCTCTTTCGTGCCATAGTCAACAGGTCCATGCTGTATCTTCCGGTTCAGCAGGAAAAGGAACAAGGCGAAGAGTACAATATAAACGATGGTGAAGAGGATCAGGGAAAAGATGATCTGGTGTGCCGTCACTACTTTTGACAAGGCATCGGATGTTCTCAGCATCCCATAGACGACCCAGGGTTGGCGGCCCATTTCGGCAGTAAACCAACCGGCCTGGTTGGCCAGTTGTGGGAGGACCACGCTCCAGGCAAATATCCAAAGCAGCCAGCGGCGATCGAACAATTTTTTCTTCCACCAGAGCCAGCAGCCAAAAAGCGAGAGGCCGATCATGGCCAGACCCATGATGACCATCAGGTGATAAAGCTGGAAAACGGAATTTACCTGTGATGGCCGGTCTTCCGGCTTGAATGCCCGGAGGCCCGTGACGGGAGCTTTGAAATTGCCATATACGAGGAAGGACAGGCCGCCGGGGATCTTGAGCCCGGTGGTTTTTTCTTCGCGTTTGTTGACATACCCGAATAAAAACATATCCGCGGCGGCGGAGCTATCATAATGACCTTCCATGGCAGCGAGTTTGGCCGGCTGGTATTTGGAGACTTTGTCTGCGCTGCGGTCGCCGATAAAAAGCTGAAGAAGGGAGAATATTGTCGCTACGGTAAGAGCAATTTTAAATGTTGGCCGGGCGATCTCCCCGTGTTTTTTATGGAGAATATACCAGGCGTTGACACTGAGTACGAGAAAGGCTCCGGCAAGGATAGCGCCTATCCATACGTGCAGCATACGATCTACGCTGGAGGGGTTGAACACCATGGCCCAGAAATCGGTGATCTCGGCCCGGGCATTCATTCCTTCGCCGACGATGTGATAACCTGCGGGTGTTTGTTGCCAGGAGTTGGCCACTACTATCCAGACGGCAGAAAAGAGCGAGCCAAAAAAAACCATGATAGTAGAAAAAAAATGTACCCGTGGTCCTACCCTATTCCAGCCGAAAATAAGTATTCCAAGAAAGCCGGACTCCAATGCGAAAGCAAAGATCCCTTCTGCCGCAAGTGCGCTGCCGAAGATATCGCCCACATATTTCGAATAAGTAGCCCAGTTAGTACCGAACTCAAACTCCATGATGATGCCTGTGGCGACACCTATACCAAAGATGAGGGCGAATATGCGTATCCAGAACCGGACGGCCATTTCGTAGATCTTGTCGCCGGTCCGGAGGTATAGGCCTTCGAGGATGACGAGGATCAAACCCAGTCCGATGCTGAGCGGGGGGTATATATAATGAAATCCAATCGTGAAAGCAAACTGTACCCGGGCCAAAATTTCAACATCCATAGCTATTGTATTTTATGGCGATGGCGAAACAAGCGTGTACTATTTCTTCTTGTATACGGGAACATTGCTGCAAGCTTCCCCATATAAAATACTTTTCACTGCCGGACGCAGGAGCCGGGCTATTTCCATGTAGGCAAATCCGCCTACAGACAGGTCGCCGCATCCTTTCACTATGACTCTTTTATCGATAAATTCATTGATGTCGATGGTCCGAAGGTTGGTGAGGAAGGCTTGCCGGAGGGCCGTCTGTTTATCCCCGAAGACGACGTCTTTGGCAAATGGTTCTGCAGCCACCGCCACGAGCATATAGGCCCAGGCGGGAATAATGGCATCTGTGGTACAGGTGACGGCAAGTATTTTATCCTGGCAGGTGGTCCAGTCGACAGCCGACAGCGCGGTTCGGAATTCCTTTTCTTTCAGGATCATTTCCATGAATAACAGGGGTTTCAGGTCGAATACGACGATCTCTTCCCGGGGATAGTAGTCTTCCAGGTCGAGGTTGAGTAACCCGCTTTGCGCCACCTTATTGATGATCTCTTCACTCACGATGCAAAGATATAACAAAAAATCCCCCGCGGCTGCGAGGGATTTTTTTATGAGGAATTTGCTTTTTAGTAAAACTTTCCGCGGTCGTCTTTGATGGTCGCCAATTTCCGGAGGGCGTCCACGATGCCGTTGGTAACTCTGTAGCGTTGCTGTTGTTCCTGCATAAACCGTTGCTGCTGCAGGTCGGCTTCAGGATTTGAAAGGGCGCTTACATTTTCGACTTTAATAAAAAATACTCCGGTGCTGCCGGGGATTGCAGGGGAAATGGGTTTCCCGACAAGTTGTTTGTCAAAGGAAGCTCCTACGACCTTTGGTTCCTGGCCTGCATTTGGGATAAAGGGGGAAGAAAACCGGAGGCTGTCTGCGTGTTGGATCTGTTGGTTCGAGGCGCTGGCGGCGGCTTCGAGGGAAGCGGGATTTCCCAGCTTTTTAATAATCTGCTCCGCCTTCTTTTTATTACGCAGGATCGGCTCGATCTGATTTCTGGCTTTTGCTGCAGATATCGTTCCTTCCTTGTTGATCTCGGTCAGCAGGGCTACTACATATTTATCTCCCACTGCAAAAGGTTCGGAGACATTACCCAGGCCGGCTTCATAGACCCACTTGACAAGCTGGCGGTTTGTCCCAAGGCCGGGAATAGCATATTCGGCGGGAGAAACATCCGGGGCCAGTAATTTCTGCAGGTGGTTTTTTTCAACGTTCTGCTCGAAAGCTTTTGCATCCCGGCTTTCGACAGCAAACTGGCTGGCCAGGCCCGAGGCGGCCTGATCCGTTTCCGGGCTGGTTTCTATCTTTCTGCTCAGGTAGGCTATCTTATAGGCAGGCTCAAAATTTTTCTGGTCAAGGATCTCTATATAATGGTATCCGAACTGGGTCTTCACGATCTTTTTCTCGCCGGTCTTTCCATTGAAGCTAAAATCGGCAAATTCTTTTACCATCCGGTCGGCGGTAAAGTAGCCCATATCACCGCCCTTTTCTTTTGACCCGGGGTCATCAGACAATTTAGCGGCCAGGCTGTCAAAGCGTTCGCCTTTTTCGATCAGGGTCCTGATGCTGTCGATCCTCTTTTTCGCAACGCTGTCCTCATTGATAACCTGACCGGTGCGGGCGTCTGTAGTTGCTATAAGGATGTGACGGGCGCGGACAGAATCGGGCAGTGTTTTTACGTCGATGAGTTTGGCAACGCTATAATTGCCGGCGTCCTGGTAGGGGCCGAATACCTGACCTTTCTGCAGGGCGAAAATGGAATCTTTGTTGGGAACCTGTATCCGGGATTTACCGATATACCCATCGAAATAAGCCTGCTCGGTTCCGACGCGGGCTAAGAAGGCCTGGGGGTCGGGAGCCTTTGCAAATTCGACGGCGAGTTCGGCCAGCTGATTTCTCAGTTTAGCACTATCGGCCGCACTGGGAGATGCATCAAAAGTAACATAGGCGATACTCCGGCTTTCTTCCTGTTTGAATTGACCTTTGTGTTTGCTGATATAATCTTCTATCTCACCATCCGAAATTTTCACGGAGCTGTCAGGAATAGTAAAATAGGGAGTGTTGACATAAGAAATAGTCGCCAGCTGGCTGTTGTCGGCATTCATCTTTTCGATCATCCATTTGGGGACGTAAGAGCTGTTTGCCAGAAGGGCGGTATATTTTTCCCGGAGCCGGAGCTTGATGATCTGGGGAATGGACTCTTCGAAGAACCGGCGGGAGGCATCGTACCGGTTATTGTCTGCATTCTTTTTGGGACCTGCTTTATACAGGGTTCGCAACTGGTTGATCTGGGCGGCAGCGGCCTGCGCGTCAAATATTCCGGTTTTCGGATCGGTGAACGCCTGTTTGACGTCAGGGATGGCGTTAGCGCCCACCAGCATGTCGTTGACTTCTTTGTCACTTACGTCCAGGCCCAGGGTAGCGTAGTTTTTGCCGAGCAGGGCGTCTTCGACCAATTGTTTCCATACGGTCTCCTTAATATTCTGTTGAATGGCTTCATTCATGGGATATCCTCTCATCTTGGCCTGTTCTTCCGCGCTGGAGATCTGGCGCTGGAAATCTTCGAACTCAATCTTCTCCCCATTGATGGTACCAACGGTAGTAGACCGGCTACCGGAAAAAAGGCGGGTTGTCCGGGCGTCCATAAAAATAAACCCGATCAGACTCAAAACAATGACACCGAAAACTAACCAGGCCGCTTTTTCCCGTATTTGTTGAATAATTGACATAAGTTGATTCTCCCTGAAAGATATTTGTGTTTGAAATTTTATCCCGCACCTATAATATATAGTATTTTCGGATAAAACGGATGGCAAAAATAGGGGAAAAATGATTATGAACAAATTGTGGAAAATAGTGTTAAAAGGGCTTCTGTTCAGCGTTTTAACCGGGTCCCAAAAGAGGGGCATCTCCGTGAAACAATTGACGTGAAACCATAATTAACAAGGGGTTATGTATAAGTTGGTAAACCGGTGGAAAAGCCGGCTTTTAGGGGTTCAGATTCTGGGGGTAGATGGGAAACAAGTTTTGTTGGTCCGGGTGGAAGGCAGGACGCGGTGTACAACCGACGAGTTATTCCACGGGAGTTGACAGTGGAGTAGTAAAATAGTTTTCCGGACATCGTTTTCATCCACAGCAGTGGAAAAGCAGGAAAAACAGGCATCCAAACAAGGGATTCGATTGTTAAGTAAATGTGGAATACGGTGAATAACTACTATAATTGGATTTTCAAGGGGTTTGAAAAAATTCTTATCCACTAATCCACCATGATAGTAGTAGTAGTTTTATTTATAAATAATAATTATTATTAAATACTATGGTAGATATTAACATAGAGGAAGCCACTCAAAAATTGGCGAAGAGAGGATTTTTGGATGTTGCCATTTCGCCGGAGCTGGATCTCTTTCTGGAGATCGAAAAATTGAAGAAGAAAAAAAACGCGATCATCCTGGCGCATTACTACCAGGGGTCGGATATCCAGGATGTCGCCGATTACCTGGGGGATAGCCTGGGTCTGGCTCAGCAGGCGGAAAAGACCACTGCGGACCTGATTGTCTTTGCAGGCGTCCATTTTATGGCGGAGACGGCCAAGATACTCAATCCCAATAAAAAGGTGGTGCTGCCGGATCTGAGAGCCGGTTGTTCCCTGGCTGACTCGGCGCCGGGTTATTTATTCAAGGCGTTTAAGGAAAAACACCCGGATCATATTGTTATTTCTTATATCAATTGTACTGCGGAGGTGAAGGCGTTGAGTGATATCATCTGCACTTCTTCCAATGCGCAAAAGATTGTGGAAAGTATTCCAAAAGAGCAGAAGATCATTTTTGCACCGGATCGGAACCTGGGGGCTTACCTGATTAAGAAGACTGGCCGGGACATGGTTTTATGGGATGGGGCTTGTATGGTTCACGAGATATTCAGTCTTGAAAAGATCACGAAGTTAAAGATCCGGCACCCGGAGGCTAAATTGATCGCACATCCGGAATGTGAAGAACCCATTTTGAGGCTGGCGGACTATATCGGTTCGACGACGTCTTTATTGAATTATACCAAAAAAGACGACTCGAAGGAATATATCGTTGCAACCGAAGCCGGCATTCTTCACCAGATGCAGCTAAGCTCCCCACAGAAGACCTTTATACCCGCACCGCCTACCAACAACTGTGCTTGCAACGACTGCCCGCATATGAAGCTTAATACGCTTGAGAAGCTATATCTCTGTATGAAGTATGAGCAACCGGAATTATTGATGGACCCGGAGCTGATGGTGGCGGCGAGGAAACCGATGGAAAGGATGCTGGAAATTAGCGCGAGGTATGGATTATAAGACTTAATATATTGATTATCAAATAGTTGTATAAAAAAAGGTCCGAAAGGTTAATTTCGGACCTTTTTTATTTATGTTTTTTCTGAGAAGTAAATTTTATCTGCCCATGAAGACCATCAGGATTTGCACGTCGCTGGGATTGACTCCGCTGATGCGGCTGGCCTGACCGAGTGTTCTGGGTTTTATTTTTTTAAACTTTTGCAGGGCTTCGTTGGATAGCGAGGAGATGCGGTCATAATTAAAATTGTCGGGGATCAGCAGGTCTTCGAGCTGAGACATTTTCTTGACGAGGTCTTTTTCCTTTTCTATGTATACATCGTATTTGACCTGGATCTCTGCTTGTTCGAGGATCTCTGGTGAATAATCGAGGAGGGCCTGGCCGAGCCGGGGAATGGAGGATGACATCGAATTGAGGTCGATGCCAGGACGTAAAAGGACTTGCTGTGCTTTTTGTTTTTGCAGCAGGGGTGCTGAATTTTTATTGGATAGGTAATCGGCGGATTCTGCCGGATCGAGCGAGAAATCTTTGAGTACCTCTTTTATTTTTTCTACCCCATTTTTTTTACGGAGTGTTTTTTCCATTCTCTCCTGTGAAGCGAGGCCGAGGCGGTAGCTTATTTCGGTAAGCCGGAGGTCCGCGTTATCCTGGCGGAGTAATGTCCGGAATTCTGCGCGGGAGGTAAACATCCGGTAAGGTTCTTCCGTGCCTTTGCTAATGAGATCATCGATCAGCACTCCGATATAGGCTTCGCTTCTTTTGAGTATAAGGGGTTCCAGCTGATTGATCTTTTGATGAGCGTTGATACCGGCCATTAGTCCCTGGCAGGCGGCTTCTTCATATCCGGTTGTCCCATTGATCTGGCCGGCAAAAAAAAGATTTTCCAATAGTTTGGTTTCCAGGGAATGTTTCAGCTGGGTAGGCGGGAAGTAATCGTATTCGATGGCATAACCCGGTCGAAAAATCCGCACGCCTTCAAAACCTGGGACCTGACTTAGGGCTTGGTATTGTACTTCTTCAGGGAGGGAGGTAGAAAAGCCATTGACATAAATCTCTATGGTATTCCAGCCTTCGGGTTCAATAAAAAGCTGGTGCCGTTCCCTTTCGGCAAAACGATTGATCTTGTCTTCAATACTTGGACAATACCGGGGGCCTACCCCTTCGATGCGGCCCGTATACATCGGACTCCGGTCGAAACCCGTCTTGAGAATATCATGAACTGTCTGGTTGGTATAAGTAATCCAGCAGCTTCTCTGCTGGGTTGGTTTGGGAATATCGAGATAAGAAAAGCCTATAATCTCTTCATCTCCCTTTTGTTCTTCCATTTTGCTATAATCCAGGCTTCTTCCATCAATCCGGGGTGGAGTGCCGGTCTTCAGGCGATCGCTTTCGAAGCCAAGGGTCACTAGTTGTTCGGTAATACCGGTAGAGGCTTTCTCCGCTACTCTCCCACCCCCAAACCTTTTCTCGCCAATATGGATTACGCCATTGAGAAAGGTTCCGCTGGTGACAACCACGGCTTTTGATTTAATCTCATGACCCAAGCCTGTTATTACTCCGCAAACCCTGCCCTCTTTAACGATGAGGGAATTGACCATATCCTGATAGAAGTCTACATTGGGGGTTTGCTCCAGCAGCTCCCGCCAGGTAGCTGCAAATAACATACGATCACTTTGTGCACGGGGGCTCCACATAGCCGGTCCTTTTGATCGATTGAGCATGCGGAATTGGATCATACTTTTATCGGTGACAATTCCGGAATAGCCACCCAGGGCATCAATCTCCCGAACAATCTGACCTTTGGCAATACCACCCATGGCTGGATTACAGCTCATTTGGGCGATAGTCTGCATGTTCATGGTTATAAGAAGAACCTTTGAGCCGAGATTGGCTGCTGCTGCGGCGGCTTCACAACCGGCGTGGCCGGCGCCTACTACTATAACATCGTATTGAGGAAACATGCTGCAAAATTACTGAAAGGAATGCTATGGAATATTTTAAAACGATAGGCGTTCCACGTGGAACGCCTAATAAGGAGGTTTTATTTTAAAGCGAAAGTGTTTCACGTGAAACATTACTATTCCGGGAAGTACAGTGCCAGGTATTGATCTTCCTTTTTCCGCATTAGTTGTTGTTCCTGTTGATTTTTATCCCTGTATCCGCTTAGATGTAATGCCCCATGAAAGATAACCCGGTGTAATTCTTTCCTTAAAGAAGTCCCAAAAGAACGGGCATTGTCCCTAACCCGATCAACACTAATGTATATTTCTGCGTTTATAGCTTGGCCGGGTTCAGATAAATCAAAGGTTATGATATCTGTATAAAAATCGTGATCCAGGTATTTTTTGTTAATGCTTAACAGATAATCATCAGAACAGAAAATATATTGAAGCTCAGCCAGTTGTTGTTTTTCCTTTTTAAAGAGGGAAGGAAGAAAACTCTTTAAGCGGGATCTTTCCCTTAGGGGAAATTCCGTGAGGAAGTGAAAGCGGACTATGGGTGTTGAAATTAAAGGCATTTCCGAAAATCGTAAGGTTAATTGATATAACAAAGATTAATTTTGAGATCATGAAAAGACTATCTGAATTAGAGCCAGGAACTATAGCCAGGATACATTCTTTCGAAAAAAACGACCTATTTCTTAAGTTAATGGAGATGGGCTGTGTGCCCGGAGAGCTAATAAGAGTTGAACAAGTGGCGCCATTGGGTGACCCTATTTCTATTACAGTGGCGGGTTATAACCTGAGCCTTCGTCTGGATGAGGCTTCTACTATCTTCATGGAGGAGGGCCAGTAAATGAAGATAGGTTTGTATTTCGGCTCCTTTAACCCCATCCATCATGGCCATTTACTCATAGCCAGTTATATCCTACAGCATACAGAGCTGAAACAAGTCTGGTTTGTGGTCTCGCCTCAAAACCCGTTGAAACCTACCGCTTCTCTTTTAAACGAATATCATCGATTCTATTTAGTGCAGTTGGCTATAGAGGGAGAAAACAATTTCAAGGTCTCTGATATTGAATTTAAGCTCCCCAAACCTTCTTTTACGGTAGATACCCTTACTTACTTACAGGAAAAATATCCCGCCAATGAATTTGCGGTGATCATGGGTAGCGATAGCTTTCAGAACCTGCCGAAATGGAAGAATTACAATTGGTTGCTGCAGCACTACCCTATCTACGTCTATAAAAGGCCGGAACATGAGACAGTCCCGGTGTATCCAAATGCAAAAGAGGTCCATGTATTAAATGCACCCCTTCTGCCTATCTCTTCAACGGAGATCAGGAAAGATATAAAAGCGGGAAGGTCCATTCGTTATCTTGTTCCGGAGGCGGTTCGGAAAGAGATAGAAAGAAATGGATACTACTCATAGCAAATCTTTTTGATCCTTCTTTGGCAGGGATTTTACAACCAGGCCATAAGAATCGTCGATCATTTCCCGCACGATCCGGATGGAAATACTTCCATCGATGGTGACCGTATTCCACAGGCGTTTGTTCATGTGATATCCCGGTTGTACGGCGGCGAACTGTTCCCGCCATTCAATGGCGCGTTCCGGGTCGCATTTGACATTGAATTCGAGTGTTGGTGTATCCAGTCTCGCCAGCAGAAAAACTTTTCCCTTTACCTTGAAGACGAGCACGGTTTCTCCAAAAGGAAAGCCCTCTTCTACTTCTTTTTTGGCCAGACAGTAGTCACGCATCATTTCGATATCCATAACTGAATGGGTTTTATGTATAATGTAATTTAATTATGCTTAATGCGTGTCGGCATAGTCGAATACAAGATTACAAAAGGTCTTAACTCCTAGTTTAAATCCAGTTTCATCAATATAAAAGTCGGCGGTATGGTGCGGAAAAGCGGTGTGCGGGTCCTGTCCCTTTTTCATCCCGCCTAAAAAGAAAAAGAAGGAAGGAACTTTTGCGCCAAAAAAAGAAAAATCCTCTGATCCGGTGACAGCATCCATCCAGCTCACGTTGGCTTCTCCCGCCGTCTTTTGTAAAGAGGGTAACATTTTTTTTACCAGGGCAGGGTCATTATAGGTGATGAGGGTCTTTTTCTCAATGTTGAGGTCAGCTGTAGCTCCGGCACTCTCTGCTATCTTGGTGACCGTCCTTAACATCCGTTCGTGGATGGTGCGCTGCATAGCCGTATCGAGGGTACGAATGGTGCCGGTCAGGTCTACTTCTTCCGGGATGATATTAGAGCGTACACCACCTTGTATCACACAGACAGAAATGACGGCGGCATCCTTGGTCAACTCGGTCTGCCGGCTGATGATGGTTTGCAATCCTTCTATGATCTGCGCGGAAACAACCACGGGATCAATGCCGGCCCAGGGTTGTGAACCATGGGAACCCTTGCCATGCACTTTTATCGTAAACCAATCTGAAGCGGCCATTACCCCTTCACTCCGGTATTTTATTTTCCCGGATTCCGTCGCTGAGTTGATGTGCAAGCCAAATACCACCTCCACTTTGGGATTTTCCAATACTCCTTCTTTGATCATCAGGGGCGCACCACCCTCTTCGCCGACCGGCGGGCCTTCTTCAGCCGGTTGAAAAATAAATTTAACGGTCCCCTTCAGGCTGCTTTTCATTCCGGAAAGAATCTCGGCTACGCTCATCATGATGGCCATATGTGAATCATGGCCGCAGGCGTGCATGACGCCAACCTCCTGGCCGTTGTAGGTAGTCTTTACTTTCGAAGCAAAGGGCAGGGGCACTCTCTCGACAATGGGCAGGGCGTCCATGTCGGTTCTAAGACCAATGACAGGACCGGGTAAAGCGCCCTTTAGTATACCTACGACGCCAGTCTTCCCTACCCCTTCCTGTACTTCAAGCCCGAGGGAGCGGAGATGATCTGCGATGATCTTTGCCGTACGGACTTCGCGGTTGCCCAGTTCGGGATGTTCATGGAAGTCCCTTCGCCAGGCGATGGTCCTGGGCTCTATTTTATCAGCGGCTGCGCTGATGGCGGCACGGATGTCTTTTTTTTGCGCGTGGATACTGGTGATGGATACTAAGAGAATAAAAGGAAATAACCGCAGGAATTTTTTCATGTGTATAGTAGTTTGGTTTTCTAATATACGCAAAGCCAAATCATTTACCGATAAAATCCTGTTTACGACGATTCCTTTTGCTCATGTTTTGAACAATCAATAATATTGTGGCCGCATTTTGACAGTTCTGTTCCGACATATTGCTTTTCTAAGAGCGGTTTTCCTGCATAGCATTTCTGCTTTCGGTGGACCGCAGGGACATTTCGGTATGATGATGAAAACATTTGTGCACCGGCGGAAAGATGTGACGGAAGAAGAATTGATGGACTACAGCGCTTTTTGTCAGCTTTTACCCGGGGCATCTTCTACCCAGACCCTTACGTTGATCGGTTACAAACGTGGCGGGGTAGTTCTTGCCATGTTAACTTTGATTATCTGGACCTTGCCGGCTTGTTGTCTGATGGGATTATTCTCTTTTTTTCCGGTGACGAGCACGAACCTTTTCCGGTTTATCGGACCCATGACCATCGGATTTCTTTGTTTTGCGGCGCAGAAAGCCTTTACGATCTCTATTCACAATACCATTACCCGGGTGATCCTGCTCATCAGCACCCTTGTTACCTTTCTGTTATTTAAGGCACCCTGGATCTTACCCATTCTACTGGTATCAGGAGGGGTCGTGACCAATCTGAGCAGCCGGCGTATTCCTCAAAAAGAAGTGTTGCCTAAAAAGATCAAATGGGGAAATATCTGGCTTTTTGCTGTCATTTTCCTGTTGGCGGGAGTAAGCAGCGAATTGGCGAAAAACAACAACTGGCCGAATCGCCGGTCTTTAAACCTTTTTGAGAACACCTATCGTTTCGGAAGCCTGGTCTTTGGCGGGGGGAATGTGTTAATGCCGATGATGTACGAGCAATACGTGGCCCGGCCGCAATCCCAGCAGCTGATGCAGCGTAACCCGAATATCATTCGGATGAACAAGGAAGATTTTTATTCGGGCTGGGGCATGGTTCGGGCTATTCCCGGGCCGGTGTTTTCTGTAGCCTCCTATATGGGTGGTGTCGCCATGAAGGATAAGGGAACGATATATCAGATACTAGGCTGTTTTATTGCGACCACAGGTATATTTCTTCCCAGCGCCCTGCTGGTGCTATTCTTTTTCCCTATCTGGCATAACCTGAAAAAGTATGCGATCGTTTATCGCGCACTGGAAGGAATTAATGCGGTGGTCGTGGGCATCATGATCGGGGCGGCCTTGTATATGATGAAGGACTTGCAGACGGCAAGCTGGATGGACATTGTCCTGAAGCTGACTGTCATCCTTGTCACCTGGCTTTTGCTTAACTTCTCCAGGCTGCCTTCGCCTGTCATTGTGTTGATCTGGCTGGTTGCCGGATGGGGAATGACATTGGTTTAGGAGCGACGGTTGCCGGAAGGTCTGAACTGTCTCCGGTTACCACCGCCAGGACCGCCATGACCACCGCGGCCGGATCCTGATCCACTTCTTCTCGATTTACTGCGGGGGCTATACTCCGGGGCAGGGCCGAATTCTTCCGGAACCGCCTCTTTATCGACGGGTTTACCCAGCAGCTCTTCGATTGTGCGAAACTTATTCTGTTCTTTTTCGCTGATAAATGTGAAAGCGATGCCATCGGTTTCGGCTCTTGCGGTACGACCGATACGGTGAATATAATCTTCCCCGTCGTTGGGGACGTCATAGTTGATCACCATTTCTATATTATCGATGTCGATGCCCCGGGAAAGGATATCGGTTGCTACGAGAATGGGCAATCGCCGGCTCTTGAATTCCAGCAGCACGTCCTCTCGTCCTGACTGGTCGAGGTCGGAGTGAATCTCTTTGACATTGAAACGCGACCGGCGCAACTCCATTGTCAACTGTTTGACATTGTGTTTTTTGGAACAGAAGATGAGTGTGCTCTTTAAATCAGTTGACTTTAGCAACCACTTTACGAGCGGGATCTTTTGTGTTTCGTAGACGACGAAAGCTTTCTGGACGATCCTGGCCGGGGGTTTGGATAGGGCGATATTTATTTCTTCCGGTTCATGGAGGATTTTCCTTGCCATATCGCGGATCTTGACGGGCATGGTAGCGGAAAACAGCAGGTTCTGCCGTTTGGGCGGCAGAAAAGAAATGATCTTCATGATATCGTCGTAGAAACCCATATCCAGCATACGGTCGGCTTCGTCCAGCACCAGGTACTGCAGGCCTTTCATTTTAACATAACCCATATTGAGATGGGCGATCATCCTGCCTGGTGTGCAGATGACGATATCGGCACCTTTGGAGAGCGCTTGTTTTTCCGTGGAGAAGTTGCTGCCGTCTCCGCCGCCATAGACGGCGATGGAACTGATGGGCGTAAAATAAGAAAGCCCTTCGAGGTTTTGTGCGATCTGGATGGCCAGCTCCCGGGTGGGAACGATGACAAGCGCATTTACCTGATCGTCATGGCGGGAGGCGAGCAATTTATTGATGATAGGCAGCAAAAAGGCGGCCGTTTTACCGGTGCCGGTTTGGGCGGAAGCAATAAGATCCTTGCCATTCAAAATAATCGGGATGACCTGTTCCTGTACAGGGGTGGCATTTTCATAACCGGAGGCGTCTATTCCTTCAAGGAGGCTTTCATTCAGGCCAAATTCTTTAAAAGTCAAATTTTAATGGGTTAAATAAACCGGTAGCTATGGAAGCAAAACCCGGTAGGATGATTGTAATTATTATAAAGTTCGGTCTTTTCGGCGGAATTTATTCACACTATTGCGAATTTGATAAAATAATCATAAGGCAGAATCCCTGCCAAACATTCATTTTGGGACCGGAACTTTAGTAACTTCCGGCCGGAAATGGACGGATAGCGACGGGAATTGTGGAATAATGCTTGCTTGCCTTATTGATTGTGTAACTCTTTGGCGAATGACAACTATCATGACGGCAGAACATCAACGACTGGCAGTTAACGCTGCAAAAAAAATACCTTTGGAACAGTGGGGCCCTTATTTGAGTGAAAGACAGTGGGGTACGGTTAGGGAGGACTATAGCGCATATGGGGATGCCTGGCATTACTTTCCGTATGACCAGGCGCATTGCAGAACCTATTATTGGGGTGAGGACGGGCTGGGAGGCATCTCCGATTTTTTCCAAAACCTTTGTTTTGCGGTGTCTTTATGGAATGGGAAGGATCCTATTCTGAAAGAACGGCTGTTTGGCCTGGGGAATAAGGAAGGGAATCACGGCGAGGACGTCAAAGAATTATACTACTACCTGGATAATATTCCCACGCACTATTACATGGAATACCTGTATAAGTATCCCCAACAGGAATTCCCTTATAAACAGCTGCTGGAGGAAAACCGCAAGCGGTCGCGGGAAGAACCCGAGTACGAGATATTGGACACCGGCGTATTCGACAATGACGAATATTTCGATGTAACGATTGCCTATGCCAAGCAAAATGCCCGGGATATCTTTATCCGCATCGACATTCACAACCGCTACAATAAGGAGGCAGAGATCACTGTCCTGCCGACTCTTTGGTTCTACAACCGCTGGAATTATGACGGGCTCGAAAAAAAACCCGTCATCACCAGCCGGGACAAGAACTCAGTGAAAGCGACACATAGCCGGCTCGGCTCTTATTATTTTTATTACCAGCCGGCTCAATATGGTTTGTTCACGGAAAATGAGACCAACCTGGAAAAAGTGTCCGGGGTTCCCAATAAGACTCCTTTTGTAAAGGATGCTTTTCACGATGCCGTCATCCGGAAAGCCAATGTCGACGCCCTCCGGAACAAAAAAAGCGGGACCAAGTTTGCACCCGTTTATCATTATACGATCGGCCCGAAGGAAACGAAATCCATCTATCTGCGGTTGACTAACAAGATCATGGAGAATCCTTTTGCCGGGGACCCCACCGGTCTTTTCCAGAGCCGTAAAGCGGAGGCCGATAGCTTCTATCATTCGGTCCTGCCACCGCATATCAGTCCTGAAATGGCTGCCGTTCAGCGCCAGGCCCTGGCCGGACTTCTCTGGAGCAAACAGTATTATCATTTTGATGTCGAGCGCTGGCTGACTACGGGCGATGGATTGTCGCCGGTAAACGCCGGCAAGCTCAATGGCCGTAACCATGACTGGAAACATTTGAAGAACCAGGACATCATCGCCATGCCCGACAAATGGGAATATCCCTGGTATGCAGCCTGGGACCTGGCTTTCCAGAGTATCTCCATGGCCATGGTCGACCCGGTGTTTGCCAAACACCAGCTGTTGCTTATCATGCGGGAATGGTATATGAAACCGGATGGCCAGATACCTGCTTACGAGTGGAATTTCAGTGATGTGAACCCACCCGTGCAGGCCTGGGCCGCGCTGATGGTTTATCGTATAGAAAAAGAAAGGACCGGCAAGGGTGATATCGGGTTTCTAAAAAGGATTTTTCAGAAACTGCTGATCAACTTCACCTGGTGGATCAACCGGAAGGATGCCAACGGCAATAATATGTTCGAAGGCGGCTTCCTGGGGCTGGATAATATCGGGGTCTTCAACCGCAGTCATTCCCTGGGTGGCGACATGCAGCTGGAACAGGCGGACGGCACCAGCTGGATGGGGATGTATGCTCTCAACATGATGGACATGGCCCTGGAGATCGCCATGAAAGACGAAGCCTTTGAAGACACGGCAACCAAGTTCTTCGAACATTTTGTCCTGATCGCCGAGGCGCTGAATGAACACGGCATGTGGAATGAAGAAGACCGTTTCTTCTACGATACCCTATCCATCGGCGGATCGCCGGTGCAGCTGAGGATCCAGTCTATTGTCGGGCTGACCACCCTGTTTGCCGTTAGTGTCATCGAAAAGAAGACCCTTCATAAACTAAGTGATTTTAAAAAGCGGATCACCTGGTTCGAAAGCTACCGGTTAAAAAATAAACGTTATTGGCCAAATGAAGAACACAGTGACGGGGAGCAGATCCTTCTTTCGCTGGTGCCGCAAAAGAGATTGATCTATCTGCTGGAGCGGTTGCTCAACGAAGCGGAATTCCTTTCTGCCGGTGGAATCCGCGCTTTGTCCAAGTACCACGAAAAACATCCTTATACAATCAATATCGGCGGGGTAGACTATACGATCAAATACGATCCGGGGGATTCGACCTCTGACTTTTTCGGGGGCAAATCCAACTGGCGCGGCCCCGTGTGGATACCCATCAATTATCTTATCATTCAGTCCATTCGCCAGTATGGAAAATTCTATGGCGATGGATTAGTCGTAGAATATCCTGCCGGCTCGGGCAGGCAGATGAACCTGGAGCAGGTAGCCGACGAGCTGACCCAGCGAGTGATCAGCCTGTTCAAAAAGGATAAGACCGGCGCCCGGCCCCTGCATGGCAAATACAACTGGTTCTACCGGAAACCGGGGAATGAGCACCTCCTGTTGTTTTATGAATATTTTCACGGGGATACCAGCCATGGATTAGGAGCCAGTCACCAAACCGGCTGGACTTCACTGGTCGCGGAATTAATCTCCGAGCTGGACTCCCGGGGAAAAGGCGGAAATTCGGGAAAATAACCCAAAACGGGAAATTGTTCCCGGCCCTGGACGGTTGCGTAAAGAATACACGATTGCTATTCTTTGGTTTTTAATGGGTTATTTTTTGCTCCTGGCCTTGCTGAATATAAGCACCCTTGCTTTTGCCGGTACGTATACCATTTCATCGAACAAAAACTGGTCTGCTGTTTTGCCTTCTACCTGTGCTGGTTGTACAATCAGCATTTCCAGCGGCGTGACCCTGACGATCGATGCATCTGTCACTTGTCAGGGCTGTACTTTTGCCGGGGGCACGATAGTGCTTAGCAGCCACACGCTGAACCTCCAATACGCGAATAATAACCTGACTCCCACTGTTTTTCTTGGGACCAACCTGCAGGTCAGCGGCACCGGTCAGGTGATCGCCAATGCCCAGTTGATGCTCACCGGCAGTACCTTCACTTTTAGCAATACTTCTTATTTCAATACCAGCTATGAAGTGGATATGATCTCCAGCACGGTCGATCTCTACGATAATTCGACCATGTTGTCGACCGGTAGCAGTACTACTCCTATAAACCTGATCGCCTCCAGCAAGATCGTGATCGGCAATGGCTCGCAGGTCAGCAATGCTGCTTTCACCGTGAGTGGTCCTGCGCTGACATTGTTTGACCAATCCACCGTTGCTGTTGCCAATAATAATAACGCATATAACAACTGGGCCAGCTATACTTATTACTCATCGTTTTTTGCCGCCAGTAAAACCTACTCCACGCAGAACAATAATATGGACTGTGGCGCCGGGTTTCCTCATAGCTGTTCAAATCCTGCGCTATATGGTCCTGTTGTGCTAAGCTCTGCCGGTTTGGTTCCCGGTAATACGCTGCCTGTTGTATTGGTCGGTTTTACTGCGGTCCTGAATAATGACAAGACCATAACGCTTGATTGGAATACGCAAATGGAAGTTAACGCCAGCCGTATGGCCGTCGAACGGAGCGCCGATGGAGAAAACTGGACGACTATTGGTTCGGTGCAGGCAAAGGGAAACAGCTCTGTCGTCTCTGATTATTCCTTTATTGATGAGCATCCCTTGTCCGGTACCGGGTTTTATCGTCTGCGGATGATCGACCTGGATAATAGTTATGGTTACGCGGAGGTGAAGATTGTTCGCTCGACTGTGGTAAGCAAGATCAGTTTTTTCCCTAACCCTGCCCGTGAGTATGTAAACGTTTCTCTTGGTTCTGGCGCCAGCCGCCAGGTGACTATCAGCCTGATCAATTCCGCAGGGCAGGTATTGCAGGAAAAGCGTGGGGAGTCCGGCGGAGTTGTAACCTTCCCTGTGGGAAATTACGCCCCCGGTGTTTATATCTTATCGGTTGTCAGTGCAGATGGTAATCGGGAGAGCCGGCAGTTGCTGATCAGCCGTTCATAAAATTGAGTTACATAAGGTGTTAATAGTTAATAGGCGTACCTCCATTTCCATGGAGGTTTTTTTTATGTAAAGGGTTCGCCCCGCAAATAGGGATTTGAAATATCTTTATGGCATGAACAACCTTTTTCCTGTCTCCTACTCTACCCTCTCATCCCCGGCGCTTGCCGTCTTTATCCAGGAGAAATATGGGTTTCCCTCCGTTGAATGTAAAATGATTTTACGAGGTGTGGGGGACAGTTACCTCGTGATAGCCGGGGATGCCGGCCACGGGGCTGTGGCGCCGCATAACCCGGAAGCGGGCGATAGCCGGTTCATCCTGCGTGTATATCGTCCGGACCAGCGCAGCCTGTCGCAGATATTGGCGGAGACGGACTTACTGCTGAAGTTGAAGAAAGGGAGTATTCCTGTGTCGTGGCCTATCGCTGATCGTCGGGGCGTTGTCGTACAGGCGGTGGATGCGGGGGAGGGGACAAAACATATGGTTTTGTTTAGCTATGCTCCGGGCCGCAGTGTGTCGAAGCTGAATGAAAAACAGTTATATAATTTAGGTTACCAGATGGCGCGGTTTCATGCCGTTTCAGAAACGATTGAATTGCAGGACAAACGCTGGACATTTGATCTGGACACAACGCTTTTTAAGCCGCTGGAAAAATTACGGGAGGCCTTTGCAGAAGATGCCGGAGGGTATGCCTGGATGCAGCAGGCAGCGAAGAATTGCCAGGAAAGGCTGGCGCAGTTAAATGCGGACACTTTACCTTTTGGCTGTTGTCATTTTGATTTCCTGCCTAAGAACTTTCACTTCGATGGAGATGCGGTTACTTTTTTTGACTTTGATTTCTTTGGGTATGGTTTGCTGGCGAATGATATAATGACCTTCTGGCAGCACTTAGGTCTCGATGTACACTTTGGGCGGATAACCCGCGACGAGGCTGATCGGGCTTATGCCGGTTTTCTTACGGGTTACCAGGATGTGCGGCCGGTCAGCGGACGGGAGCTGGCGGCGGTGCCTTACCTCAGTCTGGGCTTCTGGCTTTTTTATATGAGCTTTCACACGACCCACGACCAGTTCTCTTCTTTTATACAACCGGACCATCTTAAACTTCGAACCGGTCTCATCCGGAAATTAATGGAAAAAAGTTGGGAGAAGGAGTTCTTGCCGGCATAAAAAAAACCCGGTATCATTGGGATTGCCGGGGTAAGTGGGCTTATTTATTTTAGTGATTGACCATGACTTTCACCTGTTCGGGTCTTAGTCCATCAAACCATTGCAGGATGTATGTGCCGGCGGCAAGATTGCGGATATAATCGACCTGCACGTTATTCTGACCGGCGCTGGCTGTGTATATCTGCTGCCAGAGCAGGCCGCCTTTCATGTCAAACAATCGCAGGCTGACCGGCCCGGCGTTGGTACAGCTAAAGCTGGCCGTGACTGAATTCCGGGCGGGATTGGGATAAACGGAAAGTTTACCGGAGAGGTTATTCTGCCGGACGGATATGATCTTACTGTAGACATATTGACCGTCTGTATCCAATTCGCGAATACGGTAGTAAAGGCTGCCGCTCGTAGCGGGAATATTATTATCCGTATATCCATAAGCGTTATCCAGCGCCGGACCTTCTTTATAAGGCGTGCTGCCGATAACAGAGAAGCTGGAACCATCGGTGCTGCGTTCGACAATATATTCCAGGGTGTTTATTTCCCGGGAGACTTCCCAGTTAAGGACAACACTGCTACTATTTTTTGCAGCGGACACGTTGAGGAAACTAACGGGAAGTGTTATGCATGTCAGGGGTACCTGGGCTGGTGCGGACTGGCTCATCGTATTTATCATGATACCATTGGCTCCATTGGTAGCACCATAATTGGTAGACTGGCCATTGGTTGTCCCTGCGACGCCACCAATGACAGAGCTGGCTGCACTGAGGGAAGCGTTGGAATAAATGACACCGCCGCCGCCGCCGCCGCCAGGTCCGTGTGAAGGACCGCTGATAACCTCATTGCTGGCGCCGGTGCCTCCCTTTGCCTGTACCGTGAGGTTGTTGGTGCCACCGTTGTTGCTGTAGATAAGAACTGTTCCGCCTGCGCCACCGCCGCCGGCGCCGTCTTTTAGTACGGAGCTGTTTGCAGAAATGCCGTTGGCTTTGACTGTTCCGGTACCCGAGATGGCATTTTGGGCAATCAATATGATGATGCCACCGCCGGCTGCCCCGCTGCTGGCAAAGCCGCCGGCGGGAAAGCCTGTCCCATCGTTTGTCGTTCCGGCGCCGCCGCCACCGCCCAGGATCAGCCGGGAAGCGGACCCCTCTGCAAAAATTGCCCCGGGTCTTCCGCCGCTGGGTGTTCCGGAGTTCCAGGCGTTACCGCCAAAACCACCGGCACCGCCATTGGCGCCACCGCCGCCGCCGGTATTTTCATCGTTGTTGTTGGCAGGATTGCCGTCGGTACCACCGCCACCGGCATTCGCCGGGGCCCCCTTTGCATAACTGCCGTTGGGATACCCTTCTGTCCCGGATACATCCAGGAAGGAGTTGTTATGGTTTAAGTATTTAGGAGTGCCGGCGATACCTTCCCCTTTGCCGCCGTTGGCATTGGAAGAAGCCGGAGTAATGAAGTCGTTGCTTGTTCCGGACCCTGCCCCGGTGAAGACCCTGCCGCCACCGCCTCTGAAACCAAAGCCGGAAGCATCGATCGTCTGGGAGTTCATCAGAATTTTGTTGGTAGCATAGAGAACAATGACGCCCCCGGAATAACCGTCCCAACGAGGAGCAGCAAGGGTTGCGGTTAATTTCACATCATAGTACACCGGTACCCGGATCACCTGGTAAGTATATTGACCATCTGTACCGAATGGAGTATTCTTATAACTGTTGACCAGACCTGAAACAAGGTTTAGTGTACCGCCGCCTGTAGAAACGCTGTTGGAGGCCACTACATACTCCATATTCCCCGCCAGCAGCTGGCTGTTGCTTAAATAACCTCCACCTGTTCCGGTACCCGCGCCGTAATTGTTGCTGTTGGAGGAATTGATCTGAGCACCTTGCATCTGAATGATAAGCAAAATATCTCCTGCGCTGATCGGCGTACTGCCATAGGTAACGGCTCCCAATCCGATAGACGTGCTACCAGCAGGTACATTTACCTGGCTGGCCGGAAAATAAGTATTGGGAGAGCTATTATTGAGATTGGTCGTTACGTTGGCCGGACAGCTTTGAGCTGCTGCAGATTGGCAGAACAGGCTGGAAAAAAATACCAGGGCCAGGTTGCAGAGAGTGAAAGGGTAGCCGATTGTAAGAAAAGGGTATAATTTCTTCATCGGGATAGATTTAGGGTGACGGAATCGAAGGGGTTGGCTTCATACTAAAGGTATCCAATAAGGATCCAATAGTTAAAATCACTAGTAACCAGCCAGATATATGAATTAAGCTTCATACGAATCTCTCCCAGACGGAAAAAACGTCCGGATTTGGGACAAAAATTCGGAAAATACCGTGGAAAGAGATTAATTAAGCCGGTGGAGGATAGGCGGGCCAGGTGGAAGGTAGGCGGGTTAATGGAGGTGGATCCGGAGGCTTAGCCCGCCGCTTAAACAGAAACCGTGTTCGCTGACTTTTGTTTGGTCAGTTGGTTTTTTCAGCTGCTTGAAGTGGCTGCCCGATTTACCGTGGTTATTGGTATAATAACCCAGGCGCCAGTGGGAATTAAAATCGAATTCGTAGCTCAGCCCGCTATAGACACCCAGCTGCAGGCTGTGAAAGCTGATGGGATACCAAAAAGCTCTTATTCCGGGGTCTACGGAAAGCCCCGTCCGGCGAAGGGCCAGTGGAAAGTGGTAGAGGGCAGCCAGCTGCTGGTAATCGGGCGGTAAGTTACCGTTGAGCCGGATAATATCGCTATGGTAGCCGGCGTCGGCGCCGGCAAAAAGCAGGAAAGACCTGGTTTTGACCAGGGAAGTATATAGTCCGGCCAGGACATTAAAAGAGCTCAAGTTTCTGCCGGAATTGATGGCGGACAGCCTGATACTGTATAAAAGCCTGGAAGAGGCGGGAATAGCCGCCAGTTCGAAGTTAAAGCTGGAAGGCACATGGGGTTCGGTCGGATAACCGTATTTTTCGAGCCAGCGGTTGATATGGGGATCGTTGGCGTGTGTGAAACTGAGTCCGCTGTTGATCAGGAGGGAAAAGCTGGAATCCTGGGCTTGCGTTGGCAGGGCCTGGGAAAACGCAGCCCCAGCTGTAGCCAGCAAAAGGAATAGGAGGAGTCCACACAGCTTCATTCCTTAAAAGTAGAAAAAATCGGATGTAGTGTAAAGTCATTAACAAAAAAGCTGTTTCCCGGGCGCCTTGTCTTGACCGGCTAAGGGGAAGCTTATACAGCCAGCTCCTTTTTTTCTTTCAGTTCCTTTTTTGTCATATTAAAAAGAATGCTATGGCGATTGTTTACCCGCTGTACCAGGTGAACGTGAGCGATAAAACGTTCTACGATCTGAATTTTGTCACTCGGGGTTACTACCAGTAACTGGAGGTGCAGCTGTTTGCAAAGCTCCATCAGGTAGGTAGCTTTTTCTTCATCCTGGTTGCTAAAGCTTTCGTCGACAGCGATGAAGCGCAGGCTTTTCGAATTTCGCCCTTCCCGTGTGATGCCAAACTGGTACGCTATGGCGCTGCAAAGTATGGTATAAGTAAGCTGCGCTTTTTCTCCGCCGGAGAGCTGGCCCATCTGGCGGTAGGTCTTTTTCAGCTCTTGCGTCTCCCGGAATTTTTCATCGGCCCAGAATTCAAACCAGTTGCGGACATCCAGCACCCGGCTGCGATAGGATTCGCTTTCATCCAGGCTATCGATAAAGGCCTGGACATTTTTCTTAAAGTGCAGGGCTTTGTCTTCGAAGCTGTTTTGTTGCCAGTCGGCGGTCTGCGGAAGTGCGTTGAGCAGCTTGTTCCGGAATTCCTTGATGACTGTGTCGGTGACGGGCCTGATGCCCAGCTGTATGTAGGTATCCGGGAGCCGGTTGAAATTAATGCCGCTCAGGGATTGGTTGAGGGTGGAGATGCTGGTTTTTATTTTTCTTTCCCAGCTTTCCAGCTCTTCGTTGAGTACGCCCATTTTGATGACGGCGGTATCGTGCAGGAGGCGTTCGAAATCTTTTTTGAAGCGCGGCAGGTTTTCCGACTCCAGGCGATGCAGCCACTCCAGGTACTCTGCTGCGTATTCCCGATCGGCCGGGAGGCGTTGTGTGTCGGCGGCCCAGTCTGTAAATCGCTGTAACACTTCCAGGGGCGGGTTCTTTATTTTATTGATTGCCCTTTCCAGTTCACGCCCTTCTTTTGCTGCCTCTTCTTCATATTGTTTTGCGGCCTGTTCTGCCGTTTCGGTGAGCTGGCTGTACCAGGAGTCGATATTGTCGAGTGAAAGACTATCCGCTGAAAGTACCGGGCTATGTCGCTGCTGGAATTGAAGTAAAAGGTCCTTGTCGGTCTCTGTCAGCAGGTTGACGAAATCAGACAGGTTTTGTTGTTCTTTTTCCCGGGTTTGAAGATCGAATTCGACCAGGGTGGTCTTTTTTACCAGCTCGTCTTTTTCTTTTTGCCGGAGCTCCAGCTTTTCCCGGATGCCTTCCAGCTGTTGGGTAAGGGCTTTGAGCTGATCGCTGCCCTTTTTCAGTTTGGTCATCTGCTCTTCTGCGTGATGGATGGCCTGCCGGATAGCGGCGGCATGGATCGTCCTGAGCGAATCATGTTCGCTGATGTGTTTGGCTGCAAAAACCTGGTCGCGGAGCCTGCTGCCTTTTTGAGTAGCCCGCTGGCGGGCTTCATCGGCCTGTTCGAGCTCCATCAGCAATTGAGACCGCCGGTGTTGGAGGGCCTCTTTCTTTTTTTCGTTGTTCCAGCCCAATACATACCGGCTGACGTCACTTCTGCCTGGCCGGTCGTCTTTTTCGTGGCGGTCCCTGTTCTTGATCAGCCCTTGCAATGTGATGGCTTTTTCATAACGCTCGAGTGATTTCTCGTTATCGACGCAACTGAAATTATATTGTTGGATCACCTGCTGCCCTACCCAGGCGCCAAGTGGGTGTTCGGGATGGAATTCTAATTTATGCCAGGCCGTTCCATTGTCGGCATGTTGTTGCAGGGCGACGTCTTTCACCAGGTTGTAGATCAGCCGGGTCTTCAGGTCGGTATTATTGATATACCGGGTCACTTTCTTATAGTGTTTGTCCGGCACCAGCAAGCGGAGGGCAAGCGGATTCAGCAGCTTTTCCAGGGCGGGCTGCCAGTCCAGCTCTTCCAATCTTACCTGCATCAGCTCGCCGGCGAAAGGAAGGTCCTGGTCGTCCAGTTTCAATTCAGTACAGAGGCTCCGGCGAAGCCCGATGAGGTGGGCGGGAATATTATTCCTGCTGTGTAAAAGCATGTTCAGCTCGCCTTCTATCTTCTCCTTTTCTCCAGTGGATTTTTTGTGTTGGTCTTGTGCGGAGAACAGGTCCTCATCGTTGTTGCGAAGTTCGGTAGCCAGTCGTTTCTCTGCGCGATCGGCTTCTTTTTTAATACGCTGGTAACCGGCTTCATCGGAAGGGGTGGTCTCTTCGAGACGTAGGGTCGTACACCATTCGGTAAACTTCGTCAGGGCCTGATCGGTTTCTTTGATTTGCGTCAGCAGCTGTTCTTTTTCTTTTTCCAGTTGCTGCAGGCGTTGTCCGGCCTTGTTTTGCTCCAGCTGATTGAGGGTCTGCCGTTCTTCTTCCCGCAGGCTGTCTATCTGCTGTCTTGTCTCTTCGGACTGGCGGTGTAGCCCTTTGGCTTCTTTTTCCAGTTCGCGTACATACTCATCCAGGAGATGATATTTGGTATAGTTTTTCCAGATCCTTGCGGTATTCACTTCATGCCGGGCCTGCTGGCCAAGATCGGACTGTTCTTTAAAAGCCTGGTAGTGTTTCTGTAAGGGATGAAGAAGCCGGACTTGCTCTTCCGACTTTTCGATATTTCGCTGGGCATCGATCAGCGTAGAGAGGTGTTTTTTTAATTCCTGGAACTCCAGCTCCATGTTGCGAGGCTCCAGCATATTTGTGCGGATAAACTCATTCAGCTCACCCAAGACCTTGATACCCATGGTTTGGTTAAAGAGGCTAAGCGCCTGCATGCTTTGCATACCCAGTACTTCTACCATCCGTTGGGCGTAACGGCTTGAAGCGTCGAACCACTCTACTTGTTTGCGGCTGCCTTTATTGTACTGTTGGTCAATGCGGCGGCGCCAGGCGCCGTTGAGGTCAAAAGGTTTAAAATCGTCTTCGATGTGCAGCGGCTTATGCGCGATAGCAAATACGCGCCGCATCTCGCTTCCGCTGAACCAGCGTACCTGGAATAAAGTTACTGACTGTTCGGCTTCGTTGGAAAAATGTGCGAGCAATATGCTGTAAGCCTGGTCTTTATTTTCGCGCAGGTACAGGGTCTTGCTGGATTGTCCGTTCTCGGTGTGGATGCTTCCATAACCGCCCATGACATAGGACTCTTCTGTACGATCGCCTTTTTTCTCGCTTCCTGAAGACTGATTGTAAAACCGGTGTTTTTTTTCCGGTACGATCAAGGTCAGCAACGCGTCGACAAAGGTGGTTTTCCCGCTGCCATTGGCGCCGGTGAGCAGGGAGGTTTCTCCGCCGGGGTTTATCTTCCAGACGTGTTCGTCAAAAGTTCCCCAGTTGTAGAGTTCCATGTATTGGAGGCGGAACCCGGATTTGTTTTCATCGGTACTAAATACGCCCAGCTGCATGTTCAATAAGTTGTTGTTTGAAGTTTTCCAATAGTTCGTTGTCGACCCGGGCCTTGATGATCTTTTTGACCCTGAACTTTTGTTCGTCGGGCAGGTCGCTCGTCTCGACTTTTTCCAGGAAGTCCAGCTCTTCGACCCGGTCGATCAGCCGGTCGAGGTCCCGGATGAATTTCACGCGGCTGGGGTTCTCTTTGAAAAACAGCTCTGCATATTCTTTTATCTCGCGTCTTTTCTTGATCAGCTCGCGCGTGCTTGCCTCCCCTACTTCGAATTCGGCCATCATATCCCGTAACAGGACGAGCAAGATGCTTTCTTCGTAACCCAGCTGTATCCGGCGAACCCAGCCGGCGACATTCTCTTCTTCATCCAGCCGGGTCTGTTCCAGGTAGGCATACCCGTCATCTTTTTCCAGTACCAGAACGAGTCCCAGCTGCTGCAGGAAACGGGTCAGCTCGGCCTGGTATTGGAGCAGCTGTTCCCAGGCCGTCTTTTCCAGGTATTCCACCGGCCCTTTCAGGAGCTTGATGAATACCGGGGTATAGGGTAAGATGGGTTGTTTATCTGTAGCCATGTTATGCTGTTTTATGGTCTTACCTGCTGAATAACAGATAGGGAACTTCTATAAATTGGGTCTTTTCCGTGTCCAGCGGGATCAGCTCGGTGATCTCCTGCATGGACTGAACCCGGGCTGCTTTTTCACGGAGAAAGCTGAAGTAGCTGACGACTTCGGCGATGCCGTTTTCCAGCCCGGCTATCTCTATAATCTCGGATAGAGTGGCCGTTGTCTTTTTTTGCAGTGCCTGCTCTACCTTCTGCCAGAGTTGTTTCTTATCGATATGAGATGTATTGAGCAACCGGCCGAAGCGTTCGAAATCTTCGATCTTTTCCTGGGCGTTGGCCGGTTGTCGAACGACGGCAGACCCTTGCCGTTCGGACAAGTTGAGTTTTCGTTCCATGCTCATGCGGATGGGAGCAGGGGTATCCAGCCGGAGTCCGCAAGGTGGTGTGTCTTCGTCCATGAACTGAAAGACAAGCTCTTTAATATTGCCGATTTGTTGCCGGAGGCGCCGGTGGCGGGCTATTTCTTTTTCGGTGATGATACGGCTGAGCTTTTCGGCCATCTTATCATTGGCTTCATATACACTACGACCTTGTTGCAGGAGCAGCGACTTGATGTTTTGTACAAATTCGCCATCGCCGTCGATGCTTCTGTCCTGCAGTAAATGTAACAGCTGGTCGGTCAACAGACGCCATTCTTCCTGGCCAGCCCTTGAAACAAGAAAATCCCAGAAAGCGTAAAAACTTTTTCCCTGGTCGCTTTTGCGCAGTGAGTCATAGGCTTCAAAAGCATATCCTACGATGGCGCCTTTGTTGATCTCCGCCCGGGTATGCTGTTCTACGATGTGACGATGAATGAATTTAAAATTCTCTTCTACTTCCCGGAAATCGCTGAGCAGCTCGTGGCTCAGCCGGGTAAACCATTCCAGCCTTTCCCTCAGCTGCGCATTGGTATATATCTCCGGCTTGAAGCCCATTTCGATCCGTTTGATTTCCTTGTCGATCTCTGCCTTTCTGTTTTTTAATTCTTCCAGGCGTCGGGCCGAGTCGTCCTCGGTATATTCCACCATTTCGCGAAGGGTCTGGAACAGAAACCGGAAGCGGCTTTCTGTTCCCACGAACTGTCTTTTTTCGAGGCTCTGCAGCCATTGAAACAGTTTTTCGGTATGGGAACTAAGCTGGTACTGTGTGACGGAATCCCCGTCGGGAAAATCCTGCAACAGGCGTTTCTGCACCCAGTTGAGAAGATATTTACGGGCGCGGCTGCCTTCGTCTTCTCCGAACTCGATGCGGGCCTCCTCCAGGTCTTCTATCTCTTCGGAATGGTAACGCAGCTCTTCGGCCAGCAGGTTGATCAGGGCCGGTTCAGGCAGGGAAAGAATATTCTCGGTCTTGAATGCTTTAAACAGAAAGGGGATCACCCAATGTGCGTTGCGCATCCGGATGATCTGTACGGCGGGAGAGGTTTCAAATAAATAGGATATATCCGTTATCGCCATCAGCACTTTCGTTTTGTACTCACTGGGTGGAGTCCAGTTAAGGGTCTAAAAGTATTGATTCAGGCCAGAAAAAGGGTATCTCTATCACCGGTGGGGATAAAAAAAATCAGGATTGGGGATAAAAGCAACGGGAGTGTTGAAAATAAAGGAAGCCCGGGCTTTGATAATACGGATAATTAATCTTTGGCATGTGTAGAGAACAGAGAGATGGTCTTGGCGATCTTTTTTTGCCCCAGGGGGATCTCAACGTTCAGGGTCAGGTGAATATTCAGCATGTCTGCGATCTGGAGCAGATCGTCGAGTGTAGGAGAAACCAGGCCTTCGAGGATCTTCTTAACTTCTGTGTACGTTTTTTTCGTTTTCCCGGCAATGTCTTCTATGGTATAATTCTTTTCTTTAGCGATGGTAAAGAGGTATTTACAAAACACCATCCGCATTTTTTTTATCCTTTCCATAACTAGGCGATTAGGTGAAAGAATACTATCAGTAGGACAATTACTGTGCCAGTAGCACCTGTTTTTTTTAACGCTTTTTTAAGGGTTGTAGACGGCGTTTTCACTGCGGCCGGCAACGGACCAAATACTGTTCCCAGGGGTCTTCGAAAATAACTTCGGTCTGCCAGCCTTCGCGGGCGGCGATGCGGGTCAGGGTCCTGCGGTCGATGAATAACCATTTGAACCAGTCGGAACGCTCGCGCCGGTATTCATACTGGTAAAGAACTTCGCCATAGTACTCCGGGGATTCCGGTGGTTTGCCATCATAGAGATAGGCAATATCCGAAGAGTCGAAGACCAGCTGTCCTCCGGGTTGGAGTAAGGTGCGGGCTTTGGCAAAAAACTCGCTTAGTCCGGTAAGTGTGCCCGCGAGGCCGATGCCATTCATTAAGAGCAGGAGGGTATCATAGGTGTTTTCCTGCGGGCCGGGGTCCAGGCCGGGATTTTGGCCGGGACTCAGCTGGAAGAAATCCTTTTCAATGACCTTTTTGACGCCCCTCGCCCGCATGACGGCTACTGATTGGGGTGAGATATCCAGCGCCGTAATATCGAGACCCATTTTCTGTAAAGCGAGCGCGTGGCTGCCGGCTCCGGCTCCTATGTCCAGAATCTTACCCCGGCATTGATGTAAAGCGGCCCATTCCAGCTCGGGCATCTCTTCCATATCCCGGAAATAGACATCCACCGGCATTTCTTCTTTGGGTCCGTATTTGTTATGAACCCAGAGCTTACCGGTGGATGCGTTATGGTAATAATCGCTGATCGCTGTACCCAGGACGTCCTTCATTGTTTTAGTCTGCTGCTGCTGTGATCTTTCCCTGCAGGCCCACGCGGTGTTGCAAATCCGATACGGTCACGTTGATCTGCCGGCCGATAGGCTTTCCATTCCGGTAGGTAATCACTTTCAGCCAGGAAGCATCTTTGGGGATAGCAAGCGAGCCTGTGTATTTTGGATAGAAATTATCGGGATTGGAATTGTCGAAGCTATAATAAATATCCAGGCCCTCTACTTCTGTAGAGAGGTCGACGATGACAGAGTCGTTGGCTGCATAATCTTTTTTCGGGGTAATGATGGCGTCAAACATCGAACGCGCATATTTTACCTGTTCGGCATCCATTCTGCCGAAGCTGGCCTCTACCCTTCCCGCAAAGCTGTTCCAGTCTTTCTTTTCTTTTGGAGTCCAGAGGCATTCCGCCACGGCCATACTTCTCGGCCACACCATATATTGCATATGCCGGGTATTATAGACCTGTTCGGTCCAGAGGTTGGCCTGGCCGCCGATGATGAGTTTGGGGTCGACGCTGTCGGGCACGGGTTCGAAGGAATATGTTTTATTCAGGCGGAGCGTAGCGTATACCGGGGGCTCAACAGCTGCGTCGCCCTGCATATAGTCCAGGTAAAAGAATGTCGTGGGACTCATAACGACCTGATGCCCCATCTTAGCCGCTTCTATGCCGCCCTTTATCCCACGCCAGCTCATGACAGCTGCATTGGGAGCCAGTCCACCTTCCAATATCTCATCCCAGCCGATAACTTTTTTGCCCTTTGCCTCTATGATCTTTTCGACCCGCTTTTCGAAGTAACTCTGCACTTCCAGCATGTCCTTCAGTCCTTCTTTCTGCATCAGCTGTTTGACGGCGTCGCTTTTTGCCCAGAAATTCTTGGCGCATTCGTCGCCGCCTACGTGGATATAACCGAAGGGGAAAAGCTGGGCCAGCTCGGTAAAGACCTTATCCAAAAAGGGGTAGATCTTTTCATTAGCCGGGCAAAGTGTATTGTCGATGAGGGCATCGAATCCGCCGGTTTTATGCCAGTCCATGATCTTTTCGCCGGAGCGGACCTTGTATTGGTCTGCACCATCCGTGCAGGATAGTTCGGGATATGCAACGATGGCGGAGAGGCTATGACCGGGAACGTCGATTTCGGGGAGGATATTGACGAAACGGTCTTTGGCATACTGCACGAGTTCGCGGATGTCGTCCTGTGTATAGAAGCCGCCATAGTCGCGGGGTTCGTCGGGGGATGGATTGGGGAAGGTGCCGAAAGTGCCGACTCTTTTAGCGCTAAAGGCGCCTGCCTGTGTAAGCCGGGGCAGACTTTTTATCTCTACCCGCCAGCCTTCGTCATCGGTGAGATGCAGGTGGAGCAGGTTAAACTTATATTTCACCATTTCGTCGATGAAATCTTTTACCTGTTCTTTGGTGAAGAAGTGGCGGGAGACGTCGAGCATTAGTCCACGCCAGCCGAATCGGGGGTAGTCGGTGATCGTTGTGCAAGGGATTTGCCAGCTTGCTTTTTTTACCAGTTCGTGGCTTTCGATTTCACCGGGCAGCAACTGCAGCAAGGTCTGGATGCCATAAAAGAGACCTGCCGGCTGATTGGCTTTTATCAGCACCGCTTTGGGTGTGACCGAAAGCGTATAACCTTCTGCACCGAGGGTGGTCTCAGGTTTTGCGTTCAGGACCAGGCGGATGGAGGCCGCCGGATTGGAGGGCGTTATTGTAACGGTGTAGCCGGTAGGGATGCTGAGGTGGCTTTTCAGGTCCCGAAGGGGCTGGCTCAGCGTCTGTTGGTCGCGGGCTTCTATCACAATGGTTTTTGGTAAAATAAAAAAACCGGTAGTGAGCTGTTGACTAACCGGCGCCGGTATCAGCGCTATGGACTCTGTTTGAGCGGTGGTCTGGAAGAAGCCGGCGAGGGCTGAGCAAATCATTAGTAAGGAAGGCAGGATTTTTCTCATGCTTGTTTGTTGCAACTTTTAAATAGGTGTATAAATGTTAAGGTAGGTTTTATTGACTAAAACACCACTTGTATAGTGGTATTTATGTTATTAAATGTAATGTGGTCTCCCGGTTTTTTGTTTTGCAGGAGTTTGGCAAGCGGCGCCTGTGGGGAAAGGAAAAAAACCGTCTGCCCCCCGATGACATGTTTGCCTAAACCGGCAGCGATGAAAAAGGCAAAGTCTTCGCCTTGCAGGAAGGCCCCTGCCTTTCCCTCGGAGAAAAGTTTTTCTGTGTCGACGGAGTGGAGAGTGGCCAGCTCTTTTACGTATTCGGTCAGCTGGCGAGCATGCATCTCCTGTTGCAGGTGTCCCATGGCACGCCCGGTTTCATACTTGTCGCCGGCGGAGCTTTTTTCCTCGTTATTGGCGGCGGCCCGGGCCTGGTCGATGGCTTCCCTTGCGGTGGTGATACGCTGTCCGATGTGGTCGAGGGCCCATCTTTTCAAGTTATTCTTAAATGCTATCTTTTCGGTGTTGGTCATAATTGCTGCCGTGTGGCTTTTTAGAGCCCTACTTTTATCACGACCTTTTTCACCACGTCGGGCTGATGCTGAAATACTTCCGGCTGGTGGATATCGGAAGGAAAAAAGATAATAAACTGGCCGGCGGGCAGGGTAATATAATTAAGCGCTTCTTCCGGAATGCTATAGAGGGCAACGTCTTTTTCAGGGTTGTAAGGGGTGGTTGCGGGCTGATCTGTCAAGGGAGTATATCCGAATCGTTCTGCTCCGGAGATTATGATCTGGATGTCAGCATAGTCCTGGTGGCTTTCGGGGTTACATTCCGATGTCGGTTTGGTGGTATATTCATTGACGATGGCAAAGACGTTCTCTCCATCGATCTGATATTTACCGGGTTCCATAGCCGCAAAATCTGCAGCTAAGGCGTATTGGATGGCTTTCTCAAAATTCGGGCTGATGATTTTGTACCAGTGCAGTTGGGATAATGTGGAGGTGATCATGTTGATTCATTATTTCGCGGGAAGGTAGCAACTTTGCCGGAAAAAAATAAATGGTACCTTTTCGGTAACCTTTTCACTTTACCGGAGTTTCTATTAACCAATAAGAATATCTGCCTGCTTGAACTCATTGACTGATAATGCCATCATGCTAAAGGTAAAGTCCGGGGACCTGGATAAAATGGCCTTGCTGTTTCAGCGATACCACCGGCCCCTCTACGGCTTTCTTTATCATATGACCGGTCAGCGGGAGGTTAGCGAAGATATGGTGCAGAATATTTTTTACCGGATGCTCCGGTCTCGTCACACGTTTACTGGTAATGGGGAGTTTAAAACCTGGATGTACCATTTGGCGCGGAATGTCATAAAAGACCATTGGAAAAAGGGAGGGGCTTCCCGTCCAATCACGGAATGGGAAGACAGGATAGCCGACGGGGCTTTGGTGGATGAGCAGCTGGAGAAGAAACTGGAGCTGGAGATCTTGCAAAACCGGATAGCCGGTCTGAGTCCCGAAAGCCGGGAGGTATTGATCCTTAGCCGGTACCAGGACCTGAAATATGCGGAGATTGCCGAAGTCCTGGACATCAGCGTCGGGGCTGTCAAGGTTCGGATACATCGGGCTATCAACCAGCTGAAGACTCTGTATCTGCAATCGGAGAAATAAAATGAATAGTATGAACTGCGAAAAAGGAAAAGAGTTGCTGGCCGGTTGGATGGACAACCAACTGACAGAGGCAGGACATGCGGAAATAGAAGCCCATTTGGCGGAGTGTGCTGAATGCCGGCAGCAAATGGAGGCCAATCGCAAGTTATGGGTTTCGATGGGTCGGGTTCCGGCGCCTCAGCCGTCCGATAAAATGCAGGTGCGATTTGATGCAATGTTGGATACCTATAAGCAGGAGCAGTTTTCCCGTGTGCCGGGGGTGATATTCTACCTGCGCCAGCTGTTTGCCGTTCGACCGGGTTTTACCTGGGCCTATACGCTTGTCCTGGTTGTAGTGGGTATGGGTATGGGGTATATGTTGAACCGTCCGGCTTTGGATTTGGCGGGTCAAGGGGGTTCCGGGCGCCCGGGGGGAGCCGGGCGTTCTGTGGCGGCGGGCCCGGCGGCGGACTCGGATAAGCAGCAGTTACAGGCCTTGTCCATGCAGGTACACGAGATGCGGGAGATGGTTCTCCTGTCACTATTGGAAAATCCTTCTGCATCCGAACGCATCCGGGGTGTCAGTTATACCAGTGAAATTAAAACCGTAAACAAAAATGTGATCAACGCCCTGCTTAGCACCTTGAATAATGACCCGAACAGCAACGTGCGGCTCATGACCCTGGAGGCGCTGACCCATTATGCCGATGATCCGGCAGTGCGGGAAGGTCTTGTCCAGTCAATACTTCAGCAGGATTCGCCGCTGGTACAGGCGGCCCTGGCGGATGTAATGCTTAAACTACAGGAAAAAAAGGCGGTGCGGCCGTTTAAAGAATTATTGCGCCAAAAAGACCTCAACGAAATGGTGAGGATGAAGATTCAGCAGACGCTGACACGATTGATTTAAAACCAACCAAATATGAAAAGAAAATTTATTCCCCTTCTGGTGGGACTGGGGATACTATGCGCCGCCCGGCCCGCAAATGCTCAGGAGTTTAAAGAGCATATAAAAAAAGAGTTTCCGGTCCAGAAAGCTGCCGCTACAGTATTGGCCATCTATGACCTTGAAGGATCCATCAATGTCGAAGGATATGCAGGCGATAAAGTTGTCCTGGAGATAGACAAGGTCATCTCGGCTAAAAGCGAGGAGCAGCTGGAAACGGGTAAGAAAGAGTTCAAGCTGGAGTTCGAGCAGAAAAGCGACAGCATCATCGTGTATATTGCGGAGCCTTATGATACGCGTCCTCGTTCGTATCAATGGCACCACAATGACAGGCGTATTGAATACAAATGCCAGCTGCAGTTCACGGTAAAAGTGCCCTACGACATGAGCCTGGATATCCGGACGGTGAACAATGGATCGCTTACGATACAGGATGTGGGCGGCTCGCTGAAAGCCCACAATGTAAATGGTTCGATAACGATTAAAAATGCGAAAGGCGCCACTGAAGCGCGGACGATCAATGGCGGAGTGACCGTCAACTACCTGAGTATACCGGATTCCTCTTCTTATTATACGCTCAATGGCACACTGGAAGTCACCTACCCTGCTTCCTTGTCGGCCGATATCCAGTTTAAAAGTATGAATGGCGGATTTTATACTGACTTTGACAATACGGAACCATTACCGATGAATGTGGTAAAAAATGTAGATAACACGGGCAGGGGAACCCTCTATCGGTTGGATGTAGCCCGGCGGATAAAATTTGGAAATGGAGGCAAGGTCTTAAAGTTCGAAACCATGAATGGAAATATCTACGTAAAAAAACAATCCTAAATATTAGTGTATGAAAAAAATAGGAATGCTGCCATTGATTATTTTTTCGATGCTGCTGACTGGTCGTCTCCTGGCGCAGGTTGGAGTAAAGGAGCAGCTGGTTGTACCGTTGAGTGAACCTGGCAAACCGTTTAAGCTTACGGTGCATGTTTTGAATGGATCGATAAAGGTCACCGGCTACGAAGGGAAGGAGATAGTCATCGATGTATTTGGCGACTCTACGCATAAGCACAGAGAAGACGGAGAATCTTCCGGTGGTATGCATCGCATTGGTGGCGGAACCGGTCTGGACGTCACTGCGCAGGAAAACGACAATGCGGTTACGGTAAATGGCGGTCTGTCCAAGCTGTCGGGCATCGCGATAAAGGTTCCTTCAAACCTGACCTCTCTTAAGCTCAATGCTGTTAATGATGGCAGCATTACCGTCAATAATGTCAGCGGTGAGCTGGAAATAAACAATGTGAATGGCTCAATCACCGTAAAGGATGTGTCTGGTTCGGTTGTCGCCAATACGGTCAACGGACCCGTTGTCGTCACCTTTAAAAGCGTCGATGTCAAGGCGCCCATGGCCTTTTCCACGCTCAATGGGAATGTTGACGTGACTTTTCCTGCTGACCTGAAATCAAACCTCAAGCTTAAAACAGACCAGGGTGATGTTTTTACCGATTATGAGATTGCTGTCGACAAGTCGCAGCCGCAGGTGAAGAAGACGGAAGAGAATCATATGTATAAGCTTAATGTTGATTCATGGATCTATGGGAAGATTAATGGAGGTGGGCCCGAGATGATGATGAAGACGATGACGGGGAGTATTTATATACGGAAGGGGAAATAGGGGTGGTTGCCATTTGTGATGGGAGCGCCGTGGTATTGGTTGGAGAGATAAATTTGATCTGTGAGCCGACTAATTAAGCTAATCGGCTCATTTTTTCGATATATTTGAGCCGAATAAACCAAATATTCGGCTCATGAAACTGTATAGTTGGCAGCAAAAGGATTGGCCACATTTTACATATTCTCTTCTCAATATTGAAGAGGGCCTGTTTGTGTTTGCTGAAAAGATAGGGAAAGTAACAGGGATTTTGAATGCCTTGCCTGAAAATACAAAAGTAGAAACTATCATAAATATGATGGTTTCGGAAGCAATAAAAACATCGGAAATTGAAGGCGAATATCTAAGCCGTAAAGATGTGATGTCATCTATCAAAAATAACCTTGGCCTTAACCATAATTACGAGAAAGTAAAAAGTAAACAAGCCGAAGGTATTGGCGAGCTTATGATTGACGTGCGTAATACCTACCGGGAAAAACTTAGTCAGGAAAAGTTATTTGCATGGCATAGAATGTTATTAAAAGGGAATACAGATATAAACGTAGGGACATGGCGGGATCATGAAGAACCAATGCAAATCGTCTCCGGGCCGCTTGGAAAGCAAAGAGTGCATTATGAGGCGCCGCCTTCAGATCGTATGCCACAAGAAATGGAAAGGTTTATAACGTGGTTTAATGAAACAGGGCCAGGCGGGAAAGAAGAAATAAAAAAGGCGCCGATACGGTCGGCGATAGCACATTTATACTTTGAAGCAATACACCCGTTCGAAGATGGCAACGGCCGCATAGGACGGGCTATTGCGGAAAAAGCGCTATCTCAGGGTACAGGCCGGCCTGTATTGCTGAGCCTGTCCAAGACAATAGAAGCAGATAAGAATGCCTATTACGATGCCCTGGGAAAAGCCCAGCGGTCCAATGAAATAACAGAATGGATAAATTATTTTGTAAAGACAATACTTGCCGCTCAAACCGAAGCCGAGAACCAAATAGATTTTACGCTCAAGAAGGTAAAATTCCTTGATCGGTTTAAAGACAGGCTGAGCGAACGCCAGTTAAAAGTTATAAGACGTATGCTTGATGAAGGGCCCAGTGGGTTTGATGGAGGTATTAATGCCAGCAAATATGGGTCTATAACAAAAGTTTCTAAAGCTACCGCTACCAGGGATTTACAAGAATTATTGGAAGCGAAAGTTTTAGTCGTTGCCGGCGCCGGCCGCAATACTCGTTATAATATAAATATTTAATACAGAGGGACCCCAGCTGCAGTGTGTTTTTTTTCTTTCTCTGCAGAAATGACGGCGTCAGGGTCCTGAGGATTCTTTTCAGCTTCGACGGTTTTTTATATTTGGGCTTGCCTTTATAATATCCCAGAGTTCAAAATGTCCGCCATAGGACTCTTCCCAATCCTCGTTCATATACACCAGGACATTCAATCTTCTATTCAGCCTGGTCCTGGGATGTTTGTTGAAGTCTGCATGGATTCCCAGTTTGCCGCCGGGAAAGATCTGATGGCATCCTCCTCCTTCGAAGCCGGGGTCGGGAATAAGGTTCTCGATGCCTGTGAGAGCCGACAGGAATTCCAGGAAGGGTTCCGAGTTCATGTAGTGCATGAAGTGTTTGGTCTTTTCGCCGAACCTGGCTTCTCCCCTGGAAGCCCGTTTGATCTGATTTTCGTCATTGAACTTAATATCGGGCTTCTTAGAAAGATCCGGGAATTCTTCCAGGACTTCTTTTAATTTTTCGGGAACGAAAAAATCATCAAAAATAATATTGGGAAAGGGGGCAGCGGTTGCGTACTCTTCACTTTTTTTTTCACCGAATTTTTTCAAATCTGCCAAGTCTTTTCAAATATGCTGTATGCAGGTTACTGATCGCGGCATCATATCCTGAGCGATCAAAGAAGACTTCCGGGTGATACCCATCATCCGGCTTACGCTTGTTATGCAATCCGAACTGGCTGGCATGTGAGGCAAGCCAGATATCGAATTCCAGGTTTTTCATCGTATTCATCGTACGGGCATAGTCCTTCCCTACTTCAGGATAGCTAGGCATGCCGGGGAGTTTTGTCTCGTCAAGGATGCTGGGCATATTGGCGATGAGTACACGGTATGTGCGGGCGGAATCTTTTACATTAAAGAGAAAGCTGCATGCCCCCCTGGTATGGCCGGGATGGAACAGCACAATGATCTGCATGCCGCCCCATTTTACTGTATCCCGGTCATGCAGCAGGCTATCCGCTCTGACCGGCTCGAACATGGGACCCTTGCCGCCGAATATAAAATCCGAATTACCGCCATCTGCCAGCACCGGCGCCTCCTTTTCATGGATCATCATTTTTGCGCCTGTCTCCTTTTTTATGGCTGCCATTGCGCCTACATGATCGTAATGCGCATGAGTAGCCAGTAATATCTTAATATCGGAGAATTTAAATCCCAGCGCTTCCACATGTCTGCGGATCATGGTATCTGATCCTCGAAGCCCGGTATTGATCAGGATATGTCCCTGCGGAGTGGTGATCAGGTAGCTGCTCAGGTCATAGGTCCCGACGTAATATAGGTTGCCGGCAATTCGGAAGGGCTCGTAATCCTGTGTCCAGAACGGTTGTTCGTAGGGAAGTGGATTTAACTTTTGGGCAGAGGAATGAATGCTGATGAAAGACAGGCCTGCTATCAGCAGGAACGTTGCAAGGGGCCAATTAAATTTTTTCATAATGTGAAAATCCCCGTCAATATTGCCGGGATCAATGCTAAAGTAATATTTGAAATTGAGAAAAGGGTTGGTTTGAGGTGGTTTTGGTAACTGTTTTCGGGGATACTATGAAATTTTGGAAAAAACGCAAAAAGGAACACTCGACATTACAGCCTGGTTAGAGTGGTTTCTGAATTGTCTGGACCGCGCGTTGGCGAATACAGATGAAACGTTGGGTGTTGTTATGCGAAAAGCCCGTTTTTGGGAGAAGCATTCTACGACATCGCTTAATGATCGGCAAAGAACAATGTTAAATAGGCTACTGAAAGAGCCGGGTGGTGGAAGAAGTACAAGCTATATACTGGCAATTTTCAATTAATGGGAATAGTAACTCTTAATAATCAAAGGTGTGGGCACAAAAAAGGCCAGATTGCTGTGACCTTTCTTCGTGGTGTGGGCCGGACCGCACCACCTTTATTTCAATTATCTTCCTTTATTTTGTTTTTGTGTATGACGGTTGAGATGAATGATTTGTGTCGTTTGGGGGATAGGGTGAGATAATTTTAGATCGCTATAGTTAAGAAAATATGTCCCCAAATTTTTCCCCCTCGAACGCCGCGGTTTTCAATAACTTTGTTTACCGCCAAATTGCAGTTCCCACCACACGTTTTTTTAAACTGATCCGTCACGGATCGTCAAAATTACTTGTATGCTGAACATCAGTTTTTACCTGCGTGAACCGCAGGCGGAAAGGGTTACCCCTATCATTATGAGATTGGTACTTCAGGGTGAAAAGCTGAAGTACTCGACGAAGGAGAAGATACATCCGCTTCAGTGGGATGCGGACAAGCAAAGGGCCAAGACTTCCAGGGCGAACATCCATAGCCTGGAGTTGAATATTTACCTGGACAACCTTTATAAAATGGCCGTCAACGCGTACCGGGATCACATACTGGAAGGCCGGCCCCCTACCCTGCAAGACATAAAATTAGCTATGGATCGCAGGATGAACCGGGTTTCTGAGGTCAAGTCGATTTGTTTGGATTTTTCGAGAACCTGATCGCCCAGTCGCAAACAGATGTCCGGCTAAATCCGCAAACAGGTAAGCCGATTACCAACAACACCGTAAGAACCTATGTCACGGCCCTTCGACATTTGCAGGAGTTCAGAGCTGTTAAGAGGAAGAGGATTGATTTCAAGATAAGGATGAACTGAGCGAATTGGAAAAGGTTGATCTTTCGGGCTATCCTAAACTGGAACGGGTAAGGGACTTGTTCCTGGTAGGTTGTTATACCGGTCTCCGGTATTCTGAATATTCCGTCTTGAGGCCGGAGAACATTCGCGACGGTTTCATAGAAATTACGCAGGTCAAAACCAATGACCCGGTGGTTATTCCGTTACACGATGCCGTAAGAAGGATCATAGCGAAGTATGGCGGCCAACTTCGAGGCATGCCAAATGGGAGTTGCTGACAACGCATACGGCGAGGAGGAGCTTTGCTATGAATGAATACCTGGCTGGAACGCCTACGCTGACTATTATGGCAATTACTGGGCATAAGACGGAAAAGGTGTTTTTGAGGTATATTAAGCTGGTGGCTTCAGATCACGCTAGGTTATTGAAGGCTCACTGGGAAAAGAGAAGGCTGGCGAGTCAGGTAACTATGGAACCCTAAAAAAAATTATTATGCAAACAACCGATATGACGCAAGAGGCTCTGGAGGCCAGTATTCAGGCGGGAGAGAGCGACCATGTGGAATTTAAGAGAAACGTAAACTCTGATATGGCCAGGGAAATGGTGGCATTTGCCAATTCGTCCGGAGGACGAATTTTTATTGGCGTAGATGACGACGGAGCAATTCCCGGCGTTGCAGTTACTAATGAATTGAAAGCCAGAGTTCAATCCCTGGCCCGGGATTGTGATCCACCGGTTAGTGTGGAGTTGGAAGCGTTTAACAATGTGCTTATTGTCAAAGTCCCGGAAGGGACGAATAAACCGTATCGTTGTACCAATGGGTTTTACATTCGTAGCGGCGCCGGTTGCGCAAAACTTTCCACTCAAGAGATCATCGAGTTCATAAAAGAGGAAGGCAAGTTGCATTTTGAGAAATTAATTGCACCGTCAGCAGCCTACCCTGCCATCCTGGACGAATCGGCGGCCAGCCGGTTTTTCCGGCTGGCAGGAATTTCGGGAGTAATAGGGACGGAGGAATTATTGACCAACCTGGATGTGTTGGAAAAAATCGGGTCGGGGTCGGTAATGAATAATGCAGGAGTGCTGTTCTTTGCAAAGGACGCCGCCAAGATCCACCCACATTCAATGGTGGACTGTATTTTATTTAAAGGAAATTCAAGGGTTCATATCCTGGACAGGAAGATCTTTGAATTCGACCTACTCAGGAATATCGATGAAGCAATCCTTTTTATAGAGAGGCATTTGAACCTGGCTTATGAAATTAAAGAGGTGCGCCGGAAGGAAATTTTGGAAATCCCTGAATTCGTGATAAGGGAAGCCATCGTCAATGCAGTAGCACATAGGGACTATTTTGAAAGGGGCGCCCATGTCCAGGTGAGTGTCTTCGATAACCGAATCGAAATCTCCAATCCCGGAGGCCTGCCGAAGGGATTAAAACCTGAAAACTTCGGCATGTATAGTGTAACAAGAAATTCCTTGATTGCTGGCCTGCTCCACAGATGTAACTATATTGAAAAGGCGGGTACTGGAGTACAACGCATGCGGGATGGCATGAGGGATGCGGGTCTATTGGAACCAAGCTTTGAGTTTTCCGGATTCTTTGCTGTAATACTTCGACGATTTAATGTGACTAAGGACGTCATACGGGAATTGAGCCTTAATGACAAACGGGCCGAGAGAATTGTCGCCATATTGCGTCAGTTGATGGTCCATAAATCCTTGGATATAGAAAAGACAGCTTTGGAATTGTCTGCAACGGCCAGGACGATTCGCAATGATGTCGATCTATTGGTTACAAAGGGCTGGGTCGAGAGTTCTGGTAGCACAAAGGGTAGAAATTACAGGCTGACTGAAGCTGGTCAGGAATGGATGTCCAGACACGTCTGATTTTTCCGAATTAAGCGATTTTTTTCCGAATTAATTGGAGTCAAAAATTCAATATCTTGATTACCATAATCTTATAACGGCAAAACCGAAGGGCGATATTTCCGATTTTTTCCGAATTCCGGGAATTCTGTCCGAATTAGTCTTTTAGCGTTGTGGCAGCGCAGCTACAGAAGAGAGGAGGAACGACGAACGGATGTAGCGAGCGTCGCTACCTCTGCTACGTGGCGCCTAGTGCTGGACGGGCGAAGGCCGAAGCAATCGAGCGAAGCGAAGATTGCGAGCAAGGAAGAACGAGGGACGAAGTTCTGACGAAGCTCAGGCCGCCGGACAACTAGCTGCGGCTCGACCTTGGTTGTTGGGCCGGAGAGGAATGGAGGCCAAATCGAACAGGCCCGGCTGGGCGCCACCGGCGGGTGGCGGACATTATGAGGTAGCGGGTGGACCTCCTTAAGCAGGCTAGCTGGGTAGCAAAAAATTTTCTGGGCGGCGGGTTTGATTCAAAATACGTCGAATACCTGACTAAGAATCTTTATACCCGGCGTACAGACAATGCCGACTCTAATTCCAGGGTCTATGAAATCATCAATAAGGACACTTCCATAACGAATAAGATTTACGAGCCATTTATCTGAATTGAAGGGGGTGAGGGCGATCATTACGATAGGTGGATATGAAAACTAAATGAAGGTTAAAAACAGTGGTCCTCCGAAATGTCCCCCCAAAAATAAAATCGCCCGTAAATTTTTGATTTACAGGCGATTATTTGTTGAATTCGTGGTGTGGGCCGGGGTTGAACCGGCGACACATGGATTTTCAGTCCATTGCTCTACCAACTGAGCTACCGCACCAACTACCCCAGTTTGTATTGGGGTGGCAAAAATAGGATTTCCGGGCAGAATTCCGAAATATTTGAGAAGGAAAATCCCTAAAAATTTCGGGTTAATAGCGCAAATGTGCCGGAGATTATCACGCGGCCGCGCAAAATTTACATCCCATACTCGCTCAAAAACTTTATCCGCATCAGCTTCAGCTGCTCCCAGGTAAAATTGCCTTCGGAGAGCTCCTGCTGGGCGACCTGCAGGCTGCTGGTCTCGCAGCTTTTGAAATAGTCGATGATCTCGTTCTGTTCGTAATCGTCGAGCATTTCGTCGACGGCATAGTCGAGGTTGAGCTTGGTGCCGCTGGCGGCGATGGTCTCCATGTCTTCCAGGAGGGCGTCGAGCCGGAGGTCTTTGTTTTTAGCGATGGTCTCCAGGGGAATTTTTTTGTCCACCTGCTGGATGATATAGACTTTATTGACGCTTTTGTTGACCACGCTCTTCATGATGAAGTCGTCGGGCTTCTGGATGTCGTTTTCCTCTACGTATTTGGCGATGACCTCGATAAAGGGTTTGCCATAACGGAGGGCCTTACCCTTGCTTACGCCCTGGCATTTTTCCAGCTCGAGGGTCGTCGTGGGGTAGAGGGTCGCCATATCCTGTAAAGAGGTTTCCAGGAAAATAACGAAGGGGGGCAGGCTTTTCTTTTTGGCTTCTTTCTGGCGCAACTCCTTCAGCAGCTCGAATAGCTTTTCGTCGGTAGCCGTGGCGCCGGCTGCTTCTGTGTTATCTTCTTCGTCGTCGGCATTGGCTTCTTCGAAGTGATTGTTCAGAACGATCTTGAAGGACTTGGGCTTTTTAAGGAAGTCTTCGCCTTTCTTCGTGATTTTCAGCACGCCGTATTCTTCGATATCTTTTTTCAGCAGGTCTTCCAGCAACACCTGGCGCATTACTGAATTCCAGAAATGTTCGGGCTCGTCTTTACCAATGCCGAATTCGGCAATGCCTTCGTGGCGGAACATCTGTATCTGGGGTGTCAGCTTTCCGGTGAGGATGTTGACGACGTAATTAGTGGCAAAACGTTCGTCGAGGGCTTTGATGGCTTTCAGCACTTTTACAGCAGCATCCTTTGCCTCCACCCAATCCTTGGGGTGCAGGCAGTTGTCACAAACCCCGCAATTTTCTGCGGTGTATTCCTCTCCGAAATAGCTCATCAGCACTTTCCGGCGGCAAATCCCGGTTTCTGCATAACCGACCATCTCATTGATGAGCTGGGCGCCAACTTCGCGTTCGCTCAAGGGCTTGTCTTTCATGAGATGTTCAAGCTTGGCAACGTCCTTATGCGAGTAGTATAGGATGCAATTCCCTTCGAGCCCGTCGCGACCCGCGCGGCCAGTTTCCTGATAATAGTTCTCGATGGATTTGGGAATATTAAAATGAATGACGAATCTGATGTCCGGTTTGTCGATACCCATTCCGAAGGCTATCGTAGCTACGATGACCTGCACGTCCTCGTTGAGGAAAAGGTCCTGCCTTTCTGCCCGGAGCTTGCTGTCCAGACCAGCGTGGTAGGCTACCGCCTTGATGCCATTGGCCATAAGCATGTCTGCCAGCTCTTCTGTCGTCTTCCGGTTGAGCGTATAGATAATACCGCTTTTGCCTTTTTGCTGAACGATATAACGGACAATGCTTTTAATGGTCTGGTCCTTCTTGATCTTAGGCTGGATCTCGTAATAAAGATTGGGCCGGTTGAAGGAGGATATGAAGATATTCGGGTCGCGGAGCCCGAGATTTTTGACGATGTCGCTTTTTACCTTAGGGGTGGCCGTTGCCGTAAGGGCAATGACGGGGATTTCCGGGCTGATCTGGTCCATCATTTCCCGCAATCTGCGGTATTCGGGCCGGAAGTCATGCCCCCATTCCGAGATACAGTGTGCTTCATCGACGGCGAAGAAAGATATCTTCAGGTCGCTGAAAAATTCCATGTTTTCCTGCTTGGTCAGCGTCTCGGGCGCTACATAGAGCATTTTGGTATGCCCGTTCAGCAGGTCTTCATGCACTTCCCGGATCTGTTTTTTGCTAAGCGTGGAGTTGAGGAAGTGGGCGACACTGTCCTTGCTGCTGTAACTACGGACGAGGTCGACCTGGTTCTTCATCAGAGCGATCAGCGGACTAACGATAATAGCCACACCTTCGCTGATAATGGCGGGCAGTTGATAGCAAAGACTTTTGCCACCACCGGTCGGCATGATGACGAAAGTGTCCTTTCCTGATAGTAGACTTTGGATGATTGCGTCCTGGCTGTCTTTAAAAGCATCGAAACCAAACTGCTCCTGCAAATGGGCTAGCAGGGAAGTAGATGGTTTTGTTTTTTCCAGGACTGTTTTGCTACTAACGGTCTTGGTTTTTCTGGTGGTAGTTTTTTTTGTTTCGGTTGTTGCCATGCTCAATAATTTTCTTCCTCACTTATTACCTGATCGAAAGAACCCCTCTGGGTAAACGGATAAATAGGGCTGTTCTTGGTTTTTAAGGGATGGCGAAGTTACACAAAAAGGGAGTAAGGAGCTAGTCGTTTCTGTTAAAATTGAACCGTTCATCAAAAGTATTATAAAAAAGTAAATGTGTAGGACAAAGATTTAAAGGTGTATAAAACTGCTTACCAAGTAATTAGGTGTTGGCTCTAGTAAAAATTCTATAAATATCCTAAAAATTAATAGGGTCATCCCCCCGGAAATGGGGGGATCAGCAGGCCGGAAAAGGGAGGAAAGCGATTTTTATAGAACTCGCGGAACCGCCTGAAGGCGGTTTAGGCATTTTAATGTAGGTTTGCGACTTATACATTATGACCAGGGTCAAGAACATCATCGAGATAGGAAAAAACACGGTCCGGATGGAGGCCGCAGCCGTCGCAGCCCTGGAGCAGCTGATGGACAATCAGTTTGAAAAGGCGGTAGAGCTGATTTACTCCTGTAAAGGCCGGATTGTTGTCAGCGGTATCGGAAAAAGCGCCATCATCGCACAAAAAATTGTAGCTACTTTCAACTCTACGGGAACCCCGGCAGTCTTTTTGCATGCAGCAGATGCAATACATGGAGATCTGGGTATGGTACAGGAACAGGACGTGGTTATGATCCTGAGTAAAAGCGGGGAAAGTCCGGAGGTTAAAATGCTGCTTTCCCTTATCCGGGGTTTCGGTAACCCCCTGATTTCCATCGTAGGAAACTTGCAATCCGTACTCGCCCGGCAGTCAGACGTGGTGTTGAACGCTTCTATTGACCAGGAAGCCTGCATGAACAATCTGGCCCCTACCAGCAGTACGACTGTGCAGTTAGTGATGGGGGATGCTCTGGCTGTCACCCTGATGGAGTTGCGAGGATTTGGGAGTGAGGAGTTCGCCCGCTTTCATCCCGGGGGAACACTGGGGAAAAAACTCTACTTACGGGTACAGGATATTTATATCCACAATGAAAAACCCCGGGTTAGCGTTGATACGGCTCTCCGGGAGGTTATCATCGAGATCACGACCAGGCGCCTGGGTGCTGCTGCCGTAACCGACGACCAGGGGCGGCTGTTGGGGATCATTACCGATGGGGACCTCCGACGTATGCTGGAGAAAAAGGGAATGACTGAAGGGCTGACCGCCGGGGATATAATGACCACGAACCCTAAGACGGTAGAGGCGGAAGCCCTGGCTATCGAAGCGCTCGACCTGATGCGGGTCCATGATATAACCCGGCTTGTTGTTACCGACGGGAGCTTGTATTTGGGATTTGTCGATCTGAACAACCTGATAAGGGAAGGGATCATTTAACGGAAGGGAATAATCGATCTTAATATAGTATGAACAAACATCATTATGTGGTTATCATGGCGGGGGGAATCGGCAGCCGGTTCTGGCCAATGAGCCGCCAGGATTACCCAAAGCAGTTTCTGGACATTTTGAATACAGGAAAGACCCTTATCCAATGGACTTTCGACCGGTTTTCGACCTTTATCCCGCGGGAAAACATTTATGTAGTAACGTCCAACGAATACTCGGACATTGTAAAGGAACAGCTGCCCAACCTCCCGGTCGCCAATATCCTGGGGGAACCGTCCCGTAAGAATACGGCCCCGTGTATTGCCTACATCTCTTTCAAATTACAGCAGGCCGACCCTCAAGCCTCCCTCATCGTGGCGCCTGCGGACCATCTGATCCTCGATAAAACAGCCTTTACCAAGGTTTGCCTGGAAGCGCTGAGTTTTGTCAATAAACACAATGCCTTCATTACGCTGGGCATCAAACCTACTTATCCGAATACGGGGTATGGATATATCCAGTATGAACAGCATTCCGTCTCGGACAATGTATATAAAGTGAAGACATTCACGGAGAAGCCAAATTTAGAGCTGGCTAAGACCTTTCTGTCCAGCGGCGATTTTCTGTGGAATGCCGGCATTTTTGTCTGGCAGGTGAAAAACATCATCCATGCCTTCGAAAAATACCTGCCGGAGATGTACGATGTATTTGCCGCAGACAAGGATAAGTTTAATACCCCCGCCGAGAAAGAAGCGCTTCTTTCTATCTATCCCCTGTGTACGAATATTTCCATTGACTTCGGTATCATGGAAAAGGCAGATAATGTATACGTTATCCCCTCCTCCTTCGGCTGGAGCGACCTGGGGACCTGGAACAGCGCCTATGAAAATCTGCAAAAAGATTACCTTGAGAACGCTGTTGCCGGCGACAACGTCATCGTCATCGACGCCAGCCGGTGTATGGTGCATGCTCCTAACGACAAGCTCGTTCTTTTGCAAGGGCTGGAGAATTTTATCGTTGTGGACACCGAAGACGTGCTGCTCATCTGCAAAAGGGATAAAGAACAGGAGATTAAAGAATATGTCGCCGAAGTGAGACGAAACAAGGGAGATCAGTATCTTTAGGCCAGACCGACTGCGGGTCTGTTAAAAACCATGGCTTCGCCCTATCCACTCCATACTATTTTATTCCTTGACATCGAAACGGTGTCGCTATATCCTGCTTTCGGCGAAGTTCCGCCGGACTGGCAGGAATTATGGCGGCATAAGGCCGAGGCCCTGCTCCGGGACAAACTGCCGGCTACGCCGGAGGATATCTACGGACGAGCGGCTATTTATGCTGAATTCGGCAAGGTCATTTGCATTAGCTGCGGTGTCCTGTCCGGGCCGCCTGCCGACAGGAGACTTTCGCTCAAATCTTTTTATGGTGACGATGAAAAAGATTTGCTGACCCGATTTTACGACCTGCTTCACAAATGGGGATCGGAAGGGCAGAAATATCTCTGCGCCCACAATGGAAAGGAATTCGACTTCCCTTATTTGTGTCGCCGCATGATCATCCATGGAATGAAACTTCCGTCAGTCCTCAATCTCTCGGGCAAAAAGCCCTGGGAGATACCGCATATCGATACGATGGAGCTGTGGAAGTTCGGGGAATATAAAAGCTTTATCTCCCTCAATCTTCTCGCCCATTCGTTGGGTGTGCCGACGCCAAAGGACGACATTGACGGCAGCCAGGTCGGCGATGTGTATTGGACGCAGCGCGACCTGCCCCGGATCGTGACGTATTGCCAGAAAGATGTGGTCACCGTTGCCCAGGTGTATTTGCGCCTCCACGGGGAAAACCTGATCCGCCCCGAAAATATAGAGATCAAACAATGACTTCATAAAATAACAGCATGTCTTCTCCCGCGATAGTAAGCAAACTTCCCGAAGTAGGTACTACGATCTTTACCGTCATGAGCTCGCTGGCTGCAGAATTGGGAGCAGTAAATCTGGGACAGGGATTTCCCGACTTCCCGATGAGCGAAGAGTTGGTTTCCCTTGTCGATCGGGCCATGCGGGATGGATTTAACCAATATGCACATATGAATGGACTGGTCTCCCTACGGGAAGTGCTGGCAGAAAAGATCGCCGGGTTGTATGCTACATCCGTCAACCCTGATACACAGATCACGATAACACCTGGCGGCACTTACGCCATTTACACGGCATTGACGACGATACTTCGCCCGGGAGATGAGGTCATCGTATTTGAACCTGCGTATGACAGCTATATTCCCAATGTCGTGATCAACGGGGCCATCCCGGTACGGATCGACCTCCGGTTTCCGGATTACCGTGTTGACTGGGACGAAGTGAGACAAAAGATAACAGCCCGGACCCGGCTGATCATGCTCAATACACCCCATAATCCTACCGGCGCCATTCTCCGGCCGGAGGACATGGAAGAGCTGCGGAATATTGTAAAGGATACGAATATCTTTATCCACTCCGATGAAGTATACGAACACCTTGTCTTTGACGGGCTGCCGCACACTTCAATACTCCGTTATCCCGACCTGCTGGAGAGAAGTTTCGTTTCTTTTTCCTTTGGGAAAGTCTATCACTGTACCGGATGGAAGCTGGGATATAGCGTGTCTTCCCCCAGCCTGATGAAGGAGTTTCGAAAAGTGCATCAGTTCAACTGCTTCAGCTGTCATACCCCCTCCCAGGTGGGGCTGGCGCGGTTTCTTACCAATAAGGAGACCTACCTTTCGCTTGGTGCCTTCCTGCAGCAGAAGCGGGATTTTTTTGGCAAGCTGATGTCAGCTACTAGGTTCACTCCCCTGCCCTCTTATGGCAGCTATTTCCAATTGTATAAATACGACCGTATCAGCGACGAACCGGATGCGGCCTTTGCCATTCGTATTACCAGGGAATACGGGGTGGCGACCATTCCGGTTTCGGTGTTTTATACTGCGGGAAAAGATGATCGCGTTGTCCGTTTTTGCTTTGCCAAAAAAGAGGAAACCCTGGAAAAGGCGGCGGAACGGCTGGTTAAAATATAAAAAAAGCAAAATGAAATCTTTTAATACGCTGGTGTTCGATCTGGGTGGCGTGCTCATCGACTGGAACCCGGATTATCTCTATAAGAACATTTTTCCTAACGAGGAGGAAAGGCGCTGGTTTCTCTCGACGATTTGCACGCCCGACTGGAATGAGGAACAGGATGGCGGCAGGAGCCTGCAGGAAGGGACGGAGCTCCTGGTAAAAAAATTCCCGGAGCACGAAGTTTCTATCCGGGCCTACTACGATCGCTGGAAGGAAATGCTGGGCGGGCCTATTCATGAAACCGTGGAGATTTTCCGCGAGCTGAAATTCCATACGGAGCTGAAATTATATGCCCTGACGAATTGGAGCGCGGAAACTTTTCCCGTGGCGCTGGAACTTTATGACTTCCTGCATTGGTTTGACGGGCGGCTGGTGTCGGGGGAGGAAAAGGTCCGGAAGCCGCTGCCGGAAATATACCAGTTACTGGTACAGCGATTTGACATTCAACCCGAAAAAGCCATCTATGTGGACGATAATCTCCGCAATGTGTTGCCGGCCCGGGAGCTGGGCTTTCATGGTATTCATTTTAAATCACCCCAACAGTTCAGATCGGAACTGGTGGAGGCAGGCGTATTATCGCAATAGCTGATAAGCGATGAAACTCATTATGTATGCCAGTCCCGTCATATAAACCAGCTGAATCACCGGCCATTTCCAGCTACGCGTCTCCCGGCGCACCACGGCGAGTGTACTCATACACTGCATCGCCAGTACATAAAACACCATGAGGGAGACACCACTTGCGAGGGTATAAACCGGTCTGCCATCGTCCCGCCGGGCTGTCTGCATGCGCTGACGAAGTGTTTGCTGGTCGGCGTCTTTTCCGCCTTCTACACTATAAAGTGTAGCCATTGTGCCGACAAAAACTTCGCGGGCGGCAAAAGAAGTGATCAGCGCAATGCCAATCTTCCAGTCATAACCAAGGGGGCGAATAACCGGCTCGACTACTTTTCCCAGCAGCCCGGCATAAGAGCTCTCCAGGACGGCGGCCTGTTTTTCTTTTCCCAATTCACTCGCCTGGGCCGGATGTTGTTGTATTTGCCGGTCGTAACGGGCCCGGGCGGCCTCCATCCGGTGTCCGGGGCCGAAAGAGCTGAGGGCCCAAAGGATGAGGCTGATGACCATGATCACCTTTCCGGCATCTACGACAAAGATCTTCGCCTTGTTGATCATGGTGACTACGACATTATTCCAGCGAGGCGCCCGATAGATGGGCAGCTCCAGGATGAAGAAGCTTTTCTCTTTCAGGTGGATAAACCATTTCGCCACATAGCTGACGATCATAGCCATGACCAGGCCGAGCATATACAGTCCCATCATCACCAGTCCCTGCATGCTGAAAATGCCAAGGATCTGTTTTCGGGGAATGACGAGGGCGATGAGCATGGTATAAACCGGGAGACGGGCGCTGCAGCTCATCAGGGGGGTAATGAGGATAGTCAGCAGCCTTTCCTTCTTGTTTTCGATGTTGCGGGCGCTCATGATGGCGGGCACTGCACAGGCGAAGCCACTGATCATCGGCATGACGCTTTTTCCGTTGAGGCCTACTTTCCGCATGAGCTTGTCGGTAAGGAAGCTGATGCGGGCCATATAACCGGTATCTTCCAGGATGGTGATCAGGCCGAAGAGGATCATGATCTGCGGTACGAAAACCAGGATGCCGCTAAGGCCGGCCAGCAGTCCGTTCACCAGCAGGTCGCTCCACCAGGCCTCGGGAAGCCAATGGCCGAGCCAGCCGCCCAGCCGGGAAAAGGTCCAGTCAATGGCATCCATCGGAAACTGGGCAATCCAGAAGACGCTTTGGAAAAGCAGGAAGAGGACCCCCAATAAGATAATATACCCCCAGGTCCGGTCGAGGAAAAGCTTATCCAGTTTTTCGGTGAACAGGGTTTTTTCCAGGGGATCGGGTTCCGCTACCGTATGTTGCATGATCTGTTTGATACGGCCATACCGTTGCAGGATCTCATCGGCCTGGGTACGGGTATGATTAAAAGCGTGGGCAGACTCAATGTGTTCTATTTTGGACTGGAGGTCCGTATTGAAATCAAAATGTTCGTGGTTGATAAGATAGTGGATGGCTGTATAGTCGCTGGCTTCGGGAAACAGCCTCCGGACATCCTGTATGGCTCCTGCAGCCAGGGCCTGATTGTCGATAAAAGCCCGGGGCGGTGCCTGGTGCAGCTGGCGGGCCCGCAATTCGACAATTTTTTTCAGTTGGGGGATACCCTTGTTCTTCCGGGGGTTGACGGCTACCACCGGGATACCCAGTTCTCTTTCCAGGCCGTCCACGTCGATCTCGATGCCTTTTTGCCCTGCCAGGTCCATCATGGTCAGTGCGACGACCACTGGTATTTTTAGGTCGATGATCTGCGAGCAGAATAAGAGATTTCGCTTGAGATTACTGGCATCCACGAGCAGAATGACCATATCGGCGTGTACGGAGGGGTCCTGATTCAGGAGTACCTTGTAGGTAACCCATTCGTCAGCGCGTTTGGGGTAGAGGCTATAGGTCCCGGGGAGATCGACAATATTGACGGTAAGCCCGGGGGCCAGCTCGCTTACCCCGGTTTTTTTATCTACCGTGACGCCGGGGAAGTTGCCTACTTTTTGGTTAAGGCCGGTCAGCGCATTGAAAAGAGAGCTTTTCCCGCTATTGGGATTGCCCACCAGCGCGATATGGAGATTACTTTTTTTCAAACCCGGGGAGTCTCATCATCTTAAATAAGAGGGCAAATTTACGACCTTCGGTCTGCCGGGGCTTACGAAATCGGGAAAGGTATTGGCGGGTTAAAGCACAATTAACTTCCCATTCTCATATAGGGGTAGAACGTTCGCCAGGTCAGGTGTCAGGCAGTATCTAATATCTTTCTCCAGTCCAAAACCCATAAGCCGGTGGTAGTGGGAGGCATTTTTGGCCTTCATAAACTCATAAAGGTCGTCTTTTGCGTCTGTATACATCGTCTCTGCGATCCGGGAGGAGTCGCAATTGATGGTAAAATGATCTTTCACCCGGTGAAGGACGGCGCCGGCAAACAAGAGGTCTTCGATGTTGACACGATCCTTCCAGGCGGCGCAACCCAATACAACAGGTTGATTCTGAGAAATTAAATAATCACATACTGATCCGAGATTGGGGAATGAGCCGGTGATGATCTGCCCGGCGCCTCTATCGAGGGCCATATGCAGTAGTTTGGTGCCGTTGGTGGTCGTAAGCACCAGGGTCCTGTTATTGATAAACTCCCGGGAATATTCGAAGGGGGAATTACCGTGTTGTAATCCTTCGGCGATCATGCCATCCCGTTCGCCGGCAGTGATGCCGTCGATCTGGCGGCCTAATTCAATACATTTTGCGACGCTGTCTACCGGGATGACACATTTGGCTCCGTTGTGCAGGGCTGTGGCAATGGTAGAGGTAGCACGAAGGACGTCGATGATTACCACAATAGCGTGGTTGACATCATACAAATGCAGCAAGGCCGGGGATAAAGCTGTGTATAAGCTGGGTTTGGAATTTGTCATAAAGCGATAGCGCAAATGTAGGGGTTCGCCGCTTTTATTTATCCAAAATAAACTTCCATTTTTCAGATTCAGCGTATTCCTTGATGGACTGGTTGCGCATTTCCAGTAATTTTTTCAGGTAGCTGGTAAGAAATAAGTGGTTGAACAGCCGGCCCAGGCCTCCGTATGGAGATTCGAAGTGAAAAAGGTCGATGAGGAGCGTACCGTTATCGATGCGCTTAAAGTGGTGTTCATGCCGGATGCTTTTAAAGTCCCCGTTTACCATTTCGTCGGTGAAGGAAAACGGGGAGTTCATCGCCGTGATCTTTGATTTGAGTATCCTGGTTTTTCCCAGATGTTTTGCCTTCCAGGTCACTGTTTCATCCAGCTTGATGAGTCCACTGGTGGTTCCGGCAATAGCCTCCTCTCTGGTGTGAGCCATGGATTTGCGATGTAACTCTATGCTCCGGGCAAGATCGAAAACTCTTTCGGCTGGGGCGGCAACAAAAGTCGTCAGGTGGATGGTTGGCATTTTCTGCAAGATGGGTGTTGGATGGATGTCCTTTTACCAAGAAAAAATCATTCCAAGCTTGCTTTATTAGCCCCCAAATCAGTTATTTAATGGCCTTATTTATTAAAAGGGAGTTTTACTACCTTGGCCAGCAGGAGCTTATCCCGGACTTTGATGAATAGTTGGGTATCTATCCGGGAAAAAGCCGGCCTTACATAACCCATCCCGATCGCTTTACCGAGGGAAGGGCTTTGGGTTCCGGAAGTAACCTTTCCGATGGTCATCCCGGAGAAATCTTTGATCTCATAGTCATGGCGGGGAATGCCTTTATCTATCATTTCGAAGCCGATGAGTTTTTGTTCGACCCCTTCCGCCTTTTGTTTTTCGAGGATGGCGCGGGCGGTAAAGTCCTTGGTGAACTTGGTGATCCAGCCCAGACCTGCTTCGAGGGGGGAACTGGTGTCGGTAATATCATTTCCATAAAGGCAATACCCCATTTCCAGCCGCAACGTATCTCTTGCACCCAGCCCGATGGGTTTCAGTCCCTGTGGACCACCGACTTCAAACAGCTTGTCCCAGATCAGGTCGGCAGCTCCGTCCTTGTCTTCAAAATAGATCTCGATGCCGCCGGCGCCGGTATAACCGGTAGCGCTGATCAGGACATTGTCCACTCCCGCAAATTTGCCTTTCGCAAACGTATAATAGGGGAGGTTGAGGATGTCGACTTCATTTGTCAACGCCTGCATCATGCGGGTGGCATTAGGGCCCTGGATGGCCAGCAGGGCGGTTTTATCCGAGATGTTATGGAGTTCTGCTTTATGGATGTTGTGTTTGGATATCCATTTCCAGTCCTTTTCTATATTGGCTGCATTGACCACCAGCATATACGCTTTGTTTTCTTCGAGGCAGTAGACGATGAGGTCGTCCACGATGCCGCCTTCTTCATTGGTCAAGGCGCTGTACTGGGCCTTACCTGGGGCGAGCTTAGAAGCATCATTTGTCGTGACGCGCTGGATAAGGTCGAGTGCGTGTTCTCCTTTTACGATGAACTCGCCCATATGGCTTACGTCGAAGACACCCGCGTTGGTGCGGACGGCCTGGTGTTCGTCGTTGATGCCGGTGTAGCTGATGGGCATGTTATAACCTGCAAATTCTGCCATCTTAGCGCCAAGTGCGAGGTGTTTGCTCGTGAAAGGAGTGCTCTTCATTTAGTGGATTTTGAGCCGCAAATGTATGGTTTCTGCCTGAGACCGGGCTCTAAATGTACGAAAGCCCCCCGGCAGACGACGGAGGGCTATGTTCCAACTTCAACCAACGATCGAATCGTTTTAAGATGTAAAAATGGCTAATATGGGATAGGGTTGAACCGATACCTCTTCCTCTTTCGTTAGCAGGGCCGTCTTTTTGAGGACGGGGGTATCGGAGGTTTTGGGTGTATTTTCCGGGCTTTTATAGCGGTAGCCATCTTTGGAGCCGGGTTTGGATTGTTTGTCTTTGTTCATTTTTTCCTTGTACATGTCCTCTTCGTCATTATTGTCGTCGTTGTCCTTTTTATCCTGCCGGCGGCGGCGGTCTTCATTGTTCGTGCTATTCCGGTCGGTGCGGACGAGACCGGTGGGGGTCATCACATATTCTACATTTCCTGTCCAGGAATAACTGTCGTTCTCATCGATGTCTTCGTCCCAGTCCGAGCGCCAGTCATTGCGGCGGTTGTTCCAGCGGATATGCCGGTTATTGGGATTGATATTAAACCAATGGTAGTCTTCGATGCTCCTGTTGACCAGGATGCGTTTGCCTACGGGTACGGCAACTTCTACCAGGACCTGCTGGTTGCGGAACTTTTGATGGCCGCTGATGGCAAATCCCTGGGGCAGGCTGAGGATGCTGTCGTTTTGGTGGATAGGAAATTCGATACGGTTGGCTGTTTCCCTGGCTTTTGCTGCGTTGCTACCCCGGCTGATCTTGATCAGCTGTACATGATAGGCAGAGTCTTCGCTTTTCAGCACTCTTACCCGGACCGTGGTCAGCAGAAAACTGTCTTCATTCAGGCTATAAAAAGGTCCGTGTTTGCCAAAGTCGATATCAGACCACCAGTCGGTATCATTATACCGGTTAACGGTTTCGGAAGTGCGGACGACCAATTTATTATGGCTGGGCTGGGTCAGGGATACGCTTTCTTCCACGTGCTGGCGGGCGCGGAAATTACTCATGACCATACCGCCCAGGACGATCATGCAGAACAGCCCGAGGATCCATAGGGTGGCAAATGTATAACCCAGGTAATGACTGCGTGAACGTACCCCGGTGATACGGCGGATAAGCCAGGTCAGCAGGGCGATGACGGGGATCACGAGGAAGAGGAAGAAACCGGCCCAGGCCAGGAAATTCTGCCAGAAGCCTTCCAGTATGTATCCTTTAAGCTGCAGTAAGCCATCGCCGCGGAAGATCAGGCTGGCCAGCACGGTGATCAGGACAAAGGCGATCAGGCCGGCGATGAAGAGGAAGAAGGCTTTAAACATGACGCCGATCGCGTGACCGAAGCCGCTGCCACTCTTGCGGATGGCTGGTCCTGCTTCAGTTGCAAAGTTCTGGGTGCTTTGTTTTACCTGCTGGCCTACTTGCTGGACACGTTCCTGTATTTCACTGCCCATTTCTTTTGCGCGGCCTTTGAAGGTCTCCAGGTCGCTTTTAATAGTATTCTTAATCGATTCCAGGTCTACTTTCTCCCCCCGCATCTCCAGTTTCTCCGAAGCGGTAACCGCCTCGGGCAGGACGATCCATAGGACGATGTAAGTGACGAACAGGGTACCCCCAAAACCGCCGGTGAAGAATACCGGGCCATCGAAATCGAACCAGGTGCTTCTCAGGATGGAGGTAAGGATCCCCAGGATCAGGGGCAGGGCGAAGATGAGGCGGGG